>JAESFV010000030.1_pt1 | contig 374412 bp, 311 predicted proteins | sample 9269471 | NCBI WGS metagenome assembly JAESFV01 (sample SAMN14502647, study PRJNA617108) | algae metagenome | isolation source: Symplocastrum torsivum CPER-KK1 and co-occurring heterotrophs from... | place: USA: Central Plains Experimental Range, Colorado | collected 2001-01-01
GTCGAGCGGGGGCGGCACCCCGGGGGCGGAGATGCCGCTGGCCCTGCCGGCGCCGCTGGGCGAGTCGGGCGCGGGTGGGTCGGCGGAGCCGTACACGTGGGTGGGGCGGCAGGGGTACCAGCGGGACGCCGAGACCGGGTTCTACTTCCTGAGGGCGCGGATGTACGACCCGTCGAGCGGCCGGTTCGTGCTGCCGGACCCGGTCGGGTTCGCGGCCGGGGACGCGAACCTGTACCGGTACTGCGGCAACGACCCCGTCAACCACACCGACCCCTCCGGGCATTTCGGCCTCGAAGAGTTCTTCTCGGCGATAGACTCATTTGTCCCGTCTAGAGATAACATAATAAAATGGCTTCTGAAGGGCGCGGGCGTTGATGCGGATCGATTCTGGGCGAGCATCGAAAGGTGCGATGGTCTAAATATCGTAATGTACTTTGACGGAGACAGAATTGTAGGTCTATTTACAAATCCCTCCCGGTTCGCCCCTCTCTTGAGGACGCTGACCGAGGCGACCAATGAGGCGTTCAGCGAGGTTCAGCGGACGCTCTGGGAGCGGGGCAAGGGGGCGCTCGCCCTGTGGCTCGGGGTGCCGGTGGAACTGTTCGACCTCGCCAGCAACCCGACCCCGGAGAGGATATTCCCTGCGCTAATTAGAACGCTCGGGTGGGACTGGCCCACGGTCCTCGGCAAGGTTAAGACCAAGACCGGGATCGACGCAACCGCCCTGATCAGCATATTCCATGCATGTGCCGGTCTTGTGTCGCACGACATTGGGGTGGCGATCGATCACATGCGGCGGGAGTGGCTGAAGGACGAGCCGGACTTCCCCGCCAAGCTGGCAAAGGCCATGGTGGAGGCGCGAGAGGCGATCGTCCGGCAGGTCAGTACCGTTGTCGTTCAAAAGATGGCGATCGAATTCGGGAAGCGGCTGGCCGGAGGCGGGGTGGGGACATTTGTCAAGCTCGGGCTGGATTATGCCGCCGCAGGGGCCGAGCATGCGGGATCGCTCTGTGATCTCTTAAGAGGTGCCCTGGAAGGCTTCCAAGCCCTACTCGCCGACGGTCCCGACGGCCCCCGGAAGGACGCCGTCAAGCGTCGCCTCTTGGAAAGTTTCGACCGGGCGTTACCGCTGTTGTTCACGGGCCTCTCCACGGGGGCCGGGCTTGGGAACCCGGGCAGAGTGGTGGGCGAGGCAGTCATGGCGGTACAGGGGAGGGCCGGGAAGCCGCTCGACGTGCTCCTCGAATTCCTCGGCAAGCACTTCGGTCAGCTCGCTGACGCTACCTTCACCCGATTCGGGCTCATGGCGAACGACCGGCTGCTGCCGGGGGTCACCCGGCCGCTGATCGCCCCCGTCAGCGCGACGATCGGGGAACATAACGCGAGGCTGTGGGTGTCCTCGGCCGGCACGGATCGCAAGCCCATGATCTTGATCAACCCCATCATTGACATGGGCGCGAACCTCCGGGGTCAGAATGTGTCCCCCCCCCCCGGACGCCGATGGTGCAGGCCTGTTACAGCCGCGTGGAAGCGACGGAGTTCCGGCAACTCAACGAGTTGACCGGTCAGCTCGTGTCTGCCGTGAGTCCCGCGCGGGACCAGAATATGCGGGCGCAACCGGCAGACGCGACTCGGGTCCAGACCCTTTATCCCCAGGCCCACAGGGCAGAGCAGGATTTACTCGACGCGTGGGGGAGGTGTGGAGGACTTGGCGGGTGTGGGGGGGGCATGACGTCGTCCACCCCGCCACCGGCACATCCCACATCGTCGGGGACGAGCGGGCGTTGCTTCGCGGCAGGGACATCGGTGTGGCTCGGCACAGAAGGAAAGCTGTCAATCGAGCAGGTCGGGTTGGGGACCCGGGTTGCCACGTGGCGACCCGGAGAGCCAGGGTACAGGGACGGTTCTAGTCCGTCAGAGGCGGACGGCGACCTGACGACGTGGCGGGTCGTCACCCTGGTGCAGGACCGCGACGGGGGCAGTCGGCTGGAGGTGGAGTTACTCCGGCCGATCAGCTGGCTGACAGCCTATGGCCTTACTGGGGCGGGAGACCTAGCCGACCTCAACCTGCCGGAGATGGGTGCGGAGGGGGTCTTCCGAGTGGTGTCGGTGGGGTCGGCCCCGCGAGTCGAGCCGGGGTCGGGGCGGATGGTGACGGGACTCTTCCGGCACCCCGCCGGGGTGGTGTATGATCTGGTGGTGGGTAGAGAGGTAATGGGGGTTACGGCTGGGCATCCGGTGTGGAGCGTGGATCGAGGCGGGTGGGTGGTGGCCAGGGAGTTACTGCCTGGCGAGCGGTTGCTGGGGTGGGCGGCAGGGGCAGTTGTGACGGGCATACGGGCGCGGGGTGTGGAGCCGGTGTACAACTTGGAGGTCGAGGGGGACCACTGCTACCGGGTCGGCGAGCACGGCATCCTTGTGCATAACCAGTCTCAGCCACCGGCATGGGCAGAGCGTGCTGCGCATTGGCAGGTAACTCCGCAAGCTGTGCTGTGGCTGAACAATAACCCTCTTCTTCTCAATTGCAACGACCCCGAGCAAACCGTGCGAGCCATTCCCGACGCAAGGATTGGCCACGCTTTGCCCGCCGCGATGGTAACGATTGTCAAGGAAACTCAAGCGATTCTGCCGTTGCCTCCCGTTCCGGGAGGAAGCGAACCCGGTAGCGATGTTGGGCCATTGTTTTTCCAGTCAGCGTATCACATTCCAGGATATGTAATTAAACAGGGTGCCGCGGACCGCAGGGCGGCTTTTCTAGCTGCAACAGTCGCTGGCCGCCAGCCGGCGATTGCGACATCTGATGATGCCGGGGTGGGACATGTTATTGCCAATTCTCTCGGTGGACCTGGACAGACAACTACGTTGCCTACAAGGGAGAAAATTGTTCCGCCCAATCTCTTTCCTTCAACACGCAGATTTGAAACCCAATTCACTCAGATGTTTGAGGGGCGAACAGAAAGGGGGAGATCCGGTATCGACACATGGCACGGAGCCTTAAACACAGGGAATAAGGTGGCCGTGCGAATAGCGTTCGAGTTCAATACTCCGGGCCATCCCTACAGGCCTTCAAAAGCAATTGTTGAGTGGTGGCGACAATGTCTCTTCACTGGCTACTGGGATCACTTTGACCCGCAGGAGATCCGGAACGACCCATGATAAGTAATCCACTGATATATAGTTATTTAAACGATAATCAAGAAGATGCTACCCAGATGCTTGTGTCTCGTCCGGATCTGGCCGATGTGCCGGACGAGTCAGGCGACAGGCTCCTCCATTACGCGGCCCTAAAAGGAGACATTGACACTGCCAAGTTGCTTATGGAATTAGGCGTTAGTATAAATGCTCGAAATTACTTCGATATCACTCCGCTGCACAACGCCGTTCACAATTGCCGAGCCGACATGATTGATCTTTTGGCACAGAGCGGGGCAGACCTGTATGCCAAGGACAAGGCCGGGTGGACTCCAGTCATGTGTGCGGGAATTAATCGTGTGTGTGATCCGGAAGTACTCGTAGGGCAACTCAGAAAACTTGGCGCCGCCCTCGATTTAAATACTGCCGTCCGTATTCAATCGATCGACGACGTTGCGATCCTGCTTCAGCACCCCGATGCCATCGCGATTGCTCCGCAGCCTCGTGAGCTTCTCGGTGAAACGGTTACTCTGAATAATATTGAATTACTATCCATGCTATTGGCAAAGGGCGCCGATCCCAATGTTGCCGATGGCCAAGGGGCTACACCGCTACACCTCGCCTGCGGCAGGCCTAACGCATCACTTGATATGGTTTCTCTTCTTATCAATCGAGGCGCGGATCCCCATCTTCCATGCAGAGGCATGACTCCCCTTGAGACAGCAAGGGGTGCGAGAAATGATGCGATCGCAAGTTATCTAGAGTCACGGATAAATGATTAATATAGCCCAATACGATAGGCAGTATTTTGCTATTCGCGAAATCGGCAATTTTGCTTGGAATATAGACATCCGTTCGGGAATACTATCTCTTGGTCGCCAATACCGCTGGCCGGTCCAGCTCTTAGGTACCGAGTCCGAGACTTCACGCACCTGGCTCTGGGCGTGGGCCAATGACGCCAGCAACATCCCTGACCACTTGCTCACCGCTAGCCTCACCCTGAAAGCCTACGGCGAGCAGCACGGCATCCCCGAACTGATCGCACCGCAACTCCTCCTCGACCAGGTCGACAGCCACACCCTGGCCTTACTTGCATCGGGCATCTGCGAGGCGAACGCCTATTACCGTTGTCCGTATGAGGGCGGTGCCTTGTTCGTCCTCATCACGGACGAGAACTTCCCGAAGTGCCCCGACCCGCCGCTCCAGCGAATCGCCACCGTCTTCCCGCAGGCCATCGCCTCGCTCGACATCCCCGACCACCGGCTCGCCCTGACTGGCTACCTTGACCACTACGGTCTCGCCCATGCGTCGGAGGGCGACACGGTGGTGGTGCGGGAGGGCGGCGAGCCGGTGCTGACAGCGACGTTCGACGGGGAGAATCGCTTAACCCATCTGGAGGTGAAGCTGGAATCCCCAACGGCTCCCCTCAGTAACGCCCACCCCATCGCAGATCCCGCCGGCCCAAGCTGGAACGATCATCTGTTGCGACGGATGCTGGGCGGGTAAAGCCCGGTCGCGTGGGCTGGCATCTATCCGGTATCCATAGTAGACGCAAAACTCTCTGACAGAGTTCCAGGTGCAGATTTTCCGCACCTGGAACTCTGTCAGAATCTGAGCCGTACCCCGCTGGCTGGGATGATAACCGTTATCACCTGCAAGCTTCGACCGTTTCCTATCCCCGCGTGGCGGATCAACCTGCGTTGGTTCTGCTCCCTCCAGCAACCCGCCCGGTGCGGAACAGGTTCACGTCAGACCTCGAGGACGACGGCCACTGCGGGCAACCGGGACAGAGGAGCATCTGGGCCGGTGTCATACTAATCTTGGTTGATCCGTAACCGCGGCAAGCCCGGCAATGTGACCGGGGTGGCGATCTGACCGCTGCACTGGCAACTGTTGCCAGTGCAGCGGTCAGATCGCCTCGGACGCGGTTCAACCGGACTTGGTATCAGCTGAAATGCGGGTCGGGGCGGCGGTCACGACGAGCCGGGTTCCGGGGCTTCCTTGTAACGGCAAGACGAACACGACTGGTATGCCGACCCCCGCAGCGGCCCGCGGGTACACAGGTCGATCGCGGCTCCGTGCTCCGGGTGGTGGCAGACCCGGACGTGCTTCGCCTCGCAGTGACACGCGGCGGGCTCGGCGACCGCCCCCTCCCACCGGCACGGCACGAACCTGACGGCCGGCGCCGGGGTGAACGCCCCGGTCCAGGCCGCCCGGCTGGCGGGGTTGTTGTGCCACAGCCAGCACTTCGCGCAGTGGACGCCCCGGACGTAAGGCCGGCCGTCCCGGGGTGCGTTGTCGCAGAGGCACGGTCGTCCGTGTTCCGGGGCCGCGGCCATCGTCACTTACTCTTCGGTCACGTCGATCGTCTGTTCGATCCCGGCGCAGCACGTCGTCGGGGCCGGCGTGTACGTGATCCGGGCGTGGAAGGGGTTGGTACTCAGGACAACCACGTCCCCGGGTTGAACGACCTGAGAGCCGGTCGACCCGTTGATGATTTCCGCCGAGAAGCCGCCTTCGTTGCAGTACAGAATGACCATCCACCCGACACTCCCGGACCCCGGCCCGCACGCGGTCGTCGCCCCCCCCGACCACATCCCGGGGCCGCCCGCCAGAGTGCCCGTGGTCGGCATTGAAACCGGCGTACACGCGGGTGACACGGCGAAGTGGAGGAGCGAAGGGATACCGGTACACTCCACCGGCGGGGGGCCACAGATCGCCTCGATCTCGCGGAAGTCGAAGAACAGGGTCCCGGCCGCCGGCCCGCAGCACGTCGACACCCCCAAGGGGTAATAGTCCCCAAGTTTCCCCAGCCGGACGGGAAAGGAGCCGTCGCCGACACAGGATGAAGCGTCGATCAGGTCCAGAACAAAGTTCTCACCCTCGCAGTGCCAGAAGAGGGACACCAAGAGGCTCTGATCGACCGAGCAGCCGGTGAATACGCCGTACCACCCGGGTCCGTTCGGACCGGCCGGGTTGTAACTCATTGTGACCGACTCGTCCTCGGCGCACTCCAGGCAGTCGCTGTTGCCGTGGATCGGCACGATGAAGGACGGCGGTACGATCCCACCCGGACAGCACGGGATACCCGCCCCGCTACCGGACTGCGAATACGACGACTGGCTGAACGACGGCAGCGAACGAGACGGCGACGCGCTGTGCGACACCGAGCGGAACGACCCGGATGAGAGTGAGTGGCTGGAGGAGGATGAGGAGTGGCTAGAGGAGGAGTGGCTAGAGGAGGCGTGGCTGGAGGAGGAAGAGGATCGGCAGTCGATGGCGGGGTCGTGGAAGGCGGTGACCATGACGCGGACGGCGGCGTAGTCCTCGATCAGCGCGGCCACCGGCCGCAGCAGCGGCAGCTGGTACCGGACGACCGCCTCGGTCAGGCGGAACTGCCACCGCCCGAGCAGCCGGTCGGCCCCGCGGACGACGGCCAGGAGGTAGACGACGGCCACGCTCCCGCAGGTGCCGCGGAGGTCGACGGTCAGCCGGTGGGGGGGACGGCCGTCCCCTCCAGGGGGGGCCGACGATGGGTGCGGCCAGGCGGTCGAGGCGGACGACGAACGTCCGGTCGGGGGGGGACCGTGGCGGTGACGTCGAGCCCGTGGGCCAGCTGGTCGTACAGGGGAGTCGGCGACCACCCGTCGTTGGCCAGATCCTCGGCCGGACGCGCCTTCTGGCGCCATGCCACACGCCCCCTACGCTCGACTACTCGCGGCACGATACTCGCCGCTACGATTCGGAGTATACCGCGATCGGAAAGAGGAGACAACCATCGAGACGCTATGCAAATCGACTATTCATTTGAAAGCAAAATCTGCATAGGCATATCCCGTACAATGTTTGTCGTCACTGGGCCGATTCGGGCGTTGGGGGGGCTCGCTCCGGCACCCCGCCTAACTGAGGTGGCCTCGTGACGAAGTACATTTCCTCGGTCGTGTACGGCGGGCAGCCGGTCTGGAGGACGACGCTCCACCAGTCCCCCCCCGACCGGTCGAGCAGCCCCTCCACCCCCGCCCGGGGGAGGCTCAGGTCGTCGACCCCGGTCGCGGGGTCGTGCCCGAGCGACACCGCCCGGTCGCCGGCCCGGAGGGGGGCGAAGAACACCAGGCATAGTTTACGTGAGAAGGACGCGAGGGCGTTCTCCAGGATCACCGCCCAGTCGGGGTTGTGGTCGAGAACGTGCCTCAGCAGCACGCCTTCGGCCGGGGCAGAGGCCCGGTACAACCGGAGGTCGCGGGCGACGTCGGCACGCGCCCCCCGACTCCCGTCGACCCCGCGGTACCGGACGGTATCCGGGAGGTATCGGCGGAACCAGGCCCACCCACACCCCCAGTCCTCGACTTTCGCACAATCGCCGAGGAACTGGGCCGCGAGCCGGTAGCTTGCCAGTGGCCCGTACGGGCGGGGCTCGGCGGGAGGGGCGTAGACCACGTCCCAGCGGCTACCCCGGTCGGGCGGGGGGTAGTCGACCGCGAGGCGGTCGTAGGTCTTGTGGGTCGAACCCCACAGCTGGCGGGCGTAAACCGGCCCCTCGCCGGGGGCGGGCACGCCGGTGTAGTGGTCGGGGATGAAGTGCCGCGCCGGGAAAACGGTTGCCGGGTAGCCGGCGGCTTCGCCCAGTACGTCCGTGAGGAGTCCGGGCCCGACTGTCTCCCATGCCGCCCCTCGGGTCACCTCCGCCGGGCCGCCGGACTCGAGTCGGGCAATGATGCGGGCGGTCACGGCGTTCCCCGGGGTCGCCCCCATCGCCCCGCAGCCGACCAGCCCGGGCCGGGCGACCTCGTTCTCGTAGCACGAGAAGAACTCGGCCTGCAGGAAGTCGTCCGGGACGGCCGCCTGCGGGGCGCTGTCCGCGTCGACGAAGAGGCCGCCGTACCGGTGGAGGATCTCCCAGCGGTACAGGTCCGCCCGGCCGTTCACCTCGGGCACGGCGTCCACCAGGGGCCGGAGGCGAAACGGCTCGGCCGCCAGCTCGGCCTCGGTCCACAGCCGGTACCCCCAGCCGAGACCGGTGTACATGTCCCGCCAGGCGGCCATCAGCCCCCACGGCCCGGGGGCCGGGCCGATCCAGAGTTGGTGGACGACCCGGGGGATGCGCGGGGGTACGGTCAACGCCCCGCCCCTCCCGCCCGCCCCCGTCTGACAAATCACCGTCCGGGACCAGGTCACCTCGCCGACTGGCCAGGGATCGAGGCTCCGGGTGACCCACTCGAACCCGGCCGGCCCGTCCCCCGTTCCCCCCGGCCACCCGGGGCGGCGGCCGGGCGTGTTCGGGAGGACCAATCGGGCGTCGTCTACCGGCCGGACCCCGGGGTCGCCCCACGCCCCCTCCCCGGTCGCCCTGAACACCACGGGCCGCGGCTCGGCCGCCTCCCGGCGGACGCGGGCGAGCGCCCCGCCGCACAACTCGAGGTCGTCGCCGAGGAAGAGGAGGCGGTCCCCCCGGGCCCGGTCCGCCCCGTAACTCCACTGGGGGAACCCCGGCCGGCCGGCCGAGTCGGCGTGTTCGAAGTACCGCGCCCGGGGGTCGGCCAGGGAGGCGGCCAGGCCACAGGCCGCGGGGAGGGGGCCGGCCGCTACGAGGATGAGTTCGTCGGCCGGGCCGAGTTGGGCGACGACCCCGGCCGTCACCCCGGCGAGGGACGCCTGCCCGCGGGTGCGGACGATGACCGACAGGCTCGGCGGGCTGGCGCTCATGAGCGACCCTCGGCACGGGACGGAGTCGGAACTCGGCCCCGTCGCGGGGCGCGGGCGGGCTTACCCCCGGCGAGGGCTCTGGGCCGCGACACCTGACGTGTTCCCCGACCAGTGGTGCCACGCCCACGTCCGCTTGGCCAGGTGGCGGACCGTCGCCCCGAGGCGGACGCAGTCGAGGGTGAACTGGTAGTCCTCGCCCCACGCCTGCCCCCCGACGGTCAGCCCCGCCGGGGGGCGGGAGAACCCCGCTGCCCGGGCGAGCTCGGTCCGCACCAGGATGGTGATCGTGGTCTGGTGGGGCGACGCCGGGTCGAACTCGCGTCCGAAGGTCCGCAGGGGATCCCAGTCGTTCCGGACCGTGCCGTCCTCGGCCCGGACGTCGAAGTAGCTGAACACGTAGTCCGCCCCCGTCTGCCGCGCGAAGTCCCATAGCTCCCGCAGGTGGTCGGGGTACATCTCGTCGTCGTCGTCGAGGAAGGCCACCCACGCGGTGCGGACGTCCCGCAGCGCCCGGGAGCGGGTGGCCGCCGCCCCCTCCCCGCGGTAGTCGTAGCGGACGAGCGTCTCGGCCGGCCGCAGAGCCTGGGTTTCGATGCTCTCGAGAGCCCGGAGGAGCTGCCGGCGGCGGGGCGGGATCGTCGGGACGCAGACCGTGACGTCCGGGGACCGGGGCGGGGCCGGAGCCCCCGGGGCGGTCTTCCGCATGCTCAGCCAGTGGGCGCCGAGCATGGCGTCCTGCCGCCACGCCGTGAGGCCGTGGCGGGCCGCCGGGGCGGCGGCGTCGGCGTCGGTGAACTCCAGCCACCGCCACCCCGTGGCGCCGGCGTGGCGGCGGAGGTACTCGGCGTCCGGGGCGTAGTCGTGGGCCATGATCACGTCCCCCGACTTGAGGGCCGCCGCCAGGGCGCCGAACTCCCCCGCCCGGTCGTCGCCGTCGCACAGGACCAGGGTCGGCCCGGGGCCGGCGACGTAGCCCCCCACCCACGGGGCGGTCGCCGCGTACGCCGGGGAGAACACCTGCTCCACCCGCACGTCCACCCCCTCCCCCCGGACGGCGTGGTAGCCGGGCCGGTCGGTCGTGTCCACGGTCACGACGGGGGTGGCGTACAGCCCGAGGTCGTTGAGGGCGTGCCGGAGGAAGACCGCGAACCCGCCGTGCCCGGTCCCGACCTCCAGCACCCGGGCGGGGCGGAGTTCGGCGAGGGCGTCCGGGAAGGCGTCGAACACGCCGGCCGACTGCTGCGCGACCAGGCCGTTGTACTCGACCCGGCCGGCACTGTCGTCGGGCGTGACCGTCCCCCACCGGTCGAAGTCGTAGCCGTCGTGCCAGAACGGCTCGTCCGCGCACACCAGGGACTTCGCCCGGCACCACCGGGCCGCCCCGATCCACATCTCGCACGAGTACCGGACGCGGTCCTTGGCGGCGTGGTACCCGGCGAAGTCCGGGAGGCGGCGGAGCCAGTCGGGCCGGGCCAGCCAGAAGTTCCCGCTGAAGTGCTGCTCCCCGTGCCGCCACCAGTTGACCCCGACCGCGTCGTGGTCGGCGAGGTGGGCGACGTTCTCCCGCCACCGCCGGACGACGTGCTCCCCCATGAGCCACCGCCACCGGGCCTTCCCCGGGTGCCCGGGGGCGGACACGCCCTTCGTGTGCAGGTACAGGACCGGGCGGGCGGTCTGCTCCGCCTTGGCCAGCCGCTCGGCCTCGAGGACGGCGAACGTCTCGTAGTGGTCGGTGTTCGGGTCGCTCCGGACGAGGGTGGCGTCGACCCCCCGGCGGGCGGCCTCGGCCAGGAGCCAGTCCCGGCCGCCGCCGACGTGGGTCAGGCGCACCCGGTCCAGCCCGCTGTCCCGCAGGAGGCAGAGTTGCTCGCGCACCACGTCCTGCCAGTCCCCCATCGCGGCCACGTGGTACACGACGTGCGGCGCGTCCAAGAGCCCCTCCCCGTTGTCCGCCCGCCGGGCCGGGCCGGCCCGGCGCGATTCGCCCCCCGCGCGGCGTCCTCAGCCGGACCCCGCGGCCCGGTCCCAGGCGGCGACCGCCTCCGCCGCGTCCACGGCACGGATCTCGACCACCGGCCGGTCGGTCGCGGCCCGGACCAACTCCCCGGTGGCCTCCGGGTGCCAGACCACCGGCACCCCGCCCGGCATCCCCTCGGCCTCGGCGGCGAGGAGTTCGATCAGGGTCTGGAGCCGGTCCGCCCGGTCCGGCTGCCCCATGAGGAGCCGGAGGCCGTTGTCCAGGTCGGTCACCGGATCCCGCCAGAACCCGGTGTGCCACCCCCGGCGGCGGAGGTCGGCCGCCACCGCCGCCGGGGCGTGGAGCAGGACGACCGGCGACCGGGGCGGGCCGGCCGGCGCGGGGTCGAGCTCGGGCAGGCGGCGGAGAGCCTCGGGGAGGGTCTCGGCGGCCACCTCGACCACCGGGCGGTGCGTCGCCGCCCGGAGGGCCGCGGGGGTGGCGGCCGGGTGCCAGACCGCCCCGACGCGCCCGTTCCCGCTCGCCACCTCCCAGAGGATCATCTCGACCCACTCGGACAGGGCGGGGGCGGGGTCGGGCTCGGCGAACGCCCGGATCAGTCCGCGGTCCAGGTCCGTCGCCGGGTCGCGGTCGTAGCCGGTGTGGAGGCCGCGCCGGCGGAGCTCGACCAACACCCCCCGGGGGGCGCGGAGGAGGACGATCGGCCGGTCGCTGGCGGGGGGAACCCAGAACTTGGCCGGGTTGTGGGCGCCGCTGATGTCCGACTTGCCCCGGGCCTGGCCGACCAGGAACGGGTCCGGGGCGTACACCCGGTACCCGGCCTGGAACGGCCCCATGACGTGGTCGCAGTGCCCGGACGACCCGCACCACCGGCGGTACAAGGCACGCATGTACCGGCCCCGGACCGCGTAGGCGTGCGTCCGCTGGCAGTTGGCACACCGGACCACCCCGGGCCGCACGGGGGCCGGGGGGGCGATGTGCTGGCCGCCGAGCATGAGCTGGTCCCAGTCGGCCGGGACGTCGGCCAGGAACCGCGCCACCCCGGCCGGAAAGGACGGCGGGAAGCAGGCGTCGTCTTCCAGTACCAGGAGGCGGTCGACGCCGTCCATGATGGCCCGCTCGAGGATCTGGCGGTGGCTCTGCATGCACCCCCACGCCCCCCCGCCCTCGCCCCACCCCTCCGGGGCGGGGACCGCCTCGCCGTCGACCGCCTCGAACACCGCCGGCTCCGCGAACGGCCACCCGCAGGCGGCGACGGCCGCCCGGAAGGCCGCCAGCCGGTCGGGCCGCCGTCGCAGGCTCACCACGACCACCCGGTCGAACGCGCCGCCCCCCATCCGCTCCTCCTCCCAGATCGGGCGCGTGCCTTCGCCCGGTCGTGCCCGTGTCAGGAGCCGGCCGGGCCGAGCGGGCTCCCGAACCGCTCGGCGAACAACGGGGCCGCTTCGGCCTCCCGTTCGTCGCCGGTGTCCCACATGACCCGGTCGGCGGGGCCGCCGACCGCGGTGACGCGGAAGCCCAGGCCGAGTATTTGGGCGGCCAGCCCGCCGGGTGCCGGGCCGAGGCCGCGGCCGCCGGGCGGCGGGGGTGAGAATCGTAGACCGCGGGCCGCGGCGCGGCGGAACAGGACGGACGTCACTTGCTCGGCGGGGGGCCGCCCGGTGGGCGGCCGGGCGGCCCCCCACCGGACGACCATCCCCACCTCCGGGTCGGCTGCGGCGTGGAGGTAGTGCAGGAGGAAGTCCTGCCGGAGCGGCACGGTGTCGGCCGCGGCCCAGAACAGGTACTCCCAGTCGGCGGGGAGCGGCCCGAGCCGCCCCGAGACAACGGCCTCGAACACGGCGGCGTCCGACCCGCCGACCGGCCGGGCGAGGTGGTCGGCGTCTCCGTCTGCCGGCCCGCGGTCGCTCACCACCACGAGACGTGCCTCCCCCCGGTCTACCACCTGCCATGCCGCCCGCCAGCGGGACAGGCTCTCGCCGGGGTCGTGGGCGGCAAGGACCACGACCGTCCGCCGGAGAGTGTCCCGGAGGGCGTCGAACGCCGGGCGGGGGGCGGGGTCGGCCGGCGCGACGGGCGCCAGCCGCCCGCCGTTGCGGACCAGTGCTCGCGCCAGCCGCATGTAGCGGTAGTAGGCTCGGTTCTCGAGCCCCCGCCGGGCGTCGGCCGCGGGGGGGTGCCACTGGTGGACCAGGAGGCCGTCCCGCCACGGAACCTCGACCACCGGCAGTGCCAGCTCGGCGCGGGCGGCCAGGTCGGGGTCTTCGTACCCCCACCCCTGGAAGGCCAGGTCGAAGCCGCCTACCGCCCGGAACCACGCCGCCGGGCACGCGAACAGCCCGCACCCCGACCCCACCTCCGGGGGACCGTCCCCGCACACCGCGTCGAGCAGCGCGGCGGGGCCGGCCGGGGCCACGGCCGGGGCGGGCGGCCCGGGGGCCACCAGGTACTGGAACTTGCAAAAGGCCTCCGCCCCCAGCCGGGCGGCGGCGGCCAAAACCCCGTCCCCTAACAGGACGTCCGCGTCGCTCTTGAAGAGAACCTCGACGTGGGCGGACAGGGCGGCGGCCGCGAGGTTGTAGGCGGCGGCCGAGCTCCACGGGAGGCCGGCCGCCTCCACCCGCACGAGCCTCCACCCGTACCGGCCGCCGAGGGCCGCGTACGCGGCGGCGTGGGCCGCGTCGCTCCCGTAGTCGAGCAAGACCCGGTCGGCCGGCGCGTGGGTCTGCCACGCGTAGCTCCGGAGCGTCCGCTCCACCAGTGTGACCGGCCGGTCGCGGACGGCCAGGACACACCCGACCGCCGGCCCCTCCCGCCGGCCCGACCGGACGCCCTCCCGACCGCCCAGGAGGGGCCGGTAGTGGGTGTCCACGACCACGGGCCAGCTGTACTCCCGCTCGAACCGCCGCCGCCCGGCGGTGCCGAACTCCGCCCGCATCCCCGGGTCGGCGACCAGGGTCTCTAGTTTCCGAGCGAGATCCTCGGCGTCGCCCGGCTCGACGAGCAGGCCGGTGACCCCGTCCGTGACGGTGAACGGGAGCCCCCCGAGCCGGCTGGCTACGACCGGGCGCCCGGCGGCCATGGCCTCGACCGCCGTCCGCCCGAGCGCCTCCTGGCCGACCACGGGCAGGACCACGATGTCGGCCGCGTACAAGTGCCCCACCAGGTCCGCCTGGCTCTGCCACCCGAGGTAGCGGGCGAACGGCTCGGCCGCGCCGCCGGGCGGGTCGTCGGTGACGACCAGCTCGAAGTCGACCCGCCCCGCCCAGAGGGCGGCACCGGCCGCCCGCAGGACGTGGAACCCCTTGCCCCACTCCCGGGCCAGGCCGGCGAAGAGGATGCGGACCGGGCCGGCCCGCGGCCCCGCGTCGGGGGGCGGCCACGGGAACCGGGTCGGGTCCATCCCCGCCGTCACCACCCGGACGTCGCGGGCGTACGGCCGGACCATGTCCGCCGACGGCGGGTTGACAACCAGCACCGCCTCGGCGCCGGCGAACGCCCGGAACAGAGCCTCCCGGTACAACGGGGTTCCGACTCCGCTGAGTTCCCGCTCGGCCCGGTGGAGATCCCCCGAGAAGCGGCCGTGGTCCCGGACGCAACCGGCGCAGTCGTCCGGGGTCGCCAGCTGGTGCCGGTGGCACTGGGCCGGCGGGCCGCCGGCGGTCGGGAGGAGCCGGAGGTTGTTCAGCGGGCAGAGGCACTCGAGTGCCTGGAGGCGGAGGCTGTACCGGTACCCGGCCACCGCGTCGGCGAGGAGCGGCTTGAAGTTCCACGAGTCGGTGATGATGACGTGGTCGGGGTCGAACGTCCGGACGGCGTCCCCGAACCGGTTCTGAATCCCCGCAGCGTTCCACTCGTCGGGGGTGAACTTGAGGGGCTCGGCCGGGTGGGGCGTCGGCTCGGTGACCTGGCCGAGCCCCCAGAGGGTGAACCGGGCGTACAGGTGTCGCACCTCGTACCCGGCGGCGGCGAGGAACTTGGTCAGTTCGGCCGTGTGGATGTTCCCCCCGCCCGTGCTAGGCCAGTTGAACAGCAGGCTCAACACGGCCACCCGGACTGGCCCGCCGGGCGGGGGGGCGGCGGGCTCCGGCCAGCCGGTCGGCCCGGGCTCGCCCGCGGTCGGCCGGCCGGCCGGCCGGTCCCGGAGTGCGGCCTCGACGACCCCCCGGGCCCGCGCGGCCACCCGCCCGGGGGACAGATCCCGGGTGAGGGCTTCGCCCAGCCGGCGGGTTTCCTCCCAGTACTCCCGAGACAGCCACCGGTCGGCGTCGAGCGGCGACGGGACGGCCAGGCCGAGTCCGGCGAGGTGCTCGGCCGACGCCCCGGCCGTGAGGGCCACCGGCACCCCCGACGCCACGTAGTCGAGAGCCTTGGCCGGGGGCTTGTGCCGACTCCGGAAGTCGTGCCCTTTGACATCCAGGGCCGCCCGCGCGGCCGCCAACAGGTCGAGGTGGAGCGCCGGCGTCCACTCGCGGACCCGGACCTCCCGGTCCGGCCGGAACCCGAACGCCGCCGCGGGGAGGGGGGCTCCCGGCCGTTCGGGGTTGGTGAGGACGTCCAGCGGCGCCGGGAGCGGGTGCGCGTTCACCCAGTCGGCGAGCGGCGGGAGGTTCGTCCGGACGCCGACCCAGAGGAGCGGCCCGTCGGCCCGGAAGTGGCGCCGGGTGGGGGTCACGTACTTGAGCGGGTGGTCGAGGTAGACCGTTTCGGCGAGCGGCCGGAAGTACCCCTCCAGTCGCCGCGCGTGGACGACGATCCGGTTGCACAACCTCAGCCAGTCGGCGTCGGCGGCGACCTCGGCCGGCCCCCCGTAGTGGTCGACCGGGCAGTAGACGAGGGCGGACCGGCGGGCCACCTCCGCCGCCCACCCGGCGGGCGGGGGGTGCTTCACCACGACCACCACGTCGGCCGTCGGGACGTCCCACGGGGCGAACGGGGCCGTCGTGTAGTCCGGGCCGAGGCCTTCGAGGAGGGAGACCCCGACCCAGTCCCACGACCCCCAACCCGGGGCGGTCGGGCCGACGGCGACGGCGGGGCGGGCAGGCTGCACGGTCGACACTCCCCTAACTCCCCTATTCCACCACGAGTTCGTCACCCACGCTCGCCTGGGCCTGACACGGGCAGCGGGCGCCTCACGTCCTTACGCGTTACCACCCGAGCGCGCGCCGGGCTAGAGCCCCGGCCCACGAGTCGGCCGGCGGTCCCTCCCCGGCCGGTTGCTCCTCTGCCGCCAGCCGGTCGATCTCGGCCTCCAACGCCCACGGCATCCCCGGCCACCGGCGCGGGCCGGTCGGGGAGTTGGGGATGAGGGCCGGCGGGTCGATCGGGCCCGGGCGACGCGTGCGAGACGACCAGGCCCGAACCGCCCGCCGGACGCACGACGGGTATCGCGGCCAGGGGGCGTCCAGGTCCGCGGCGGCCGCGAACTCGGCGACCGCCCGGCCGTAGTCACCAACCCCTTCCCAGACCCAACCGCGGGACGCGACGAAGAGGGCGAGTTCCTCCCGCGGGGAGAGGGACCGGAGGTACCCGAAGTGGTCTTCCTCCCCGGGGGCCATCGGGACCGGCCACCGGCGGTAGTAGTCGTCCGGCCGCAGGTTGGGGGACTCCCCCCCGTCCAGGTTGACGCGGGTTCCGGTGCCCGGGTCGTCCCAGCGGCAAAAGACGTGGGCCTTGGCGAGCCCCAGCTTCAGGGGGTACCCCAGCCGCCGGCCGACCGCGGCGTACACGACCGGAAGGGTGGCGCACGTCCCGCCTCCGCCGCCGGCGACGGCCGCCACACACATGTCGTCCAGGTCGAACGGGGCGTCCTCGGGTGCCCCGACCTTGGCCGGGTGGTACCGGACCCCGCAGTGCCGGTGCAGCGCCGTGTGGAGGGCGACCAGCCGGAACCCCGCCGCCTCCAGCGCGGTCGCACCCGGGCGGACGAACTCCCGCCGGGCTGCCTCCGTCCACCGCCCCACGACCCCGGCCCAGTCGTCGATCGTGCGGAGGCAGGCCGCCCCGTCGACCCGGTCCGCGCCCGGCAGGCCGGCCGCGCAGGCCAGGTTCACGACGGCCAGGTCGAACCGCCCGAGTGCCTCGTCCGACAGGGTGGCGAGTTCGCGGTAGTCGACCACGGTGTCGTCATCCTCAGTCGTCAAGTGGCCCGAATCGTCTACAGGCTAGCCAACGCAAACTGCTGACGCAAGCACCTTCGGGATGCGATAGTAGCTTTACCCGGCGAGTCGACGGCAGCGAGGTGAACGGCTCGCGGTTATGAAATCGGAAGTCGCCCGGCCATAATTACGGTCAGAAGTTGCAAGTATTGGCACTTCCAGAAGTAAAATCTGCCTGGCGGACGCGGCATGCCTTACGTCGGCCTCAGATCGACCATCCGCGAGAAAGATCGTCGCTACACCGTGTTTCGCACCCCTGGCAGGGGCAGGTGTAAGCGGCTCGCCATCAGTTTTTTAAGTTTGCGTTCGGAAGCACGGAATGCCGACACTCGTGCCACGACTTCCACGGGGTCAGCGGCCCCGTGCGACCGCTATCAAGAGTTGGAGGGGACAGTCGCTCCTGCTCGTGCACGACTCCAGAGCCCGAGCCGCCAATGCGGCGCAGGCCGCCGGCGGGGTTTGGAAGCCGCCGGCGACCTCGGCTTCCGCTACCCGCCGCCAGTAGGTCGCCCGTTTCTCATCCGGCACCTTCGACGGCCGCCCATCGGCGGTCATTCCGTTCACGATTTGAGTGGCCGGCCAGTCGGCTCCCGTCCTGGTTCTGGGATAAACATGCACGACGGTCACTCCGTAACGCGATAGGTGAGAGTTCCCGAGCAAGGGCGGTTGGGGTGCAACGGATTGACCACCAGGACGACGAGCGCGTCGAACGGCTCGGTACTATAGGGCGTGAAGTTTCCGCCGGACACGATACCGAGGGATTGGGAGCGGGCTGACCAGAGGCCGTTGACGCACCGGATGTGCAGATCACCGGGGCAACCCGCGGACATGAAGAAGACGCTCCACTCGTTGTCGTTGGACGCCGTCAGGGTCATTTCCCCACGGGCGCAGTTGCCGCAGTCACCGGTGGTCTCGACCAGCGTTGCGGTCAACGTTGCCGGCCTAGCACCAGGGCCGTAGCACGACTGTGGTTCGACACCGGAGGACGAGGTCGAACTGCTTGACGAGGACGAGGGGTTCAACGAGGACGAGGGGTACAAGGGTGGTGAGGAGGACGAGGGGGACAAGGGTAACGAGGAGGACGAGGAGGACGAGGAGGACGAGGAGGACGAGGAGGACGAGGAGGACGAGGAGGACGAGGAGGACGAGGACCGGCAGTCGATGGCGGGGTCGTGGAAGGCGGTGACCATGACCTTGACGGCGGCGTAGTCCTCGACCAGCGCGGCCGCCGGCCGCTCCAGCGGCAGCTCGTACCGGACGACCGCCTCGGTCAGGCGGAACTGCCACCGCCCGAGCAGCCGGTCGGCCCCGCGGACGACGGCCAGGAGGTACACGACGGCCACGGCCCCGCAGGTGCCGCGGAGGTCGACGGTCAGCCGGTGGGGGGGGACGGCCGTCCCCTCACGGGGTGGGCCGACGATGGGGGCGGCCAGGGGGCCGAGGCGGACGACGAACGTCCGGTCGGGGGGGACCAGGGTGGTGACGTCGAGCCCGTGGGCCAGCTGGTCGTACAGCGGGGTCGGCGACCACCCGTCGTTGGCCAGATCCTCGGCCGGACGCGCCTTCTGGGCCATGCCTCACGCCTCCACCTGCGACCGACCACTCGCGGCACGACACTCGCCACCGGCCCTGTGCGAGGTTTCTGGATGGGATGATACCCCGGATCTCCCCCGGCCGTCAAATCCGACGCTGCCAAATCACGAAGGGGGTTGGCTGTCAGGTAGAATCGTACCCCGACTCGTCCACCCTATCGACAGGCCGATCCACTGCTACTCCCGTACCTCCGCCCTGTGTGTGGGAACGGGTGACCCGGGAAGCCGGTCGTGGGTTGGGAGGAGGGGCGCACGGTCCGGTCATCGCTCCTCAGATGCGCCGCGTCGCCGGGCGTCCGGACCCCGTATACTCGCTCGGTAGGGCCGGATGCCGTCGGTGCCTCGTTCGGTCACGCCAGCGGCGAGCCCACCTCACCCCAGACAACTGATGCCCGAGTCCACCGGCCCACTTCTCCTCCCGGGGGACGTCGCCTCGTCCGCCGACCTCTCCTGGGAAGCCCGCCAGGCTCCTTCCGCGGGCGGTTCCCCATTCGACGGCTCCGCCGGCTACGACCGGGTGTTCGACGCCCTCGCCCGCGCCCTCCACCGCCGCCACCGACCTCACGCACTCGTCGTGGCCGAACCCGGCGTCGGCGCGCTGGCCCTCGTGGCCGAACTCGCACGCCGCGCGGCGACAGGCCGGGCGGGCTTCCTCGCCGCGAAGCGGTTCCTCAGTGTCGACGCCCGCTACACGCCGGCCGACGAGAGCCGGGCCCGGTTAGTCACCGTCCTCGCCCACACCGCACACCGCTCCGACCTCGTCGTCTACCTGGACGGCCTCCCGGCCCTCCTTGCCGGACGGGACGGGCCGCACAAACCGGTTCTCCTCGGGGCTCTGGCCGCCGCCCGGTTCCACCTGATCGCCCCTCTTACCCCCGACGAGTACGACGACCTGGCCGGCGGCGACTCGGGGTTCGCCGACTTCTTCTCCCGGGTCGAGGTTCCCGAGCCCGACCCGGACACGGCCCTCCCGGTGGTGGCCCACCTCGCGGCCGGGCTGGCCGCTCAGTACGGACTCACCCTGGACGGCTCCGCCGTCCGCCAGGCGGTTTCCCTGACGGCCGACTACGTCCTCAGCGACCACCTCCCGGCCAAGGCTCTGAAGGTTCTGACCCGGGCGTGCGAGGACGCCGACTACGACCGACGCCAACTCGGCCGCCCGGTCGGTCGGGTCGCGGCGGACGACGTGACCCGGGTGGTGGCCGAGAGAACGGGGATCCCGGCCGACACCCTCCGCGGCGCCGCGGACCGGACCGACTACGAGGCCGCGCTGGGGGGCGTGGTGTTCGGCCAGGACCACGCGGTCCGGGAAGTGGCCACCGAGCTCGGCCTGATCCGGGCGGGTATGACGGACCCGACCAAGCCGGCATCGGTCCTCCTGTTCCTCGGCCAGACCGGGACCGGGAAGACCGAACTCGCCAAGACCCTGGCCCGGTTCTACTCGTCGTCCGGGCGGCTGCGGACGTACGCCCTGGGCAACTGCGTCGAGCCGCACAGTGTGGCAACGATCATCGGGGTGCCCCCGGGGTACGTGGGGAGCGACCGCCCCGGCCGGCTGGTGGCCGACCTGCAGGCCGACCCGTACGGGGTGTTCCTGCTGGACGAGGCGGACAAGGCCCACCCCGACGTTCTTCAGCCGTTCCTGAACCTGTTCGACGAGGGCTGGGTGACCGACCAGCGCGGGGCGAAGGCGCACGGCACGCGGTCGGTGTTCGTGCTGACGACGAACGTCGGACAGCGGATGATTGCCGACATGCACCGGGAGGGGAAGTCGGTCGAGGAGATCACCGGGCGGATGAAGGAAGCCCTGGGGCAGATCCGGCACGGGAAGTCGGACCGGCCGGTGTTCACCCCGGAGTTCCTGGCCCGGGTCAAGCGGGTGATCGTATTCCGCCCGCTCGACCGGGCGGCGATGGTGGCCGTCGCGCGAAAGCAGCTGACGGACGTGCGGCAGGGATGGGCGGCGGCCCGCGGGAAGGAGCTGGGGGTGTCGGACGCCCTGGCGGAATACGTGGGAGCGGCGGCCCACCGGTTGGACCAGAGGGCGGGCGGGAAGGAGGGGGGGCGGGTGGTGCGGAAGCTGGTGTCGGACTGGGTGGAGGCACCGCTGCTCCGGGCGATGGCGGCCGACCCGGACGGGTATCGGGAGGCGCGTGCCGTGGTCATCGATTTTGGCCCCCACGACGAACCGGAGAATGACCACCCCTACCCGACGCCGATGGTATCCGTCCGGTTCGAGTTTCGGGTCGAAGCGGATGGGTAGCACGCCACCCGCTGGGCGCGGCGACTCTTTCACGACGTAGTAGTTTCAAGTTCGGAGTCCGGCGCGAGTGTTCGTAGCTGCCGGGCGACCGCTCACCCGCCACGTCGCGTGCCGCAACGCCCGGCCGGAGCGGCGGCCGGTCTTCTTGTCCCGGTAGCTCTCGTAGGCCACCACCACGTACACCCGCACCGACGCGCCCCGGTCCTCGTGGGTGTACGGGTATCGGCCCGCGCCCCGGCGGCGGATCGCTCGCCGCCCGCCGGCCTCCACCCCCGGCCGCGGCTTGCGACCGCGGATCGCCGCCGGGGTCACGAGCGGCAACTCCCGGGACGAGAGCCGCATCACCGCGATCGAGAAGAACGACTTGTCCAGCAACAGGACGCGGGCCGTCACCCGATACCCCGGCACCGCGTCCGCACGGCCAGGTGCCAGAGCCGCGACCACCGGGCCGGGTCGGGCGGCGATGTGCCGCACCAGGGCGGCCCCGAAACCGGGGTCGGTGCGAGCGAGCTTGGCGTACAGAGCCTCCCGCGTCATCCCGAGGTCGGTCGCCCGCTTGCGGATGGCGGCGTTGGTTGAGGGACGGCTGGACCCGACAGACGACCAGGCCCACCAGGTTCACGAGCTGGGAGAACAGCAACTCCCGAGCGTATTGTCGTTCGGCGTGCCCGGCGAACAGGTCGTCCGCGGCCTGGGCCGAGAGGCCGTACTCGAACACGGACCGGGAACTCTGCTGCGAACCGCTCAAAGACCTCGCCGAGTAGCATGGCCGTCCGTCCGTGGGTAGCAGGAGTGTTGTAACCCCGAACCGGTTACGGCCGGCGGCTTCATGTACACAGGGATGACCAGCCAGGCTTAACTTCCGTCAAAATCGTGGCACCTTATGGTGAGCACGGGTTAGCCTGCGGCCAGTCGCCGCCCCCGTTCTCCTGGGCCGCCCCAATTGGCCCAGTACCCGTTTACCACATAGGAGTCCGACCATGACCGCGCAGGCGCTCGCGACCGGCCGCCCCCGGACGCGGCTCCGCGACCAACTCGACCGGATGGACACGATCCTCGACGCCCTGGCCGAGGCTCTCCCCGAGGCGGTCGCCGACGCCACCCGGGAGGGCGCCCGGCAGGCCGTCCGGGCCGCGATCCACGACCTCCTCGCCGACCACGACTTCCGGGCGGCGGTCGCCGGTCACCTCTCCGCCGCGTGTGCCGCCCCGGCTACCCCGGTGCCCGGGGCCAGGTTCCAGACCCGCGCCTGCCCGTACGTCGCCGCGGCCGCGGCCGGGGTGTGCGAGGCGGTCGCCGCCGCCGCCGCCCGACTGGGCGACTGGGCCCGTCGTTCGGCGGGGGTACTGTAGGCGGACCGTGGCGGCCCGGCGGGCGCCGACGTGGGGTGGTGGCCCGAGGCCTGAGGGAAGAGAGCCACAGCCCCTGGCGCGGTTAATTCATGTCGAGATCGGAGCCTCGGCGAGGGGCCGAGTTGCACCGAACGCTCCTCTCCAATCATTCCTTGGCGTGTGGCAGTCCGTGGCGCCGATCGCTCCCGTCGAGCGGACACGGCCGCGCTCCCCTGTCCCGGCCTTTCGGACCTACACCGCCCTGCCGTCGGCACCCCCACCATCTACACACCAGAGCCTTCACCCCCCATCCGCGGAGACCCCTCGAAGAGCGGCCAACTCGATCACCTGTGTACCTGTCATGTTGGCGCCCGCCGGCAAACCGAGTTGGTTAAGGCCACCGACCTCGTCCGCGCCCTCCCCTCCACCGACCGGGTGATGCCCGCCGCCGTCCCCGGCCCGGTGATGAGCACCCGCCTACACGACCCCTGGTGCGGGCCGGCCGACACCGGCCGGGTTACCCGGGTGGCGCTCCTGGCCCCGGAGGGGCTCACGGTCCTGATTTGCAACACCGGGGATCTGGCTGCCCTCCCGCGCTGTCCGGACCGGGACCGCGAAATCCGCCGGTCGTTCACCCTGGCCTCCGCCTGCCGCCGTGCGCACCGCTCTTCCCGAGCGCCGCCGACCTCGTCGCCCGGGTCCGCGGCTGCTGATGCCAGCCCCGCCAGCTGCGCGCTCCCTTCATCCCGCGGCCACCCGGCCTCGGGATCGTCCCCCTACCGACAAGCCCCCACAACCTCCGAGGAGGTCCGCCATGCGCCCCGCGTTCTCGCACTTGCGGCTGTCCCGCCCGCTCGCCGTCCTCGACGTCGAGGCCACCGGCCTGTCCCCGGCCGCCGCCCGCGTCGTCGAGGTCGCCGCCCTCCGGCTCGACCCCGCCGCCCGCCCCCGGATGGTCCGGGCCCGGGTCAACCCCGGTGCCCCATCCCCCCGGCGGCCACCGCCGTCCACAGGATCACCGACCACGACGTCCGCCACAAGCCGCCGTTCGCCGCCGTCGCCCGGCCCCTCGCCGACCTGCTCGGCGGGTGGACGAGCGCCGAGGTCGAGGAGGGCGAGCCGGGTGAGGAGGAGCAGGCGGCGACCGAGGTGAGCTGCCCGGCGTGAGTGGCCGCGGCCGACCGGGCTAACTGGGACGCGCGGGCCGCCGGCGTCGCCGAGGACCGGCTCGGCCAGACTCCGTTCTGGGCCTGCAACTCGTACGGGGTCGAACACCTGATCGTGTGAGCCGCCCGCCCGATCAGCGGCGGGCGATTGGGGACTCGGCCAGCCGGGCCAGGAGGGGCGCGAGCATCAGGAGCGTCTCCCGGTCGGCCGCCCGGACGAGCCCGGTGAAGAGCGCCTCGGCCCGCCCCCGGAGTGCGGCGTCGGTGTCCGGCGGTGGGCCGGCCGGGAGGAGGTCGTGGACGGTCGTCCCGAGGGCGGCCGCCAGCCGGGCGACCAGGTCGATCCCCGGGGCCGTCCCGCCGGCCTCCAGCTTGCCGACGTAGGACGCGGCCATGTGGGCGGCGGCGGCGAGTTCGGCCTGGGTCAAGCCGCGGGACCGGCGGACCTCCCGGAGCCGGGTGGCGAACAGACGGACGATCTCGGCCTGCCGCGTCCGCGGCCGTCGCCGGCCCATGCGTACCCCCCTGCCGTCCGGTATCGCCGGGCGAGGCGGCGGATCGCACGCGTAATGTCAGCTCCTATCAGCTACAATTTCGTATCAACCCGCCGTCCGGACCCCGGGAGGCGTCCCCCAGCGGAGGACGGTGATGCCCGACCGGGAGTGGTGCTACGCACGCGACGGGCGCCGGCACGGGCCGATAACGGCCGCGGAGCTGAGGGGGCGACCGGCCGCGGCGGAGGTCGGCGGGGCCGACCTCCGCCGCGGCCGGTCGAGCGGCCGGAGGCGGCCGCCCCGGCGGCCGGCTGGGACGAGTTCGTGCCCGCCCCGCCGTCTCATCCCCCGGATGCCCCGGCCCGGCGCCCGGCGTGGCTACGGGTCGTAGAAGGATTGGCCGAGATCGTGGGCAGTTGCGCAGGGTTTCTCGTCACGATCGGCGGGGCGCTGCTGGCGCTCGCGATCGTCTCCCGGCTCGCCTGCGGCCCGGTGCCCCCGCCGAAACCGACGCCGCGGGTTCCGGTCGCGGTCGGGTTCCGCCCGTCGGCGGTCGGCCAGGGGATGGTTCTGCGGATCCAGAACACCTCGGACCGGCCGCTGGAGAACCTGATGGTCACCGTCACCGCCGTCGGCGGGGAGAAGGCCGGGCAGGTGGTCTGGCGGGTGCCCCGGCCGCTGGCCGCCGGGCAGGAGGTCGAGGTCGGGTGGGTCGAACTCGGCGGGTGGCGACTCGCTCCGGGCGAGTCGGTCCGCGTCTGGCTCGTCCGCCCAGGGTATGAGCCGGTCGTGGTGACCGTCCCGGTCAAGGCGGCCCTGTAGCCCGTCCCCGGCGGATCCGGCCGCGTGCCGGCAACCGCGGTCACGACGCGCAGGAGTTCTACGAGCGGCATGACGTGGTACTACGCCCGGGACGGGCGACAGCTCGGGCCGTTCACCGCGGGCCAACTCCGGCAACTCGCTGCCGCCGGGGCGGTCGTCCGATCTGGTCCGGGACGGCGGCCCCCGGGTTGCCGTGTCGGCCGCCGTCACCGCCCTGTTCACGCTGGCCGGGGTAGTCGCCGCGGCCGATGACCCGGTGGGCGTGCCGCGCGCTCCCGCGGTGAACGGCGGGCGGTGGTGGGACGAAGGGTTCGCCGGGGTCGGGCCCGCGGCAGCCTCGGCGGGGCGACCGGCGGGCTGGTCGGCATCCTGTCCGCCGTCGGATTCGGACCCCCCGGAACGGTGGGTGGGGCGGCCACCCACACGGTCGGGTTCTTCCCGGCCGGGCTCGCCGTCGGGGCTACGATCGGGGCAGCCCTCGGCTACACCGCCTGCTCGGCCGGCGGCCCCTGGAGACGGACTGCCCGTCCGCGGTACGACGGCAGGGAAGCTGCCCGGCGCGGCTGGAGTTCACCCAGTGTGGGCCGGGCTTGACCTGGGAAACGAAAACGCCTCCTCTCTTTGGTGTTGCAGCCAAGGAAGGAGGCGGGACGCATGGCGGGCACCACGCTCACCACCGCAATCCGGGCGCGATTACCCACCTTCGCCGCCGGCGTCGCCAGACCGTTCACCGACTCCCGCCGGCGGGACTTCCTCACCGACATGCTCACCGGATTGGTGGCCGGCGGGCACGTCCACCTGACCGCCGTCGCCCGCGCCACCCACCGCGGCACGGCCAACATCCACGCCGCCGAGAAGCGACTCAGCCGGCACCTCGCCCGCGCACTGGGACGCCTCCCCGGTCGCCACCGAACTCCTCCGCCGGTCGGCCGCCCGGGTCACCGACGACACCCTGATCGTGGCCGACACGACCGACCTGGCCAAGTACCACGCCCGCAAGTTGGAGGGGCTCGGGCGGGTCCACGACGGGTCCGACCCGGACGGCCGGACGGCCCCGGGGTACTGCCTGTTCGAGGCGTTCGTGCGCGTCGGCACGTGGCAGTTGTTCCCCCTCGTGGTCGAGCCGCTCAAGGTGTACGCGGGAGCCCCGACCGGGGAGAACGCCGAGATCCTCTCCCACCCGTTGCGGACCCACCAGGCGACCGGGGGCAAGGGGACGTGGGTACTCGACCGAGGGTTCGACCGGCGGGAGTTGTTCGGCCCGCTGGTCCGGAACCGGGTGGCGTTCGTCGTCCGGCAGCGTGGCGACCGGACGGTCCGGACGGCCGACGGGCGGGACGTGTCGGTCAACGCCGTGGTGGCCGAGCAGGTGTGCCCGACGCCCCGCCGGTGGCCGGCCGGCGGGATGGCGGTGGCGGTCGAGGTGTGGCTCCCGGAGACCGGCCCGGACCCGTTCCTGCTGGTCGTCGGGTGGCGGGTGCCGGGGAGCGAGCGGCCGGTCGTGCTGCTGGTCAGCCCGGCGGCGCGGCGGGCCGGACGGAACGGGAGGTGGTACGTGCGGGCGTACCACAAGCGATGGGGGGTCGAGGACGCCAACCGCGGGATCAAGCAGCGGTCCGGGGTGGAGGGGTTCCTGGTCCGGTCGTGGATGGCGATCCGCCGGCTGCTGTGGCTCGTCGCGTGGGCATTCTGGTGGCTGAACCTGTGGGGCGAAGCGTCGTTCGACCGGCTCCGAGCCGTCCTGATGAACCACCCGCGGCGGCGCAAGCCGGTGACCTACCGGTTCAACTGGATCGCCACTCTCCTCCGCGAACTACTCCACCCGCACCCGAGGTTACCTAATAACAGTGGGTGAACTCCAGGGTGCGGGGTTTGACTGGCGCGTCGTCGTTATGGTATCATTCGTGTGGGCGGGGGATTACCGCCCACCCACCCATCAAGCCCGACGGTGCAGGATGCCCTCGGCCTTCGTTCCGCCCTCGCTTTCGAGCTACTTACCCGAGTTGGTCGCCGCCGTCCGCGCGGAGGCGGAGCGGGCCGCCGTCCGCACGGTCACGTACCTCGACTCGTGGGCAATCGGCGGGGGTGAGCTCCCGCCGCTGTCCGCGGACGACCTCCTGACGATCGCCGCGAAGCTCACCCTCATCGCCTGGTACGACGACGGGCTGTGCCTTGGCCGCGACCTGGCGTGGTCGGACCTCTGCGGGGCGGCACTGATGAGCAAGGTACTCGGAATCTACCTCGCCCGCACGGCGTGGGCCGCCCGCCCCCACCTCGACGTCGACATCCAACTCGACGCCCCGGACGAGGACGAACTCATCGACCGGGGCGCCCGGCTGATTTGGGCGTGCCGCCACACTCCCCCCCGACCCGACGAGGACACCCGATGAGTGACCGCCCGGACCGGGGCATTGCCCTGCTTTACCACCGCGACAGCGACGGCGCCGCCGAGTGTGCCCCGGCCGCGTACGTGGAGTGGACCCGCCGCCGGGCGGACGAGTTGGGGGTGACGTTCGGCGGCAGCCCCGAGCAGATCGACGCCATGATCCGTCGGCGGGTCGCCGCCGATCCGCCCATCTAACTGGACTACGGCGTCCCGGGCAACGAGCTGTCTCGGCCCGGGCTCGACGCCCTCATCCCGGACGCCCGAACCGACCGGCGGGTGACCCACGTGTTCTGCCCCCGTCGGGACCGGCTCGCCCGCCCGGACCAGGCCGTCGAGGGGCTGCTGATCGAGTACCAGATCCTGCAGGCCGGGGTGTCCCTCGTCCTCCTCAACCGGATCGTTCCCCCACTCCGCCGGGGGCAGCGGCAGGACGTCGGCGAACTCGTCGCCGCCCTACTCGACTACCACTACAGCGGCGAGTACCGGCCCGACCTCGCCGAGAAGCTGTCCCGCGCCCAGCTCCAGCTGGCGCGGGCCGGGTTCTCGATGGGTGGGACACCCCCGTACGGGTTCCGCCGCTGGCTCGTCCGCGAGGCCGACCACCACCCGGTCCGGGAGCTAGCCGACGGGGAGCGGACGAAACAGGCCGGGCACCACGTCTGCTGGCTGTCGACCGACTTGGCACGGCTGGCCGTCGTGCGGCGAATCGTGGACCGGCTCGGAGGCGGGGCGCGGGCGGCCGAGGTGGCCCGGGAACTGACCGCCGACCGGGTTCCGGTGCCGGGCCGGCGGCCGGACGGGTCCGCGGAATGGCACCCCACGACCGTCCGGGGGCTGGCGGTCAACCCGCCGCCGCGGGCGGTGGTCGAGAGCGGCCGGCGGGTGGAGGGGACGGAGCGGCGGTTCACCGCCGCCGGCCCCCGCCCGCTGGCCGACGCCGACTACCGGGCGGACGGCCGGCCGAAGGTGGTGGTCAACCCGCCCGAGGCCCGGGTGGCGGTCCCGGCCCGCGGGTTCGAACCGGTCATCGACCCCGCCCGGCACGCGGCCCTCGTGGCGGAGTTGGACGCCCGGGGGGCGTCCCAGCGGGGGAAGCCGCGGGCACGTGCGGGCGCCCCGAACCCACTGGGGGGGCGGGTGTGGGACGCCGGCTGCACGTGGCCGATGTACCGTCACGCCCGCGGGCCGACATACCGGTACACCTGCAGCAAGTACATGCAGTCGAACGCCCGGGAATGTACCCACAACTGGGTGGACGGACCGGCCGCCACCCGGTTCGTCCTCGCCGCCGCCCGCCAGTGGCTCCTGTCCCCGGCGGCGCGGGCCAAACTCCTGGCCAAACTCGAAGGACTCGCGGCCGCGGAGGTTGGGTTCGATGCCACAGCCCGGGAAGCCGAGGCGCGACGAGCCGCACTCACCGCCGCCCGGCAGAAGATGAACCGGGCGGAGACGAACCTGGCTCTGGCCGAGACCGAGGCGCAGTACAAGGCGGTCGCGGCCCAGTTCGAGCGTCTCCGTGCCGACCACGACCGGCTGGCGGCCGAGTTGGAGGCGACACCGGCCCCGTCCGCCAACCCGGAGGCGGAAGTGGCCGCAGCCCTGGCGGCGCTCGACCGACTGCCGGAACTGGGCGGTGACGATGACGATGACGGGGTGATGGCCCGTCAGCTGTTCGAGTAGATCGACGCGCGGCTGTACCTGCGGTTCCGGCCCGAACAGCGGGGTCGGCATGTGGTCAGCAAGCCCGTCGGCGGGGTGCTGACGTTCGGGGCGGTCCCGCCGCCGGCGCCGGTATGTGAGGGGAGGACCGATAAGAGTTACGTTCGGCAAGTGACCGCGGCGGCCGGAGGGGTGGTCTCACCGGCGTTGCCCGCGTGTTCGTGTGACCCCGGTGCGGAGGACGGAGCGTCAGGAAACCGACAGCGTGTCACCGGTCGCTGCACCTGACCGCGGCCTCGACAGCGAATCCGAGTAGCCTCGCTTAGACTGGCCGCGGCAGGTGAGCGTCACGTTCGGCCGGCGCGTGTTCGTGGGCGAGGTTCACCGATGGCGCCGCGGGTCGTGCTGGGGGCGGTGGTCGGTCTGGCGGCGGCCGCCCCCGCGGCACGGGCCGACATGGGCCTCCCGGGGATGCGGAACGCCCGCCCCACCCACCTGATCACGGCCGCCGACCCACTCCCGGGGTACGTCCTCCTGGTCCACCGCCCGGGGTTCGGGGCCGAGGCCGTCGAGCTCGGACCGGGCCGGCCGGTCACCATCCCGGTGCACCGGGACCGGATCGACCGGGCCAGTTCGTCATCGCCCCGCGAGCCGCGGCGGCCGAGTTCCCGACCCCCACCGCCCTGGCCGAGGCGGCGGCCGGGCGGGTGCCGGGTGCGGTCGTCCGGGAGCTGCCTTTCAAGGAGGCGGTGCCGGCGTGGGGGGCGGACGAGATCACCCTCCACTACCGGGTCGAACTCACCCCGGACGGTCGGCCGGAACTAGTCCGCACCACCAAGGACCAGGGGTATCAGTGCTGTGTGGTCGCCTGTGCGGCCCCCGTCGGGCTGGCGGCCGCCGGGGTGTGGCTGAGCCGCCGTTGGCGGCGGGGCGGTCGAGCCGAGCCGGCGGACCTGAAGGACGGCGGCGGGGCATAGCCGGCGGGGCATAGCCGGCGGGCCGAATCCTGCGCCGCAGCAGGCCGCCGACTCATTGGCGCTTATCGCTGGCTCGTGCCGTCCGGTTCTGGTTTGCTACTCGGGCGGCTGCTGAGCTACACGTTCGGCGACGGAGGTGACTGGTGGGCGTAGGCGACTGGCTGCGGCGGGTGCTTGGGGCGCCCTCGCCCGAACCGTCTCCCTCCCCAGGGCCGGTCCCCCGAGGCGGAGAGCGGGTGCTGCCGCCGGTGGACCCGCGGGTGGGCGCGGCCGTTGAGGTCATGCTGCGCCACCCGGAAGCCAACCAGGATCAGGTGCTCGCGCTGCTGGAAGGGTGCGGGTTCACCGCGCCGGAGGCGTGGCGGGTGTATCAGTTCCTGGCCATCGCGTTCGCCCATGTGGTGTTCCGCGGCCGCGGGGTCGAGTTCCAGCCGGGCTACGTCCTGATGGACCCGGACAGCAGTGCTCGCAGCACGCACCGGCTGGCCGACGAACCGCTGTACGCCGCGGGGGTAGCGGCGGCCGAGGCCCGGGTCGCCAGGGGCGGCACCCCGCAGCAGCTGCTGCCGGTCTTCGGGCGGAGCGCCGAGTACAGCGTCATCCGGCAGCTGGCGGGGCCGGATGGGCGTCTAGACGGCGTGGTCCTGACCGAGCCGCTGCTCATGACGTTCGGGGGTTCGTAGGCCCGCCGAACCCGTCGCTGCAGCAGACCGCGGTCTCCATAGCGAGTAGCATGGGGTCAGCACCAGCACCGCAGCCGCTGAGCTTTTTGTTCGGTGGGGGAAAAGCCGGTTGCCGTCGATCGGCGGCGCGACTCAATCACAGGTCCGACGACGAGGAAGCCTGATGGCAGTCACGCGGATGGACAACGTCGGCATCGTCGTCGAAGACCTCGATGCCGCCATCGGGTTCTTCACCGAACTCGGCCTCGAACTCGAGGGCCGCGCCCCGATCGAAGGAGCCTGGGCGGACGGCGTCACCGGGTTGCGCGACATGCGCGTCGAGATCGCCATGATGCGCACGCCGGACGGCCACGGCCGGCTCGAGTTGTCGCGGTTCCTCGCCCCGCCGGTGGTCGCCGATCACCGCAACGCCCCGGTGAACGCTCTCGGCTATCTCCGCGTCATGTTCGCCGTGGAGGACATCGACGACACGCTCGCCCGGCTCGGCAGGCGCGGCGCGGAGGTCGTCGGCAACGTGGTCCAGTACCAGGACACGTACCGGCTCTGCTACATCCGCGGTCCCGAGGGGATTCTCATCGGGCTCGCCCAACAGCTCGGGGAGCAGACTTCCCGAGCGCATCCCGTGCGGCAGGGAGAGTCCTGACTGGGGGTGGAGCCGGGCGCGGCGGTGTGCGGCATCGCGGGGCGGGTTCCGCCTGACCGAAGGCATGCCGAACCCGGCGCGGCAGCAAGATCGGTTCCTGCGACCCGCAGCCCCCTGATGCCGCCGGGCAGGTAAGCTGAGTCGTTCGGCCACCGGAGGGAGCGATGCGCATTGCCGGGGGGTTGGCATCCATCCTCTTCGGAGCGTTCTTTCTCCTCTACATCTACGCGCACGCCGGCATGGTTCGTTCGTCGCTCAGCGGCGACGATCGGCGGGCGCGGATCGCGGAGAAGATGTTCCTGCAGTCGGGGATCGCCGAAGGCACGTACGTCGGCATCGTGTTGGTCGTGGGCGGGCTCTGGCTCGTGGTGTGCCGGCCTGGGCCGCCCCGGTGGGTACGGGCCGAACCCGTCACTGCAGCAGACGGCCGCGTCGGCGGCGATTTATGAAGGGCAGCGCCAACGGCGGCCGCTGCTGAGCTTGTCGTTCGGCGACGGGGGGCGGACCGGTGGTGTGGGGCTTGGCGGTTCTGGTCGCAGGCATCACCCTGCTCGGGTTCACCCTGGCCTTGAACGCGCTGCCGGCGAGGTGCCCTCTCTGCAAGCGGCTCAACGTCTTCCGTCGCACGAGGACTGGGCGATGCCTGGACGGGTGCGACGAGGAGGGGGATCTCCGTCGGCGGTCGACCGAGTTCTCCTGCGGTCGGTGTGCCGGGCGGTATTGGGTCGTGTGGGATGACTTCGAGGGCCGTAGCGCGGTTGTAGTGCCGCCGGCCGGCCCAGGCTCCGAGCCCCACACTGCACCTGACGCCGGCCGCTGACAGCCTTCTCGTGATTCACTATTCACCCAGCAGCTGGCGCAGGTGAGTTTCTCGTTCGACGGGGAGGCGAAACGGGTGGATGAGCCGTTCTACATCCGCCCGCCCGACTTCAGGTACTGCCTGCGGACCAGCCCGGCATACGGCTGGGCCACCGGCGTCACCGCGGACGGGTTGCAAGTGCTCCACTGCAAGCGGAGCTGGCTGGTGTTCGACGCGGACGGGCACCTGCTGCGGGACGGCGAGCAGGAGTTGCCGTTCCAGGACGGGTCGATCCAGGTACGGCGGTTCTGGCTGCCGGAGCGGTGGATGGGGGTTGAGGATCTACCGGATGTGCTGTCCGAGTTCTACACGGCGCCCGACGAGTACGAGATGGAGCCAGGCGACCCGGAGGCGTGGATCAGAGCAGGGCAGTTCGTGTTCTACCCCGGGTGGAGCGAGTACATCATGGGTCCGGGCGGACGGGTCGAGGCGTCGTAGCAACTGGCCAAGCACTGGCCCGCCGAACCCCGCGCGGCAGCAGACCGCGACCTCCGTGGCGATTCCGAGCAGGACAGGCGACACTGGCCGCGGCAGCTGAGCTCGACGCTTGTGCCGCTCGATCCCCACCAACCGATATCACTTCCACATTTGGCGGGAGGTATGGAGCCGCGGACCGGGCAGACGGTCGGCAGCCCCGGGCGAGGCTTTCGGAAACCTCATCGGGCTCCGATGTCCTCGCGGGCAATTGGAATCTGTGCCCGGGTCGGTCGCGCACGCCCGTTTATCCAGGAGGCGGCCGTCACGGCCGGCCCTGCGTGTCGTACACCTGTTGAGGACTCCGGATGCCCCGTCTCACCGCCCGCTCGTTGTCGGCCCTCGTGACCGTCCTCGCCGCCGCATCGCCCGCCCTGGCCCAACCGGCTTCCCCCGTGCCGGTCGCCGTCCCGACCTTCAACCCCGCCCAGCTGTTTGCCGCCCCCGTCCACCCCCAGTCGATCCCCACGTCGGGCGGCTCGGTCGTGATCATCGTCCTGCCGGCCCACCCCGGGGCCGCGCCCGTGGCCCCCGCCCGCCCCCTTGCGGTGCCGGTCGCCCCCGCTGCCCCCCTTGCGGCTCCCGTCCCGGCCGCCCCGGTCGGCGACCCCTCGCGCGCACAGGCCGAGCAGATGCTGGCCATGAGCAAGACCCTGGAAGCCCTGACCCGGGTTCTGACCCAGACGGAGCAGCGGCTCCAGCGGCTTGAAGACCGCCTCGCGGAACTCGAACGGCGGACCGCGCGCCCGGCCCCGGCTCCCGTCCCGCTCCCCAGCCCGTGACCCCGCCCGCCAGGACCACACCGATGCTGCGTGCCCTCGTCCCTGTGCTGGTCCTGGCCGTCGCGGCGGACGGTGAGTCGAGGCTTCCGCTCCGACCCGGGTATGTCGAAACCGGCCGGCTCAAGTCCGAACACGCCACCCAGGCCGCAGCCGTCGACCGGGACACGGTGTACGCGGTGTCCAGCACCGCCGTCGCCGCCTACGAGCGGAAGACCGGGAAGCTCCTCGCCACCAGCGCCGAGAAGGCCGAACACCTGAACAGCGCGTTCGTGTGGAACGGGAAGGTGTACTGCGCCCACTCCAACTACCCGAAGCGGCCGGAGACCAGCGACATCCGCGTGTTCGACCCGGCCACCAGGGAACTCCGGGTGTTTCACACCTTCGAGAGCCCGCCGGGAAGTTTGGTCTGGAACATTCACGACGGCAAGAGCTGGTGGTGCTGCTTCGCCCACTACCAGAAGGACAACGCCAAGACACTCCTGATCCGCTACTCCGACGGGTTCAAGGAGGAGGCGCGGTGGACCTTCCCGAAAGCCGTCGTGGCCGACTGGGACGGCATGAGCGCGTCCGGCGGCGTGTGGGACGGCGACACCCTGCTCGTGACGCACCACCACTGGAAGGTGCTGTACCGCCTGCGGGTGCCGCGGGAGGGACGGGAGCTGGAGTTGGTGGAAGCGCTGGCGTGCCCGTTCCCGGGGCAGGGGATCGCGGCCGACCCGGCGACCGGCGGGCTGGTCGGCATCGACCGCGGAGCCCGGGCGGTGGTGTTCGGGAGGAAGTAGTGTTCCGGCCCCGCCCGGAGGGGCCGTTTCATCTCACGAGCCGCGACCGACAGGGAGCGGCCGGCGTCCCTGACAATCCGCCTTCGGGAATCGTGGGGTGCGCCAGCTGCTCCCTTGTGGTTGCGGCTCGCGGGCTTTGCTACCCCCGCACTCCGAAGCGCGGTCTGCTGGGCAAGCCGGCCGCTCCCTGTCGGTCGCGGCTCGTGGGGTGGCTGGTCCGTGGGTCAGCACCCGACAGCCGGTCACCCGCTCACCCCCAGGATCTCCGCCGCGTTGCGCCGGATGTTGAGGCAGAACGTCTCCAGCGGCAGGTCGTCCGGGTCGTAGCCGAACGGCTGCTCCACCTCCTCGGCCGTCAGCTCGATCCCGAACAGGAAGTACACCGACACCACCTGCACCAGGATCGCCCAGCCGCCGACCAGATGGGTCAGGTGCCACGGGATGAACAGGAAGCTGATCAGCAGCCCGTGCCGCAGCAGGGCCAGGTACGTCCCCGGCAGGGGGGTGTTGCGCACCTTCTCGCACGCCCCGCACACGTTCATCAGGGCCAGGGCGTGGGTGTCGAGGGCGAGTTGGGTGAACCCGTCGATCCGCCCGGCCGACCGCCACCGGGCGAGCAGGCCGAACACCCGCCCGGCCAGTTCGGCGGGGACGTGGGCCGGGGTGGCGGCGTCCTTCTCGAACCCGGGCACGTCCTGGAGGGTCACCCCCTCCCGCAGGTGCTTCATGAGCGCCAGCGGGAACCCGGCGACGAGCCGGAACAGCTCGCGCCGCTCGGCCTCGGGCGGGTCGACGAGACGGGTGGCCTTCAGACAGAGGTTCCGGCTGTGATTGGTGAGTTCGCCCCAGAGGCACCGCCCCTCCCACCACCGGTCGTAGGCGGCCTTGGTGCGGAAGCCGATCAGCACGCCGAGGACCAGCCCGTTGAGCAGGCCGATGACGGACACCCACGCCCCGCCCCACTCCGCCGCCGGGAAGGTGAAGTAGACGACCACCGTGTAGGCGGTGGAGGCGGCGATGGTGAGCCACAGCCGGCGCGCGATAGCCGCCGGCCAGAACCACGACCACAGGCTTCCGTACTGCCGGGCCATGCGCTCTGGGCTCCCACGTGTCGGGCGGTCGGGTGATAACGGTTGTCACCCGACCCCGGACCGTCCCGGCCGGGCGTGAGCGCCGGGTCAGACGGGCCGGAATCACCCCTCGTTATACGACACGCCCGCGCCGAACCGGTCGCGGAGTGCCTTGCGGGCGTCCGGGCCGAGCGGGCGGGCGGCCACGCCGCGGTCGCGCAGGTCCAGGCGGATCAGCTCCTCCAGGTGCGGCGACTCGGCCAGCGCGAGCGCCCCGGCGTCCGTGACCCCGCAGTCCATCAGGTTCAGTTCGACCAGCCCGGACAGGTGACGGCTCCCGGCCAGCACCTCGGCCCCCTTGTCCCCGACCGCGTTGTCGGACAGGTCCAGCACCCGCAGCCCGCGGGCGTTCCGCGACTCGGCCAACAGCCGCACCCCGTTCGGACCGAGCCGGTTCGCGGACAGGTCCAACCAGCGCACCCCGGCCAAGCCGCCGGTCGCGGCCAGAACCTTCACCCCCGGCACCCCGGGTAGCGTTCCGTCCAACCGCAGCACCTCCAACCGCTTCACCAGCCCGCTCTCGACCAGTGCGGCGACGCCGTCCGGCCCGAACGCCTTGTTGTCCCGGACGTCGAGCCGGTCGAGGGTGCGCAGGAGCGGCAGCGCGAACAGGTGGGCGGCGTCCGCCGCCGGGAGGTCGGCCAGCGACAGCGTGAGCCGGCGCAGCTGGCCGGGGTGGTCGGCCGCGGCCAGGGCGTCCACCAGTAGGGCAGGGGGGAGGGCGTTGTTCCGCAGCGTCAATGCCCGGAGGCGGGTGAACAGGTCGGACCCGACCAACATGCCAAGGCCGTCGGGGGTGACCGCCTGGTTCTCGAACGCCAGCTCCTCCAGCCCGGTCGCATGCGGCGACTGCACGAGCGGGGCCAGGTGATCCGGGTTGAGCGGGAAGTCGGTGAACTCCAGACGGCGGAGGCGGGCGAGGGTCGGGCACTCGGCCAGGGCGCTCAGGTCCGGCCGGGCGCGGTCGTCGAAGCGCAGGGCTTGAACGGGGGCGAGTGAAAGGAGGTGTTCGCCGCCGGCCGCGAACGCCTCGGCGGAGAGAGCCAGGGCGAGCCACGGGAAGCCGCGGCGGAACTCGTGGCCCCGCCACGACAACCCGTCCGGGAGGGGTGGCAGGGTGTGGGACATGGTCCAGCCGCGGATCACGCCGGGGTTGAGCTGCCGGCACTTGGCCCAGAGCGGGTGGTACTCCGGGGCGCGGGCGAGTTCGACCTGGGTGCGGATGAACGCGGCCCGGGCGGCGTCCCCCTCGTCGTCGAGGAAGTCGGCGAAGACGAGGCGGGGCGTGTCGTCGTCCGGGCGGTCGCAGACGGCGGCGAGGAGCGCGGCGTAGTCGGTCATTCGGGGCCGGCGGCTCGTGGGGTGGGGGTTGCCGGGAAGTGAGTCTATACCGAATGCGCCACCGGCGCCGAGGACGGTAGCGGGCCAGTCTTTAGCCGAACCGCTCCCGGAGGCGGGAGAACGTCTCCACGGACAGGTTCCCGGACAGCCGAAGCCACTCCATACTCACCGTCACGGGGGAGTCGAGGAGGGCCGCGGCCCCGCGGTCGGTCAGCCCGCACTCGGTCAGGTCGAGGTAAGCCAGGTTCCGCAGGTATGGGGACGCGGCCAGAGCCAGCGCCCCCTTATCCCCAATCACGTTCCCGGCCAAGTCGAGAACGGTCAGGTTCCGCAAGTGCGGGCTCTGGGCGATCGCCTTCACAGCCACCGGGCCGAGGTCGCAGCTGCGCAGGCTGAGCCGGCAGAGGTTCCCCAGCGCCGGGCTTCCGACCAGTGCCTGAACGCCGGGGACGCCGGGGGCAGTCTGGCAGAGGGTCAGGGATTCGAGCGTGGCCACGGCCGGGGAAGCGGCCAGAGCGGTCACGCCCGCCGGGCCGAGCCGGTTCCCGGACAGGTCGAGTTCGACCAACCCGCGGAACAACGAACCGGAGAGCGTCTCGGTCAGGCCCGCACCAGCCAGCACGCCGTCGGACAGGGCCAGAGCCCGGAGGGTACTCGCCCCGTCGTAGTCGCCCAGCGCCCTCGCCCAGACCGGGTCATTGCGGCGGAAGTGAAGCCGGGTCAGCCGGCCGGGGAAGTCGGCCCGCAGGAGCTCCGCCATCCCATCCGGGGTGATCGCGTCGAACTCGAAGCTCAACTCGGTCACCCCGCGCAGGTGAGGCGAGTCGGCGAGCCGGCGGATGTGGTCAGCCCCGAGACGAGACAGAGAGAACGCGAGCCGGCGCAGCCGGGTCATCTGACGGTCGGCGGCCAGCGGCGACACGTCGGGTGGAGGGTGGCGGTATTCGGAACTGACAGTGACGGACTGGAACGGGGCGAGGGCGAACAGTTCGGCGGCCCGGTCCACGAACCGGGCCGGGGTGGGGTACTCCGCGTCCCACGGGAAGCCGCGGCGGAACCACTCCCGGTGTTGAGGCGGTCGCTCGCCCGGCCCGGCCGGGGGGAGCGGGTAGTGGCCCCGGTACGGAAGGCCGGTGACGAGGTCGCGGTCGCGGTGCCAGGTGCGGACCCGCCGGCGGTCCCACTCGGGCACCCCGGCGAGGTTGACCTGGGCGCGGATGAACCGGGCGTAGTCCGGGTCGCCGTGGTCATCGCACCAGTCGGCGAAGACGAGACGCGGGGTGTCGTCGTCCGGCCGGTCGCACACGGCAGCCAGGAGGTCGGCGCGGTCGGTCATCGGGCGGGTAGGTCGGAGAAGAGGACCGGGACATGAGTTTACCCCGGACAGGTGCCAGGAGCCAGGGCGGTCGCACGCGCGCCGGTCACCCGAACCGCTCCCGGAGGCAGGCCAGAAGATCTGGGGAGAGGCTCTGGGCTCCGTGCAGGTCGAGCCGTTCCAAGTTCGCCGACACCGGGGAGTCGAGCAGGGCGACGACCCCCCGGTCGGTGACACCGGTCAGGGCCAGGTCGAGGAAGGCCAAGTTCCGCAGGTGCGGGGACGCCGCCAGGGCCAGCACCCCCTCGTCCTTGATGGCGTTCCCGGCCAGGTCGAGGACGGTCAGGTTCCGCAGGTGCGGGCTCCGGGCGATGGCCTTCGCCGCGGCCGGCCCGAGGTCGCTGGTCGAAAGGCTGAGCCGGCGGAGGTTCGCCAGCGCCGGGCTCCCGGTCAGCGTCCGGACCGCGGCGGCGCCAAGGGGGATGTCATTCAGCGTGAAGGATTCGAGGGAGGTTGCGGCGGCGGAGCCGACCAGGGCGGCGACCCCCGCCGGGCCGAGCGGGGTGTGGGTCAGGTTCAGTTCGACGAGCCCTCGGAACACGGGGGCGTCGAACAGCCCGCGGGGGTACGGGCCGACCACCGGGGTGTAGTGGAGGTTCAGGCTCCGGAGCGAACTCGGCCCATCGTACCCACCGAGTACGTCCGCCGGGATCGGATCGGCGAAGGGAAGGTGGAGGCGGGTCAGCTGGCCCGGAAGCCGGGACCGGAACAACTCCGCCACCCCCGCGGACGTGATGGCATCGGACTCGAAAGACAGCTCGGTCACGCCGGCCAGGTGGGGTGCGTTGGCGAGCCGGCGGACGGCTGGGGCGCCGAGCCGGGTTCCGACGAACCCGAGCCGCCGCAGCCGAGCCAGCGAGGGGTCGGCGACCAGCGGGGCGGGGTCGGCCGCGGCCGGGTGCTGGTGTCGGATGGTGACCGACTGGAACGGCGCGCGGGCGAACAGGTCCGCCGACTGGCGGACGAACGGCCCGGCGGACTCGTACTCCACGTCCCACGGGAAGCCGCGGCGGAACCACGCCCGGAGTCGGCCTGGTGCCTCCCGCGGTCCCGGCGGGGGGAGGGGATACCGCTCCCGGTAGGGAGCGCCGGTGACGAGGTGTTGCTCGCGGCGCCAGGTGCGGACCCGGAGCCGGTCCCACTCGGGAACCCCGGCGAGGTCGACCTGGGCGCGGATGAACCGGGCGTAGTCCGGGTCGCCGTGGTCATCGCACCAGTCGGCGAAGACGAGACGCGGGGTGTCATCGTCCGGCCGGTCGCACACGGCAGCCAGGAGGTCGGCGCGGTCGGTCATCAGGCCGGCTCAGGGGGAAGGGGAGGGCGGTCGCCCTGCGGTCAGCTCCCCTCCTCGGCCTCGGCGGCGATGCGGCGGTACGTCTCGACCGCCTGCCGGAACGTCCGCTCGGCCTCGGCCCGCTCGGAGGCGATGATCCCCGCCCCGCGCACGTCCCACAGCCGTTCGATCACCCCCACGCACCACTTCGCACTCTCCCGGCTGGCCCGGATCGGCTTGCCTCCCACCAGCACCGTCACCGGGTTCGTGTGCAGCTGGGGAAACTGCCGCAGCGCCACCCAGCTGCTCTGCTTCACGTCCACGTCGAACGTCAGGTCGTGCGGCTTGCCGTCGGCCGGCACCTGCTTCGTCGCCGCGACCTTCCCGTTCACGACCAGCTCGACCGTCCGCATCGGGCCGACCGGGGCCGGGGCGCCGACCGCGGTGCCCAGCGGCAACTCGCCCGCAAACGCCACCGTGGCCTTCACGGCGACCTTCCCCGCCTGCTCCAACCGGACGGGCTCCGGCCCCTGGGGCGTGCCGTTGACGCGGAAGTCGAGGGCGTGGGCGTAGCCGTCCGACACGTAGGACTTGCCGTCGCGCACGCCGCGGGCCCAGGCACCGAAGTCGATGTGGTCGACCTTCCCGAGCTGCACGTACACACGGCCCTGGCCGACCCGGCTGCCGGTAATGCACGGGAAGTCCGTCTCGCCGGACACCTTGAGCGGGAAGCCGCAATTCATCACGTGGTACCAGCAGTTCCACTCCGGTACGCGGGCCGTGTCCATCGCGCTGATGAAGTCGCACAGCCCGAGCGCCGACGTGACGCAGATCTCCTGCGCCCCGATCCCGTTCATCTCGGGGATGACGAGGTTCGGCAGCTTCGTCTGCGTCCGCTGCGTGCTCTGACCCAGCTCGGCCTCCGTCACCTTGCCGTCGCCGTCGCCGTCGACCGCCGCGAACGGCTCGGGCAGCGGCCACCGCCCGGCCGCGGCGTCGGCCTTCGTGACGGAGCCGTTCTTCCCCTTGTCCAGCGCCGCGAACAGCCGCCGGGTCGCGGCCTTGGCGTCGATGCCGAGACCGTTCGCCGAGTGGGCGTAGCCGGTGACGGCGCCCTGCTCCTTGGCCCAGCGCATCAACGGCGTCGTCCACGTCGGCCAGCCGCGGAGCTTGCTCCCGCCGGACCCGGGGTAGGTCTGGTCCTTCAGGTTCAGCAGGCAGACGTGCCCGAGCGCCTGCGACCCGAAGCCGCTGACCTCCACGTCGTACTTGATGACCGTGAACGGCTCCGACAGGCGGTGCGGCCCGACCTCGAAGAACTGCCGCTGGTAGTCGTAACACGGCCCCCAGGTGAGGCAGCAGCCGACGTGCAGCCCCTCGCCCTTCACGTGCAGGAACATGTCCTCGGGCAGCACGCCCTCGGCCGGGGTCGTGTAGTGGGCGCAGCCGGCGGCGTGGATGTGGTGGTCGCCACTGTACCAGCCGCGGGCGGCCGGGTCGGTCCAGCGCTCCAGCTTCACCGCGAGCACGTTCTCCTTGCCGGCCTCGACCTTGAGCCGGGTCGTCTTCAGCTGGTACTCGGGGCCGCGGCCGTACTCCACGGCGAACTCGCCGGGCGGCAGGAGGACGTAGCCGCCGTCCGGCCGGTAGATCTGGCGCTGGAAGAACAGGTCCGGGGCGAGCCGCTTCGGCTGCGGCGGGTAGACGTGGCCGCTGGCGTCGGTGAACGTGAACCGCCCGACCGTGGGCTTGCCGTCCACGTCGGCCACCCTCAGCTGGACGCGCACCGCCGGCCGGACGGTGAACAGGACGGGGGTCTCGCCGCGGAAGCCGAGATCTTGGTTCCCCTGGCCGATGTCGAAGCCGACGGTGGCCTCGCGCCGGCCGGCCTCGGTGGAGTAGACGAGGAGGACGGCGTACTCGACCCGCAGGCCGCTGAGGTTGGCGGTCATGGGCGGGGCGGTGAACACCTCCAGTTCGAGGAACCGCTTGGTGATGGTCGGGTCGGCCTTGGGGTCGCGCTCCTGCCGCCCGGCCCCGCTGTAGACCGGCCCGGCCTGCGGGCTGACGGCCGTGAGCTTCTTTTTCACCGTGCTGTCGTTCACGACCTTCACGAGGACCGGCGTCCACCCGGCCTGCTGGATGGTGGCGTCGGCCGGGCCGCGGGCGACCTTCACCCGGGCTTCCGGGTTCAGGTTGACGACGAACAGCACCTTCGGGTCGAGCGCCTTCTGCACGGCGACGGCGTCGCGGGCCGTGACGGCGGCATCAAGAGCCTTGGCGGTGGCGGGGTCGAGGGGCGTGCCGAGGAACTGGAGCGCCTTGCCGAGGCGTTCGGCATTGGCGGCAAGCGGTTGCCCTTCGACGTCGGCAATGGGCGGGGGTGGGTCGTCGGCGCGGGCGGCGGTCGTGGGCGCGACGAGGAATAGAAGTGCGAGCACGAGGCGGGACATGGCGGCCCTCCGGGGAGTGGCGGTCATCAGACCGCGCCCGGGGGGCGGTGTCCACGGATTTCCGGAGCGCCGCGTGAGCCGACTGTATTCCGGCGGCGCGGGGCTTCCGGCTCGGGGTATTGAGCCCGGTAGGGCGTCGGCGTGTAGCCCGGGGTGGAACCCCGGGCGGCGTAGGCGGTGTCACGGGGGGTGATGCGGCACGAACTCCGCCCGGTAGAGCGGGTGCGGTTCGGAGGGATCGCGCCCCACGAGCGGCATCGCCACCCGCCCGGGGTGGAACCCCGGGCGGCGTGGGCGGCGTGGGCGGCGTGGGCGGCGTGGGCGGCGTGGGCGGCGTGGGCGGCGTGGGCGGTGATGCGGCACGAACTCCGCGACAGCCCGCCCGGGGTTCCACCCCGGGCTACACGCCGACGCCCTACCGGGCTCAATACCCCGAGCCGCCGGAAACAGCCGACCTCTCACCGGGCCGCTACGCCGCGGCGCCCTGGGCCATCTGGGCCACCATCGCGTCCATCCGCGTCTTCATGTCGGCCGGGGACACGTCCTCGATGTGGGTGGCGACCGTCCACTGGTGGCCGAACGGGTCGATGACCGTCCCGGACCGGTCCCCGTAGAACTGGTCGGCCAGGGGCTTCATCACGGTCGCGCCGGCGGTCACGGCCCGGTTGAACACGGCGTCGCAGTCCTCGACGTAGATGCACAGCCCGGCCGGCGTGCCGCCGAGCGCCTGCGGGCTCTTGCTCCCCCACGCCGGGTTCTCCTCGCCGAACATGACGGGCGAGTCGCCGATCTTGACCTCGGCGTGGGCGACCGACCCGTCCGGCATCGGCAGGCGCAGCAGCTCGACGGCGCCGAACGCCTGGGCGTAGAACTCGATCGCCTTGGCGGCGTCGCGGACGATCAGGTACGGGGTGACGCTGTGGTAGCCTTCGGGGATCGGCTTCACGGCCATGAGCGGGCCTCCGGAGCGGGGTGGGCGACGAAGAGACAGTATCCGCGCGTCCAGGTGGACGCAAGTGAAGTTTCGGCGTGCGCTGAGGTGGTGCGGACCGGGCGCTAGCAAAGTCGGCACACCCGACCGGTGGCGAGCCGACGCGCCCCAGCGCGGTCAGCTCCGGCGTCAGGCCCAGCGGACCCGACCCGGGGTGACGTCGCGTCGGTGAGGGAAGTCTTCTTCCAGATATCGAACTGTTGGAACCGGACCTTGAGCCGTTCCTGGTAGGGGTCGAGATGCTCGGATCTCACCCCCCGCTGAGGAGCCGAGCAACGGGACGGGTGGTGGCGAAGTGGCCCATCACGATCACCGCCACGCCGGTCAGCGGCACGGCCAGGAACATCCCCGGGATGCCCCAGAGGAGCCCCCAGAAGGACAGCGACCCCAGGATCACCAGGGGGCTCAGCCCCACCGCCCGGCCCAGCAGCATCGGCTCCACCACCGACGCGCTGACGAGGTGGCAGCCCAGCACCAGCACCGCCACCGCCACCGGCTCCCACCCCGGCGGCAGCTGAAGGAACGCGAACCCCACCGGGAGGGAGTAGGCCACCACGCTCCCCACGTAGGGGATGAAGTTGCACAGGAACGTCAGCACCGCCCACAGGACGGCGAACTTCACCCCGAACAGCGCCAGGATCAGCCCCACCGGGGCGGCCGCGATCAGGCTCGACCTCACCTTGGCCTTCAGGTAGCTCACGATCGCCGCGTTCACGTCCCCCGCCACCTTCAGGATCTCGTCCGCCCGCTCGGGCGGGTAGGCGGCCCGCACCCGGTCCGGGAACCGCGCCGCCTCCAACAGGAGAAACAGGAAGTACAGCCCCACCACCGCCGCCTCCCCCAACACCCCCGCCGCCCCGCTCAGGATCGGGGTGGTGGCGGACGCGACCTGGGCGGCGAGGCGTTCCTCCAGCTGTTTGCCGTCGTCGGACCCGCCGGCCATCCAGGGGGCGTTGGCCCGGACCCAGTCGTCGGCCCCGTGGAGGAGCCCCACGGCCCGCTTCTGGAGCACGGGCAGCTCCTCCGCCAGCCCGAGCACGCTGGCGTACACCACCAGCGCCAGCCCACCGAGGAGCGCCGCCGCGGCCCCGCCGAGCAGCACCAGCGACGCCGCCCCGGACACGCGGTGCCTCAGCCGGGCGTGGTAGGGGAGAATCACGTAGGCCAGGATGACCGCGATCAGCAGCGGCCGGACGACGTGGGCCAGCTCCTTCAGCAGGAGCCACCCGGCCGCGACGGCGATGACCACGAGGGCGGCGGTCTGGAGGGCGGCCGGGTCGCGCCACCGGTAGTGGTGAGGCTCGGGCGGGGCGGACATGCGGGCGGCTCCGGGGGGCGACCGCCGCATCCTACCGCCGCGCCCCCGGCCGGACCAGGGGTAGAGGACGCCGCGGGCGTATCATGGGGCGTGACCCACACGCGACCCCGGGGAAGTCGTTCGATGAACGTCCGCCACTGGAACTGCGGCACGCTCCACGCGCCGCCCTACCCCGCTGCGGCGTGCCACTGCCTGCTGCTGGAGGAGGGCGGCCGGCTCGCCCTGGTCGATACGGGCATCGGCCTGCTCGACGTGGCCGACCCGGCCGGCCGAGTCGGGCAACAACTCATCGACCTGGCCGGCTTCCAGTTCCGCGCGGACGCCACCGCCGCCCGGCAGGTCGAGCGCCTCGGCTACCGCCCGGCGGACGTGGCCCACATCGTCCTGACGCACGGCGACCCGGACCACACGGGCGGGCTGGCCGACTTCCCGGCCGCCACGGTTCACATCTCGGCGGAGGAACACGCCCGGATCGGGACCGGCCACTGGCGCTACCTGCCGGCCCACTTCGCCCACAGCCCGCGGTGGCAGGTCCACCCGCCGTCCGCCCGCCGCTGGTTCGGCCTCGAAGCCCGGCCGCTGGACCTGGGGACGGGGGTCGAGGTACTGCTCGTCCCACTATTCGGCCACACCCTCGGGCACTGTGGCGTAGCGGTCCGGACCGGGGAGCGCTGGCTCCTCCACGTCGGCGACGCCTACTACCTCCGCCCCGAACTGTTCACCGACGACCACCCGGTCTCCGCGCTCACCGCCCAGCGGGCCGACGACGATGCCCTGCGGCGGGTGAGTCTGGCCGAGCTGCGCCGGCTGGTCCGCGACCACGCCGGGGAGGTGGAGATGTTCGGCTACCACGACTTCGACGAGTTCCCGCCGGGGTAGGCGAGTTCGGCCGGTGTGCGTGCCTTGCGAAACTTCACAGGTGGTTCGCCCCCTCACCCCGCGTGCTTCGCCGCGACCCTCTCCCCCGAGGGGAGAGGGTCGGAGCCGGCCGCCTCCTTGCGATCGGTAACCGCGCTCCCCTGGCAGGGGCGATTGCGGCGGGCCGGTCGCGCGTCACCCTCTCCCCTCCGGGGAGAGGGTCGCGGCGAAGCACGCGGGGTGAGGGGGCGAACCACCTCACACGGGGCGGACGTGCGATGCCCTGCGTCGAGCCCGAGGGCAGGGGCGGATCCAGCCTGGAGGAGGTGTCAGAACAGCTCCCGCACCGGCTCGCCGCCGTTCGGGAGGAGGTTCAGGAGCCGGCCGGTCACGTCGGCGTAGGTCGAGTCGAGGGGAATGCCGAAGTGGCGGTACACGGTCGCGGCCAGGTCGCCGGGCGACACGGGGCGTGACTGGATCTGCCCGCCGTCCTTCTCGCTGCTGCCGACGACCTGCCCGTGCCGCAGCCCGCCGCCGGCCAGCAGCATCGACATCACGTAGGGCCAGTGGTCGCGGCCGTCGGTGCTCCCCTGCGTGCCCAGCCGGGGGGTGCGGCCGAACTCGCCCATCGCCAGCACCAGCGTCTGATCGAGCAGGCCGCGCTGCTCCAGGTCGGCGACCAGGGTGGTGACGAGGTGGTCGAACAGCGGCAGGAGCGGGCCGAGCCCCTTGCTGATGCCGCCGTAGGGCGGGATGTTGTCGCCGTGGGTGTCCCAGGTGCCGGACGCGGTGTGGTAGCTCAGGTCGAGCGTCACGAACGCCACCCCGGCCTCGACCAGCCGGCGGGCGAGCAGTGCCTGTTGGCACCACAGGTGCTTCCCGAAACGCTCTCGCGTGGCCGCCGGCTCCTTCGCCAGGTCGAGGGCGTCGCGGACCCGGCCGCCGGTCAGCATCTGCACCGCCTGCCGGCCGTACTTGTCGAACCCGTCCATCGCGCCGGTGCGGTCGATGTCGGCGCGGAGGCGGTCGAACCGGCCGAGGAGTTCGCGGCGGTCGGTCATCCGCCCGGCCGGCACGTCGGCGGGGAGCTCGAACATCCGCCCGCCGCCCAGCCGGCCGGTGTCCTTGCCGACGAGGTCGTAGATCGGGAGCCGGGCAGCGTCGTTGGCGAGGAACGGGTCGTACTGGCGACCCAGGTAACCGCCGAAGGCGAGGTGGCTGCGCGAGCGCATGAAGGCGGCGTAGCCGGGTACGTCAGGCCGGTTCGGGCCGCGGAACTTCGACACCAGCGCCCCGATCGCGGGGTAGTTGCGGGCCTCGGGGTTGGTCCGCGCCTCGGCGAGGAGGTTGGCGGTCTGCATCACCGTGTTCGGCTCGTGGTTGCTGTGCCGGCAGTCCACGGAGCGGATCACGGTGAACCGGTCGAGCGCGGCGGCGAGCTTCGGCAGGTGTTCGCAGACCAGGACGCCGGGGAGCCGGGTGCGGGTGACGCCGAACGGCCCGCGGTTCTCGGGGGGCCGGTCGGGCTTGGGGTCGAGGGTGTCGAGCTGGCTCGGCCCGCCGGCCATCCACAGCAGGATGACGGACTTCGGCCCCGCCGCCCGGGATTCGTCGCGGGCCCGGAGGAGGCCGGGCAGCGACAGCCCGCCGACGCCGGCGAGCCCCGCCTTGAACAGGTTGCGGCGTGAGAGGGTGAGCCCGTCGGGTACGGTGGCGTTGAGGAACCCGAAGGCGTGGGGGTGGGCGTGCGGCATGGCGGGGGACCAGGCGGGGAGGGCGACCTGAATGTACCCGCCCCGGTCGCGGGTCGCAACCGGCTTCCCCTGGCTGACCGAAGGGTTCTGCGTGATGAGTTGGGGGCAGTAGGGCGAGAGGTAGGTGAGGTTGTGGCGACGGAATCCACTCGCTTGCCGCGGCCCCGGCTTCGGGTGATGTTGACATGAGCCGACCGGAGCCGACGCCGTGACCGAGCAAGAGTGGCTGAACTGTACCGACCCAACGCTGATGCTGGAGTTCCTCCGGGGCAAGGCAAGTGACCGTAAGTTACGGCTCTGGGCGTGTGGGTGTTGTCGTCGGGCTTGGAGGTGGCTGGAGCGACACGCACACAAGGCGATTGAAGTGGCCGAAAGGCATTCCGACTTGCAGGCAACGGCACATGAGCTGGCCGCGGCTCGCGCAGGGGTTGAAGAGCAGACGTACCTTGAGGGGGGAGAACCGGTATATGACCCAACGTTCTGGGCGTGTGGCGAATCCATCGTGGAAGATGTTCGGGGGGCATTATTCTACTCGGCTACGACAGTCGCTGCAGAGGTGACGGAGGATGGGGCGGGTGCTGACGACCGCTTTGCCGGTATCATTACTCGTGAAAAAGCTGCTCACGTCCACTTAAGCCATGACGTCTTCGGCAACCCGTTTCGCCCCGTACCCGCTGACCCCGCTTGGCTCACGTCCGCGGTCGTCGCCCTTGCCGGAGGCATCTACGCCGACCGCGCCTTCGATCGGATGCCGATCCTCGCTGATGCTCTTGAAGACGCTGGCTGCGAGGACACCGACGTCCTGAGCCACTGCCGCAGTGGCGGGCCGCATGTACGGGGCTGCTGGGTAGTCGATCTGCTGTTGGGGAAGGAGTAGCGGTATGCCCACTCCGAAACGCCCCGAGAAGAAGCCATTCAAGATTGAGGAGGCACTGCCACTCCTCCGGGACGCCGTCGCTCCGTACCCGAAGGCGGCCCTCTTTGAACTCGCGGCCGAGGGGCACACCTCCGTCTTCGAGATCCTCGTCGCTTGCATCATCTCCATCCGCACCTACGACGAGGTCATGCTGCCCGTGGCCCGCGCGCTGTTCGCCACCGCCCGGACACCCGCCGATGTCGCCGCCCTCTCCGAGGCGGAGGTCGATGCGCTCATCCGGCCCTGCACCTTCCACGGGCCGAAGGCCAAAACCATCCGCGCCATCGCACAGGAGGCCGTGGACGAACACGGCGGCACCCTGCCCTGCGACGCCGACGTGTTGCTGACATTCAAGGGGGTCGGCCCGAAGTGCGCGAACCTGACGCTGGGGATCGCCTGCAACCTGCCGCTGATCGGGGTGGACGTTCACGTCCACCGGGTCACGAACCGCTGGGGGCTGGTGAGTACGAAGTCACCCGAGAAGACAATGGAAGCGTTACAGGAGGTGCTGCCGCAGGCGAGTTGGGTGGAGATCAACGCCCTGCTCGTGCCGTTCGGCAAGCACATCTGCACCGGGGCGAAGCCCTTCTGCTCGACGTGCCCGCTCCTCGACATGTGCCGGCAGGTCGGGGTCACCACCCACCGCTGACCGGCCGGCAGCCCGACCGCCTGCCTACCCGCCGACCGTCTGGCCCATCTTGAACACCGGCAGCAGCAGCCCGGCGACGACCAGGAGCGTCACCCCGGCCATCACCAGGAGCATGATCGGCTCCAGCAGCTTCACCATCAGTTCGAGCTGCCGGGCGGTCCGCTTCTCCAGGCTGTCGGCGATGTCGATCAGCACCTTCTCCAGGCTGTTCGCCTCCTCGGCAATGGCGATCATCTCGACCACGTCGGGCGGGAAGTAGCCGGACTTGCGGAGCGGGTCGGCCAGCCGTTCCCCGGCGGTCACGTTCTCGGCGCTCTTCTCGATGGCGGCCGTCAGCACCTTGTTCCCGGTCGAGTCCTTGGCGATGTTCAGCGCCCGGAGGATGGGGATGCCGTTGTGGAGCATCGTCCCCAGGATGCGGGTGAACCGGGCCAGCGCCAGGCTGAGGAACACCTTGCCGAACAGCGGCAGCCGGATGCGCATCCGGTCGGCCCAGGCCCGCCCGCCGCCGCGGGTCCAGCGGACGAACCAGACCAGCGCGGCGACGCCGAGGGCCGTGAAGACGCCCCCCTGCCAGGAGCGGAGGAAGCCGCTGAACGCCATCAGGGCCATCGTGAGTTCGGGGAGCTCGTCCTTCTCCTTGAGCTTGGCGAACACGGGCTCGAACCGGGGGACGAAGAAGATGACCAGGATGTTCAGCACCGCGAACCCGGCGAACGCCAGGAACACCGGGTAGGCGAGGGCGCCGATCACCTTGGCCTTCATGTCCTCCTGGTGCTCGACGAACCCGGAGATGCGCTTGAGCACGTCCTCCAGGAACCCGCCCTCCTGCCCGGCCTTGACCATGCTGACGGCGAGCTCGTCGAACACCCGCGGGTGCTGGGCCATCGCCTGGGCCAGCCCGGTGCCGTCGGCCACCTTCCCGCGCACCTCGCGCAGCACCGACTGGAGCCGGGGGTTGGTGCTCTGGCGTTCCAGCAGTTCGAGCGACCGCAGCAGCGGCACGCCGGTGTGGAGGAGGTCGGCCAGCTGGGAGTAGAGCGTGGCGAGGTGGCGGGCGCCGACCCTCCCGCCGAACAGGCTGCCGCCGGCCGCCTGGGTCTTGGCGAGGGCGATGCGGACCGGGAACAGCCCCTTGGCGTCGAGCGCCATGGCCGCCTCCCGCTCGGAGTTGGCGGCGATGGTGCCCGTGGCCTTCGAGCCGGTCCGGGCGAGCGCTTCGTAGGTGAAGTCGGGCATGGGATCGAGTTCGGAGTTTCGAGTTCGGAGCTTCGAGTTCGGAGCTTCAGGTCGAGAGCCCGCGGCTCGACGTCGAGCCGGGCGGGAGGGCTTTGAACTCTGAACTCGAAACTCCGAACTCGGGACTAACTGATGTCGCCCGCGGTCACCCGGCCCACCTCGTCCACGGTGGTCGAGCCGTTGAGAACCTTCCGCCAGCCGTCCTGGCGGAGGGTGATCATCCCGGCCTTCAGGGCTTCCAGCCGGATCACCCCGGAGTTCACCCGCTGGACGATCAGATCCTTGATGACCTCGTTGTTGATCATGAGCTCGTGGATGCCGGTCCGGCCGCGGTACCCGCCCTGGCGGCAGGCCCGGCAGCCCGTCCCCTTCCAGATCACCCCCTCGCCCGGGCCGTCGCCCATCATCTCGACGAACCCCTGCTGGATGGCGACGTCCGGGGCCGGCTTCACCCCGCCCTTGCGGAGCGGGAAGTCGAGCGGGAGGTCGTCCATGTCCGGGGTGAAGGCCGTCTTGCAGTCCGGGCAGATGGTCCGCACGAGCCGCTGGGCCATCACGCCCTCGACGGTACTCGACACCAGGAACGGCTCGACCCCCATGTCGATCATCCGGGTGAACGCGCTCGGGGCGTCGTTGGTGTGCAGCGTGCTGAACACCATGTGCCCGGTCAGCGACGCCTGGATGGCCATCTCGGCGGTTTCGAGGTCGCGGATTTCGCCGACGAGGATCACGTCCGGGTCGTGCCGGAGGATGCTGCGGAGGGCGGCCCCGAAGGTGAGGCCGATCTTGGCGTGCGTCTGGATCTGGCTGATCTCGGGCTGCTGGTACTCGACCGGGTCTTCCACCGTGATGATCTTGGTCGTCTCGTCCTTGATCTCGTTGAGGGCCGAGTACAGCGTGGTGCTCTTGCCGGACCCGGTGGGGCCGGTGACCAGGACGATGCCGTGCGGGCGGTCGATGAGCTGCTTGAACGTGCCGTAGATGTCCGGCAGCATCCCGCAGTTCTTGAGGTTGAACGCCATGCGGCCCTTGTCGAGGAGGCGCATGACGACCCCCTCGCCGTGGACCATCGGGATGATCGACACGCGGACGTCGATCTCGCGCCCGCCGACCTTCATCTTGATGCGGCCGTCCTGCGGCAGCCGCTTCTCGGCGATGTTCAGCCGGGCCATGATCTTGAGCCGGCTGAGGATCGCCAGCTGGAAGCGGTTGATCTCCGGCGGCAGGTTCTGGTTCTGGAGGAGGCCGTCGATCCGGTAGCGGATGCGCAGCCCCTTCTCCTCCGGCTCGATGTGGATGTCGGACGCCCGCTCGTTCGCGGCCTCGACCAGGATCTGGTTCACCAGCCGGACGACCGAGGCCTCCTGGGCCTGCTTGGCGAGCTCGCTGTCGTCGGCCTCGATGTTCTCGAGGAGTTCGACCTCCTCGTCCTCCTTCTCGGCCATGAGGGCCGAGATGGTGTCGCCGCCGACGCCGAAGTGGGCCTTGATGAGCCGGGCGATCTCGCGCGGCGGGGCCAGCACCGGCAGCACGTGGAGGCCGGTGAGGGTGTGGAGCTCGTCGAGCGCGTAGGCGTCGAACGGGTCGCCGGTGGCGACGACGAGGGTGCCGTTCTGGCGGGCGACCGGGAACAGGTTCTTGCGGTGGACCAGCCGGGGCGGCATGGCCGCCAGCACGTCCGGGGTGACGGTGGCGTGCGACAGGTCGACCAGTTCCAGGCCGAACTCCTCGGCGAGGACCGGGAGGAGGATCTCTTCCTTGACAAACCCTTTGTCGACAAGGACTTGGTGCGGCGGGTAGTTGGGTGCGGCGGCGATGGCGTCGGCGGCCCGGGCTCGGTCCGCGGGGGCGACCATCCCGCGGTCGACGAGGGTCTGGAGCAGCTGCATGACGGTCCCGGTGCGGCGAGCGTGATCCCGCTAACGTACCCGATTGTAGCCTGGTCGGTATGAGAAGTTACTGAATCTGGGCCGACCCTGCGGCCGGGCGCGCGTTCCGGGGGCGCCGGTTGGAGTGGTTGGGGCGCCGGGCGGCGGGTATCGTGGGGGCGGAGGGGTCACATGCTTCACGCGGTCGTCGTCGCCGGGGAGGATCAGATCGACCTCCCGGCGTGGGTCACCGACTTCGATTCGTTCCGCCGGTGGATGTACGCGGACGAGTTCCCCGAGGGATGGCGGGTTTGCCTCATCAACGGCACCATCTGGGCGGGCCTTCGCGTGGAGTCGTTCTTCAACCACGGGCAGGTGAAGGCCGAGGTCACGCCCGTCCTGCACCAGCTCGTGAAGCGCACCCGGTACGGCCGGTTCGCGCCGGACGGGATCCGCTACAGCCACCCCGACACCGAACTAACGACCGAGCCGGACGGCCTGATCATCGCCAGCGAGTCGTTCGCCGCCGGGCGGGTGACGCTGGTCGGCGCCAAGCCGGGGGCGTTCACAGAGGTCGTCGGCGTGCCGGAGGTGGTGATCGAGATCGTCAGCCTGAGTTCCGAGGAGAAGGACACCGAGTGGCTGATGGCGGCCTACCACAACGCCGGCATCCCGGAATACTGGGTGATCGACGCGCGCGACCCGGGCGGCGTCCGGTTCGACATCCACCTCCGGGGCGAGCGCGGGTACGCGGTCGCAGACAAGGCCGACGGGTGGGTCCGGTCGCCGCAACTCGGGGTGAACTTCCGGATGGTTCAAACCGCCGACGAAGTCGGGAACCCCGAGTTCACGCTCGAAGTCCGCTGACGAATCCGCCTGACCGCCCACTCCGCGGCCTCGCGGACGGGGTCGGGCTCCGTGGCGGCGGCCCGCTCCAGCGCCGGCAGTGCCCGCTCGTCGCCCACGTTCCCCAGCACCAGCGCCGCGTTCCGCAGCAGGCCCGGGCGGCGATTCCGCCACAGTGACGTCTTCTTGAACCGCTCCCGAAAGGCCGCCTCGCCCAGCCCCAGCAGCTCGATCGGGTCGAGACTCGCCAGCTCGGCACGGTGCGGGAACGCCCGCGGCCCGGCCGGCTTGCGGTTCCACGGACACACGTCCTGGCACACGTCGCAGCCGTACAGCCAGTTCCCGAGCGGCGGGCGCAGTTCCTCCGGCACCGGGCCGCGGAGTTCGATCGTCAGGTAGCTGATGCACTTGGTCGCGTCGAGGACGAACGGCTCGGGGAACGCCCCGGTCGGGCAGGCGCTGAGGCAGGCGGTGCAGGTGCCGCAGTGCGAGCCTGTAAAGGGGTTGTCGGTCGGCAGGTCGAGGGTGGTCAGCACCGCGCCGAGGAAGAAGAAGCTCCCCCGCCGCGGGTGGATGAGCATGGTGTTCTTGCCGACCCAGCCGAGGCCGGCCCGGCGGGCGAAGTCGCGTTCCAGCAGCGGGGCAGTGTCCGCCACCGCCTCCGCCGCGCTCCCCGGCGCCTCCGCCCGCAGCCAGTCGGACAGCGCGTTCAGCCGGTCCCAGAGGTAGCGGTGGTAGTCGGGGCCAGCGGCGTAGCGCGCCACCCTCCCGGCCGCGGGCGGCGGGTCGGCGTCGCCCGGCCCTCCCCCGTACTCCATCCCCACCATCAGCACCGAGCGCACGTCGTCGAGAATGCTCCGCGGGTGCCGGCGCTCCTCGTGGTGCTTGCGGAGGTAACCCATCTCGCCAGCGAAGCCGCAGTCGAGCCAAGCGGTGAAGCGGGGGAAGCCGTCGGCCTCGGTCGCCGGAGCGACCCCGGACAGGCCGAACCCCAGCTCGGCGGCGCGGGCTTTCAGCCGGGAGGCGAGATCGGGGGGCGGGGTTCGGGATTCGGGGTTCGGGATTCGGGTCTCCACGCCGCGGCTCGGGGGTGACTCCCTCCACCATACCGGGTTCCGGAAGGCGGCAAAGTGTCACGGCCGGAGATCCGGTCGGCGGACGCAGCAAGGCGCGCTGGTAAGGCGGGAGTTGGTCGACCACTTTCAGCCGGCTTACAAAAGGCTCCAAAAGAAATAGGTTGTCTAGAGTGACGAACTATTCATCTGTCAATGAAAGAGAATCAGGTGGTATCGTTCAGCGTAACCCTACAAGAAAGAAGGGGTACTGCGAGTCTGACGCAGGAAAGCCCCCTCCCCTTTGGGGCGAGACGCTCCGACTCGCACCGACCCTGCGAATACCAGGATCCCGTCCCAGCTGCTATTGGTTTATCATTTCAGCAGAGATAGTTCGGCCTGCAGTCTGCTGACCGCTGCTTTAGCCCCGTTCACGGCTACCTCACACGCCCTCTTCCGATCTCCTGCCTCCACGGCCTGGCTCGTCGCGTACAACCAAGAGGCGGTCAGCGCCGCCTTGCGACCGGCGTCCTTTTCGCGTGAGCCAGCGTCAGATAAACGCTTGGCATCGGCCTGCCACTCGGCCACTCTTGCCGTCGCAGCTGCCAAACTGCCCTCCAATCTTTGTAGTTCCATTTTGGAATTCACCAAGTCTGCTTCGATTTGTTTGCGTCGGGCCATAGAGTTGTCGGCCATCGGCGCGACGACACCACCGGGCGTAGGTGTGGCTTTCCTAGCCGGAGTGGCGAACGGGTCTGGATCCTTTTCGGCCGCCTTGAGGGCATCGGCTTGGGCGATCTCGACCAACCGCGCTAGGGCATTTCTTGTACGGTTGGCGATGCCTTCAGATTCAAATATAATTGTCCATTTATCTGTTTTTAGTCCGGCGCATTCGTACTCTTAGATGTCAACACCGCCGACCCGTTGGCGCCGATAAAATTCGCGTAATACATGTTATCGGAGTAGGCTTTTACCCGCTCGTTGTAGCACTTGTTCTTCGTGAGTCGGATACTTGCCGGGTCGATGGTTGATAGGTGGTATTTATACTCCGTCTGAGACAAGTCACCCCAGGTCACCAACTCGGTTATAATACCGGTCTTTCGATCTGCGGACACGGACGTTGTCCCGACCCGATTCCTAGATGGATCCTGGAGGTACGTCGTTAGATCTCGGACTGTCGTGTCCCAGTCTGGTCGCTGCTTCTCTGCTTTCTCGTCGTCCGAGACTGCGTTAGATGGCAGGCCGATCAACAGCCTACGGCCGCCATGAAGAGCAGGGTGCGCATCGGAAGCTCCCAACCATGTGCTTGGTTATGTGGTAAGTCCTACACGACAACCAGCTGAGTGTGCTCGCAATCCGAATATTTGTCCATGTGGCAGATCGCTGTTGGATAGCGGAGTGTACCGAAACTGGCAACTGATCGCAAGAAGATTCCGCGCGACAGCATTCCGGGGGACGTCGGCTTTTCCCGCGACTCTCTCTCTGTCAGACAGCCAGGTTGAGCAATTCAGCGGGTGTCAGGTTCCCTCCCGGGGGGGACGGGGGCCGGCAACCAACGTGCGGACGGAGCCCGCCGCGACGCCCCGGATCGGGTGTCCGTGAGTGCGGTTCGACAGCTGTGGCATCTGCGGAATTGTGGATTTCGCGGTGCCGGCCCAGGGCTTGAGCCGGCCTGAGCCCCGGAGGGGCGGCACCGCGTGTGAGTGGATCCCCCCGATCGGCCCGCCGGCTGACCCCTGCCGCTTCCCTGGGGCTTACTGGAGGGTGACCTTCGCCCCGAAGTTCTTCTGCTCGGCGCTGATGAAGTAGGTCGAGCAGGCCGCGTCGATCAGGTCCGGGCTGAAGTTCAGCCGTTCCATGTTGTACTTGGCGATGCTCATCATCTGGTCGAGGATGTCCCGCGGCTGGCACATCCGGTACGGGCGGTTCGTCGGCTTGTACCACTTCTGGATCAGGTAGTCCACGCCCCGCTCGTCGAAGTCCACCCGCTTCCCCCGGCACACCAGCTCCCAGATCAGCCGGTACTGCGCCTCCTCCGGGTCGCGGATCTCGATCTTGAACTTGATCCGCCGCAGGAACGCCTCGTCCGCCAGCTGGTGCGGGTCGAGGTTGGTGCTGAAGATCAGCAGCTGGTCGAACGGCACCTCCACCTTGGTGCCGGTCACGGTGTTGAGGTAGTCGTACTTCTTCTCCAGCGGCACGATCCAGCGGTTGAGGAGGTCCATCGCCCGCACCTGCTGGCGGCCGAAGTCGTCGATCATGAAGATGCCCCCGTTGGCCTTCATCTGGAGGGGAGCCTCGTAGAACTTGCCGACCGGGTTGTACTTCAGGTCGAGCATCGACATCGTCAGCTCGCCGCCCACCACGATGGTCGGCCGCCTCACCTTCACGAACCGCTGGTCGTGGTTGGCGGCCTTCTTCAGCATCATCGTCTCGGTCGGGTTGTCGGCATCGCCCACGTCCCCGACGACGGTGTGCTGGATCGGGTCGAACACCTTGATGAGCTGGCCGTTGGCCTCGACCGCGTGGGGCACGTAGATGGCGTCGCCCATCAGCCGGGTGATCCGCTCGGCGACGCTGGTCTTCCCGTTGCCGGGGTAGCCGAAGAAGAAGATCGACTGGGCCGAGTTGATCGCCGGGCCGATCTCGTTCAGCACCGAGTCGGTGATGACGAGATCCTCGAACGCCTTGCGGATGCTCCGCCGGGTGACGACCATCTTCTTGATCGTCTGGGCCAGGATGCTCTCGACGTAGTCGGCGAACGGGACCGGCGCGGGGCCGACGTAGTTCGTCTTCTCCATCGCCTCGTGGACGGCCGAGCTGCCCTTGGGCGGCTTGATCTCGTAGACGAAGCTGGCGTCGCCGCTGGACCCGCGCTGGCCGACGATGTCCACCAGGGTCTGCTTCCGCATGGACAGCAGCACCGGGTTGAGGACGGCGAACGGGACGGCCATCTCCTTGGCCAGCTCGGCGCCGGTCAGCTGGCCGCGGGTGAAGATGGTGCGCAGGGTCAGCTCGAACAGGAACGAGATGTCCAGCCCGAGATCCTCCCACCGGGACGGCACCCGGGGGGAGTAGTGGCTGCCGCTGACGGGGACGGCTTCCTCGTCGGTGGGGGGCGGGTCGCCGATGAGGGTGACGCCCTCCAGGTCGCCCATGCGCTGGGCGTCGGCGAGGAGAGCCTCGTAGTGGAGCTTGTGGAGGCGGAGGTGGGCGACGGCCTCGGCGTCGTTGCGGGCCTCGGCCTGGGCCAGGCCGTCGAGGACGGCCGGGGCGATGACGTACTTCACCCCGTCGATGTACATGTGGTGCAGGTACTCCCCCGGGCGGACGTAGCAGTCCGGGGTGTGGTACGGCACCTGGAGCATCTGGTGGTAGAACTCCTCGGCGATGATGAACCGCATGTCCGGACGCTCCTCGGGCACCCCGGGCGGCCAGGGTGTTAGCCTCCGAACCATAGTACACGGGATTCGGGCGGGGCGCGAAACGTGTATCCGAGGGCAAGCGGGCGGTTTGGTCAAGCCGTTTTGACAGGGAAGCAGTCGGCCGCCGTGCCCGGGGCTCCACAGAGGTGTGTGGCCTCCACCGCCGTGGCACCGCCTCGGCCCCGTGACACCGCGAAGGCCCGCCCGGGGCGTTGCCCCGGGCTATCGAATCCCAGGCCGTTGGCCTGAAAACCAACCACTCCTCTTCACCCCAACGGGGTGGGGTTCCATAGCCCGGGGCAACGCCCCGGGCGGGCCTGCGGATCGACCCACTCGCGTACCCGGCACAGCCGCTCACGCGGGTCACCCGACCGGGGCCGCGGCGGCTGCCTCGCGGGCCTTACGGGCGGCGATGAACGAGCGGACGCACAGGAACAGGAACACCCCGGACAGGACGGTCATCCCGAGCCCGACCTTCACCGCCACCTGCTCGACCGCGAAGCCCCGCAGGGCGGCCGGCACGATCCCGCCGATCACCCCCAGGAGGCCCACCACCGCGGCGGCGTGCATGGCGTGCTTCCGCGCCCCCGGGGCGGCCAGCGACGCCAGCCCGGCGAGGACCAGCAGCACCCCGGTGCCGAGCGGGGCCATCGCCGACGGGTGCCCCGGGGTGGCCGGCAGGCCGTCCTTGCCGACCCCCAGCGGGGCCGGGTCGAGGTAGGCGACCAGGCCGAGGGCGGACAGGGCGGCGCCGAACACGATCGCGTACACCGGCATCGAGGCGTCCTCACGGGGCTGCGGGCCACCCCGTCGTTGTAGGCCGGCCCGCGCTCACCGGCCGGTCAGGGCGGCCATCACCCGGTTCACGGCAGCCTCGGGACCGGCGACGTCCACGCCCCAGGCGTCCCGGTACACGGTCAGCTCGTCGCCCCCGGACCGGAACCGGGTCAGCCCGAGGCCGAGCGGGGAGTCGTGCCAGGTGTCGTCGGCCACCCAGCCGAGGTCCGCCAGCACGGCCTGGAGCCGGGCGATGGTGTCGTGGTCGTCGGACGTACACACGTCGGCCCGGGTCACGGCTGGGTCACTCCCACTCGATCGTCGCCGGCGGCTTGCTGCTGATGTCGTAGACGACCCGGTTCACGCCCTTCACCCGGTTGATGATCGCCGTCGCCACCCGGGCGAGCAGGTCTTCCGGCAGCCGGGACCAGTCGGCGGTCATGAAGTCGTCGGTCTGGACGCAGCGGATGGCGACGGTGTTGTCGTAGGTCCGGCCGTCGCCCATCACGCCCACCGACCGCACCGGCAGGAGCACCGCGAACGCCTGGGCGGTCTTGCGGTACCAGCCGCTCTTGTGCAGCTCCTCGATGAAGATCTGGTCGGCCTTGCGGAGCGTCTTCAGCTTCTCCTCGGTCACGTCGCCGAGGCAGCGGACCGCCAGCCCCGGCCCGGGGAACGGGTGCCGCCACACGACCTCGTCGGGCAGGCCGAGGTCGGTGCCGAGGCGGCGGACCTCGTCCTTGAACAGGTCGCGGAGGGGCTCAATCAGCTCGAAGCCGAGCTCGGCCGGCAGCCCACCGACGTTGTGGTGGAGCTTGATCGTCGCGGCAGGACCGTCGACCGACCCACCGCTCTCGATCACGTCCGGGTAGAGCGTGCCCTGGGCGAGGAAGTGGGCGTCCGGGATCGCCTTCGCCTCCTGCTTGAACACATCAATAAACACCCGGCCGATGATCTTGCGCTTCTCCTGCGGGTCGGTAACGCCGGCCAGCTCGGTGAGGAACCGCTCGCGGGCGTCCACGGCGTGCAGGTCGGCCTTGAACCAGTCGCGGAAGGTGTGCTTCACCACCTCCGTCTCGCCCTCGCGCATCAGGCCGTTGTCCACGTAGATGCAGGCCACCTGCGGGCCGATGGCCTTCAGCAGCAGGGCCGCGCAGACGCTCGAATCGACCCCGCCGGACAGGCCGCAGATGACGCGCTTGCTGCCGACGCGGGCGCGGACGTCCTCGACCGTGCGGTCGATGAACGTCTGCATCTTCCACAGCCCGCGGCAGCCGCACACGTCGATCAGGAAGTTGCGGAGGATGAGCCCGCCGTGCGGGGTGTGGCTGACCTCCGGGTGGAACTGGAGCCCGAACACCGGCCGGGAGCGGTGCCGGACGGCGGCGTAGGGGCAGGTGTCGGTGGTGGCGAGCGGCTCGAAGTCGGCGCCGGCGAGGTTCTGCACCTGGTCGCCGTGGCTCATCCACACGGTCGACTCGGCCGGGTAGCCGCGGAACAGGGTGTCCGGGTCGGCGACGGCGAGGGTGGCCCGGCCGTACTCGCGGGCGTCGGACCCGGCGACGGTGGCCCCGAGCGCCCGACAGGCCAGCTGCATGCCGTAGCAGATGCCGAGGACGGGGACGCCGAGGTCGAAGATGCCGGGGTCGCACTGCGGGGCGCCGGGCTCGTACACGCTGGCCGGCCCGCCGCCGAGGATGATCCCCTTCGGGTTCAGCTCGCGGACGCGGGCGGCGCTGATGTCGTGGCGGACGACCTGGCAGAAGACGTTGAGCTCGCGCACCCGCCGGGCGATGAGCTGCCCGAACTGGGAGCCGAAGTCGAGGATCAGGACCAGTTCGTCGGTGGGGTCGGACGGCATGGGGTGGCGTTTTCACTCCACGGCAACAGGTGTCAGGTGGCGACCGGGGCCGCTCAGGCCCGCGACTGCCAGATGGTCGGGTCGCGGCGGGCGTGGAAGACGGAGATCACGCGCACCTGGGTCGGTTCTTCCAGGTAGTAGACGCAGTACGGAAACCCACGCACCACCGCCCGCCGAACACAGCGGCGTGCATCCCGGGCGTGGCCCTGATCCCGCAGACCACCGCCTCCACGGCGTCGGCAAAGGCGCCGCCGAGGCCGACCCGCCGGGCCTCGTAAAAGTCATACCCGTCGTCGAACTCGGCCTGGGCCTCGGGGTCGAGGACGACGGGCCGGCTCATCGCTTCCACCGCGCCTCGGCGGCAGCACGGACCTGATCCCACGGAACGCCGCGGCCGGGGTCGGCTTTCGCAAGAGCGACCCGGCGTTCCAACTCGGCCCGTAGTGCCGGGTCGATCGGCCGCGCTGCCAGGTCGTCCGCCACGCTCTCCCACAACGCCTCGGCCAGCTCCAACCGGTCGGCCGGGCTGAGGGCGTGTACGCCGAGTTCTGTCAACGTCGGCGCCATCGTCGTCACTCTTTCCGACCAAGCTCCTGCGCCCGCCGCGCGGCGGCCTCGACGGCGTCCATCAGGGCTGCCCGCACGCCGGCCCTCTCCAGGGCGTGCAGGCCGGCGATCGTCGTCCCGCCGGGGCTGGCCACCGCGTCCTTCAGCGCGCCCGGGTGCTGACCCGTCTCCAGCACCATCTTCGCGGCCCCCATGACCGTCTGGGCGGCGAGCGTCTGGGCCACGTCCCGCGGCAGGCCGGCCTTCACCCCGCCGTCGGCCAGAGCCTCGATCATCACGTACACGTAGGCCGGGCCGCTGCCGCTCAGGCCGGTCACGGCGTCGAGCAGGGTCTCCGACACCCGGAACGCCTTCCCGACCGCCGAGAACAGCCCGCCCACGACCGCCTGGTCCGGGTTGTTCGGCCGGGGGTTCGACGTGCAGTAGCCGGTCGCGCTGGCCCCCACCAAACAGGGGGTGTTCGGCATCACCCGGGCCAGCCGGACGCCATCCCCCAACTCCGCCCTCAGTTGGGCCGTCGTGACCCCGGCGGCGATCGAGATCACCAGGTGACGCGGTTCGAGCGCGGGCTTGACCTCGGCCAGCACGGCCGAGACGTTGAGGGGCTTCACCGCCAGGACGAGCACGTCGCAGGCGGTGGCGACGAGGGCGTTCTGGGGGACCGTCTCGATGCCGGTAGCCGCCGCGAACCGGTCGCGGGCCTCGAGGTAGGGGTCGGCGGCCCGGCAGCGGGGGAGGTCGAGCAGGCCGGCCTTCGACCAGCCGACGGCCAGGGTGGTGGCCATCTGCCCGGCGCCGAGGAACCCGACCGCGAACGGACCGTCGGTCACCGCACCACCTCCCGCGGGAAAACGTTATTGTATCACCCGCCCGCGCCCCGAGCCCGCCCGCCGGGGGAAATACTGGCGTCCCGGCCGGGCGGCGGGTATATCTGGCGGGAACCTCCCGCCCCGCCTGCCGCACCGGACCCCTCATGGCCGTCGCCGACACCACCCCGCGCCCCCCCACCCGCACCGGCTGGGCCAGCCTGAAGGATCTCAACGGCTATCAGTGGTTCGTATTCGTCGTCGCTGCAGTGGCCTGGATGGCGGACTGCATGGACCAACAACTGTTCAATCTCGCCCGCCAGACGTCCCTCACCGACCTGCTCGGCGGCAAGGACGCCGACCCGAAGGCGGTCACGACCTGGGCCGGCTGGTCCACCTCGGTCTTCCTCATCGGCTGGGCCACCGGCGGGCTGGTGTTCGGCATGTACGGGGACCGGATCGGGCGGGTGAAGACGCTCACCTACACCATCCTCTTGTACTCGGTCTTCACCGGCCTCAGCGCCCTCTCCCAGGGGCCGGTGGACTACTGCGCCTACCGGTTCCTCACCGGGCTCGGGGTGGGTGGGGTATTCGCCGCGGCCGTGGCCCTGCTCGCCGAGACCATGCCGAACCACGCCCGGCCGTACACCCTCGGGCTGATGCAGGCCTGCTCGGCGATCGGCAACTGCACCGCCGCCCTGCTGTTCATCGCGCTCGGGCTGCTGGAGCTGAACGGCCACCTCGACGCCCTCAAGGCGGTCGGCCTGTCCGCCTGGCGGGTGCTGTTCCTGATCGGCATCGCCCCGGCGGTCCTCGTGGTCTTCATCCAGCGGCGGCTGCAGGAGCCGGAGAGCTGGCGGGCGGCGAAGGCCGCGGCCGACGCCGGGACCGGGAAGAAGCTCGGCTCCTACGGCGACCTGTTCGGCGGCGGGTGGGTGACGAAGCACGCCCTGCTCGGGATGCTGCTGGCGTTCGTCGGCGTGGTCGGGCTGTGGGGGATCGCGTTCTTCGCAGTGGACCTCCAGCAGACGATCTTCCGGCCGACGTTCGCCGCCGAGGCCGCCGCCGCGTTCCCGCTCCCGGACGGGGCGGCCCCGGAGGTGAAGGCCGCGGTCGAGAAGCAGCGGGCCGAGTACCTCGCCGGCCAGCGGATCATCTGGGCCGGGGTGACGTCGCTGGCGATCAACGTGGGGGCATTCTTCGGCATGTCCGGGTTCTCGACGCTCGCCGGGCGGATCGGCCGCCGGCCGGCGTTCGCCATCACCATCGTGGCCGCGGCCGCGAGCGTGGCACTGGTGTTCACCCAGATGACGACCCGGACCGACATCGTGTGGATGAACGTGGTGATGGGGGCGTGCATGCTGGCGCTGTTCGGCGGGTACGCGGTGTACCTGCCGGAACTCTTCCCGACCCGGCTCCGGGCGACGGGGACGAGCTTCTGCTACAACGTGGGCCGGTTCATCGCCGCCAGCGGGCCGCTGGTGCTGAGCGTGCTGACGACGAGCGTGTTCGCCGGCGCGGCCGAGGGCGGCGCGTACCCCGACCGCCCGTTCCGGTACGCCGGGCTGGCGATGTGCAGCATCTTCGCCCTCGGGCTGGTGGTGCTGCCGTTCCTCCCCGAGACGAAGGACAAGCCGCTGCCCGAGTAGGAACGAAAACCCAAACCCGAAGCACGAAATCCGAATAGAACCAACCCCGAGCCGGTTCGAGGGTCGTGCTTCTCGGGGGATGCGATGCAGGCGCCGGAGTGGTTGACGAAGCGGGGCGGGGCGCTCCAGCCGGGCTACCAGAAGTTCGTCACGTTCGTGACGCTCGGCGACGCCCCGCAGTACAAGCTCGAGGTCCGGCCGGCCGGGCCGGCGTACACCTGCTACGTGGTGCAGTCGGTCAACGGCCGGCGGGTGGACGACGCCAAGGCGTCCTACCCGAATCCCGACGCCGCCGTCGCCGGCGGGCTCGACCAACTCCGGACCGCCCTCGGCTGGTAGCCGCCCCCTCGGCAGCGCTCCTCTCGGGGTTGCTGACCGCCCCTGCCCGGCGACCGCCCTCACCGCCCGTCGAGCGGGGCCGGTGGGGCGATGCCGAACGCCGTCGCGTAAGGCTCCAGGCCAACCAGCACCCCCGGGTAGAGGTCCACCCCGTCGGCCAGCGCGGCCCGCTTCCGGGCCAGCCCCCGTTCGCCCGGCAGGCGGACCGCCTCCACCCCCGGCACCGGCGCGGACGCCCGGCATGCCGACGCCAGCCAGCTGGTTTCGCGGCGGAACGCCTCCGCCCCGCCGAACGCGGCCGGGTCGGTGACCTGCACGAACACCGAGGCGCCCCACCGGTCCGGCGCCTCGGCCCGGCCGTACCCGCCCAGCCCCTGCGTCAGCGCCTCCACCAGTAGCGCCAGCCCGTACCCCTTGTGCCCGTGGTCCGCGCCGCCGACCGGCAGGAGCGAGCCCCGCGGGGTCGCCGACAGCACCGCCGGGTCGTCGGTCGGCGTGCCCGCGGCGTCCTGCGCCCACCGTCCCGGGAAGCGCCGGCCCTCCCGCGCCAGCCGGGCGGCGAGGCCGTTCGTGGTGATCGAGGCGCTGACGTCGATCAGCACCGGGTCGCCGTCGGTGGGGATGCCGACGGCCAGCGGGTCCGGGGTGAACACGGCCGTCCGCCCGCCGAACGGGGCGACGCTGGCGACGGCCGGGTCGGAGCTGGCGACCTGCACCATCATGCCGCGGTCGGTGGCGTGTTGGAGGAACGCGGCCAGGCAGCCGATGTGGTGGCTGCGGCGGACCACGACCATGCCGACCCCGTGCGCGGCCGCCCGCTCGACGGCCAAGTCGACCGCCTTCGCGGCGAGCCACACGCCCGGGAGCCGGCGGCCGTCCCACACGACGGCCGCCCCGCGGTCGGACACGACCTCGGGGTCGCCGGCGGCGGTCATGGTGCCGGCGGCGAGCTCGGCGAGGTAGGCCGGGGCGAGCTGGAGGCCGTGGGTGGTGTGGCCGAGGAGGTCGGCCTCGACCAGCCCGTCGGCAACGACCGCCGGCTTGTCGCCGTCGCACCCGGCGGCGGCGAACAGGGCGGCGGCGTAGCGGGCGAGGTCGGCGGCCCGGTAGCAGGTCATCGGGGCGTCTCCGGGGAAGGGGGGTATCTTACCACGGGGCGCCGCCGGTCGAGCGCTCAGGCCGCACGAGGTCGGCGTGCCGATTGCCCGAGCCGTGCGCGGTCGGTATGGTCCGCACCTCTTGCGTCAGGAGGCCGGCCGATGAGCGTGTTCGCCCTGACCCTGGCTGGCGTGGTGGCAGGAAACGTGACCGCCCCGCACTTCATCACACCGGGGATGGATTTCGTCCAGGCGGTCCAACTTCTTCGGGAACCGTCCGAGCGGGATTGCCGTCTGCCCACGGACCCGGACGTCCGCTGGTATCGGTTTACGCACACGGGCGTCACCCTCCGGGTCGGTCACGTCGCCGTCGGTTACCGGGTGCGTGAGGTGCGTTGGGACTCGCCCCGACCCGGATTCGGGGTGGAAGCGGGGCCGCCCGATCGATGCGGTCGGGATTGACCGTGCGCGCCCGAACCTCCTGACCGGGTGGCGGGTCCACGCGCACGCCGCGGCAAGGAACGGCTGGGGTCAGGCCGGCATGCGCGAGTTGGGCACGACCGATGTGACCAGCTGTCAGAACACGTACCCGTTGGGCATCCAGTGCGACGTGAAACACACCCGGCGACCGCCCTGGCGACAGTACGAGAGGTACAGGACGAGGGTATCCACTGCCCATCCCTCTGGGGGGCCAAACGGCCATGCACCCCCGTCCCCTTCGATCGGAATTCCCCGTCTCCTCGGTGCGGGTTTCGTCCCCTCACCCCGCGTGCTGCGCCGCGACCCTCTCCCTCAAGGGGAGAGGGTGGGAGCTCCCCGTCCCCTCCACGGGCGGGCATCGCGCCGCGGGATTCGCGGGGAAGGAAACGGCGGACTCCCGCCCTCCCCCCCTTGGCGGCCAGAGCCCGGCGGGATGCCGGACCATCAAGCACTACTCAGTCGATGATCTTGTTGAGCGGGTACTCGACGATCCCGCACGCCCCCGCGGCCTTCAGCTTCGGCACCAGGGTGCGGACGGCGTCCTCCGAGATGATGGTCATCACGTCCGCCCACTCGGGGTCGCTCAGCCCGGAGATCGTGGGCTTCTGGAGGGCCGGCAGCACGGCGAGGACCGCGGCCAGGTCGTCCTTGCGGACGTTCATCATGAGGCCCACCTTCCCCTCGGCCGCCATCGCCCCCTTGAGCATCAGCACCAGGTCGTCCATCTTCCGCCGCTTCCACGGGTCGGCGGCCGCGGCCGGGTTGGCGATGAACCGCGTCGTGCTGGTCAGGATGTCGGCCACGATCCGCAGGTTGTTCGCCCGCAGGCTGCTGCCGGTCTCCGTCACCTCCACGATGGCGTCGGCCAGCCGGGGCGGCTTCACCTCGGTGGCGCCCCAGCTGAACTCGACGTTCGCGGTCACGCCGTGCGACGACAGCCACTTGCGGGTGATGTTCACCACCTCGGTGGCGATCCGCTTGCCCTGCAAGTCCTTCGGCCCCTGCACGGGCGAGTCGTTGGGCACCGCCAGCACCCACCGCACCGGCCGCCGGCTGACCTTGCTGAACACCAGCTCGGCGAGCTCGGTGACCGCCCCCTGCGCGTCGTTCTCGACGACCCAGTCGTGCCCGGTGAGCCCGCAGTCGAGCGACCCGTCGCGCACGTACCGCGCCATCTCCTGCGCCCGGATCAGGGTGCAATGGATCTCGGGGTCGTCGATCGACGGGTAGTAGCTCCGGCTGGCGAAGGTGATCTTGTACCCGGCCTTGCGGAACAGGTCGGCGGTCGCGTCCTGGAGCGACCCGGCGGGGAGCCCGAGTTTCAGCACGTTGTCCATCGCGGAGGGTTCAGAGTCCGGGGGTCAGAGGCCAGAGGTCAGGATACGAAACCGCCGCCCCCGGGGACGGCCACCCCGGGACGCCCGGGGTAGATTCACCCCATGACCGACACCCGGAAGACCGCCCTGCTCCTGATCGCCCACGGGAGCCGCCGCCCGGAGGCGAACGCCGACCTGGAGTACGTCGCGGCGCGGCTCCGCGAGCGGGGGCGCTACCCGGACGTGCAGGTGTCGTTCCTGGAGCTGGCCGAGCCGTCGATCGACGGCGGCGGGGCGCTCTGCGCCGGGCGCGGGGCGAGGGACGTGGTTCTACTTCCCTACTTCCTGTCGCCCGGCAAGCACGTGGTGGAGGACTTGGCCGCCGCCCGCGACCGACTGGCGGCGGCGTTCCCCGGCGTGCGCTTCGTGTTGGCCGAGCCGCTCGGCCGGCACCCGCTGCTGCTCGACGTCCTCGAACAGCGGGCGGACGAGGCTACTTGACCTCCCACACCCGGACGAAACCGTCCCGGCCGGCGGCGGCCAGGGTCCGGCTGTCGGGGGAGAAGCGGACCGAGTGCAGCGGCCGGCCGGCCCGGAAGGTGCGCAGCTCGCGCCCGGTCTCCACGTCCCACACCTTCACCGTCCCGTCCTGGCTGGCCGACGCCAGCACCTTCCCGTCCCGGCCGAAGCTCACCGACCACACGTCGCCGGCGTGCCGCAGCACGTGGACCTGCTCGGCGGTCGTCGGGTTCCAGATGCGGACGGTCTGGTCCCACCCGGCGCTGGCGATGCGGGGGTTGGCCCGGTCCGGGCTGTAGGCCACCGCGTACACCGGCCCCTCGTGCAGCTCCAGCTTCGGCGACATCGCCTGGTTCGGCCCGCCGGAGCTGTAGTCGGCGAGGTTCCACAGCTTCACCGTGCCGTCGCTCCCGCTGCTGACCAGCTGGGATCCGTCCGGCGAGAACGCGACCCCGTGGACGGTGCCGGTGTGGCCGTTCAGCTCGACCGGCGTCTGGGTGGCGATGTCCCACACCCGCAGGGTCGAGTTCCGGTCGCCGGTGGCGAGCTTCTTGCCGTCCGGGCTGAACGCCGCCGTCCGCGTCGAGGTCGGGTGCGGGAGGTTCAGGCTGGAGTTGCTGTGGAGGTCGTACACGCGGACGTTGGCGTCGTCGGTGGTCACGGCCAGCCACTTCCCGTCGGACGAGGCGTCCAGAGCCCAGACCGTGCCGCTGACCCGCGGGAAGGTGCGGCGGAAGTGGCCGTCCCGGGTGTCGGCGAGCCGGACCATGCCGTTCTCGGCGCCGACCGCCAGCGACTGCCCGTCCGGGGTGAAGGCGACCGACCACACCGGCCCGGCCTTCCCGGGGATTTCGAGGAGCGGGGGCGGCCCCGGGTCGGCCTCGGCCGCGGCGGGCGCAGCGGGGACGGGAACCTCGACCGTCCGCGGGGCGGGGGCGAGGGCCGCGAACAGCAGCCCGCCGAGGGCCATCCCGGCGACCGCCGGGACCAGCACCCGGGCGACCGACTTCCAGCACACCGGCCGGCGGAGGGCGTAGGCCGAGCTCCCCGACCCGCCGCACCCGCCGATCTGCTCCGGAGCCAGCCCGGTCTGGATACGGGCCAGCTCGGCGGTGAAGATGTCGGCGACCTCCTGGGCCGTCTGGAACCGGTCCCCCGGCTCCTTCTCCAGCAGCCGGTCCACCACGTCGGACAGCCAGACGGGCACCTCGGGAACCACCTGCCGGAGTGGCGGCTGGGTCTCGTCGGTCACCCGCTTGAGCACGACCAGGGGCGTCTTGCCGTCGAACGGGGCGTTGCCGGCGGCGGCTTCGTACAGCACGCTGCCGAGGCTGAACAGGTCGGAGCGGCCGTCCACGGTGTCGCCGCGGGCCTGCTCGGGGGCCATGTACAGGGGGGTGCCGGCCACGAACCCGGTGCGGGTGAGCTTCACGTCCTCGGCGGCGCGGGCCAGGCCGAAGTCGGTGAGCTTGGCGCGGTCGGTGCCGTCCTCCAGCAGGATGTTCCCGGGCTTGATGTCGCGGTGGATGAGCCCGCCGGCGTGGGCCGCGGCCAGCCCGGCGGCGGTCTGCTGGCCGAGCCGCGCCACCTCGATCGGGCTGAGCCTCCCGGCCCGCCGCAGCCGCTGCTCCAGCGACTCGCCGGTCACCAGCTGCATGACGAGGTACGGCAGCGCGCTGGCCTCGTCCTCGTCCACCTGGTGGACGGCGACGAGGTTGTCGTGGGTGACGGCGGCGGCGGCCCGGGCCTCGCGGCAGAACCGCTGGCGGGCGACCTCGTTGTCGGCCAGCTGGGGGTCCAGCACCTTCACGGCCACGTCGCGCTGGAGGCACGGGTCGTAGGCGTGGAGGACGACGCCCATCCCGCCCCGGCCGACCTCGCGGATCACGTCGAAGTGGCCGAGCCGGCCGACCCGGCCGGGGGTGTCGGTCGGGCGGAGGAAGGAGAGCTTGACCTCCCCGGACCCGCCCCCGGAGCGCGGGGCGGCCCCGCTCGGCGGCGGCAGGAGCGCGGTGGCCGACACCTCGGCGGCGGCGGCGGAGAGGGCCGGCCAGAAGGCCGAGTCCGCCGGCGGGCGTTCCTTGACGCACTGGCGCACGGTGGTGGTCAGGAGGGGGTCGCCGCCGGACGCCAGCGACTCCATCCGGCCCTGGCACTCCGGGCACTGGTCGAGGTGCGAGGTCACGGCCTTGGCCCGCACCTCGGGGAGCCGGCCGAGGATGAGCCGGTCGAGTTCGCCGGTCGCCGGGCAGAGGTCGGCGGGGTGGGGGGTGTCGGAGGGCATGGTCGTGCTTCGCCGTTTGATGGTGGTCGTTCGGGACCGGCGGCGGTCGTCGCGGGGCGTGGGCGGCCGCGGGCTACTGGTTGTCTTCCTCGTCGATCATCCGCCGGACCTCCTCCCGGAGGCGGGCGAGGACGCGGCTCTTGGCCACGTACACCGCCCCGGGGGACATGCCCAGCCCGACCCCGACCTCGGACGCCGGCCTGGCGTCCACGGCCGTCTGCCAGAACGCCGACCACGTCGCCGGCTGGAACTCGGCCTTCACGAGGTCCATCGCCCGGTCGGTCAGGCGGCGCTGGTACTCCTTCTCCCAGTCGGCGTCCGGGCCGCCCTCCTCGCGGGCCGGGGCGGCGTCCAGCTGTTCGCGGGCGTCCGGGTCGCCGCTGGCCCGCGGGCGGTTCTTCTGGGCCGACAAGAAGTTGTAGATCTTGTTCCGCGTGATGGTGTAGAGCCAGCCGCGGAACGTGCCGCGGGCCGGGTCGTACTCCAGCTTGGCGGCGTTCCGGGCCACGCTGCGCATCACGTCCTGCATCAGGTCGGCGGCGTCGGCGTCCTGGAGCCCGCGGTTCCGGGCGAAGCCGTAGACGACCGGGCCGTACAGCCGGACGAACTCCCGCCAGGCGTCGGTATCCCCGCCGTCGCGGATGCGGGCGAGCAGTGTCACCCGGGTGGCGGGGGGTTCGGCCATGCGGACGTTCCCTACGGATGATACCGGCAGCCGGCGGCCGCCATTACAGTTCCCGCCGGGCGGAAGAAGTCGGGGCATTTTACGACCTTCCCCGGCCGAAAGAATCCGGCGCCGGGTGCGAGATTCCTTCACGCCCCCACTCCCCACCGGCCGATGGGAGGGGCGGTGGTGAACACCCGAATACTTTAGGCCCGGGGGGCGGACATGGCCGGCGTGAACGCGCTGATTCCTCATCTGGTGGTGAGCGGCGGGGCGAAGGCGGTGGAGTTCTACCAATCTGCGCTCGGGGCCGAGGTGGTGTGCACCATGCCCGACCCGGCCGGGAGCGGCCGGCTGATGCACGCCCACCTCAAGGTCGCCGGCAGCGACCTGATGCTCTGCGACGACTTCCCCGAGTACTGCGGCGGCCAAGCCCGGGCGCCCCAGCCGGGGGCGGGCACCCCGGTCACCCTTCACCTGAACGTGCCGAGCGTCGACGACGCGATCGCCAAGATGGCGGCCGCGGGCGGCACCGTGACCATGCCGGCCGACGACATGTTCTGGGGCGACCGGTACGGGAAGGTGCAGGATCCGTTCGGCCACGACTGGTCGTTCAGCCACCCGCTGACCGAGGAGCAGAAGAAGGCCGCCGAGGCCAAGTGGGCTCAGTTCATGCAGCCGGCCGCGTAACGGAGTGCGATCCGCACGCCCGTTGGCCCGGGCGACCGGGTGTAACGTACTGTCCACGCAGCATCTTACGCCCGACCGCTCGGGCCGCGTGGCGTTCTAAGGTCGCAGTGCCGCCCGGAGGATCGCCAGTCGGGCCTCATCCGACGGCGCGGCCGCGGACCGGCGGAGGGCCGCCGTCAGTATCTCTCGGCGTTCGCCGTGGGGCAGCCCGTCACGGGCGGCCGTCAGTCCCCGGGTGAGCCAGCCGACCGGGACACCCGGCGTTCCGGGGAACTTCTTCTCCAGCCCGTCCGCCTGCTCGTTCAAGTCGGTGAACACTGCTGCGAGTTGTGTCGCACCGGCTCGAACGGTGTCGCGCACGGCCGTAGCCGCCTCCTCGTCCTTCCCGAGCTCGAGTAGCACGCGCACGAGTTGGCGGCGGGCGGCGGTATCCGCGGGGTTCACGTCGAGAAGTCGGTCCAGGTCGCCGCGTGCGGTGCGCCAGTCCTTCGCCCGCACGGCCTGCTCCGCGTGCAGCTGGAGGGCCGGGAGTTGGTGCCGGCCGGTCGCCAGCGCCCGGTCGAGGTGGTCAAGTACCTCCCGCTCCTCGCCCCCGTGCCGGAGGGCCGCTTCCGCCCGCGCCAGATGGGCCGCTGGCGACGAAGGATCGAACTCCAGAGCGTCGTCGATTTTCCCCTGCGCAGCCATCGCAGCAGCAACCAGTTCAGCGAGCCGACCCGGAATCGCATCCGCCCGCGCCACGAGTCCGGGCCACGTGCGCGGCAATCGGGTGACGTCGGCGGCGTCGAGGAAGGCGGCGACCTCGGCCGGGTCGGCGGCGTAGCCGGTACTCTGGGTCGACTCCCGCGACGCGAGAACGCCGACCAACTCGCCGCGGGCGTTCACGACCGGCCCGCCCGGGGAACTGGCTTGCGTCGGAAGCTGCAACACGACCGCCCCCACCCGCCGCGCCTTCTCCCCGTCGCCGAGCGCCACCCGCCCGCGCTGCCGGACCGTCCCCGCCGCGTACACGAATGCGAACTCTACACCCCCAGGGTGGCTGACGGCATGAACCACGTCCCCGGCCGGCGGCGGTGCCGCGGCCAGCGACACCGGCCGGGCCGACGGCGGGACGGAATCGACCTTCAGCAGGGCGAGGTCGCGGTCCAGGTCGCGGGCGAGAACGGTCGCCGCCCGCCACACCCCCTTGAGGTGAAGCCCGACCGGGTCGCGGTACGGTGACCGTTCGCCGACCACACCGGCCCCCTGTGGCAGCGCGAACGCTACGCCGACGCGGTCGGACGACCCAAGCCCCTTCGCGGCGGTGAGGACGAGCCCGCGGTCGAGCAGAACGCCGGCGGCGAACCGCTCGGTGGCGGTGGGCCGGACCCACACCGTCGCCCGTTGCAGAGCCTCGGCCGCGGTCGGCGTATCGGCCCGCGGGGCATTCGCTTCGACAGCCAGAAAGCGGCGGATCTCTTCGGACGAGACAACGACCGCGGCATCCGGCGCCTGCCGGCGGAGCGCGGCGGCTATGCCGACGCACGCCCCGCGGCCGTCGAATACCGGCCCACCGCTGTCCCCCTCCTCGATTGGCAGTTGGCCCAACACGACGTGCGCCCCGGCGGCGAGCTTCTTCCCGCGCCAGGTGTAGCCGTCCGCGAGCGCCCCGACCTGCCGGGCCGGGCCGGTAGTGTGGTTCCAGAGCGTATCGAGGTCGAGCCGGTGGCCGATGACGCGAAGCGGTTCCCCGACCCGCGCGTCACCGAACCGCACCGCGGCCGTGCCCGGCGGAAGCGACGGCAGCTCCACGAGCGCCAAGTCGGCCGCGTCCGAGGTCCGGACGACGTGACCGGTCACGAGCAGCCCGCGCTCGCGCAACAGCTGACGGCCGCGCAGGTAAGCGGCGCGGTCGGTGACGAGCGACCCGTTCTCGACACACGGGAAGAACACGTCCACGGCCTTGTGGTCCGCGACGACGTGCCGGCAGGTGACGAGCCACCGCTTCCGGACATCGACGACGAACCCGGCCCCGGCGGTGTCGGCCTCGGCCCGCACCCAGGCACACGCCGCGAGCGGGACGGGCGGGGTCGCGGGCTGGAGAACGGCGGCGAGGAGCAACGCGGGCATGGCGGCGGACCGGGACGGGTGGGGTGCCGTCCGATTCTACCAAACCGGTAGAGCTGCCCCGAGTTCGTGATAGCGTGTATACTGCCGCGGTTGCGGTGCGGACCGGCTGTGAGCGAGTCGCCCATGCCCCAGCTGCCGGACGGCATCGAACTCCCGGACGCGGTCTCCCTTTGGGAAGGCGAGAGCCGGACCGAGGCGTTTGGTGATCTGCTCGCCCTGGACCGCGACACCGCGAAGCTTCAGATCGACCTGGAGTGGTGGAGGGACAGCCAAGGACTACCTTCCAACGCCCGGCGGGGCGAACACGACCGGGGCTGGGAGTGGCACAAGCTGATCGGCACTCTTCGGTCGGAGGCGAGCAACACCGGACATGCCTGGGCCGTCCGTGCCGGGGGACAGCTCCAGGGGGCAATCCTGTACCAGCTTCCTGGGCTATCAGAACTCGAACCCGGTATGCCGACCCTCTTCATCTACCGGCTGGCGACCACACCCTGGAACCGAAGCTGGTTGAAGCACCCCAGGAGCTTCGGCGGTGTCGGCCGGGGGCTACTCCGGCTGGCGGTCTACCACAGCTACCGGTACGCGATCGGGGGCCGGGTGACACTGGAGGCGGAAGACGATCAGGAGCTGGTCGAGTGGTACACGAGCTTCGGGTTCCGTCTGGTAACACGTGGCGCCGATGGTATAACAATACTAGAACTAACGCCCGAAGCGGCCGCGGTTCATCTCAGCGGATTGTGACCGACGTATGGGTGGGACGACGCGAACCTCTGTACCGACCGACCCCCCGGTGACCGGGGCGAGCGGGGAGCTGCGCGTCCGCCGCACTCACCCGTTCGCGGCCGCCCCAGACGACGCCGACCCCCTTACGGTCCGCCTCCTCTTCCTCCTTCGGACACACCCCGGGTTGGCCCGCTTCCGGATCGAGGACGTCACCGTCATGGACGTCCCGACGAAAGCGGCCCTGGTCGCCGAAATCGACGCCGCCCTCGGCCTGGACAAGCCCGCCCCCAGGATTCTTCCGTCGGGTGAATAGCGCCGGAGCCCGTCACACCGCCACTCTTACCGACTCTCCGGGTACGGATCACCGGCCCGACCCGGCCCCGCCAGGCTGATAGGATGCGGGCATGGCCAGCCCCGACGAGCCCGTCCTGAAGTGCCTCCGCGAGCCCGACCGCGGCCGGCGCAACCTCGCCGCCCTCGCCGCGCACCTCGGGCCGGACGCCCACGCCGACCTCCTCCCCGCCCTCGGCCGGCTGCTGCCCCGGGCCGCCGACCCGGACATGGCCCTCAACAACCTCGAACGCCTCCTCGCCCAGCCTGCCGCCCGCAGCCACCTCCCCGGCCTCCTCGAAACCCGCGCCCGCGGGCTCGACGCCGCCCTCACCCTCCTCGCCGCCTCCCAGTTCTTCGCCGACACCCTCGCCCTCTACCCCGACTTCCTGGAGTCGGTCCGCACCCCGCCCCGCCGCAACCCTACCACCGGCGAACTCACCGCCCAGCTCCGCGCCGAGGTGGACGCCACCACCGACGACCCCGGCGTCCTCCGCGCCCTCCGCCGCTTCCGCGCCCGCCACGCCCTCCGCATCGGCGTCAACGACATCCTCCGCGACCGGCCCCTCGAAGAGGTCACCCGCGAGCTCGCCCGGCTGGCCGACGCCTCCGTCGAGGTGGCGTTCGCCCACGCCGTCCGGGTGGTGTCGCAGCGGTTCGGGGCGCCGGTCGGGCCGGGGGGAACGCCCGCGCGGGCCGCGGTGCTGGGCTTCGGCAAGCTCGGCGGGGACGAACTCAACTACTCCAGCGACGTGGACCTGATGGTCGTCTACGACCACGACGGCGAGACGACCGGTCGGCGCACGACCATCCCCAACGCCGAGTTCTTCGCCCGGGTCGTGCAGGAGGTGGTCCGGCTGCTGTCGTCCGTCACCGACCGCGGCTTCGCCTACCGGGTGGACCTCCGGCTGCGCCCCGAGGGCGCCCGCGGCCCGCTGGCACGGAGCCTGGCCGGCACCCTCAGCTACTACGACACCCGCGGCCGGACGTGGGAGCGGCAGGCGCTCATCAAGCTCCGCCCGGTGGCCGGCGACCTGGATCTGGGCCGCGAGTTCCTGGCGGCCGTCGAGCCGTTCGTGTACCGCAAGTACTTCAGCTTCGCCGAGATCAACGAGGTGAAGGCGCTCAAGCGGCAGATGGAGCGGCAGGCCGGCCGGCCCAAGGGCGGGTCCGAGGGCGAACCCTCCGCCGCCGCCCGCTGGACCACCCCCGCCGACGTGAAGACCGGCCGCGGCGGCATCCGCGACATCGAGTACACCGTCCAGTTCCTCCAGCTGCTCAACGGCGGCGACCTCCCGGCCGTCCGCCAGCGGAACACGCTGCTCGCCCTCGAAGCCCTGGAGATCGCCGGCTGCCTCACCCCCCACGAGACGTACACCCTCGCCGACGCCTACCGCTTCCTCCGCAAGACCGAACACCGCCTCCAGCTCCTCTTCGACCTCCAGACGCACAAGCTTCCCGTCGGGGAGGACGAGCTGCGTACCCTGGCCCGGCGGATGGGCTACTCCTCGGAAGTGCGGAGTGCGGAGTTCGGAGTTCGGAATGAAGATGCCGGTGGAGAATCCAAGCCGGATTCTTCGACTCCGCACTCCGCACTCCGCACTCCGCACTTGTCCCCCCAGAGGCGGTCGCCCCTGGATGAGGGACCAGCCCCGCTCGACACCCGGCCGCTCCTCGTCGACCCGCTCGACCAGTTCCTCAAGGATCTCCATGACAAGACCGAGGTGGACCGGGCCGTCCTGAACCACCTGCTCCACCAGTCGTTCCCCGACGCCGGCACGGGGGCCGAGCCCGAGTCGGACCTGATCCTCGACCCGGACCCGGACGAGGCGACGGTGCGGGCGGTGCTGGGCCGCTACCCGTTCCGCGACGTGCCCAAGGCGTACCAGAACCTCCTCGGGCTGGCCCGCGAGTCGGTCCCGTTCCTCTCCGACCGCCGCTGCCGACACTTCCTCGCGTCCATCGCCCCACTGCTCCTTCGGGCTGTAGCCGACACCCCGGACCCGGACGAGGCGCTGACGCGGCTCGAACGGGTGTCGGCGTCGCTCGGGGCCAAGGCGGTGCTGTGGGAGCTGTTCAGCGCCAACCCGGCCACGCTCCGGCTGTACGTGGACCTGTGCGCGGGGAGCCCGTTCCTCGCGGGCATCCTGATCAACAACCCGGGGATGGCCGACGAACTCCTCGACTCGCTCGTGCTGAACCAGCCGAGGACCGCCGACGACCTGCGCGCCGAACTCGCCGAGCTGTGCCGCGGGGCCAGCGACCCCGACCCGATCCTCCACAGCTTTCAGGACAAGGAGCTCCTCCGCATCGGCGTCGCCGACCTCCTCACCATGGCCGACGTCCGCCACACGACGGCCGCCCTCTCCGACCTCGCCGACACCATCCTCAACCAGGTCGCCGACCTCATTGAGGGCGAAGTCCGACAGAAGCACGAAGCACGAAACTCGAACGCCGATCCTTCGAGTTTCGTGCTTCGTGCTTCGAATTTCCCACCCCCGGCCCCCTACGTTCTCCTCGGGCTGGGGAAGCTCGGCGGCCGGGAGATCAGCTACCACAGCGACCTGGACCTGGTTCTCGTCTACGAGGCCGGCGGCCCGGAGGAGGCGGGGGCGGCCGGGCCGTACTTCACCGAGCTGGCCCAGCGGCTCATCCGGGCGGCCAGCACGATGGGGCCGATGGGCCGGCTGTACGCCGTGGACATGCGCCTCCGGCCGACCGGGAAGTCGGGCACGCTCGTGCTGCCGCTGTGCGAGTTCGACCGCTACTACGCCGGCGGCGGAGCCCAGGTGTGGGAGCGGCAGGCGCTCACCCGCGCCCGGGTGGTCCGCGGCGATGCGGCGTTCGGGGCGACGGTGATGGACCACGTCCGGGCCGCGGTGACCGGGGTGAGCTGGTCGCCGGCCGTGGCCGACGAGGTCGCGCGGATGCGCAAGCAGCTCGAAGCCACCGCCACCCCGCGCAACCTCAAGCGCGGCCCCGGCGGGCTGACAGACGTGGAGTTCCTGGCTCAGCTGATGCAGATCAAGTACGGCGCCGCCCACCCGGACGTACTCGAACCGAACATCTGGGCCGCGCTCGACCAGTTGGGCGCGGCCGGGCTCCTCCCCGCCGACGAGGTGACCGAACTCCGCGCCGGCTACTCGTTCCTGCGGCTCGTGGAGGCCCGGTTGCGGGTCGTCACCGACCGGCCGCTGACCGAGCTCCCGGAGCCGGCCGACGACCTGGCGAAGCTCGCCCGCCGGCTCGGGTTCGAGTCGGCCGACCGCTTCCTCGCCGAACTCCGCCGCACGACCGCCGGGGTCCGCCGGGTGTACGCCGCGGTCGTGGCCCGGGAGCGCGGGGGGTGACGGCCCGGCCGGCCGGGCTACAACACCACCCCGTTCCTCAACCCCCGCCGCCGATGCACCCCGCCTACCCGCTGGCCGACGCGGCCGACGTGTTCAGCCCGTCGCTCGTCCTCTACCCCGAGCTGATCCGCGCCAACATCGCCCGCGTGGTCGAGCTGGCCGGTGGCCCCGCCCGACTCCGGCCGCACGTCAAGACGCACAAGACGCGCGAGATCGCCCGGATGCTCCTCGACGCGGACGTGACCAAACACAAGTGCGCCACCGTGGCCGAGGCCGAGATGCTGGCCGCCGCCGGCGCCCCGGACGTCCTCGTCGCCTACACCATGGTCGGCCCCAACGTCGGCCGGCTCACCGCGCTCCTGAAGAAGTTCCCAGATACCACCTTCTCCGTGCTGATCGACCACCCGGCCGGCACGAAAGCGCTGTCGGCCGCGATGTCCGCCGCGGGGCTGACCGTTGGCGTCGTCCTCGACCTGGACGTAGGCCAGCACCGGACCGGCATGCCGGTGGGGGACGCGGCACTGGCGCTATACCTGGAGGCGGCGGGGCTGCCGGGGCTCCGGCCGGAAGGATTTCAGCTGTACGATGGGCACAACCACCAGCCCGACCGGGCCGACCGCGAGGCGGCGGTGCGGGCGTTCCTGGCGCCGGTGCTAGAGCTGCGCGCCGCGGCCGAGCGGAAGGGCGTGCCGGTCCCCAGGCTGGTGTGCGGCGGCACCCCGACGTTCCCGGTGTTCGCACACATGACGGACGTGCCCGGGGTGGAGTGCTCGCCGGGGACGTTCGTGCTGCACGATGCGGGGTACGGGGGGAAGTTCACGGACCTGACCGGGATCACCCCGGCGGCGGTACTGGTGACGCGCGTGATCAGCAGACCGACGCCGGACCGGGTGACGCTCGACCTGGGGAACAAGGCGGTGGCCGCCGACCCGCCGGTGGAGCGGCGGGTGAAGCTGCTCGACTTCCCCGACTACAAGACGGTCGGGCACAACGAGGAACACCTTGTGGTGGAGACGGCCGGGGCCGACCGCTACGCCCCCGGCGACCTGGTGTACGCCCTGCCGGGCCACGTCTGCCCGACGGTGGCGCTGCACCGCGAGGTGCTGGTGGCCGAGGGGAACCGCGTCGTCGGCCGCTGGTCGGTCGCCGCCCGCGACCGCGTCCTGACGGTGTGACCCCCCGTGCTCGGAAGGTAGACGACGTCCTTCAAGCTGCTCCGGTGGAGACCGTGTTACGTGACCGTGCTCTGTTGAATCCATCCGGTTAGAGGGTTCGGATTTCCGGACGATTCGGTGAATCGCCACCTGCGGAAACGCTGTCAAACCGGATGGATTCAACAGAGCAACGTGACCGACGAACTGCCGGAGGCAATGAACCCTTGGTCCTCCGTCTGGACCAGACCCCGGCAGACGGTCCGGCGGATGATTAACACCGACCCCGGGCGATCGGTGCTGCTGCTGGCGGCACTCGCCGGTGTCGGGCAGATGTTGGACCGCGCGAGTGCCCGGAACGCGGGCGATCACCTCGCCGTGCCGGTCATCGTTGTCCTGGCGCTGCTCGTGGGGCCGATCGCGAGGGTCATCAGCCTCTACATCGGCGGCGCCCTGCTCGACCTGACCGGCCGCTGGCTCGGCGGGCGGGGAACCCCGGCGGAAATCCGGGCCGCGGTCGCGTGGTCCAACGTACCTGCCGTCGCGGGCCTGCTGCTCTGGATTCCCGAACTCGCACTCTTCGGCAGCGAGCTCTTCACGTCCGAGACGCCCGTCGCCGACGCCAACCCGTTCTTGGGCGCCGCGCTGATCGGGTTTGGTGCCGCTCAGGTTATTCTCGGGGGGTGGAGTCTGGTCCTGCTGTTGAAGGGGCTGGGGGAGGTTCAAGGCTTTTCGGCCTGGAAGGGGCTGGGGAACGTCCTGCTCTCGGGTTTGGTGGTCGCCATCCCGATCCTGACGGGGTTGCTGCTGGCCGGGATGACCGGGTGATGCGGGACGGGCTCAATCGCCGCCGGCGTTGACCTGCCCCACTGGCAGCGGTTATCGGTGCCGCGATACGAGCATCGCCCCGGACGCCTCACGAGACCGCAAGAGAGCAGCCGGGCGTACCAACAGCGCATCGGAAGGGACAAGTGGTCACCCGCAGCACACCGACGGCGGGCGGAACTAGAGCAGCCGTACCCGTTCGATCGCGGCTCGCGGGGCGGCTGGTTGCCGGGTCGAGCTTCAGAGTGTGCCGCGCTGCCGTATGATGCCCGCATGGCCCTGCGCGTCTCCAACCTGCGGCTCCCCGTCGAGGAGCCGGAAGCGAACCTGCCCGCCCACCTGTCACGGGCGCTCGGCGTCGGCCCGGCCGACCTCGGCGGGTGGCGCATCGTCCGCAAGGCGCTCGACCTCCGCGACAAGCGCCAGCTGAGGTTCGTGTACAACTTCGAGGTCGAGTTCCCCGGCAACGCCGACCTCCGGACCGGCCCCGCCCACCCGCCGGCGCAGGTCGAGGTGGTCGAGGAGCCGCCGTTCGCCATGCCCGACCCCGGGGCGCAGCCGCTGCCGCACCGGCCGGTCGTCGTCGGGTCCGGGCCGGCCGGGCTGGTGTGCGCCTACTTCCTGGCGCTGCACGGCTACCGGCCGATCGTGCTGGAGCGCGGCACCAAGGTGAACGACCGCATCCGCGACGTGCGGACGTTCGACGAGGGCGGGGGCTTTCACCCGGAGAGCAACTACCTGTTCGGCGAGGGCGGGGCCGGGACGTTCTCGGACGGCAAGCTCACCTGCCGCGGGACCGGGGCGGACGTGATGCGCGTGCTGGAACTGTTCGCCGAGTGCAAGGGGCAGCAGCCGGGCCGGCCGAGCATCCTCTACTACCACCGCCCGCACCTCGGCAGCAACCGCCTCCCCGCCGTGGTGAAGGCGATCCGCCGCAAGATCGAGGACCACGGCGGGGAGGTCCGCTTCCTCACCCGGGTCGAGGACGTGCGGTTCGACGCCGCCGGCCTGAGGGGCGTGAACACGTCGTCCGGCTTCGTCGCGGCGTCGGCGGTGGTGCTGGCGCCGGGGCACAGCGCCCGCGACACGTACACGATGCTGGCGGCCCGCGGCGTGCCGATGAGCGCGAAGGCGTTCCAGTTCGGGGTGCGCGTCGAGCACCCGCAGGGACTGGTGAACGAGGTCCAGTTCGGCCCGCGGCACGACCGCTACGAGCAGCTGCTCGGCAACGCCGACTACTCGCTCGTCGCCCGCGGCGCACACGACCTGTTCACGTTCTGCATGTGCGCCGGGGGGCACGTCATCCCGAGCGTGTCGCAGGAGGGCTTCTTCTGCACGAACGGGATGAGCCTGAGCAAGCGCGACTCCCCCTACGCGAACAGCGGGCTGGTGGTGACGGTGCCCGTGGAGGCGTTCGGCGCCGCCGACGTCCTCGCCGGCGTGCGGCTCCAGGAGCAGTACGAGAAGAAGGCGTTCGAGCTGGGCCGGGGCGAGTACCGCTCGCCGGTGCAGCGCGCCCGCGACTTCGTCCGCGGCCGGCCGACGGCCGGGGCGGTGGCGTCGAGCTACCCGCGCGGCGTGGTGAGCACCGACCTGCGCGAGGTGCTGCCGCCGGTGGTGGCGGAGGCGGTCCGCCACGGCCTGCCGCAGATGGACCGCCGCTGGCAGGGGCGGTTCCTCCCGGACGCGGTCCTGGTCGGCCCGGAGGCGCGGGGCAGCTCGCCGGTGCGGATCGACCGCGACCCCGCGTCGCGCGAGTCGCCGGGGGTGCCGGGGCTGTACCCGGTCGGCGAGGGGGCGGGGTTCGCCGGCGGCATCGTGTCCGCGGCCGTGGACGGCCTGCGGACGGCCCGGGCGCTGATCGGGAAGTACGCACCCCCGATGGGGTAGCGGCACTCGATTGGGGCCATCCCAGCCGTGTTCCACCCACGGCCCGCCGGGGCGCGGGCGGGCTACCGCCCCGCCGCCAGCGCCGCCCGCAGGAACGCGGCGAAGTCGGCCACGTCGTTGATCTTCCCCTCGATGCGGTCCCGCTGTTCGCCGGCCGGCTCACGGAACACCCGCACCCGGCCGTCCGCCTGCGGGAGCAGCACCACGTAGGTCGGCAGCGACGCCGTCCCGAACGCGGCGATCTCGAACGACTTGTTGGCCTCGGCCTCGTCCGTCCGCCGGGTCTTGCCCGGATCGGCCCGGTAGGCGTCGGCCGGCACCTCGTCGGTGTAGAGCTGGACCGTCACGAACTGGTCGAGCAGCCCCTTCACCTCCTGGCGGGGGAAGACGTTCTGCTCGTTGATCTTGCAGTTCGTACAGGTCACCCCGGTGAAGTCCACGAACACCGGCTTCTTGGTCTTCCGCGCCAGCTCGATCGCCTCCCTCAGGTCCGTGCCGGCCGTCCCCGCCTCGTGCTCCGGCAGCAGGAACGCCTCGACCCAGGCGTACACCGCCCCGCTCGGGCGGGGGTGCTTGCCCTCGGGCGTCTTGAACAGGGCCGGGGCGAGATACACCGCCAGCCCCAGGAACCCGGCCGCGAACAGCAGCCGGGGGACGCCGATGTTCGGCCGCTCCTCGTCGTGCGGGAGGCGGTAGACGTTCAGCAGGTACAGCCCGCATGCCGCCGTGATCGCCACCCACGCGGCCAGCACGAGGTCGTAGGTGAAGTACTCGGGCGAGGGCAGGAGGCGAAGTTCCGCGGTGCGGAGGAACTTCAGCGCCGCGGCCAGTTCGAGGAAGCCCATCACCACCTTCACGCTGTCGAGCCACCCGCCCGACCGCGGCAGCGCCTTGAGCAGCCCCGGCACCAGCGCCAGCACGAAGAACGGGGCGGCGAAGGCGGTGGCGAAGGCCAGCCCGCCGAGCACCTCGCGCGTGGTCGGGATGCCCACCAGGCTCCCCTCGCCGGCGGACGCGGCCGAGATGCCGGCAAACCCACCCAGGAACGGCGCCACGCACGTGAAGCTGATGACCGTGAAGGCCAGCGCCCCGAACACCGTGCCGATCACCCCGCCCTTCGCCTGCTTCGTCTGGAGCCGGCGGACCAGGACGTTCGGCAGCGTGAGCTCGTACATCCCGAACAGGCTCAGCGCGAGGACGAAGAACAGCGCGCCGAGGGCGATGTTGGTGGCCGGGTGGGCGGCGAGTGCCGCCATGAACTTCAGCAGCGCGAACGCCGAGAAGCCGAGGACGGTGATGATGGTGAGCGAGTAGACGCCCGCCAGCTTGAGCCGCTCCCGCAGCGACCCGTGCGCCTGCTTGAGGAAGATGCTCACCGTGATCGGGATCATCGGGAAGACGCACGGGGTCACGAGCGAGATGAGCCCCCACAGCGCGGCGGTGGCGAGGAAGCCCCCCAGCCCCTGCGGGGTCGGCTTCCCGGTCGGGTCGGCGGCCCCGCCCGCGCCGTCGGCGACGAGGTTGGCGCGGATCACGTCGAGTTCGAGTTGGTACTCGTCAAGCGGCCGGGCCGGCTTCCGGCCGGCCTCACCCGCCGGCCCTGCGGCACCCGCGGACGGCGCCGGCGCGGCGGGGTTCGGCCCGGCGGGGCCGAGCGGCGGGTCGCCGCGGGCGGGACCGCCGCCGAGCAGCTTCTCCGCGGCCGACAGGTCCGCCGCGCTCGGGTTCGCCGCCTCCGCGTCGAGGACTTCCAGCTCCGCCTTCGGCAGCTCGTCGCGCGACAGGTAGAAGCAGTTGGACTCGTTACAGACCTGGAGGCGGGTGCCGTCCCCGAGCGTGAGCACCTTCTTCCCGGCGGCCGCCGCCTTGGGGACGACGACGGAGAACTTCCAGACCGTCGGCACCAGTTCGGGGTAGTACTGGTCCGTCTTCCCCGGGTCAACCTCACGGGGCTTCTCCTTCGCCCCGGGCGGGTCGGTGACGCCGGGCAGAAACACGTAGTCGGCGGTGACGGAGAGCTTGCCCAGGTCGTTCTTCGAGGACTGGGCCGGGTCTTTGGGGAAGAACGGGTAGGTGTACGCCCCCTTCTTCGGCACGATCGTCAGCTGGGCGGTGACCGTCTCGCCCCGCTTCGCCTTCGGCGGCACGACCTCGAACGTGACGTCGGCGATGTCGTGGACCGTCCTCGGCCTCTTCTTGCCCGCCTTCGGCGGCGGGCTGTCCCCGGGGAACTGGGCCTGGGCTCCGGCCGGCGCGACGCACAGGGCCAACACCGCCAGCGCGAGAAGCCGGGTCAGGCGGGGCATGAGGCGACCTCCGGGGGGCGGACGGCGAACGCCCGCGGCGGGCCACCGCGGGCGCTCAGAAATACTCGTGCGAGCGGTCAGCGCTTACAGCCGGGTCACTTCTTGGCGGCCTTGGCCACCTCGGCCGCGTAGGCCGGGTCTACCGGCACCGCGGGGCCGGGCAGCACCTTCAGCGCCGCCTCCAGCGGCACCGCCTGGGCGTAGCAGTTGTTCTTGTCGCACACCTGCATCCGGAACGGCGGCATCTTCACCGTCACCGGCCCCGCCGCGGCCGCCGGCGACACCACCGCCTTGCGGGTGTACACCGCCGTGAACGGTACGACCCGGTACTCCTTGATCCCCAGGTCCGGCTCGCTCTTCACGTCGTAGACGGGCGGGTCGGTCACCTCGCCCACGAACACCACCGCCCCGGGCTCCGGGAACTTCAGCTGGTTCACGAACCCGGCCGCGGCCTTGTCCGCCTGGGCCGTCGGGTAGGTGTGGTAGCCGTCGTTCAGCTCCACCGTGACCTTGAGGGTCACCGTCTGCCCGGGCTTGGCGTCGGCCGGCTCGAACTTGGCCTGGATCGACTTCACCGCCTTGGCAAACCGGTCGTTCTTCAGCTGGGCCGCGGTCGGGGCGTCGCCGCCCAGGACGGCCACCGTGGCGGCGGCGAGGAGGGCGGCGAGCGCGGGCGTCCGTGTCTGGCGCATGGGGGTCACCTCTTCTCGTCCTTGGGGGCGGGGGCCGGGGCGGGCGGGGCGGCGGGCGGCTCGACGCCCCGGAGCCGCAGCGTGGACACGGCCCGGGTGCGGACGTCCACCACCCGGACGCGGTGGGCGTTGGTGTCGGCCACGTACAGCTTGCCGTCGGCGTAGCTGATCCCGGCGGGCTCACTGAACTGCGGGGCCGTGAACCACCCGGCCCCCCCGGCGCCGCCGATGAGGGTGGTCAGGGTCTTGGCCGCCGGGTCGTACACGCGGATCTTGCTGTTGTAGGTGTCGGCCACGTACAGCTTGTTCTCGTCCTTCGCGTAGGCGACGCCGAGGGCGTGCTGGAGCCGGGCCTCGGTCGCCTCGCGCTGGAGCGGGTCGTCCACCCGGGCGGGGCCGTCCCGGTCGCCGAACACGAACAGCCCCCGGCCGACGAGCGTCTTCACCTCGCCCTTGCCCCCGAGCGGGACTTCCCGGAGGGCGCTGATCTCGCTGTCGGCCACGAACAGCGACTTGCCGTCGGTGGCCAGGCCGCTGGGCTGGGCGAGCATGGCGAACGACAGCGGGCCGTCGCCGATGTTCTCGCGCCCGCTCCCGGCGTAGGGCGCCGCCTCGTACTTCGTCAGGTCCAGCACCCAGATCTGGTGGTGCCCGGCCATCGCAATGAACAGCTGATCGCCGACGAGCAGGACGTCCCACGGGCTGTTCAGGGCCACGCCCTTGGCCGGGGCGGGCTGCGCGAGCCGGCGCTCGCCCGGGTCGGTGGCCTGCTTGCCGGTCCCGGCCACGGTGGTCACCGTCTTCGCCTTCAGGTCGAGGGCGCGGATGGCGTGGTTCTTGCGGTCGGCAACGAACACCGTGTCGCCCCGCACCGCGAGCCCCTGCGGGTCGTCGAACTGGGCGGCGGCGAACGGGCCGTCCTTCAGGCCCGGCTGGCCGGTCCCGGCCACGGCGATCGCGTTACCCTCCAGGTCCGTCACGACGACCCGGTGGTGGGTGCTGTCGGCGATGAGCAGCCGCTTGCCGTCGGCGTCGGCGGTGACCTTGCCCGGGAAGTACAGCGGGGTGGTGTCGCCGCCCTCGCGGAGGCGGGCCAGGTCGAAGCGGATCGGCGTCTCGTTGAGGGTCTTCTTCTGCCGGTGCTCGGCCACCACCCGGCCGATGACGGTTTCGAGCAGGTCGTAGTTCCCCTCGCCCGACGTGTAGCCGACGAGGTTCCCCTCGGGGTCGATCAGCACGAACGTCGGCCAGGCGTCCACCTCGTACCGGTCCCACAGCTTGCGGTCCGCATCGTTCACCACCGGGTGCTCGATCTGGTAGCGGAGCACCGCCTTGCGGATGCTGAACGTGTCCTTCTCGTTGTCGAACTTCGGGGAGTGGACGCCGATCACCACCAGCTGGTCGCGGAACCGCTGTTCGAGCCGGTGGAGGTCGGGGAGGATGTGGATGCAGTTGATGCAGCAGAGGGTCCAAAAGTCGAGGAGGACGACCCGGCCGCGGAGATCCTTGAGCGAGAGCGGGCGGGCGGTGTTGAGCCAGGCGACGCCGCCGTCGAGTTCCGGGGCCGGCACGCGCCGGCGGGGCGGGTCGTCGGCCTTCTCGCCCTTGCCACCCTTCTCGTCCTTCGCCTTAGCGGTCTTGCCGTCCTTCTCGTCGGCCCCGGCGACGCTGCCCCCGTCGACGGCCAGGAGGGACACGAGCAGCGCCACCAGGCACCCCCCGGCGACCCCGGCGAGCAGCGGCCAGGGGAGACGCCGGGCGGGCGGGGGCGGGGCGGAAACCGGGTCGGGCATGGCTGGGCTCCGGCTGCGGTGCGGTCCGGACATCTTACCCCGGCGCGGGGACTCCGGGAATGACGAATGACCCGCCAATGACCCACCAATGACGAAGGCAGACACCGGCCGTTCGCCCGAGTTGATGACGTCCCGGCGGGCCGGGTTATTCGCCGTTCGGGTTCCTGCGCGCCGGCCGGCCGTGTGCGGGCGAACCACAACCGGGTGGGCGAACCGCCGGGCTCCGACATTCCCGCCGCGCACACGGCCTCGTCGCGCCCGGGGGTCGTCCGTACCCTGACCTATCCTTCGCCCCCTGCCGAGGTCCGTCATGGCCACCACCCGCGGCGAGCTGTTCGCCGGCGTCACCGTCGCCCTGGTCACCCCGTTCCGCGGCGGCGAAATCGACTGGGACGACCTGGGCAAACTGGTGGACTGGCACTGCGAGCAGGGCACCGACGCCCTCGCCCCGTGCGGCACCACCGGCGAGTCCCCGACCCTCGACCACGACGAGCACGAGCGGGTGGTGGCGTTCGTGTGCGAGCGCGCCCGCGGCCGGCTCCGGGTCATGGCCGGGACCGGGTCGAACAGCACCCGCGAAGCGGTCCGGATGACGAAGGCCGCCAAGAAGGCCGGCGCGGACGGCACCCTCCAGGTCGGCCCGTACTACAACAAGCCGACCCAGGAGGGGTACTTCCGCCACTTCGCCGCCGTCGCCGACGCCTGCGACCTGCCCCAGGTGATCTACAACATCCCCGGCCGGACCGGGTCCGAGATCGCCGCCGAGACCGTCGCCCGCCTCGCCGAGGCGTACCCGACCGTGGTGGCGGTGAAGGAGGCCACCGGCAGGCTGGACGTGGCCTCGCAGGTCGTGGCCCTCACCGACCTCACCGTCCTGAGCGGCGACGACAGCCTGACCCTGCCGATCATGAGCGTCGGCGGCCGGGGCGTGGTGAGCGTGGTCGGCAACGTGGTGCCGCGGGACATGATGGCGCTGGTGAAGGCGTTCGCGGCCGGGAACGCGGCCGAGGCGCAGCGGTGGCACCGGAAGCTGTTCCCGCTGTGCCGCGACATGCTCGGGGTGGCGACCAACCCGATCCCGCTGAAGGCCGCGATGAAGCTCCTCGGCCGCGGCACCGGCGAGCTCCGCCTGCCGATGACCCCGCTGGACGCCGCCGGCGAGGCCCGGGTCCGGGCGACGCTCGCCGGCTACGGGCTGCTGTAAGTCACGCCCGCCCCGGGTCACCGGCGGGGCGGAGCCTTGTCGGCCCGGTGGTCGGTCGGCGGGGCCGCCGGGGGTTCCGCCTTCCCGGCCGCCTCGGCCATGCGGGCGTAGCGGTGGTACTCCTCCGGCGGCAGGAGGCCGTCGCCGTCGAGGTCCATCGTCCGGAAGTCGGCCACCGCCCGGCCGGCGGTCCGCCACTCGTACAGCCCGACCTGGCCGTCCATGTCGGTGTCGAGCTGGTCGAACCAGGCCGGGAGCCCGCCCTTCCGGGCCGCGGCCGTCGCCGCCTTCGTCGCCGCGTCCGCGGTCTTGGCGTTCGCCTCGGTCAACTCCCCGACCCGGAACTCGAAGTACGCCCGGTACTCTTCGGCCGTCACCCGGCGGTTGCCGTCGGGGTCCGCCCGGCGGGTGTCGGTGCGGAGCCGGTCGGACCACTCGCGCGTTTCGAGTTCCCCGCTCCCGTCCCGGTCGAGCACCCGGAACAGCCGGTCGGCGTCGGCGGACGGGTCGGAGCCTTTCGGCGGCGGGGGCACGTCGCGGGCGATCCGGTGGGCGAAGCGGGCGAACTCCTCGCGCCGGATCGACGGCACCGGCCCGAGTTCGAGCCGGCCGGCGGCGCGGTCGAACAGCTCGGCGACCTGCCGGGTCGGGGCCGCGTCCCGCCGCCACTCCTTCCCCTCCCCGGCGAGGGTGTCGAACCACCCGGCGATGTCGTCTTCGGTCAGCCCCGGGCCGACCCGGCCGGGGAACGCCTTGCCGAGGTCGCGGAGCCACCGGGCCGCCTCGGTGTCCGCCGCCTTCGCGGCCCGCTCGGCCGCCCGGGCGATCATCCTCTCCTCGTACTGCTCCTGCTCCCACGCCTCGCCCTTGGCGGTGCGGTCCTTCCGGGTCGGACCGTCCTGGGCGGGCGTCGGGCTCACGGCAACGAACATGGTCAACGCGGCGCCGGCGAGGCGGAGGGAAGGGGGCATGGCCGGACTCGGGAAAGGTGCGGCGGGGGGCGGGGCGGCGGGCGGTCAGGCAGGTGGGATTAGTGTACCTGCGCCGGGGGAGGATGTCACGCCTGGCCGTGGTCCGAGCGCAGGAGGGGTGCTGGTCGACAGCCAACCCCGCGTGGTATCCTGGTGGCATGGCACCGGACCTGACCCACCTACCGAGCCCGCAATCGATCGACCTGACCGGGCTTCCCGAGCAGACCGTACTCCCGGTCTTGCAACTCGTCCGCGCGGCCCGTGACAAGCAGGTCGAAGCCCTCGCCCCCCGGTCCCCCAACCAGGACGACCCCGGGCGGTGGTCGGCCAACTGGCGGGCGTGGTCGGCCGGCCACCTGAAGCGCCCCGTCGCCCTGGACGACGACCGGGAGAGCATCTACGCCGGCTGCGGCGAATGAACGTCCTCATCGACACGAACGTGCTGCCCCGCTCGGCCGAACCGGGACACGTCCAGTACCAGGAGGCGGTCGACGCGACCGACCTCCTCGGCAAGCAGGGGCACACCCTCTGCCTCGTGCCACAGAACTTCTACGAGTACCGGGTGGTGTCCACCCGACCGGTCGCCCAGAACGGGCGGGGCAAGGCACCTGACGAGGTGACCGCGGAGTTCGCATTTCTTGAGTCCCACTTCGCCGTCGTCCCGGACACCCCGGCCGCGTTCGCCGAGTGGAAGCGGCTCATGGCCACCTACAAGGTGACCGGAAAGCCGTCCCACGACGCCCGGCTCGTGGCCGCCATGCTCGCCCACGGCCTCACCCACCTCCTCACCTTCAACGACCAGGACTTCCGCCGGTACGCGGGAATTACGGTACTCTCGCCGGCAACCGCGACCGCGCTGCCGCCGTGATCCCCCTCCCCGGCAGCTCTGCGAGACGTAGCCGGCCGGGAGACGAGAAGGCTGCTGGGCGGCCGGTCATTCGTCGTTCCCCGACGCCCGGCGGGCGGGTAAGCTGGTGGGACAGCCCGCCCCCCGGCCCGTCTTCCCGCCGAGGCCCGCCGATGCCCCGCCCCTCTCCCCGGCTGCTGCCGGTTCTTGGTCTCGTTGTCGTGGCGCTCGTCGCCCGCGGGGGCCGGTCACAACCGGCTGCCAAGGTCGATCCCGACCACGCCGCCAAGATGGCCAAGGGGACCGCCCTGTTCCAGTCGGCGGTGCGCGGGGTTCTCGCGGCCAAGTGCCTGAAGTGCCACAGCGGCGACCGCGTGGAGGGCGAGTTCGACCTCGGCACCCGCGAGTCGCTCCTCAAGGGCGGCCCCGGCGGCCCGGCCGTCGTCCCGGGCGACCACAAGAAGAGTTTGCTCTACCAGCTGGTGACCCACCAGCGGCAGCCGCACATGCCACACGAGCGGGCCAAGCTCCCAGACGCCGAGATCGCCCGCATCGCCGAGTGGATCGACCTCGGCGCCCCCTACGACCGCCCGCTTCTTGGCAAGGACGACGCCTCCGCCTGGACGCGCAAGGTCGTCCCGCCCGAGGCCAAGCAGCACTGGGCGTTCCGCCCGCTCGCACGGGACGTTCGCAACCCGAAGCCTGAAACGCGAAACCCGGTCGACGGCTTCGTCCTGGCCCGCCTCGAAGCGGCCGGGCTGGGCTTCAACCCGCCGGCCGACAAGCGTGTCCTGCTCCGCCGCGTCTACCTCGACCTCATCGGCCTGCCGCCGACGCCGGAGCAGACCGCCGCGTTCCTCAAGGACGACTCGCCGGCGGCGTTCGAGGCGGTGGTGGACGGGCTGCTCGCCTCGCCGCACTACGGCGAGCGCTGGGCGCGGCACTGGCTCGACCTGGTGCGGTTCGCCGAGAGCCACGGCTTCGAGCACGACTACGACCGGCCCACGGCCTACCACTACCGCGACTTCGTCATCAAGGCTCTGAACGCCGACCTGCCGTTCGACACCTTCGCCCGCTGGCAGCTGGCCGGCGACGAACTCGCCCCCGAGAACCCGCAGGCGGTGATGGCCACCGGCTACCTCGCGGCCGGGGTCCACAGCACGCAGATCACCAAGAACGAGGTCGAGAAGCACCGGTACGATGAGCTCGACGACATCGTCGCCAACGTCGGCACCACCTTCCTCGGGCTGACCGTCGGCTGTGCCCGCTGCCACGACCACAAGTACGACCCCGTCCCCGCCCGCGACTACTACCGCATGGTGTCAGCGTTCACGACCGCGGTGCGGACGGAGGTGGAGTTCGACTTGGAGCCCGAGAAGTACCGGGCCGCGAAGGCCGCCTTCGACGCCGCCCACGCCCCGCTCGCGGCCGCCGTGACGCGGTACGAGGCCGAGCACCTCCCCGCGAAGCTCGCCGAGTGGGAGGTGGCCCGCGGCGACCAGCCGCCATCGTTCCCGTGGGTACTCCCCGAGGTCCGCGACGTCGTCTCGGCCGGCGGGGCCACCCCCACCAAGCAGCCCGACGGCAGCGTCCTCGTCACCGGGAAGAACCCGAACACCGAGAACCTCCGCTTCACGCTCGTCACGAGCGAAACGGACCTGAAGTCGCTGCGGATCGAGGCGCTGACCCACCCGGGGCTCGTCCGCGGCGGGCCGGGGCGGGCGACGAACGGCAACTTCGCCCTCTCCAACGTCCAGGTGCTGGCCGCGCCGAAGGACCGGGCGCAGGACGCCCAGAAGGTGAAACTCAAGGACGCCCGCGCCACGTTCGAGCAGAAGGGGCTGCCGGCCGCGGGGGCCATCGACGACAACGCCGCGAGCGCGTGGGCCGTCGACCCGCAGTTCGGCAAGGACCACGCCACCGCGTTCGCCTTCGAGCAGCCGGTCGGGTTCCCCGGGGGCACGGTCCTCACGGTGACGCTCGGCTTCCACAACAACACCGGGCACGGCATGGGCCGCCCCCGGCTGGCCGTCAGCACCACCGCGCGCCCCGACTTGGGCGCACCGGCGGCGACGGAAGCCGTCCGCGCCGCGCTCGCCGCCCCGGCGGCCCGCCGCACCCCGGAGCAGGCCGCCGCGCTGCTCCGCTGGTACGCCCCACAAGACCCAGGCTGGCGCGCCGCGGACAAGGCCGCCGCCGACCACCTGGCGAAGGTTCCGAAACCGTCCCTCACCAAGGCTCTGGTGACGAGCGAGGGGCTGCCGCCGATCCGCCTCCATTCGCAGGGCGACGACTTCCTGAAGGAGACGCACTACCTCCGCCGCGGCGACCCGGGCCAGAAGGACGGCACCGCCCCGGTGTCGTTCCTCCAGGTGCTGATGCCCGACCCCGAGGGGCAGGGCCGTTGGCTCACCCCGCCGCCGGCCGGGAGCCGGACCACACACCGGCGCGCCGCCTTCGCCCGCTGGCTCACCGACCCCGCCGCCGGGGCCGGGCACCTCGCCGCCCGGGTGGCCGTCAACCGCCTGTGGCAGCGCCACCTCGGCCGCGGCATCGTGCCCACCGGCTCGGACTTCGGCGTCCGCGGCGAGCCGCCGTCGCACCCGGAACTGCTCGACTTCCTGGCCGGTGAGCTGATTCGCAACGGCTGGAAGCGGAAGCCGGTCCACCGGCTGATCGTGCTGTCACGCACCTACCAGCAGAGTGCCGCCCACGACCCGGCCCGGGACAAGGCCGACCCCGAGAACCATCTGTTCGGCCGGCACCCGGTCCGCCGGCTCGAAGCCGAGGTCATCCGCGACAGCGTGCTGCACGTCGGCGGGCTCCTCGACCCGACCCCGTTCGGCCCGGGGAGTCTGAGCGACGGCATGACCCGCCGAAGCATCTACTTCACGATGAAGCGAAGCAGGCTGATCCCGGCCCTGACGGTGTTCGACGCCCCGGACGGCACCACCGGCGTGGGCGAGCGGTCGAGTACGACGGTCGCCCCGCAGGCTCTCCATCTGATGAACAACCCGCAGGTCCGCGCCGCCGCGAAGGGGCTGGCCCGGCGGGCGCTGCCGGCCGGCGACGACGCGGCGGTCGTCGCCCGCGCCTACCAGCTGGCGCTGGGCCGCGTCCCGTCCGCCGCCGAGTCGGCCGACGCGGCGGCGTTCCTCCGCGGCACGACCGGCCCGGCCCGGGAGTCGGCCGCGGCCGACTTCTGCCAGGTGCTGTTCTGTCTGAACGAGTTCCTGTACGCGGAGTGACCGGTGAGCGACCCCGCGAACCAGTTCGACGGCCCGTGGAAGGAGGCGCTGGAGGGGTTCTTCGGCCCCTTCCTCGCCACCTTCTTCCCGGAGGCATACGCCGGGATCGACTGGTCCCGCGAGCCGGTATTTCTGGACACGGAACTGGCTGAAGTCGCCCCGCAGTCGGCCGCCGGGCGGGGCACGGTGGACAAGCTGGTGAAGGTGTGGACGCCGGACGGGGCCGAGGCGTGGGTGTTCGTCCACGTCGAGGTGCAGAGCCAGCGCGACGCCGACTTCGCCCGCCGGATGTACGCCTACAACCACCGGCTCGAGGACAAGCACGGGCGGATGCCAGTGAGCCTGGCCGTCCTCGGCGACGCCGGCCCCGGGTGGCGGCCGTCCGGGTACGAGGCCGGGCGGTGGGGCTGCGGGGTCCGGTTCACCTTCCCGACGGCGAAGCTGTTAGACTACCGGGGTCGGGAGGACGAGCTGGAGCAATCGACGAACCCGTTCGCGGCGGTGGTGCTGGCCCACCTGAAGGCGATCGAGACGGACGACGACCCGGCCGCCCGCGGGGCGTGGAAGTTCCGACTCATCAAGGGGCTGTACGACCGGGGGTTGGAGCGGACCGCCGTCCGCCGGCTATTCCGGCTGATCGACGGGATGCTGACGCTCCCGCCGGTCGAGGCCCAGCGGTTCCGCGCCGACTGGGAACGATTCGACAAGGAGCGGGAGATGCCCTTCATCACCCAGACCGAACAGTTGTGGATGAACGACGGGGAAACCCTGGGCCTACGGAAGGGTCGTTTGGAAGGCATCCGCGCCATGCTGCGGGTTCGCTTCAGTCAACCCGGGCTCGGGCTCATGCCGCGGGTCGAAATGGTGACGGATCCGGCCGCTCTGGAAGCGATCCTGAACGCGATCGAAACCGCCCCCGACCTCGCCGCACTCGACGCCCTCCTACCCCCTGCCTGAGCGGACCCATGCACCCGCCGCGCCTCTTCGCCCCGCCGCACCCCGCCTACTGGTCCCGCCGCGACTTCCTCGCCCGCGCCGGCGGCGGGCTCGGGATGCTCGCCCTCGCCGACCTGCTCCGCGCGCAGGAGCCGGCCCGCCCGCTCGACCCGCTCGCCCCGAAGCCGGCGCACTTCCCGGGGAAGGCGCGGAGCGTCATCTGGCTGTTCATGAACGGCGGGCCGAGTCAGGTCGATACGTGGGACCACAAGCCCGAGCTCGACCGCCGCGACGGCCAGCCGCTCGCCGGGATCGACCCCGCCACCGGCTTCTTCGCCGGGCAGGTCGGGCCGCTCATGAAGTCGCCGTTCCGCTGGGCGCGACACGGGCAGTCCGGGAAGTGGGTCAGCGACCTGTTCCCGAACCTGGCCCGGCACGTGGACAAGATGGCGTTCGTCCACTCGCTCTGGACCGACTCGAACAACCACTCCCCGGCGCTGTTCAAGGTCAATACGGGCATGGGGCGGATGGGCTTCCCGTGCGTCGGCAGCTGGGTCACCTACGGGCTCGGCGCCGAGAGCCGCAGCCTGCCGGCGTTCTGCGTCATGTACGACACCCTCGGCCGCGGGGTGCCGAAGGGGCACGCCCAGAACTGGGGCGCCGGCTTCCTCCCCACCGTGTACCAGGGGACGGCCTTCGCCCCGCAGGGCCAGCCGATCGACAACCTCGCCCGCCCCGCCGACCTCGCCCCTGACCGCCAGCGGGCACAGCTCGACCTCCTCGCCCGCCTCAACCGCCCGGCCCTGGAGCGCCACCCGGCCGAGGCCGACCTCGCCGCCCGCGTCGAGTCGTTCGAGCTGGCCTACCGGATGCAAATGGCCGCGCCCGAGGCTCTCGACGTGGACCGCGAGACGGCCGAGACGAAGCGCCTGTACGGCCTCGACGTGCCGAAGTCGGCCCACTTCGCCCGGCAGTGCCTCACCGCCCGCCGGCTCGTGGAACGTGGGGTGCGGTTCGTGCAGATCTACTCCGGCGGGATGGAGAACGAGCGGTCGTGGGACGGGCACGTCAACATCGCCGGCAACCACCGCGGCTTCGCCGAGGAGACCGACAAGCCCATCGCCGGCCTGCTCGACGACCTGGCCCGCCGCGGCCTACTGGACAACACGCTGGTGATCTGGGGCGGCGAGTTCGGCCGGCTGCCGGTCGTGCAGCAGGGGAGCGGCGGGCGCGACCACAACCCGCACGCCAACACCATCTGGCTCGCGGGCGGCGGCGTAAAAGGCGGCGTGAGCCACGGCGCGACCGACGACGTAGGCTTCCGGGCGGTCGAGAACCGCGTGAGCGTCAACGACCTGCACGCCACCGTCCTGCACCTGCTCGGGCTGGACCACAAGAAGCTGACCTACCGATATAACGGGCGGGACTTCCGTCTCACCGACGTGAGCGGGAACGTGGTCCGTGAGGTACTGGCGTGACCGGCCTCGGGGCGGAGCGGGGGTGACCGGTGGTGGACGCCCTGAAGGTGACCGCGATCGTCTTGACGGCCGCCTTCCTCCTCGCCCCGGTCGTGATCGAGACCGTGCGGGAGGTCGTCCACACCCGCCGGGAGCGGCGGGTCGGGATCGCCAGCACCCAGGACGTTGCGATGTGGGGCACCCTCGTGATGGGCGGGTGCGGGGCGGCGGCCGTCGCGGCGTGGGCCGCCTGGTACGTGCTGAAGTAGTCGGGCAGGTCAGACGGCCGCGGCGGCGTTGCGGGCGGCGACCTTCTTCATCCCCTGGGCACGCTCGCGGGCGCGGTCCTTGTTCGCCCGCTCGACCGCGTTCCCCGACGGCAGCGCCTCGGCGGTGGCCGCCGCCTGCTCGGCCGTCGCCGCCGTCACGTCCGCGGCCTTCACCGCCTTCGCGGTCAGCACCGTCACCACGTTCCCGCGCACCTGGGCGAACCCCGGCTCGACGTAGAACCGCGTCACCGCGCCCCCGGCCATCCGGATGCGCAACTCACCGGCCCCGAGCCGGCCGATCAGCGGCGACCGGCCGGGCAGCACGCCGAGTTCGCCGTCGAACATCGGCAGGACGACGAACTCGCCGACCCCGTCGAACACCGCCCGCTCCGGCGTCACGACCACGCACCGGACCTGCCCCTTGAGGGAGTCCGCCAGCTCGGTGGCGATGCTCGGCATCAAGGCGTGTTCGATCGCGCTCTGCACGGTCGGCTCGGTCACGGGGGTGGGTGCCATGATCATTCCTGGTCCGAGTGATGCCACCGCTTCCGCGTTACCGAATGACGAATGACCTACCAATGACCCACCAGTGACGAAGGAAGACACCCAAGGTCTTCCTTCGTCACTGGTGGGTCATTCGTCATTCGCCATTCCGCCCGCCGCGGGCGGTGGTGGGTCATTCGTCATTTCACTACTTGGCGGTCTTCATCTTCTCGGCCGCGGCGGCGGCCTGCTCGATCGGGCCGACGTACATGAACGCCCCCTCGGGGAGGCCGTCCCACTTGCCGTCGCACAGCTCCTCGAAGCTGCGGATCGTGTCTTCGAGCTTCGTGAACTCGCCGCTCTTGCCGGTGAACGGCTCGGCCACGAAGAACGGCTGGCTCAGGAACCGCTCGATCCGCCGCGCCCGGCCCACGATCGCCTTGTCCTCCTCCGAGAGCTCCTCGACCCCGAGGATGGCGATGATGTCCTGGAGTTCGCGGTAGCGCTGGAGGATGCGCTTCACCCGGTCGGCGACCGCGAAGTGCCGCTCGCCGACGAACTGCGGGTCGAGGAGCCGGCTGTTCGACGCCAGCGGGTCGATGGCCGGGTAGATCCCCTTCTCGGAGATCGACCGCTCCAGGTAGATGAAGGCGTCGAGGTGCTGGAAGGTGTTGGCCGGGGCCGGGTCGGTGGGGTCGTCGGCCGGCACGTACACGGCCTGCACCGAGGTGATGGCCCCGCTCTTGGTCGAGGTGATCCGCTCCTGGAGTTCGCCCATCTCGGTGGACAGCGTCGGCTGGTAGCCCACGGCGCTCGGCATCCGGCCCAGGAGGGCCGACACCTCGGACCCGGCCTGCGAGAACCGGAACACGTTGTCCACGAACAGCAGCGTCTCGGTCCCGGTGCTGTCGCGGAACCACTCGGCCATCGTCAGGGCCGACAGGGCGACGCGGAGGCGGGCGCCGGGCGGCTCGTTCATCTGCCCGAACACCATCGCGGTGCTCTGGAGCACGCTCTTGGCGTCCTCCGCGGCGCTGGTCTTGGTCTCCTGCATTTCGAGCCAGAGGTCGTTCCCCTCGCGGGTCCGCTCGCCCACCCCGGCGAACACCGAGTACCCCTTGTACTCCTTGGCGATGCGCGTGATGAGCTCCTGGAGGATGACCGTCTTGCCCAGCCCGGCCCCGCCGAACAGCCCGGCCTTGCCGCCGCGGACGAGCGGGGTGAGCAGGTCGATGACCTTAATCCCGGTGACCAGCACCTCGGCCTTCGGCGAGAGCTGGTCGAAGGGCGGGGGCTCGCGGTGGATGCCGCGGGTCTCCTTGTGGCCGACCGGCCCCTGGCCGTCGATCGGGTCGCCGAGCAGGTTGAACACCCGGCCGAGGGTCTCGAGGCCGACCGGCACCGACACCGGGCCGCCGGTGTCGGCCGCGGTCATCCCGCGGACGAGGCCGTCGGTGCTGCCGAGGGCCACGCACCGGACCCGGCTCCCGCCGAGGTGCTGCTGGACCTCGCCGGTCAGGCTGATGGCCACACCCTTGTCGCCGGCCGAGTCGATCTTGAGGGCGTTGTAGATCGCGGGCAGGTGGCCCTCCTCGAACTCCACGTCGAACGTGGAGCCGATGATCTGGATGATCTTGCCGACCTTCTTGGGGGTGCTGACCATGCTCGCTCCCGCGCTAATCGCCGCGACCGGGGGCCGGCGGCTGGGTGGTTCTGCGTGTTCCGCTACGCCTTCGGGACCAGGAAGCTCAGGTGGTGGGCGGCGTGGACCCGGTTCAGGCCGATCCACTCGTCGCGCGTCATCGGGCCGAAGAACGGCGACGGCCGGATCTCGCCCGCGAACGTCGTCGCCCGCCCGACGGTTTCCTTCAGCCGGGCCACCGCCGCGGCCGGGTCGCCGCCGGGGGGCGGCACGGTCTGTTTCAGCGTCGGGCCGTCCGGCATCCGGTTGGTCGCCAGCAGCTTCTTCAACGCCTTGGGGCCGATCGTGCGCCGGAGCCCCCACATCAGCGGCCGGAACAGCACCGGCACCCGCGGGAAGCCGTCCATCGGGAACCGCAGCCACTCCGCCAGGTGACCGCACACCTGGGCCAGATCCCAGCTGCCGGCCTTGTCGTAGCCGACCGCGAGCAGGTGCTCGGCGTCCCGGACGGCGTCGTCCAGGGAGGCGAAATTCAGAACCCGACGGGTAGCGGTCACGGCGCCGGTCCTCACAGGAACGGGCGGTTCAGCGGCTTGTCAAACGCCTTGCCGTAGACCACCGGGTCGAGCCGGCGCTTGCACTCGTCCGCGAACACGTCCAGCCCTTCGAGGTAGTGTCCGAGGCTGACCTTTCCGCGCCCGGCCCGGACCACGAACTTTCCGGCCATCACCTTGTTCTCGACCGAGTCGATGTCCTGCCACAAGACCGTGTCGTCGGTGCCGAACCAGCTGCGGGGAGTCAGCCCCGCGGCGTCGCCGACGACCTGCCGGCGGAACCCCTCGGCCAGCAGTGGCAGCCCGATCACACCGGCCACGGCGGCCACGCCCAGGATTGGTGTCCGGGCCTCCTCGTCGGGACCGACACCGAGCAGGCTGGCGACCAGCAATCCCAGGAGCCCCAGGATGATCAGGGCCATCAGCACCCCAAGCCCGCGGACCGCCCCGCCGTAGCGGAGGACGGTCGCACCGTCGCCGGTCCTCGTTGAACCGCCACCGACCAGCCACCCGAGCAGGGCGATCACACCGAACACGAGGGCCGTGACCACCGCGTTGATCAAACCCTTGATCACCTCGTCGGTCACGGTCAGCCCTCAGTGGGTCATCACTTCAGCGCCTCGGACCCGGCGATCAGCTCGCTGATCTCCTTCGTGATGTTGGCCTGGCGCGTCCGGTTGTACACCCGGGTGATGTCCTTGATCAGGTCGCCGGCGTTCTCGGTCGCCGCCTTCATCGCCACCCGGCGGGCGATCTGTTCGCTCACCGCGGCGTCCAAGAAGCACTTGAACAGCCGGGCCTTGAACGCCGCCGGAACCAACTCGCTCAGGATGTCGGCGGCGTCGGGCAGGAACTCGTAGTCGGCCTTCGGCCCGCCGGCCGCGGCCGGGGTCGCGGCCCCAACGGACGACAGCGGCAGCAGCGTCTCGACCACCGCCTCCTGGCGGGCGGCACTGACGAACCGCGTGTACGCCACCTTCACCTCGTCGATCTGCCCGGAGACGAACAGGTCGACGTACCGGCTGGCGACCGCGTCCACCTGGTCGAACGCCGGCTTGTCCTCGAACTGCGTGTACTCCTGCGCCCGCGGCACCCGCTGGAACTTGAAGAACGCCTGCCCGCGCTTGCCGGACACCTCCAGGTCGAGGACGGTGCCGGCGGCGGTTAGCCGGCGGATCTCGCCGTTCGCCTCGCGGAGGACCGACCCGTTGTAGCCGCCGCACAGGCCGCGGTTCGAGGTGAGCACCAGCAGGAGCGACTTCTTCACCGGCCGGGTGGCCAGGAGCGGGTGGCTGACCTCGCCGGCGTTCCGGCTGAGGTCGGCGGCCAGCTCGGCGATCTTCTTCGTGTACGCCGCCGCCTCGGTCGCCCGGTCGAGCGCCTTCTTGAACCGGGCGGTGGCGATCAGCTCCATCGTCTTGGTGATCTTCCGGATGTTCCGGACCGCCTTGCGGCGCTTCACCAGGGAGCGGAGGTTGGCCATTGGGAGTTCTCAGTAGTCAGTTGTCAGTTTTCAGCCAAACACCGGTCGACCCCTCAGTGGCCAGTCGGGGCGTCCGACTGACCACTGGTAACTGACAACTGACAACTAAGCCTTGAACTGCGGCCCGAACGCCTTCAGCGCGTCGTCCAGGGCGGCGGCGACGGCGTCGGTGATCTTCCTCTCCTTGCCGAGCAGCGCCCGCACCTCGGGCTTCTGCTCCTTCATGAACTTCGTGAACTGCTCCTCCCACGCCTTCACCTTGCGGCGGTCCACCTTGTCCAGCGCGCCGCTGTTCCCGGCGTAGATGATCATGATCTGGTCCAGCACGTTCATCGGCTTGAACTGGCCCTGCTTCAGGATCTCCACCATCCGCTGGCCGCGGTCGAGCTGCCGCTGCGTGGCCGGGTCGAGCTCCGTGCCGAGCTGGGCGAACGCCTCCAGCTCGCGGAACTGGGCCAGCGTGAGCTTCAGCCCGCCGGCCACCCGCTTGTCCTTCATGGCGCCGATCTGGGCGTTGCCGCCCACCCGGCTCACCGAGATGCCCACGTCCACGGCGGGGAGGATGCCCGCGTTCTTGAGGTCCGGCTGGAGGTAGATCTGGCCGTCCGTGATCGAGATCACGTTGGTCGGGATGTACGCCGACACCTCGCCTTCCAGCGTCTCGATGATCGGCAGGGCGGTCATCGACCCGCCGGAGCCAGGCACCTTGACGATCTTGTGGCCGGGGAAGTGGGCCTTCAGGTCGTGCTTGGCCTGCTCGTACCCGCCCATCTCGCCCGGCCCGACGTACACCTTCCCGGCCGCGCCGGGCTGGCGCTTCTCGCCCGGGTGGCTGGCCGCGTTCACGCCCCAGTCGGCCGTCACCTGCGCCGGGTCGGCGCCCTCGGGGACGATGACCCACTTCTCGGCCAGCTTGGCGGACCGCTCCAGGAGCCGGCTGTGGCAGTAGAACACGTCGCCCGGGTAGGCCTCGCGGCCCGGCGGGCGGCGGACCAGCAGCGACAGCTGGCGGTAGGCCGACGCCTGCTTCGACAGGTCGTCGTACACGCACAGCGTGTCCCGGCCCTGCTCGTACATGAAGTATTCGGCCATCGCCGCGCCGGCGTAGGGGGCGATGTACTGGAGCGGGGCGGCGTCGGCGGCCGAGGCCACGACGACGATCGTGTACTCCATCGCCCCGGCCTCGCGCAGCCGCTCGACCACGCCGGCGATCTTCGACTCCATCTGCCCGCACGCCACGTACACGCAGACGACGCTTTCTTCCTTCTGGTTGATGATCGTGTCGAGCGCGATGGCCGTCTTGCCGGTCTTGCGGTCGCCGATGATGAGCTCGCGCTGGCCGCGGCCGACCGGGGTCATGGCGTCGATGGCCTTGATCCCGGTCTGGAGCGGCTGCTTCACCGGCTGGCGGTCCACGATGCCGGCCGCCGGGCTCTCCAGCGGGCGGCGGTGGGTGGTGATGATCGGCCCCTTGCCGTCGAGGGGGTTGCCGAGCGGGTCCACGACCCGGCCGACGAGCGCCTCGCCCACGGGCACGCTCAGCAGCTCGCCGGTGGTGCGGACCTCCATCCCCTCGGTGACCTTGAGGTAGTCGCCGAGGATGATGACGGAGACCGACGACTCCTCCAGGTTGAAGGCGAGCCCCTTCACCCCGGCGGCCGGGAAGTCCACGAGCTCGCCGGCCATGACCTCGGAGAGGCCGTAGCAGCGGGCGATGCCGTCACCGACCTCGAGCACCCGGCCGGTCTCGCGGGTGTCGACGGCGGCCCGGAACTGGGTCAGCTCCTCGCTAATTACGGAAGCGATCTCGTCGGCCTTGAATCTCATGAGAGCCTCGTGCCAGGAGTTTGTTCCGGAGGGTCCGGAGCTTGGTCCGGACCGACGTGTCGTACACCTTGTCCCCGACGTGGACGACCAGCCCGCCGATCAGGTCCGGGTTCTCCCGGACGACCAGGACGGGGGTCTTCCCGGTGAGCTCCGCCAGGCTCTTTTCCAGCGCCGCGAGCTGGTCGGCGGCGAGCGGGGCGGCGGCCTCGACGAGGACGCGCAGGCGGTTGGCCTGGCGGTCCCGGAGGGCGCGGTAGGCGATGGCGATCAGCCCGAGGATGCCGAGCCGGTTCTTGCGGTTGAGCAGCCGGAGGAAGTCGAGGAACAGCGGCGTGGCCCGGCCGTCGAACAGCTGGGCGATGGCCGCGTCCTTCCGCCGGGCGCTGACCGACGGGCTGGCGAGGAACTCGGCCAGCCCCGGCACCGCCGGGAGCACGTCGTCCTTGAGCGACTTGAACTGCTCGGCGACGGCCTCGGCCTCGCCGCGCCGGTCGGCGGCGGCGAGCAGCGCCTCGGCGTAGGTGCGGGCGACGCGGCCGGCGACCCGGCTGCTGTCGGTCTGGAGCAGGATGTCTTCGTAGAGGTGCCGGGCCTTCTCCAGCTCCTCCGGGGACGTGATGGCCCCGGGGGTGTTCACTTCCTCGGCGAACGATGCGTACTGGCTCACGGTCACGCCCTTCGGGTACGTCGTCCGGGTCTTGCGGGGCGGGCCGTCCGGCACCGCCCCGGCCAACGGGAGTGAGGGTCGTTACGCCGTCCGGGCCGACTGCTTCAGCTCGGCCAGCGACTCGTCCAGCAGCTTGCGGTGGTCGTCGGCCGTGATCTGCCGGGCGAGGGTCTTGGCCGACAGGGTCGTCGCCAGGTCCACGGCGGTGCGGTAGATCTCGTCGAGGGCGCTGTCCTTGGCGCCCTCGATCTCCCGCTTGGCCCGCTCCCGCTCGGCCTGGGCCTCCTTGACGCCGGCCTCCTTCTCGGCGGCCCGGAGGGCGTCGGCGTCGCGGCGGGCCTCGTCGAGCATGGCCCGGATCTTGTCCTGGGCCTCGGCGAACTCCTTCTGGAGTTTCGCCCGCAGCTCCTCGGCCTCGGCGCGGGCCTTGGCGGCCTCGTCCCGGGCGCCGAAGATGGCCGCCTCGCGCTTGGCCAGCCCCTCCGTGATCTTCGGCCAGGCCGTCTTCGACAGCACCAGCACCAGCAGCCCGAACACGATCAGGGTGAAGATGCCGAGGTCGTACCGGTGCAGCTGGAGGAAGCTCAGCCCGCCGGACTTTTCCCCGCCGCCGGCCGCGAGGGCGTCCGGGGCGGCGGCCAGCAGAACGACCGCGGCGGCGATGACCGGCAGGATGAACCGCATGACGGGCCCCGGGTGGTTCGGAACGTCGCCCGCGGCAGGCCGCGGGGCTTCTTTCTGGCTCTTGTTGGCGCGTTCTTTACATAACCCGCGGCAAGCCGCGGGCCGTGCCCCGGTCACACGAAGATGGTGACCAGGCACAGCACGAGGCTGATGATCCCAGCCCCTTCGACCAGCCCGGCGATGATGAACATGGCGCCCTGGATGGCCCCGGCCTGCTCCGGCTGGCGGGCGATCCCGCTCAGGGCGGCGTAGCCGATCAGCCCCAGCCCGAGGCCGATCCCGAGGACGCTCAGGCCCATGCCGATGGCGGCCGCGTGCCCGGCCCCCTCCGCGGCCGACGCCGGGCTGACGCCGACCAGGACCACCACCGCCGCCACCAGGAACGCGAGGACGTTACGCATGGCCGAGTCTTCCCTTCGGGAACGTGGGTCGGAAATCGTTACCAGTGTCGGTCAACCCCGGAGCATCAGTGCGGGGGGTGCTTGGCCAGCCCGATGAAGATCGCGCTCAGGAAGGTGAAGACGAACGCCTGGAGCCCGGCGATGAACAGTTCCAGCAGGCTCAGGGCGACGACCATCACCACGCTGAACAGCGACACCGGCCAGTACAGCCAGTCGTGGCCCTTCGCCACGTCGATCTGGTACGCGGGGTCGGCGACCAGCTTGATGAAGAACAGGATCATGAACAGAACGGTGTGCCCGGCCAGCATATTGGCGAACAACCGCACGGCCAGGATGATCGCCCGGATGAACGCCGTCATGTACTCCAGCACCGCCATGCCGGCCATGAGCGGGTACTTGATCAGCGGACTGTCCACCTCGATGTGCGGGATGAACGTCTTCAGGTAGCCGTCGACCCCGTGCTCCTTCACGCCCCCGACGTGGATGACGCAGAACACGATGAAGGCCAGCGCGCCCGTCACGTAGATGTGGGCGGTCGGCGACGGCAGGAACGGGAACATCCCGAACAGGTTGCACAGGAAGATGAACAGGAAGAGTGTGCTGAGGAACGGCAGGTACTTGTCGCCGTCGTGCTCGCCGACGCCCGGCCGGGCGATCTTGTCGCGCACGAAGAACAGCAGGCTCTCGACCGCGTTCCACAGCCGGCCCCGGGGCGGCTCGCCGCTCGCCATCTTCCCGGCCACCCACGTCACCAGCAGCCCGACGATGAGGGCGGCCAGGGCGAGGAAGATCAGGAACTTGCTGAGGGGCGGCGGGATGTGGATGACGAGGTTTTCGAAGATCTCGATGTGGTCGCTGTCGACGACGTGGCCGAACGGGTCGATCGTGGCCTTGCCGCCGGCGGGTGGTGCCGAGCCGAACAGGGTCATGCGGGTCTCCCGTTACGCCCCCGCCGGCCCGGCGGGGGCCGGGCGGGCGAGTAACACCGTTTCCGCGACCAGCGTCGTCAGGTACGCGAGCAGCAGCCAGAGCAGGAACGCCACCTTCCCCGCCGGGTCGGCCGGGCCGGCGAGGAGCAGCCAGGCCGCCCCGCCCCCGAACCCGACCAGCAGGCGGACGGCCGTCCCGAGCATCAGCCCGAGGAGTCGTCCGTAGGGGGAGGTCCGGGCCAGGTATTCGACCAGGGCGAACGTCGCCAGCCCCGGGGGTACGCACAGCCCGAACGCCACCGCCGCCAACACCCACTGCCGCGAGTCGTACACCGCCCCGACCGGCCCCGCAACCGCCAGCCCCGCGAGCGTCGGCGCCGCGAGGAGGACCGCCGCCCGCCGCCTCACGACCCGCCCCCGGCGGCCGGTGGCTTCGGCCTGGCCATCTTTACGAGATGGACAAACGCCGCGAACAGCCCGAGGAGCGTCAGCCCGACCGTGAACCAGGGCATCGTGCCGAAGACGACCACGTCGAGCAGTACGCCGGTGATCGTGAACCCGGCCATCTCGGTGCCGACCACCATGAGGCCGACCGGTGACACGGGCGGCTTCGGAGTCGGGGAGGGGGTCACGGGTGGCTCGCGCGCGTCCAGTGTGAGCCTGTCCGGTCCAGTGAGGGCGTATTGTGGGTGCGAGAGGGGAGAAGTCAATCGACTACTCGTGAAAAGTTTCACAAGCTCCACCAGACCCATCCAATTTCACGACGCAAAATATTTGACGGTAGTCATTTGCGCTCATGAGGCCGCAGCTGACTACCGCCAAAACACGCCGAATCTCTAGCCCAGCGTTCAGCGATTTCACTGAGATTCTTGCCCGCCCAACTGGCAGCTTCTGCCCAGGAATTCGCCGTCAGCGAGTGGTCCACAGGCACCGAAATGGGGCTGAGGAATCGTGTCTGTCCCCGAATTCCCCTCGCGCCCTTGCGTTTTCCCCATTGACCGCGGGAGCGAGACGAATAGAGTGACCGAACTTTATTGAGACCGGTTCTCGATAAGACCGCCTGCTCACGAGCCCGCTAGCTTCCGACGCGCCGGCTGGTTCCTCCCGCCGGTCGCCTCCGTATGCCATGCGGCTTGTGGTTCTCTCCGAGCGGATCGGAGACGGCCACGGCTGTTTGCGCCCCGCCGTCCGTCAGGCACAACCACCCCGCCCGCCGCCAGCCGGCGGAGCCTTACCTACGAGGGAGACGACCCATGTCGCGGGCGAAGCCGAAGGTGTCGGCCGGCGGGCAGAAGCTGGTCCGGTCGACCGGCAAGCGGGTGTACGCCGGGGTGCCCCCGGGGTACGAGCCCCGGCCGGCGTTCATCGACTACAAGAACGTGGCCGCCCTCAAGCGCTTCATCACCCCCCAGGGCAAGCTCATGTCCCGCAAGCGGACGGGGCTGTCCGCGGCCGGCCAGAAGGCTCTCTCGGTGGCGGTCAAGCGCGCCCGCTTCATGGCCCTGCTCCCCTACGTGGCCGAGTAGCACCCCACCCACACAGACCGCACGAAAGGGCCGGCTGCGATGAAGTTCACCAGTCCGAAAGGGAAGGTCAACCGGGCGCTGGGCTTCGCGGTGTACGAGAACCGCGGGGCGGTGAAGGCGCTGGAGCGGCGGGAGTACAAGCCCGGGATGCACGGGCAGCGGCGGTCGAAGGTGTCCGAGTACGGCCAGGCGATGGCCGAGAAGAAGAAGATCAAGCACTACTACGGGCTCCACGAGCGCCAGCTGACGCGGTTCTTCGCGCTGGCGGCCAAGTCCCCGGAGAACACCGGGGAGGCGCTGCTGGCCCTGTGCGAGCGCCGGCTGGACAACGTGATCCGGCGGGCCGGGTTCGCGCTCACCCGGCCGCAGGCCCGGCAGGGCGTGTGCCACGGCCACTTCCGGGTGAACGGCCGGAAGGTGGACATCGCCTCGTACCTCGTGAAGGCGGGGGACGTGGTGAGCGTGGCGCCGCGGCAGAACCTGCTCCCCCGCTACCGGGAACTCCTGACCGGCGGGTCGCACAACGCCGACTGGCTGGTGAGCGACCCCGAGAGCCTGTCGTTCACCGTGGTCCGCCTGCCGTCCGCCGGGGACGTCGGCCTGCCGGTGGACGTGACGAAGGTGATCGAGCTCCTGACCCGTTGATCGGTCTGGCCGACCGGGCGAGCACGGCGATCCTCTCCACGGGAGGGTCGCCGTGCTCGTTTACCCACCTCGCCGTAACCGAGCTTGAAGAGGCGCCGAGCCGCAGACCCCCGAAGCCCGGGAGCCGGCGGCCCATTGGCCCGGACGCGACGCCGCCCCTACTTCAGCTCGGTCAGCCCCACGTCGATGTACTGGCCGCCGCCGGTCTGGCGGCAGTGGACGGCGATCACGTTCCGGCCCGGCCGCAGCGCCGCCCGCCCGGCCGGGGTCAGCGGCACCTCGACGTACTCGGTCACGTAGCCGTTCACCCGGGCCGCCAGCACGCCGTTGACGTACACCTCGGCGTCCTCGTCGTGGTGCAGCCGGAGGAACACCTCGCCCGCGGGCGGCGCCTTCAGGTCGAAGTCGCGGCGGAGCCACACGTCCGGCGACTTCCACTCGGTCCGGATCACGCCCCCGGGCGTCCCCTTCGTGCCGAACCCGCCCTGGCCCTCGGTCCAGTTGGCGGCGTCGAAGTCGGTCTTCTCCCAGCCGGCGGCGGGGCGGGCCGTGGTGTACCGCCAGCGCTGCGGCTCCTTCTCGGACGTGGCCAGCACCTCGCGGAACTCCGCCGGCGGGCCGTACAGCGCCTTGTGCCAGCCGGCGACCTCGGGCACGTCGAACTTGATGACCTCGCGGTCGTAGGTCACCAGGCCGTTCACCTCCACCTCCACGTCGGTCGTCTGGGTGTAGACGGCCGCCGACAGCCCGCGGCCGATGAGCGGCCGGAGGCGGGTCACGAGCTGGCGGTAGTTGTCGCGCAGTTCCTCGCGGGTCTTGTAGGTGCGGTAGCCCCAGTTCCCCTGGTCCTTCCACAGGTGACCGCCGACGGGGAGCCCCAACCCGCCGAACTCGCCCAGCACGCTGACGCGGTCCGGCATGACCGGGAACATGCCGGGGCCGGGGTAGATGTGGGCGTCCTTCATGTCGCCGAAGCCGCGGTCGGCCCACCCGCTCGGGCCGTTCACCAGCCGGGTGGGGTCGTAGTCCTTCACCCACTTGAGGACGTCGTTGGTGTCGTGCTGGCCCCAGCCCTCGTTGAACGGCACCCAGGCGTAGATGCACGGGAAGAAGCGCAGGTGGTCGATCATCGCCTTCAGCTCCGTGCGGAACTGGGCCTTCTCCTCGGGGGTGAAGGCGGCGTCCTGCTTGGCGGTCGGCGGGATCAGCTGGCCCCGCTTCGGGACGCCGCCGCTCGGCATGTCCTGCCACACGAGCAGGCCCATCTTGTCGCAGTGGTGGTACAGCCGGGCGGGCTCGACCTTGATGTGCTTGCGGAGCATGTTGAAGCCGAGCCGCTTGAGTACCTCCAGGTCGTAGCGCATGGCCTCGTCGGACGGCGGCGTGAGGAGCCCGTCCGGCCACCAGCCCTGGTCGAGCGGGCCGTACTGGAACAGCGGGCGGTTGTTGAGCATCAGCCGGGGGACGCCCTTGTCGTCTTTCGCGGCCGAGACCTTGCGGAAGGCGAAGTAGGTGGTCGCCTCGTCCCGCTGGAAGGGGCCGCCGAGGGGGGCGGTCGCGGAGACGACCCGGACGTGGTACAGGTGGGGGGTGTCCGGGGTCCAGGGGATCACGTGTTCCTGGGGGATGTCGATCGTCGCCGGCTTCAGGTCGGCCCCGATGAACGTGGCGAAGGGCGCGCCGGCGGGGTCTTTGTCCCCGCTCTTCGGCGCGGCTCGGCTGATGTAGACCCGGTACAGCGCGTTCTGGGACGGGTTGCGCAGCCGCGGCGTCACGGTCACCTTGCGGGCGTCGTAGTCCACCGTGAACTCGACCGACTGGATCGCGTCCTCCGGCGGCACCGGCTCCAGCCAAACCGTCTGCCAGATGCCGGTGACCGGCGTGTACCAGATCCCCTCGGGGCTCATCACCTGCTTGCCGCGGGGCTGGGCGCCGGTGTCGGTCGGGTCCCAGACGCGGACGACGAGTTCGTTCGCGCCGGGGCGGAGGTGGTCGGTGAGGTCAACGGAGAACGGGTCGGACCCGCCGCGGTGGGTGACGAGCTCCTTCCCGTTGACGAACACGGTGGCCTCCCAGTCCACCGCCCCGAAGTGGAGCAGCACGCGCTTGCCGGCCCAGCCGGCCGGCACCTCGAAGCTGCGGCGGTACCACAGGTGTTGGTCCGGGGTCACGCGCCGGCCGACGCCGGACAGGGCGGACTCGGCGCAGAACGGGACGAGGATCTGGCCGTCCCACTTCTCGGGCCGGGGGGCCGTGCGCGGGGTGATGGCGTAGTCCCAGAGGCCGTTGAGGTTGAGCCAGTCGGCGCGGACCAACTGGGGCCGCGGGTACTCGGGCCAGGGCTGCTTGTCGGCGGATATTTTCTTACCCCACTTGGTCATGAGTGGGGCGGCGGCCGGCTTCCAGTCGGCCGCAACCGCGGTCCCGGAGGACGCGGCGAGGAGGAGCGTGAGGGCGATGCGGGGGAGGGGCATCGAGTGACTCCGGGGGGAGGGGTCGGGGTGGTTGCCTCGGTGGGAGAACTATTGGGGAATTTAAAAGGTAAAATTGAAAATGTAAAAAGAAGACAGAATCATTTGCTTCCTATTTTTACATTTTCAATTTTACCTTTTAAATTCCCCAATGGGTTAGTCCGCCACGCGCTTCACGATGTTGCCGTAGGCGTCGATGCGGCGGTCGCGGAAGAACGGCCAGTTCCGCCGCACCTCCTCCATCAGCTTCCGGCTGCACGTCACGGTCAGGATCTCTTCCCGGTCGTGGCTGGCCCGCGTGAGCACCCGGCCGAACGGGTCGGACACGAACGACCCGCCCCAGAACTCCAGCCCCTCGCCGACGATGACCTCGTGCCCGACCCGGTTCACCGCCGCGACGTAGGTGCCGTTGGCGATGGCGTGGCCGCGCATGCTCGTCTCCCAGGCCGAGTGCTGGGCCTCGCCGTACTCGGCCTTCTCGCGCGGGTGCCAGCCGATCGCCGTCGGGTAGAAGATCACCTCGGCGCCCTGGAGCGCCGTCAGCCGGGCCGCCTCGGGGTACCACTGGTCCCAGCAGACGAGCGTGCCGACCTTCGCCGGGCCGGTCGGGAACACCTTGAAGCCGGTGTCGCCGGGGGTGAAGTAGAACTTCTCGAGGAACAGGGGGTCGTCCGGGATGTGCATCTTGCGGTAGATGCCGAGGAGTTCGCCCCGGGCGTCGTGGACGGTGGCGGTGTTGTGGTACACCCCGGCCATCCGCTTCTCGAACAGCGACCCGACCACGACCACGCCGTTGGCCTTCGCCGCCGCCGCCAGCCGGGCCTCGCTCGGCCCCGGGACGGGCTCGGCCAGGTCGAAGAGGGATATGTCCTCCCTCTGGCAGAAGTAGTACCCGGTGAACAGCTCCGGCAGGCACACCACCTGCGCCCCGGCCTTGGCGGCGGCGGCAATGCCGGCCTCGGCCTTCGCCAGGTTGGCCTCCTTGTCCGGGGCCATGCTCATCTGCACCAGGCCGATCGTGAACTGATCCGACATGCGCTGTCCCCGTCCCCAGGCCGCGGGCGGACCGCCCTCCCGTCGCAAGTCTACGGAATACCCCGGTGCGGGGACGGGGTCTGCCCGTAGACTTGACGACCAGACGACTTGATGACTTGAAGACCGGAGCCCGTCATGTCCTCTCCGTCCGCGAACATCACCAGCGTTCTGAAGGAAACCCGGCGGTTCGAGCCGCCGGCCGGGTTCGCCGCCGCGGCCACCGTCTCCGAGGCCGAGCGCGACCGGCTGGCCAAGTGGGCGGCGGACGACCCCGACGCCTTCTGGGCCGAGCAGGCCAAGTCGCTCGACTGGTTCACGCCGTTCACGCAGGTTCTGGACTGGTCGAACCCGCCGCACGCGAAGTGGTTCGTCGGCGGGAAGCTGAACGTCGCCCACAACTGCCTCGACCGCCACGCCGCCGGCCCGCGCAAGGATAAGACGGCGATCCTCTTCGAGGGCGAGCCCGGCGACACCCGCACGCTCACCTACGCCCAGTTGCACGCCGAGGTGTGCAAGTTCGCCAACGTGCTGAAGGGGCTCGGGGTCGTGGCCGGGGACCGCGTCACGATCTACATGCCGATGGTGCCCGAGGCCGCCGTCGCCATGCTGGCCTGCGCCCGCATCGGGGCGACGCACTCGGTCGTGTTCGGCGGCTTCTCGGCGGACGCCGTCGCCGACCGGAATAACGATGCGCAGGCCAAGCTCGTCATCACCGCCGACGGCGGCTGGCGGCGCGGCAAGGTGGTGCCGCTGAAGGCGAACGTGGACGCGGCCCTGGCGAAGTCGCCGAGCGTCCAGGCGTGCGTCGTGCTGAACCGCTGCGACACCGCGGTCGGGATGACGGCGGGCCGCGACCACTGGTGGCACGACCTGATGGCGAAGGCGAGCCCCGACTGCCCGGCCGAGCCGCTCGACAGCGAGCACCCGCTGTTCATCCTGTACACGTCCGGCAGCACCGGGAAGCCGAAGGGCGTCCTGCACACCACCGGCGGCTACCTCCTCGGCGCGGCGCTGACCCACAAGTGGGTCTTCGACATCAAGGACGACGACGTCTACTGGTGCACCGCCGACGTGGGCTGGGTGACCGGGCACAGCTACATCGTGTACGGCCCGCTGGCCAACGGCACCACGGTCGTGATGTACGAGGGCGCGCCGAACCAGCCGCGCGAGGACCGGTTCTGGGAGGTCGTCGAGAAGTACAAGGTGACGGTGTTCTACACCGCCCCGACGGCGATCCGGGCGTTCGTGAAGTGGGGCGACCACCACCCGAAGGGGCACGACCTGTCGAGCCTCCGGCTGCTGGGGAGCGTCGGCGAGCCGATCAACCCCGAGGCGTGGATGTGGTACCACGAGGTCATCGGCGGCGGCCGCTGCCCGATCGTGGACACCTGGTGGCAGACGGAGACCGGCGCGATCATGATCTCGCCGCTGCCGGGGGCGGTCGCCACCAAGCCGGGGAGCGCCACCAAGCCGCTGCCGGGGGTCGCGGCGGAGGTCGTGGACAAGGAGGGGAACGCGGTGCCGCCGAACCAGGGCGGGTTCCTGGTGGTGAAGCGGCCGTGGCCGAGCATGATGCGGACGATCTACGGCGACGACCAGCGGTTCAAGGACACGTACTGGAGCAACTACCCGGGGGTGTACTTCACCGCCGACGGCGCCCGCCAGGACGACGACGGGTACATCTGGGTGATGGGCCGGGTGGACGACGTGCTGAACGTGAGCGGCCACCGGCTGAGCACGATGGAGGTGGAGAGCGCCCTGGTGAACCACCCGCAGGTGGCCGAGGCGGCCGTGGTGGGCCGGCCGGACGAGCTGAAGGGCGAGTCGATCTGCTGCTTCGTGACGCTCAAGCAGGGGGTGGCGGCGTCGGACGAGCTGAAGGCGGCGATGAAGGCGCACGTGGCCAAGGAGATCGGCGCCCTGGCCCGGCCGGACGACGTGCGGTTCACGGACGCGCTGCCGAAGACGCGGAGCGGGAAGATCATGCGCCGGCTGCTGCGCGACATCGCCGCCGGCCGGCAGGGGTCACAGGACACGACCACGCTGGAGGACTACAGCATCCTCGCCAAGCTCCGCGAGCAGGACGAGGGGTGACCGGCGGCCTCACGGGTCGGGTACAATGGGGTGTTCGACTCGTTCCCGGGGCGTGACATGGCAACCCTCGCCGAACAGCTCGACGCGATGCTCCGGCTCGGGCCGAGTTGGGACGGGTACCACGCCGACCCACCCGCCCCGGAGGTCGTGGCACTGGCGAAAGACTTCGTCGCCTTCTTCGAGGTCCGGGCCGGGGGTCTCGGCGCGGGCCAGGCGATCCGGGTGTACCCGACCCGGGTCGGCGGCGTGCAGATTGAATGGGAAGACGCCCGGTTCGAGCGGGAGTTGGAGCTGAACCCTGACGGATCGATCGGACTGCTCCACGTCGAGAAGGCGACGGGTGCGATGCGGGAGGAGCGGTTCGAGCCGGGCCGGACGGCCGTCCCCCCCGGGCTCCTCCCCAGGCTGAGGGAACTGGAGGCCACCTTCGCGGGGGCGGCATGAGCCCGGTTGACCCGGTCGCGGACGACGAGGTCGTTCTCCGACACGTCCCGGGCGGCGCCACGTGGCAGGCTCCGCCGGACGGGCGGATTTCGAGCGTCAACTTTCGCCTACGACCGGACGAGACAGGCTACTCGGTCAGTCGGGCCGTACTCACGTCCGCCGACCAACTATTGGCCCGACTGGGAATCTGGCGACCGGTTCCCGGATCGCTATAGCACGAGTCGCCGACATTCGCGCACTGGGGTTCGAGGTCGTTCCCGATCCGATCCCGGACGACTCCGGACACGCTGAAATCCGTCCTGTTACCGCGGACCCGACGACCAAATCGGCGCAACGCGCGATAGCCGCCGCGTTCCACTATGCTTGAGCACGGAGTGGTCAACAACCCGGCACGGCTCCGGGCAAAATCCCCTCCACGCCCGGATCATGGCCGTCACCTGACGAAACGCCCAGGCCGACAGTTCGAGCAGCCAGATGAGCCCTCCCACACCAGGGAGAGTTACTCGAACCCGAAAACGCCTGTCTCATGTCCGTGTTGCTGCACCGCCGGCTCGCCTCGACCGGCGGAAGGGGGCCAGCGCCCACGGTTCCTTCCAGAACAGCCACAGCATCAAGACGTAGAACGCGACGGCCCACATCCCAAAGACCCCAGTCTGCCGTACTTCGGACATGGCAATCTCATGCGGAGTAGGCAGGCTCTTCCCCCTGATTCCACGCGGGCCATATTATTCCGGCCCCGGCCCAACCCCATTCGCACGTCCGGCCGGAGTTACAGCTGAGTGCGAACCAGCGAGGACACCGATTCGGTCGCAATTCGTTAATGTGACAGGTCTTGCAGCCATTAGTCCCCCGGGGGTCGCCCGCGGGCCGGTCTACATCCCCGACCCGTCTGTGGCGGCACGTTCTCATCCGCGGCACGGCCGCTACAACACCCCCACCCCGCATCCGCCGGTCCGCCGAGGCTCCGCCGCCGCATGGCCCACCCGCACCCGCTGCCGCACACCCGCATTCCCGCCCTCCGGCTCCCCACCGCCGGGGCGGCGTCGAACTACGTCGCCAGGGAGATCGACAAGCTCGTCCGCGCCCGCAACGCGGCCGGCAAGTCGACCGTCCTCGGGCTGGCCACCGGGTCCACCCCGGTCGGGCTGTACCGCGAGCTCATCCGCCTCCACAAGGAGGAGGAACTCGACCTGTCCCGGGTCGTCACGTTCAACCTCGACGAGTACTTCCCGATGCCCCGGGAGGACGCCCACTCCTACTTCCGCTGGATGCACGAGACGTTCTTCAACCACGTCAACATCCCCTGGGAGAACATCCACGTCCCGGACGGCACCCTGGCCCCCGAGGACGTGGACCGGTTCTGCATCGACTACGAGCGGAAGATCAAGGCCGCCGGCGGCATCGACATCCAGGTGCTCGGCATCGGCCGGACCGGCCACATCGGCTTCAACGAGCCGGGGAGCCCGCGCAACAGCCGGACCCGGATGGTGACCCTCGACAGCATCACCCGCCGGGACGCCGCCCCCGGCTTCTTCGGGGAGGAGAACGTCCCGGCCCAGGCCATCACGATGGGGGTGGCGAGCATCCTCGACGCCCGCCGGGCGTTCCTCATGGCGTTCGGCGAGCACAAGGCGTCGGTCGTGGTGAAGGCTCTGGAGCAGCCGCCCACCGAGGCCATCTCGGCCAGCTTCCTCCAGGAGCACCCGGACGCCACCGTGGTCCTCGACGACGCCGCCGCGGCCGAGCTGACGGCCATCAAGCGGCCGTGGGAGGTCGGCCCCTGCGACTGGACGCCGGGGCTCGTCCGCAAGGCGGTGGTCCACCTGTCGCTGACCGCCCGCAAGGGGCTCCAGATGCTCAGCGACGACGACTTCCGCGACCACCACCTCTACGAGCTCCTCCGCGAGCAGGGGCCGGCCCCCCGGATCGGCGACGCCGTGTTCCAGGACCGGATGGCCACCGTCACCCCGTCCCCGGCCGGCCAGGCCGGGGCGAGCCCGAAGACGGTCCTGGTGTTCTCCCCCCACCCGGACGACGACGTGATCTCGATGGGCGGGACGATCATCCGGCTGGTGGAGCAGGGGCACACGGTCCACATCGCCTACATGACCAGCGGGAACATCGCGGTGTTCGACCACGACGCCCTCCGGTTCATCGACTTCGTGGAGGAGTTCCTGGCCGCGTTCGGGAGCCCGGCCGAGCAGTCCAGCGCCGGGACCGTCAAGCAGCGGGTGGACAGCTTCCTGGCGTCGAAGAAGCCGGGGCAGCCGGACTCGCCCGAGATGCTGCGGGTGAAGGGGCTGATCCGGGCCACCGAGGCCCGGGCGGCGGCCCTGGCCTGCGGCATCCCGCCCGAACAGCTGGAGTTCATGAACCTGCGCTTCTACCGCACCGGCCGGGTGGCGAAGGACCCGATCCACCCCGAGGACGTGGCCGACCTCGCCGCCCTGATGCTGCGGCTCCAGCCCGCCCAGGTGTACGTGGCCGGGGAGATGTCCGACCCCCACGGCACGCACCGGCTCTGCGCCGAGGCGATCTTCGCGGCCGTCCGCCAGGCCCGGCCGCAGGGGCTGGGGTCGGAGGTGTGGCTGTACCGCGGCGCCTGGGAGGAGTGGGAGCCCCACGAGATCGAGATGGCCGTGCCGATGGGCCCCGACGTGCTGGAGCGGAAGAAGCAGGCCATCTTCCGCCACCAGAGCCAGAAGGACCGGGCCATGTTCCCCGGCGGGGCCGACCGGCGCGAGTTCTGGCAGCGGGCGGAGGACCGGAACATCGCCACCGCCAAGACCTACGATGCGCTCGGCCTCCCGCAGTACTACGCGATGGAGGCGTTCGTCCGCTGGAAGGAATAGCAGCCCGCCCGCGGCGGGCGGGAATGACCTACTGCCGCCCGCCGCGGGCCAAAGGCCGAATGACCCACCTCGGCATTCCGCCCGCCGCGGGCAGACGCGGGCATGCGGTTCGCCTTTAATCCTGGCCGCGGGGGCGGTATCCCCCCATGAAGGGTGGAAATTCCGCATCAATCCGGCGGCCGGACACTCGAAATTAGTGGAAGAGGGTCGGTGCGAACCCACCCCCCGGATTCCGGGTCCGTTCGACACCCCGTCGCCCGGAACCCGACCTAGAATGACAATAACAGGGGCCTTGCTCGGCCCCTTTCACCGGGAGCCCACATGAGCAACACCCCCAACCGCGCTGGCAACCCGGCCGGTAAGCCCCGCCGGAAGGACGAGGCCGCCCTCGACCTCCCGACCGCCCGCCAGATGCTCCCGCTCGTCCGAAGCATCGTCTCGGACATCGTGACCTCCCGGGAAGCCCTGTCCCGCCTCGTCCCCGAACGGGACCGGCTCGACCGCCACCGCCGCGACCTCGTCTGGCAGGAGCGCCAGCGGCGTTACCAGGTTGCCGAAGAGATTCGCACCGCCGAAACCCAGTTCACGACCGCCGAGGCCGAACTGTCCGCCCTCGGGGTTGGGCTGGTGGACGCCGAGGCCGGGGAGGTGGACTTCCCGACCCGGATCAACGGCCGCCCGGCCGCCTTCTGCTGGAAGCACGGCGAGGACGCCCTCGCCCACTGGCATTACACCGGTGACGGCCAGCGGCGCACCATCCCGACCGACTGGGACCAGCAGGCCGTGACCCCAGTCCGGTTCCGCGGCTCGCCCTGAGTCCTGGTCCCGCCCGCGCAGGCCGGTGGCCCCGACCGTGGGGCCGCCGGCCTTCACTTTTTCCGGGCCGGATCTCGCGCGGCACGGCGGTAGCGAGCAATCTTTGCGGACGATTCCCGGCCGGCCGACTTTCCGCACTTTTTCGCCTGTTCTGTTTGCGTCGGCGGGAAATGTGGTCTAGAAAATGGGTGTCCGCGAGCGTGCCGCGAAGAGCGGCCTCCCGGCGGACAACCGGGTCGCAGTTTTGGTGCGACCCGGCTCATGCGACGGTCCGGTAACCCCGGCCCGTCGAACGTCGGCTTTATCCGTTCCGAGGGGGGAACGGTTAAGGCAGCCAGGCTACCGAAGGGATGGACGGGACCCGTAAGTACGACTGGCACCCGGGGGGTCGGAAGACCCCCCGGTTTTTTTGTTGGTTGTGAGTTCAGGGTTTCGAGTTCCGAGTTCAAAGTCGGACGACCCGGAGCATGTCCCAAGTTCAGTAGCCCGCCGACCAACAACTCTGAACTCAAAACTCCGTTCACGGCCCCGCCGGCACGTCCACCGTCACCTCCGCGGCGAACATGAGCCGGGGGTCGCCCCGGCCGGCGAGTGTCTTCGCCAGAACCGCCGCGGTACGCGGCGGGGTGCCGTTGTAGAGTTCCTTCCCGTCGTGGACGATCCGCACCGGCCGGTCCAGGTCGACGACGCGGTCGTCGAAGCGGACGGTCACCCGCTTCACCCCGATCGCCGCCGTCAGGTCCACCGTCTGTCCGTCCCGCCGGGCCGTGACGAGGGCGTCCGCCTTCCGGTCAGTTGGGGGCACGGCCAGCCAGTACGACCGGTCGTGGGCGGTGCCCATCTGCTTCCACACCACCCGGTCCGGGACCGGGTTTCGGCTGAACTTGGCCATCCACGGCAGGGCGAGCTTGTCCTCGCGGTCCATCCAGTGCCCCTTGCCGGCGTGGATCCTCACGAGGTTCTCGTACCCGCCCGGGTCGGCGAGGCGGAGTTTGGCCAGCTGAGCGCCGTACTCCTTGGCGACCTCATTCCGCTTGTACGCCGAATCCTTCTCCCCGACCTGAAGGGCGAACGGAACGTTCCGCAGGTTCAGCAGCGACACCCCGTTCGGGTGCCCGGCCATCATCGCGGCCGCCGCCCAGCGGTCGGCCATCCGCGGGGCCATCTGGTACGCCCCGTCGCCGCCGGCCGAGTAGCCGAGGAGGTAGACTTTGTCCGGGTTGACCCCCTCAAGCGCCACCATGTCCTCGATCAGCCGGGCGAACAGCGTGTCGATGTGCGGCTGGTGCCACAGGTTCCAGGTGTTCGTGGGCGCCCGCGGGGCCACGTACAGACCCTCGTCGAGCGTGTAGAGCTTCTTCTGGTTCTCCCACTGCTGGTCGTTTACCTGCTTCGGGGCGCCCCCGCCGCCGTGCATCGAGATCCACAGGCTCCGGCCGCCGGGCGGGGCCGCGCCGAAGGTGCGCACGTCGAAGGGCATCTCCGCGTCGCCGTCCTTCAGGACGCGGGCCTTCATCTCGGCGCCGCGCTCCGCCTTGAGCTTCGCCACGTGCGCGGCCCAGATCAGGTCGCGGGCCGCGGCGGCGTCGGCCTTCGTGAGCGGGACGGCGGCGGTGTCGCGCTTCGCCAGGCCGTCGAGGGCGGCCGGGTCGGCGAGCGCGGCCTTCAGCGCGGCGAGCGCGGCGGCCGACCGGGCGGCGTCCGTGGCGACCGACTTCGCGTACCGGGTGGTGACGTTCACCCCGGGGACGGCGGTGTTACGGCGGTCCCACACGAGCGGGAAGTGGGTGCCGGTGTGCCTGAAGCTGGCGGCGTAGATGGCGTGTTCGGGGGCGTCCTTCTGGGCGCGGGCGGCGTCGGCGGTGAACCAGCCGAAGTCGAGCCCGCGGGGGTCGGGCTCGCACGCCCCGGTGAAGTGCCAGCCCCTGTCCCACACCTCGACCCAGGTGTGGTTGCCGCGCTTGTCGCTCCAGTTCGGCGTGCCGGCCAGCCGGGCCGGCACGCACACCGCCCGGCAGGCGTCGGCGAGGATGATCGACAGCCCGGTGCAGGACGCCTTCCCCTGCTCGATCGACTCGAACGGGCTCTGGTTGGCCGCCCGCCGGCCGGTCGAGTAGCCGACCTTCAGCTTGGGGAACAGGGCGGTGTTCAGCCTCACCGCGGCCTCGGCCGGCGTCTTGCAGTCCTTGACGAGCGGCAGGCACAGGTCGAAGAACTCCTGCCGCCAGGCGTCGCGGCGCTCGTCCACGTTGGCGTAGGGGAGCACGTCGTTGAGGAACACGTCGTCCGGCACGTCCTTCCCCCACGGGAGTTCGCGGCGGGCGCGGTAGGCGAGGCGGGTGTTGGCGACGAGGAAGTCGGCCTTGAGGCTCGTGAGGTCGCGTTCGGGCATGTGGGCGACGAGGAACGCCATGCCGGGCCGCTCGTCGCGGGCGACGCCGTGGAGCGCCTTCTCCAACTCGGGACGGTTACCCCCGGCGCGGGCCAGAGCCTTCTCGACCTCGGCCGGCCACCACGCGGCCGGCGGGTCGGCGGCGGCGAACCCGGCGGCGAGAACAGCGAGCACCAGAGCAAACGGGCGCATGGGAACGGCCCTCCGGCGAGTTGAGGGGGTGAGAAGAGGTGAGGTCAGGATAGCCGAACGGGGACGAGCAGGCGAGCGAGGAGGTACGGCCCGGTCGAGGCGCGTTGACGGCGGCGAGCGCATCCGGGCGAGCGGCTCCCGGCCTTCCGAGCGGTGCCAAACGACAAGACCCGCGGCTGTTCGCCGCGGGTCTCGGTGATTAGCTGGGGGAAAGGCTACTTGGTGTGCCGGGGGGCCGGGGGAACCCTGACCCGAGTTGTTCACGACCATCAACTAAAGCAGCTGTCGTGCCGAACACGCCTGTGCCGGAGGACAACGGCCGCCACACCACACCAATCGAGGCTTCGTGGACACAATCCGCTCGATACACCGTTGATCCGCTCTGTCCCTGTGTAAACTTGACCGGCCTCGGCGTAGAACCGGTCGCTTCCGATTGGATGATTTGCAACCGGAACGGGCCAACCCGCCCCAATCGGGGAAGCCGGCCTCTCGCACACGAAGGTGAATCCGTCCCGAGTTGGAACCCCTCTGTTTGGGAAACCGCCCGCCGGCGGCGGGGACACTCGGGTGCTTCCGATGGGCAACAGGTCAGAAGATGGGCAGAAGGCGAAGCGGAAGTCAAAGGGGGTATTCAAACCTCTCCCCCCGGAGGTCGAAGCCCGGATGACCCGCCGGGTGACAGTTCTGCTCGGGTTGATTCCACTCGCCGAGATGACCCAGGACGAAACGGACTGGCTCTTTCACCAGAAGCTGCGGACGGCCGGCGACGACTAACCGGCCTCGACCCGGAACTCCGAGCCGTTCGGCAGCCACAGCACGGCGCCCGACCCGGACTCGATCAGGTACTCTTCCTCGGGGGCCAGCTGCCGACGGGCCGGGGCGAGCAGCCAGGTTCCGTTCATCGGCGGCCGGATGCCGCCGCCCCGTCGGGGAACGCCGTTCACTAGCATCACCCCGCCCGCCGCGTGGCGGAGCATGAAGTGGCCCCTGCTGACGACGAGGTCCGCGCCCCGGCCCCGGTGCCGCAGGACCGTCCGCCCGGTGCCCGGCATCACGGTGGTCGGGCGGTAGGCGGAATCGAGGTAGGGAACCTCGCTCCCCTCGGACCGGCCGACCACGACCGGCCGGTCCGGGGCGATCTGAAGGGTCATCCGGGTCAGCGGCTCGGTGTCGGCGCCCGACGTGGTCCAGAGCGTGACCGGCGCCCCCGAGAGCGGCGAGACGATGCAGAGCGAACTCGGCCCGCCGGCCCCGGCGTGGTGCCTCCCGGGTAACTCCGTCGCGCTCATGAGCGGCCCCGTGTGTCACCGCATGATACGGCCCCCTCGGAGCAGACTCCAACTCTCGCCCGCGCCACCCCGGGTTGTCTCGGTCGAGCGGCGGAACCACAAGGCGGTCATGTCAGCCGCCGATCAACACCTGCGGGAAGCCGAGCACGATCGTGCCGCCGTGGGCGCAGGTGTCCCCCAGCCGGGCGGCGGGCATGCCCCCGATCAGGACCGTCGCCGACCCCTTGGCGATGGTGTCCGGCGGGCCGGTGCATGTCGCCATGTCGGTCGCCCGGGCGGCAGGCATGGCCCCGATCAGGACCGTCGGGCACCCCGGCCCCGAGATCGGCCCGCCGACGTGGGGGACTACCCCCGTCACCATCGGGCACACGTGCATGTCCGTCAGCCGGGCGGCGGGCTGGCCCATCGGGAACCTCCTCCGGTCAGTCGGGTTTCGTGCCGGCAAGGATCGCGGCGGTGTCGTAGAACTCGAAGAACTCGGCGATCGCCCCGTCCCGGAAGCGTACCACGTCCGCCTTCGGCGACCGGACGAGCTTGCCGGTGCCGCGGTGGCGGAAGGCGACCGCGCTCAGCACCACCACCACGTCGCCCTGGGCGATGAACTCGTTGGTGGTGAAGTGGTCCATCTCCCAGCCCTCGGCCAGCCCGGCGAAGTAGCCGGCGGCTGCGGCCTTGCCGGCGTTCTCGCGCGCGAACTCCACCCCGGGGGCGCCGTCCCCCAGAGACCGCATCTTCACGTCCTCGGTCATCAGAGCGAGCCAGGTCTCGCTGCTGCCGCCGCGGGTGTCGTGCCACTGGCGGTACGCCTCCCGCAGCCGGGCCACGTTCTCGTCGGGCGTACTCACGACGGGCCTCCACAGGGGGCCGCGGCGCTCCCGGCCGCGGTCTCTCATTCGACCCCGGTTTGCCCCGCGAGTCAACGCCCGGCCGCGCGTCACGGCTGGATCGGCAACTTCAGGTCGAGCGCGGCCCCGCCACGGACCACCCGCACGGCCACCGCGTCGCCCGGCCGGCGGGTCAGCAGGACGTGGGCGAACAGGTCCGTCTCCCGCGCCAGGTCGGTCCGGCCGTCGAACGCCACGATCACGTCGTCCCGGCGGAACCCGGCGGCCTTGGCCGCGGCGTGGGGGCCGTACTCGCCGACGTGCTTCGCCAGCAGCGCCATCCCGCCGGCCGGCACCCCGGCGGGGCGGTCCCAGGCGGGCAGGGCGTCGAGCTTCATCCCGCCGGTCACCATCCGGCGGAGACCCCAAGAACTCGCCCGCCACGACAGATCGTCGCTCCGGCGCCACCCGGCCGGGAGCGCCCACGTCAGTTCGGTCGGCCGGCCGCCGCGGACGAGCTGGGCCGTCACCTTCCCGCCGGCGGACGGCGTCCGGTGAAGTACCCACTGCACGTCGGCGATCGAGAGCAGCTGTTGGCCGTTCATCGAGCCGATGGCGTCCCCGGCCTTGAACCCCGCGACCTCGGCCGGCGAGCCCGGGTCCACGCGGAGGACGGTCGCCGTCTCGCGCGGGTCGAGGACGAGCCCCTGCGACTTCGGGTGCGGGTAGGGGAACAGCACGTCCTCCGGGAGCGGCCCCTGCTTCCACAGGTGGTCGCGCAGGGCGTCCCCGACCTGGTGGCAGTGGATGCAGCTCTGCACCACGTTCCCGGCGTAGTTGATGCCGGACCCGTACTTGGTGAGGGTGGGGAACCGCTCGGGCGCCGAGAACAGCGGGGCGGGGCCGCGCTTCGCCGCCAGCCCCGGCGGGGCGGCCGCGCCGGCCGGCCGGGCCGCGTAGGCCGTGTGCAGGTCGAGCCCGCCGCGCAGCGCCTTCCCCATCCCGGTCAGCGACACGTCGCCGATCCAGTTCGTGCGGTCGGAGCGGGTGCCGAACCGGCCGTAGACCGTGCCGTCGGCGTTGAGCAGGAACACCGCGAACGACTGGTCGTAGTCGTACTGGAACAGCGACAGGTCGAGCCCGTTCGCGGACACCACCCGGACGCGGACGTACCGGTCGAGGAGCGGACGGAGGGCGGGGTCGGTGTCCACGAGTTCGTCGTCGAGCTTGACGCACTCCTCGCAGGGGATGCAGCGGAACACGGCCACGACGGGCTTGCCGGTCTGCTTCGCCTCGGCGAACGCCCGGGGCAGGTCGTTGTAGATCCAGTACCCGGCGGCCTCGACCTTGGCCTTGTCGTCGCGGACCTTCTTCTCGCGCGGGGTCTGGGCCGCGGCGGGAGCCGCGAGGGCGAGGGCGAGGGCGAGGGCGAAGCTGAGTGCCAGACGGGTCACGGCGGCGGGCTCCGGCAGAGGGGAGAGGGGGGGCTTTTAGGATGGCCCCCGACCGCCGCCGTGACAAGGAGAAAGTGAGCCCGAACCGTCAGCGCGGCTCGTAGGCCGGCACGTCGCGGAACGGGAGCGATTCCACGACTCCCGTTTTGCTCGGGTCGGCCGGGGTCAGGCCCGGGGTGGTGTAGCCGCCGCACGCCACCACCACCCGGTCGCCGACCCGGGCCTCCAACGTCCCGTGGCGGACCGCGCGGGTCGAGTGAGTGCGGCCCTTCCCCTTCACTTCAGTGTAGCCGAACGACTCCAGCAGCACGGTCGCGGGACGGCCCTTCGGCAGAACCCGGAACGGGGCACCCGACTCGGCCGGGTCCGCGCCGACAAGCCAGCCGGTGAGGCCGAACGTGCCCGGGGCGGTCAACTCCAAGTACGCCCCGAGCGAGTGACCGGTGGCCGTGCCCGGCCGGTTCCCGAACGACCCGACCCAGCTGGCGAGGAGCTTCATCCGGTCGGCCGCCCCGTTCCTCACGACCGGCGGGTTAGCCGGGTTCTTGAGGTAGCGCTCGTCACTCCGCCCGGCGAGGACCGAGAAGCCCGGCTCGTCGTCGGCCAGCTTCCGGACCGGCTCGAACCGGTGATCCAGCCGGAAGGGGTCGGCGTGGATCGGGATCAGGAGCGTATCCCCGACGTTTGCGTGAGGGTAGGCCGACCCGCCGTACCCACCGGCCTCGAACACGCGGACGGCGTCCGCCGCGCCGACGGCGATCCGGAAGGTGTACTCGGCTTCGGTCGGCATCCGCCAGCTGGCGGTGACGCGCTCCGGCCAGCCGAACCGGATTGAGTACGTGAGGACGTACCGGCCGTGCGCCTTGGCCTTCACCTTCGCGTACCAGAACCGCTCGGCCGCCGCACTCCCCACGCGCGCCCGGACGCGGCCGGGCTCGCCGCCGAGGTACTCGAAGTGGTCGCCGAGCGCGGCGGCCAGCGCCTGCGGGAAGGCGGACACGTCCGGGACGCGCTTCGGCTCCGGCGCCGGGTCGGCGGCCGCGAGCGGGGTGACGAACAGGAGTAGGGGCAACAACCGAAGCATGGCCGGGCTCCGGGCAAGGGGGTCAGCGCGGCTCGTAGGCCGGCACGTCGCGGAAGGGGAGCGATTCCACGACTCCCGTTTTGGTCGGGTCGGCCGGGGTCAGGCCGCCGGTGGCGTACCCGCCACAGCCGACCGCCACCCGGTCCCCGACGCGGGCTTCGAGCGTGCCGGGGCGGATCGCGTTGGTCGTGTGGTACCGCGACTTCCCGGTGTGTTCCACGAACCCGACCGACTCCAGCAGTACGGTCGCCGACCCGTCCTTCGGCCGCACGCGGAACGGCACGCCCGGGTCATTCGCTTCCCCGCCCGCGAGCCGACCGGTGAGGTTAAACGTGCCCGGGGCGGTGAGTTCCAGGTACGCCCCGAGCGAGTGCTGGGTGGAGGTGCCGGGGCGGTTCCCGAACGACGTCACCCAGCTGGCGAGGAGCTTCGCCCGGTCGGCGGCGGCGTTCTTCACCACCGGCGGGTTTGCCGCATCCTTGAGGTAGCGCTCGTCGGTCCGCTCGCCGATCACGCTGAACACCGGGTCATCGTTCGCCACCTTCCGGATCGGCTCGAAGTGGTGGTCTACGTGGAACGGGTCGGCGTGGACGGGGACCAGCAGGGTGTCACCGGCGTTCGCGTGCGGGAAGGCCGACCCGCCGTACCCGCCGGGGTGGAACACCCGCACCGCCCCCGGCTCACCGACGGCGATCCGAAAGGTGTACTCGGCCTTGTCGGAGGTCCGCCAGTTGGCGGTGACGCGGGCGGGGTAGTGGTGGCGGACGGAGTAGGTGAAGACGTACCGGCCGGGGGTCTTGGCCCGGACCTTGGCGACCCAGAACCGCTCGGCCGCGGCGGTGCCCATGCTCGCGTGGATGCGGGCGGGCTCGCCGCCGAGGTACTCGAAGTGGTCGCCGAGCGCAGCGGCGAACGCCTTCGGGAAGGCGGCCGTGTCCGGGACGCGTTTCGGCTCCGGCGCCGGGTCGGCGGCGACGACCGGCGCGGCGAGCAGGAGCAGCGGCAGAATCCGAAGCATGGCAGGGCTCCGGGCGAATGCGTGTCAGCGCGGGGCGTAATGGGGCACGTCGCGGAAGGGCAGGAAATCGACGACCGGGACGATCTCCGCCCCGGGCGGCAGCCGGTGGGGCGCGGCGAACGCGGCGGAATCCACCACCACCCGGTCCCCGACCCGGGCCTCCAGCGTCCCGCGGCGGGCCCAGCTGTCACCGTGGAGCCTCGACCCGCCGGCCGACTCGACGTACCCGGCCACCTCCAGAAGGGTCGTGACCGGCCGGTCCCGCGGCCGCACCCGGAACGGCACCCCGGGCCCGACCGGTTCCATCCCCGCGAGCCGGCCGACGAGGTTGAACGTGTCGGCGGCGGTGAACTCCAGGTACGCGCCGCCCCACGCGGCGCGCAGTTCGAGCCGGTCCGCGGCGTCGTTCCGCACCACCGGCCGCCCGGCGTCCCGCTTCAGGAAGTACGCATCGGTCCGCTCCCCGAGGACGCGGAAGAGGGGGTCGTCGTCGGCCACCCTGCGGACCGGGTCGAACCGGTGGTCCACCCGGAACGGGTCGGCGTGGACCGGGATCAGGAGGGTGTCGCCGACGTTGGCGTGGGGATAGACCGCCCCGCCGTACACGCCGGGGTGCGGGTGGAACAGCCGGGGCGTCTCCGCCTCCCCGACGGCGATCCGGAACGTGTACTCGGCTGCCGGTGACATCAGGTCCGGGGCCGCGAGCCGGGCCGGGAACTCGAACCGGATGCGGTAGGTCAGGACGAACTTGCCGGGGATCCTGGCCCGCACCTTCGCGTACCAGAACCGCTCGGCCGCCCAGCTGCCGGCGTTTCCCTTCGTCCGCCCGGGTTCACCGCCGAGGTACTCGAAGTGGTCGCCGAGCACGGCGGCGAACGCCTTCGGGAAGGCGGCCGCGTCCGGGACGCGCTTCGGCTCCGGGGCTGGGTCGGCGGCGAGTGGTACAGCGCACAGGAGGACTGGGAAGAAGCGGAGCATAGCCGGGCTCCGGGCGAAGGGCGTCAGCGCGGCTCGTAGTTCGGCGCGTCGCGGAACGGGAGGGCTTCGACGACTCCCGTTTTGGTCGGGTCGGCCGGGGTCAGGCCGCCGGTCACGTACCCGCCACAGCCGACCGCCACCCGGTCCCCGACGCGGGCTTCGAGCGTGCCGGGGCGGATCGCGTTGGTCGTGTGGTACCGCGACTTCCCGGTGTGTTCCACGAACCCGACCGACTCCAGCAGTACGGCCGCCGGCCGGTCCTTCGGCAGCACCCGGAACGGCACGTCCGGGGTGCCGGCCTCCCCGGCCGCGAGTCGGCCGGACAGGTTGAACGTACCCGGGGCGGTCAACTCCAGGTACGCCCCGAGCGAGTGGTGGGTGGCGGTGCCGGGGCGGTTGCCGAACGACCCCGTCCAGCTGGCGAGGAGTTTCGTCCGCCCGGCGGTATTCCGCACCGCCGGCGGGTCGGCCGCACCCTTGAGGTAGCGGGCGTCCTTCCGATCGCCGAGGACGGAGAGGACCGGGTCGTTCGCCGCCGCGCGGACGGGCTCGAACCGGTGGTCCACCCGGCACAGGTCGGTATGCACGGGGATCAGTAGGGTGTCGCCCGCGTTCAGATGGGGGAAGGCCGACCCGCCGTACGCGCCGGGGGCGAACACCCGGACGGAGCCGGGCTCCCCGACGGCAACGTGGAACGTGTACTCGGCCCCCTCGGACCTCCGCCCGCCGGCCGCGAGGCGGGCCGGGAAGTGGAAGCGGATGGAGTAGCGGAACACGTACCAGCCGGGGGTCTTCGCCTTCACCCGGGCGACCCAGAACCGCTCGGCCGCGGCGCTGCCCATGCTGGTCTTGATGCGGGCGGGCTCGCCGCCGAGGTACTCGAAGTGGTCGCCGAGCGCGACAGCGAGCGCCTTCGGGAAGGCGGAGTTGTCCGCAACGCGCCAGGGCTCCGGGACCGGATCAGCAGCCGCGAGCGGGGCGGCGAGCAGGAGGAGTGGGAGCAGGCGGAGCATGGCGGGGCTCCGAGAGCGAGAGCAGGCGGAAACAGCTGATACCAGACGGCGTTGATTCGTCACGCCCGGGTGGGGGCGATAACGGTTATCACACCCCGGCCACGTTCTGGCTGATCTCCGGGTACGAAGTCTCATCACCTGGAGATCAGTCAGAACGGAATGAGCGCCCGGGCGGCGGGGTACGGACCCCGCCGCCCGGCTCAGCGTGCCTCCAGCGTCAGGCTCTCGGAATGGCTGTTGAACTCCGGGGCGTAGAGGCACTGGATCGCGGCGAAGCCGGTCGAGTACGTCCCCCGGTGCTGCACCCGCACCGGGTACTCGAACACGTAATTCCCCTTCGGCAGGTAGTCCACGAAGAAGTGCGTCGCCGTGTCCTTCGTGGACTCGTAGTAGGCCAGCCCGTCCTGGAACCGGTAGCGTGACAGCACGTTCGTCGGCTCCGTGCCGCTGCCGCGGTGGTCCTTCAGGTGAACGTACTCCATGTCCCGGTCGGTCCGCAGCACCAGCCGGACCACCACCTCGTCGCCCACGCCGAGCGGCGCCTTGGCGAACGGGTCGAGCCGCGGCCCCTGCTTCGTGTACTGCTTGCGGAACAGCCGCTTCTCCAGCTTCAGCGGGCCGTCAGCGGCCACCGTCACCTTGTCCAGGTCTTCCAGGTAGGTCCAGTGGGCGCTCCCCCAGCTCACGCCCGCGTCCTTCTTGTTCAGGGTGATCGCCGCCATCGACGGCTGCACCTCGGTCCGCAGGAACCGCTCCTCGAAGAACCCGGTGCCGGCCTCGACCTTCTGCGGCACGATCTGGCGGTTGCCGACGGTGACCTCCACCAGCGCGTCCGACTTCAGCAGGTTCTCGCCGCGCAGGAGCAGCGCGTACACGGCGTCGGCGGTGGCCTTGGTCGTCTTCCAGTCCTGGGTCTGCTTCTGCTTCAGCAGCCAGACCTTGCACTCCTCGACCGCCTGCTGGTCGTTCATCACCTCGTCGAACGCCTCGATCATCATCGCCTGCGTCTCGATCGGGGCGCGGAACCAGAACTGTTGGAGTTCCAGGTCGCGCCAGAACATCCCCATCTCCTCGTTCGAGACGGACCGCTCCTTGATCGACGCCATGATGCCGCGGGCCGCCGGCAGGTCGTTCACGCGCTTCAGCGCGACGGCCAGGTGGGCCTGGCTCTGGCGGTGCGCCAGCTGGAGCCAGTAGCGCTTCGCCTGCCCGACCCAGTAGTCGAACGCCGGCCGGTGCTCGTTCGCTACCGGGCGGTCGGCGAGGAAGAAGCTCCGCCCGTACAGGTACATCGCCACCGTCGGGCTGAGGTGGTTAACGTCCGGGTTGCCGTGGCGGAGGATGTCGCGGTAGGTGTGGTTCATCCAGGCGTCGAGCGCGGCCGTCGCCTTCACCGCCGGGGCCACGTCCTGCTTCACCCCGAGGTGCCGCATCCGGCCGTACCCGGTCGTGATGTAGAGCGTGATGTACTCGTTCGGCCGGCCGCCCGGGAACCACGGCCACATCCCGTCCGGGTACTGCATCTCGGCCACCCGGCGCGTCAGCCGGGCCGTCTCCTGGTCGAGCCGGTTGGCGTCGAACAGGACGCCGACGTTCTTGCGGGCCTGCCCCTCGGCGACGGCCTGGCGGACCCACGGCGTCTCTTCGAGCAGCACCGACTTCAGGTCGGCGTTCTTCTCCAGCGGGCTGTCGAGCGCCGGCGTGCCCTTCCACAGGTCGAACACGCGGCGGATCTTCGGGTCGCTGGCGGCGACGTGCCGGGCCAGCCCGTTGGCGTAGAGGCGGTTGAAGGTCTGCTCGCTGCACTCGTGCGGGTACTCCATCAGGTACGGCAGCGCCATCACCGCGTACCACGCCGGCTGGCTCACCATCTGGATGGTGAACGACTGGTGGCGGATCGAGCCCGACCCGGCCGAGTTCCGCAGCCGGGCGAAGTCGAACTCCTTCTGCCCCGGGCCGCGGATCGGCAGCGGCAGCGACTCGGTCACCAGCACCTTCTTCGACAGCACCGGGACGACACCCTCCTCGCCGTCCGAGTGCCGGTCGCTGGCGGCGACCGCCTTGAACGTAATCGGGCCGACGCCCTCGGGCACCGTCAGCTTCCAGCTGAACGTCTTCGACTCGCCGGCCGGGAGGTCGAACGCCTGGTCCGGGGCGGCGATCCCGAGTTCGGCGTCGAGACCCTTGTCGGTGCGGGCGTCGCGGGCGCCGAGCCGGACCGTCCCGGTCTGCCGCGTCGGCGAGGTGTTGCTCACCTTCACCGGGTACTCGATCACGTCGCCCTCGCGGAGGAACCGCGGCGGGTTGGGCTGCACCATCAGGTCCTTGGCAGTCACGACCTCGTCGCTGAAGAAGCCGCTCCGCAGGTCGCGGTCGTGGGCGACGCCCATGAACCGCCAGGTGGTGAGCGCCTCCGGCATGGTGAACTCCATGCGGACGACGCCCTCGGCGTCCGAGACGAGGTGCGGGAAGAAGAACGCCGTCTCGTTCAGGTTCGTCCGGGCGGACACCTTCGAGAGGTCCGGGGCGCTCGGCCCCCCCGGCGGGATGCCGGGCTCTTGGGGTGCCCGCTCCAGGGCGTCGGCCAGGCCCGCGCCCGCGGCCTTCGGCATCGCAACCATCGGCGCCCCTGGCGGGGCCGGCGAGGGGGCCATCCCAAACGCCATCTCCGCACGCCCCCCGCGCGTCATCATCTCATTCGCCTGCCACCCGGCACCGCCGCCGTCCGCGAAGTACTCGTAGCGCATGTAGTTCGTGGTCAGCTCGTTCGGCAGCCCCCGGTAGGTGAGCGTGACGCCGATCTGCCGGTGCGGCCAGCGGCCGAGCATGTGCTGGAGGTCGCGCGGCACGTTCTCGAACTGCGTGAGCAGCCGCGAATGGTCCTGGCGGAAGTGGCCGATCGTCTGCTGCCAGTGGTGCGGGCGGTAGGCGTCGAGCGACTTGTCGTAGAGGGTGGCCGCCATCTCCGCGACCGCCCGCCGGGCGTCCGGGCCGGTCACGACGGCGGTAAACGTCTCGCGCTTGCCGGGCTCCAGCTTCGAGCGGAACGTCTCCCACTTCACTTGGAGCCGCTTGTTCGTCCACGGCACGTCCACGTGCCGGCTCGTGAGGTAGGCCCGGTTCTCGCGGACGTAGGTGGTGCGGACGGTGAACCCGCCGCGCATCTCCTCGGTCACCGGCACGCTCAGCGTCGCCTGCGTCTTGGCCGCGTCGGTCCAGAAGGCGTGGAGCGTCTTGCCGCGGTGCTCGACCTCGACGAACGCCCGGCCGGCCTCGTAGCCGGTGCCCCAGTACAGGGTGAACATCTGCCCGGGCTCGACGGTCCACTTCGGGGCCGACACCACGTTCGGGACCGGCACCACCAGCTTGTCCGCGGCCGGGGCCAGGACGAGCAGCTGGGCCTTGCCGGTGACGGCCTTCCCGAACGGATCCTTCGTCTCGACCACGGCCCGGTAGATGCCGGCCGGGAGCTTGGCGTCGAGTTCGGCCTTCCCCTTGCCGTCGGTCTTGAACTCGCCGATGTGGGCGACCTCGCCGAGTTCCCAGCTGACGGGCTTGCTCGGGTCGGGCCGCGGCGTCTTCCCGGCCGGGACCGGGTACGGGCGGAACCCGCCGTCGAGCTCCCCCCGGACCGGGCGCTCGGGCGTCTTCAGCCGGTACACCTTCACCGTCCCGGCGGCCTCCCGGCCGGCGCCGTCGAGGCTGGTGGTGCCGACCGTCAGCTTCACCGGGGCGTCGGCCGTCTGCCACTCGGCCGTCGTGACCGTCGCCCGCAGCGCCACGTAGCCGACCTCGACCGTCTGCGTCCCCACCCGCGTCTCGCCGGTGCCGTCCGTGACCTCGGCGGTCACGGTGTAGCGGAAGGTCGGCTCGTCGGCCTCGGGGACGCTCCGGTCCGGGGCGGCGGTGAACGGGACGGTGAACGTGCCGTCGGCCTCGGTGGTGAGGGCGCCGTGGGCGATCTCCTGGGCGGGCTGCCGCGGGACCGGCCGCCACCAGCAGAACTCGAAGAACCACGGCGGGTAGCGGACCTCGCGCACCACGCGGTACTTCACCTTGGCCCCGCCGACGGCGGCGCCGGTGTAGGCGGCGGCCTTGCCGGGCACCTTCACCTCGGCCCCGAGCTTGGCCGGCTCGCGCGGCGGCTCGGCCGTGACCAGGAACTTCGGCCGCTTGTACTCCTCGACCGACACCTGCGCCGCCCCGCGCGGGCCGCCGGGGACGTGGATCGTCATCTGCCCGGTGAGCCGGTCGCGCGGGGCGGTGAAGCTGCCGGAGAACGAGCCGTACTCGTTGGTGCGCACCGGCAGCTTGGCGACCTCCTGGCCGTTGGCGTCGTTGAGCACGACGGTCAGGCTGCGGTTCGGGACCGCCCCGTACTTGTCGGCGGCGGTGTCGGTGCGGAAGCAGACGCCGCGGAACTGGATCGTCTGGCCGGGGCGGTAGAGGGAGCGGTCGGTGAAGAACACCGTCTGCTCGTGGGGCCGCTCGGTGAAGTCGTGCTGGTGCAGGTAGGCGTCGTGGGCGGTGGCGAGTTGCTGGTCGCCCTGGCTGGCGAGGACGAGGACGCCGTGCTGCTGCCGGCCGGCGAGGGCGTACATGCCGTTGCGGTCGGTGGTGCCGGCCAGGCCGGCCTCCCAGCCGCCGTTCGGCCGGCGGTACCAGACCTGCACCTTGGCCCCCTCGACCGGGGTGCCCGGGTTCCCCTTCAGCACGAACCCGCCGACCCGCAGCGTGCCCTGTTCCTGCCGGGACACGATCGCCAGGTCGCTCACCCACACGTCGGTGAAGCTGACGACGTTGTCGCTCTCCCCGAAGTTGGCGGCGGGGCTGGCGATGAGGCAGTAGAAGCCGGGGGCGAGACCCTTCGGGGCGGGGAAGGACTCGGTGCGCTCCTGGTAGTCGGGCGTGGCCGGCAGGTCGCGGGCGAACTCCAGGTCGGGCCGCTGGGCCAGGGCCGCCCTCCGCTCGGCGTCGTTCAGCGACTCGGGCTGCCACGGTGACCGCTGGAGGCGCGCGACGTAGTCGGATTTGACGAGCCGGAAGTGGACGCGGGTGATGTTGCGGTAGCTGACACGCACGTCCGGCTGCGGGTCGGCCCAGGTGCGCTCGGTGCGGACCTGGATGTGCCTCGCCTCGATCTCCTCGACGACGTTGTGGCACAGCTTCCCCCCCGGGCTCTCGGGGAAGGCGGCCTTGCCGGCGAGGGCGATCTGCCGGGCCTTCACCCGGTCGCCGCGGCCCATCTCGACCCGCGCCCACAGCGACCGCGCCAGCGCCGACAGCGGGTGCTTGTCGTTCTCGGCGGCGAACCGCTCCAGCGCCGTGGCGTAGCTGGCGTCCTTGTCAGGCCCGACGGCCCGGGCGTGTCCGAAGCGGAGGCGGTGGAGGTCAGCGTCGAGGCGGGCGGTGGGGTTCTCATCGCCCTGGTGGAAGGTCAGCAGCGTCTGGTAGAGGCGGACGGCCTTGAGAACCCGCGAACCGGCATCGGCGGTCTGCGGCTGCCACTTGAGGAAGTCGGCGAGCGGCGCGAAGACGGGGCTGGCGGGGGCGATCTCGAAGGCGTCCTCGCCCTTGGTCAGGCCGTGCTCGCTGGCGCCGTAGAAGCCGAGCGCGTCGAACGCCAGCACGTCGTAGAGCATGGGCCGGTGGTCGTCCGGGATCGTCCCCTTCTCCAGGAGGATGTCGTATCGGGCGACGGGGGTAGCCTTCAGCTCCTTGTCGGCGGCGAGCGCCCGGTCGAACTGGCGGTCCACCTCGGTGAGGATGCGGGGGAGATCCCAGGTGGTGACGTCGTCGCCGGTGGTGTCGCCGGCGGCGGTGCGCTGGACGATGCGCCAGCGGTTCTGCTGGAAGTAGTGCCAGTACCAGTGGGCCAGCACCGCGTGCATGACCGGGTGCATCTCGGGCGGGCTGACGGCGATGGCCGCCTTCAGGCGGACGACCTTCTCCTCCGGCTTGTTCCCCTGGATGTTCCCTTCGAGGTTGATCTTCTGGCAGACGGCCTTGATGGCCTCCGGGTACGCCTTCTCCTTGAGGGCCGAGGCGATGATCGGCTCCAACTCCTGGATGGCGGTCTTCGGCAGACCCTTCTTGACGGCGTCGTCCACTTTCTTCCACCGCTCCGGGCGAGGGGGTTGGGCGGCGCTGTCGCGGGTGGCGACGAGCCCGACTGCCACGGCCGCCCCCACGAGTGCGACACCGACGACGACCAGGCGGTTCGACCGGGGCATGAAGTGACCTCGCGGACCGGAGAAGCGGCGGCGCGGGCCGCTGGATGTCTTATAGACGAAGCCCGGACGGCCGGGAAAGCCCGCACCCCGGCCGACGTTACAGGCGCGTTACAGCGGAGGGGTGCGGCTCCGGGGCCGAACTTCCCCCCCAGGATCGTGTGGCTTCGAGCGCCGGAGGGGCGTTGGTGCATAGCCCTGGGCGGGGCACGCGGCCCTGGGGGCATGCGCCCTACCCTCCTCGCCGCCGCCGCCCAGGGCTCCCGCCCTGGCGCTACGCACCAACGCCCCTCCGGCGCTCAAGCCCCGAGCCAGCAACCCCGCTACACCTTTCCCCGTTCGGCCCTAAAGTAACCCCTTCTTCCCCACCCCCCGGGCCGACCCATGACCGCCCCCGCCTACGACCAGCTCACCGCCCCCGCGACCGGCACCCGCGTGACGTACCAGAACGGCACCTGGAGCATCCCGGACGATCCCGTCGTGGTCCTCATCAAGGGCGACGGCATCGGCGCGGACGTGGGCAGCGCCTCCGGCATCACCACCGCGGCCGTGAAGGTGCTCGACGCGGCCGTGCAGAAGGCCTACGGCGGGAAGAAGAAGGTCGTGTGGTTCGAGGCCCACGCCGGCGACGAGGCCCGCAAGCGCTACAGCCCCAGCACCACCGACGACCAGCTGAAAGCGCTCCCCGAGGACGGCCAGCGCGCCGCCTACCTGCCGGACGACACCCTCAAGGCGTTCGACTACTACAAGGTCGGGCTGAAGGGGCCGCTCACCACGCCGATCGGCGGCGGGTTCCGCAGCATCAACGTCTACCTGCGGTTCCGGTTCGACCTGTACGGCTGCGTCCGGCCGGTCCGGTACTACCAGGGCGTGGACGCCCCGAACCGGAACGCCAACAAGGTCGACATGTGCATCTTCCGCGAGAACACGGAGGACGTCTACTGCGGGATCGAGTTCAAGAGCGGCAGTGACAAGCAAAAGAAGGTAGTATCGTTCCTCCGCGAGCTGGGCTACGGGCCGGACGTGCTGCTCGACTCGGCCGGCATCGGCATCAAGCCGATCAGCCCGGAGCGGAGCAAGCGGCTGGTGCGGATGGCCGTCCAGTACGCCATCGACAAGAAGTGCCCGAGCGTGACCCTGTGCCACAAGGGGAACATCATGAAGTTCACCGAGGGCGCGTTCAAGGACTGGGGCTACGAACTCGCCAAGGCCGAGTTCCGCGACAAGATCGTCACCGAGGACGAGGTGTACAAGGACCACGGCGGGAAGGCGCCGGCCGGGAAGGTGGTCATCAAGGACCGCATCGCCGACAGCATGTTCCAGCAGATCCAGCTGCGGCCCGAGGACTACAGCGTGATCGCCACGCCGAACCTGAACGGCGACTACCTGAGCGACGCCGTGGCGGCGCTGACAGGCGGGATCGGGCTGGCCGCCGGGGCGAACATCGGCGACGGGGCGGCAATGTTCGAGGCCACGCACGGCACGGCGCCGAAGTACACCGGCCAGAACAAGGCGAACCCGGGCGCGGTGCTGCTGAGCGGCGCGCTGCTGCTGGAGTTCCTCCAGTGGTTCGAGGCGGCGGAGCTGGTGAACAAGGCCGTGGAGGCGACGTTTGCCGAGGCCGACGCGACCGCGAAGGCCGGCCCGGGCGGGAAGTTGTATGTGACCTACGACATCGCCCGCCAGTTCCCCGGCTACGGCGAGCAGGCCGGCGCCAGCAGCACCGCCTTCGCCGACCGCATCATCCACCACATCGAGAAGATGTAGCCAGTTGATCGGCGCGGGGGCCACAAGCCCCACCCCGACACCCGACGAGCCCGGCCCGCCGCACGAACGTGCGGCGGGCCGGGCTCGTTTCGCGTTGACCCGCACCGACCAGCTCACGCGCCCCAGCCCCGCCGAGTCGAGCGTACCGGGGACGAACCCCGGGTGCGGGCCTCCCACTTGACATGCAACCATATGGTTGCATAATATGCGGCGACCGAGTCCCTCGCCGCACGGACCGAGGCAGACCCGCTGCCGCGGAGTCGTTGAAGGAGCCAGCTGATGGCCGAGTCGCGCTTCGTTTACGTGACGTACATCCGCACCACGCCCGAGAAGCTGTGGCAGGCGCTTCTTGAGCCCGAGTTCACCCGCCGGTACTGGTTCGATACCCGGCTGGAGTCCGGGTGGACCCCCGGGGCATCGTGGCAGCTGATGATTCCCGACGGGCGCGTCGGCCACAGCGGCGAGGTCATCGAGGTCGAGCCGCAGCGGCGGCTCGTCCTGTCGTGGCGGGCGGAGTTCAAGCCGGAGCTGCGCGCCGAGGGGTACTCGCGCGTGACCTTCGAGCTCGAACCGCAGGGGGAGTCGGTCCGGCTCACCGTGGTCCACGAGATCGACAAGCCCGGGTCGAAGCTCGTCGGCTCTCTGTCGGCCGGGTGGCCGCACCTGCTGGCCAGCCTCAAGAGCCTGCTCGAAACCGGGGAGTCGCTCGCCGAAACCCGCCACTGGCCCAAGGGGCTGTGAGGGCGAAGGGTCGGGCGCGTGTCGCTACCATTCCCACGAGGGTCAGGAGATGTCCGAGGCAGGGCCGGCGGTCCGGGTGGCGGTCGTCTTTCACAGCGGCTACGGCCACACGGCCCGGCAGGCCGAGGCGGTCGCCGCCGGCGCCGCGGCCGTGGCCGGCGTGGCGTCCCAGCTGGTCGCCGTCGAAGGGGCCGACGCGGCCTGGGACGACCTGGAGCGGGCGGACGCCATCGTCTTCGGCAGCCCGACGTACATGGGCGGCCCGTCGGCGCAGTTCAAGACCTTTCAGGACGCGACCTCGCGGCGGGTCATGGCGGCCGGCTTCCGGTGGAAGGACAAGGTCGCGGCCGGGTTCAGCAACTCGGGCGGGCGGTCCGGCGACAAGCTGGCCACGCTGATTCAGCTGGCGCTGTTCGCCGCCCAGCACGGGATGCACTGGGTCAACCTGGGCCTGCCGCCCGCCAACAACTCGTCGAAGGGGTCGGAGGCCGAGCTGAACCGGCTGGGGTTCTTCCTGGGCGCGGGGGCGCAGTCGAATGTCGACGAAGGGCCGGACCTCGCGCCGCCCGAGGCCGACCTGGCGACGGCGCGTCACCTGGGCCGACGGGTGGCCCAGGTGACGCGCCAACTCGTCCGGGGCAGGGCCGGGTGACCGAACCGCTCACTCCCCGCCGGCCATCTCGCCGCACGCCGCCAGAGCCAGGACTGCGAACGCCGATCCGGCGTTCGTGATGTAGTGGGCGCGGTCGGTGCTCAGGCTGCGGGTGAACCACCGGCCGCTCTCCCGCTGGTGGGAGCGCAGCCACGCCACCCCCCGCGTCACCGCCGGGTCGGCCACCGGCACCCCGGCCTGCCGCAGCACGTACACCGCCAGCCCGGTCGCGTACCCGTCGCTCGGGGCGGCCGGGTCGTTCGGCGTCTTCATCTCATCCCGCCGTTTGTACGCCCCAAGCGACGGCAGACACCACCCGCCGTCCGCCCGCTGAGCCGCCTTTAACTCGGCCACGATCCCCTTCTGCTGGTCGGCGGAGAGGAGACCGTCGAGCGTCGTGGATGCCCACAGGAGCATCGCCCGGTGGTGCAGGTCCGGGGCGGCAGTCTTCGCCAGGTAGCCGTGGAGCTTCGTGAGGCCCGCCTTCGCGGCATCGGACTTCGCGTAGCCCTCGGGGGCGAGGCCGGCGGCCAGGGCGCCGAGGGTGGCCCCATAGTAGTCATCGTGTTCCATCGGCGGCCAGTCGCACTTCAGCCAGTTCCAGGCGCCGTCCGGGCGCTGGTCCTGCCACATCCGGGCGAGGGCGTTGCGGGTGGCGGGGGTGAGCTTCCCACCGGTCTGGGCGTCGGTCGCGGCCAGCCCGAGGGCGGTGGCCACCACGTAGGTCGGCCCCCGCGGCTTGCCGCCCGCCGTCCACGCGGCCACGTCGGCTTCAAGGAACTTGCGGACCTCCTTCCAGCCGGCGTCGCCGGGGAGTCGCGGGCGGGCGAGGAGGTACGGCAGGTTGGTGTGGCAGGTGATGCACTTCCGCTCGCGCGTCCAGCCGACGCCGACGCCGTCGAGGTACTCGGCCGCCTTCGCCGCGGAGAGCGCCTTCGCCAGCGGCTCGTCAGGTCGGGTGGACTCCGGGATGGGGACGTCGGGCGGGGCGGCGACAACAGCGGCGAGGAGAAAGGTGAGGATCACGTCTGGGGCTCCGGACGGGGGCGGGGCGGCGGGACCGCGGGGGCGTGCGGGGCGTGCCAGACCATCCACCCCAGCCAGCCCGCGGCGGCCACCAGCGTAACCGACCGGGCGGCGAGAAGGAACAAGGCGAACGCCGACGGGCCGCCCCAGGTGACCGGGTCGGTCGAGAGGCGGGGACCGTACACGCTCGGGTAGAAGCACGGGAACACGAGCGTGGTGAGCACCCCGGCCGCGAGCAGGAGGGCCGCCCAGCTGCGCTCGCCCCAGGTGCGAAGCGGCAGCAGTACGACGAGCGGCAGCACCCAGTGGAGGTACTGCGGCGACCCGACCTTGTTCGCGGCGATGAACCCGAGCCACACCAGCAGCGCCGACGCGACGACGTGGGGGACGAGGGCGGGGCTTCCCGCCCGCCGGAACCCGCGGACGGCGAGGCCGACGGTCAGCGGCACGGACAGCAGCATCAGCCAGCGGGCCAGCTCGGCGACGCGGGCGGCGAGGGCGCCGGTCACGTTGTAGCTGCCGTGCCCGTGGCCCACGCGGGCCGACGGGTCGAGCAGGAACACCGGCCACGCCGCCGGCGCCTCCAGCTGGAGGCCGCGGGTCGAGTGGTACGTCAGGAACTCGAAACCCCGCCCGCCCCCGCCGTACAGGTACGTCAGCACCGGCCACGCGGCGAGGATCGCCGCCGCGACCGCCGCCTCCTTCAGCACGCGGAGACCGAAGTGCCCCGGCCGGGTGGCCGCGGCGGCAAACACCCACACCGGCAGGAGCAGCACCGGCACCAGCTTGAACGCGGCCCCCGCGACCAGTACCGCGTACCCGACCCGCGGCCGGCCCGCCGCCAGCGCCCACACCGCCGCGAGCGCTGTCAGCCCGACCACCGGATCCTGCCGGTCGTACAGGATCAGCCCGACCGTACTCGTGGCGGCCACGTACCCGACGAGCCGGCCGACGCGGGCGAGCGGCGGCTCGTGCGGGTACACCCGCCGGGCGATGAGCCATACCAGCGCCAGCGACGCCGCGTCCACGGCGAACAGGACGAGCCCCAGCGCCACCTCGTAGCGGTCGCCGGCGTCCCGCTCGGCAGCGGACTCCTCGGTGTAGGGGTACTCGTGCTTGTTCGGCCGGAGGCGGACAAGGGCCGGCGCCCACCCGGGGAGTCGGTCGGCGAGCCAGACCGGGGCCGCGCCGAAGAGGACGGCGAGGTGCGGGTACTCTACCTCGCGGGTGCGGTACAGCTCGGCGACGCCGGCCGACCGGGCGGCCTCGCCGTAGTCGCGGAACAGCCGGTACTCGCCGGCCGTGGTGACCGCGAACAGCCCGGCCCGGACGAGCAGGAAGCCGACGATCAGGACGACGTACAAGAACGTGGGGCGGGTCATCCGGGCAGTGTACGGCCCCGGCTACCGCGGCATCGGGGGCGCCGGCGGTGCCGCGCCGCCGGGGCTGTTCGCCAGCGAGGAGTAGTACTGCCGCAACAAGCCAGCGTATCGGGGCATGAACTCCTCGCGGTAGTACTGCGACATCTGCTGCCGCAGCCGCTCCGGCAAGTGCCCCCACACCTCCTTCGCCACCTCGTCGGCGAGCGGCAGCTGCGGCGACAGCGGGGGCAGCCGGTCGGTCGAGCGCTTGTTGCCGCCGGCCGTGGTGCCGGGCTGGTCCTTCGGGTCACCGGTCTTCGCAACCGTCCCGCCCGGGTCCATCGGCATCGGCATCGGCCCCTTCTCGCCCCCCTTCGGGGTGCTGGCCGTACTGCTGGGCTCCTTGCCGTCCTTGGGCAGGCCGCCCTGTCGCGGGCGGCGGCCGTTCGTCTGCCCGTCTATCGGGTTCATGCCGCCCGGATTCATGCCCCCGGGATTCATCCCGCCCTTCGGGTCAGGGCCGCCCTTGCCCCCACCGCCTTCCTTCATCCCCGGCATCCCGCCGTCCTTGCCGTCGCCCTTCTGCTCCTTCGAGTCGTTCCCCTTGTCGCCGCTCTTGTTCTGGTCGTTCTTGTCCTGGTTGTTCTTGTCGTTCGACTCGCCGCCACCGCCCTTCGGCGGGGAGTCGGGCGGGTCGAGGAGCTTGTCGATGTCCTTGAGGATGCCGCCCTGGGTGGCGCGGGTGGCCTCGCCGGCGTCGGTCATGGCGAGCTTGTCGCTCACCCGCTTCGCGTTGGCGATGATCCGATTGACGACCTCGACGGGGTCTTCGGCCTTGCCGCCCTCGGGCGCGGGGTCGCGGGAGCCGTCCGGGCGGACCTCGCGCGGCGGCGGGGCGACCGGGAGCGGGTCGGCGGCGAGAGCCGGGACGGCGACCGCGGCCGCGAGTGCGGCGAGGAGGCAGCGGAGGAACGGGGCGGGGCGGTCCTGCTCCGTCGCGCCGGCCGCGGCCGCGTGCCCGATACGTGCGTCCCTCACGGCTTCTCCTCCGCGGGCGGCTGGAACTCGCGGGCCAGTTCCTGGAACAACTCGGCCAGCTGGCGCTGGGCGGCCTCGATCTCCGCCAGCTCCTCGCGGGCGTCGTCCGTCAGCTGGGCGGGGTCGGGGTTGGCGCGGGCGAACGCGGCGGTCCGCTCGTTCAACTCGACCTGCAGCGCCCGCAGTGCTTTCAGCTGAGTCAGCGGCGGAACCGCGTCCCCGTTGCGGGGAGCCATCGGCATCGGGCCGCCCATCGGCATCGGCACCGGCGGCATCCCCCCGGCCATCGGCGGCCGGCCGGCGCGGGGCGGGTCCTGCTTCAGCGCCTCCACCACCTGTTCCAGCCGGCGGACGGCCAGGGCCATCGGCCGGGCCACGCGGTCGTGGTTGCCCTTCTCCAGGTCCGGGTCGAAGGCCGAGTCCGGGTCGGCGCCGAGGGCGTCCTGGCGGCGGGCCTCGGCCTTGCCGGCCGATTTCTCCATCGCGTCCGCGGCGTCGGTGACGATCCGCGCGAACACCGCCAGCTGGGCGAACTCGCGGTCAGCGAGCCCGCGCACCTCCCCGGCCAGCGCCCGCTCGCGGTCTTCCAGGTCGCCGTAGCTGGCGAGCAGCGGGCGGGTCCAGCGCTTCCCCTTCAGCACCACCTCCTGCACCCGTCCGGCCTCGGCCGCGGCCGCCTTCTGGCGGTCGAGCAGGGCCGTCACCTGGGCCGACAGCCGGCGCCGGGTCTCGTCCGCCAGCTGGTCGTCGGCCCGGGCGGTGCGCTGGTCGAGGCGGTCTCGCGCCTCGTCCAGCTTCTCGACCGCGGCCCGCTGGGCCTCGGTCGGGTCGGCGCCGTTCTCCAGGTCGTCGCGGGCGCTCTCGGCTTTGTCGAGGGCCGCCCGGGCGTCGCGCGCCGCGGCGTCGGCGCGGTCGCGGGTCAGCCGTTGGACGAGGTCGCGGGTCTGCTCGACGAGCTTCTGCTGCTCGGGGGCCAGCCGGCGGAGCTCTTCCCCGCGCTTGTCCGCATCCGGGACGCGGGCGGCCTCGGCGGCGCGGCGGCGGAGGTCGTCCTGGGCGGCGGCGGTGGCGTCGGCCTGGTCGGCGGCCGAGCGCCAGCGGTGGGCCAGCTCGGGCACGGCCTCGGTCGGCTGCTCGGTCAGCCCGGCGGCGAACCGCTCTAGCCGGGCCGCCGCCGACCGCTCCTTCCCCGCAGCCTCGCCCTGGCGGTTCTCCCGCACCGCGGCGCCGCCCTGGCGCAGCTCGTCCGGCAGCGCCTGTCCCCCGGCCGCGTCCACCGCCCGGCGGATGGCGTCGGCCTCGGCGGCGGCGCGGTCGGCGGCGGTCTTGTGGTCGGCCGCGTCCGACCGCGCCTGCTCGGCCTTCGCCTCCAGCCCGCCGCGCTCCGCGGTCCCCGGCGAGAGCATTCCCGCCTTGGCGGCCAGGTGGTCGGCCTCCTTCAGCTTCGCCTCGGCCGAAGCCCGGCCCGCGGCGGCGTCCTTGTCCTTCTCGGCGGCCAGGTCGCGGGCCCGGCCGAGCAGGGTTCCGGCCTGGTCGGCGAGGCGGTCGGTGCGGGCGGCGGCGCGGTCGAGGTCGGCCTTCTGGTCGGGCGTCAGCGCGTCCGGCGCCTTCCCCGGGGGGACGCTCCCGGGGAGGCGGTCGGCGGCCTCGGCCTCGCGGGCCACGGCGTCGCGGAGGAGCCGGGCGTCGCCGCGCAGTTCGGCGGCGCCGCCCCAGTGCGACAGCACATCGACGAGGTTCGACAGGCTGTCCTCGACGGCCTTCTGGTGGCGGGCGGCGCGGGCCAGGGGTTGCGCGGCGGGGGGCGGCTCCCCGGCCTTCGCGGGCGGGGTGGCGGCCTTCTGGCGGGCGTCGCCCAGCAGCGCCTCGACGGCGGCGAGGTCGCGGTCGGCGGTGCGGCCGAGTTCCTCGGCCACCACCCCGAGCCGGTCGGTGGTCGGGGACTTCGGCAGGTCGTTGGCGGCCGCCAGCTCGCGGAGGGCGTCGGCCTTCGCCCGCAGCCCGGCCGCCGGGTCGGTCACGCGGCCCCGCACCTGCCGCTGCGACTGCTCGGCGGCGAGCAGCCGTTCGCGGTCGGCCGGGGCGGCGGTGCCGTCGGCCTGGAGCCGGACCGCGGCCTGGGCGGTGGCCTCGCGCTGCTGCTCGCGGACGCGCTGCAACTCGGGCCGCATCGCCGCCAGGTTGCGCTGGATCACCGCCTCGATCGCCTCCCGCGAGGCGATGCGGACCTCCACCTCGCCGCTCCGGCCGGGGTCTTTCAGCACGGCCACGTCGTCCCAGTCGTCGGCCGCGGCGCGGAGGAAGACGACGTCGCCGTCGCGGACCGGGGTGCCGTCGTCGCGGAGGAGCGATGCCACCGGCAGGAGGAACGCCGCATCGTACTGCGGCGGCTGCGGCGGCCCGAGGACGGCGGCCGGGCCGACGGCCGCGGGAAGGGCGCGCGCGGTCGGGCGGAGGTCGGCCAGCGGGATGGTGCGGACGCGCCCGTGGGGGCCGACGCGGTATTCGAGGAACGCCCGCCGCAGCCCGTACACCCGGTCCACGACCGACACGGCCACCGTGAGGGACGCCTGCGGGACCACCATCGACGGGTCGCGGCCCGGGGCCGGGCGGAGGAGTGACACGGCCGGCGCCGGGTCGGGCGTGAGGCGGATCTCCAGCAGCCGGACGCCCGAGAGGCCGGTGGCGTCGGTGAGCCGGACGGCGTACAGCCCGGAGAACGTGGGGGTGAACTCGCCCCACATCACCTTCCCGTCGCCGGAGAGCGTGAGAGGCACGTCGGCCCCCACCACCCCGGCGAGGAGCCCGGCCCCGGTGGCGGCGAGCGGGTCGAGGTGGCCGACCGGGGCGAACGGGGCGGCGCGCTCCACCGCCGACCGGTCGCCCTGGTAGGCGAGCGCGGCCCGGGCCAGCGGCACGTCGGCGGCGGCCCGGAGGCGGACGGCGGTCCCCGCGGGCACCTCGATCACGCCGGCGCCGTCCGGCAGGTCGGTCTCCCGCTGGCCGGTGTAGGCCGGGGGCGTGACGTGCAGCTGGGGCGACGGCCGGCCGTCGAGCGGGACGAGTCGCGGCGGCGGGACCACGGCCACCATCTGCCAGCCGGTGTCGGCGTCGTTGGCAGCGACGCGGAAGTCGAAGCTCTGGTGCAGCCGGGCAGCCTCGAACCGGGCGGTGACCACGGCCAGCGGCCCGCCCGGGCTGACGCCCGCGGGGAGTTCGGCCCGCGGGTCGGCGGCAGTCAGCGGGTAGACCTCCTCGAACTCCTCGCCGGACTGGAGCCGGAAGGCGACCGCGGCGCGGTCCGGGATGACCCCGCGGACGACGAACTGGAGCTCGAAGACGTCGCCCTTCGGGAGCCGGGCCGGGAGCGGCTTCGGGGCGACGAGTTCGATGCGCGTCCGGGCCGGCCACGGGTGCGGGCCGAACGGGTCGGCGAAGCGGAGGGCGGCGGTCTGGGCGCGGGCGGTGTCCACGAGGGCGGCCGGGACGGCGACGAGCAGGGCGACCGTCCCGAACGCCAGCGCCTTGAGGCAGCGGGCGCGGGGGACGATGTGGCCGAAGTCGTACCGCTCGGCGTGGCGCTCGGCCCGGCGGACGGCGGCCTCCCGGAACCGGGGGGACACGCCGCGGTCGTCGTCTGGGTCTTCCCCGAGGAACGACACGGCGGAGGCGAGGGAGTCGTTGAGCTTCGGGAACCGCGCCTCCAGCGCGAGGGCCACGGCGAGGGGGTCGGTGGGGAGGCGGAGGGCGGCGGCGAGACGGCGGGCGAGGACGCCGCAGGCGGCGAGGGTGGCACAGAGGGCGGCCCCGCGGGCGAGGGGCGGCAGCTGCCAACGGACGTCCACGAGGCCGACGGCGGCGAGGGCGGCGGCGACGGTGCCGACGAGGGCGAAGGCGGCGGCCCCGGCGGCGGTGCGGCGGCGGAGCCGGCCGAGGGCGGCGAGCCGGACCGGGAGGACGGGGGGGGCGGCCGTCCGCGACGGGTGGTTCGGCGGTGGCAGGACGAACGCCATCGACGGCTCCGGGTGGGCGAACGCGGACACGACGACCGAAGCGGGACCGACTCGGCGGCGGGCGTTCCCACCCCGGAAACCCGGCCCACTACCCGCCCCCCATGCTCCGGCGAACTTCGTCGGGGTCGATACCCCGGCCCCGCGCCCGCTCGTCGAAGCGGGGGTCACGCATGTCAAGCGGGAACGAGATTTCAGACACCGAGCCGAGGCCGAACAGGCTGGCCCCGTCGTCGGGGCCGCGGATCGTGAAGTCCTGTTGGCCGACGCCAAGTCCGGTCGCCCCGAGTGGGCCGGCGTCCGCGTCAGCCAGGTGGGCAACGAACCGGGTCATCCGGCCGTCCCGGTCGAACTCGTTGCCGATGGCCCACGTCAGCCCGTACAGCAGCGGCAGGAAGACGACCTCGTCCCCACCCCCCTCGTAGAAGAGCTTCGCTGCTCGGATCAGTTTTGACGGTGCGAAGCCCACCCCGGACAGCTCGTCGAGACCGACGAAGTCCAGCCGAGTAGGCTGGTTCACAGCGTCCAGCCGGTACACTTCCAGGCAGCCAAGGTGAGTGAGCGAGGCGTTTAGGAATTCGCCCTGCAACTCCGTCCCGACCGACTGCCCTTGCCCGATCACCGCCGTCCGCGGCCGGTACGGGCTGTCGGCCGCGAGCAGCCGGCGGACTAAGTGCCGGCTCTTCTCTGCCGCTTCCTCGCGCCCCGCCCCCGGAACGAGCCGCCGCAGACAAACCAGATGGTGTAACCGGAGCCGTTCCCCCCAGCTGAGCTGCTCCGAACCACGCGCCTCCAGCGCGGCCTGCTCCCCGGCGTTGTAGGTCCAGTAGGCCCGTTGCAACTCGACCGCCCGCACGAACTCCGGCGGGCCGTGTACGGGTGGCGGGTTGGAGGGCAGCGTCTCCTCGTCCCCACCGACCGGGTCGGGCGCAGGGGGACCGGTCGATTTCCCGAACAGGCGGCCGAACAACCCCATACTGCCCCCGTCATGCCCCGCCGGCGACCTGTTGAACGGCCGCCATCAGGTCGTTCATCTCCTCGATCCGCAGCATCCGGATGTCGCGGACGGATGCCGCGAACCACGGCAGCGACCGGGCCACGTCCTGCGCCGCGAGTACGCACGTCACGGCGTTGATCTCCGGCCCGCCGAAGTAGACACTCCCCTGCTGCCACGTGAACCCGTGCCGCTGCAACACCCGGCAGATCTCCAGGTAGGCGTTGTTGTACGGGTCGCCGTAGTTGGTCCGGAGTTGCTCGATGTCCGTGTCGAAGGCGATCGCGTACACGGTCGATGCTTTCCGAAACGGCTTGGGGAGCCCGGTCCGCAGCTGCGGCTCGGACGGCGTGACGACTCCGGCCGGCATGATGTGCCCTCTTTGCACGACACCAACCGTCCATCTTAGCCGCCCGTCGGCCCGGCCGCACGCCCGTGGCGCGGGCCGTTACGAGGGCGTGACCGGCTCCGCCTACAGCAGGCGGTCCCGCTTCCGCAGCAGCCACTCGGCGGCGAGGACCGCCAGGAGCAGCACGAAGACGGACGGGTGGTTCCACAGCGGCAGCGGCGGCCGCGGCTCGTTCAGCGAAACCGGCTCCAGATCCTTCAGGTCCGTGAACAGCTCGTCGGCGTCGGCCAGCGTGTAGAAGCGGCCGTGCGACCGCTCCGCCGCCGCGGCGAGGTCGGCGCGGTTCAGCTCCACCCGCTCGCGCTCGGCCGGCGGCGGCAGCACCTTCGCCTCGGCCGACGCCGGGTTCGGCCCCGGGTCCGGGTCGGCGAGCGTGAACCGGTACACCCCCTCCGGGGTCCGGGTCAGCACGCCCTCGAACTCGCCCCGCCCGGTCTTGGCGCGGGACAGGACGAGCTCCTGCGCCTCCGTCTCCCCGGGGCCGGAGGTGCCGTCGGCGTTCGGGAGCGGCGAGTGGGTCACCCGCACCCGTACGACCGTCCCCTCGGGCGGCTCCGGCGCATCGTCCGGGAAGTGAACCTTCACCCCGATGCGGTCGCCCCGGCGGAACGGCCCCGCGGGCTCCAGCTTGAGTTCGACCTTGCCGCGCCGCGTCCGGGCCAGCGCCCGCACCGCCTGGAGCCAGAAGCGGTTGAACTGCACCTCGTCCGCCCGGAACCGCCACCGCCACGTCTCGTCGAAGCCGAGGAAGATGACCCGCCCGGCCCCCGCGAACTGCTGGAGGGCGAGCGGGTGGTTCTCCCGGCCGGGGCCGCCCTCGGCGGGGCGGTCGGGGTGGACGGCCAGCACCTCGGCGGCCGGCTTGCGGGCGTAGCCGCGGGCGTACCAGTACAGCGGCGGGAGGCGGTTCCAGACGCGGTCCGCCTCGGCCGGGTCGGGGCTGAAGCGGAACAGCGGGTGGGCCTTCCCGGTGACCGTCAGGCCCGGCCGGTAGCCGTCGGTGAGCGGGCGGTCCTCGGGGGTCGGCCGCGGGGCGGCGTCGAGCGGGACGACCGGCAGCACGTCGGCCAGCGGCGTGTCGGCGAACGCGGCCGGCGAGTGGTGCTCGCCCGCCATCGCCAGCAGGCCGCCGCCCTTCACCCGCACGAAGTCGGCCAGGTCTTGCAGGGCGCGGGCCGACTGCGGCAGCAGCTTCGGGTCGAAGTCGCCGAGGATGACCACGTCGTAGGCGAACAGCTGGTCGCGGGTCGGGAACGCTTCCAGGGCCACCGCACTCTTGTCGGTCTCCGACCAGCCCGGCGACGCCCCCACCAGCACCGTCTTGAACTCGACCGACTTGTTCCCCGCTACCCGCTCCGACTCGCGCTCCATCAGCACCTTGGCGAAGCGGAAGTCGTAGCGCGGCCGCCCCTCGACGAACAGCACCCGGGAGCGCTTGGCCTCGGTGACGGTGACGCGCCGCTCGATGCGGTTGTTGGCGGTGTCGGCCTCGCCGGGGGCGGGCGGCACCTCCAGCACCAGGGTCTTCTCGCCCACCTCGGTCGGGGTGTACGGCACCTTCACGATCACCCCCGCGGCCGTCGGCGGCACCACGTCGCGGCCCTTCTCGACCAGCCGGTCGCCGACCTTCTCGTACAAGATCACCGGCACCGCGTCCGGCGGCACCGCCCCGCGCGACGACAGCCGGGCGCGGACGTCGAGGGTGTCGCCGCGGGCCACCACGTCGTCGAACACGGGGTCGGAGAGCCGCAGGTCGGGGACGACCCACGGGTCGCCGACGCCGACGAGGTACAGCGGCACCCCGGCCGCCTCGGCGGCCTTCGGGAGCGTGGCCCCGGCGGTGGTGACGCCGTCGGTGAACACCACCACCGCGGCCAGCGACCCGCCCTGGAACGCCTTCGCCACGGCCTCGACGCCGTCCCCCAGGTGCGACTCGTCCCCCTCGGGGCGGAGCGCCAGCAGCGCGTCCCGCGCGGCCGCGGCGTCGCCGGCTTCCGAGACGGTGCCGACCGGCCGGGCCTGCACGTCGAGCGCGAACACATGCACCTTCACCCGCTTCTCGGCGAGGAGCCGGTCGAGCCAGTCGGCGCCCGGGCGGGTGAGGAGCAACTGGGCGAGCTTCAGTCGGTGCGTGCGCGGCAGGTCGAGGGCGCCCGCCAGCTGTTCGGCCTTCGCACGCACGGCGGGGTCCTTCAGGTCGTCCACCGTGGCCATACTCGCGGACGTGTCGAGGATGATGACCACCTCGGGCCACCCCTCGCGCTTGAACACGAGCTTCCACTGCGGCAGCAGCACGCCGAGGACGGTGAGGAATACCAGCGCCCGCAGCCCGGCCGCGGCCGCGACGCGGGCGAACCCGCCGGCCGCGGCCCGCTCCCGCAGGTACATCCCGACCCCGTAGCCGACGACCAGCACGGCGAGGCCGGCCACGGCCCAGCGGTCCGAGCGGGGGTCCGGGGTGACCAGCGACACCCGCTCCGGGACCACCCGGTTGCTCTCGCCCGGTGGCGCGGCCGGGACGCCGACGACCCAGGCGACCGTGCCCTCGGCGGCGTCCCGGGCCGGGTCGGGGAGGAAGCCGAACAGGTCGCCGGTGAGCTCGACCCGGGCGGCGAGCGCCACCACCCCCGCGGCCAGGGCAAGCGGCACGAGCGCCGCCGCGGTGCCGAGCCGGCGCAGCCACGGCCGGCGGTCGGGCGGCCGCGTGGCCCCGGCGCCGGCGGGCGCCCGGCCCGGGCCGAGCCGCCACGCCAGGAACAGTTCCGCGGCCAGGAGCCCGAGCAGCCCCCACGCCACCCAGCGGGCCAGGGTCGGGCCGTGCGGCCGGGGCACGGCGGCGGCCGGGACGCCGCTCCCGTCCGACGGCCGGGCCTCGGCCGGCTCCGCCACCACCTGCACCGGGCCGACCGACGTCCAGTCGGCCGGCTCGACGCGCTTCAGGTCGGACTCGGCGTCCCCGGCCGGGTTGACCGCGAACACCCGGTCGCGGACGTCGCCCAGGCCCATGCGGTAGAAGCCGGCGAGCCGCGTGTCCGCGAACCGGGCCACGGCGGCCTCGTCGCGGAGGACGACCGGCACCGCCCCGGCGACCCCCTCGGGGCCGGTCACGCCGGCGGTCAGGCCGGCGGCCGCGGGCGGGAAGAACTCCTCCAGCGGGTCGCCGACGCGGGCCGTGTGCCGGTCCGGGTTGGCGGCGGCGAAGCGGAGGAGTTCGTGCTGGAACTCCAGGAAGCTCGGGAAGACGGGCCACTCGGTCCAGTCGCGGTTGAGCGTGCTGGTGTAGACCACCACCCGGCCGCGGAACCGCGCCCACTCCAGGACCGCCGGGTCGGGCTTGCGGTCGCCGGCCGGCGCCCCGCCCGGGACGAACGACAGCACCCGCCGGGCGGCCCCGTCGGCCATCCGGACGTAGGAGCGGAACGGCACCGTCACGAGCCCGGCGCGGGGGTTGTCCTCGCGGAAGGCGGCCAGCGGCGAGCCCGGCCGGCGGTACTCGGCGTCGTCCGCGGTGAGGCGGTAGCCGGGGTCGTCCGGGCCGCTCGTCACCACCTCGCCGAGCGGGGCGGGGAGGACGCCGTTGCCGTCGTTGTAGAGGAGGCGGTTGTACGCCTCGCGGGCCGCGGCCGCGTTCGGGCCGAGGCCGATCACCACGCCGCCGCCGCGCTTGAGGTGCGCCTCCAGGCGGGCGGCCGTCGCCGGGGTCACGGTCGGCACGTCGGCGAGGTAGAGGCAGTCGGCCCCGGCCGGGTCGCCGAGGGCGGGGTCGGTGAACTCGCCGGGGGACAGCAGCCAGCGCTCGGCGGGGAGCTCGGGCCAGCGGCCGCCGGGGCGGTGGAGCCGGGCGGGGGTGTCGGCCGGGCGCACCCCCGGCGGCACGAGCGCCCGGGCCAGGTACTCGCCGGCCCGCCGCAGCGGCTCGGGCTCGGCCTTCTTCCCGTCCACGATCAGGGCGTGCAGCCCGTCCCGGGCCTCGACGGCCACGGCCCGGGTGTCGTCGGCCGGGAGGTCGTCGCCGTCGGCGACGCGGACCTGGATCAGGTGGACGCCCGGGGCGACGAAGCCGGACCGGCTCCCCTCCAGGGTGAACGACGCCGAGGCCCGCCCGCCGGCCGGGACGGCGGCGGTGGCCTCGGTCTTCACGGCGGCGGGCGTCTCGGGGCCGGCCCCGGACGGCCGGCCGAGGAGGAGTTCGAGCTTCACCGGCGGGCGGTCGCGGCGGCCGAAGTTCTGCACCGTCGCCGTCACCACCAGCGGCGAGCCGACCACCGCCACCGGGTCGGACAGGGCGAGGTCCACGAGCGCCAGGTTGTCGAGGTCGTCGCCGGCGGCGTCCACGACCACCACGTCGGCGGCGCCCTTGCCCTCCTTCCCCTTGAAGATGACGGCCCAGGCCTCCGGCGGCGTCCCGTCCCCGCGCGGCAGGGCGGCGGCCCAGGCCGACCGCTGGGCGTCGGTGAAGAACGTGACCTGCCGCCGCGGGTAGCCGCGCGGGGAGCGGGCCAGGGCGTCCGCGACGAGCGGCAGCACGGCGGCCGCGTCGGCGGCGCCGTGTGTCGGCTTCAGCTTCTGGAGCTCGCGGAGAACCTTGTCCGGGGCGTTCGACGGGCCGGGGACGACGGCCTGCGGGGTGCCGGCCATGAACAAGACGGTGTAACCGTCGCCCGGGTTCCCGCCGCGGACGAGATCCTCGGCCTGGGCCACGGCCTTCTCGAACCGCGTCCGCCCGTCGGCGGTGCGGGCCGTCGTGCTGAGCGAGCCGTCCACGACGAGGACGTGGTGGGTGCGGGTGCCGGAGGCGAGGAACTCGGGGACGCCGGGGGTGACGCGCTGCCACCAGCGCTCGGCCCAGTCGGCGGTGGCGGCGAGGGCGAAGGCGGCGAGGAGGAGGGCGGCGGCCCGGAGCGCCAGCAGCAGCCACTGGTCGATGCGCCGGCGGTGCCGCCGCTCGGCCACGACCAGGAAGCGGACCGCGGCCCAGGGGACGATCTGGTAGCGCTTGCGGAACAGGAGGTGGACGAGCAGCGGCACCGCGACGGCCGCGGCGGCGGCCCCCGCGGCGGCGGCGGGGGTGAACACGGCGAACGCGGGCGGGGGCACGGGCATGTGGGGGGTCGGTCGTGGTGCGGCGCGGGCGCCCGGGTTGCAGGCCCACGCCCGCCCCCTCGGGAAGGGGCAGGCGGCTCATCCTCCGGCCCGGCGGCCGGTGCGGTCACGTGGCCATGATGACCGTCTTCACCTCAGTGTAGAGCTGGAGCGCGTACTGCCCGAGCTCCCGGCCGATGCCGCTCATCTTGAACCCGCCGAACGGGGCGGCGGCGTCGAACACGTCGTAGCAGTTCACCCAGACGGTCCCGGCCTTCAGGGCGTTCGACAGGCGGATCGCCTTCTTCACGTCCCGCGTCCACACGGCCGCGGCCAGGCCGTAGAAGCTGCGGTTGCCGCGGGCGATCACCTCGTCGGCGTCCTTGAAGCGCAGGATGCTCATCACCGGCCCGAAGATCTCCTCCTGGGCAATCTTCATGTCGTCGCGCACGTCGGCGAACACCGTCGGCTCGACGAAGTAGCCGCGGTCGCCGACCCGCCCGCCGCCGACCAGCCGCCTCGCGCCCTCCTTGTTGCCGGCGTCGATGTAGCCGAGGACGCGGTCCATCTGTTCGCCGCTCACCTGCGGCCCCTGCTCGGTGGCCGGGTCGAACGGGTCGCCCACCCGCCGGGCCTTCGCCTTGGCCGTCATCTTGTGGACGAACTCGTCGTACACCCGGTCCTCGACGAACAGCCGGCTGCCGGCCACGCAGCACTGCCCCTGGTTGAAGAACAGCCCGAAGTAGGCGCCCTCGACCGCGGCGTCGAGGTCGGCGTCGGCGAAAACGACGTTCGGCGACTTGCCGCCGAGTTCGAGGCTGACGCGCTTCAGGTTGCTGTCGGCCGCGGCCTTCATCACGACCTTGCCGGTGCTCGTCTCCCCGGTGAAGGCGATCTTGTCCACGCCCGGGTGGCCGGACAGCGCCGCCCCCGCCGTCGGGCCGTACCCGGGAACGACGTTGATGACGCCGTCCGGGAAGCCGACCTCCTGCGCCAGCTGGGCGACGCGCAGGGCGGTGAGCGGCGTCTGCTCGGCGGGCTTGAGCACGAGGGCGTTCCCGCAGGCGAGCGCCGGCCCCCACTTCCACGCCTGCATGAGCAGCGGGAAGTTCCACGGGATGATCTGCCCGACGACGCCGACCGGCTCGTGCCGAGTGTAGCAGAAGTAGTCCCCGTCCACGGGGATGGTCTGGCCGTGGATCTTGTCGGCCCAGCCGGCGTAGTAGCGGTAGCACTGGAGGGTCAGGGGCAGGTCGGCGGCGAGGGAGTCGGCGATGGGCTTGCCGTTGTCGAGCGTTTCGAGGGCCGCGAGCTCGTCCTTGTGGGCCTCGATGGCGTCGGCGAGCTTGTTCAGGAGCCGCCCGCGGGCCGAGGCGTTCATCCGCCCCCACGGGCCGGTTTCGAGCGCGGCCCGGGCGGCCGTCACGGCCCGGTCGACGTCCTCCTTGTCCCCCTCGGCCACGCGGCAGATCACGTCCCCCGTGGCCGGGTTGACCGTCTCGAACGTCTTCCCGGACGCGGCCGGCAGCCACTTCCCGCCGATGAACATCTGCTGGTCGGGCACCTTCGGCGGGACAGGCTTCGGCTTCAGCGCGGCGGCGACGGACATGGGAGAGCCTCGGGGGAGGGGAACGACCGCCATTGTCGCCGGGCCTGCCGGCGAGTCAACCGGCCGGGGCGCGGGTCCGAGGAGGCGTTCTCGGTTCACGGCCCGCTCGACCGACGCGGGATGAACTCCGGGGCCACGTCAGCTGCGCCGGCTCGGGCCGGCGGCCTGTTCCGGGGCCGTCACCGCCCGCAGTGCGGCGAGCGCCCACACGACGGAGAATGTCATGGCCGGCCGCCCCGCGTGCAGCACTCGTCGAGCGTGAAGAACGGCCCGGCCAGGCGACGGGCGGTTTCCTCGGGGGTGATCGCCTGAACCCACTCCGGGTCGCCTTCGGCCGCGGGGGCGGTGGTGGCGATGACCCGCCCCGCGGCGTCGCGGAGCTCGACCGGCTCGGTGCGGGCGGCGCGGGCGAACAACTCCTCGGCGTCCTCCCAGCGCACCGCCTTCCCGCCGACGTACAGCGTGACCATGTGACTCCCTCTGTTCGGGCGGTGCGACATTTTACCCGGCTTGCCACCCACCTGCAGGGCAACCGGCGAACGGTAACGCTCTCACCGTGTTGATAACAGCTAGCGCGGGCCGGAGTCAACCGACCGGCCGCTGGACACCCGCCCGGTCCGCCGGGATACTGAGCCCCGTCCGCCCCCGCCCCCGGAGCCGCTCATGCGCGTCCTCGCCGCCCCTCTCGCCGCACTCGCCGTCGCCACCGGATTCGCCGCCCGGGCCGAGCCCCCCGCCCCCGAGAAGTTTTCCGAGGAGGGCTTCGTCCGCATCTTCAACGGCAAGGATCTCACCGGCTGGAAGATTTCCGCCAAGACTGGTCACAGCAGGACCAGCGGGAACAAGAGCGGCGGGAAGTGGGAGGTGAAGGACGGGGCCGTCGTCGGCAGCCAGGACGTGCCCGGGAACGGCGGCATCATCATCACCGAGAAGGAGTACGGCGACTTCGAGGTGGCGCTGGAGATGAACAACGACGACGGCCCCGACAGCGGCCTGTTCCTCCGCAGCACCGACACCGGCAAGTGCTACCAGGCGATGATCGACTACCACAAGGGCGGCAACCTGATGGGGGTCTACGGCGAGGGGATCGGCGGCAAGCCGCACGTCCGCAACTTCGACTTCGGCAAGGACGTGACCGAGATCGTCGTCCCCAGCCGGCAGACCGACAGCGGGTTCAAGTGCCCGGTCCGGCCGGAGGACTGGAAGGCGTTCTGGAAGGCCGGCGAGTGGAACGAGCTCCGCGCCCGGGTCGAGGGGAACCCGCCGAAGATCACCACCTGGGTCAAGGGCGTGAAGTTCATGGAGTACACCGACACCGAGAAGCGGCTCGGCGACGCGGGCGGGATCGCCCTCCAGGTCCACGGCGGCGGCAACCACACGAAGGAGTTCGTGCGGTACCGGAGCATCCGGGTGAAGGAACTCAACAGGAAGTAGTCGGCCGGTTCGTCGAATGCCCACGCCTGCCCGGCCGTCTCCATGTACGGACGGGGTCGGCCGGGCTAGAATCGCCCGGGCCGGTCTCCCCACCGGCCCCTCTCCGGCGAGCGGGATCGGACGGTTGCAACCTGGAGGACGATGCGATGCGCGTGAGCAGCCTGCTGTCGCTGGCGGCCGTGGTCGGGCTGGCCCTGACCGGTGCCCGGGCGGACGACGTCAAGTCCGGGCCGGCGAAGAAGATCGGCGGCGCCTTCAACGTGAAGGCGTTCACCGGCGAGAAGGCCGGCGACACCCTGTGCTACGTCTGCAAGTACAACGCCGAGGCCCGGCCGGCCGTGGTGCTGATCTTCACCCAGAAGGCCGACGAGAACCTGGCCAAGGTCGTGCAGGCGGTCGACGGGGTGCAGAAGACCAACGCCAAGCTCGGCACCTGCGTCGTGGGCGTCGGCGGGGTCACCGGGAGCGACCTCGAGAAGCTCCAGACCACCCACAAGCTGACCACCCCGCTGACCGTGGCCAGCGACACCGACGGCCCGGCCGCCTACCAGCTGAACAAGGGCGCCGCCGTGACCGTGCTCGTCTACAAGCGGGGCGGGGAGATCACCCAGAGCTTCGGCTTCAGCGACACCAAGTCGGCCGCCGCCAAGGCCGCCGACATCGCCGCCGCCGCCAAGAGCGCCGTTGAATAAGTGACGTCCGGACCGGGGGTAAGCACCATCCGGTCCGTCGCACCGCTCGCCCGGGGTGAAATCCCGGGCGACACGCTATCGCCCCTCCCGGGGCTCAAGCCCCGAGCCGGGCACACGGCCGGCTAACGCCGGCCGTCGGTTTTGAGTCCCGGAGGGACGACGGCGCGTAGCCCGGGGTGGAACCCCGGGCGGGCGTCGGGCGACACGCCGGGGTGCCGTCGCAACCGCTGGTAGGAACCCCGCATGTCCCGCCCCGTTGCCCTGCTCCCCCTCGCGGCCCTCGCCTCTATCGCCTTCGCCCAGCCCGTCCCCGCCCCCCGCCCCCTCGACGTGACGCCCAAGCCGGTCGCCTCCGACCCGGCCGTCGCCATCGACTACGACATCGTCTACGTCCGCATGCCCCGCAAGGGGGACGCCGTCGGCACCAGCTGGGCCGAGATCGCCAACCCGACGTACTCCGACCCCGGCGCCGACCTCATGCTCCTCCACCCGGACGGCACCGAGGAGGTGCTCGTCGCCGGCGGGAAGGGGGCGGTCACCGACCCGGTGGTCTCGTTCGACGGCGAGTGGGTGTACTACTCGCTGTTCCACGACCTCACCGGCGGCACTGCCAACCAGGGCCCGCCCGCCGGCGCCGACATCTACAAGCTCAACCTGAAGACCCGCGAGAAGGTCCGGCTCACGACCCAGACCTTCACCCCCAACCGCGGCGCCGCCGACTGGTCCGCCGACTTCCGCACCCCGGCGCCGGGCAAGAACCACCTCCCCTACGGCGTGTTCAACCTCGGGGCGTGCCCGCTGCCGGGCGGGCGGGTGATGTTCGCCAGCAACCGCAACGCCTTCCGCCCGCCCAAGCGGCTGCCGCACGTCATGCAGCTCTTCGTGATGGACGACGACGGCGCGAACGTGGAGTGCGTCGGCCACCTGAACCTCGGCTCGGCCCTCCACCCCACGGTGTTGAAGGACGGCCGGGTCATGTTCAGCTCTCTCGAAAGCCAGGGGCTGCGGCACTCGATCCTGTGGGGGCTGTGGACCATCCACCCGGACGGCACGAACTGGGGGCCGATGGTGTCGGCCTTCATGCCCGGCCCGAACCCCACCGCGTACCACTTCCAGACCCAACTCACCGACGGCCGCGTCGTGGCCGAGGAGTACTACAACCAGACGAGCAGCGGGTTCGGGTCGCTGGTGGTGTTCCCGCCCGGCCCACCAGCTGGGGAGGCGCCGTTCGGCCCCGGCTATGCCGACGACCCCCGCAACCCGCCGCTCCAGCACGGCCGGCAGAGCGAGACGCAACCCCGCGTCCGCCGCTTCCCGTTCAGCCCCTACGGCATCGAGTCGCTCACCCGGTTCGCCCGTGCCGACGAGGGGCCGGCCGACTTCGCCAGCGGGCCGAACACCCCGCGCCGCACCGGCCCGCGCGTCGGCAAGGTGACGCACCCGTCCGCCGCCCCGCGGAACCACCTGCTCCTGGCGTGGTCGCCGGGGCCGGTCAACGGCGGGTACACGGTCCACGTCCCGGCCGTGGACAGCGGCCTGTACCTGTTGAAGGACGGAAAGGCCATCGACGAGCCGGGCCAACTCCTGAAGATCAAGGACGACCCGCGCTACAACGAACACTGGCCGCGGGCGGTGGTGCCGTACAAGGCCGTCCACGGGGTCGCCGAACCGGCCCGCCTGCCGACCCAGGCCAACGACGGCAAGCGGTCGAAGCACCTCCCGGCCGGCACGCCGTTCGGGCTGGTCGGCACGTCGAGCCTGCTCAAGCGCGAGAGCTACCCGAACGGGGTCGTGAAGGGCGTGACGGCCGCGTTCGCCGGCAACCCCGACCGCGCCGGCTACGCCGACCTCGACCCGTTCAACACGACGGACGGCACGGCCTCGGCGAACTGGTTCAACCAGGGCGCGGACGCCGGCCGTTACGCCAACGCCGACGTCCACGCCATCCGCATCCTCCTGACGGAGCCGACGACCGACCGGCCGGCCGGCCCGAACAGCGGGCGAACCTTCCGCAGCCACGCTACCGAGCGGCTCCGCATCCTCGGCGAGATCCCGGTCCGCAAGTTCACCGACGGGAAGGAGCCGGCCGACCCGGACGGCAACCCGGACACCAGCTTCCTGGCCAAGATCCCGGCCGACGTGGGCTTCACGTTCCAGACGATCGACCGGCACGGGATGGTGCTGAACATGGCCCAGACGTGGCATCAGGTCCGGCCCGGCGAGGTCCGCACCGACTGCGGCGGCTGCCACGCCCACAGCCAGGCGCCGACGCTGTTCGAGAAGACCGCCGCCGCCCGGCCGGACTACACCGTCTTCGACCTCACCCGCGGAGCCCCGCTCGTGACCACGCGGGCGAACGACACCTCGAACCGCCGCTGGGACGACAAGACCGAGACCGGCCTGAAGGTCGCGGCGGGCGTCGCCGACGTGGAGTACTTCCGCGACGTGAAGCCGATCCTCGACCGCAGCTGTGCCGCCTGCCACACCGCCAAGGCCGGCCGGCCGGCGGGGAACCTCGTACTAGACGACGCCAAGACGGTGGACCTGCCGGACTGCGACGACGTGCCGGGGACGTACTACCGGCTGGCGATGGACGCGGCGGCGCGGTTCGGGCACAAGCCGGTGATCGGGTCGTGGCGGCCGCCGAACGCCTCGCGGTACGTGCGGATGTTCCAGTCGCGGCGGAGCCTGCTCGTGTGGAAGGTGTTCGGCCGCCGCCTCGACGGCTGGACCAACGACGACTTCCCGACCGAGACCGAGCCCGGCAACCCACGCACGCTGCGGCTCAAGGGCGAGCCGGTCGAGAACACGGCCGCGAGCCGCAACCGCGCCGACCTCGACTTCGTCGGCGGCGTGATGCCCCCGCCCGACGCCGTGACGTCCGGCAAGGTGCGGCCGCTGACGGACGAGGACCGGTTCACGCTGGTCCGCTGGATCGACCTCGGCTGCCCGATCGACCTGGACTACGATGCGAAGCACCCCGAACGCCGGGGCACGGGCTGGATGCAGGACGACCAGCGGCCGACGCTGGCGGTGGCGTCGCCGCAGCCGGGCGCGAACCCGCCGCTGACGCGCCTCCTGGTCGGGATGCACGACACCACGGGCCTCGACCCGGCGGGCTTCACCGTCGTGGCCGACTTCCCGGTGGACGGCGCGGCCCCGAGGACGAACCTGGCCTCACGCTTCCGCGAGGCCGGGGCGGGCGTGTGGGAGTTGCCGCTGCCGGCGCCGCTGAGCGTGCGCCGGGGCGTGCTGACGGTCACCGTCCGCGACCGCGCCGGGAACGAGACGCGGACGGAGCGGGTATTCACGGCAGGCCGCTGAACGCCGACGGGCCGCGACCAGAGCGGTATCGAGCACGTGGACGGCGTCCGAGATCGACAGGGTCGGCACGGTCGGGTGTCCCCTCGGCTGGCGCCCCTATCACGCTGGCCGGGAGCGTAACCAAACCTCACCCCGCGCTCTTGCGGGCGGCCCACTCGTCGGAGGTGATGAGCACCTGACGGGCGTTGCTGCCGTTGAACCCGCCGACGATGCCGTCCTCGGCCATGTAGTCGATCAGCCGGGACGCCTTGCCGTAGCCGATCCCGAGGGCGCGCTGGAGTAGCGACGTGCTGCCGCGCTGCTCGCGGATGACGATCTCCACCGCCTGCTCGTACTGGGGGTCGCGTTCGCGGAGCGCCTCGCCGGTCGCCCCGCCGCCCTCCACCTGGTCGCGGGTCTTGAGGTTCAGCAACTCGCTGTCGTAGTTCGGCGTGTCGGTGGCGACCGCGTCCACGATGCGTTCGATCTCCTGGTCGCCGACGTAGGCGCACTGCGCCCGCAGCAGCGCGCCGTTCTGGAGGAGGAGCAGGTCGCCCTTGCCCAGGAGCTTCTCCGCCCCCTTCTCGTCCAGCACCACGGCGCTGTCGGAGCGGTTCGTCACCTGGAAGCAGATCCGCGCCGGGAGGTTGGATTTGATGAGCCCGGTGATCACGTCCACCGTCGGCTTCTGGGTGGCGAGGATGAGGTGAATCCCGGCCGCCCGCGACTTCTGGGCGAGGAGGATGATGCTCCCCTCGATCTCCTTCTTCATCTGCATCATGAGGTCGCCCACCTCGTCGATGAGGATCATGATGTAGGGCATCGTCCGCGGGATCGCGCGGCGCTCGTCCTCGCTGTCCGGGTTGACCCGGCGGACGACCTCCTCGAACGGCAGCTCGTTGTAGGTGGCGACGTTCCGCACCCGGGCGCGGTGGAGCCACTCGTAGCGCTCCTCCATCTTGTCCACCGCCCAGGCCAGGATCGCCTCCGCCTTCTTGGGGTCTTTCACCACCGGCGTCATGAGGTGGGGGATCTTCGCGTAGTCGCTCAGCTCGACCTTCTTGGGGTCGATGAGGATCATGCGGCACTCGTCGGGCCGCCGCGACATGAGGAGGCTGATGATGATCGTGTTCAGGCACACCGACTTCCCGGTGCCCGTGCGACCGGCGATGAGGAGGTGCGGCATGGCGGCCAGGTCGTAGGCCAGGGCGCGGCCCTCCACGTCCTTGCCGACGAAGACCGGGAGCTTGTACTTCGCCACCTTCGGCGTCGCGGCGAGGGCGGACACCACCTCCTTGAGGTGGACGGTCTGGCGGATCTCGTTGGGCACCTCGATGCCGACCGTGTTCCGCCCCGGCAGCGGCGCCACGACGCGGACGGACGGCACCCGCAGGTTCAGCGCCAGGTCGTCGGAGAGGTTCGTGACCTTGTTGAGCCGGAGGCCCGTTTCGAGGGCGATCTCGTACTGCGTGATGACCGGCCCGGTGTGGATGCCGACCACCTTGATGCTCAGCCCGAAGTCGGCGAACGTCTTCTCCAGCAGGACGGCCACCTCGCGCAGCTTCTGGGCGTGGTCCTCGACCGGGAACGGCTCCGGGTCGTTGAGGAGCGTCAGCGGCGGGAGTTCGTAGGGCTCGGCTTCGCCGGCCTCGTCCTCGGGCGGGGCCACGGCACGGAGCAGGGCCGCCAGGGCGGCCGGGTCGTGCGCGTCCGCATGCGAGTGGATCGGGATGTCCTCGACGCGCGACCCGGCCGGCGCGGGCTCCGGCGCGGGCTCCGGCTCGGGCGGGGGCACGTAGACGGTCGGCCGCGTGATCGGGATGGGGGTTGGCTCTGCGGCCGGGGCGGACGCCGCCACCTTCGTGGGGCGGGCGGCCTTCGCGGCGGCCAGCGCCCTCCGGCCGAGGGCCGAGGTCGCCCCCCAGCTGGCGCCCAGTACGACGGCCGAGAGGTCGCCGACCTTCTCGTTCACCCAGCCGCCGGCCTGCCACACGACGCGGAGGACCGCCACCACGAGCAGGGCCAGGCCCACGACCGCCCGGTCGGCCGCGAGCAGCAGTCCGACGAACGCTGCGCCGGCGAGGGCGGCGTAGTCCCATGGCGGGACGAGGTGGTCATCAATTTCCACCCGGACGAACGCCCCGACCGACCCGCCCGCGCCGGCGACCGCGACCGGGGCGAACCCGGCCCCGTCCGCCACAGCTGCGGCGGTCACTGTCAGGATCGCCCACCCGGCGCCGCGGACGAGGAGGCGGAGCGGATTACGGGTGACGACCAGCAACCCGGCCACGGTGAACCAGCTGACCAGGAACGCCGGCGCCGCCCAGCCGAGCGGCTCGACGAGGAGGGCGGCGACCCGGTCGCCGGGCTCGCCGAAGGCGTTCGGGCCGGAGGTGAGCGCCCGGCCGGTGCCGACGGCCACGGCCAGCCCAGCGCCGGCGGCGAAGAGGGTCAGCGCGACGGCGTCGAACCGCCACGGGACGGCGGGGGCGGGCGGCGGGTCGGTGTCGTCGGCCATGCGGGCGGCTCGGCGGGCGGGTGGTCCAGTTGCATTGTCATTCGTCGGACGCGCGGACTGAACCCGCCCGCGCGCCGTCGGGCGGCAAGTTTTACAACGACCTGCCGGCACCGCCGGTACAACACCCCGAACCCGCACGACCGGAGCCGTCGCGTGCTGCACGTCGCCCTGTGGGAGCCCGAGATCCCGCCGAACACCGGGAACGTGGCTCGTCTGTGCGCCGCCACCGGCGCCCGCCTGCACCTCATCGGCCGGCTCGGCTTCCGGCTCGACGACCGCAGCCTGAAACGCGCCGGGCTCGACTACTGGCCGGCCGTCGATTGGGTGCGGCACGCGACGATGGACGAGTTCGAGGCGGCGGTCGCCGGCCAGCCGGTCTGGGTCGTGGAGACGCCGGCGGACCGGCCCTACTCCCGGGCCGTGTTCCGCGACGGGGACTGCCTGCTGTTCGGGAGCGAGTCGAAGGGACTACCGCCGGGACTACGAGAGCGCTACGCGGGCCGCCTGCTCGGCGTGCCGATGCCGACGGGGAAGGTGCGGAGCCTGAATTTAGCGACCACGGTCGGGATCGTGCTGTACGAGGCGCTGCGACAGGTCCACGACTGGTAGAACCGGCACCACCCGCACGGAGCCCCATCCTCCACGCCACGTTCGCCCGCCGCCACCTGCGACCGGCCGCCCGGCCCGCCGATGCCAGTGGGGAGGGAGGAGCGGGGAGGGAGGAGCGAAGACAGAACGTTGTCTTCGCTCCTCCCTCCCCGCTCCTCCCTCCCCACTGAGTCTGCACCAGGAGGCGGGATGGCGGGGACGGTCGTCGGCTTCACCGCGGTCGAGGAGTTGGCCGCGTTCGTCCACCAGGTGTTGTGTGAGCAGGACGCCCTCGACCCGGCCCAGACGCCGCTGTTCCGCACGCCGCTGAAGCGCGGCGGCCGGGCGTGCGGCGTCGTCTTCCATGTCGAAGGGCCGCGGCTCCTGCGGACGAGCGCCGTCTGGTCCGCGGACGACGACCGCATCCTCTTCTACGACTCGACCGGCACCCGGTCGCGCGAGGTCAAGCTGAGCGAGGCGCCGGAGCTGGGTCGGGCGGCGTGACTACCGGTCGCTTACGTCAGTCGTCCGTCTTCTTCGCGTTGAAACGGATGCTGCACCCCGCCGCCGCGGACGTCTCCGCTGTCGCGGCCGCCTTCCCGGCCGCGAGGGCGGTGAGGGCGTCCTCCAGGTAGCGGACCTGTACCTCGCCGGTCGCCCGGTCGTCCATCGCGCCCATGTAGACGACCTTGCGGTCCTTGTCGAGCAGGAAGAACTCGGGCGTGTACTTGGCCCCATACCGCTTGGCGACCTGCTGCGACGGGTCGTACAGGTACGCGAACGGGAACCCCTTCTTCGCGGCCCGCTCCTTCATCGCCGGCAGGGCGTCCTCGCGCCCGGTGTTCACGTTGATCGCCACCACCGCCACCTTGTCCGCGTGCTTCCTGGCAAGCGCGGCGATGCGGCCCTCGTAGCCGACCGCCACCGGGCAGCTGTTGCACGTGAACACCACCACCACCGCGTCCTTCCCCTTGAGGTCGGCGAGCGAGTGCGTCTTGCCGTCGGTCCCCTCCAGGTTCTCCCAGGCCGGGGCGGCGACGCCAATGTCGAGTGCCTTGTTGAACTTCCCGGCGTGGACTGGGGCCGACGAGCTGGCCAGGATCGCCAGCGCGGCGGCCACGAAACCGGGAACGAAGCGAGTCATGGTGGGCCTCCTTTCCGGATTATTGTCGGAGGAGGCAGCTGGTCTGACACCGTGGATGTGAACCGACCTGGGAGTCCGGCCCCCCGGCCCCGATCGGGGCCGGGGTTATTCGACGATGCGAAGCTTCTTGTTCGCCGCGACGGACACGACCCGCGGGTTCGTCTCAAGCTGGTGGAGGTTCTCGGCCGGCACGTCCGCGGTAAACAGGCAGTCGTCGATGCGGGCGCGCAGCGTAACCGCGGGCGGCACGTAGCCGGCTTCGCGGACCTTCACGATCACCTGAACGGTCCCGGTCGGGGCCACCTCTTCGGGGTCGGCGGGCTTCAAGTCGTCGATGCGGATGGGCATAACTGTACCCCCCTCGGGTTGAGAACCCCCTTGGGATTGTAGCACGTCCCGCGCCGACCCCGGCAGATCACTTTTTCCCCCTGGCAGACTTCTTCCGGCCGGCGCGGGTGGCGGTCTCGGCCCCGGCCCCACCGCCCGCGGCCAGGTCGATGACCGCCTGGACGGAGTCCCGCGCGGACACCCGCCCGGCACCGTACCGGTCGTGCCACGACGTGCCGGACGGCGGGTTCCGCCGGGCGGCCTCGATCACCAGCGCGCGGGTCTGGTCGATCGTCAGGTCCAGCCCGCGGGCCCGGGCCTCTGCGAACACCAGGGCGACCAGCCCGGCCGTCGCCGGCGCGGCCATGCTCGTGCCGCTCTTGCGGACCGCCCCGGTCGAGGTCCGTGACTTCGCGGCCAGCACGTCGTGCCCCGGCGCCGACACGTCCGGCTTCTCACGCCCGTCCCGGGTCGGCCCGGCGCTGGAAAAGAACGACAGCGGCAGCGAGGCCTTGTGCGCATCGTACGAGCCGACCACGAGCGGCAGGTGCCCGCAGGAGATCGAGCCGACCGTGTGGGTGTTGTCGTGCGGCGGGGCGAACTGCGACTGGAACCGGTTGTCCCGCTCGATCCAGGCGTGGAACCGGCCGTCGGTCACCTCCGTGCCCCGCAGCCGGACCGTGTACGCCCCGGCCGGCATCCCGGCCGACAGGAACACGCCGACCGTGTTGTCCCCGTTGTTCGGGTCGTTCAGCCGGTTGGCCACCAGCACCGCCACCAGCCCGCCGGCCGTCAGCACCGCCGGGCTGGCCCCGGGCGCGACGGTCGCCAGGGTCGCCCCGCTCGGCCCGATCAGCTCGACGGTGAACCGGTCCGCCCCCCCGTACCAGACCTCCAGCTCCACGTCCGACTGGGGGACGGTCAGCAGCTCCCACCGGAGGTCCACCGCCTGCCCCTGGGCGAGCACCCCGGCGGCGTGGATGCCGTCCTCGAACGAGTTGGACGCGGCGATCGTCACGGCCCGGTTCGGCGCGGCCCGCAGCAGGCTGTCGATGCCCTGCTCGACCAGCGTGGTGCCGTCGTGCGGGCCGCCATTGGTCCCGAGGCTGATGTTGACGACGCACGGCCGGGAGCCGGCCTTGTCGAAGACGTACCGCAGCGCCTCCAGCAGCCGGACCGAGTCGCCGAACGAGCTGCCGACCACCTGCGACCCCTGGAACGGGACGTCGGCGTGGGAGACGTCCACGAAGACCAGGTCCGCCTTCGGGGCCATCCCCGGGGTGCCTGTCCCCCCGCCGCCGCCGGCCGCGATGTCCATCACGTGTGTCCCGTGCGTCCCGGTCGAGGCGGGGTTCGGCGGCTCGGGGCTGTACCCCAGGGCCGCGTACGGGTCGGCCTGCTGGAGGGCGAGGTTGATCGCGGCGGCGGTGAGCTCCCGGCCGTAGCCGAACGGGCTGGCCGCGGTGGTCGCCCCGTCCTGGTCCCAGACGGCCAGCAGCCGGGTCGTCCCGTCGGCGTTCCGGAAGTTCTTGTGGGCGAAGTCGCATCCGTAGTCGATGACCCCGACCACGGTGCCGGCGCCGCCGTCGGCCAGGTGCCCGGCCGGCAGCAGGTCGGGGCGGGCGGCGGTCTCCTGGGTCGTGGCCGCGAGCATCGGGCGGAGCGGGAACGACGACTTGAGGCTCCTGACGAACGGCCGGGTCCGGACCGCCTCGATCCGGCGGACCGGGATGCGGCCGGTGACGATGAACTCGTCGCCGGCCACGGTCGGCCCGACGACGGTCGGGGTGCGGACCTCGCTCAGATTCTCCCAGCCGGCGGTGTCAGTGACCCGGGCGACGACGGCGACCTCGTCCTCGCCGGTGTCGGCGGCGGCCGGCTTGATCTCCCCGGCCTGCCGGCGGGCGACCAGGAACTGGAGGCGCGGGTCGAGGTCCGGGCTGACCCGTGCCGGGGCCGGGGCGGCGGTGGAGAGGTCGAACCTCACGTTGTCGGACATAAACATACTCCGGTGTGCTTCTTTATTCCTTGACCGGACCCCAATAATGCCACTCACGACGGCACCACCCCGCGGGGGTGTGACCGACCGAAGCCTGGTCCAGGCTGGACTGATTACTATCTGTCTAACGAATCGTGGGCAGGTAACCGGACAGGAAAAACTGACTTCCCCCGGGAGTACTCGGCGTTCGCACCCAGATGTGTGCCACCGACCTCGCCACAGCCGCAATCTCTAACCGGGTCGATCGGCGGAGTTGCAAGCGAAGCCCGGGTTGCGCGGCCTTCCGCGCCGCCCCGGCGGGGAGTGGGGTGGCCTTAACAATTGGCCGCCGGCGCGGCACCACGGCCGCCCGGCGGGAGTCACCGCGGACCGCCCCCGCCGGGCGGCCGTGGTGCCGTGTGCGCGGAGTTACCGGTCACGGGTGCGGGACCATCGCAGTGAACGGCGGCACGAACGCCTGGAGCGCGGTCAGCGCGCCGACCACGGCGGCCAGGAAGACGCTGTGCCAGATCACCGCCTTGAAGATGTCCGCTTCCTTGCCGATCTGGTTCGTCCCGGCCGTCGCCACGCAGATGCTCTGAGCGTCGATCATCTTCCCCATCACCCCGCCGGTACTGTTCGCGGTGCAGACCAGCACCTGCGTCTGGCCCAGGGTCAGGTTGCCCAGGGCGCCAGCGTGGTGGTCGTTCCACACCTGGGTGGCGGTGATCTTCTGGAGGCTGCCGAACAGGGCGTTGCTGCCGGCGTCGGTGCCGGTGAGGAACACCCCGAGCCAGCCGAGCATCGCCGCGAAGAACGGGTACAGCACGCCGGTCTCGGCGAACGCGACGCCGAGCGTGGCGTCGATCCCGGCGTACTTCGTGACGTAGCTCAGGCCCAGCATCATGGCGATCGTCGGGATCGGCACCTTCATCTGCACCGCCGTCTTGCGGAACACGTTGGCCACCTGCCGGCGGCTCATCCGCAGGAAGGCCATCGACGCGAGCGCGGCCAGGAAGACCGGCGTGCCGGGGGCCGCCACCCACGGGAACTTGAACACCGCCGACTCGGTGCGGGCCTCGCCCACAGCCCCCGGCGGGAGGAGCCGGTCGGCACGCTCGACCTGCTTGTGCAGGGTCGGCACCGGCTGCTCGTAGTACGTCCGCAGCGGCCCGACCTCCAGCGCCCGCTTCAGTTCCGTCTCCCGTCCGCGGATCACGCCCGCCCCGGCCAGGAACGCCGCCATCACCAGGAACGGCGACCACGCCACCACCACGCTCCGCGCCGTGAGCGGGATCTCCGCGTGCGGGTTGCGGAACGAGGAGTCGAGCAGCAGCTTCGCCTCCTCCTTGGCGTGGTCGAGTTGCGGGTCGTGGGGCTCGGCCACGGCCTTGTCTTCGGCCCGCGGCCCGCGGTCGGCGTCGTCCGGCGCGGGGAACCGCCACTCGCGGCGCGGCTTCCACACGAACTTCAGGAACACCGCCAGCGTGGCCAGCGAGAATAGCCCGCCGCCGATGTCGGTCAGGGGCCACAGGAACAGGCCCGGCACCCACAGGTGCATCGTGGCGAAGGCGTACTGGAACACCGCGAACGACCCGCCCCCCACCAGCAGCGCCGGCCACACCGCCAGCGTGTCGCGCCAGCTGCACATGCACTTCACCATGTACAGCGGGACCAGGCACGACAGGATCGGCAGCTGGTGGCCGCACATCACGCTCACCACCGCCGGGTCGATCCCGGTCACGTTCCCGAGCGTCAGGATCGGCACCCCGAGGCCGCCGTAGCACACCGGCGAGGTGTTGGCGATCAGGCAGATCACCGCGGCGCGGAACGGCGGCACCCCGAGGCCGACCAGCATCGCCCCGCAGATCGCCACCGGCGACCCCGACCCCGCCGCGCCCTCCATGAACGCCCCGAACGCGAACCCGATCATCACCGCCTGCACCCTGGCGTCGCCGCTCAGCCCGCCGATCGAGCGGCGGATCACCGCGAACTGCCCCGTCTCGACGGTCACGTTGTACAGCAGCATCGCCGCGAACACGGTCCAGCCGATCGGCATGAGCCCGAACACCGCCCCGTGGGCGAACGACCACGACGCCTGTTCCAGCGGCATCCCGTACACGAGGCACGCCACCAGGATCGCCACCCCGGCCCCGGCCGCCCCGGCCCAGCTGGCCAGCCAGCGGCGGCCCACGAGGAGGTAGAACAGGACCAGCACCGGCAGCGCCGCGATCGCCGTCGAGAGGTAGGGGTTCCCCGCCGGGTTCAGATCCTGGACGTAGGCGAACGGCATGGAGAGGTGCCTCGGAGCGGTGGGCCGATCCGGCGATGCTACGGCCCCGGCCGGCGGGGTGCAAGCATCCAGGGCGTGAGTCAAGAGACAGGAAATCGGGGACACGAGACAGAACCGAACGCAGTCGGGGCCGGTCATTCCATCCCCGGTTTCCCGTCCCCCGACCTCTGCCGGTTGTGCGGGCTCACCCGCCCGTGGGGGCCGGGGGAAGGTGTAGGGGTCCGGTAACGGGGCGAGAATGCGTGAAGTAGGGACTCCGGGGTGCCGAGTGAACTTGGGTCGCCGTTTACCCCGCCGTGCCACCCGGGCCGGGCGTCCGGGCTTGCCTCACCCACCCGACGGAGTCCGACCATGACCCGTTCACACAAGGTCCTCGGGTTCCTCCTCGTCGCCATCTTCGGCATCTACGGCTGTGCCCGCACCCCGACCGCGTCGCCGGAGGCCAAGGCCGCGGCCGAGGCCAAGGTGCAGCGGCTCGAAGAGGACTTCCGCGCCGCCGCAGCGGCCCGCGACTCGTTCCGCACGCGTCTCCTCCAGGCCGAAGAGAAGCAGGCCCAGCTCCAGCGACAAGTGGAACAGGCGACCGCGACCGCGGCAACCGAGCGGGCCGACAAGGAGAGCGCGCGGGCCGACCTCCGCACCCGCACGGCCGAGCGCGACGGACTCCAGACGCAGTACGAAGGGTTCCGCCGCACCATCCGCGACCTACTCGGCCAGGCCGATTCCGCGGCGGCGAACCCGACGGGTGCAGTCCCGACGTTCGTCGGCGTCCCCTCCTTAACTCCCTCGACAGCGGCCCGGAACTGACCTGCGGGCTCCCACCACCCGGAATCGATTCCGGGTGGCGTCGACCCAAACCACACTTCTCTAAGCACTTTCGACGAACCCTCTCTTCCCCTCACCGGCATTTTCGATTCAACCGACGGACCAGTTGACACGGCCCGGTCGATCGGATACAGTTTGATGAGACGCGATCTCAACAAGACCGTGTTCCCGCCCTACGGGTTTGGAAACCCGCCGATGTCCCTTTCTCAACTCGACGACCGCCTCTGCCCGGACCCGTGCGCCGGCCCGTGCGGCGGTTGCACCGACCGGATCGTCTGCCGCTGCCTCAAGGTCACCGAGGGGCGAATCGTGGACGCCGTGCTGGCGCTCGGACTGCGGACGGTCAAGGAGATCCGCGCGGCGACCGGGGCCGGCGACGGCTGCACCTGCTGCCACAAGCAGATCCGCGCCCTGATTGAAGTCCATGCCCCCGCGGTCGATGCGGTCGTCGTTCTGGGGTAACGCCCAACGACCCCGCCCCCTCCTCCCAGGCGGGGAGATCATCCACATTCTCAGCCTGCTCTCGGGCCACATCCGATCCCACGGCCTCCCGTACCTGACACGACTCCTCCCCCGCATCCTTGGGGCTAGCACCTACCGCCACGGACGGACCAAACCCATCAATCCGGCGCGTCCGGAGATTCCGCAACTCTGGGTAATCCGGCTCCACTCGTCGCATCCGTTCAAGCGTCAAGTTGGGCGAACCCGATAACCCGGGCATCCTGCCCCTCGCCCAACAAGGACGCGGTGACATGCCCCATCCCACCCGTTGCGCCGGGGTCGCTCTCGCGTGGGCGCTGGCGCTCGTAGCCGTCGGGTGCGAGACGCTCGGCCTCTCGCCCCCAGCCAACCAGCTCCTCCCGGTCACCAAGGACATCCGCAACACCGCCCCCAATCCGGCCCCCATCCCGCGGGAACTGGCGAAGGAGCTGCACCCGGCGTTCGTGGTCGAGCCCGGCGACGTGCTGCTCGTCCAGCCCGCCGACCTGGACGCCCCCGTCCGCCTCCCGCCGGACCAAACCGTCTTCGCCGACGGCACCATCGACCTCGGCGTTTACGGCCGCCCGGTGGTGGCCGGGAAGGTGTTGGCACAGATCGAGGCCGAGGTGAAGGGACTCATCAACGCCAAGGAGAAGGCGAAGGAACCGCTCGCGGTGACGGTCCGGTTGATCGGCCGGAACAGCAAGGTGTACTACGTGCTGGGCGAGGTGAACGCCCCGGGGGCGTTCCCGATCAACGGCCGCGAGTGCGTGCTGGACGGGATCATCGCCGCCGGGGGTCTTACACGCCGGGCCAGCGAGCAGAACATCGTCCTGAGCCGGCCGACGCCGCCGGACGGGTGCCGTGTCGTCTTCCCGGTCTGCTACACGAATATCGTGCAACTGGGCGACACGACGACCAACTACCAGCTCCAGCCGGGCGACCGGATCTACGTCCCCGGTAAGGGGTTGCTCGAAGGGATCATCCCGCAGCGGTGCGTGAAGAACGGCCCGTGCGCCCGGCCGCAGGTGGCCTGCTGGTGGGGCAACGGCTGCGGCCCGGCCGGGTGTACTGCGACCCCGACCGCCGATGCCGTCCCGGGGCCGACGCCGCTGTCGCTACCACGATAGATCGTGGCCAGCCTGGTGGTACGATGGGGGTGCGAGCAAGCCGTATGATGCGACCCTGAACGCCCTCATCGACGCCCGGCCGGACGACTGGGCTGCGTGGCTCGCCGCCCGCCTCGGCCTACCGCCGGGGCCGGCGGCCGTGATCGACACCGACCTGTCAGTCACGGCCCAGTCGGACAAGGCGTTCCACCTCCCCGGCCCGCCGCCGGCCGTTATCCATGTTGAACTCGAAGCCGACTCGCGGCCCGGGGTGCCGGCCCGACTGCTCCGCTACAACATCCTCCTCGGCCACAGCCGGCCGGAGCCGGTCCACACCGTCTTGGTTCTCCTCCGGCCGGAAGCCAACGCCTCGGACATCACCGGCGCTTACACCCGAGCCGGGCACGACGGGCAGACGTACCTGGAATTCCGGTACGCCGTCGTCCGGGTCTGGCGCGAGTCGGTGGACGGGCTCCTGGCCGGTGGCCCAGGGCTCGCGCCACTGGCTCTGGTCACCGACGAGGCGGTGGCCGACCTGCCGGGAACGGTCGCCCGGTTCGCCGGCCGGTTGCGTCGCCCGGACGTGCCCGGTAAGGTGATCGAAGACCTGGCCGAGACCGGGTTCGTACTGTCGGGGCTACGGCACGACCCGAGCGCGGTCGCCGAACTGCTGAGGAGGGCGAGCATGACCTTTGAAGGCACGGCCGCGTACCAGTGGATACTCGAGAAGGGCGAGGCCCGGGGCGAGGCTCAGGCCACCCGACGACTCCTGCTACTCCAGGGGCGGAAGCGCTTTGGTTCATCACCGTCAGCGGAGGCAGCGCTCAGCACCATTTCGGATACCGCCCGATTGGAGCGGATGGCGGAGCGGATTCTCGACGCCACCAGCTGGGACGACCTCCTCACTACCCTCTGATGGCGCGTCCGTAATTCCGGCACGTCATTCGCACACTTTCTGACCGGCCCGGCTCCCCCACCCCATCCCGCGATCCACCGGGGCGGGAGCCGGGTCGTTTCATGAACTCGCCGTCGAGGTTGGCATGCGCGTGTGGCCCGGCCGCCCCTACCCGCTCGGGGCAACCTGGGACGGGATGGGGGTGAACTTCGCCCTGTTCAGTGAGAACGCCACCGCCGCCGAACTCCTCCTGTTCGACCACCGGGACGCCGCCGCCCCGGCCCACGTGATCCCGCTCAAGGAGCGGACCGACCTCGTCTTCCACGCCTACCTGCCGGACGTCCAGCCCGGCCAGCTGTACGGCTACCGCGTGGACGGCCCGTTCGACCCGTCGGCCGGTCACCGGTTTAATAAGAACAAGGTGCTGTTCGACCCCTACGCCACCGGCGTCGGCCGCGAGGAGCGCTGGGACCACTCCCTGTTCGGCTACACCATCGGCCACGCCGACGGCGACCTCGCCTTCGACGCCCGCGACAGCGCCCCGTTCGCGCCGCTGGCCGCCGTGATCGACCAGGCGTTCACCTGGGGCGAGGACCGCCCGCCGCAGGTGCCCTGGCACGAGACGTTCGTCTACGAGCTCCACGTCAAGGGCTTCACCAAGAAGCTCCCCGGCGTCCCGGACCGGTTCCGCGGCACCTACGCGGGCGTCGGCAGCGACGCGGCGGTGCGGCACCTCAAGAGCCTGAACGTCACCGCCGTCGAGCTGCTGCCGGTCCACTACCGGCTGGACGACCACTACCTCACCGAGAAGGGGCTGACGAACTACTGGGGCTACAACACCCTCGGCTTCTTCGCCCCCGACCCCCGGCTCTCGGCGAACCCGCAGGATCCCTCGGCCGCGGCCTGGGAGTTCAAGACGATGGTGCGGGCGCTCCACGCCGCCGGGATCGAAGTCATCCTCGACGTGGTGTACAACCACACCGCCGAGGGGAACCAGAACGGCCCCACGCTGTCGTTCCGCGGGGTGGACAACGCCAGCTACTACCACCTCTCGCCCGAGGACAAGCGCTACTACATGGACTTCACCGGCTGCGGGAACACCCCCAGCCTGCGGCACCCGCGGGTGCTCCAGCTCATCATGGACAGCCTCCGGCACTGGGTGCTGGAGATGCGCGTGGACGGGTTCCGGTTCGACCTCGCCACCGCGCTGGCCCGCGAGCTGTACGAGGTGGACAAGCTCAGCACGTTCTTCGACGTGATCCACCAGGATCCGGTCCTGAACCGGGTGAAGCTGATCGCCGAGCCGTGGGACGTGGGGCCGGGCGGGTACATGGTCGGGAACTTCCCGGTCGGCTGGGCCGAGTGGAACGGCGAGTACCGCGACGGCATCCGCAAGCTGTGGGCCGGCCAGGAGGTGCCCGCCGGGAAGCTGGCCCACCGCCTCACCGGCTCCGGCGACCTGTACCAGCAGACCGGCCGCCGGCCGTACGCCAGTGTCAACTTCGTCACCTGCCACGACGGGTTCACCCTCCGCGACCTCGTGAGCTACGACCAGAAGCACAACGAGGCCAACAAGGAGGACAACCGCGACGGCTCGAACGACAACCACTCGTGGAACTGCGGGGTCGAGGGTCCGACCGACGACCCCGCGGTGACCGCCCTCCGCCACCGCCAGGTGCGGAACCTGTTCGCCACCCTGATGCTGTCGCAGGGCGTGCCCATGATGCTCGCCGGCGACGAGGTGGGCCACACCCAGGGCGGCAACAACAACACCTACTGCCACGACGACGACCTGACCTGGATCGACTGGGCTCTGACGCCCGAGAAGGAGGCGTTCCTGGCCTTCGTGCGGAAGGTGACGGCGCTGTGGCGGACCGAGCCGGTGCTGAAGCGGCGGACGTTCTTCCAGGGCCGGCCGATCCGCGGCGCGGGCGTGGCCGACGTGAGCTGGTTCAAGCCCGAGGGCGGCGAGCTCGCCGACGGCGACTGGGACCAGCCGGCCGCCTGCCTCGGCTGCCGGCTGGCCGGCGACCTGATCGAGGAGACGAACGAGCGGGGCGAGCCGATCCACGGGGCGACGATCCTGCTCCTGCTGAACCCGACCCCGGCGGCGGTGACCTTCACGCTCCCGCCGACGAACCCCGGCCACCACTGGGAGCTCGTGTTCGACACCACCGAGGACAACCGCACGGCCGACCAGTACGAGGGCGGCCACGGCTACCCGCTGACCGACCGCTCGGTGGCCGTGTTCCGGACGGGGGGCTGAGCCCCGCCACCGCCAACGTCGCCCAGGGCGGGAGCCCTGGGTGGCCTTCGCGGACCGGCCGAGCCGCCGGAACCTCACAACGCCCGTCACCCCCGCGCGAGTGCCCATGACCGCCGACCCCGCCGTCCTCGACCGCCTCGCCGCCGCGGCGCTGCACACCGCTGCGGCCCGCCGGCGCGTGCCCGGGGCGACGTACCGGTTCCAGTTCCGCAAGGAGTTCACCCTCCGCGACGCCACGGCCCTCGTCCCGTACCTGCACGCGCTCGGCGTCACCCACGCCTACGCCTCGCCGATCCTGAAGGCCCGGCCCGGCAGCCCCCACGGCTACGACGTGGTGGACCACGGCCGCCTCAACCCCGAACTCGGCACCGAGGACGACCTCCGCGCCCTCGCCGCCGCGCTGCACGGGCGCGGGATGGGGCTGATCCTCGACGCCGTCCCAAACCACATGTGCATCGGGGCCGACAACCCGTGGTGGGCGGACGTCCTCGAACACGGCCCGTCGTCCCCGTTCGCCGACTTCTTCGACATCGCCTGGCACGACTCCCCGCGGCCCGGCATGGCCGGGCGCCTCCTCCTCCCGGTCCTCGGCGACCAGTACGGGGCGGTCCTGGAGGGCGGGCAGTTCCGGGTGACCTTCGACGCCGGGCAGTTCTCGGTCTGGTACTACGACACCCGGCTGCCGGTGGACCCGCGGACCTACGGGAAGGTACTCGGCCCCGCCGCCGCCGAGCTGGCCGGCCGGCTGGGGGTGGAGTACCCGGACGCCATCGAGTTGACCAGCATCCTGAACTCGGTCGAACACCTCCCCCCCCGCGGCGACCCCGACCCGGCCCGCGTGGCGATGGGGCGGGTCGAGACGGCCGCGGTGAAGCGGCGGCTCGGCGAGCTGGGCGAGCGCTTCCCCGAGGCGGCGGCGGCGGTCGCCGCGGCGGTCGAGCGGATGAACGGCACCCCGGGCGACCCGGCGAGCTACTCCGCGCTCGACGACTGGCTGGAGGCCCAGGCGTACCGCCCGTGCTTCTGGCGGGTGGCGTCCGACGAGATCAACTACCGCCGCTTCTTCGACGTAAACGAACTGGCCGCGGTCGGCACCGAGCGCGAGGACGTGTTCCGCGCCGTCCACCGCACCCTCCTCAGCTGGCTCGCCGAGGGGACCGCCGACGGGCTCCGCATCGACCACCCGGACGGCCTGTTCGACCCGCGGCAGTACCTCGACCGGCTCCAGGCCCACTTCGTACTCGCCGTGGCCAGGCGGCTCGCGGCCGACCACCCCGACGAATACCCCGGCGTCGACGGCGAGCGCGACGAGGCCGCGCTGCTGGAGCGGGTCGCCGGGCCCGCCGCGCACGACCACCCGCTGTACGTCGTGGTCGAGAAGATCCTCGCCGACGCCGAGCTGCTCCCGGCCGAGTGGGCCTGCGACGGCACGACCGGGTACGAGTTCATCACCGCGGTCAACAACCTGTTCGTGGACCCGGCCGGGGACGCCGGGCTGACCCGCTTCTACCGCGAGTTCACCGGCCAGACCGACCCGTTCCCGACCGTCGTCTACGAGAAAAAGCTGCAGATCCTGTCGTCGTCGCTGTCGAGCGAGCTGACCGCCCTGTCGCACCAGCTCGACCGGCTGGCCCGACTCGACCGCCGCAGCCGGGACTTCACCCTCAACGGCATCCGCCGGGCGCTCCGCGAGGTGATCGCCAACTTCCCGGTGTACCGGTCCTACGTCAACGGCGTCGTCCGCGACGTGGACAAGGGGCTGATCGGGCGGGCGGTGTCGAAGGCCCGGCGGCGGAACCCGATGCTCGGCCGGCCGCTGTTCGACTTCGTCCGCGACACGCTGCTGCTCAAGGATCCGCCGAGCGGCCCGGCGACCGACGAGTACCGGGCGCAGCAGCGGCGCTTCGCCGGGAAGTTCCAACAGCTGACGGCCCCGGTGACGGCGAAGGGGGTCGAGGACACGGCGTTCTACGTGTTCAACCGGCTGGCGTCGCTGAACGAGGTCGGCGGCGAGCCGGGCCACTTCGGCCGGCGGCCGGAGCAGGCCCACGCCTTCATGATGGACCGGCAGGAGGACACGCCCGGGAGCCTCTCCCCGCTTTCGACCCACGACACCAAGCGGAGCGAGGACGCCCGCGCCCGGCTGAACGCGCTGAGCGAGCTGCCCGGCGAGTGGGCCGACCGGGTGAGCCGCTGGGCGCACCTCAACGCCCGCCACCGCGAGGACGGCGACGACGGCCACCTCCCCGACCGGAATGAGGAGTACCTGCTGTACCAGACGCTCGTCGCGATCTGGGAGGGGCCGCCCGCGGAGGCGTTCAAGGAGCGCGTGCAGGCGTTCACGAAGAAGGCATTGTGCGAGGCGAAGGTCCACAGCTCCTGGATCAACCCGGACCCGGACTACGAGGCGGCCGTGGCCCGGTTCGTGGACCGCGTCCTCGACCCGGAGCAGTCGCCCGAGTTCCTCACCGACCTCGCCGGCTTCGTGGAGCGGGTGGGCTTCCTCGGCCGCGTCACCGGCTTGGCGCAGACGGTGATCCGCTGCACGGCCCCGGGCGTGCCCGACACGTACCAGGGGACCGAGTGCTGGGACGTCAGCCTCGTCGACCCCGACAACCGCCGGCCGGTCGACTACGCAGCCCGACAAGAGTGGCTGAAGGAGCTGGACGCGGCGGCCGACCCGCGGGCGCTGGCCGCGAACCTGTGTTCCCCACAGGCCAAGCTGTTCGCGGTGTCCCGGGCGCTGCGGGCGCGGCGGGACCACGCCGACCTATTCGCCCGCGGCGAATACGTACCCCTCGCCGGCCTGGGGCCGAAGGCCGACCACGTCTTCGCCTTCGCCCGTCGTCACGAGGGCGCGGCGGCGGTCGTGGTGGTCCCCCGGCTGGCGGCGGGGCTGGTCCCGGAGCCGGGGCGGGTGCCGGTCGGGCCGGACGTGTGGGGCGACACGATGGTGTCGCTCTACGACCTCCCTCCGGGCCGGTGGACGGACGTGTTCACCGGCGCCACGTTCGACGCGGACCTCCGCCTGCCGCTGGCAGACGTGCTGGGGGCGTTCCCGGCAGCTGTGCTGATCCTGGAGAGCAAGTCTCCGGAACCTTAGTCGTGCGTGGTTAACCCCCTCACCCCGCGTGCTTCGCCGCGACCCTCTCCCCCGAGGGGAGAGGGTGGGAGCCGACCGACCCACTTGGCTGGTGGCCGCGCTCTCCTGGTTGGGACGATTGCGATGGGCCGGCGAGGCTCTACCCTCTCCCCTCGGGGGAGAGGGTCGCGGCGAAGCACGCGGGGTGAGGGGGTTAACCACGTCAGCCTGTGTCGACCGCGATGACCATCAGGAACCTCACCCCATGCCCACCCGTCGTCTCCCCGTCGGTGCCGAGGTCGTCCCCGGCGGCGTCCACTTCCGCACCTGGGCGCCGGTCCGGCGCGCCGTGGAACTCCTCGTCGAGGGCGGCCCCACGGTCGCGCTCAAGCCCGAGGGCGGCGGGTACTTCTCGGCGCTGGTTCCGGGCCTCGCCGCCGGCGCCCGCTACAAGTACCGCCTCGACGGCCAGGTGAACACGCACCCGGACCTCGCCTCGCGCTTCCAGCCCGAGGGGCCGCACGGCCCGTCGCAGGTCATCGACCCGGCCGCCTTCCGCTGGACCGATCAGAGTTGGAAGGGCGTAGCGGAGACGGGTCAGGTCTTCTACGAACTCCACATCGGCACCTTCACCCCCGAGGGAACCTGGGCGGCCGCCGCGGCCCGGCTCCCGGACTTGGCGAAGCTCGGCGTCACCGCAGTCGAGGTGATGCCCGTGGCCGAGTTCCCCGGCGAGTTCGGCTGGGGGTACGACGGGGTGCAGATCTTCGCCCCCACCCGCCTCTACGGGACACCGGATGACTTCCGCCGGTTCGTCGATGCCGCCCACGCCTCGGGCCTCGGGGTGATCCTCGACGTGGTCTACAACCACTTCGGCCCGAGCGGGAACTACGCCCGGGAGTACGCCCCGGCCTTCTTCAGTACCGTCCACAAGACCGACTGGGGCGAGCCCTTCAACTTCGACGGCCCCGACAGCGGCCCGGTGCGCGAATTCTTCGTCGCCAACGCCGGCTACTGGGTCGACGAGTTCCACCTCGACGGCCTCCGCCTCGACGCCACGCAGGCCATCTTCGACGACTCGAAGGAGTACGTCGTCACCGCCATCGCCCGCCGGGCGCGCGAGGCGGGCCGGGGGCGGGCCGTCTACATCGTCGCCGAGAACGAACCGCAGGACGCCCGGCTCGCGCGCCCGGTCGAGGCCGGCGGAAGTGGGCTGAACGCCCTGTGGAACGACGACCTGCACCACGCCTGCCGGGTGGCGCTCACCGCCCGCAACGAGGGCTACTTCACCGACTACCACGGCTCGCCGCAGGAGCTGGTGAGCGCGGCCAAGTACGGCTTCCTCTACCAGGGCCAGCGCTACCGCTGGCACGGCAAGAACCGCGGCCGGGCCGCCTTCGACCTGGCGCCGCACCGGTTCGTGTCGTTCATCGAGAATCACGACCAGGTCGCCAACAGCGGCCGCGGCCTCCGCGTCAACGCCCTGACCAGTCCGGGGAAGCTGCGGGCGCTCACCGGCTACCTGCTGCTCGGCCCCGGCACGCCGCTGCTGTTCCAGGGGCAGGAGTGGGCCAGTACGCGACCGTTCCTCTACTTCGCCGCCCACGAACCCGACCTCGCCCGGCTCGTCCACGAGGGCCGGCGGTCCGAGCTGAAGCGCTTCCGCAGCCAGTCCGCCCCGGACGTGCTGGCACAGGTCGCCGACCCGGCCGCGGCCGACACCTTCACCCGCAGCAAACTCGACTGGGGCGAGCGCGCCGCCCGCGCCGACTGGCTCGCCCTCCACACCGACCTGCTCGCGCTGCGGAAGGCCGACCCGGCGTTCTGCCCCGGGATACGGCCCGACGGGGCCGTGGTCGGCCCGGCAGCATTCATCCTGCGCTACTTCGTGAACGGCGCCGACGACCGCCTGCTCGTGGTGAACCTGGGCCGCGACCTGCGACTCGACCCGGTGCCCGAACCGCTCCTCGCCCCGCCGGATGGCGCTACTGAATGGGCCGTGCGCTGGTCGAGCGAGTCGCCGGCCTACGGCGGCCACGGCACGGCCCCGCTCGACACCGCCGCCGGCTGGCTCGTCCCCGGCGAGGCGGCGGTGTGGCTGGCGGGGGCGGGATGAGCGAGGAGTAAACAATGGCCGCAAAAAGGCACGAAAGGGCACAAAAAGGGAAGTCGCACGAGCCTTCCATTTTTGTGTCCTTTCGTACCTTTTTGCGGCCATTCTCCGGGTTCGGGGGGCTGCCGCGGTCAGAGGGCACGGGAACCGGCCTCCCTGCTATCATGGGGGTATGAGTGCCCCGCCGTCGTTCGCGCTGCCGTCCGTCCCGTCCGAGGCCCGTCCTCGTCTAGCCCCGTTGCGCGGGCTAGAACCCGGCCAGCTCCTGATCCACGAGGTCTACGAGAGTGTCCAGGGCGAATCGACCTTCGCCGGCCTCCCGTGCGTGTTCATCCGCACCACGACGTGCGACCTGCGGTGCAAGTGGTGCGACACCCCCCACGCCTTCACGCAGGGCGAACGCCTGCCGCGCGCCGAGGTGCTGGCCCGGGCGCTGGCGTTCGACTGCCCGCTCGTCGAGCTCACCGGCGGCGAGCCTCTCCTCCAGCCGGACGTGTTGCCACTGTTGACCGAACTGTGCGATGCGGGCAAGACGGTGCTGCTCGAAACGAGCGGCGCCCACGACGTCGGGCCGGTCGACCCGCGCGTCCACATCATCCTCGACCTGAAGTGCCCCGACAGCGGCGAGAGCCACCGCAACCGCTGGGCGAACCTCGACGCGCTCAAGCCGACCGACCAGATCAAGTTCGTGATCGCCAGCCGGCGCGACTGGGAGTGGGCCGAGCGCACCGTCCGCGAGCACGCCCTGGACCGGCGGTTCGTGTGCCTGGTGTCGGCCGTGTTCGGGACGGTGAAGCTCGCCGACCTGGCCGGCTGGCTGGTGGCGGCGCGGCTCGGGGACGTGCGACTCCAGCTCCAGATGCACAAGTTCATCTGGGATCCGGCCGCACGCGGAGTCTAGGAGGGGCCGCGATGCCGTCGCCGTTTCCCGGGATGAACCCCTACCTCGAACGGGCCGCGGTGTGGCGGACGTTCCACCCGCAGTACATCGCCACCGCACAATTCCACCTCGCGGCCCAGGTGCGGCCGCGGTACACGGTGAACGTCGAGACCCGGCTGTACATCCACGAGCCCCCGGCCGACCGCCGGTTCCGGGCGGTCGCCAACATTTCCGTCATGCCGGACCCGGCAGGCGGTCCGGCGCCGCTCGGGGCGGCGGCCGCGACCGTCGCCCCGGTCTACGTCACCGTGGCGGACGAGGTCGAAATCGAGAAGGTTCACTACCTGACGATCCGCGACCGGGACGGGAGCGAGGTCGTTACCGTGATCGAACTGCTCAGCCGGGCGAACAAGTACGCCGGGGAGGACCGCGAGCAGTACGTGCGGAAGCGGACGGAGTTGCTCCGGTCGCCCGTGAATCTGGTCGAGATCGATCTCCTCCGCGGCGGGCCGCGGATGCCGCCGGACGACATGCCGACGTGCGACTATTGGGCGGTCGTCAGCCGCCCGGCGGAACGCCCCCGGGTGGGGGGTGTGGCCGTGGCGACTCCGCGAGCCGATGCCGGTGATCCCGGTCCCACTCCGCGCCGGCGAGCCCGACGCCCGGTTCGATCTGAAGGCGGTTCTCGACCGGCTGTACGATGAGGGCTTCTACGGGGACCGCGCCTACGCCCACCCGCCCGAGCCCCGGCTGAGTCCGGACGATGCCGCCTGGGCCGCCGCGTTCGTCCCGACTCCCACGGTCGGGTAAACACAATCCCCCGCCGTCAGGCCAGAGGGGCCGCGATGCCGTCGCCGTTTCCCGGGATGAACCCCTACCTCGAACGGGCCGCGGTGTGGCGGACGTTCCACCAGAACTACCTGTACGCCCTCCAGGCCGCCATCACGGGCCAGGTCGATGACCGGTACGTCGTGCAGCTCGACACCACCCTGTACATCCACGAGCCCCCGGCCGACCAGCGCCGGCTGTTCGGGGTCGGCGACGCCGGGGTGACCGGTGGGCCGGCCGCGGTCGCGGCACCGACCGCCCCCTTCGCCGCCCCGGTGTACGGAATGCTCCCGTCCGGAATCGAGATCGAAGAAGTTGATCGGATCGTGATCCGCGACCGGGAAGGGGACGAGTTGGTCACCGTTCTCGAGCTCTTGAGTCCGACCAACAAGGCAGCAGGTGCCGACCGGGAGCAGTACCTCGGGAAGCGGCGGCAGGTGTTTCGGTCCCGCACCCACTTTGTCGAACTCGACCTCCTCCGCGGCGGCACCAAGCTGCCCCTCGCCGGGCTCCCGCACTGCGACTACTACGCCCTCGTGAGCCGGACCGAGGAACGCCCCCGGGTCGGCATCTGGCCGTGGAACCTCCGCGACCCGATGCCCGTGATCCCGGTCCCTCTCCGGGCGGGCGACCCGGACGTCCCGCTCGACCTGAAAGCCGCGCTCGACCGCATCTACGACGAGCAGCGGTACGCCCGCTCGGTCTACGCCCGCCCGCCGGAGCCGGCCCTGACCCCGGCCGACGCCGCCTGGGCCGCCGCGTTCGTCCCGGGTTCGTAAATCAACCGGGTATTCCTCTCCCGCGCCCGGAGCCACCGCCGATGCCCGCCGCGGCCGTCCGCCCGCTCGCCGACCGCTACGCCGCCGCCTTCCCCGGGTCGAAGGCCCGGTTCCAACAGGCCAAGGGCGTCTTCCCCACCGGGGTCACCCACGACACCCGGATGATGGACCCGTTCCCCGTCTACGTCACCCACGCCAAGGGCGCCCACAAGTGGGACGTGGACGGCCACCAGCTCACCGACTACTTCGTCGGCCACGGCTCGCTCCTGCTCGGCCACTCCCCGCCGGACGTGGTCGCGGCCGTGCAGGAGCAGATGGCCCGGGGCACCCACCACGGCTCCTGCCACGACCTCGAAATCGCCTGGGGGAAGCTCGTCCAACAGCTGGTGCCGTCCGCCGAGCGGGTGCGGTTCACCGGCAGCGGCACCGAGGCCACCCTCATGGCCCTCCGGCTGTGCCGGCTCTACACAGGCAAGCCCAAGGTTCTCAAGTTCTTCGGCCACTTCCACGGCTGGCACGACTACGTCACCGTCGCCGCCGACCCGCCCTACGATGCCCCCGGCGTCCCGGGCGTGCCCGAGGGCGTGGCCGCGAACTGCGTCGCCGTCCCGCCCGACGACCTGAACCGCGTCGAGCAGGCGCTCACGGCCGACCCCCAGATCGGCGCCGTCATCCTCGAACCGACCGGCGGGCACTGGGGCGCGGTGCCCATCCGCGGCGGCTTCCTCAAGGGGCTGCGCGAGATCTGCACCCGCCTCGGCCGCGTCCTGATCTTCGACGAGGTGATTACGGGCTTCCGCGTGGCGCCGGGCGGCGCCCAGCAGTTCTACGGCGTTACCCCGGACCTCACCTCGATGGCCAAGATCCTGGCCGGCGGGCTCCCCGGCGGGTGCCTCGCCGGGCGGGCCGACATCCTGGCGTTCATCGAGCCCCGGCCGGGCAAGCCGAAGATGAAGCACCCCGGCACGTACAACGCCAACCCGCTGTCCGCCGCCGCCGGGATCGCGGCCCTCACCCGCGTCGCCACCGGCGAGCCCACCCGCAAGGCCAACGCCGCCGCCGCCCGGCTCCGCAACGGCCTCAACGCCCTCTTCGCCGACCGCAGCTGGCCGATGGTCGCCTACGGCGACTTCTCGATGGTCCGCGTGCTGTTCGGCTACGACGGCCCCCGGCCGAGCCTCGACGCCGGGGTGAACGACGGGCTCGTCCCGCTCGGCGGCGACCTGACCGCCCTGGACGGGCCGAAGAACAGCAAGCAGATGTACGCCGCCCGCCAGGCCATGCTCCTGAACGGCGTGGACTGGTGGGGCTACGGCGGGATGACCAGCTGCGAGCACACGGACGAGGTGATCGACCACACCGTCACGGCCTTCGCCGCGGCGGTCGAGGACGTGCAGGCGGAGGGGCTAGCGTGACGGACGAGACGGCGGCGGCACCGGGCCGGATACCGGGCAAGTACGTGGTGTACGGGCTGGGGGTGTTCGGGGTGGTGTTCCTTGGCTTCGTCATCCTGCTGGCGAAGAAGCTCGACCCCGTCGCCGATCGCTTCCACAACCCGACCCGGGCGGCGACGAAGAAGCTGTGAATCCGATACTCAACATTACTTACAGGCAGTATCCGCCTATCGATCTGTCAGATAAATGCCTGCCCATTATGGGTGTCCAAGCTGCCACGTCGTGAAAGCAAATAGATCGTCTGGATTTTTCTTGATCACGAGGAGTGGCAACGCTATTGATGGTGATGCTCTGATGGATTACCCCATTCGAGGCAGACACCATAAAACGATTACTCCTGACTGTGGCCCTCGCGTGTGGCATCTTCCTCGTCACCGGGGAAAGCACTCTCGCTCAGCCACCGTCTCCTGGAATCATCACGTGGGATCTTGCCGGAGGCTATCCTGCGGTCAAGGATTCGGTACCGCCGAACATGTTCGGCAGCGTCATAGTCCACGGCGACTACTCGGTAAACGCCGGTTGGACCGTCCTGAGTGGAGGGGTCTACTGGGTACCCCAGGCAGGGGGTGTGCCTCAATCAACACCGATCGATTACCAGAACGGAAAATGGGGCATCTTGCACAATGGTGCCATTGTCCCCATGAAGGTCACCATCCAGAAGGGAAAATACAACATTTGGGCGTCCATGATCTACTCTGATGGGAAAATGCCGCCGAACAAAGTTGGTGTACTCTCTTCGATTTACAGCGTAGAGATTAAGTAATCGCCAGCCACAAACACTCGCCACTTGACACGATAGAGAGCCCCCATGACAGGCTGTCGCCGGGTCGGGTTCACGCTGGTCGAGCTGGTGGTCGTTCTCGCCATCGTGGCGGTGCTGGTCGGCCTCCTGATCCCGGCCGTCCAGGCGGTCCGGGCGGCGGCGGCACGGGCCCGGTGCGCGAACCAACTCCGCCAGATCGCCACCGTGACCCACTCCTTCGCCTCGGCATACGACAGCCGACTCCCGGTCAACTACGCCGCCTACGGGGACCGGTCCAGCCCGAACGGGATGGCGTCGGTCCACTGGGCACTCCTCCCCTACCTGGAGCAGGGGGCGGTTTACCTGGCCGGGCTGGCCGACCCCGGCCGGGTAGGCGGCAAATACATGATCGACGTGTTCGTCAGCCCGGCCGACCCGTCGTTCAACGGGCACTACGTGACGAACACGGAGGTCAGCAGCTACCCCGCGAACGGCCAGGTGTTCCGCGGGCGGCCGTCCCTCACGGCCACGTTCGCCGACGGCACCTCGAACACCCTGCTGTTCGCCGAGCACTACTCCAAGTGCGACGCCACCTACTTCCAGTACGTGATCCACCGCCTGTACTTCTCTCCCAACATGCGGCCCCCGACCTTTGCCGACCCCGGCTCCGCCGAGACCGACGGGGTCGTCCCCGGGGACGTGCTGCCGGTGACCGCCGGCAGCCCGCCCGTCACCACGTCCAGCACCCCGGGCGTGACCTTCCAGGTCCGGCCCGTCGTTCACGGCAACCTGCCGCGGAACGGCAGCCCGCCTGGGCTGGAGTACACCGTCCCGCCGGGGGCGGACGTGTGCAACCCCTTCATCCCCCAGACCCCGCACCCGACCGGGATGCTCGCCGCCCTCGCCGACGGGTCCGTCCGCGCCATCCGCCCGGGGGTCGCCAACGCGGCGTTCTGGGCCGCGGTCACGCCCGCGGGCGGTGAGGTGGCCTCGCTCGACTGACCCGTCGTCCAACGCGGATACCCGGGGTGGGGTACATCTGCTCCCACCCCCAGCTGTCGCAGCCGGCAGGTTCACCCCGCCGGCGCTACTCCATTTTCACCGCCCCCTTCGGCGTGGTCGGCGTCGGAGCCTTCGCGGCGGCCGGGGCCGGGTCAGGGGGCTTCGCCCCCGTCGGGCTCCCGGCCCCACACCCGCCGGCCGCCACGGCGGCCGCCAGCACGAGCAGTCGCGTCATCGGCGCACCGGGGGTTAGAAATCGTAACTGATGACGCGGCCGTCGTTCCGGCTGCCGAGCCACTTGATAGTCGACGGGTCGGAGCCGTTCCGGAAGAACCGGACGCTCCCGTCCGCGAACCCGAAGAACGCCCCGCCCGGGTGCCGGCTGCTAAACGCCTGGGGGGCCGTCCCGTTGATCTGGGCCGACGTCTCGTCCAGGTGCCACATGTTGTCGCTGATCCGCACCCCGCAGCCGATGCTCGCGTCCGGGCTGCAGTAGTACCCCGTGTGCCCCACCCAGATCGCCGCCCACTTCCGCGTCGCCTTGTCCTCGACGAAGATGCACTCCCCGAGCACCACCGTGTTGCTCGTGCCGTCGGTGACGTCGGTGAACCGCACCTTGCTGTTCTGCCACATGATGCCGTTGCGGTCCTCGTTGGCGTAGAAGAACCCGGTACTGTCGGTCCCGCACACCGCCCGGTAGTTGGCCAGGCCGAGCTGGTCGGTCCCCCGGTCGAGCCGGAACGAGTTCCGGTCCGGGGCCGGGTCGGACGGGCAGCGGAACACCGACAGGGGGGTCTGCATCGGGGCCGTCACGGTGACCGTGCCGTAGCCCACCTGCGGGCCGAACGGCACCCCGTCCGGGTTCAGCAGGCGGTACAGCGGCTCCTGCTCGACGTAGGGGAGGACGAGCGTCCCCCACCCCCACCCGGGGAACACGTCCCCGGTGGCCTTGGCCGCGTTCTGGATCGCCGCCGGGTAGCTCCCGACCACGGCCGCGTAGTTGTGCATCCCGAGGATCAACTGCTTGACGTTGTTGGAGCACTTGGTCCGGGCGGCGGCCTCGCGGACCTTCTGCACGGCGGGGAGTAACAGCCCGATCAGGATCGCAATGATGGCGATCACCACCAACAGCTCGATCAGCGTGAAGCCGGGGTGGCGCCTGGCGGCGCCGCGAGTCGAGTGGGTCACAAAGACCCTCCACGGGCGAAAGGCGCACGCGGCCGGTGCGAGTTTGGAGGGTGGCCGGCGTGCGAAAAGGGAGAGAGGGGAGTTGGGTGAGAGCATAATGAAGGGCGTGCGGCCGTGTCAACAGCCCGCCCGCCCGATTGTCGCGGCCCGAATCCGACCCCCGGCCGCGGCCCTCCAAGGAGATGAGGCTGCCCGGCCGGACCGCCGCCGTAGAATGACCGCGGGCCGGGCCGCCCCCGTCCGCCCCCCGCCGGAACCCCCCATGCCCCGCGACCCCTACGACGTCCTCGGCGTGTCCAAGACCGCGACCGCGGACGAGATCCAGAAGGCGTACCGAAAGCTCTCCAAGAAGCACCACCCGGACCGCAACCCCGGCGACAAGCAGGCCGACGCCACCTACAAGGAGGTGCAAACAGCCTACGAGGTGCTGTCGGACCCCGCCAAGAAGGCCAACTACGACCAGTTCGGGTTCGCCGGCCCCGGCCCGGGTGGCTTCCCGGGCGCGGGCGGCGGGGTGAACGTGGACCCCCACGCGGCGGAGGAGCTGTTCAGTCACTTCTTCGGCGGCGGGGGCGGTGCGCCGGACATGGGCGACCTGTTCGGCGGGCGGCGCGGCGGCCGGACCCGGACCCGCTCCCGCCGCCCGGAGGCGGTCGAGTCGGACGTGACGGTCCCGTTCGAGGTGGCCGCGGTCGGGGGGAGCGTGTCCATCGAGGTCGGCGGCCGGCAGATCGACGTGAAGGTGCCGGCCGGGATCGACGACGGCAAGAAGCTGCGGGTACCGGCCGAGGCGACCGGGTCGGCGGACGTCATCCTGCGGGTGAGGATCGCCCCGCACCCCTACTTCCGCCGCGAGGGGACCGACGTCTACCTGGACGTGCCGCTGAGCCTGCCGGAGGCGGTGCTGGGCGGCCGGGTCGAGGTGCCGACGCTGTCCGGCGACCGGCTGGACGTGAAGGTGCCGCCGGGCACGTCCGGCGGGGCGAAGTTGCGGCTCCGCGGCCGGGGCATCACCGGCGGCGACCAGTACCTTGTGTTCAAGGTGGTCGTCCCGCCCGGCACGGTGGACGACCGCAGCCGCGAGCTGATCGAGGAGTTCGCCGCCCGCAACACCCAGACCCCGCGGGCGACGACGGGTTGGGGAAGCGGACAGTAGAAGCGCTGGGGGCGTGAACCGCATTCGGGCTCCGGTTGTCTGACGGTCGAATTTCGTGCTTCGTGCTTTGCCCGGACCAAGAGATGGCATCCTTCCCCCAGACCCGCCGGATGAAGTCCCCGGCCGCGTTCGACCGGACCTACGCCCGGCGGAAGTCGGCGTCGGACGGCGTGCTGATCGTCTACGCCTGTGAGAACGGGTTGTCCCACCCGCGGCTCGGGTGTTCGGTGTCGCGGAAGGTCGGCGGGGCGGTGGTCCGCAACCGCGTGAAGCGGCTGTTCCGCGAGGCGTTCCGGCTCGAACAGGCCGCGCTGCCGGCCGGGGTCGATCTGGTCGTCATCCCGCGGCCCGGCGGCCTCCCAACGCTGGCCGCGGTGCGCGAGTCGCTCGTGAAGCTGGCCCGTCAGGCCGCCCGGAAGCTAGGCAGCGGGCCGAGTCCGGGAGTCGGGAGTCGGGAGTCGGGGAGGAAGACTGGCGAGGAGGCTCCGAGGCCCGGGGCTACGTCGTCACGGAATCCCGAAGTCCGACCTCCGAATCCTGCGCCCCCCGAGGGCGGCCCATGATCCGCTGGCTGTGGCACGGCCCGGCGTGGCTCCTGTCGGCCGTACTGGTGGCCGGGGTGCGTGGGTATCAGTGGCTCATCCGACCGCTGCTACCGCCCACATGCCGATACCATCCGGGGTGTAGCGAGTACTTCATCGGGGCGGTACGGAAGTACGGACCGGTCGTCGGGGCGGCGAAGGGGGCGTGGCGCATCTGCCGCTGTAACCCGTGGTCCCGCGGCGGTTACGACCCGCCGTGACTCGTTCTCCTTCCCCTCGTCGTCACTCGACCGGCTTCAGCCCCGATACAGCTGGGCCGTGCGTCACCTCGCCCGCAGCCGAGAACCGCGACCCGTGACAGGGACAGTCCCAGGTCGTCTCCCCCGGGTTCCAGCGCACCACGCAGCCCATGTGCGGGCACGTCGCCGAGAACTCCTTCGCCGTCCCGTCTTCGGCCCGGTACACCGCCAACTTGGTCAGCCCGCGGCGGACGACCGCGCCGTGGCCGGGCGGGATGGCGTCGGCCGAACTCACGTCCCCGCCGGTCAGCCAATCGCGGTATTGGGCGGCCAAGTTCAGGTTCTCGCCGAGGAGCGTCCGGGCCGCAGCTGGCATCCACCGGTCCGGCGCGTAGAGCCCTGCCCGTTCGTCGGGGCGGCCGAGGACGAGGTTCGTCACCAGCTGGGCACCGAGGGTTCCGTGGGTCAGCCCCATGCCCGAGTCGCCGGTGACGACGCACAGATTCTCCCCCGCCCGGCCGATCAGCCCCAGACCGTCCGGCGTCTCGAACACCTGTCCGCTCCACCGGTACGTCGCCGGGCCGAGCCCCGGGACGCGCTTCCTCGCCCACGCCTCCAGCCGGCCCCAGCGCTGGTCCTGGTCGTCGGCCTGCCCGGTCTTGTGGTCCTCACCGCCGACGATCAGGTACTCGTGGCGGTCGTCCTTGGGCTGGACGCGGACGTAGTGGTACGGGTCTTCGGTGTCCCAATAGAGCCCGGAGGCGAGGGTGCCGACCGGGACCGGCACGGCGACCGCGTAAGTCGTGTAGGCCGCGACCTTGGCGTGGAGCGTAGTGCCGGCCCCGAACGGGGCGTTGGCCGCGACCACCACGGACCCAGCGGTGACCTTCGGACCGGCCTCTGTCTCCACCACCGCCGGCTCGCCGGCGGTGATGTTGGTGACGCGGGTCTGGGTGTGGACCACCCCGCCGCGGTTGCGGAACTCGCGGGCCACGCCGGTGAGATACTTGAGCGGGTGAAACTGGCCGTGGGCCGGGAAACGCAGGGCCGGGCCGGAGGCGAACGGCAGCCGAGCTACCAACTCGAACGGCAGGTCGAGCCGGCGGAGGGTCTCTTCCTCCTGGCGGAGGGCGTCGGGGCCGTCGGTGCCGGGGAAGAGGTAGCCGTCCACCCGGCGGAAGTCGCAGTCGATGGCGTGGCGGCGGGCGGTGTCCTCGATGAAGTCGATGGCCCCCCGGTGGCTGGCAGCGGCGAGGCGGGCCGCGTCTGCCCCGCGGACCGATTCGACGTGGGAGAAGCGGTCGTCGATGGCCCAGGCGAGGTGGGCGGTGGTGAGCTCGGTTTCGCCCCCGGCGAGGCGGTCGCGGGCCTCCAGCACGGCGACCGACTTCCCCTCCCCGGCGAGGAGGTACGCCGTGGTCAGCCCGGCGATGCCGCCCCCGACCACGCAGACGTCGTAGGCCACGTCCCGTGCCGGCGAGCTCCCCTCACGGGCCGGGTCCGGGAGTTCCCACACGGAAGCGGTGCTGGTAGCCATTGGGGTGCCTCGGGAGAGTCGGTCGGCCAAACCCGGTGGTGCATCAACCGCGCCAGCTGGGGGGAAATGAAAACGACCCGCCGGTCAGGGCGGGTCGTCCGGGGGGTGGCGAACGGCTCAGGCGCCGCTCTTATCCTTCAGCTTCTGCCCGGCGTCCTTGGCGGCCTGGCCGGCGGCGTGGGCCGCGTCGGCGGCCTTCTCGGCGGCGGCATCGGCCCCGTCGCGGACCTTCTCGCCGGCCTTCTTTGCCATGTCCTTCGCCGCTTCCCCGGCGTCCTCGATCTTCCCCTTGATGGTGTCGGCCACGGTCATCCTCCTGGTTAGTCCACGGGACCGGGCGGGCGGCCCGGTGCGCGATAAGGATCAAGCAACCACCGTGCCGGAGGTCATTCGTCGTCGAACACCACCCGCGCGCCGAAGTGCCGGGACAGGAGCCCGCGGGTCGAGCCGCGCAGGTGCCGGCTGCTCAGCACGAGGGCGGTGAGGTCGGGCGGGATCGGGACCGACGTGAGCCGGGCCGCGCCGGGGTCGGAGACCGGGTTGTCGCGGAGGTCGAGTTCGGTGAGGCTGCCCCAGAAGGTGGCGCGGACGAGCTGGCGGACGGCCTTGTCGCCGAGCCCGCACTTCCTCAGCCGGAGCGCCCGCACCCCGGCGAGGTGCGGGGACGCGGCGAGGGCGCGGGCCGCGGCCGGCTTCGAGAAGGCGTTCTGGCTCAGGTCGAGCAGCCGGACCGACGCGAGGCCCGGGCACCCGGCCAGAGCCTTGACCCCGACCTCGGACATCCCCGTCTCGCCGAGGACGAGCGTGTGCCCCGTCCACGTCCCGTCCGCCAGCCCGTCGGCGAGGGCGCGGGCGTTCCCGAGGCCGTAGTTCTGGGACAGGTCGAGGCTCCGGAGGTTCCGCAACCCGCCGGCCTCGGCCCAGCGCCGGACCGGGTCAGCGGACAGCAGCATGTGCTGGAGGGCGAGCCGGTCGAACCGGCCGGCCTCGGCGGCCAGCACGTCCATCAGGTCGTCGCGCGACCCCATCGAGCCGAGGCGGAACGACAGCTCGCGCAGGTTCGGCCCCAGCGGCCCGGCCAGGACATCGGCGACCAGCAGGTCGATGCCGGGGCTGGTGGCAGTGCTGAAGTGGAGCCCGGCGAGGGCCGTGAGCGTCCCCGCGGCGGCGAGCGACCGCACCGGCTCGACCGGGCTTCCCGCTGCGAGGTGAATCTGGCGGACGCGGCCGAGCCACGGCCCGGCCGCGAACCGCCGCCAGTCGTCGAGCGTCGCCGCGGCCCGGAGGTGGAGCGCCCCGACCGGCGCGGCGCGGAACAGGTCGGCGGCGAGTTCCTCCCACGCGAGGAGGGAACCGACCTCGACCCGCCAGCCGAACCCGCGGCGGAACGGCTCGTCGGCCCACCGGACCGACCACCCCTCCGGGAGCGGCGGGAGCATGTCGCGGAACGGCCGACCGCTGTCGGACCACTCGGGCCGGCGGTGCCGGCACTCGACCGCGAATGGCTCCCACTCCGGGGTGCGGGCGAGCTCGACCTGCGCGCGGACGAACGCGGCCCGGTCGGCGTGGCCGTGGTCGTCGAGCCAGTCGGCGTAGACGAGGCGGGGGGTGTCATCGTCCGGCCGGTCGCACACGGCGGCCCGGAGCGCGGCTTCGTCGTCCATCGGAGTTACGATAGGGCCGACCCATGACCCGCCCAAGAAGGCGAACCGTCCGCCCGCACTCGGCTCGGCGGCTCGGAGCCCCGGAGGGGCGGTGGGCGTGTAGCCCGGGGTGAAACCCCGGGCGGGCCTCTGCGGAGTTCGTACCGCGTCGCCCCTCGTGACACCGCCTACGCCCACCCGGGGTTCCACCCCGGGCTACACGCCCACCGCCCCTCCGGGGCTCCGAGCCGCCGAACCCCGGTGCGTTTTCCTTCGTCATTGGTGGGTCATTGGTGGGTCATTCGTCATTCCCCCACCCCGGGCCGCCCCTAGAATACCCGCTATTCGCGTAGCCGATCCGGGAGCCGACATGGCCGAGCCGTTCAAGATCGTGGTCGGGCTGGAGGTCCACGTCCAGCTGCTCACCAGGACCAAGTTATTCTGCGGGTGCCTGAACAAGTTCGGGCTGCCGCCGAACACGGCCACCTGCCCCGTCTGCCTCGGCCTCCCGGGGTCGCTCCCGGTCATGAACGCCGAGGCGTTCCGGCTCTCGCTCAAGGCCGCACTCGCACTCAACTGCCAGATCGCCAGCCACCCCGGCCAAGCCCCGGGCTTCACCAAGTGGGACCGCAAGAACTACTACTACCCCGACCTCCCCAAGAACTACCAGATCTCGCAGTACGACCTGCCGTTCAGCCACGACGGCTGGCTCGACATCAACGTCCACCCGGACCCCAAGAAGGGGTACACGGCCAAGCGCGTCGGCATCATCCGCGCCCACCTGGAGGAGGACGCCGGGAAGAACCAGCACGACGAGAGCGGCCGCGGCGGCGACACCCGCGTGGACCTCAACCGCACCGGCACCCCGCTGCTGGAGATCGTGTCGCAGCCGGACATGAACACGCCCGAGGAGGCGATGGCCTACCTCGAAGAAGTCCGGCTGATGATGCGCGAACTCGGCGTGTCCGACTGCGAGATGCAGGAGGGCTCGCTGCGCTGCGACGCGAACGTGAACGTCCACGTCCCCGACGCCGCCGAGCCGAAGGGGTACGCGGCCACGCCGCTCGTCGAGATCAAGAACCTGAACAGCTTCCGCGGCGTCGGCCGGGCCATCGCCTACGAGGCCAAGCGGCAGTACGAGGAGTACCTGAAGAACCCGAAGACGTACCGCATCGGCAACTTCCTGAAGACGACCGCCGGGTGGGACGACCCGAAAGGCCGCACCGAAGTGCAGCGGCACAAGGAGGAAGCCGCCGACTACCGCTACTTCCCCGACCCGGACCTCGTGCCCGTAGTCGTCACCGCCGATCAGCTGGCGGCGGTGAAGGCCGACATGGGCGAGCTCCCGCAGGCCCAGCGGCAGCGGCTCCAGACGCAGTACGGGCTCACCGCCTACGACGCCGACGTGCTGACGGCCAAGGGCCGCAGGACGGTGGCCTACTTCGAGGCGGTCGCGGCCGGCCTCGGCGACGGCAAGGCGGCCGCCAACCGCATGAGCGACCTCGTCTACCCGGCGCTCGCCGAGCGCCGCGAGGAGATCGACGAGTTCGTGATTCCGGCGGCCGGGTTCGTGGAGTTCCTGAAGGCGGCCCCGACCAACTCCCAGGACCGCCGCGACGTGTTCGCGGCGATGCTCGCAGACGGCCTGGACGTGGCCGCTGCGAAGGCCAAGGTGGGGATCAAGGAGCTGGACGAGTCTACGCTGCGGGCGGCGGCGGCGGCGGCGGTGGCCGCCAACCCGAAGGCGGTGGCCGACTTCAAGAAGGGGAAGGACGCGGCCAAGATGTCGATCGTCGGGTCCGTGATGAAGGCCAACAAGGGCGCCCCGAACGACGTGGTCCGCCGGCTCGTGGACGAGGAGCTGGCGAAGGTGTGACCCGCGACCGGTTACGATGACCCGTCGCCGATCCCCCGCGCCCCGCCGGTTCGCGCCGGCGGGGCGCTTCGCTTGACACGACCCCCATTGGCAAGCCCGGAAGCCTGGGCAATCTCGTTCGCCCGCCTGCCCCACCCGCCCGACCGCTCCCTTCTGATTTCCCCCTCAAGACGGCCGTCCGGGCGTGCCGATCGTAGCGGCTAGCAGGACGCCAGGCGGTGTCCGGGGGTGTGGGCGTCTGGGGGACGCCCGCGGCACGACGCCGCACCCCGACCCGCCGGACGGGGGGATGGACCGGCCACCGGTCGCCTGGCCCCGCCCGCCACGGCAGGCCGAGCAGGAGCGTGCCATGCGTAAGGGGATGTTCGGAGCAATCGCGGGGATGGCGGCCGGGGCCGGAGGCGCCTGGGGGCAGACCCCCGTCGCCGACCCGCCACCGCCGGCCGCCGTGGCTCCCGCCGGGGACGTAGTGCCGGTCCAGAACGCGGGGCCGATCCCACCCGGGGTCGGGCTGCCGCCGGGGTTCGGGGCCGCGCCCGGGGCTCACCGGTCGCTGCCGCCGGCCATCATGCCGCCGATCGCCCCCGGGCCGGCCGGCGACCCGCAGGGGTTCGGCCCGATGGCCGGGTTCGGCCCGCCGCCCGGCCCGATGTACCCGCCGCCCGGCCCGTACGGGGCGCACATGTTCCAGCCGGCTCCCGGCGGCCCAGGTGGCGGCGGCCCGGGGGGCGGTGGTGAGGGCTACGTCCCCCACTTCTGGACCAGCTTCGAGTACCTCCTGTGGTACTCGAAGTCCCAGAGCTACCCGTTCCCGCTGCTGACCACCAGCGCCCCGACCGATCGCGGGCTGCCGGGCCGGCCCAGCACCCTCGTGCTGGCCGGGGGTGACACCTCGGTCAACCCGCTCAACGGGGCGCGGATCACGGTCGGGGGCTTCGCCGACGCCGACCGCCGGTACGGGTTCGAGGTGTCCGGGTTCCTCACCGAACAGCGGGCCGACATCGTCGACGTGACGACCAGCCCGGCGGGCATCCCGACCCTGGCCCGGCCGTTCCGGGACTCGGCCACCCCGGGGGCGATCAGCACCCTGGTGGTCGGCAGCCCGACGCTCGGGCAGGGCCGGGCGATCGTGTTCAACAGCCAGCAGACGTGGTCGGTCGAGGCCAACACGGTGGTCAACCTGTACCGGACCGAGCCCGGGTGTGCGACCTCTTGGTCGCTCGACTTCCTGGCCGGCTACCGCTACCTCGAACTCGGCGAGGAGTTCAAGGAGACGAGCATCACCACCCTGAACCTCCCCTCGACCACCACCCCGATCGTCACCTTCGGGCCGTTCGGCCAGGTGACGGTGACCGGGACCACGGTGAGCCCGGGGACGCTCCCGGTCGCCGGGCTGACGGTCCAGAGCGGGTCGAACGTCAGCGTCATCGACTCGATCCAGACCCGGAACCAGTTCAACGGCGGCCAACTCGGGCTGCGGGGCGAGGTCCGGCGGGGGATGTTCACGCTGTCCGGCAGCGGGAAGGTGGGCCTCGGGCACATGCGGGAGACGGTGACCATCACCGGGAACACGGCGATCTCGGCCGGCAACACGCTGACCGGGATCGCGGCCGGCGGCCTGTACGCCAACAGCGCCACGATCGGCCGGTTCACCAACGACGAGTTCGCGGTGATCCCGGAGCTGAACGTCAACCTCGGGCTGAACGTTACCCGGAACATGACGGCCTGGATCGGTTACAACTTCCTGTACATCGACAAGGTGTCCCGGCCGGCCAGCGAGCTGACGACGGTGGTGAACACCGGGGCCGTCCCGTTCAGCGCCAACTACGGGGCGACCAACCGCCCGGTCGTCCGCCAGGTGCTGTTCAACCAGGACGACTTCTGGCTGATGGGCCTGAACACCGGCCTCACCTTCCGCTTCTAAGCGGGCGGGAGTCCGGTAGTGCGAACGCCCGGGGTGGAAGCCCCGGGCGTTCGGCATTCCGGTCCGTCAGTCGAGTCGCGTGTCCCGCCACAGCGCCCCGGCGGCGCCCGCGGCAATCCCCACCGCAACGCACGCGACCGGGATCAGTGGCTCGGGGTGGCCCGCGGTTTTGAGGTGGACGACACTGCCTGTCCCGTCCGGCGTCGTGGTCGGTTGGGAGGTAAGGGCGGACGCAACCAGAGCCGTGACGCCGACCGCGACCACCGCCCAGACGATCCCTGACCGGAAGGCGGCGCCCGCTCGGTTCGGTGTGGGCATCGGAACCTCGGCCGGTCGTGTCGAGTCGGCGAAGCGCAGCCGACCGACCCCGGCTACCAGTGCGCGGGCAGGTTGGCGCTCTTCACCCAGGCGGTGTACCACAGGTCGAGCGTCAGCTGGGCGCCGGCGCGGCAGCGGGCGAGGACGAACGCCCGGCTCTCCTCCGTCGGCGCGGCGAAGGCTCCGGCCGCGTCGAGCTCGTAGCAGCGGGCGACGTGGGTGTGCGACTCGGCGATGAACCGGTTCACGTGCGCCCACACGTCGTCGATCACCTTCGCCTCCAAGCCCCGGCAGATCTCCTCCGGCGTGATCTTGTTCTTCTCCGGGAAAGCGTCGAGCCGGGCGTGGATGCCCTTCTGTTTCACCGTGCCGTCGGGCTGGTTGCGGCCGTCGAAGTCGCGGGTGGTGTGGAGCGGCATGGCGGCGTCGCCGGTGTAGTGGGCCATGTTCCCGCCCGCCACCAGACACGCCATCGGCACCGACTCGTGGGCCGGCGCCTTGCGGTGGTCGTAGAAGGCCACCATCAGCCGTTCGTAGTTCTCCACGACGGAGTACGGCAGCAGCCCCACCTTGTTCGGGTCTTTCTTCAGCTCGGTGTACACCAGCTTCATCGCGTCGAACCGGTTCGTGGCCGGCAGCGGACGGCCGTCGAGGTCTTCGAGGTCGAGGAAGTGGTTCCCCTCCTCGCAGCGGCGGAGGAAGACGGCGTTCCGGTTCTTCCAGCGGTCGGGGTCCACGGCGAAGTGGGAGAGGTGGCGGCCGCCGGCGCGGAAGAACGCGGGCACATCGTCCGGGAGCCGGGCCGCGGCCGCCGCGGCGACCGACTCGTGCCCGCCGGCCCACCACGCCGACGCCAGCCCGGCCCCCACGCCGGCGACGACGACCACGGCCCCGACCGACAACGCGGACCGCTTCATGAGACGCTCCCGAGAGCTGCGCGTGCGTGACGAGATGACCAGGATACGCCGGGCCGGGGTCCGAAGCCGGCCGATCCGGGTCGCCCCGTCAAAACTTCTTCACTTCTAAACGCACACTTCGAGCGTGAGGAAGTGGTCCGGCTCCCGCTGGTACAGCTCGGCCGCCTTGCGGAGGGTGCGGATGCGGTCGTCGTGCCAGGCGTTTTCGAGCTTCGGCATCGCGTCTGGGTAGGGGAAGTTCTCCAGCAGCTCCTTGCGGATGAGCATGGCCCGCACCTTGCGAATCCGCTCCTCGCCGACGAGCTCGCAGGTGAGGAACAGCGCGTAGCGGACGGTGGCGACGGGCTGCCCGGTGTCCTGGCGGATGTGCCCGGCGACGAAGTGCTCGGCCACCGCGTTCAGCACGAAGTTGAGGAGGAACCAGCGGTCCGTCCGGGCGATCGGCATGAGCGGGCTGTCGGCGGTCGTGGCCCGGGCGGCGGCGTTGATCTTCTCCACCGCCAGGCGGTTGAGGAACACCTCGTCGAGCGAGCGCTCCATCACGGTGCGGATCTTCAGGTAGCCGTCGGCGAAGATGTTGAGGCTGATGATGATCCGGTCGAGGAACTCCTTCTTGTGCCACTGCCGGCCGGCGACGTAGCGGCCGTACCACCGGCCGGCGAAGAACGTCGCGGTCGAGGTGATGGCGGCCACCAGCACCGTGACGATCACCCGCTTGGTGACCTCGTTCCCGACCTCGTCGGGGTTCACGTCCACGCCGAACAGGGCGAGCATGGCGGGCTCCGCGGGGTGTGTCAGCTGGGCTTGAGGCGCGCCCAGGGGCTGACGTTCAGGAGGGCGAGGAGGGCCGCGGCGTTCGGGACGTCCTTGAGCGCCACGCCGTTCCCCCGCCAGACGTCGATCGGCGGGCCGACCGTCAGCAGGTGGCCGCGGAGCAGGTTGAACCCCTTCACCTCGCCCCACGGCACCTCGCGGCCGCGCAGGCTCACGCCGGCGGTGTCGAGGGCGAACGGGCCGAAGGTCAGTCGCTTGCCGGCGCGGTAGCCGGCGAGGAGGGCGGGCAGCATCGCCCGGGCGGCCCGCATCTGCACCTCGCCGGCGAGTGCATCGTAGCCGTTCAGGGCGCGGTCGAGCAGCAGGTCGGCGTCCGGGGTGACGAGGCGGACGTGGCTGCGGGTGGTGACCCCGTGGTGGACCGTCTCGGCCCGCCACACCTCCTCGACGTCGGCCCACCGGCACCCGCCCCAGTCCCCGGCCGTGTCCTGGTAGACGAAGCCCTCGTCGAACAGGAAGAACGCCCGCGTCCGGCGCGTGAGCCGCCACGCCGCCATGTAGAGGACGAACCCGAACAGCGCCAGGATGAGGCCCAGAATGCCGGCCGTGAGCGCGGCGAGCTTCGCCGGGGTGAGGTGAGGCGGCGGGTTGACCAGCACGCTGACGACGAGAGCCGCCCAGAACCCGAGGGCGGCGAAGAGCGGCCAGATCGACCCGGCCCAGCGGGGCAGACTCCAGCGGTGGGCCGAAACGACCGCATCGTCCGTCGCCCAGGGGAAGACGCGGGCCTCGGCGGGGAGGTCGGACATGGGGTGGGTACGCCCCGGGGCGGAGTCCCGGGGCGCCTCTCGGGGGTTACTTCCCGGCCTTGGCGGCGGCGAGCTTCGCCTCCACGGCCTTCCAGTTCACCACGTTCCACCAGGCGTCGAGGTAGCCGGCCCGGAGGTTCTGGTACTTCAGGTAGTAGGCGTGCTCCCACACGTCGACGCCCAGCACCGGCACCAGCCCCTCCATCAGCGGGCTGTCCTGGTTCGGCCGCTTGATCGCTTCCAGCTTCGTGGCGGTCGGGTTCCACACGATCCAGGTCCAGCCGCTGCCGAACTGCGTCAGGCCGTTGTCCTTCACCTTGGCCTTGAAGTCGGTGAAGCTGCCGAAGGCGGCGGTGATCGCCTCGGCGACGGCCCCGGTCGGCTCGCCGCCGCCGTTCGGCCCCATGATCTCCCAGAAGAGGGCGTGGTTGTGGTGGCCGCCGCCGTTGTTGATGATCGCCTGCTTCACCGCGTCCGGGGCGCTCGTCTTCACCTTGCGGAGCAGCTCCTCGATCGGCAGGCCGGCCAGGTCCGGGGCACTCTCCAAAGCCTTGTTCAGGTTGTCGACGTAGGCCTTGTGGTGCTTCTGCGAGTGGATCTCCATCGTCTTCGCGTCGATGTGCGGCTCGAGCGCGTCGAAGGCATAGGGCAGCGTCGGGAGGGTGTGGGCCACGGCAGGTCTCCGGGTCGGGGGAACGCGATCCGGGGGCATTGTAGTGGGGGGTGGGCGGCGGGCAGTGGGCGGTGGGCAGCGAAGCCATCGGCAGGGGCGATGGTGGCCCGGGGTGGAGGGCGGTGTGGCCCCGCGGTTGTTTTGAGCCCGGAGGGCGCCGGCGTGTAGCCCGTGGTGCAACCCCGGGCGGCGTCGGCGGTGCCACGGAGGGCAACGCAGCGCGAACTCCGCCCCGCGTCCGCCCGGGGTTGCACCACGGGCTACACGCCGGCGCCCTCCGGGCTCAAAACTCCGGTCGGAAACGCAGCCGGCCCCCGCCGGCCGCTCGCCCCTTGACCCCCTCCCGTACACGGGTTAGCATTCTTCCTAACCTGCCGACTGCGGGGCCACCCCCGCTCCGCCACCGGGCCACGCCCGGCCCCGCCCGACAACCAGGATCTCCCTCCCATGCGCCGGCTCGTGTTCGGCCTCGCCGCGGTCGCCGCGTGTGTGTGGTTCGCCCAGGCTCCCGCCCAACAAGCCCCGCCCGGGCTGCCGAGCCCCCGCGTCGCCACCGCCTTCCCGCCCGGCGCGAAGGTCGGCAACACGGTCGAGGTCACCGTCACCGGGGCCGACCTCGACGAGCCCACCGGGCTGTACTTCTCACACCCCGGCATCACGGCCGAGTACATGGCGCCGAAGCCGCCCGAGCCGGACCCGAAGAAGAAGGACGCCCCGCCGCCCAAGATGGCCGCCGCCCCCGCCGCCGGGCCGCACAAGTTCAAGGTGACCGTCGGGGGGAGCGTCCCGCCGGGCACCTACGACGTGCGCGCGGTCGGCCGGTGGGGCGTCAGCAACCCGCGCGCGTTCGTGGTCGGCGAGTTCCCCGAGGTGGCCGAGAAGGAACCGAACAACGACGTGCCCGAGGCTCAGAAGGTTGCGATCGGCACCACCGTCCTCGGCCAGATCGCCAACCCCACCGACGTGGACTACACGGTCTTCGCCGGCAAGGCCGGGCAGAAGGTGGTCGTCTCCGTGCAGGCGTCGAGCATCGACAGCAAGGCCCGGCCGATGATCGAGGTGTACGATGCGGGCGGCCGGAAGCTGGCCCAGAACCGCCACTACCGCGACGGCGACGCCGTCACCGACCTCACCCTCCCGGCCGACGGCGACTACTACGTCCGCCTCTTCGAGTTCACCTACACCACCGGCAGCGCCGACCACACCTACCGGCTGACGATCAGCTCGGCGCCGTGGGTCGATGCGGTGTTCCCGCCCGCGGTCGAGTTCGGCAAGCCGGCCCAGGTGACGGTCTACGGCCGCAACCTCCCCGGCGGGCAGCCGGCTGGCTTCAGCATCGACGGCCGGCCGCTGGAGAAGCTGGCGGTCACAATCACCCCGCCGGCCGACCCGGCGGCGGCCCAGCGGCTCGCGGTGCGCGACCAGATCACCCCCGTGAGCGCCCTCCAGGACGGCTTCGAGTACCGCCTCAAGGGGCCGGGCGGCTCGTCCGACCCGGTGACGGTGTACTTCACCCGCGAGAAGCTGGTGCTGAAGAAGAACGCCGGCGGCAGCAAGCCCGACACCGCCGAGGCGCTACCGACGCCGTGCGAGGTGGCCGGCATGATCGTGAAGCGGAACGAGCGCGACTGGTACAGCTTCGAGGCCAAGAAGGGCGTGCCGGTGGTGCTCGAACTCACCGCCGAGCGGAACGGCAGCCCGGCCGACTTCTACTTCAGCGTCCACAACGCGCAGGCCAAGAACGACATGATGGGGCCGGAGCAGGACGACGACACCGAGTTGCTCCACCCGACCGAGTTCTACACCCGCACCGTCGACCCGCCCCCGTACCGGTTCGTCCCCCCGCAGGACGGCAAGTACCTCGTCGCCGTCGGCTGCCGCGAGAGCAGCTACCTCGTCGGCCCGGCCACCAGCTACCGGCTCCGCGTCGGGCCGCCCAGGCCCGACTTCCGCGTCGTCGCCCGCACCTACACCAAGAGCTACCAGGCCGGGTCCGCCGGCCGGCAGGACGGGACGGAGGCGGTCGAGGTCTACGTCCACCGCATGGACGGCTTCGCCGGCGAGGTGACCGTCACCGCCGAGAACCTCCCCGCCGGCGTGACCGCGAAGCCCACCGTGGTCGGCGGCACCTCCCGCTGGGGCGTGCTGGTACTGAACGTGGCCGGCAACGCCGCCCCGGCCGTGGCCGCAATCACCCTGAAGGCCGTAGCAACCGTCAACGGCCAGCAGCTCGTCCGCGAGGCCCGGCCGGCGACCGTGACGTGGGGCGTCCAGCCCGGCAACAACACCCCGACGCTCGGCCGGCTGGCGCAGTCGTTGGTCATCGCCGTCCGCCCCGAGAAGGCGTTCTTCAAGCTCGCCGCCGACCCGGCCGCCGCGGTCGTCAAGACCGGCGGGAAGGACGAGAAGGTGAGCGGCCCGATCTTCCTCAAGCAGGGCGAGAAGTTCACCCTCCCGGTCAAGACGACCTGGGTGGCCGAGGACAAGCAGACCGTCACCATCGCCGCCGACCCGGTGGCCCCGAACCAGCAGACCTCGCCGTTCACCGTCGCCGCCGGCGCCCAGCTGACGAAGGAGAAGGGCGAGGGCGTGGTGACCGTGGACGTGAAGGCCAACGCCTTCCCGGGCAAGTACGCGGTGACGCTCCGCGGCGAGGCCCAGGTGCCGTTCGTCCGCGAGGGCGGCGCCAAGAAGGGGGCCAAGGGCGGGAACGTGCCGGTGGCGGCGTTCGCCGAGCCGGTCGAGTTCACCGTCCTGCCGACCGCGCTGGCCAAGGTGGCCCCGGGGCAGATCCCGAACAACACGGTGAAGCTCGGCAAGACCGCCGAACTCACGATCAAGCTGGAGCGGCAGTTCGAGTACGCCGGGGAGTACAAGGTGACGTTCACGCCCCCGGCGGGCGTGACCGGGGTCACCGCCGACGCGGTGACGGTCCCGGCCGGGGCGGACGAGGCGAAGCTCGTCATCCGCACCGCCGACAACGCCAAGGCCGGGGCCGTGAACAACGCCGTGGTCACCGTGACCGGCACCTTCGCCGGCAAGCCGGTGGCGACCGAGACGAAGGTGAACTTCAACGTCGGGAAGTAGCCCCGCCTCCGGGGCACGCGGACGCCCGCCCGGGGTTTCACCCCGGGCTACACGCCATCGTCCCTCCGGGACTCAAGACAACGGTTGGATTTAGCCCCGGGAGGGGCGTCGGCCGGTAGCCCGGGGTAAAACCCCGGGCGGCCTACGGCGGCAAGCCAGCACCACGACCACACCGAGACCCCCATGCGATACCTCGCGCTGTTCGCCCTCTCCGCCGCCGCCGTGGCGGGGGTCTCCGGCGTCGCCCCGACGCAGGAGAAGAAGGACGCCAAGACCCTGCCGCCCATCGCCACCGTCGACCTCAAGCTGTCCGAGCCGGTGGACTACTCGAAGCACGTCGAGCCGATCTTCGAGAACCGCTGCACGGTCTGCCACTCCGGCAACACCACCCGGGGCAAGTACGACATGTCCACCTACGCCGGGGTGATGAAGGGCGGCAAGCGGGGGGCCGCGGTCGTGCCCGGGAAGTCGGCCGAGAGCAACCTGTTCCTGTTCTGCGCGCGGCAGAAGCAGCCGGTGATGCCGCCCGCCGACAGCGACGAGCCGTGCACGCCGCAGGAGGTCACGCTCCTCAAGCTCTGGATCGACCAGGGGGCGAAGGCGCCGGCGACGGCCCGGGTGAAGAAGAAGATCGTCGTCAGCCTCCCGCCGGCCCAGGTGCGGCCGGTGCGGGCGGTGGCCGTCAGCCCGGACGGGACGGTCGTGGCCGCCGGCAGGGGGAACCAGGTCCACCTCTACGACGCCAAGAAGGGCGACTACCTCAAGACGCTCACCGACCCCCAGCTGAGGACGCCGGACGGCAAGGAGGCGAAGGCCGCCCACATCTCGCTCGTGGAGTCGATGGCGTTCGCGCCGGACGGCAAGACGCTCGCCACCGGCAGCTTCCAGGAGCTCACCCTCTGGGACGCCGAGAAGGGGACCGTGAAGGGCCGGCTGACCGGCTTCGCGGACCGCGTCGTCGCCGTGGCCTACAGCCCCGACGGGGGCCGGTTCGCCACCGCCGGCGGCCCCCCGGCCGAGGACGGCGAGGTCAAGGTGTTCAGCGCCGCCGGGAAGCAGGAGCTCGACATCCGCAACGGCCACTCGGACACGGTGTACGCCCTGGCCTTCAGCCCGGACGGGAAGCTGCTGGCCACCGGGGCGGCGGACAAGTTCGTGAAGGTGTTCGAGGTGCCGGGCGGGAAGCACCTCAAGTCGTTCGAGGGGCACACGCACCACGTCATGGGCGTGGGCTGGACGCCGGACGGGAAGAAGCTGGCGTCGTGCGGGGCCGACAACTTCGTGAAGGTCTGGGACTACGAGAAGGGCGAGAAGCTCCGCGACATGACCGGGCACACGAAGCAGGTGACGGGGCTGGCGTTCGTGGGCAAGGCGCCGCAGTTCCTGACGTGCAGCGGGGACCAGTCGGTGCGGATGTGGAACGCCGACAACGGCGGCAACATCCGCCAGTTCCCCGGGGCGACGGACTACGTCTACGCGGTGGCCGCGAGCCCGGACGGGAAGGTCGTGGCCGCGGGCGGCGAGGAGGGGGTCGTGCGCATCTACAACGGCCAGAACGGCACCCTGGTGAAGGCCGCCCTCCCGCCCGACGCCGAGCCGAAGAAGGACAACCCGCCGGCGAAGAAGTAGGGCAGGCTGGCGGGGACGCGGCGGACCGCCGCGTCCCCGCCAGTTGGTCGAAGAAGAGACCCGGCCAACCCGGCACCAGTCGTTCCGGCATTTCGTTCTAGACACAACCTCGCGGTGTATGTCCAATACATAACAGGCGGACCGAGTAAAACCAGATGGCGGGGAACGGTCGCACGCCACAAGGCGTCCCGGGTCACCCCTGCAAAGCCCGGCCGCCCCTTCTCCCCCAAGCCCCGGCCGGGCGTTCGCCGCGGGAAGCCGCCGGCCGGAGCGGAGAGCCTTACCCGTTCTCCGAGGCCGCAATGCAGTTCTTCTGCGAAACCTGCCAGCGCGTCACGCCGGTCCGTACCAGCTGTATTTACTGCCACGACTCGTTTCTGATCACCGACCCCCCGGTCCGCCGGCGGGACATCCCTACGCCCACGACCAACACGCCCTCCCATACATCGGGCCTCACGCCCATCAACCCCATCGCACTGACGAAGACCTCCGACGTACAGACGCAGCCGTACAGCCACGGGAAGACCGAGGTCATCTCGACCACGCCCTCGCTGCTGGTCACGATCCGCGACCCCCTCCCGGACCGCTTCGGCGACGCCCACGCAAAGGTCTGGGCGGGCACGCTCGCGGCCAGTGAGGTTGAAAAGGCTCTCGGGGACGATGAGAACCTGAAGGTTCGGCGACGCACCCTGGCCGGCGAGAGTCAGCCGGAACACGTGGCGCTTCAAAACGGGCTGGAAGGGGTGTTTAAGAAGGAGGTCATCGAGGACAGCGAGGTGGCGCTGTGGGAGTGGGGGGGAACCCCGAACAACGAGGTGGCGGCATACCTCCTGGCGAAGGAGCTCGGGCTGAAAATGGTCCCGGTCACGATCTGGCGGTCGCTGCAGGGCAAGTCCTCGATGCAGAAGGGGTCATTTCAACTGTTCGTCGGCGGGATGGAAACCGGCAACCCGACGTCGGAAACGGACTACCCGCCCGACGCCTTCCTGTTCGACAAGCTGATCGGCAACTCGGACCGCAAGTCCGACAACCTCGGAAGGAAGGTCATAGAGGACACCGCCGTGCCCGTGCTCATCGACAACGCCGTGGCCTTCCCGCCGAACGCGTCGCTCGCACTGAACAGCACCGAACAGGCCAAAATGCGGAGGGCGACCGAGCAACTCAAGCTTGCCGTGACATCGTTTAACGAGTCGTTCATCGACTCACTTCCCATTGCCCCGGGCGCGCCGAAGTCGACCAAGGAGAGGCTCAAAACGATCCGAAGCATTCTGGCGGGCAAGCTGTAGTGTGGCCGGCACAGAAGGAACCGGAACGGCCCCGTCGGCTCGCGGCGGTTCTTCGCCCCTCACCACGCCAGGCCGAGTTCCCCGAACTGGCCGCGGAGGCGGTCCACGTCCCACACCCGGGCCGCGCGCTCGCCGGCCAGTAACACCACCAGTTCGGAACGGGCGCGGTCGAACGCCAGTCCCCGCACCGGCCCCGGCAGGCCGGTCACCGCCGTCACCGGCTCGAAGCCCTCGCCCGCCCGCCGCCAGAACCGCACCGCCCGGTCCTTCCCGCCGGTCGCCAGCAGCGACCCGTCCGGCGAGAGGGACACCGCCGTCACCCCGCCGGGGTGGGCGTCCGGTACGCCGGGAGCCTCGGTGTGGTCGGCCACGCGGATCAGCCGGAGCCGGCCGCCCTGCGTCCCGGCCGCGACCACGTCCTCGGCCGGGCTCAGCGCGACCGCCTGCACCGGGTCGCGCGGCGCGGACAGCCGGTGGAGGTGGGCCGCCCCCGGGCCGAGCAGGTGGACGGCGCCGTCCGCCCCGGCGGCCGCGGCGGCCGTGCGCCCGACCGCCAGGGCGTCGAGCGCGGCCACCCCGGTCACGACCTCCGCGGCGGCGTTGTCCCACCCCTCCGAGAGCGCCTTCCCGTCCGCCGCCTCCCAGGCCCGTACCACCTGGGAGCGGACCACCGCCCACACCGCCGACCCGTCCGCGGAGAACGCCGGGCACCGAGCGGGATGGTCGGTCAGGCGGCGTTCGCGCTTCGGCCGGGCCGGGTTCCAGAGCCCGACCCCCGGGCCGGTGCTGGTGAACGCCACCACCCCCGTCACCGGGTTTACGGCCAACCCGGGCCGGGGCTTGTCCGGCCCGGGCGGTAGGACTCGCTCCGCCTCGACGTGCCCGGCGGCGTCCGTCCGGTACAGGAGTTGGGCGACCGGCCCGGGCGCGGGCCGGAACTCCCCGAGCGCGACCACCCGGCCGCCGCCCGCCGGGACGGCCGCCGCCAGCGGGTACGGGTGGAACCCGGCGAACCGCTCGGCCGCCGGAACGTCGAACTCGTACCGGGCGGTGTGCCCGGTCCGGGTGATGAACAGGTGCCGGCCGTCACCGGACCACGCCAGCCCCGCCGGCCCGGTGTCCGGGAGCAGCACGCCCGCCACCCGCTGCCCGGACGCCACCGCCCACACCTTTACCGCCCGGTCGGCCGACACCGTCGCCAGGTACGCCCCAGACGGGTGGACGGCCACCCCGGTCACGTCGTCGGCGTGGGCCGAGGGGGGGAGCAGGTCCGGGTCGGTGAACGACGTCACCGGGCGAAGGGTAGCCGGATCCCAGAGCTCGACGCCGGTACTCCGGGCGGCGACCAGTACCCTCCCGCCGGGGAGGAAGACCGGGTGCCGCACCCACCCCCCGGCCGACGGCTCGGGCACCGCCGGCACGGCCAGCGCCCCGGCCGGGAGCCGGGCCAACCCCTCCGGGAAGGCCGCCACCACCGCCCCGGTCCCCGGCTCGACGGCCAGCCCGCCGAACGAGGAGCGTGCCTCGGCCTTCCCGGTCGGAGTGCCCTTGGCCGCGTCCCACCGGACGAGGAACTTCTGGCACGCCCCGACCACCTCGGCCCCGCCCGCCGTCACCGCCAGGTGGTCCGGCTGGGCCGGAGCCTTCCACACCGCCGTCGCCTCGGGCTTGTCCCCGGCGAGGTCGAGCCGGGCCACCCGCGCACTCCGGGTGCCGGCGTACAGCTGACGGCCGTCCGGGGAGAAGGCCAGGCAGGTGACCCGGTCCGGCCCCCCCCCGCTTACGGCGGCGGCGGGGAAGCGGAACTCGCGGGCGACGGCCCCGGAGCCCGAATCGACCAGCGCCACCCGGAGCGGGACGAACCCGCCGACGGCCCACGCGTGGAACTGACCGAGGGCGACCCACCGGCCGTCCGGGCTGGCGGCGGCGACCCCGGCGGTGAACCCGCGGGCGGCGGCCGCGGCCGGGCGAAGGTCGGCGGCGAACAGCGCGTTGGCGGTCTCCGCCCGGAGGGTGGCCAACACCGCCGGGTCACCAGCTGCCAGCCCGACGGCGCGGACCACGTCCGGGCGGTTCTCCCATGTCCACCCGGGCGCCCGGGCAGTCTCGCGCCGCCGTATGGCCCCCTGGAGCGTCACCAGCTGTTTGGCCGCGTCCAGCCGCCGGGCCTCCTTCTCCGCCTGGAGCTGGGCCGCGTCCGAGGCGGCCACCTTGGCCTGCCACACGTCCACCCGGCCGCGGTACCACACCCCGAGCGCCGGCCCGACGACGGCGAGTAGCAGCAGGAGCACGACCAGGGCCGCCGGGGCCGGGTTCCGCCGCACCCAGCGGACGGCCCGGACGGGGAGCGGGATCGGCCGGGCCGCGACCGGCAGGCCGCGCCGGAAGCGGTCGAGGTCGTCGGCCAGGTCGGCCGCCGTCGCGTACCGGTCGCGGGGCTCCTTCGCCAGGCACTTCAAGCAGATGAGGTCCAGGTCGCGGGGGACGCCCGGCGCCCGCGCCCGGGGCGGGACCGGGGGCTCGGCGGCGATCCGGCGGAGCAGGGCGAGGGGGTCGTCGTCGCGGAACGGAACCCGGCCGGTGAGGCACTCGTACAGCACCACCCCCAGGGCGTACACGTCGGCCTCGGGGCCGACGAACTTCCCCCGCCCCTGGGCCTGCTCCGGCGCCATGTACGATGGGGTGCCGAGGAACGTGCAGGTCCGCGTCACCCCCTCCCCGGCGGCCAGCCGCTTGGCGAGGCCGAAGTCACTGACCTTCGGGTGTGGTGGGTTCGGGGTTCGGGATTCGGGGTTCGGGGAAGCCCCCGGGTGCTCACCTTCCCTGTCTTCCCCGACTCCCGACTCCCGAACCCCGAACCCCGACAGCAGGACGTTTCCCGGCTTCAGGTCGCGGTGGACGATCCCGGCGGCGTGGGCGGCGTGGACCCCGCGGGCGACCGCGGCCAGCACCACCGCGGCCTCGGTCGGGTCGAGCGGGCCGGCCGCCAGCCGGGCCGCCAGGGTTCCGCCGCCGACGTACTCCATCACGTAGTACGGCCGGCCCCCGGCCCGGCCGGACGAGTACACCTCGACCACGTTCGGGTGCCGGACCGCCGCCACCGCCTCGGCCTCGGCTTGGAACCGGACGAGGTCACCGGGCGCGGGTCGGCTGTCCGGGCGGATCATCTTGATCGCCACCACCCGCTTGAGCGTGAGCTCCCGGGCCTTGTACACCACCCCCATCCCGCCGGTCCCGAGTTCGCCGAGCACCTCGAACCCGGGGACGGCCGGACCGGCCTCGGGGTGGGCGACGGTGAAGGTGGTGTCGGCCGCCGCCGTCGTGGGCTGCGGGTCGTCGAGCCCGAGGTCCGCGAGAAGCCCCCGGGCGGCCGACACGAACGTCTCGGACGACGCGGGCGTCGCCGACGACACGGGCGTTTCCGTCGGCGGGTAGCGGAGCGTGGGGCCGGGGTCGTCGGGGTTGGGCGTCACGGCGGTTCCCCGCGGGGGGTGAATGATGTTTCATCTTACCAGACTGCGGACGACGTACTGCGCCGCGTGCGACGTGAGCAAACTTCGACCGACCAGACCCTTGTCGGCGCTTCGGAGGTGTCAGCGTGGTGGCCTACCCCCGGCTCCTTCCCTGGGAAGGAAGGGGCGAGATGACCCGCACTCCGGACCTGCTTGTTGTGTAGCGTGACCCGAGAACGGGAAAGTCGAGCAGACCATCTCCCCCTTTCCCTGGGAGGGAAGGGGGGCCGGGGGGTTAGGTCGCTCGGGCGCCTTACCCGCCCTTGCGGAGGAACTCGGAGATCTCCTGGTCGACCCGGTTCAGGACGCCGGCCGCCTCGCGGAGGGCGGCGAGGTCGGTCGGGTTGTTCTCCAGGCCGCGGCTCAGCTCTTCGACCCGGGCCGGGAACCCGGCCAGATGGCGGGCGAACCGCCGCAGGCCGTGCCGGTCGCCCACGGCCTTGAGCGTGTCCACCGCGGACCGGACGCGCGGGAGGCTGTCCTTCAGGTCCGCCGCGGTCGCCGCCGCGGGCCACGTCTTCGACAGGTACTCGCGGGCCTTGGCGTGGTCCTCGGACTTGGTCTTCCACTCCGCGGCGAGCGCGTCGCGGCGGCCCTTCACCTCCGGGTTGTTCTCCACCAGGGTCAGCAGCTGGTCGTAGGCCCGGAGCGCCTCGTCCACCTCGCCGTTCTCCAGCAGCGCCTTGATCTCGACGTTCACGGCCTTCGCCTGGAGCTCCCGGGCGACCGCCCCCGGGCTGCTCTCGCGCTCGACGATGGCCTCCAACTCCTTCACCCGGGTGGCCAGCTGGCCGTTGTTCTGGCGGAGCGCCTGGACCTGGCGGTCCACCGTGGCGAGCAGCTCGTCGGCCCCGGGCGGGCGGTCGGGCCGGCCGCGGAGGGTCTGCACCTCCTCGGTCACGGCCCCGGCGGTGGCCTCGGCGGACGCCATCGCGGCCTTGGCCCGGGCCAGCGCCTCCGGGTTGCGCCGGGCCTGGATCAGCTTGCTGATAGCGTCGAACCCGGCGTTCTGGGCGTGGCGGGCCTCGCCCACCCGGCCCGACACGCCCAGCACCGCCCGCTCGTAGGCGGCCTTCTCCTCGGCCTTGGCGTCCACGGAGAACGGCAGGCCGACCGGCTCCGGCCCGAACACCGGGACCGGGAACCGCGCCTCCCGCGTGGCCCCGAGCGCCACCGTGACGCAGGCCAGCCCGTCCAGCGGGCCGGACGACTTGTACACCCCGTCGGCGTAGTCGAAGAACTCGCGGCGGTCGGGCGCGCCGGGGAAGAAGCCGCGGTCGGTCGCTCGCACGGTGGCGGCCCGCGTGGGCGGCTCCTTCGCCCCGTCGGCGGCCGGGTTCACCAGCCGGACCGCGACCGCGGAGCGAACCGTGGCCAGCTTCAGACAGCGGTAGCTGGCGGCGTCCTTCGGGAACGGCGTCTTGAAGGGGCTGAACACGGCACAGACGGCGACCCCGTCCTTCGGCGCCTCGGTGACGCGGAGGTACGTGTACTCCCGGGCCGCGGCCGACAGCACCGGCGGCGGCACCGACCCGGGCGGCGGCTCGATGAGCTTCCCGGTCGCCGTGCGCTTCTGGGTCGGGGCCGTCCGGCTGGTTCGGGTAACGCGGGAGACGGCGAACACGTCCCCGACCGCCACCAGCCGGTCGAGCGGCCCGGCCGTCCCGGCCCGGAAGCGGACGCGGGCGGCGTCCGGGTTGCCCTCCACGGGTTCGACGGTCCCGGCGGGGCCGAAGTCGCGCCCGACGAGGAGCCCGGCCGACCGGCCGACCAGCTCCGGCGTGCGGACCGACTGCCGGCGCACCGGCGGGGCGGCGAGCCCGGCGAACCCGTCGTACAGCCGGGCTTCGAGGTGGTACGCCCCGTCCCGGACCTCGACCCGCAGCACGCTGGTGGTGACGCCGGTGAGGTCGCGGGGCGTGTCGAGTGCGGCGAGCCCCTTCGCCTCGACCTGCTGCCACAGCGGCTCCCAGCTGGCGCGTGGCACCTCGGCGAGGTCCACGACCTCGACCGTGGCGACGGGGTGGGCGGCGGCGGGGAGGGCGGCGAGGAGGTCGCGGCGGAGGCGGTCGCGGAACGCCGGGGTGATGAGCGGGTGCGGGGTCGTCTGCACGACCACCCGCCACAGCCCCGGGGCGGCGGCCTCGGCGTCGAGTGGCGGGGAGGCGGGCGGCTGGGCGGGTGCGACGACCGCGGCGGCGCCTACCGCGAGGAGTGTGAGCCGGAACCGGAGCCGGGACATGAGGGATACGCCTCCGTGATTGGAGGGTATTGTACCCGGTGCGGAAGTGAGGAGGGGGGTGAAGACAGCCTGTGTCTTCACCCCCCCTTGTAAAAGAACCCGCCCCGGGTGAGGGGCCCGGGGCGGGGGTCCGGCCGGGGGAACGGACCCCGGCCGGACTGGGTTTCACAGCTTAGTGGCAGCAGCCGGCGACGGCCCCGTGGGCGGCGGTGGCGCCGCAGCCGGTGTCGCAGGCCGGGGCGCAGTCGTCCTTCTTGCAGAGCTTGCCCTTCAGGCCGCCCAGCCGGCTCTTGAGCCGATCGAGCAGGGTTGTCCGGGGCTCGCAGGTGGTGGAGCAGGCGTCGCTGCAGGTCGGGCCGCAGGCCGGGGCCGGGGCACAGACCTCACGCTCGACTTCGCGGGCGACCAGCTTGCAGACCCGCACCTTCTCCTGAACGCAGACCGGCTTGCACACCTGGCGGGTGGCCTCGTAGGCCACGCACTTCTTGGTCAGCACCGTGCAGGTGACCGTCTCGCAGTACGGGACGCACTTGGTCGTGGTGCAGGGCACCTGGATGCACTTCGTCACGCACTCGTACACGGTGCAGGGCTTCTGGACCTGGACGCACTCGTAGGTGCAGACGGTCTTGGTGACCGGGCGGCACTCGTAGGTGCAGACGGTCTTCGTCACCGGCACGCACTCCGTCACCTTCTTGCAGACGGTGACCGGGCAGCACACGGTCTCGCAGACCTTCTTGGTCTTGCAGACGACCTTGTACTTCGGGCAGGGGTCGCAGCTGGTCGGGCAGGGGTTGGCGCAGGGGTCGGCGCACGGATCCTTGCACAGCCCGCTGAACAGACCGCCGCCGCCGCCGAGCCGGCCGCCGATGCGGCTGCCGATCCCGGTGCCGAGCAGCCCGCCCTTGTCCTCGACGACCTCCTGGACCTGCACGGACCGGGTGACCGTCCGGGTCTGCATCTCGGTCACCTGGACCGTCCGGGTCCGGCTTTCCATCACCGTGACCTGCTTCTGGACCGGCACCCGCTCGGTCACCGTGACCTGCTTCTGGACCGGCACCCGCTCGGTCACCGTCACCGTCTTCTGGACGGGCACCCGCTCGGTCACCGTCTTGTTGACCAGCGTCGTGACGGTCTCGTTCTTGTACTTGGTCACCTGCTTGGTGACGGTCTCCGGCACACACTCCCACTTGTGGGCGGTGTACTTCTCGGTGACCATCGTCGGCTTCATCACCGAGACCGTCTCCTCGACCCACGTCGGGACGTACTCGGTGACCTTGACCTTCGTGGTGGCCGGGCCGGCCCCGGCGGTGGTGCTACCGGCCGCGCAGGGGTCGCAGGCCGGGGCGCAGTCGACCGCCGCCTTGCCGCGCCCGCCGAAGGCCGAGGCGCTGCCGGCCGCCAGGCCGACGAGCCCGATACACACGGCGGTCAGCAGACACACCTTAATCCGATGGATACTCATGACTTCCCTCACTGTTCCGATCCGGCACCCCCGCCCACCGCCGCCGCGACCTCTCCGTTCGTCGCGGGCAACGGCGATCGGTCCCGAAGTGCTTACCGAGATAATGACGCGCCTGGGGGGAATGGGAAATCGAACCGGGGCGCGCGGGGTGGAAAATGTCGCTAAGCTGCGCAGCATTCTGCCGGTCGGCGCGTGCCCACGAGGTACGCGGGTTGTGCCCGATTGTGTGGCGGTGTCCGTTATGCGGGATAAAGATGGGTCGAATCTAACGGTTAGGTCGGCGGCCCCGAAATCGGATGAAGTCGAGATCACGCCCCGCGCCTTGCGCGGGCGAGATTCGTGGGTCCGGGCGGTGCAGGGCACCAAGGACTGACCGGCGGACCGAGAAACCCCGGACGCGGATCGGGGTACACCCGGTCACGGGGCGTGCCGGGCGCGCGACCGGCGTAATCCGGATGGTTTCCCGGCGGGAGCCGGTTGTTTCCGGGGCTCGGAGCCCGGAGGGCGGGAAGCGTGTAGCCGGGGTGAAACGCCGGGCAGGCGGCGAACGAGGTGCGGGGTGAAGCCGCACAACCCCCACACCCCGGGCAAGTCGAACGCGCGGTCGATGGGGAATCACTGCGGGGGACGCGGATCGACCTCCGCCGGAGGCCCGCCCGGGGTTTCACCCCCGGCTACACGCTTCCCGCCCTCCCCGGCTTCAGGCCCGAGCCCTGGTAGGAATCGGCTCACGTCGGCCGCCCGCCGGGCGCGGCGTCACTCCTCCGCGGCCCCGCGGAACATCCCCAGGTAGCTGTAGTACCGGCGCTCGCTCAGCTGGCGGCGGGCGACGGCGGCCTTGACCGCACAGCCGGTCTCGTGGGTGTGGGAGCAGTCCGGGAACGCGCAGAGCGTGACGAACGGGCGGAACTCGGGGAAGTACCCCTCGACCTCTTCGGGAATGGTGTCCCAGAGGGCGAGCTGGCGGACGCCCGGGGTGTCCACCACCCACCCGCCGGCGTCGAGGCGGATCAGCTGGGAGTACGTGGTGGTGTGGCGGCCCTTCTCGGTCGTCTCGCTGACCGACTTCACCTTCAGCGCCAGGCCCGGTTGGACGGCGTTCAGCAGCGACGACTTGCCGACGCCGCTCTGGCCGGAGAACACGGTGGCCCGGTCGCGGAGCAGCTCGCGCAGCCGGCCGACCCCGAGCCCGGTGGAGGCACTGGTGAGGATCACCGACACGCCGAGTTGGGCGTAGAACCCGACCAGCGGTTGCAGCGCCGCCGGGTCGGTGAGGTCGGCCTTGTTGAGTAACAGGATAGGGGCGAGACCGCCCTTCTGGGCGGCGGCGAGGTAGCGGTCGATGAGGTGCGGCTTCAGGTCCGGCTGCACGAGCGAGATCACGATGGCCAGCTGATCCACGTTGGCGACGAGGACGTGTTCCCGCCGCCGGCTGGCCCGGGTGAGGACGCCGCGCCGGGGCTCGACGCGCTCGATCATCCCTTCCGGTGTTATTGGCGGGTTGCCCGTTGTAGTTTGGGAAGCTTCTGGCCCAAGGCCGGCGGCCGGGCTCTCCCCCTCCCCCCCCGACGGGAGGACTTCTTCACCCGACGCATCACCTGAAACCTCCCCAACTGCAACGGACGGCTGGCCAAATGCGACCGGGCGAATCCACACCACGTCGCCGGTCGTCACCACGCTCCGCTCGTCGGTGCTGAGCGACTTGAGCAGCCGGCGGACGGCGCAGCGGAAGACGCGGCCGTCGTCCGCCTCCACCACCGACGCGAGGCCGTGGACCCGCACCACCCGGCCGCGGACGCACGCCGCATCGGCCGCGGGCATCGCGTCGGCGGCATCGTCCACTGTCACGGTGCGCTTGCGGGAGAGGTCGCCCTTGGCGCGTACCCGCTCGCCCGAGGCCGCGTCGCCGGCGGCGGCGGCGTCCTCCTGGAACGCCCGGGTCAGGTCGTTCCCCCGCGGCGGCTTGGCCCGGTTCTTGCGCAGGTCCACGCGGACCTTCTTTTTGCCGTTTCCCATCCCGGCAGTGTACCGCTTCCGGGAGTGTGGGTGCGAGTGCGAGTGCGAGGGAACCCACGGCCCGGGCTTCCCTCGCACTCGCACTCGCACCCACACTTTCCGGTTGCTTGACACGCCCCGCCGGCCCGCGGACACTACACCCCGTTCCCTCCCCCGAAGGACTCCCCTCATGCCCCCCCGCTGGCTCGCCGCCGCCCTCCTCCTCGCCGCCCCGCCCGCCGCATCGGCCCAGGTCACGGCCGTCGCCGGCGGCGACGGGGTCGAATTCAAGGTCGGGGCCGAGGTGGTCGCCAAGTACCACACCGCCCCCAAGGGGTCCAAGCCGTTCCTCTGGCCGGTCCTGGCGCCGGGCGGCACCCCGGTCACCCGGTCGTGGCCGATCCGGACGTCCACCGCCGACGCCACCACCGACCACGTCCACCAGAAGTCGGCCTGGTTCTGCCACGGCGACGTGATCCCCGAGGGACTGCCGATCAAGACCCCGTCCGCCGTCAAGGCCGACAAGGGCGTGGACTTCTGGAGCGAGGCCCGCGACAAGGACGGGAAGGCGCGGCACGGCACCATCAAGTGCGTGAAGGTCGAGGTGCAGCAGCCGAAGGACAACGCCGTGTCCGTCGTCACCTGGAACCAGTGGTTCACCGCCGACGGCGAGAAGATCCTCGACGAGAAGCGGACCATCACCTTCCGCGACACCCCCGAGGGCCGGCTGTTCGTCTTCGCCTGCGAGCTGTCCGCCAACGACTACCCGATCACCTTCGGCGACACCAAGGAAGGCTCGTTCGGCGTCCGCGTCCACGACGTCCTGCGGGCGCAGACCGCCGGCGGCGGGAAGGTCACGCCCGCGGACGGCCCCGCGTCAAAGGCACCGGCAAAGGACAACCTCCCCCTCTGGGGTCAGCTGGCGGACTGGAACGACTACTCGGGCACGGTGGACGGGAAGGCGGTCGGGCTGGCGGTGTTCGCCCACCCGGACAACCCGACGAAGTCCGCGTGGCACACCCGGGCCTACGGCCTGATGGCCGCCAACCCGTTCGGCCGCGCACACAGCGGGTTCCCGTCGCAGAAGGGGAAGACCGACCTTGTGCGGATCGAGAAGGGGAAGTCGCTGACGTACCGGTTCGGGCTCTACGCCCACACCGGCGACGTCACGAGCGGCAAGGTCGCTGAAGCGTATGAGGCGTTCTGGAAGTGACCGCCCCGGGCCGGTGAAAAGGTAGGGGTGTGAAAGTTTGAGGGGCGGAGGGATGACAACCAGACGGCTTGTCACCCCTCCGCCCCTCAAACTTTCACACCCCCGCCGGTCCTACTCCTCGAACTCGTTGAAGATGCGGTCGAAGCGGTCGGCGCAGGTGGCGAACGCGGCCATCAGCGCCGGGTCGAAGTGGCCCGGCGACTTCTCGCACATCACCGCCACCGCCTCGGCGTGCGTCATCCCGGGCTTGTACACCCGCTTGGCCCGCAGCGCATCGTACACGTCGGTGATCGCCAGCAGCCGGGCCGCCAGAGGGATCTCCTCGCCCGACAGCCGGTCCGGGTAGCCGGTACCGTTCCACTTCTCGTGGTGGCTGCGGGCGATGTCGATGGCCATCTGGAGGAAGCCGAGCGCGAACGGGTGCTCGTCCGCGACCGCCCGGAGGGTGGCGGCGCCGATCGTGGTGTGCGCCTGCATCGTGGCCCGCTCCTCGGGAGTGAGGGCGCCGGGCTTGTTCAGGATGCCGTCGGGCAGCGCGGCCTTGCCGATGTCGTGGAGCGGGGCGGCGTCTTCGAGGGTGTGGACGAAGACGGGGTCGATGAGCGGGGCGAAGGCGTGCAGGTCGGCCGCGGCCTCGGCCAGCACCCGGCAGTAGCGCTGGAGCCGCATCAGGTGGGCGCCGGTCTCGGTCGAGCGGTGCTCGATCAACTTGGCCAGGGCCAGCACCATGCCGCCGCGGGCGTGGATCAGCTCCCCGTGCTTGGCGGCCAGGGTGTGTTCGAGCTCGGCGTTTACCGCCAGCAGGTCGCGGTTCAGCCGGTCGGACCGGTCCTGGGCGGCCTTGAGCCGGAGGGCCGCCTTCACCCGGGCGCGGAGCTGGACGGTGCTGAACGGCTTGGTCAGGAAGTCGTCGGCCCCGCCGAGCATGTTGCGGGAGAGGTCGTCCCCGGTGGCCGACCCGGAGAACATGACCACCTTGAGGTTCGGCCCCGGCGGGTTGAGGCGGAGCCGGCGGAGAACCTCCTCGCCGTTACAGCCCGGGAGGTCGAAGTCGAGCAGCACCAGGTCGTAGTGGCGGCGGCCAGCGGCGGCGATGGCGTCGGGCCCGGTGCCGACCTCCTCGCAGACCAGCCCGTCGGCCCCGAGGGCGAGCCGGCACAGCCGGCGGATGTCCGCCTGGTCGTCCACGATCAGGACGCGGTGGGGCGGGCCGTCCGGAGTCGTGCCCGGCGGCCCGGGGTTGGGGCGGGGAATGGGAGTCTCTGCGGGTTCGCGCGCGGCGGTCGGCTGACCGGCAATCGGTTCCGCGGGGAAAACAATGCGGGCGGAATGGCCCACGGCGGAGCGCCTCCGGGCGCGGCGGGCGGGGGGTCCGTCCCCGGGGCGGCAGCGTGCCGGTCCCCGGGCGAGTCGTCAGGGTCGATTCTAATTCACCTCGGGCCGGACAACAGGTAAGAACCGACAAAAACCTACGACCCGAATCCGCAGAACCCGGGCTTTTTCGCCATCCTACCCAGAATTCCCGCAAGGCAGGAAAACGGGAGGTGGAAGGACAGGAGATGCGGAACAGGAGACAGGGGACGGGAGACTGGGATGCAGGAGACCGAAGACACAGGTGGGTGATGCCTTCGGTCAGCTCCACTCGGGGAGCGCGATCAGGAATGGCCTCGGGTTCTTGAGCATCGCCCCGAGCATCCGGCGAACCTCGTCGGACAAGGAGACCAGTGAAGCGTACTCCTCGGCCGAGATGAACGCGCAGTCGCGTGCGAAGTCGATCAACTTGCTGAAGAAGTGCGGCGGGTACATCCGCTTCGCCCACGCTTCCCGAAGGTTCAGACACACCGCCCGGGACGACCGCCGTACCTGACTGGTCGGCGTGTAACGCTCCTCGGGTGGGAACCGCTTGGTCAGCTCAAATAGCCTCATGGCCAGGCATACGCCTTCGTGTAGACCGCCAACCCCTTCACCGACTGCGCAGCCACGGCGACCCTTCCGAAGCGCCTCCATCCCCTTGTTCCCCGTCCCCTGTTCCCGTCACCGTCACCGGAGCTTCATCCCCCGCAGGTGGTCGTCGAGCCACTTCTGATGGTCGCCCGAGAGCGGCACGTCCGGCGGGGTGGCGCCCTTGTAGTCCACCTGGGCGGTAAAGTTTCCGAGGTCGAACGCGCGGGAGAAGGCGGCCTGGAGGTCGAGCAGGGCGTCGCGGTCGTCGGCCGCCAGCGGCACCTTGAACTTCGGCAGCCGCTTGGCCAGCGTCGTGGTGTAGATCTCGTAGCGGTCCGGCGACGCCCCGCGGGTGACGGTCACGGCGTAGTCGTATTCGGGGAGGCCGTCCCGCGAGAAGGTGAGGGTCGGCTTCCCCTGGAGCACGAGGTCGATCTCCACCACCCCGGCCCGCTGGAGGAGGGCGTCCCGGCGGCGCTCCAGGTACGCGGCCCGGCCGGCCGGCGTCGCCTTGTTCGCCGGGCTCACCACCTCGACCAGCGTCACCAGCCGGCCGTCCGTGCGGTTGCGGACCTCGATGAACTCCTCGCTGTGCTCCTCCTTCACCACAGACGTGAACAAGGCCATCTCCGACGTGTACGTCCGGTTGCCGATGCGGGCGCGGTAGCGGTCTACCAAGCCGGGGAGGAGGACTTGGTAGAGGCAGGCGAGGAGCTGGTGCTGGAACGCGGGCCAGAGCTTCGGGTGCTCTAAATACGGGTCCATTCCGGGGAACGGGCTGGGCATGGGAGGTCTCCGGGTCGGGCCGAGGGCACCCCGGGCCGGACGGGGTGCCCGGGTGCCCCGGTGGCGGCGGGGTCCGGGCCGAACGAGAGGGTCGAGCGTGCGGGCATTGTAACCAATACAACCGGAAACTGAGAAGGGGCGCGGGGAATCCTCGGCCCGCACCCCTCCGGGGTGCGGAAGGTCAGATGACCGCTCGCCCGGCTTCTAAAATGGACTTCCCTATCCTCTTTTCCCCGAGGCGGCGTTTCCCATGCACACGACGGCCGTCGAGTTCTTCCGCGGGCTCCAGGACCGGATCTGCGCCGGGCTCGAATCCGCCGACGGGGCCGGCCGCTTCCGGGAGGACACCTGGGAGCGCCCCGGCGGCGGCGGCGGGCGGACGCGGGTGATCGAGAATGGCGCGGTGTTCGAGAAGGGCGGGGTGAACTTCTCCGAAGTGTTCGGCCAGCTGGCGCCCGAATTCTCGAAATCGCTGCCCGGCGACGGGCTCGCCTTCACCGCCACGGGCGTGTCGCTGGTGCTCCACCCGCGAAGCCCGCACGTCCCGACCGTCCACATGAACTTCCGCTACCTCACGCACGGCGCGAAGTCGTGGTTCGGCGGCGGGGCCGACCTCACCCCGTACTACCCGGTGCGGGAGGACGTGGTCCACTTCCACCGCACCTGGAAGGCCGCGTGCGACCGACACCCGGGCGTGGCCGACTACGCGAAGATGAAGCACGACTGCGACGCCTACTTCCACCTGAAGCACCGGAACGAGTCCCGCGGGGTGGGCGGGGTCTTCTTCGACTACATGCCGGCGACGGCCGAGAGCTGGGCGTTCGTGCGGGACGCGGCGGACGCCTTCCTGGCGTCCTACGTACCGGTCGTGTCCCGGCGAAGGGCGGCGGCGTGGACGCCGGCGGAACGCGAGTTCCAGGAGTACCGGCGCGGGCGGTACGTGGAGTTCAACCTCGTCTACGACCGCGGGACGGTGTTCGGGCTGAAGACGGACGGGCGGACGGAGAGCATCTTGATGAGCCTGCCGCCGGTGGTGCGTTACGTGTACGACTACCGCCCCGCGGCTGGCTCCCCCGAGGCGGCCCTGACCGACTACTGGCTGAAGCCACAAGACTGGGCGGGAACGGGCAAGGATTAAAGGATTAACCACAGCGTCACAGAGAGCACAGAGAGAAATCAGAAACCCGAGAACAGACAGCCGCTTGCCTCGGCCCGCTCTTCCTCGGCTCCCGGTCTTCTCTCTGTGCCCTCTGTGACGCTGTGGTTAATCCGACTCTTCCGACCCCTTCGCGGTCACCGTCCCGCTGCGCCGTTCGCCTCGTCCTCGGTCAGGGTGATGGCGCAGGTCGGGCCGGTGTCGGCGAGGATCTTCTGGGCCAGCAGCCGGTTCAGCGGGGCCAGGACGCTGAAGTGGTCGGCGCCGCGGACCTTGACGAACGTCACCTTGGGGTTCGTGTTCGACCGCGACATCCGCGCCAGGCAGTCGGCGTTCCCCTGGCTCGCCCCCTCGATGACGATCGTCGGGCTCTTGATCGACGGCAGCCACTTCGCGGGCGTGCGGATCTCGACCTCCTTCGCGTCGCGCGTGTTGAACCCGGCGTACTCGGCCGGGTAGCCGGTCACATCGTCCACCGGGCCGAACGAGAACACCGCCCGGAAGGTGTCGCTGTACTCGGAGGCGAGCAGCACCACCGTGCCGCCGGTGCTGTGCCCGCCGAGGTAGACGCGGGCCGGGTCTACGTAGGGGAGGGTGCGGAGGTACGCGGCGGCGGCGACCACGTCGTCGAGCTCGCCGAAGTAGAACTCGCGCCGGCCGGGGTTGTCGTTCCCCCCGCGGAGTGAGGGCACCATCAGCACCACCCCGGCCTCGCGGTACTGGGCCGCGGACTGGTCGTTCTTCGCCGGCGACCGCGCCCACATCGGGCCGATCGAGTTGCAGTCCCCGCCGGTGACCCACACGATCGCCGGGCGCTGCTGGCCGTCGTTCGGGTCCGGGGTGACGTAGGCGGCCAGCTTCCCGGCCGGGGACTCGTAGCGGACGAGGTTGAACACGCCGCGTGGCGGGGTCGCGGGCGGCCCCTCGTTGCCGCCCCGGGCCGCCGGGAGGGTCGTCGTGAACCCCTTGCGGGCCTCGGCCAGCGTCGTCGCCTTAAACTCCGTCGGCGTCGCACCACCCCCGGCCAGCCGGCGGATCTTGTCGCACCCGGCGACCGCGACTGCGACCAGTACCCCCACAACGGCGACGCGCATGGCAGAACCCTCGGGCGTTGGGAATCCGACCCGAACGATAGCACCCGGGTGCAGGGCGGGCAACTCCCAGGACGGCTCATGAGAACTTCACGATGCCCTTGCGTCCGGGCGGGCGTGCCGTCATCATCGGTGGGAGTTTGGGCCTGGCTCGCACCCACCCTCCGCCGCTTTCGCCCCACCGCGTCATCCCCTCCCGAGGTGACCATGCCCCGCCCCCGCTCCGCCTTCACCTTGATCGAGCTGCTGGTGGTGATTGCGATCATCGCCATCCTGATCGGCCTGCTCCTCCCCGCCGTCCAGAAGGTCCGCGAGGCCGCCGCCCGCGCCAAGTGCTCCAACAACATGAAGCAGATCGGCATCGCCCTCCACGGCTACCACGACCGGATGGGTCGGCTCCCGGTCAGCGACTTCCACGACAACGGCAGCAAGCCCGCCCGCTGGGGGTGGATCCCGCGCATCCTGGCCGACGTAGAGCAGACGGCCGTGTTCAACGGCTTGTCCTTCACCGTCCACGGCTGGCAGGCCAACAACTACACCCTGTTGAAGGAGAAGTTCCCGATGTTCCTCTGCCCGTCGGACCCCTATTCCGGGGAGATCCGCGAGGAGGAGAACTTCGCCGGCCCGACCTGGGTGCTCTCGCAGTCCGACTACGCGACCGTGGCCGGGGACTACATGAACTCCGGCGGGGTCGGCCAGACGCCGGCTTACGGCAACCTCAACTACGCGACCGCCGCGGCCAACCGCGGGATGATGGCCCGCTGGGGCTGGTCGGCCCGGTTCGGGGACGTAACCGACGGGCTGTCCAACACCTTCGCCGTCGGGGAGTGCGTGGGGGCGTTCTGCATCACCCAGAACCTGCTCAGCCAGAGCTGGGGGACCACCGCCTACCCCATCAACTACATGAACCAGTCGCTCGCCGCTAACATGCCCACCCAGGCCAACCCTCGCTGGGACGAGTCGATCGGGTTCCGGAGCTACCACACCGGGGGCGCCAACTTCCTCCTCGGGGACGGGTCGATCCGCTTCGTCCGGGACAGCGTAGACGGCCCGACCTACCGGGCCTACGCCTCGATCGCCGGCGGCGAAGCCCTGACCATGAACTGACTGCCTTGCGGAAGCTCTGCATCTGACCCTCGCCCAGCTGATCCCTTCCGTGGACCAGCTGGGCCCGTACCCGGGCAATAACCGTTATTACCCCCCGCCGGGATCGAGCCCCGGAGCATCCGCCACTGGTTCCAATCGGTACGGCTCAACGCAATCTGGTCGCTCTCGCCTCCCCGGTCTGCCCTCCTTGAGCTGCCTCCCTCCGGAGCCTCTCGTGCGCCTATCCCGCCCGGTCGTGCTGGTGACCACCCTCCTGCTCGTCGGCTGCTCCGGCGGGCCGAAGCTGGTCCGGGTGACCGGCACCGTCACCCTGGACGACAAGCCGATCCCCCGCGGCACCCTGACGTTCGAGGCTCCCGGCCTCCGCCCGGCCACCGCCGTCATCGTGGACGGGAAGATCACCGAGGCCACCACCTTCACCCAGGGCGACGGCGTGCCGGTCGGGGAGCACAAGGTCGCCGTCAGCGCGACGGCGGACCCGGGGTCGGCGGTGGTCGCCAACCCCGGCGAGGCGACCAAGCCCGGCCCCAACTATATGGGCGGGAAGTCGATCATCCCGGCCAAGTACAACAACCCGGCCACCTCAGGGCTGACCGCCACAGTCGGCCCCGGGGAGACGGCCCTCAAGTTCGAGTTGAAGTCGGCCCCGTAACCCGTCGGCCGATGAACCGGTACACGTAGTCAGCCGCGGCGAGGGTGCTCAGCCCCGCCGCGGCCGCCAGTAGCCACACTGGCGCCGACCCGCGCCCCGCCAACACCAGGAACAGGGCGAACTGGGCTGCCGTCGCCACCTTGCCCGGCCACGTCGGCTTCATCCCGCGGGCCTCGTCCCAGCGCCCCCACCAAGCCACCCACGCCACTCCGACCAATACCACCACGTCCCGCAGAGCCACAGCCAGCGCCCAGCTGGGGGTGAGTGCCCCTTCCGCGAGCAGCACGCCGACCAGGGCCAGTACGAACACTTTGTCCGCGACCGGGTCGAGGAGCCGGCCGAGGGTGCTGTTCACACCCCAGCGGCGGGCGAGGTAACCGTCGAGGAAGTCTGTGACGGCCGCGGCCGCGACCACCGCGAACCGCCCCTCGGGGCCGAGGAAGGGGAACGCGGCGGCCAGCGGCAGCCGGGCGGCCGAGAGGAGGTTCGGGAGCTGCCGTAGGGCACGATTCACGGGCCGGACCGTTGACGCTTGGGGGGACACGCGGATGATGCGAGTCTACGGACGCCTTGCCCACCCGTTCTTGCCGGAGGTTTCGCCGTGTCGCAAAAGGTCGCCCTGGTCACCGGCTCGGCTACCGGCGTCGGCCGGGCGTGCGCCGCGCGCTTCGCCCGGCTCGGGTTCGCGGTCGTCGTCAACTACTCGAAGTCCGAGGCCGAGGCCGCCGAGACGGCCGAGCTCGTCCGCGCCGCCGGGGCGCCCGTGCTGGTGTGCCGGGCCACGGTCGGGGACGATGCCGCGGTCCGCGCGATGGTGGCGCAGGCCGTCGCGACGTTCGGCGGGCTAGACGTGCTGGTGAACAACGCCGGCACCACCCACTTTGTCCCCCATACCGACCTCGACGCCCTCACCGACGCGGTGTGGGACGACATCTTCCAGGTGAACGTGAAGGGCACGTTCTACGCCTGCCGGGCCGCGCTCCCGCACCTGAAGGCGCGGTCCGGCAGCATCGTGAACGTGACGAGCGTGGCCGGGCTGAGCGGGCAGGGGAGTTCGATCCCGTACTGCGCGAGCAAGGCGGCACTGAACTGCGTGACGCTGTCGCTGGCGCGGGCGTTCGGCCCGGAGGTGCGGGTGAACGCGGTGGCCCCCGGCCCGATCCTGACGCGCTGGCTGGCCGGCCGGGAGGCCCACGTCGCCAAGTACCTGGAGCAGGCTCCGCTCGGCCGCGCCGCCGACCCGGACGACATCGCCGACGCGGTCGTGTACCTGGCCACCGGCACGACACTGACCACCGGTCAGGTGCTGGTCGTGGACGGCGGGCGGACGATGTAGCCGGGCCGCGAGGTGAGTTTGACGCCGGCCGGGCGTCACGCTACGCTCGGCCGAAGATGAGCCGAACCAGTCCGGACCGGCCTCCAGCACGGAAGCGTGGGGTATGAGCGTCTACGTCGGCACCAGCGGCTTCTCGTACCCGAAGTGGAAGGGGACGTTCTACCCCGCCAAGATGCCGGCCAAGGACATGCTCGGCTTCTACGCCGGCCGGTTCCGCTCGGTGGAGATCAACAACACGTTCTACGGCCCGCCCGACCCGGCGGTGCTGGCGGGTTGGGCCGCCCAGGTTCCCGCCCACTTCCGCTTTGCCTTCAAGGCGCCCCAGGAGGTCACACACTTCAAGCGACTCAAGGACGTCGCCGACCCGCTTGCCAGGTTTCTCGACAGCGCCGGCGCCATCAGCCCTCAGCTGGGGCCGCTCCTCTTCCAGCTACCGCCGAACTTCAAGAAGGACGTGCCCCGGCTGCGGGATCTGCTCGCCCTTCTGCCGTCGGGGTGCCGCACCACGCTGGAGTTCCGCCACGCCTCCTGGTTCGACGACGAGGTGTTCGGGGTTCTCCACGACCACCACGCCGCGCTGTGCGTCGCCGAGGAAACGGACGACCTGGCGGTGCCGTTCGTGGCGACCGCGGACTGGGGCTACCTCCGTCTGCGGCGGCTCGACTACGACGACAAAGCACTCGCGGCCTGGGCCAAACGGCTGAAGACCCAGAGCTGGACGGACTGCTTTGTGTTCTTCAAGCACGAGGATACGGGGACCGGGCCGGACTTCGCCGCCCGACTGCTGAAGTTGCTCGAACAGGAGACGCCGTCCGCGGCGGAAGTGAAACGAGCCGGATAGAGCAGGGGAGTTTCAGCGAGCTTCGACGAACCAGCGGAGCGGGAGGGATTCGAACCCTCGATACGGGGAAACCGTATACAGCATTTCCAGTGCTGCCTCTTCAACCACTCGAGCACCGCTCCGACGCCCGGACACATCCTGACCCGGGCGGGTTCGTCGGAACCGGGTCATGCTAGCGGCCGCCCCCGGACGGGGCAACCGTTCCCTGCGACGTGTTGAGCAGCCGCTCCGCCGGGTGGACCGGCCGCGCGGGTTGCGGGGCGTCGTCCGGGTCGCCCTCATCGTCGGGGTCGGCGGTGACCACCGTGGACCGCCGCCGCATCCCGCCGCCCGAGCCGTTGCGGGGCTCGACCACAGTCACGACCCCGTTCCGCCAGGTCAGCCGGAGGTCGTTCCGGCCGTCGTCGATGTCCAGCGTGCCGTCGGAGTCGTCGTCCGCGGCGAACCGGTCGCGGAGCCGGACGGTCTTCGAGTGGTGCATCCCGGGGCCGGTGTCCAGCAGCCGGGCGGCCTCGGAGATGTGCATCCCCGGCCGTACCTGGGCTGCTGAAGCGACCGCGGTCTCCCGGGCCTCCCGCCGCTCTTGCCGGAGGTAGAACCGCACCCCGAGGACCGCGACGGCAACCAGGGCGATCACCCCTGCCTTCACGATCCGCCAGTCCACTCCGAACACCCCGGCCCGGGCCTTCCGCTGCTGGCGCGTCAGGTCGCCGTAGGGGTCGGTCGGGGCTCCCGCGAGGGGGGCGGCAGCCTTCCCCGCAGGGGCGAGGAAGGTGAACTTCAGCGCGGCGTCACAACTCGGGCACTTCGACGGGGCGTTGTCGGCGGAGTAGAACCCGCACCCTTCGCACAGCTTGGGCATGGCTCGTTCCCGGGGTCGTGGGGACACCGGGACTGTAGTTCACGAATCCCGTCGGGTCGCGCGGGTGGACGGGCGTAGTGTGGAAATGCTGGCGGTTGAGACGGGAGCGGAACCAGTCCGTTGCGAGCGGAGGTTGCGGAAGCCCGCCCGGGGCGTTGCCCCCGGGCTATCGAATCTCAGCCCTTCGGGCTGAAGACGGGCATCCTGGTTTTCAGGCCAACGGCCTGGGATCGGATAGCCCGGGGCAACGCCCCGGGCGGGCTACGGATCGCCTCACCCGAACAGCGCCGTGACCGGCCTCCCGTCCGCCAGCGGGAGGGGGCGGCTCAGGCGGTCCGGGAGCATCGTCTCCGGATCCAGCCCGAGGGCGTGGTAGATCGTCGCCGTCAGGTCCGCCGGGGACACCGGGTTCGTGGCCGGGGTAGCGCCGATCTTGTCGCTCGACCCGTAGATCAGCCCGCCCCGCACCCCGCCCCCGGCCAGGACTGCCGAGTAGCAGCCGGGCCAGTGTTCGCGCCCGCCGCCACCGGTCACCCGGGGGTTCCGGCCGAACTCGCCGACCCATACCACCAGCGTTTCGTCCAACATTCCCCGACCGGACAGGTCTTCGAGGAGCGCCGAAAACCCGGCGTCGGCCGGGGGCATGAGGCGGTGCTTCAGCGACGGGAAGTTGTTCCCGTGAGTGTCCCAGAACGCCTGCCCGTCGTCCGGCCAGTTGACGCACACCAGCCGGCTTCCCGCCTCTACCAGCCGGCGGGCCAGGAGACAGCTTTGACCGTGCGCGTGCCGGCCGTAGCGGTCGCGGAGCCGCTCCGGCTCGCGGGACAGGTCGAATGCGGCGGCCACCCGCCCGGACGCCAACAGGTCGAGAGCTTTCGCCCGGACCGGGCCGAACTGAGCCGGGTCGGCCCCGTGGGTGTCGAGGGCACGGAGCAGGTCTACCCGCGTAGCTGTGAGATCGCCGCCCGCACCGAGCCCACTAACCCCGAACCCGGGGGCATTCGGATTCCCGGTAGCAACGAACGGGTCGTACCCGGCCCCGAGCCAGCCGGCGTGCTGCCCGGGGGCGGTGCCGCCGGGGGCGGAGGGGTGCGACACTTGCCACGGGAGCGTCACCGCCGTCGGCACCCCGGCACTGGCCGGGCGGAGCTTCGCCAGCACGGCCCCGAGGTGCGGGGCGTCGTTCCGCGTCGCGGGGGCGGAGTCCGAGTTCGGCACCGGTGCCACCCGCCCGGTGAACAGGTGGTGGACCGGCGACAGGTGGGCCGGGTCGGTGTGCGTCATGCTCCGCACAACCGCGTACTTCTGGGCCAGCTGGGCGAGCCGGGGGAAGTGCTCGGAGACCCGCAGCCCGGGAACGGTAGTCGGGATGCTGGCGAACTCGCCGCGGATCTCGGGCGGGGCGTCCGGCTTCGGATCCCAGGTGTCGACGTGGCTCGGCCCGCCCCACATGAACAGGACGATGCACGCCTTCGCCCGTGGGGCCGCAGCGGCCGTCGAGTCACGGGCGAGGAGCGACGGCAGACTCAGACCGAATGCCCCAAGGGCACCGGCTTCGAGGACGTGGCGCCGGGTCGGGCGGTGGGCCTGGAGGAAGCTGCGGCAGCGGGTCATGCGAGAGCCCTCAGACGGGCGGTGGCGGGGACGCGGCTGGAAGCCGGTAGCTGGCGGGGGAGCGTCGGCGGGGAAGACAGTCTACCATGCGGCGACGAATGGAAGCAACCCGGTGCCCGTGGGTAGAATGACGGAATGCGGCCGATCTACCTCGACCACAACGCCACCACCCCGACCCGACCCGAGGTGTGGGACGCGGTCCGGGCCGCCGACGACGCCTTCGGAAACCCATCAAGCGCCCACCGTGCCGGCCGGGCGGCCCGCCGAACCCTCGACGACGCCCGCGAGCGTGTGGCCGCGCTGCTGGGGTGCGAGCCGGACGAGGTGATCTTCACCAGCGGTGCGACCGAGGCGAGCAACCTTGCCGTGTTCGGCCTTTCGGTCCGCGGGGGGTGGATGGTCGGCAACGCGGCCCACATCGTTTCGTCGCCGCTCGAACACCCCTGCGTCATCGAGCCGCTGAAGCAGGTCGGGATTCGGGGCGCGAGCCTGGACTGGCTGCGGGTGTCGGACGCTGGCGTCGTGGACCTCGTTGATGTCCCGGTTCGGGCCGACACGCGGTTCGTGTCCGTCATGCTCGTCAACCACGAGACGGGGGCGGTTCAACCGGTCGGGGCGCTTGTCGATGCGGTCCCGCCCGATGTCCCTGTTCTCACGGACGCGGCTCAGGCGGTTGGGAAGATGCCGGTTAACTTCCGCGACCTCGATGTCACCGTGCTGACCGCGTCCGCGCACAAGTTCGGTGGCCCGAAGGGAATAGGCTTGCTGGTCTTGCGTCGTGACACGCCGTTCACTCCGACCGTGTTCGGCGGTCACCAGCAGCGAAACCGGCGGCCGGGCACGGAACCCGTTTCGCTGGCCGTGGGGTTGGCCACCGCGCTGGAGCTGGCGGTAAGCGAGATGGCAGCGAATCGGGCCAAGTGGGAAGCACTTCGAGCGCGGTTCTGCAAGCGGCTCCAGGCCGAGGCTGCCCCGATCGTCTTCAACGGCCCGCCGGACGCCCTTCCGACCACCCTGAACGTGTCGTTTCCTGGTTGCCGGGCAGATCTGCTCCTGATGGCTCTCGACTTAGCTGGCGTGGCGTGTTCGGCCGGGTCGGCGTGTTCGAGTGGGTCGTTGCTGCCCAGCCCCGTTCTGCGGGCGATGGGACTTTCGAGTGAAGTCGTGCGCTCCGCCCTCCGGTTCAGCTTCGGCCGTGACACCGACTTTGCCGATATTGACGAGGCAAGCGGTCGTGTCGGCGAAGTGACCCGACGACTGCGGAGTTCGCCCGGGTCCGAAGGGTAAGTTCAAGTAGGTCGTCGGGCTGCCGCAGAAGAGTAACAACGAAAGAACCAAACCGCTTATTCCTCCATCACTTACGACCTATCTCTAGCCCTTCCCCTGGGGCTCCAAAACTGATAGAATGATGTGCGAATGAACACCGCTGCCGGGATGGATTCCGGTCGCTGGCATGCGCTCCGGATTGTCACCGAAAACCGCCTGGCGGTACGGGCGGCCCGGTCGCTGGTGCGGTCGGTTCGGCGGGGCAAGCGGGTGTCGCTTAACCCGCTCGTCCTGCACGGGTCGACTGGGTGTGGGAAGACGGCTCTCGTGGCCGCCCTTCTCGCCGAACTGGCAACCGGTCCCGGTGTGGCGACCGCGCAAGCGGTGTCGGTGGGTGACGTGGCGCGAGCCGCCGCAGCTGACCCCGGGGCTGAAGGCTTCGCTGATGCCGACCTGCGGACGTGCGATGTCCTTGTACTGGAGGACGTGCAGCTCCTGCCGGTACGTGAAGCCGGTGCCGTGGCCGACCTGCTCGACCGCCGCACCGCACGCGGCCGGGCCGTCGTGGTGACGGCGACAGCGGGGCCGGCGTCGCTAAAGGAACTGCCGCAGGCGTTGACGTCCCGACTGGCAGCCGGGTTGGTGGTTCCGCTGGACGTGCCGAGCGCGGCCTCGCGGCGGGCGATTCTGACCGATGCCGCCGCGACCCAGCCGTTTCGGCTCACGGCCGACGCCCTGGATTGGCTCGCCGGGCCGGGGAGTGGGGGGGGGTTGCGGGCCACGTTGGGTAGGTTGGCAGGGCTGGCACTCGGGGCGAAGGCGTTCCCCGGCCCGCTCGACCGGGCCGCGTGTGAAGCAATCCTCGCCGCGAGCGGTCTACCGACCTCGGCCGGGCCGGACGTTCCTGGGATCATCAGGCGGGTCGCCGCGGCATTCGGCGTGACGGAGAAGGAACTCCTCGGTATCAGCCGGCTGCGGCGGGTGCTGATGCCCCGGCAGGTGGCGATGTTCCTGGCCCGAGAAGTCTGTGGGTTGTCGCTCCCACGACTCGCCGTGGCCTTCGGGCGCGACCACACGACGGTCCTGCACGCGGTTCGCAAGGTCAAGGCAGAACTAGCCACGGACGGCCAGCTGGCTGCGGTGGTGAAGCAGCTCCGGATGGAGGTCGGGTAGGTGGCGCGCCCCCTGTGGAAAACTTGGCGCGCCCGTGGCGCGCCGACTTCAGCGGCAGACGCGCATCCGACCTTGGTGACGACGGCGAACGCGACCTCTGATCGGCGCGGCATGGCGAGACACAGGCGCGCCAGCGGCGCGCCAGGTTTTCCACAGGCTCTCCGAGTACGAATCGCCTGAGAAACCTGGGAGTTCGTAGCGTAACCGGTGGGTGCGCGCCAGAAACCGGTGCCACCTTACTGTGTCTACTAGATGGATAAATTCAAGAGTTTAGGGTATCTCTTGGCGGTCCCCGCCGGGCGGGATCGGACCCACCCCACGGAAGGCAGGAGGACGCGATGAAGGTGACGTGCCAGCGGGACGGGTTGCTCACCGCCTGCCAGCTGGTCCAGGCCGCCGTCGCTGCCCGGACCACCAAGCCGATCCTCTCGAACGTGAAGGCCACCGCCCAGGGCGACGGCCTCATGCTGGTGGCCACCGACACCGAGGTCGGCATCCGCTACGAGTTGCGCGGTATCCTCGTCGGCCGGCCGGGGTCCGCCATCCTCCCCATTGCCCAGCTGACGCAGATCCTCCGCGAGAGCAGCGACGACGACATCAGCCTCGACGCCGGCGAGAACGAGACGAAGGTGAAGGTCGGCACCAGCCGGTTCGAGATGCGCAACTACCCGGTGGACGAGTTCCCGGACCTCCCCGCGTTCGACGACGGCGGCCGCTACCACGAGGTCACCGCCGGCGTGCTGCGGACGATGATCCGCCGCACGGCCTTCGCCGCGGACAAGAAGGACAGCACGCGGTTCGCCCTGAGCGGGGTGCTGTGGGAGGCGGAGGGGAAGGTTGCCCGGCTGGTCGCCACCGACAGCAAGCGGCTGGCCGTGTGCGAGGGGCCGGCGACGCTCTACGGCCCGGCCGAGGCGGCGAAGGCGTCGCACCTCGTTCCCGCGAAGACGATGCAGCTGTTGGAGCGGAACCTGACCGACGACGGGGAGTTGGTCCGCGTGGGGCTGCGGCCCAACGAGGCGCTGTTCCAGACCGAGCGGGCGATGATCTACACCCGGCTCGTGGAGGGGCGCTACCCGCCGTACCGCGACATCATCGGCCAGACCCGGAAGGGGGCCGGGGTGCGGGTGGCGCTGCCGGTGCCGGCGTTCATGAGCCGCGTCCGCCAGGCCGCGATCATGACGGACGACGAGAGCAAGCGCGTGGACATGACGTTCGAGGCAGGGAAGGTGACCATGCAGGCCCGCGGGGCGGACACGGGGTCGAGCGAGGTTGAGCTGCCGCTTCCGGAGTACGACAGCTCGGAGGTGCGGATTGCCTTCGACCCGCAGTACCTCGTGGAGTTCCTCAAAGCGCTGGAGGGAGAGCCGGTCGTGACGCTGGAGATGAGCGACGGCACGAAGCCCGCGCTGTTCCGCTGCGGCGACCAGTACCTGTACCTCGTGATGCCTTTGGCCGGGTGAGACTGGCGAGCGGTCGGCGTCACCCGGCTGCTTTCCGTCGCGTGGGAAGAAACAGTCAGCTAAACAGTCAACTGGCGCCAGTTGCTCGGCAGGAATGCTATGTCCGACGGGAACAAAGGGCCGGAGTCGATCGCCGACATCCTCGGTCGGCTGTTCACGTCCCGCGGCTGGGGGCGGAAGAACGACCGCCTTCAGCTCGAATCCGCCTGGGTGGCCGCCGCCGGTCCGGAAGTCGCGGCCCACACGAAGGTGCTGGGCATCCGCCGCGGGGTGATGGAGGTCGAGGTCAAGGCCGGGCCGCTGTTGCAGGAGCTGGCCCAATTCCACAAGCGGGCGCTGCTCGGCAAACTCCGCCCGGCGCTCCCCGGCCTCACCCTCACAGACCTGAAGTTCCGCGCCGGGGCTTGGTGACCGCGTGAGAGTGGGCGATGCCGGACAACTGCAACACGATCGTCACCACCGAGTTCTCGAGCTTGATCAGCCAGCAGATGTACCGTGCGGGCTGGCCGGACGAGCCCGCGACCCGTGAACTGCACGCCGCCGGCCGGCAGTGCGGGGGCTGTTCGTACTACGCCCCGTTTGACACCGATTGGGGTCTCTGCACCCATCCCGGTTCTCGCCACCGCCTCGAAACCGTGTTCGAGCATTTCACCTGCCCCGCCCACGTCGACGAGGGCTGGGGGCCGCACAGCTTCACGGACTGCCCGGAATTCCACTGCCGTTGTCACGGGGAACCGCCCGTGACGGACTGACCGGCAGCGCACATACCTCTTAGCCGAAGGGTTCCGCACGATGAGCACCGACGTCCCCGCCGCAGACTACACCGACAGGAACATCAAGACCCTCAAGGACGCGGCCCACATCCGCCAGAACCCGGGGATGTACGTCGGCAACACTCAGTCCTCCGGACTGCACCACCTCGTCTACGAGGTCGTCGCCAACTCGGTCGACGAGGCGCTCGTCGGGTACTGCAAGGTCATCAAGATTGCCCTCCACAAGGACGGTTCCATCTCCGTCGCCGACGACGGCCGCGGCATCCCGGTCGGCACCAAGTCCGACACCGGCAAGTCGGCCCTCGAAGAGGCCATGACCATCGCCGGGACCAGCGGCAAGTTCGACAACGACGCCTACCGCGTGTCCGTCGGCCTGCACGGCATGGGGGCGAAGGCCGTCAACGCGCTGTCGGAGTGGACCGAGGTCGAGGTCCGCCGCGAAGGTCGCGTCTGGAAGATGGAGTTCGAGAAGGGCTACGCTACCAGCAAGCTGCAAGACCTCGGCCCGATTCCGGACGGGAAGACGGGCACCACCATCACCTTCAAGCCCGACCCCGACCCGGAGTTCTTCGGCACGCTCACCTTTGAGTACGACACGCTTTCCGAACGCCTCCGCGAGATGGCGTACCTGAACAAAGGGCTTGCCATCGCCCTCGCCGACGAGCGGACCGGCAAGAGCGAGCTGTTCCAGTTCGAGGGGGGCATCGCCGAGTACGTCGTCGCCCTCAACGCAGGCGAGTCGCCGGTCCACCCGCCCGTTTACATCCAGCGCGACGTGGAGTACGCGGCGAACGACGGCAAGAAGCTCGGCGTCGGCGTCGAGGTGGCGTTCCAGTACACGGCCGGGGAGGAGAAGATCGAGCGGTGCTTCACCAACGGGGCGTACAACCCGATGGGCGGCACCCATCTCAGCGGCTTCCGGGCCGGCGTCACCCGCGCCGTGAACGCCTACGGGAAGAAGTCCAACGTCTTCAAGGACGGCGTCGAGCTGAAGGGCGAGGACTTCCGCGAGGGGCTGACGGCTGTCGTCAGCCTCGCCCACCCGGACCCGCTGTTCGAGTCGCAGACCAAGGTGAAGTTGAACAACCCCGAGGCGGAGGGGCTGGTTTCCGGGGTCATCTACGATGCGCTCACCGACTACCTGGAGAAGAACCCGAAGGAGGCGACGCTGATCTGCAAGAAGATCGTGCTCGCCGCCGAGGCCCGGATCGCCGCCCGCAAGGCCCGCGAGGCGCTGAAGGACCGCAAGAACCTTCTCTCGGGCGGCGGGCTGCCCGGCAAGCTGTTCGACTGCACCACCCGCGACCGCGACAAGAGCGAGCTGTTCCTGGTCGAGGGTGACTCGGCCGGCGGCAGCGCCGAGGGCGGCCGCGACCGGATGTTCCAGGCGGTCCTCCCGCTCCGCGGCAAGGTGCTCAACGTCGAGAAGGCGCGGCTCGAAAAGCTGCTGAAGAACAACGAGATCGCGGCGCTCATCTCCGCCGTCGGCGTGGACATCCTCAACGTCGAGGACGTGAGCAAGGTGCGGTACGGGAAGATCATCATCCTCACCGACGCCGACGTGGACGGCCAGCACATCCGCACCCTGCTGCTCACGTTCTTCTTCCGCCAGATGCGGAAGCTCGTCGAGGACGGCCACGTCTACGTGTCGCGCCCGCCGCTGTACAAGGTGGTGCAGAAGAAGACGACGCGGTTCGTGCAGACCCGCGACGAGATGACGCGCGAGCTGACCCTGCTCGGCCTCGCCGGCACGGCGCTGGTCGTGACCGGCGACGGCCGCCCCGGCGCCACGACGCCGCGCACCGTGCCCGGCGAGGAGCTCGGGAAGATGCTGCCGGTCCTGGCGGAAGCCGAGACGGCGGCGCAGAGCCTGGAGCGCCGCGGGCACACGCTGGAGTCGTTCCACCAAAAGCACCACCACCCCGACCGCGGGTTCAAGGGGTATCACGTTCGTTACGGCGGCGAGGAGCACTTCTTCCACACGACGGAGGAGGTGGCGGAATTCCGCACCGCGCAGGCTGCGAAGCTCGGCCGCGAGCTGGTGCTGGCCGACGACCTGACGGCGCCGGCCGAGGGCGCCCCGCCGGTGGACGAGGCGGCCCGCTACACGCTCGACGAGTGGCACGAGGTGCGGGCGCTGAACCGGGCGATGAAGAAGCTGAAGGACGGCGGGTTCGAGCCGGCGGACCTGATCCCGCTGCCGCGCCTCGCCGGCCGCGACCCGGCGGTGCGGTTCGTGCTGGAGCGCGAGACGGTGCGGAAGGAGCTGACGCACCTGCGCGAGCTGGTGGCGGAGGTCCGCAAGCTGGGCGAGAAGGGGATGACGGTGACGCGGTTCAAGGGGCTGGGCGAGATGGACCCCGAGGAACTCTGGGAGACGACGCTGGACCCGAAGCACCGGACGATGTTGCAGGTGACGGTGAACGACGCGCAGCGCGCCGAGGAGCTGTTCCGAACGCTGATGGGCGAGGAGGTGGACGGCCGCAAGCAGTTCATCATGGACCACAAGATCAACAACCCCGAAGACATCGACTACGGGGCGTGACGGGTGATGCTCTGATTCTTGACTGGCGATGCAACGACACGGCCCGGGGTGAGTGCCCTGGGTCGTGTCGTTGCATGATCTCGACTGGCTACTTCACCAGTTCCAGCACCGCCCACAGCGACGGGTCGTCGGCGACCGGGAAGTCGGCGTTGACTGCGAGGAACTGGTCGCCCTTCTCGCCGTCGCGGACGGCGTAGTACACCCCGAGCCGCGGGTGTTGCTCTGGGTCGAACCCGGTGAGTACTGCTGCTGGCAGGAATGCTTCGAGGCGGTAGCCGCCTTTCACCTTCGACGTCCGGAACGGCACATCGGCCGGGTTGCAGAGTGGCGCGTCCTGAAGGGCGCGGTTGATCTTTGTCTGGGCGAAAGCCGGCTCGTCCTGGTCCGCCCCGCCGCCGGCCGGGAGGAAGTGGAACTGGTGACAATGTCGGCTGGCCCGGTGACTGGTGCGGTCGCCGCGAGTGTCGAGCCAGAGGGTGAGCCCGTCCGATGCCCACGGCCGGGAGATGTCCCCAGCCAGTGCCTGTTGCTTTCCGCTCACGATAGCTTGGACTGCAACGCCAAACTCGTTCCACGCGAGCCGGACGTCGGCGAAGTCGGTGCGGCCGTCGAGTGCGGCGAAGGTATCGAGCCGGGCGGCGTCCGGGAGATCGACGAGGTGGTCAGCGTCGTCCCCGTCGGTGGGCACGTCCTTGACGTACAGGCACGGGTGGGCGAAGCGGACGAGGAACCGGTTGGGGACCATCGACGGCATGGGGAGTCCTTTCGCGGGTCAGTGGAATTCGACCGTTTGGTTTGGTCCATCGAATGTGACACGGAACAGGTTCAGGATGTCCCGGCCGATCAGGACTGCTGGCTCATCAGGGTGGGCAATGACCAGTACCGAGACGATCGAGATGTGAGGGATTTCGATGTCGATTTCGTAGACGTCGACCGAAACTTGGGCCTCTCCGAGCCCTCGGACGCCGGCCTGTCCGACGGGGGTGATTCCGAGTTGTCGTACCAGATGGAGGGGAACAACGGTGATGTCTGCGGCCGTGTCCAGGTACGCGGGAACGGCCGGGACGGAGTGCAGCCCGTCTCGGGATCGGAGTGTCGGGGTAACCGCCGGTATCGGCGGCCGGCGACTGGTGTGGTAAGGAAACCGCGTCATCGCGGTGGAACCGTCATGTCGAGAACGACCACTTGTCCTGACCGATAGCCCTTCGGGTCTGGGTCGCTCTCGATGGCTCGTAATCGCGGGAGGGGAACGCTCGACGGCGGGGTGACTCCTACCGTTAGTCGGACACGCCCGACCGGCACCTCTGGCGGGAGCGTGATGGTCACCTGTCGGGACTCGGTGACCTCGGTGTCGACCTGAAGCTCGATCATCGGCCGGTTCCTCCGTGAAGCGACGGTCAGTCCCCGACCGGGTGCGGGGCTGGGGCGGGCGGGTTCAGGAGGCTGCGGGTCAGCACCTCCTTCGCCCGGTCGAACTCCGGCTGCCAGGTGATCTCCGGCGAGCGGGTCTTCATGCAGTCGCGGATCTTCTCCAGCGTGTTGAGGGCCATGTGCGGGCAGGCGTTGCACGCGCAGGTGACCCCCGGCACGCCCAGGTAGGTGTGCTGCGGGTGCTTCTGCTCTAGCTGCCACATCATGTTGGGCTCGGTCGCTACCAGGAACGTCGTCGGCTCGCGGAACGTCCCGACGTGGCGGATCATCGCCTCGGTGCCGCCCACGTAGTCGGAGTGGTCGAGGATGTTCTTCGGGCACTCGGGGTGGGCGATGGTCCGCGCCCCGGGGTGCTGCTTCTGCTGCCGGAGCAGGTCCGCCAAGCTGAAGATCTCGTGGACCATGCACGAGCCGTCCCACAGGATCATCTCCCGGCCGGTCACCTCGCCCACGTACCGGCCCAGGTGCTTGTCCGGCACGAACAGCACCTCGTACCCGGCCGGCACCCGGTCGCGCACCACCTCCACCGCGTTCCCGCTCGTCACCACCCAGTCGGACAGCGCCTTGACCTTGGCCGAGCTGTTGATGTAGCAGACCGTCTGGAACTGCCGGTCGTTGGCCCGGAGGAAGTCCTGGTACTTCGCCAGCTTGTCGGCCGGGCAGGCGTCCACGAGGCTGCACCCGGCCTGGAGGTCGGGGAGGAGGACGGTCTTCGCGGGGTTGAGCATCTTGGCCGTCTCGGCCATGAACAGGACGCCGCAGAACACGATCACCGGCGAGTCGACCGTCGTCGCCTCGCGGGCGAGTTTTAGGCTGTCGCCGGTGATGTCGGCGAGAGCCTGGATCTCGCCCTCCTGGTAGTAGTGGGCCAGGATGGTGGCCCCGAGTTGCTGCTTGAGGTCGAGGATTTCGGTCGTCAGGTCGTCGAGTACGGCCGGCATCGCGGCTCCTTGTTTTTAATGTGGCGGAGGGCCAACCCACTTCGCAGCCGAGTTTCGCTTATTGTACGCCGGACCAGCTGAGGGTGTCCCCCTTTGGTGGATGAACCGGCGACGGCAGTTACCGGACGGTTGCCGACTACCCGGACAGCTGGGGCAGCCGACTTGCCCAGACGAATCGATTGCTAAGCCCTTTTGAGAGCCGCGGTTTACGTCTCCGATTGGGGTGGCGCGGCTTCTTCGGTCGGTGGCGCGTTCTCGGCAGGGCGGGCGTGCCAGTCGGCGGCGATGCGGTCCTGGAGGGTCAGAATGGCGCCCAGGCTCTTGAACAGGATGCGGGCCGACTTCTCGATCACCTCGCCGACCTGATTCATCAGATCGTTGATCCATTTCCCGTCGAGGCTCGTCGTACTGGCCGGCAGGTTCGTGATGATCTTCCCGGCGAACAGGTACGGTCCGAGGGTGCTACCCTCGGTCATGTTGGTCAGGGCGGGCAGCTTCAGCGAGTCGGCCTCGCCGAGCTGCTCGTTCAACACCTTGCGGCACTCCCGTAGCACCCCGAGCGCGTTCTGGAACTGTTCCTGTGGCACCTGCCGCGCGCCTTGGAGCGCCGCCAACGTCTCCTGGACGTGGCTCGACCAGCCCGCGAGTGTCTGGTGCAGTTTCTGCACGGCGAAGTGGAACGTGTACCGTTCTTCCAGACTGGTCCGGCTGCCGTCCGCCAGCTGACAGGCCATGGCGTAGTGGACGCGGAACGCTGAGCGGTCGTGGAGGTGCATCCAGGCGAAGTCCTGGTTGATCTCCTCCTGCACCTGGGTGAGCAGCCGCTTGGCGTCCGTCAGGCCGTACCGGCTGCCGCGGTGCTCGAAGTCCCGGCCGGTGAGGGCCACGTAGCCGTTGGAAATCCCGGTCAGCCGGTTCGCCTCCTCCTGCCGCTGGCGGTGGGCGGTCATGCGCTCTCGGAGGTCGTCGCCGGACAGGTTGGCGTGGGCCTCGGCCAGGCGGTCGGCGGCGTCGAACTCCTCGCGGGCCGGACGGGTGGTCAGCTCGGACAGCTCGCCCGGCTTGACGTAGCGGTTCTCGTACAGGCCGTGGTATTTCGGCGGGTAGGTCGTCTCGGTGTGCTCGGCGTCGATGAACGCCTGCACGGCCTCGGGGTCTTCCAACTCGGGGATCTGCTCTTTCCGATTGTGCTTGTAGGCTTCGAGCGACATCTGAGCCTTTACCGCGCTCACGTCGCGGAACAGCACCCAGGCCGGGCGGTCGTCGGCCGGCCCGCGGACGTAGCGGGCCTTGGCGTTCGCCTCCCGGTCCGGGTTGGCCGGGTGGGTGGCCCACATCGTCGGCACCTTCGTGTCCTCGGGCTTGAACACGCGGACGGTCTGCGTCGGGTCGGCGGGGAGGGGCGGAACCTCGCCGAGGGTGTCGTCGCCTCGCTTGGCCTTGAGAAAGTCGGCGGCCCGGGTCTGGTGGAAGTACACGTCGCGGGTGTACCGGCCGTGGTCGGCCGCGGTGAGGAGGTCGCCCCACGCCTGCCCGAGGGTGTCGGCGGCGAAGTCGAGTCGGGCGAGGGCGAACACGAGCGGGTCGCTCCCGGTCACGCTCACGGCCACGAGGTCGGCGTTGTACTCCATCTGCCGGGACAGCGACACGTTGGCAAAGTTGATGACCCGGAACAGGCCGTGCAGCGCCCCGCGGACGATCCACAGCCCGCCGGCAAAGGTCCAGACGAAGATCGAGATGCGGATGTCGATCCGCGAGGCGGCGCCGATCAGGTCGTCGAGCCAGTCGCGGCCGAACACCACGTCGGCGACGACCCGGTTCGAGGTATAGACGTAGCTGCCGAGTTTCATGCTGTTCTGCGAGAAGTGGCCGAACTCGTGCGCGAGCACCGCCTTGAACTCGGCCAGGTTCAGCCGGTTGACGAGCCCGAGCCCGATGATGAGGTTCTTCCGCGACGGCATGACCAGGTTCAGGAACGACTCGTCGAACGCGACCGCGGCCGTGACTTCCGGGAGGAGGTAGACCTTGTGCGGGAACGGCGCCCGGGTGTCCCGGCACAGCTGGCGGATGAACGCGAACAGCTCGGGCTGCTCCGCCTCGGTGACCTCGACCCGGATGCCGCGGTGGCGGTTCCGCCCCTTGAAGAACCCTTTGACCAGGAACAGGCACAGGAGCCCCGACATGATGCCGCCGGGGATGACGACGATCGGGTTCGGGTCGTCCGGGTGGCGGGGGGTGCGGGTGACGAGCCGGCCGCGCGAGTCGCGGTAGGTTTCCGCCGAGGGGCGCGGCCGGGTCGGGTCGCCGCCGAGGCTGGCGAAGCACCAGTAGCACAGGTAGGCCGAGCCGACGATGAGCCCGAGGTAGACCCCGAGGAACACGAACAGCGACACCAGCACGACCACCACCCGGGTGCGATAACTGGATGGCGGCTTGGTCAGGTCCGGGGGGACGTTCGCGGGCGTCGGCGGGTAGAGCGCGGCGATGTCGGCCATCGGGGCGTCCGGAAGGGCTTGGGGATGCCCCACTACGGTCGCAGACGGGGACGGGTTGTGCAAGGGGCGTGGTCGGCCGGGCAGGCCGCACGACCGCGGTAGGCTGGGGTCAGAGGCGGGGCGATTCGACGTTCGTGAGCAGTCGCTCGAACTCCCCGTATCGCTCGGGGTCCAGCGACCACTTCGCCTGACCGAGCCGTTTGACCTGTGGCCAGACCTGTCCCAGGGCGGTCGCATCGACCGGGTCGAACACCTTGATCGAGTGGACGTCGAAGTGGTATTCGCCCGCGTGGCCGCCGGGCTGTGGCGTCTCGTACCGAATCACGTCCACGAGGACGGCGCTGGCGATGATCCGCCCGGCGAACTGGAACAGCACGACCGTCCCGGGGTCGGCCCGGAGGCCGAGCTTGTGGTAGCAGAACCGGCCGGCCGGCCGGGTCGGTCGCACCAGCTCGTAGAGGAAGTACTGCTGCTGCACTTCTTCGGCGGTACTGCCTGCGAACCCGGGCTCCTCCTTCGAGTCCATCGGCAGGACGCGAACGGCCGGCGGAACGGTGCCCATGACGGATGCGCCCTTGTGAGGTCGTCGCGCCTCAGTCTGTCGCCTTGGTAGGCAGCAGCCGCGCCAGGGCCGGGGCGGTCGCAAGGGTCGTGACGAGGGCCATCACGACCATCATGGCGAACAGCGTCGGCGCGATCACGCCCATGCTCAGGCCGATGTCGAGGACGATCAGCCCCATCAGCCCGCGCGTGTTCATCATCGCCCCGAGCGCAGCTGCGGTCCGCCCGTCGTACCCGCTGAACCGGGCGGCGGCGAAGGTGCCCCCGAACTTCCCCAGGGTGGCGACCAGGATGATCCCGCCGCAGACGAGCCAGCTTTCCCACGTTCCCAGCAGGCCGATCTCGGTCCGCAGCCCGGTGAGGGCGAAGAACGCGGGGAGGAGCAGCACCGTGACCACGTCCTTGAGCGCCCGGGTGAAGTCGCGGGCGACCCGACTGTCGTGCGGGATCACCGCCCCGAGCAGGAACGCCCCGAACACGGCGTGAACCCCGATCGCCTCGGTGGCGAGTGCGCTCAACAGGACCGCGACGAAGATGACCGGTACGGCGGCCGAGGGGAGGGTCTCCCGCTCGTCCAGCTTCCGGCACGCCCAGCGGGCCAGCGGGCCGACGACCAGGAACATCACGGCGATGAACGCGGTCGCGCCGGCGATTGTCCCCAGGGCCGACCCCACCTCGGCGCGGGCCACCCCCACCACGAGTGCGAGCAGGCACCACGCCGTCACGTCGTCGGCCGCCGCGCAGCCGAGAGCGACCACGCCGGCCGGGGTGCGGTCGAGGCCGCGGTCGGCGAGGATGCGGGCCAGCACCGGGAATGCCGTGACCGACAGCGCCACGCCCATGAACAACGCGAAGCTGACGAACGGTACCCCGGAATGTGAGAGCCGCGGGTAGAGCGGCAGGGCGACGAGCAGACCCAGTACAAACGGCGCGACGATGCTGGCGTGCGAGATGGCGACCGCCGCGTGGGCGTGGTGCTTCAGCTTCGCCCCGTTCAGCTCCAGCCCGACCAGAAACATGTACAGTACGACCCCCAGCTGGGCGACCGCCCGGAGCGCGGCCGTCACCTGACCCTTCGGGTCGGCGGCGGCGGACGGGATCAGGAGGTGCATGGCCTCGGGCGAGAGCGCGCCGAGGAGCGACGGCCCGAGGAGGATGCCGGCCAGCACCTCGCCGATGACCGGCGGCTGGCCGACGTACCGGAACGCCCGACCGAGTGCGAACCCGAGGGCGATGATCGCCGCGAGCGTCGCCAGGACGTGAAGCACCACGTCCACCTGCCCGGCCTTCGGGGCGGCCACCGACACCGCCCCCGCCGGGGCCGCTGGTGCGACGAGGTCGGTGCCGAGGTGGCGGACGGCGAAGAACGCACCGACCGCGCCGAGGAGCATCGCCACGTAGGCCGCAGCCCCGACCCAGGCCGGCCGGCCGGAGGTGGTGGTGGTGAGGGGCGGGGATTCGAGGGTGGTGCTCATGCGGCGGGTAAACTCAGAAGACTCTTTTTGACAGGACGGACAGGAGAGACAGGATGGAAACCAGGACTTCACAATCCTGCTTCTCCTGCCCGCCCTGTCAAAAATCACCGCATTACACCGCGGTGTAGCGCGGGAGGTTCAGCTCGGCGCGGAGTTCGTCCATCGGCGGCCACAGGGCGTCCACCTCGTCCTTGAACACGTCGCCGATCAGCACGTCGGTGACCAGCCCCTTCAGATGGGGGTGCTTCTTCACGAAGCGGCCGAAGCTCAGGCCGTCGTAGAACTCACACACCAGCCGGCGGATGCGGTTCATGCCGCGGAGGTAGCCCGCCTCCCACTTTCTCAGCTGGGCCTCGCTCGTGTCCCCCTTCGCCAGCCCCTCGGCGATGCAGTCCGCCGCCATTGTCCCGGACGTGAGGGCGAGGAGCAGCCCGGACGAGTACAGCGGGTCGAGGAATCCGAAGGCGTCGCCCACCAGGCACCAGCCGTCGCCGGCGGCCTGCGTCGCGCGGTACGAGTACTCCTTCTGGACCCGGAAGACGTCGCAGCGCTGGGCGTTGGCGATCCGCGGCTGGACCCCCGGCGCCCGCGCCACTTCCTCGAAGTACAGGGTTTCCAGGTCTTTCGTGCTGCGGTTCTTGAACAGGTAGTCGTGGTCGGCCACGACGCCGACGCTGATGATGTCGTCGTGGAGGGGGATGTACCAGAACCAGCCCTTCTTCCCCTCGGTCTGGATGACGATGGTCGCCCCCTCGTCCCGGCCCTGGTCGCGGTAGGCGCCCTTCCAGTACGTCCACAGGGCGGCCTTCTTCAGCGCCGGATCCCACTCGCGGAGGTTGAACCGGTCGATGATGAGCGTGGACTGCCCGCTGGCGTCCACCACCACCTTCGCCCGCACCTCCCGCTCCGGCCCGTCCTCCGGCTTCACCCGCACGCCGACGGCCCGCGCCCCCTCGAAGATCACCTCCAGCACGCGGGCACCCTCGCTCACCTGCACGCCGTTCTCGCGGGCGTTCTGGAGGCTGAGGTGGTCGAACTCGCTCCGCCGGACCTGCCACGTCTGGCCCGACTCGTGGGGCCGGTGTTCGTTGAAGTAGAACGGCTCGGACAGCTTCCCCTTCTGGTTGACGAACTGCACCGAGTACTTCTTGACGAAGTGGCTGGCCTTCATCTTCTCCAGCATCCCGGTCCGCTTGAGCCCGTGGTAGGTGTCCGGGATCATCGACTCGCCGATGTGGAAGCGCGGGAAGTGGTCGCGCTCGAACAGCTCGACCCGATACCCCTGCTTGGCGAGCAGTGTCGAGATGGTGGACCCGGAGGGGCCGCCGCCCACCACGACCACGTCGGTTTCGGTCACTCGGCTCATCGTCCGGTCTCCGGGGATTACTGCCAGATGGCGGTGTCTTCGTGGGGGGCGCGGGCGGCCTTCAGCAGCGCGGTCAGCGTCGCCAGGTCGGCGGGTGTCAGGTGGCCGAGCTGGCGGGCGTGGCAGGCGCGGAGCGGGGCGGCGATCCGGGTCAGCAGGGCGACCCCAACGTCAGTAATGCTCACCAGGACCGAGCGGCGGTCGTCCGGTTTGCGGGCTCTGCCGATGAGCCCGCGGAGTTCGAGCTTGTCCAGCATCCGGGTGATGTCCGGCGCCCGGCTGACCAGCCGTTCGGCCAGGGCGAGCGTCGGCACCGACTCGGGCCGGTCGGCCTTGAGCAGGCGGAGCAGGTTGTACTGCTGGGGCGTGAGGTCGAAGCCGCTGAAGAGGTCGTCCTCCAGCGCCCGGAGGCGGTCGTAGGTCCGCCACAGGTTGAGGAAGGCTTCCTGCTCCGGGGAGTCGAATCGGCGCCCGCCGTCCCCATTGCTGCGACTCATGCCGCCACGATACACCGCCGGACGATAGTCGTCTAGACAATTATCTGGCTCGACGTGGACGCGGTCGGTACGGAGGAGTTCTCTCCTCCGATCCGCGGGCTAGCTCTTGGGCTTGGCTTTGGCCTTGCCGGGCGGGGTGATCTCGAACGAGTCGAGGAAGTCGAGCGCCTCCTTACCGGAGGCAAATTCCATCGGCCCGCCGACGACGAGGGTGTAGAGGACCGGGTCGGCAACAATGAAGCGGGTACGGGTCTGGTTCCCGTCCCGGTCCGACAGGATCTCACGGACGGGGAACTTGTCCTTCCCGAGCGTGAAATCCTTCGTCGTGATCTTCTGGGTGCCGGGCGGCATGAGTGTCGCCTTCTCGCCGGCGTCGAGGACCGCCTTCGCCGTCCTCTTGAGAGCCCCTTTTGGGAAGGGCGTGTGGGTGACGATGTAGGTCGCCCGCTCGGCCTTCAAGACGGCCTGGGTGATGACGGCCTTCAGCCCGCCGGGTGCGTCCTGATTCTTGGTCGTGACGGCCGCGCCCGTCGGGAACTGGACCGAGTAGCCGCCCTCCTTCGAGACGTACCGCGCGGGCGGATCGTCGGCCGACGCGACCAGCCCGAACCCCAGGACCGCGGCCAGGGCGGCGAACTTGACGCGCATCGTGTTCCTCCGGCTACTTGGCCAGCTCGAACGAATCGAGAAAGTCGGTCGCGTCCTTGCCGGTCACGAACGCCCCGGTCCCGACCGTGCCGGCCTGGAACAGGCGGTTGTCCTTGACGAAGACGCGGAAGCGCAGCTGGGTCTTCCCCTTGTCGATCACGAACTCGCGGCCGCCGACCTTGTCCGGGCCGTGGACGATTGGGGCTTCGGAGACGACCTTGCCGTCCTTCCCGGCGAGGCCGTCGCGGGCGCCGGCGATGAGGGTCGGGTGGTGGTCGGCCTTGGCGGCGTCGGCGGGGTAGTCGGTGTGGCTGACGAGGAAGACGTTCCCCTCGGCGGTGGCGAACGTGGCCGTGTAGACGGCGAGCTCGCCGATCGGGGTCTTGGTCTTCTGAGTCGCTTCCTTCGGACGGCCCGGGAAGCGGACCTTGAACCGACCACCCTTCGGGCTGACGTCGACCCCGTCGGGCTGGCCGGCGGCCGAGGAGACGATGAGCCCCAGCAGGAGGAGTGACGAACCGGCGCGGGCGAAGGGGGCGGCCGTCATCGGGTGACCTCGAAGGCGTCGAAGAAGCGGTCGGCGTCGCGGGAGGTGACGAACTGCTTCGGCCCCTGAAGCAGTACCTGGTACAGCCGGGGGCCGGCGATCACGATGCGGTTGCGGACGGCGTGCTGCGGCTTCTCGATCAGCACGTCCCGGCCGGGGTACTTCTCGGCCCCGACCGTCACCTCCTTGTCGAGCAGCACCTTCCCGTCGGCCCCCTTGGCGGCGTCGCGGACCTTGTCGAGCCGCGGGCCGGGGGGCAGCTTCGTCACACCCTCGGGCGGGTCCACGTAGGTGACCATGAACCGCACGTCGCCCTCCAGCGCGACCGAGTCGAAGGTGAGCGTCCGCGGGCCGGCGGGGGTCTTCAGCTCGGTCGTCTCCGTCTTCACCGCCCCCGGGAAGATGGTCTTGTAGCGCCCGGTCGCGGACGCGAACGCGGTGAACTCAAGGCCGGCCGGCTGGGCCGCGATACCCGCGAGGGCGAGGGCGAGGCCGGCGAGGGGGTACGTCCGTGTCCGCATGGGTGGGCTCCTGTCCCGGGTGCGACGCCCACACGGTACAGGATCGGGAAGCGCGGGGCAAGCGGGGCCGCTTCGGACAGGGAACAGGGAACAGGGAACAACAGGCGGGCTGGAGTAAGGACTGAAAACGAAAACGCCCGGGGATGACCCCGGGCGATGCGTGTCGCTTGCCTTCTGTCATGCGCCTCCCGCCGACGCGGTCCGGCTACTTCGTCAGCGCCTGGACGATTCGCTCGAAGTCGTCGTTGGTGTCGAACCCGATCACGATCTGGCCGCGGTCCTTCGCCTTCACCTTGATCTCGATCTTGACCGCCAGCCGTTGCCGCAGGTCGTCCTCGATCCCTTTGACGTGGGCCGTCTTCTCGGCGGGGGCCGGCCGCTCCTCGGGCTCCTCCGCGGCCGACGTGGCGGCCGCCGCGGCTTCGAGCTTCTGCTGCTTCACCAGCAGTTCGAGGGCGTGGACCGAGTAGTTCTTCAGGATCGTCTCGCGGCACAGCGCCAGCTGGCGCTCGGCCTCCGGGACGCCCTTCAGCACTTTGGCGTGCCCGAGGCTGATCTGCCCGAGCCGCACCGCGTCCTGCACCTCGGGCGGGAGGTTGAGCAGCCCCAGGAGGTTGCTCACCGTGGTGCGGTCGAGGCCGAGCTTGGCCCCTAGCGCTTCCTGCGACACGCCGAACTTGTCGAGGTAGTCGCGGAACCCCTGGGCCTTCTCGATCGGGTTCAGGTCGCTCCGCTGGATGTTCTCGACGAGCGCCGCCTCGAACACCTGCTGGTCGTTGAACGCGACCACGTGGACCGGCACCTCGGTCAGCCCCGCCGCCTGGGCGGCCCGCAGCCGGCGCTCCCCCGCGATCAGCTGGAAGCCGTCGCCGGCCTGCCGCACGACCAGCGGCTGGAGGATGCCGTGCGACTTCACGCTCTCGGTGAGCGAGGCGAGTTCGTCGTCGTCGAACCGCTTCCTCGGCTGGTACGGGTTCTGGATGACCGCCTCGACGGGGAGCCGGTTGGCGGGTGTGTCGGCGGGGCCGGCGTCGCCGAGCAGGGCGGTGAGCCCGCGGCCGAGGCGGGGTTTCGAGGCGGTGGCGTCCATGCGTTTCCTCCGGTCGCCCCGCCTCCCGCGGGGCCATCTGGCGCGAGCTGATAGCGAAAGCGCGGGCGCCGGGGAAGGGGAATGGCGGGTGAGGCCGGCCGGGGCCGCACCGACCCGACTCCGGCCCGCCCACCGCGCCCCCGAGCGGCCCGATCGCCGGACTGCCGGCCACGTCCAGGGCGGGCCGGAGTCGGGTTGACACCACCCGAACGGTCAAGGCCCGGGACCGCTGGGGCGTGCGCGTTCCACGTGGAACGGCGAGCGACACCGGGCTGTCATTGGCCGCCCGAAAGTGACCTTGTTCGTGGCGCGAATTCTAACTTACGATCCGCCCCGCTGGACGACGGACCGGAACCCGTCGGACAGCCCGTCTACCCCGCGGACCGGAACCCGCGGGCGGACGGAAGGGGCCGCGTGGCCCCCCGGAGAAGAGGTGTCGGGGACCGCCACCGCGCTTCACGCGGCGCCTTTCGAGGCTCCCGTCGGCGGTCCCGTCGCACCACCCCGGCTCGCGCGAACGTGACCACCGGACCCCGCCCGTCGGGCGTGCGTCCCGGTCGTGACCGCCCGTCGCTTCCCGCGACGCGGCCCCGTCACGCCCGGTGCCACCCACCCGCTGGCGCCCCGGCCCCGCCGCGCCCGCAACCCACTCCCGTGGTGCAGGAGCCCTTGCGCATGGATGCGACCCGCGGCCCGATCCTGTTTCGTTGTGACGGCACGCCCGACGGCGGGTGGGAGCCGTTCTACCAGTGCCTGTCACTCGCCGCGGCCTTCCAGCGCCGGCGGCGGGGCACGCACTTCCTCAGCTACCTCGACCCGCTGTCCCTGGCGACGGTCATCAACCGGGGCAACAACGACTGGGTGCCGGCCGAGCAGCGGCTCGGCTCCCCGGGCGACCTGGAGGCGACGCTCGCCCAGGTCCGCCGCCTGAACGCCGCCGCGGTCGTCGTGGCCGGCGACGGCGTGAGCGCCGACTACCTCGCCGAACTGCGGCGCACCGGCACGCTGGTGGTGGCCTTCGACAGCACCGCCGGCGTCACGTTCGAGGCGGACGTGGTGGTGAACCCCCTCAGCGCCCCGGGCCGGAGGGCGTACCGCGTCGGTCCCGGGTGCCAGCTGCTGCTGGGGCACAAGTACGCCCTCTGCCGCGGGGTGTTCCGCCGCCAGCGGACCATCCGGGCGACCGAGCCGGCCGGCCCGTTCCGCGCCCTGGTGGCGATGGGCGACGACGACCCGGCCGGCGAGGCGTTCACCCGCACCGAGCAACTGCTGGAGGTGGACAAGGTGACCAAGGTGTCGGTCGCGTGCCGGACGCACCACCCGCGCTACGACGACCTCTGTGCGCTGGCCGACGGCAGCGGCAGCCGGGTCGAGGTCGTGACCGAGACGAAGGAGCTGATGACCCGACTGGTGCGGTCGCACTTCGCGCTGACGGCCGGCGACGGCTGGTCGGGCGAGCTGTGCGTGGTGGGCCTGCCCCAGCTGATCATGTCGCAGGCGAAGCGACACGGGATGAACGCCAAGCGGATGGACGAGGACGGCGTGGCGACCTTCCTCGGCGACGCCGCCGACGTGACGTTCGACCAGCTGAAGGAGGCCGTGGACCTCGTCCTGGACGACGCGATGGAGCGGAAGGGGATGACCCGCTGTGCCCGGAACCAGTACGACGGGCGCGGCCCGGACCGCATCGTGAACGGCATGGAGATCCTCCTGCACGCCCCGGCCCGGAAGCGCGCCGCCGTGGCGGCACCGGTCCCGGCACTGCGGATCGCGGCGTAGCCCTGGCATGCGGCGACCCGGAGCTTTGGCTCCGGGGTTTGGAGCCCGGAGGGGGGGCGTGTCGCCCGGGGTTTCACCCCGGGCGGGCCTCGGACAGGTCCGGGCCGAGTCGTGTCTCGTGTCACCACCCACGCCGCTCGGAGAGCGTACGGGACCGATTACAGTTGTGTTGCCTCTCGTAGTGCCGCATCGGCCGCCCGGGGTGAAATCCCGGGCGACACGCCCCCCCTCCGGGCTCCAAACCCCGGAGCCAAAACCCGATCCCCGGCCGGCTGACGCCGTCCGTCCGCCGCCACCGTCCTTCCGTCCGGGCTCCGGGGTTTGGTATCCTGACCAAACCTTCTGACCGGAGCCTACCCCCGATGACCAAGGACGACGTGGCTGACGCCCTCGACGAGATCGGGGTGCTCCTCGAACTCCAGGGCGAGAACGCCTTCCGCTGCAACGCCTACTTCAACGGCGCCCGCACCGTCCGCTCGCTCGCCGACGACCTCAAGCAGCTGGTCGCCGAGAAGCGGTTGGGCGAGGTCCGCGGGCTCGGCGTGGCGCTCCAGGAGAAGATCACCACCCTCGTCGCCACCGGGAAGCTGCCGTACCTCGACGACCTCCGCCGCCAGGTGCCGGCGGGGCTGGTCGAGATGCGGCAGCTCCAGGGGATCGGCTCGAAGAAGGTGAAGGCGCTGCACGATGCGCTCGGCGTCGACACGGTCGAGAAGCTGAAGGCCGCCTGCGAGAGCGGGGCGGTGGCCGAGCTGAAGGGCTTCGGGGCCAAGACGCAGGCCAACATCCTCGAATCGATCCGCTTCCGCCTGGAGGCCGGCCAGCGCGTCCGCATCGACCAGGCGGCCGGCCTCGCGGATTCACTCCTGGCCCGGGTGCGGGCTCTCCCCGGGGTTATCCGCGCCGAGGCGTGCGGGAGCGTCCGCCGCCGCCGCGAGACCTGCGCCGACATCGACCTCCTCGTGTCGTCCGCCGACGCCGGACCGGTGATGGCCGCCTTCGTGGCCTTCCCGGAGGTGGTCCGCGTCCTCGGCCAGGGGCCGACGAAGTCGAGCATCCTGGCCACCACCCGCGTGGACGGCGACAAGGTGACGCTCCAGGCCGACCTGCGGGTCGTCACGGACGACCTGTTCCCGTTCGGGCTGCACTACTTCACCGGGAGCAAGGCACACAACATCCGCATGAGGCAGAGGGCTATCGACCGGGGCTGGCTCCTGAGCGAGTACGGCCTCGGCAGCGAGACGGAACGGATTCCGTGCGCCACCGAGGCGGACGTGTTCACTGCCCTCGGGATGGAGTACGTCCCGCCGGAGCTGCGCGAGGACACCGGCGAGGTCGAGGCGGCCGAGGCGAAGAGGCTGCCGCCGCTCGTCGAGGCGAAGCACATCCGCGGCGTCTTCCACAACCACACGACGTACAGCGATGGGGCCGCGTCGCTGGAGGAGATGGCGCTGGCCGCGAAGGCGCTGGGGCTCGAGTACTTCGGCGTCGGCGACCACTCGCAGTCGCTCACCGTCGCCCGCGGCATGCCCCCCGCGGTGGTGCGGAAGCAGTGGGACGAGATCGACCGCGTGAACGCCCGGCTCAGCGGCGTCCGCATCCTGAAGGGGATCGAGAGCGACATCCTCGAGGACGGCTCCCTCGACTATGACGATGCGCTCCTCGCCGGGTTCGACTACGTGGTCGGGAGCGTCCACAGCCTGTTCGGGCTGACCGAGGCCGAGCAGACGGCACGGGTCTGCCGGGCGCTCGCCAACCCCCGACTGACCATGCTCGGCCACGCCACCGGGCGGCTCCTGTTGAAGCGCGAGGGGTACAAGATCGACCTGGAGGAGGTGCTGAAGACCGCCGCCCGGTACGGGAAGATGGTGGAGATCAACGCGAATCCATACCGGCTCGACCTCGACTGGGTTCACGCGAAGCGGGCCAAGGCGCTGGGGGTGCTGCTCGTCATCAACCCGGACGCCCACTCCCCGGGGGAGCTGGACTACTTCCGCTTCGGGGTGGACGTGGCCCGCCGCGGCTGGCTGACCCCCGCGGACGTGTTCAACACCCGTTCGCTGGCAGACGTGCAGGCGGAGCTCGCCCGCCGGAGGGCGTAGGCGGGTGTTCCACGTGGAACAGTCCGCACAGCCGGTCGAGTCAGAGTTCCTGTCGCGGCTCGACTACGACCGGGCGCTGCTCTTGTGGTAGCCCTGACCGGTCAGAGGGCGTCCGGGTTCAGACCTAGCTCGCGGAGCTTGGAGCGAAGCTGTTCGGCCCGGGCCTCGGCCCCTTCAGCCCGACGCCGCTCGGCGTCTGCACGGGTCTGCTCGGCGTCCGCCCGCTCTTGTTCCGCCTCAGCCCGTCGGCGGGCCTGGATCGCCCACTCGCGCTGTTCCTCGAAGGCCGCAGTCGTCTTCCGCAACTCTTCCGCGGTCTGGTCGAGCTCCTCGGCGATCTCGCGGACGCGCTCCTCGCGCGTGCGGAACTCGCGGTCGTCCGGGGTGTAAAGCTTCAGCTCGCCGTTCTCCTCGAAGCGGACGCCGAGGCGCGGGCTGACGTAGCCGTCCATCGGGACGATCCCGGCGAGGCCGGTCGCGTCTCGGACCCAGCCGGTGACGCGGTTCTTGTACGGGTCGATGACGTAGAACTCCTCGACCCCGAACCGCTCGTACCAGCGGAGCTTCTCGCGCATCTCGTCCCGCGTGTTCGACGGCGACAGCACCTCGAACACCACCTGCGGGGCGACGCCGCCCTCCTCCCACTGCCGGTACGAACCGCGGTAGCCCGGGGGCCGGCCGAACGCCACCAGCGCGTCCGGGGCGCTGCGGGTGAGTTCGCCCTCGGTCGGGTACCAGAGAAGGTCGCCGGCGACGAACACCGACCGGCCGGCGAACACCTCGCGGAGCTCGCCGACAATCTTCACCATCCAGTCCCACTGGAGCGTGTTGTCGGCCATGGGCTGACCGTCGCTGTCGGGGTACACCAGCTGGGTGGCGGCCGGGGCGGGTGTGCTCATCGCGTCTCCTCCACTACCACCAGCGTACCCCGTCACGCCGCCGCGCTGCCAGCCCGGTACTTGGGGTGTGCGTCCAGGTACGCGGCGACGCGGTCCGTCCGGGTCACCGCCTCCGCCAGGAAGCGGACGGCGGCGCGGAGGCGGTCGTCCGGCTCGGCCGTGCTGAAGCGCAGGAAGCCCTGTCCGGCCGCCCCGAAACACTCGCCGCCGAGGCAGGCCACGCCGGTCGCGTCGTCCGCCCCTTCAAGCAGGTACATCGCCAGTCCGTGCGAGGTGATCCCCAGTCGGGCACAGATCGGGCGCACGTCCGGGAAGACGTAGAAGGTGCCGGCCGGCATCGCCACGCTCACGTCCTTCACGGCCCGGAGGTCGGCGACCAGGAGTTCGACCTTCTTGCGGAACTCGGCCATCGTGCGGTCGCGCTCGGCCGTGTCGTGGGAGACGGCGGCGAGGCCGGCGAGTTGGACGAACGGCGGGGCGCACGACAGGGTCGAGTTGATGAGCTTGCCGAGCAGGTCGGCGAGCGGGGCGGCGGTGACCGCGAAGCCGCAGCGCCAGCCGCTCATGCTGTAGCTCTTCGAGAAGGTGTAGGCGCCGACGCAACGCTCCATCATCCCGGGCTCGGCGAGCAGCGAGTCGTGCCGCCCACGCCAGACCATGTGGCAGTACGGCTCGTCGCTGAACACCGCCACGCCCGTGCCGCGGACGAGCGCTGCGATCCCTTCCAGGTCCGCCTTTGTGGCCACGCCGCCGGTCGGGTTGTGGGGGGAGTTCAGGAAGACGGCCTTCGCGCGCGGCTCGTCGCGCAGGAAGCGTTCGATCGCGCCGAGGTCGGGGCGGAACTCCTTCTCAGGGGTGAGTGGGGCGGTCACCATCTTCGCGCCGCGGCGGGCGAGGTTCGGTCCGTAGGTCGGGAACGCCGGCTCGAACACGAGTACCGCGTCGCCGGGTTCGAGGAAGAGTTCGCAGAAGAGCTGCTCGAACGGCTTCGCCCCCGGCGCGACGACGACGTTCTCCGGGCCGGCCGGGATGGCGAACTCGTCGCGGACCAGTTTCGCCAGGCCGGCCCGGAACTCCGGCAGGCCCAGGGACGGCGCGTAGCGGGTGTGGCCGGCGTCGATCGCGGCCTTCCCGGCGGTGACCGCCGACGACGAACTCGGGTAGGGACTGTCGCCGATCTGGAGCTCGATCACGTCCTTGCCGGCGGCCTTCAGCCTCTTGGCAACGGCGAGGACGTCGAAGGCGGTTTCGGCGGTCAACCCGCGCGCGAACGAGGACAGGGTGGGGATGCTCATGGGGGGCTCGCTGGGCGGGAGGGATGGGGTAGACAAACGAAGAACGCCCCCGTTCGGACAGGGGCGATCGGGAGAAGGGCGGCCGCAGTGCGTCAGCGGCCGAGGTACACCATCTCGGCGAACACGGTGAGGTCCACCCCACCCCCGCCCTGCCAGAGGCCCGACCCGCGGGCGGTCACGTCCACAACGAGAACGTGGTGGCTCGACGTATTCGACTGCCGGCCCGCGACCGCCGACTCCTGTGACCCACCCGCCTGCCCGCCGGCCGGCAGCCCGGTCGGTAACGTCAGCCCGACCGACCCTGCCGCCCGACCGGAGGTCGCCGCCCGCTCGTCGTTCACCCACTGCCACCCCGCGGGGACCGTGCTGACCGAGTAGGCCACCGTGCCAGACCGGTTGGTGGCTTGCACCCGGTGGCTCCGCACGTACCACCCCGGCGGCGGGGCGTAAACCACTCGCTTGCACTCCTTGCCTGTGCCGCCGACGGACAGCGATACCGAGACAACAGGCCGCTCGCGCACGGTGCCGACGGCGGGGAGGTCGTTGGCACCGGCTCGCGGGGCGAACAAGGCGAAGGTGAGGAGAGCAGGGCGGAGTGGAAGGGGAAGTCGTTCGGCGGTCATCGGTCGTCCTCCGTGACCCGGGCGACGGGACGGCCGAACGAGTACGCAACGCCGGTGCCGAACGGTGGTCATTTGCGGGTGATGCGGACGAGGGGGGCGAGAAGCTTCAACAGTTCGGCTGTCCCCTTCAGCCCGGGTGACGAGGTGGGTTGAGCGAGTTTCAAGAACTGCACAGGTCGGCAACGGGAAGCACGAGCCGGGACATGCAGCCCTGAGGCTTCACCGTCATGACGCAGAAGCCGGTCGGCAAAGTGCCACCCGGCCATCGGTCGGCGAGTGGGTACTCCCGCTGATTCTCGCCCTGGGCAACCGAAAAGCGTGGCATCACCGTCAGAGTCTGGGTAGGCTGGTGGTCAAACTCCGGCCTGACACAAGCGAGAAAGGTCTCACATGTCCCATTCCGGTAGTGACGAGAAGGGACTGAACATCCGCGACTTGCCTTGGATCCGCGAGAAGGAGCTCCACACCCTCACGGAAGGCCGTGGGCTCATCGTCCTTCCCGACTACGACGTCGTCCTCAAGCAGGCCAAGGAGGTGTTCGAGAAGGCACGGGCGGTGGGCGGACAGACTTGGAAGGAGACGAAGGGGTTCCTGAAGGAGGACGCGGTGAGGGACTACCTCCACGCACTCGTGGTCGCGTACCACGAGCTGTTGCGGAGCGCCACGAACACGACCGTGTACTGCAACTACAAGGACCAGAACGGGAACCTCTGCGGTTCGATCATGGACATCGCGGTCGACGCGACCGGGGTGTACTACCAGTGCCGACTCGACCGGTTCAGTCACGTCCGCCCGGTGCCCTAGGAGCTCACTCAATGGCCACGCCGTCCGAGAATGCGTACGAGCTGGACGTCGAGAAGAAGGAGCACGTGGGGGACGCCTCCCACAAGAGCGCCGTCCGCACGCGCCGGGAGTCGCTGTGGAACTGGCTCAAGCCGCTCGCCCAGCTGCCGGCCGTAGCGGCTGCGAACAAGTTTCAGAACCTGATCTGCTACAACCAGCGGCTCCGCGGAGAGCTCACGGACGCGGCGAACGCCCTGAAGCAGTACGTCAGCAGAACGACGCTCAGGCGGCCGTTCAATATTTACCTGTCCGCCCCGCCCGGGAGTGGTAAATCCACCCTCGTGCGGAGTTTGTGTACGAGTCTCGGAATCCCGAAGCTCAGCCAAATGATCGAGATCAACTTCTCGAACCTTCTGGAGCCCGAGAGCGCGGTGCCCGTCTTCGAGCGGCTGATGCTGCTGAAGGAGAATGGCCTGCTGCCGGTGGTTTTCTTCGACGAGGTCGACGCCCCGGAATGGTCGGTCTACCAGTTCATGCTCATGCCCATGTGGGACGGCGCCTGCATCGTGCGCGGCATGCCGCTCAAGTTCGGGACGGCGGTCTTCTTCTTCGCCGGCAGCAAGCAGCAACCGCGCAAGCGGGCGAAGTACGTCGTCTCGGCCTCGGCCGGGGAGTTGATTCAGACAAAGGCCCAGGAGCGGGAGGCGTGGCTTACGAGCGGGGACGCCGGCAAGGAGCCCGACTTCTACAGCCGGATCGACCTGACAATCAACATGCCCCCCGCTCACGGACACTTCCAAGACGAACTCGACGCCTCGAAAGGCCCGTACTGGCAAGACCAGGAGGCCGTGGCCATCACGGCGTTCCTGATCAAGCGGGACTTTCCGAAGACCGAGACGGTTGACCAGCGCGTCCTCCTCTACCTGGCCGGCGCGATGCCGGAGTCCCGCCGCGAACTGGAACGGCTTCTGTTCTTCTCGTCAATGGGTGAGACGGACAAGGACTTCGAGTGGAAGCACTTGCCCCTCGGCCGTCTCAAGGGTGGGGAGTGGTTCGAGACGGTGGACAATTTCCCGGCGCGGCAGATCAATATCTAGCGGCCCGCGAGCGGGGAGTCGGACGGCCCGCTCAGCTGCCCACCAGGAATAGCGGCACGTTTAAGCTTCGCAGGTCGGGATCGCAGCGCGGCACGGCAGACTCGCTGCCGGGCTGGTAGACATGGCCACCGTTGAAACGCCGAACGCCCGGGGATTGCCCCGGGCGTTCGCTGACCACTTCGCCGTCCGAACTACTGCTTCGCGGCGATGGCGCGCTGGAGCGGGGTGATCACGCCGGGGATGACGTGGCTGGTCACCAGCTCGTCGAGGATGCGCCGCTGGTTCCGGTACGACTCGTGGAAGGTCTTGAACGGCTGCTTCCCCCAGAACTGCCGCACCGTGAAGTACACCGTGATCGGCGCCTCGGGGAAGTTGCCCGTCCGCACTTGGTAGGCGGTCGTGCGCGTCTCGACACTCAGCCGGGCCTGCAGCTGGCAGTTCTCGTCCAGGGCCATCATCAGCGACGGCTGGTAGTGCAGCACCCGCCCGCCGGGGAGGGCGGCGAGGTTCTCGAACGGCGTGCCCTGAACGAGCGCCTCGGCCACCACCTCGTCGTGGTTCCCCTGGTAGAGAAGGTCGAAGTAGTAGAGTACGTCCATCGACTCGGTCTGGAGGGCGTGCAGGTCCAGGTGGTACGGGGCCATCTCCAGCACCCGCTCGTTGTGGGCGTCGGCGTCCTCCAGGGCGGGCGGGTTCACGTACCCGCTGGAGAGGCGCCGGGCGTCGAGCGAGCACCACCGGTAGCTCCCGGCGTCCCGCTCCTCCTCCAACATGTACTCGCCGTCGGCCCGCTTCTCGAACTCGGTCATCCGCGGGACCGCCCGCTGGACGGCCTCGAAGAAGTGGAGCACCGGCTCCCGGGCGGTGGGCATGTCAAGCTTCCCGTGGACGTAGGTCGAAACCCCGAAGTCGTCGCACAGGGAGGCGTAGGAGTTCATTCGAGGGATCCTCTCACCTGAGGGCGCAGCCGCAGCGCTCGCCGGGCCGCCGTTGAGAGAGGCCCGGGACAGGCGGGGACGGCTCCGGCCTTAATCTCAACTATTGTTCGCTCGGGACCGCCCCGATGCAAGCCCGGCAGGGGCCAAGCCCGGCAGGGGCGACCGGTTCGAGTGTGAAACCCGGGGCTGGGGTGCCGCCACCGTGAGAAGCAACAACGCCCGGGGTAGCCCGGGCGTTGTGGACGGACACTGAACAGTGAGCTCAAACCCGGAACTACGCCGCCAGGCGGACCTTGGCCGGGACCGGGGTGGGGAGCTTGAGGTTCGACTTGTGGACCCAGCGCCCGGCGTCCGGGGCGCCGCTCCACTGCTGCAACTGGATCGTCGACACCTGCTCGCGCTCGTCCTCTTCCAGGGCTTCCATGTACGCCTCGACGTACTCCTGGCGGACGTGGGTAGACGACCGGCCGACGAACACCAACGCCTCGGAACCGTTCTCGAACACGGCCACCGCCCGCCAACCCTGCGCCTTGGATTCAGTCTGGATGAGCATCGGAGTGACCCTCCCTGGCCACGGTGATGGGAGTCGCCCGGTCCTCGGGTGACGTGGATAAAGTGGCCGAATCGAGGTGATTCGTCAAGAAAAAAACGGGCGGATCGCCCCGGATTGACTCAAGTCCCCGGCCCACACAGACGATGGGGCGGCCGAAAAGATGGGAGTGTGGGTAGGCTTCCAGCGTCAACCAACCGGACCGCGGCCGGTACTGCTCACAAGCATGACAACGCCCGAGGCTGGTCCTCGAGCGTTGCGGTTGATTCATCAGCTGGGGACGGAGTCCGAATCAGTAGCGGTCGCCGCCGTAGCCGCCGGAGTAGCCGCCACCACCACCGCCGTAGCCGCCACCGCCACCACCACCGCCGTAGCCGCCACCACCACCGCCGTAGCCGCCGCGGCCGCCACCACCACCGCCGTAGCCGCCGCCACCGCCACCGCGGGGGCCGCGACCACCACCGCCACCACCGCCACCACCGCCACCCTCACGCGGCTTGGCGATGTTGACCGTCAGCGGGCGGCCGTTCATGGCCTGGTTGTTGAGCGCCTCGATGGCGGCGTTGGCCTCCGCCTCGTTCGGCATCTCCACGAACCCGAACCCGCGACTGCGGCCGGTCTCCCGGTCAGTCACGACCTGGGCCCGGTTCACCGCGCCGTACTGCTGGAACATTGCAAACAGTTCGTCCGTCGTCGTCGACCAGGGCAGGTTACCGACATAAATGTTCGTCGCCATGCGAAGGGCCAACCACATCACCGTTGCCGTGTGCCGGAAAGACCCCAGGCCCCGTTCGACGACCGAAGCAGGAACCGCCTGCAGAGTACCGGGCACGCCGCCCCGCCCCACGCTGACATGGGTACGGTGCTTGCACTATAAGCGGCGTCAACCCCACTGCAAGACTTTTCCCGGAATCCGAGAAAATTCTTCCCACCCCACGCGCGAGGGGTGCGAAGTCGGGATTTGGGAAGGGTGGTCGAGGTGGATGAGCTCGGGGCTTCGTGCCCGGCATTTCGCGGCCCCGCACGGTTTGGAGGCGGGGGCGGAACGCCGGGCACGAGACGGTGACAGCGCGGCGTCAGTCCACGACGGCGAGGACATCGTCCTCGGTCATCACGAGGTACTCCTTGCCGTCCACGGTCACCTCGTTGCCGGCGTAGGACGAGAATAGCACCCGGTCGCCGGCCTTGACCTGGAAGGCGGCCCGCTTGCCGTCGTCGAGCAGTTTGCCGTCGCCGAGCGAGATGACCTTCCCCTGCTTCGGCTTCTCCTTGGCCGTGTCGGGGAGGATGATGCCGCCGGCCGTCTTCTCGTCGGCCTCGACGCGCTCGACCACGATCTTGTCGTTCAGCGGGACGATCTTCATCGGCATCTGCTCCTGGTCAACCACGGTCCGGGGAAGCGGGCGGGGCTACAGGTCCGCCCGCGGGTGGGGTCGGGGTGGGAGTCGGCTTGGGCGGGCCGTACACCTGGGCCAGCGCCCGGGCCAGGGTGTGCAGCACCACGTTCACCTTCACCGGCTTCGGAATGACACTGTACACCTGCGCCGAGAGCGCCTGCCGCATCAGCTCGCTGGTCGCGTCGGCGGTCATCAGCACGGCGGGCAGCACGCGGTCGAGCGTGTGCCGCAGCAGGTTCAGCGCCTCAAGCCCGGTAAGCCGGGGCATGTGCATGTCGAACAGGACCAGGTGAACCAGCTGGACCTGAACGATCTCCACGGCCTCGCCGCCGTCGGCCGCGAGGACCGGGCGGAACCCCTGGGCCTCGAGCACCTCGCCGAGAGCCTCGCGGGTGCCGCGGTCGTCGTCGGCCACGACCACCGTGAACGGCGGGGCCGGGATCGGGTTGTGGCCGCCGTTCGGGCGGGTTTCGGTGACCATGTCCGCTCACCTCCCCGGGGCGGGCGGAGCCGACCCCTGGGTGCGCCGGCCGGTGTCCGAACCCCCTCGCGGAAGGACTGTTCGGGCGACAAGGCTAGCAACCTCGGTGCCGAACCCCCATGCCGGAGGGGGTTCAGTTCTAACACACCGATTGTGCGGCGGATGCGTTCCGCCATTCAAGCCCATTTTACCCACACGGGGGCACAATGGACTGTCCTCGACTGCCAGAGGGAGAAGATGGGGCGGATGGGAGCTGTCAGGGTGGCAGTGCCTTCCGGGCACTGCCAAGTGGATCGTTTGCGTTTCGGCGACCGACCCGCACGGGTTACCGCCGCGGTCGCGCCAACCGGGCGACGTCGAAGTCGGCGTCCGACAGGCCGGCGGGGGCGCGGACCTGCGAGTAGCAGTAGTATTCGAGCTCCCGCGGGCTCGTGCCGGCTTCGACCAGTGTTACCAGGATCGGGAACCCGTGGGCCGGCGAGCCCGGCTTGGCGTCGAAGTACCACGAGCGGAGGCCGCCGCGGTCGGCGTCGGGCTCCGCGCCCGGGCGAACAACTTGCTCGACGAGGACGAGTGGGTGGTCGCCGAACTCGGGGCGCTTGGTCGCGCCGACGTACTTCAGGTCGCCCCCGCTCCTCGAGACGAGGCTGGCGAACAGGGCAACCGCCGTGCCCGGCCCGGCCTCGCGAACGCTGCGTCGGCTCTTCGACTTCACCAACGGGCTGTCGGGCGACAGCGCCGGAGCCTTGTTCCCGGCCTTGTACAGTCGGGAGTCCCCCTCGCCGACGATGGCGTGGACCTTGTCGTCGTGCTTCGCCGGGTTGTACAGCACCTCCCGCCCGCGCCCGACCTCGCCGGTGTTCCGCATGTAGACCGCGAACGGCTCCCGGCGGATCTGGATGAGCACTTCCTCGGTCTGCGTGGCGTTCCGACCCACGACCTCACGCCGGGTGAGCTTCGCTTCAAACGTGTCGGTGCCGTTCCACCGCTGCGTGGCAGTCTGGGCCAGTTTCGTCAGCGCGGCCGTTGCCTCGGCGGGGGCCGACGCCAGCGGCTGTACGGCCGGGGCAGGCGTCGCGGACGGCGCGGGTGTGCGAACGGGGGGTTGGGGGCGAGGTTGGACGGCCACCGCAGTCGGTTCGGGGACGACAGGCGGCCGGGGCGGCTGTGGCGGGGCAACGGCCTCGAACCCGCCCGGTTCCGGCGGGCGCGGCGGGACCGGCGACGCTTCCCCGGGAGGGCCGGGCGGAACCGGGTTGGCGGGCGGGGTGGCGAGAGCGAGCGGGGACTTGGTCGGGCTGACCGCCGGGAGGGCTGCCGGGGCGGGTGGGGCGTTCTTACGCGGGCGGTCGGCGAACGGCCCTTGCGCCCGCGAGCTGTAGCGCGTGCATCCGGTGGCAAGGACGGCCAGGAGAAGGACCAACGACCCGCGTGCCATGCCGCGCCTCCGTGCGGACGATCGCCGACGGATGGAACGATAGCGGGGCGGGAGAACCCGGGCAAGCCGGAGTCGGCGCGGGGAGGTGGCGAGAGACTCAGCCTCGGACGGGGTCGGGCGGGAACCAGCGGACCTTGTACACCGTACTCCCCCGGAGTGGCACCTCCGCCTCCGGGCCGAGGAGTAGCACCTTCTGCCCCCAGGTCGAGTACACGACCCGCCCGGTCGTCGGGTGGACATCGACCGCCTTCACGTGCTCCAACCGACCGGCCGCCGGGTGCGGGCGGAACCGGGCGGTCCCGCGGTCGAACAGCTGAACCGTCTTGTCGGTCGTGACGAGGAGATCGTCCGAACCGGGGACGGGGCGAAGGTCGTGCCCGTCCGGGTCGGGGAGGTGGTGCGTGGCCATACGTGTCAGCGACGGAGTCGCGGTTGACCAGTCCTTCAACTCGTAGCGTCGGAGCTCATCGTACCCGAGCGCCCAAAGAACTCGTCGCCGGTCGTCCCAGACGAGCCCGTGGGCGGAGCGCAGCGGGGTGCGCCAAACCGGTTCGCCGGGCACCCGGCCGGCCGGGTCGAAGAGGACGAGATGATCGCCCCCCAGTGAGCTTGCCGCCGCGATCCGGCCGGCCGGGAGCAACTCGACCGAGTGAGCGTTGGTAACGGACGCGGACCACGCAAGTCGCTTGGTTGCCCGGTCAATCAGCCCACACCCGCCGTTCGAGGCACATACGAGCAGCTGGCGTCCGCCATCGACCGGCTTACACTCGTCGAGGTTCCGGAAGAGGCGGTGCCGTTCCTCGGGCAGCCCGGCGGCATCGGCCGCGGTCCACGCCCACACTTTGCGGACCGTTCCCCGCTCGGCCGCCGCGAGATCCAGGACGAATACCTCGTTCGCCCCCGCGCACACGACCCGGAGTCCTTCATCGGCCGCCGGTTGTGCCCCCCGAAGTACGGCCAGCGGGCCGGCCGTGGCCAGGGCCGCGGCACGGACAAAGGCTCGTCTACTGAAGGGGGCATGAATCATCGCCCACTCCGGGCTGTGTCCTTCGCGTCTCGTTCCCACGACTATACCGCTTCGTGAGTCGTCACGACCCGGAGAATCTATCGGACCGCCCGCCCCGCCGGGGTGAACCATCTCGGCCGATGTTCCGCCGGATTCGCCCCGGCGATCGTGCTGTCGAACCCGACTTGCCCCGGGAAGCAGAGTGTGGCTACCATGCCGCGTCCCGCAGGGGGGTAGGGACGGCTCATGGACGACACGCCACCGGACGGCTTCCGCCAGCGCCCCCTGTGGCTCGTCGGGGTGGCCGGGGTGGTATTCGCCCAAGCCGGGCTCGCCCTCGCCCTGTTCGGCCCGGGGCTGTCGTTCGCCAACCTGCTCGACGACCGCCCCGTCCTGTCCGGCCGGCACCCGCTCCACCTCTACCACGGCAGCTTGGGGGCCGCGGCCTTCCGCGCCCGTGGCGGGACCACCGCCTACGACCCGAACTTCCAGGCCGGCTACGCCAAGACGCCCGTATTCGACGGCGGCTGCCGCCCGGCCGAGCTCGTTCTTGCCCTCGCGGGCGGGCACTACTCCCCCTCGGCGTACAAGGTCGGGCTGTTTGCCTGCCTACTCCTGGTGCCGCTGGCGTTCGTGACGGCCGCCCGCGGGGCCGGGCTCCCGGCCGGGGCTGCGGTGCTAGCCGGGGCCGGCGGGGTGGTGTTGTCGGCGACGGCGCCCGCCCGCCGGCTGGTTGCCGAGGGGGAGGTGGATTTCCTCCTGGCCGGCCTCGCCGTGATCGTGTTCGTGTGCTGGCTGGCCCGGTACGCCCGCGACTTCGGGATCGACTCCTGGCTGGTGCTGGCGGTGGTGGCGGCGGCGGGGTGGTACGCCCACCCGGTCGTGTGGCTCGGGCTGACGCCGGTGGTGGTCGCGTTCTACGTGGTGGTGGCCCCGCGGCAGGAACTGGCCTGGCACATCGGGCTGGCGGGCGTGGCCGCGGCCGGGATCGCCCCGAACGCCTGGTGGCTGAGTGACTGGGGCCGGTACTGGTGGCTCCGCCAGCCGGCAGAGGGCGAGCCGCTCCCGGTGCCGACCTGGGGTGCGGTGCTCGGCTCGCCGGGCGACTACATCGACCTGCTCGGGTCGATCCCGTGGGGGGTGCCCGTAGCGGTGCTGGCCGGGGCCGGGCTGGTGCTGCTGGCCCGGGCCGGCCAGCGCGGCGCGGCCGGCCTCCTCGCCTCGACCGCGGCCGTCGCGGTCGGGTTCGCCCGGGTCATGGCGGTATGGCCCCAGGGGCCGGCCGACGCCCCGGACCGGCTCATCCCGCTGGCAGCCGGGTTCCTGACCATCCCGGCGGCCTTCGCCGTGTGGGCCGTCCTGGCCCAAACCCGGCTGGCCGGCCCGCTGGTTCTGGCGACGGTCCTCGCCGTCCTGCTCCTCGGCTGGGCCGACGGCCCGACCCGCCCGCTGGCCGCGATCGCCAGGGTGGACGCCCACCCCCTCGTAGTCGGGCTGAACACCGAGCAGGAGGCACTGGTCGAGGCGGTGAAACGACACACCACGCCTGAGGCCCGGGTGCTGTGGGACGACACCCCCGACCACCACCCCGGCTGGAACTGGACCGCCCTCCTGCCCGTGCTCACGGGCCGCGCCTACCTCGGCGGCCTAGACCCCGGGTCGGGCACCGACTACGGCTTCTGTTGCCTCCACACCGGCGTGATGGCCCGCCGCCCGCTCCCGAACTGGTCCGACGACGATCTGGCGCAGTTCTGTCGCTGGTACAACGTCGGCTGGGTGGTGTGCCGGAGCCCGGCCTCAATCGAGCGGTGGGGGAGCTACCCGGACGCGAAGCCGGTCGCTCAGCTGACGGAGGCCGGGCGGAAGGTCGTACTGTACGAGGTGGTCCGGCCGCGGTCGTTCGTGCTGTCCGGGACGGCGACGTGGGAGAGTGCGACGCCGACCCGCATCTCCCTCACGAACGTCGTGCCCGACCGCGACGGGTACGTGGTGCTGAGCCTCCACCACGCGGACGGCCTGCGGGTGTACCCGAGTTACATCGACCGCGGCCTGCCCGGGCGGGAGATGGACCCCTACGACCCTGTGCACCACATCAAGCTCCGCGTCCTCGGCCCGGTCCCCCGGCTGACGCTGGTGTGGGAGAGCCCGTAGGCGGTACAGTTTGGGGTGTGCCCTGGAGGACGTCATGACCCCGCAGACAACGCCGGACCCGGACCTGATCCGGGTGCTCGACGAGGCCGAGCAGCGCTACCTGCGGTCGCTCCCGCTGGAGCACTTCATGGAAGGGACCGACCACGCCCGCCAGCGGAAAATCACGCTCGAATCGTTCGACGTGATTGCCGCCGCCCGGCCCGACGTGCAGTGCTTCAACGAACTCCTCGTGCAGTACCCGCGCCCGGGGCGGAAGTCGATCGGGCAGGTCGTACCGGACAACTTCGTGGTGGTTCACCCGGAGCCGATCCGCGCCCGGGGGAACTTCAGCACCCACGTCCAACCAATCGGACCGCTGTTAGTGTTGGAGTACGTCTCGAAGCACACCCAGCGGAAGGACTACGAGGACAACTTCGACCGGTACGAGGGGGAACTCAAGGTTCCCTACTACCTGCTGTTCTACCCGGACAACCGCGAGCTGACGCTGTTCCACCTCGCCCGCGGGAAGTACCGGGCGGTCCGTCCGAACGAGGCCGACCGGGTCGCCGTCCCGGAACTCGAACTCCAGGCGGGTTTGCACGACGGCTGGGTGCGGTTCTGGTTCCGGGAGAAGCTCGTGCCACTGCCCGATGAGTTGGTGCGGGAACGCGACGCGGTGCGGGAGGAGCGAGACGCGGTACGGGCTGAACGCGACGTCGAGCGGGCCGCCCGCGCCGCCGCGGAGGCCGAGATTGCCCGACTCCGCGAAGAGTTGGCACGGGCAAAGAGTCAGTAACAACGGCGGGGTGGGGCGAAACCCCCACCCCGCTCGTCACATCAGTCCTTCTTCCGCGGGGTGAAGGTCATCCGCGGGAGCAGTTCCGGCAGGTTCGCCACCCGCGTGGACGTGACCGCCAGGACCTGAGCCCCCTGGAGCAGGTTCGGCCCCTTGGCGTGGTCGAACGTGTCCGTCTGGGTGTGGTGCGTGAACCGGTACTCGTCGATGTCCTGCCGGCAGGCCAGCCCGGGGACGCCGGCCGGGTGGAACGCCTGGTGGTCGCTCCCGTTCACCCCGCCCATGTCAATCCCCTTCCAGCCCGGCTCCGCGACGAACGCCGTCAGCTCGCGGTCGAGGACTTCCTTCGCCTTGGCGTTGCCGTGGACCCCGAAGCCGTACACCTTCCCGGTGCCGGTGTCGTGGACCAGGGCGAGCGAGGTCTTCGACATCTCGTCCTTGTGGCTCTCGACGTACTTCTTCGACCCGTGCAGCCCCTGCTCCTCGCCGGTGAACAGGACGAACCGGATCGTCCGCTTCGGCCGCTGGCCCTGCTTGGCCAGCGCGGCCACGGTGCGGGCCGTCTCCAGCACCACGCAGGTGCCGGTGCCGTTGTCCATCGTGCCGGTGGCCAGATCCCACGAGTCGAGGTGGGCGCCGACGACGACGAACTCGTCGGGCTTCTCGCTGCCGCGGACCTCGCCGACCGTGTTGAAGCAGATCACCGGCCCGGGGACGAACGTGTTGCTGATCTCGACCTCCACCCGGGTGACGGCCGGCTCGGGCCGGGTCGCCAGCCGCCAGAGCATGGCGTAGTACTCGTGGGCGACGGTCAGCCGGGGCATCATCCCCTCCGGCGGCACGCGGTCCTTACCCCGCCACCCGCCGGACACCGCCAGCAGGCCATGCGGCTTGCCCGAGTCGCTCAGCCGGCAGGCGGCGCCCTCGGCCATCAGGAACGCCTCGACCTCGGGGGTCGCCAGGAACGGGGTGAACCCGCCGAACCCGCCCTTCTTCTTCGGCTGCTCGTCCTTCTTGGGCTGCTCGGCCTTCTTCTCGCCCTCCTTCGGCGGTTGCTCACCGGTAAAGGCGACGATCTGGTCGATCCCGACGGCCTTCGCCTTCGGTTCGTCCTTCTTCAGTTCATCCTTCTTCGGCTCGGTCTTCTTCGGCGGCGGGAGCGGCCCGTAGGACGTGTCGGTGACCGGGGCGACGTTCTGGGGCGGGCTGGTCATGATGACCGCGTTCTTCAGCTTCCCCTTGTAGGAGTTCAGCTCGTCCATGTTGGTGGCCTTGAGGACCACCACCGGCCCGGTGACCTTCCCCTTGGTGCCCGGGGTCCAGCCCCACGCCGCGACGATGCAGTTGACCTTCGTGTCGGGCTCGACCACCTTGAGGCTGGCGGTGCCGCGCTCCCAGCCGTAGGGGATCTCCCACGGCTCCAGGCGGACGTTCTCCACCCCGTACTTCTTCATCAGCTCGGCCGTCCAGTGGTTGGCCCGCTCCAGCTGCTTCGAGCCGGTAAGCCGGGGGCCGATCACGTCGGACAGGTGCTGGAGGTTCTTCATGATCTCGGCGTTGGCCTTGACCTCGTCGAGGAGCGCCTTGTCCAACTCCGGCGCGGTCATCGCCCGGGCGACCTTGACGGCCGCGGCGGGGGCGGGATCGGCGGCCCCGATCGGGGGTACGACGGCGGCCACGAGTGCGAGTAACGTCGTGGCGGCGAGCACGGCCCGTGACCGTGCCAGGAACGGGGACATGAAGCGGCTCCGAGTCGGAAAAGTGGAGAGGGTGTGGGCCATTGTGACCGCGTGCCCCACCGCCGGCAATGAACTTCCACCAGAGCCGGCGGCGGGTTAAGATATCTCTCACATTTCACCCCCGCGACGCTCGCCGCGGGTCGTTCCCCACCCTAAACCCACGGTCCCCATGCCCACGCTAGTGGTCTCTCCGCGGCTTCGTCGTTCCCGAACCGGCGCACCGCTCAACCCGACTCAGCTGGCAGAAATCCGACTCACCGAGGCCGCTCTCGGTGCCGACTGGTCGGTCGCGCCTGCCGATCCACCCGCCCCGCCGGCCGACTCGGAGCTGGCTGTCTACGTGTCCACGCAAGACGCGGTGGACACAGCCCGGGCCTACGATCTGGTTCTGTTGGAGCCGCCCTTCGACCTCCTGACGCGACTCCCCGACCGACTGCGACTGCGGCCGGTGGAGGCGGCGCGGTTCGCGGACCTCTCCCGGCTGCGGGCGCCGACGTTCGTGAAGCCGGCCGACCCGCTGGACAAGTGGTTCGACGCCGGGGTGTACCGCGGCGTGCGCGACATCCGCGTCAAGAATCGGACCTCCCCGGACGCCCCGGTGCTGGTGGCCGGGCCTGTGGCGTGGGCGGCCGAGCTGCGCTACTGGGTGCTGGACGGGAAGGTGGTGGCCGGGTCGCCGTACCTGTCGTTCGGCCGGCCGAACTGGTCGGCGTTCGACCCGTCCCGGCCGACACCGGTCCCGTCGGCCGGCATTCGGACGGTGGAGGCGGCGTGTGCCGCGCTGGAACCGGCCCTGCCACCGGTGGTGGTGATCGACGTGGGGGTGGTCGAAGACCGTGGTTGGGCGGTGGTAGAGTTCAACCCGGTGTGGTGCGCGGGGCTGTTGGGTGCGGACCCGCGGGCGGTACTCCCCGTCCTCCGCCGGGCGACTCGGCACCGGGCCGAACTGACCACGACGGATCAGCCCTGGGGCTTCCGGTGGGTGACCGAAGCGCCCTCGGTCACCGGTCGGTCAGGGTGAAGCCAGGGTTGCCGCGGCGGCGCCACACCAGGCCGTCGAGCAGGTAGTGCGTCAGCTGGGGCAGTGCGAGGAGAGGCACGACTAGCCAGCGCCAGCTGTGGGCCGACCAACCGGGACCGAACAGCCAGCTGCGGTCGTGCCACACCAGTCGGTCCCAGAGCAGTTCCTCCGCGAACGCCAGCACCCACACCCCGGCCACGAAGCCCGCGGCTGTCCGCAGGTGCCCCCCCGCCGGCCGGCCTTCGCTCCGCCCGCGGACCCAGCGGTACCAGTACACCAGTACGAAGTACGGCACCCCGTGGATCACCACGTTCGTCACCGTGAAAGCGTAGTCCGAGTCAAACCACACGATCCCGACGTACCAGCACGCGGCCGTCGTCAGTACCACCACGTCCTTGCCCGGGTTGGCAAACCCGTGTGCCACCCGCCGCCACCCGCTCCGTAGCACGTAGGCCGCCAGCGACAGCCAGTAGAGTGGTTCGAGCACGTCGGCGCAGGCGACCGGGAGGGTGGCGAAGTCGCCTTTCAGGAACCACCAGAACCGCCTCGGCAGGTGGGCGTGCCAGTACACGAGCGGGTAGACGGTGGTGAGGTAGATGGTCGCGGCGTCGAGCCAGCGGCCGGCCCGGTCACGTTCGCCGCAGCGGGCGCGGTAGAGCATCACCCAGCCGTACTGCTGGCGGACGAAGTGGAACACCGCCAGGTAGGCGAGGCAGCGCCAGAACACCCCAGGCCCGATGTCGTACAGCACAACCCCCGCTACCAGTCCGGCGACCGGAACGAGTAGGTAAACCCCCGCCCGGCGGTGGAACTCCTCGGGGTCGAGGTAGACGCGGAACAGCGTGCTCCAGACGTGGGCCACGTCGATCAGCAGGACGGCCGCGACCCACGTCCACCCGGGGGTGTCGGCCTTCGCCCCGTCGAGGAGGCCCAGGTGCCAGCCGACGGCCAGGGCGGCGAACGACAGTGCCGCGCTGCCGCCGAACGCGGCCAGATCGACCGCGGGGGAGAACAGCCAGCGGGTCGGGGTGGGGGTTCCCATGCGGGGCGGCAATCAAACGGCCCGGGGCCGCGGTTTCCCACGGCCCCGGGCGACGTCGGTCGGTGGGCTCAGCCAGCCGTCAGGCCGCCGGCTTCCGCATGAACCGGGCCCGGCCGAGGAGGCTGACGAGGCCGATCCCGGCCAGGATCAGCCCCGGCGGGGCGGGGACCACGCCGCGGGGGCGGAGGGCGATCTGGTCCTGGATGTTGTCCTGGCTCTTAGCTCCAAGCCCGCCCGGGGCGACCAGAGCCACCAGTTCCAGCCCGCCGAGCCGGCTGTCGAACAGAGAGGTGTCCCCGTCCAGCGCGTTCAGCCAGGTCTGGGCCAGCGCCTTCTGGGCGAACGTGCCGTTGATGTTGAAGGCGCCGCCGTTCAGGCTGGTGGTGTTGGCCGGGTTGGCCCCGTCGTAGAGCAGCTCCCACAGGGCGATCTGGAAGGCCACCGACTGGTCCGACCCGGTGAACGAGTTGCTGCCCCAGGCGGTGTCGTAGAACCGGCCGTACAACTCGGTGATCGCGGCGGCCTTGTCCGTCGAGCCGATGGTCGGGGCGGCCGCCAGGGTCCGCACGTCGAAGATCGTGTTGGCCCCGGGGGCCGGCAGGTTCTGGCCGGGCGCCAGCTCGATGCAGAAGGTGGCGGTCGGCGGCGGGAAGCTCGTGTTCGGCGGGAGGTTGTTCTCGGTCCAGTAGAACGGCCCCGCCGGGGCGTTCGCCTGGAGGTTGGAGGTGATCGTGGGGTTCGAGGTCGCGTGGTCGTACTTGAGGGTGACGAACTCGGCCGCCGCCCGGGGGGACGCGGCGGCGAAGCCGGCCAATACGGCAACGGCCGTAAGCGGCTTGAAGAGACGGGCGATCATGGGCGCCTTTCGGGGTAGACTCAAGGGGGCTGAGTCAAAACCGGTGGGAATCCAGTCCTGCGACCGGTAACCGTGGGCGATTCGGAACAACACTCGCAACGTGACGATTTGTAGCAGCCGCTACAGTCGGTGTAAATGGGACAAACCCGAAACCTTACCTCAATAATACGCTGTAGGCCGGAAAATCCGCAAGCTGTAGGTAGCCATAGAATCCCGAGGGCAGGCGGGCGCACACGACTGGTCACCCGGAAGGAGGCGGGAAATGCTCGCAATTCTTTTGGCGGCAGGAATTTCGGTCGGTGACGCGGGAGGGATTGAGGTCGCCCCGCCGCCCCGGGCGGTTGGCCCGAAGGTGGACATTGCGGCGATACCAGGGGGGTATCGGGTCACACTCAACCGGCGGGGCGTGGAGCAGTTCCGCAGTCTCCTCGACCAGACCGACGAGAAGCAAGCCGCGGCCGCGCTCCGCGACCGGGCCAAGGCAATCCGGGAGGGGGCCGACCCGGACGAGGCGGCGGCGGGTAAGCTGGAACTGCTGGCGTTCGTGGCCGGGTCGCAGATCCCGGCGCTGCGGGCCGAGTTGCAAGACAAGGCCGGCCCTGGCGGGGCGGTCATCACGGTGACCGGCGCCCAGGCTCAGCAGCTGCCGATCCCGGAATCACGCCCGCGACTGCGGCGCGTGGCCGGCGTGGTACGAGGGGTGATGCCCCTCCTACCGCCGGAGACTCGGGGCAGTCTCGAAGGGCTCGCCGCAGTCGCTCGTACCACCCCGCTCTCGTGGCGGGTCGAGCCGCGGGAGTAGCACGAGCGCTCGGAGCTTCGGGACCGGAGCCCGGGGGTCGGTGTAGACGCCTGGCGATCACGATGCCGGGTGTCGCGTCGGCCCGTTGTTGCTACCTCTGAACACGGGACTCCGAACCTGAACCGCGTTGCCCGGAGGAGCCGTGGAGCCGTCCGCCGTCACCCGGGAGATGCTCCGGGACTACCTGCACGATGCGCTGCCCGAGGCCGAACTGGCCGCCGTGGAGCGGGCCGTGCGGGCTTCGGCGGAGTTGCGGTTGCTGTTGGACGAGGTGCGGGACCAGGAGGACCGCGGTGAGCACTCCGTCGGTGCCATCTGGCGGCGGGAGCGGGTGAGCTGCCCAAGCCGCGACCAGCTGGGCGGCTACCTGCTAGGGGCCGGCGACGCCGATCTGCTCGACTACGTCACTTTCCATCTTACGGTCGTCGGCTGTCCGTACTGCCAGGCCAACCTCGACGACCTGAAGAAGCTCGCGGGCCAGTAGCCGCTCCACCTGAAGTACCAAGAACGATGAACGTGTGTGTGTTCTGCGGGTCGGCGCTGGGGTCGAACCCGGCCTACGCGGCGGCCGCTCGGGTGGTCGGGGCGGAGTTGGCCCGGCGGGGTCACGGGCTGGTGTACGGCGGCGGCCGGGTCGGGCTGATGGGCGAGGTGGCGACCGCGACCCTAGGGGCCGGCGGCCGGGTCACCGGGGTGATCCCGCACGCCCTGAGCGCGAAGGAGATCGCGTTCAGCGAGGCGACGGAACTGGTCGTGGTGGACACGATGCACGCCCGCAAGGCGCTGATGGCCGACCAGTCGGACGCCTTCGTGGCTCTCCCCGGCGGCTACGGCACCTGCGACGAGCTGTTCGAGATCCTGACCTGGGGCCAGCTCGGCATCCACCGCAAGCCGGTCGGGTTGTTGAACGTGAGCGGCTTCTTCACCCCCCTGCTCGGGTGGCTGGACCACATCGCGGCCGAGAGGCTGTTGAAGCCGAAGCACCGGGAACTGCTGTTGGTGTCCGAGTCGGTCCCGGACCTGCTCGATCAGCTGGCCACCTACACCCCGCCGGCCCCGCTGACGAAGTGGGCCGGCCCGGGGGAACGGTAACTCCTCCCGCCGGGCCGGCGGGACGCGACTACTTCTTGCGCTTGTAGAGGACGGTGAACATCGGCTCCTTGGCGTCGCCGACGAACATGCTCATGTTGACCGTGTCGTCGTCGGGTATCACCGACACCGACTTCCACTTCGTGATCTTCCCGTCCATCCCCGGCCCGTTGCCCGCAGTCGTCAGCGTCTTCGTGGCCTTGTCGTAGTCCCCCTCCATGATCATCGGGGTGGTGCCCATGCTGTCCACCCAGATACCGATGTACTTCTTCTTCCCGGCGTCGTAGGTGTCCAGGCTCCGGCCGCTGAACTTCTGGCCGCCCAGGTCGCTCTCCATCGCCCCGGACAGCCACAGCCCGCCGAGGTCCATCTTGTACGTCGTCGACCCCTTGAACTCCATCCCGTCGGCCTTCATCGTGGTTTCCCAGTTCCCGACGAGCTTCTTGAGCACCTCGTGCTCGGGGCCGGGGGTGGCGGGCTGCTGCCCCCGCACCGCCGAGCCGCCCGCGACCACCGCCGCCACCAGTGCCGGTACTACGAACCGCTTCATCGCGCGCTCCTCGGATCGGAAGGACGCCCCGCTGCGGGGCGGGCGCGGGAAGGATCGCACACGCCGCGCCGGTCGCCAATGCCGGTTGTTGTAAAATGCCCGGGTTTCCCCTCCCCCCTGAGACCCCGATCCGATGCCCGCCTACCGCACCGAAACCGACAGCATGGGGCCGATCCGGGTGCCGGCCGACCGGTACTACGGCGCCCAGACCGCCCGCTCGCTCGTCCACTTCGCGGTCGGGGCCGACACCATGCCCCGGCCGGTCCTCCGCGCCTTCGGCGTGCTCAAGAAGGCCGCCGCCCTCACCAACCGCGACCTCGGCCTTCTCCCGGCCGACCGGTGCGACCTCATCTGCCGGGCCGCCGACGAGGTCATCGCCGGCCGGCTCGACGACCACTTCCCCCTGCGCGTCTGGCAGACCGGCAGCGGCACGCAGACCAACATGAACGTGAACGAGGTGATCTCGAACCGGGCGATCGAACTCGCCGGCGGGGTGATGGGCTCCAAGAAGCCGGTCCACCCCAACGACGACGTCAACATGTCGCAGTCGTCGAACGACACCTTTCCCACGGCCATGCACGTCGCCGCCGCGGAAGAAGTGATTCACCAACTGGTCCCGAGTGTGACCGCCCTGCGCGACGCGCTCGCGGCGAAGGCGAAGGAGTTCGACGGGGTGGTGAAGATCGGCCGCACCCACCTGATGGACGCGGTGCCGCTCACCCTCGGGCAGGAGTTCGGCGGGTACGTGGCGCAGCTCGACTACGGCCTCGCGGCCGTGAAGGCGGCCCTGCCGATGCTGATGGAGTTGGCCCTCGGCGGCACGGCCGTGGGTACCGGCCTGAACAGCCACCCCGAGTTCGCCGTCCGCGTGGCCAAGACCATCGCCGACCTCACCGGCCTGCCGTTCGTGACCGCCCCGAACAAGTTCCAGGCGCTCGCCGGTCACGAGCCGCTCGTGTTCGCCAGCGGCGCACTGAAGGCGCTCGCGGCGGGGCTGATGAAGATCGCCAACGACGTCCGCTGGCTGGCGTCCGGACCCCGCTGCGGGCTGGGCGAACTCACCATCCCGGAGAACGAGCCGGGCTCGTCGATCATGCCGGGGAAGGTGAACCCCACGCAGAGCGAGGCGATGACGATGGTGTGCGTCCAGGTGATGGGGAACGACGCCGCCGTCGGCTTTGCCGCCAGCCAGGGGAACTTCGAGCTGAACGTGTTCAAGCCGGTCATCATCCACAACTTCCTGCACAGCGTCCGGCTCCTCACCGACGCCTGCCGGAGCTTCCGCGAGCACTGCGCTGCGGACATGCCCGAGACCGACTACGAGGCGCTCGAGTACGTGGTCGGGGTGGACAGCGGGATGGTGGAGGTGGACCAGTCGGCCCTCAAGCCGAAGGCCGGCGGGGCGGTGCGGAAGGGGATCGACGCCAACCGCAAGGCGATCGCGCGGATCGTGAACGAGTCGCTGATGCTGGTGACGGCGCTGAACCGACACATCGGCTACGACGCGGCGGCCAAGATCGCCAAGACGGCCCACCACAACGGCACGACGCTCCGCGAGGAGGCGGTGAAGCTGGCCCCGCCGCTCAAGGACGGCTCCGGCGTGCTGACCGCCGAGAAGTTCGACCAGATCGTCCGCCCCGAGACGATGACCAGCCCCGGCGCGGGGTGACGCGGAGGGACCGCCGGTCTGGACAGCAGCAGCCGGAAGCCGTGGTAAAATGCCAAGGATGCTGGAGCCGTGCGGCAGGGATGCGGCCGGTCAGTCTCGAACGCCCAGGAGACGACCGGAGCCTCCGCCGTGGCGAAAGGGCGACGCCTCAACCAGCGGAAGGTGCGCACCCGCGAGCACCAGATCGCGGCCGTGAGTACCGCCCACGTCGAGGCGCTGATCGCCGGCGTGGGGTATAGCGCCGAGCGAGTCGAGCACGATTACGGTTACGACCTGCTGTTGTTCACCTACGGCCCGAAGGGGGAGGTTGAGAACGGGCTCGTGTACCTCCAGCTCAAGGCAACCGACCGGGTTAAGGTGACCAAGCAGGGAATCGTCTTCCGAATCGACATCCGGGACTACAGGCTGTGGGCGGTTGAGACGATGCCCGTTTTCCTGGTCCTCTTCGACGCCGGGCGAGCGGTGGCCCACTGGCTGTACATCCAGAACTACTTCGAGACCGACGCCGCCCGGCGGCCCGGGCGATCGGCCCGATCCGTGCGGGTCGTGATCCCGGTAGCGAACGTGGTGGACGCGGCATTCATCCGGCATGCCCGGGAGCGCAAGGCGGACGTACTGAGCCAGTTACTCCCCCAAAAGATCATGCACAATGCCTGAGCCGACGACCACCTACCGGCAGCTCCGGGACGCCCTCCGGGTTCTGCACTTCCGAACGGATCGGAAGCGGTCCGGGGGGGGGCACACGGTCCTCGCGCGGCCGGGGTCGGACCGGATTATCGTCCTCCCGACTCGCCCCGCCACCGCGACCGTCTGGGCGTCGCACCTGGCGATGGTCCGGCGGGTGATCCGCGAGCCCGACCCCCGCGACGTGGAACTCCTCGACCAGATCCTCCGCGGCCACGGGAGCGCACCAGTGCTCCCGACCGGCAAGCAGGCAATACCCATCCCGGCGGGCGTGACGGTGGTCATCACCGACCTTCACATCAAGGTCGAAGGGCCGAAGGGCAAGCTGGAGTTCACCCACCACCCGAACATCGCCGTCACCGCCGACGGCAAGCAGATCACCGTGACCCGGCCGAACGACGAGCGGCTCAACCGGGCGCTCCACGGGCTGACCCGGGCGCGGGTCAACAGCATGGTGGTCGGGGTGACGAAGGGGTACGAGAAGAAGCTGAAGGTGGAAGGCGTCGGCTTCCAGGCCGCGGCCAAGGGGAAGGGCGTCGAGCTGACGGTCGGGTTCGCCGACCGGATCGTCCACGAGCCGCCCCCCGGCGTGACCGTCGCCGTGCCCGACCCGACGACGATCGTGGTGAGCGGGGCCGACAAGCAGGTCGTCGGCCAGTTCGCCGCCGAGATCCGCGCCAGCAGGAAGCCCGAGCCGCACAAGGGCAAGGGCATCCGCTACGAGAGCGAAGGCGTCCGCCCCAAGGAAGGGAAGTCGTTCGCGGCCCGCAAGTGACGGAATGCGGTCGGCTGCCACCGACCCGGAGCGACCCCACTTCCACGCTTGACTTGATCGATGACCCCGGCAGCATCACCCTCCGGGTGTACCCGGGACAACCGGACCACACTTCAATCCCCCGGCCCGGCCGGCGAATCACCCCCTGCGCCGGCCGGGTACAATGGCCGGACCACCTTCGGGGGAACCGCCGATGCCCGCCAATCCGACCCCACCCGGCTGGGACGATGACGACCGGATCGGTGTCCCCACCGCCGGCCGGACCGCCACCCTGCCGAAGCCGCCGGAGCCCGTGGGGTTCACGCCGCAGGTTCCGGCGGACGACCCCGTCGAACTCCGCGAGGGCGAGACCGAACTCGGCCGGCCGCCGCAGGTGCCGGCCGCGCTCGAATTCCTCTCGGACGCCGACCGTGCCCGGCTCCGCCAGCTGGAGGAGGAGCAGGCGGCGAAGGATCTCGCGGAGGCCGAACTCCTTCTCGCCGCCGACCCGACCGGCCTCGGCTGGCTGGGCTGGTTCGGGGCGCCGCTGGTGCTGGCGTTCCTGGTCGGCTCGGTCGGCCTGGCCGGGCTGTTCACGTTCAATCAGGTTCTGTCGCTGCTCGCCAACCTGGCCGCCCAGCCCGAGTGGGCGCGGTACACCGGCTACGCCGGGCTGTCGCTCCTGGCCGGGTGCGTCCTGTTCGCGTTCGTCCGCTTCGCGCTGATCTACGCCCGTCTGCGGCGGAACCGGCAACTTCAGCTGAGGGGGTTGGAAGAACTGGCCCGGCGGACCCGCCTGCGCTGGCTCGCTGCCGCCAAGACGGCCGAGGCCCGCGAACAGCTCGAAGCCTACCTCCGCGCCTACCCGCTCGACACCGAGAAGGACCGTAAAGCCCTCCTGGCCGTCGGGCTGACTGACGAGACGCAGGCCCGGCTGCGGGCGGTGCGGGAGCAACTCCTCGACCCGGCCCGGTTCGCGTCGAGCGACCAGTGGTTCGCCCGCTTCCGCGACGAGTTCCAGGTCGAGCTGGACGCCGCCGCCGAGGCGCGGGTGAAGTACTGGGCGAGCCGCATCTGGGTGGTGACGGCCGTGGCCCCGAACGCGGTCGTGGACACCGGCGCGACGCTGTTCTACGCGGTGTCGATGCTGACCGACCTGTGCCGGGTGTACCAGGTGCGGGCCGGCCGGACCGGCACCGGCGTGCTGCTGGGCCGGGTGTTCTTCAACGCCTACCTGGCGGGGCAGGGCGCCGAGTGGGAGAAGGTGGTCGAGGACCAGTACGACCAGCTGTTCCACGAGGCGCTGAACGTGGTCGGCGTCGGGGTGGGGTCGAACCTGGCGGGGAAGGTGCTCGGGAAGGTCGGCGCCCGCGCCACGACCGGCTACCTGAACCGCGTCATGCTCGTGCGGCTCGGCCGGTACGCGGTCCGGCTCCTGCGGCCGGTGGGGCGATAGAACCGGGTTTGCGTGGTGGGACGCCGGTCCCACCACATCCGGATTGGTAGTCTGGCAGCTCGGATAGGTTCCCCGGTCCAGCGCTTCTGCCGCCGCGTGATAACGAGTATCAGCAGTGGCTGGAACGCTGTCCCGGGCCGGAAAAGCACCTCACCTCGGATCGGGATTCGCCCGACGCATCCGTCCTTTCGCAGCTGACACCACCATCCTGGACGCTACCCGGGTGATTCTTCTTCGGGTGGTTGCCTGCTGACAACACCGACCCACTTCCGCTTTCGAGCGGCTGCCGATTCTCTCACCTCCGCGGGTGGGGACCGGTCGTGAGGGAAACGAAAGACCCCTCCGGGCGGAGGGGTGGGAGAGAGTTCGGTGGGTCCACGAACGCGGTCAACCCATCGGGTCGGGGGACCGCGGGGCCGGGAACAGGGCTTCCAGCTCGGTCGTCATCCGGACGGCCACCCGCTCCCGCTCGCGCGGGTCGTTGACCCGCGACCGGGTGTAGTCCACCACGTGCCGGGCCACGCGCTCGCGGTCGGTCGGGATGTCCGGGTACATGGTCCGGAGCCCGGTCAGGATGCGCGGGCTGTCGGTCACCATGAGCTCGAAGCGGTCGGTCGCCTCGGCCAGGGAGAGGCGGCCGGCGATCAGCTCGTCGGCCAGCACCTCCTTGACCCGGACCTGCTGCTGGACGTGGGTGATCTCGCTTGTCAGCCCGGCCTCGACCCGGTGGTTCTCGGCCACCTTCCGGCGGAGGTCCGTGACGTTCCACACGTCCAGCCCGGCGGCCGTCAGCCAGCCCGGCAGCCACGGCGCCAGTCCGAGCAACGCCACCCCCCCGATCAGCCAGTTCGCCCGTCGTCCCATGTCGTCCGTCCGGTGGGTGAGGAAGTCGTCTTCCTGGTGTTCGCAGGCCGCGGCAGCTTCTTGCTCCCGCCACCTGTTACTTGCCTGGGGCGGGCCGGTTGGTCGGGGATTTTTTCGGAGATTCCCGACGCACCCTCGGAAGTCGCCGCGTGAATGCCGAAGTCCGAAGGGCGGGAGTCGGGACGCGACTTCCGCCCTTCGGACTTCGAGTGGCCTTCGTAGTCCTACCGGGTAGACGACGAAACCGGCCCGGAATCACCGCCCCGGGCGCGGCCAGTCTACTCGATCGGCCGTCGCCCAGACAATACCGACCACAGCCCCTTCGGCCAACGTCTCGCCCGCTTTTCACCACGTGTGTATGAAATCGCGGCGCTCGATCGTGACGGTTCCGGCTCAGCGGGCCGCCACCGGCGGGTAGACCCCGGCCCCGGCGATGAGCCCGGCGAGGAACTGCACCGCGTCGCTGCGGGCCTCGGCGGCGGCGGCGAGGGCGGCGTAGTCGTTCAGCCGGCGGGCCAGTTCGGACACGCTCGGGCAGATCAGGGCGCGCTCGTCCTCCCCGGTCAGGAACTCGCGGGCGGCGGCCAGCGCCTCCGGCACCCGACCGGCCTTCACCAGCAGGTTCACGTACACCTGGGCGGCGTAACTCGCGCCCAGCGCCGACTCCCTCTCGGCCTTGGCCCGGAACCGGGCCAGGTTGGCCTCCGGCTCCACCCCGGCGACGGCGTCCAGGTAGGCGAGGAAGTCGGCGTAGCCCTCCTCGAAGGGGGCGTCGCCGCCACCCCCCTGAAGGGTGGGTGAGAGGCGCCGGCCGTACTCGCACAGCTCCCGGGCGAGGTCGTTCTCCGGCCCGGCCGGGAGGTACAGGGCCATCTGGCAGACGCTCGACAGGTGCGACGTGTCGATGTGGTACGAGTCCTCCGCGAACAGTTCGGGGTGCCCCTCGACCGTCTCGCGGATGCCCGCCCCCTCCGGGGCCGGCGTGCCCCGGCCGGCGAGGTCGGCGCGGAGCCGCTCGCCCAGCTGGGCGTGGAGGGCGCGGACCAGCCGGCCGACGCAGTAGTCGCGCAGGTCGGGGTTCTGGTTCAGGTCCGACCCGCTGACGGTGGTGATGGCCGAACAGACTCCGTGCCGGTCGAGGATGAGGTCGAACCCCTTCCGCGGGAGGAGCCCGTTCTGCCAGGCGATCTCGACGAGGGGGTAGATGTCGTCGCCGGGGCCGGGCTGGAGCGCCTCGAGCGCCTCCTTGACCGGCTCGGGCTCGTTGATGAGGCGGAAGAAGGTCCACGCCTTGGGGAGGTCGCCGCGGTCGAGGGCGAGCCGGCCGGCCTCGCGGGCGGCAGTGCGGATGGCCTCCTCGTAGGGCTCGTGGGTGTGCGGGGGGAGTTCGGTGGCCGGGCCGGTGGGGAAGGGCGAGACGCCGAGCTCGACGCGCTTCCTGAGGAGCAGGGCGTAGAAGAGGCCGCTGAGGTCGCCGGCCGCGCGCAGGTCGGCGACGAGTTGGTCGGCGGCGGCGGCCGGGCCGCGCTCGGCGACGGCGGTGCGGAGGCGGGCGAAGGCGGCCGGGTCGAGGGACGGGGCGGGGGCGTCGTCGGCGTCCATGAGGGGCTCCGGGGGTGGGTGCCTGTATCCTACGGGCCGTCCGCCGGTGAGGCGTCTGGCCTCTCCCCCGCCCGGGGCCGTCTACACCCGGGCCAGCAACTCGCGGAAGCCGTTGAACTCGTTCTTCCAGTGGCCGTACACCGCGGTCAGCCCGCACGCCGGGCACCGGCAGCCGACGTACAGCCAGCGCACGTCCTCGCTGTCGGGGTAGAGGGAGACCCCGACCGTGATCTCGAACTCCTCACCGCCGCAGGGACAGGCACATTCCTCCTCCTCGGCCTCGTCCATGAAGTCCGCGCTGTCCCCGATCGGGTGTGCCTCGGCGTCGCAGGCGACGCACACCCGACTGGCGACCCCCTGGGTCTCGTCGAGCAGGAGGCCGAACACCCGGCCGCCGCACGCGCAGGCGGCGTCGGCGAAGTGCGTGGCGGGGTACTGGACCTCCTCGCTGAAGCGTGTGATCTCGGTCCGGATGTCAGGCTGCCCGTCACCGTACCGCCACTTCCCCCGCTTCCGCAGCGCCATCGGGTCGTCCTCCCGCTCGGTCTCGGTCTGTGCCCCGGTAGTCACGTCACGCCGACAGAAACGGCCTGCTTCCGGCTCCCCCACCTGGATGCGTTCTCGCCCGCCCCTGGGGGACGACAGCGACCCGGACTACCCGCCCGTGACGCCATCTCAACTCCGGAGGAGCGGCTGCTTCGCGTACTCCGTGGGGACCGAGACGATCGGGTCGTCCACGGTCACGTCCGCCCGCCGGCGGCCGACCGCGCGGACGTAGCCGAGGGTGCGGCCCGCGTCCGCCTCCACCGCGGCGATCTCGGCCGTGTTGTCGGGCACGACTGCCTTGTGCCAGTCCCGCCAGAACTGCCAGCCGTCGGGCAGGGTGTCGGCCAACTCGACGTCCAAGCTGCCGGGCCGCTCCCAGTGCCGCCGCCACCACGCCGCCGAGTGGAGCATCCACACGTCCGGGGTCCACCAGGCGCGGAGGTGGTCGGGCACCACCGACCCGTCGATCTCGCTCACGAGCCCGGCGCCGGCGATCCCCACCTGGCCGCCCGGCTTCACGAAGCGGACGAGGGTGTTCAGGTAGAGGTCGTCGGTGCCGTAGTAGAAGTAGGAGTCGATCGACACGACCGCGTCGAAGAACTCGGCAGCGAACGGCAGCGCCCGCGCGTCGGCGCGGAGCGGGAACACGCCGCCGTCGGCCCCGGCGTCCCGGACGCGCCGGAGGTTCTCCGAGGCGTTGAACCACAGGTCGGTGGCCCAGACCTGCACGCCGAACTCGCGGTGGAGGAAGACGGACGACAGCGCCCGCCCGCAGCCGAGATCCAGCACCCGCATCCCGGGGCGCAGGTCCATCGCCTCGGTCAGCCACTCCGTCATCCACAGGGCGTTGGCGCCGCCGCTGACGCCGGCGCGGACCCACGCGGGGTGGTACTTCGCGGCGCGGGGGAACCGCGGGGACACGAGCAACTCGTCCACGGTGATGGACTCCGTTGGCCGCGGAGCTGAGCGACCTACCGCCAACCGTGCGGGTGCTTCAGTCAGGGGGCCGGGCGCTGGGCGCGGTCCGATCTGCCGGTCCGCCGGCACGACTCGGCTTGACCGCAAACAGATACGCCCGCCGACTCGGATACTCGTACCCAGGGTAAGGTTCGCGCTCGACCACCTCCGCCGCCACGAATCCCGCTGCGGCGAGTTCGGCCGTCACGTTTGCCGGCGGGAAGAACACGAAGTCCAGCGCCACCGGCCGGCCGAGGAATTCCTCCACGTGAACGACTCGCTCCCCGATGTGGAACGCCAGCAGGAGCTTCCCCCCGGGTTGCAAGACTCGGCAGATCTCCGCGAACGCCTGCCGGAGTTCGGCCGGCGAGAAGTGGACGATGGCGTAGAACGCGACCACCCCGGCCGCGGACTCGTCGGCGAGCGGTAGCGCCAGCATGTCCCCGGGCTCGAACGCCACGCCGGGGTGCCGGTCCCGCGCCTCGCGCAGCAGGCCGGCCGAGAGGTCCAGGCCGCACACTTCGATGTCGCAGCTGTGGAGGAACGCGGTCGTCTGTCCGGGGCCGCAACCGAGGTCGTACACCCGACCGCGCCCGCGGACGTCGGCCGCGAACCGGCTCAGCAGTTCCCGGTCCAGGGGCTTGTGCGCGAGTTCGTCCGCGAAGCGGTCGGCGTACTCCCGCGCGACCGCCTCGTAGCCGGCTCGGACGTGGTCGGAGGTCTGCCCCATTGGATACGACGGCCGCCCGGGGGGATGCTGGTCGCCGCGAACGGGTTCACGCCGCCGGCGGGCTCCACACGGCCCAGACCCGCGGGTGGTCGGAGAGGTCGGCGAAAACGTGGTCCGGCTCGCACGCGGCGAGTTCCTCCAGCGGGTGCCAGCCGGTCGCCACCGCCACCGCGTTCGCCCCCACCGCCCGGGCGCAGCTGACGTCGAGCGGCGTGTCCCCGATCACCCACACGTCGCGCGGGTCGAAGTCCCGCCCGGCCGCCACCCGGGCGCTTTCCACCGCGGCGCGGGCCACGTCGTCCCGGTCGTAGTGGTCGTCGCCGAAGCCGCCGCACGAGAAGTGGTCCCACAGGCCGTAGTGGCCGAGCTTCGTTTGTGCCCCGGCGCGGACGTTCCCGGTCAGCAGGCCGAGGAGCGTGTCCGGCTCCGCCGCCAGTGCGGTCACCAGTTCGGCTACCCCGGGGCAGACCAGCCCGGGGCTGCGCCCGAGCGCCGCGGGCAGGTTGGCGAGGTAGGCATCGCGGAGGGTCTGTTCGTTCTCGGGCGTCGCGGGGATGCCGTGGGCCGCGAGCAGGTCGCGGGCGATGGCCCGGTCGGTCCGGCCGCTGTAGGAGACCACGTCCCGGATGTCGCGGACGGCGAACGCCCCGCGGAGGGCGTCTTCCATCGCGGCCTTCCCGGCGCCCCCGGTGCGGACCAGGGTGCCGTCGATGTCGAAGAGGATCACGCGCATCCGGCTGTTATAGTAGCTGCTGACCCCGGAGCCCGGTTCCATGCGCGTCCTGGCCATCGGCGACGTCCACGGCTGTTCCCACCTCCTCGACGACCTCCTCGCCTGGGTCGCCCCCGCCCCGGACGACACGGTGGTGATGCTCGGCGACTACGTGGACCGCGGCCCGGACAGCAGGGGGGTGTTGGACCGGCTCATCCGAATGAAGCGCGAGGGCCGCCGGCTGGTGTGCCTGCGGGGGAACCACGAGGTCATGATGCTCGCCGCCCGGGGCGGGGACCGCGGGGCGTCGGCCGACTGGCTCGGCTGCGGCGGCCTCCAGACGCTCGGCTCCTACGGGGCGGCCCCCGGCCGGACCGGCACCCTCGCCGACGTGCCGGCCGGGCACTGGGACTTCCTCGACTACAACCTGGTCGACTACTTCGAGACGGATACGCACATCTTCGTCCACGCCGGGGTGCTGTGCGGGTTCGACCTGGGTGACCAGCCCGACTACGCCCTCTACTGGGACTTCCTCGGGGACGCCATGCGGCACCACTCGGGGAAGACGGTGGTGTGCGGGCACACGTCGCAGAAATCGGGGCTGCCGAAGGTGGTCCCGGGGGCGGTGTGCGTCGACACCTTCGCCTTCGGCGGCGGCTGGCTCACCTGCCTCGACGCCCCGACCGGCCGGTACTGGCAGGTCAACCTCCTCGGCAAGCGCCGCGAGGGGTACGTCGACTACGAGGAGTGACGGCCGGGGAGGGTGGCGCGTAGAACAGGCCCGGCCCGGTGACCGCCCCGAGCGGTCCGGCGCGATCGGTCCGCCTCCCCCGTACCCAGGAGCGCCCCGTGTTACGCCTCCCGTCATCCCGCCTGGCCGCCGCGTGTCTGTTCTTCGCGGCCGGAACCAGTCTGGCCCAGGATCCGCCGGTCCCCGGGGTCGGGCCGGCCGGCCCGGTCAAGAAGATGGACGGCAAGTACGCCTTCACCGAAGGCCCGGTCGCCGACGGCGACGGGAACGTGTACTTCAGCGACATCCCGAATAAGGCCATCCACAAGATCGACCCGGCCGGCAAGGTGACGGTGTTCCGCGGCCAGTCGAACTCGGCGAACGGGCTGAAGCTCAACGCCAAGGGCGAGGTCGTGGCCTGCGAGATGGAAGGCGCCATCGTCGCGCTCTCGGCCGACGGCAAGGACCGCCGGGTGGTTGCCAAGGAGTTCGACGGGAAGCGGTTCAACGCCCCGAACGATCTGGTGCTCGACAAGGCCGGCGGGGTGTACTTCACCGACCCCATGTTCCGCGCACCGATGCCTCTCCCGCAGGGGAAGACGTGCGTCTACTACGCCGACGCCGCCGGGAAGGTGGCCCGGCTGGTCGACGACCTGCCGAACCCGAACGGGGTACTCCTGTCGCCCGATGAGAAGACGCTGTACGTCCTGCCGACCGGGCAGAAGCAGATGATGGCGTACCCGGTCGAGGCGCCCGGGAAGCTCGGCAAGGGGCGGGTGTTCTGCGAGCTGGAGCAGGCGAAGGCGGGCGGCAACGGCGGCGGGGACGGCGGCACGGTGGACTCGAAGGGGAACGTCTACGTCACGTCGGCGATCGGCCTCCAGGTGTTCGACCCGGCCGGGAAAAAGCTCGGGACCATCCGGTTCCCGGAGCAGCCGTCGAACGCGACGTTCGGCGGGAAGGATCTGAAGACGCTGTACGTGACCGCCCGGACGTCGGTGTATTCTTGCCCGATGGAGGTGACCGGTCACCGCTACCCGGGGAAGTAAGGCCCATCAGTTGGCTCGGTAGCCCCGCCCGGGGCAACGCCCCGGGCGGGGCTACCGAGCCAACTGATGGCATCCGCGCCACGAACCCCGCCATCCGGGATAACGATACCGTCCGACGGGCGCGGCGGCGTGCCCCGCTGCCGCGCTCCAGCTCTCACCGTTCGCTCACTCGTCACGCGGTCGCCGGATTGTGAAGATTCCGTTTAGGGCTGCGGGCGCCGCCCGGCGCCCGAACGGAGGACGCACGATGACTCGGCGGTGGTGGGTGGTCCCGGCGGCGGCACTCGGGTTCGGGCTGGTGGCGGTCGTGCCCCCGGCCCTGTCCCAGCCGCCGTTCGGCGGGAAGGGGGGCGGGTTCGGCGGGTTCGGGCCGCCCGGCGGGCAAGAGCGGAAGCTGGTGGCCAAGTTCGACAAGGACGGCAACGGCCGCCTCGACCGCGACGAGCGCCAGACCGCCCGCGCCGCCTCGAAGAACGAGGGCGGCAAGTTCGGCGGCGGCAAGGGCGGGTTCGGGTTCGGGCCGGGCGGGTTCGGCGGGAAGGGCCGCGAGCCGGCCCAGCCCGGCCGCCCGCTCACCCCGGTCGACGTGCCCGTCTACCCCGACCGGCCGCTCTACGACCCGGCCGTCCTCCGCACGCTGTTCCTCCAGTTCGAGAACCCCGACTGGGAGGCCGAACTGGAGGCGTTCCACAACTCGGACGTGGAAGTCCCCTGCACCGTCACGGTGGACGGCAAGCAGTACAAGGACGTCGGCGTCCACTTCCGCGGCATGTCGTCCTACGGCGGCGTCCCGGCCGGGTACAAGCGGTCGCTCAACCTCAGCTTCGACTTCGCGGACGCGAAGCAGCGGCTACTCGGCTACAAGACGCTCAACCTGCTCAACAGCCACGACGACCCGTCGCTGCTAAGCACCGTTCTCTACTCGCACGTCGCCCGGCAGTACACGCCGGCCCCGAAGGCCAACCACGTGCGGGTGGTCATCAACGGCGAGTCCTGGGGCGTGTACGCCAACGCCCAGCAGTTCGACAAGGTGTTCCTCCAGGAGAACTACGGCACCACGAAGGGCACCCGCTGGCGGGTGAAGGGGAGCCCGGGCGGGGGCGGCGGGCTGGAGTACCTCGGCGACAACATCGACGACTACCGCCGCCGCTACCAGATCAAGAGCGGCGACGACGAGAAGGCGTGGCGGGCGCTCATCAACCTGTGCAAGACGATGGCCCAGACCCCGCCGGCCCAGCTCGAAGCGGCCCTCCGCCCGATCCTCGACGTGGACAGCCTCCTCTGGTTCCTGGCCCTGGACGTGGCCCTCATCAACAACGACGGCTACTGGGTGCGGGCCAGCGACTACACGATCTACCTGGACGACAAGGGCAAGTTCCACATGGTCCCGCACGACATGAACGAGTCGTTCCGCGGCGGCATGGGCGGCCCCGGCGGGCCGTTCATGTTCCGGCTGCCGCGGCCCGGCGAGGTGCTACCGCCCCCGCTCGTGGACGGACTCCAGCTGACAGCCGACCAGAAGCAGAAGCTGGCCGCCCTTCAGAAGGACGTGGACACCAAGCTCGACGCCCTCCTCACCCCGGACCAGCGGAAACAGCTGAAGGCGATGCAGGACGGCGGTCCCGGCGGGTTCGGCCCCCCCGGCGGCTTCCCGGGCGGGTTCGGCCCTCCTGGTGGCTTCCCGGGTGGCCCACCGATGGGGCCGGGTGGCCAGCCGATGGGACCAGGCGGGTTCCCTGGTGGTCCGCCGACGGGGCCGGGCGGATTCGGTCCGGGCGGCCCCGGCGGGTTCGGTCCGCCGGGCGGGATGGGGATGGGCGGGAAGGGCGGCGGGGTGGAGCTCGACCCGCTCGTAGCGCTGGACGACCCGCGTAAGCCGTTGCGGAGCAAGGTGCTGGCGGTGCCGGCTCTGAAGGCCAAGTACCTGGGCTGCGTGAAGGCGATCGCGGCCGACTCGCTCGACTGGGCGAAGCTAGGGCCGGTGGTGACCGGGTACCGGACGCTGGTCACCGACGAGGTGAAGGCTGAAACCCGCAAGCTGGACTCGTTCGAGGCGTTCGTCCGGGCGACGGCCGACACCCCGAGCGCGGGCGGGGGTGGTCGGGGGATGAGCCTGCGGGCCTTCGCCGACGCGCGACGCACCTACCTGCTTTCGCTCCCGGCCGTGAAGGACGCCACCCCGCCCCCGCCGACCCCCGGTGCCGGTGGGAGTGCCGGGCGGACGGCGGGCGTGCGGTAGGGGTCGCCTCGCAATCCGCGAGTGCTGCGAGCGCGAGTCGTAAAGCCGTGCCGGCCGGCCAGCCGGCACGCCATTCACACCGCTCGCCTGTCTGACCTTCCACGCCTCATTCTTCCGTTGTGTGGTTGACCCGTCTTGATCGCGGCCGTTGCGCGGGGGTATACGGCACGAGAGCCAAGGACCGCCTCGAACCCCTGCGCCTCTCCGTCGCAGGTGGTTCGAGGCATTCTCCGCCCGGCGTCCCGCCAACTCCCGGCAACCACATGGCCCTGCGAGTCGCCCTCCTCCTGACGTTGGCCTGCTGGCTCTACCCGTCGGCCGGCCGCGCGGCCGACTCGCCGGCCGACCTCATCCGCCAGGCGATCGCCGCCGCCGGGGGCCAGGACCGAGCGGACCGGGCCGGGCGGAGCTACGTCCGCGTGGAAGGGACGTTCTGTCAGGGCGGGGCCAACGCCCCCTTCGAGGCGCGTCTGTGGCGGGACGGACCCGAGCGGTCCCGGCTCGAAATGGGTGTCCGGTTCCCGAGCGGCGAGGACCACACGACGCTCGTCACCTCCGGCGGTGCGGCGTGGGCGCAAGTGGCCGGGCAGTCGGCCGGTTTCGTGGCCGGTACCAAACTCGCCGTCGAACTGAACAGCCGGTATTGTGCGTGGGTGACGGACCTCGCCCCTCTGACGTCAGACAAGTCCTTCGTGCTCACCTCACTCGGCGAGGCCACGGTTCGAGACCGAAAGGCCGACGGGGTCGGGGTGCGTCGGGATGGCCGCCCCGAGGTCCGGCTGTGGTTCGATCGCGACACCCGGTTGCTAGTCAAGACCGAGATGAGAACCGACAGCGGGCCGGCCCAGGAGGACTACCTGGGGGAGTACAAGGACTTTGCCGGACTCAAGCGGGCGACGACGCGGACGAGCTACCGGGGCGGGGAGAAGGGGCTTGAGGCGCGGGTGGTGGAGTTCCGGGCGCTCGACCGGGTTGACGACACCCTGTTCGCCACCCCGGGGCCGGACACGCCGGACCCCCGCGGGGTGGTGCGCCGGCACCTCGCCGCGGCCGGCGGGGTGGACCGCCTGAGGCGGCTGTCGTGTGAGTACTACCGACAGTCTGTCAAGCGTTTTGATTTCGGCGGCACGATCGAAGCGGAGAACGAATTCTGGTCCGATTACCGGGATGCCATTCGCGACGAAACTCTCGCCGACACACCTCAAGGGCGGGTGCGGAGGACCGTCGTGTACAGTGGGGGGGGCGGGTGGTGGCGGGTGAACAACGATCCGGTTCAGCCCCTCCCGCCGGACGCGGTGGCGGATTGGCGGTCGAGGATCGTCTCGGATTGGGCGTTAGAGGTATCTCCCCTGCTGGACGACCCGGCCGCATCGCTCGCTCCGCTCGGCCGTGTCGATGTCGGGGGTCGCCCGGCCGTGGGCGTCCGGGTGACCCGGCCCGGGTGGCCGGGAGTAGCACTCTGGTTTGACGTCGAATCCGGCTTGTTGGCCAAGCGGGTCGAGACCGGCCCGGACGGCCGGCCGATCGAGAAGTACCTGAGTGACTACACCGAGCGGGACGGGGTGAAGAGACCAACCCGCGTGCGGGTTGAGCACGCGGGTCGGCTGAACGCAGAGGTGCTCATCCGGGACCACCGCCACTACGAGCGGCTCGACCCGGCTCTCCTGGCCCGGCCGAGCGAGTAGCCCGACCGGGCCAGGAGGGCGGGCCGCCGTCGGCTCCCCACGCCATGTCCAGAGGCAAGGTCGCTTCCAGTGCCTGTCTCGTCAAGGCCGGTCCCGATTCGGGGCCGGCCTTGAGCGCTCGGCGAGGTCGGGTATAGCCGCGTCCCGGGAACGGCCGACCTCACCCCACGCCGGGGTCGCGTCCCCACGGGCACCACGATGCGGATCCTCCTCGCCGCCGTCGGAGTGGCTCTCTGGGCACCCCCACTCCCCGCCCAGAACGGCCCCGAGCCGTCGGCGCTCGTCCGCCGGGCGATCGACGCGGCCGGCGGCGCGGACAAGCTCAAGCGCGCCCCACGGATACTTGTCCGGTCGGAGGGGACGCTGACTGTCCGCGGCCAGGCCGTCCCGTTCACCTCTCGGGACTGGTGTGAGCCCGGCGTCCGGTACCGGTCCGAGTTGACGCTGGCCGCCCCCGGCGGGGAACTGGTCGAGATTATGGTGTTTGCCGACGGGGCCGGGTGGTCCACTCTGAACGACACCCTCCGCCGGGCGGATGGGAAGAACCTGGAACGCGGGCTCACCGGGGTCTACCTGGAGGGCGTCATCAGCCTCCTCCCGCTGGTCACCGACCCCGGGTTCACCCTGGCCGTGGCCGGCCATGCTGAGGTCGCCAGCCGGCCGGCTGATGGGGTGCGGGTGGCCCGCCCCGGGCGGCCGGACGTCACCCTGTGGTTCGACCGCGGGACCGGCCTCCTGGCCCAGTACACGGCTACATCCCCGGTCGGGGTGCAGGACCACCTGCTGCTGGAGTACAAGGACTTCGGGGGGGTGAAGCGGCCGACCCGGCGGGTCCGGTACAACGCCGGGGTGAAGACGACCGAGGAGCGGATCACGGAGTACAAGGTGCTGGACGCCCTCGACCCGGGCCTGTTCCGGGAGCCGGGGGCGGCCCTGGCGGCCGATCCCCGGCCGGCGGCCGACCCCCGGGAGGTGCTCCGGCGGCACGTGGCCGCGACCGGCGGGGCCGACCTCCAGCGGAAGCTCCGCTGCGAGTACACTCGGGAGACGGCTCGGCTGTTCAACAGCCCGGGGTGCCCGACCAGCGCATTCGAGGAGGTGGAGACCGAGATCTGGGTCGAGCTCCCAACCGCCGCCCGGCAGGTGCGGACGCGGGTCGAGACAGTCGGGGGGAAGAAGGTGACCCGGACGCAGGTGTACGCGGACGGGAAGGGGTGGCTCCAGGAGGCCGGCCGGCCCGCCCGCCCGCTCACCGCCGACGAGGCTCTGGACTGGCAGGAGACGCTCGCCGTCGGCTGGGGGTTCGAGGTCGCCCCGCTGGCGGACGACCCGGTCGCGAAGCTGACGTCGGCCGGCCGGGGCGAGGTCGCCGGGCGGCCGGCGGTCGGGGTGCGGGTGGTCCGGGTCGGGTGGCCGGACATGACCCTGTGGTTCGACGCCCAGACGCACCGACTGGTGCGGAAGGACGACCGGGATCCGTCGTCGTCGGCCGCCCGGGAGACGCTGTACTCCGAGTACACCGAGCGGGACGGGGTGCGGCGGCCGACCCGGATCGAGATCCGGGTAGCCGGGAAGAAGACGGCCGAGGGGGTGATCGCCGACCACCGCCACTCCGAGCGGCTCGACCCGGCCCTTCTCACACGCCCGAAGGAGTGATCGGGTCGGGAATTGGGTCACGCTGCCTGCGGTCCCGCTCCTTCCGCCAGTTGGTAGCCATTGGCAGAAACGCCGGGACCAGTGGCCGCCCGCGCCGACCCCGCGGGTTGCCCTTTTTTCGCCCCCTCGGGGGGTCTATACTCGGCCGCCCCTCGCTCCGGCACGATGCCGACCCGGCCGCGGAAGGAAGCCCAATGGCGACCGCCCCCAGCGCGAACGACCTCACCCGACAACAGCTTGATGAACTGGACGCGCTGCTCCAGCGGATGCTGAACCTGCCGCTGACCGGGACGGACACGCCGGCGGCCCCGCCCATCCCGACCGGCCCGACGTGGCGGTACGATGCCCCCGCGGCCCCGCCGGCCCCGACCCCGCACCTCGTCGCGCCACCGACCCCGCCGCCCCAGCTGGTCACGCCACCGGCTCCGATCCCGCCACTAGTCGCCCCGCCCGCGCCTCAGTTGGTGGCAGTGTCACCGCAGCCGGTGACACCGCCCGCCCCGGCACCCCAACTGGTCGCCCCACCCCCGCCGGTGCCCGCGGTGGCACCTATTCCGGAACCCCAACTGCCGCCGCCGGAGCCGGCCACGCCGATTATCGAGCGGCGGCCGACCCCGCCCTCCGCCCCGAAGCCGACCCCGCGGCCGACCCCCGTGGCGGTCACTCCGGCACGGATCGAGCCCGCCCCGGAGCCGACCCCGGTCGTGGTCGAGCCCCCGGCCATACCGCCCCCGCTCGTCTTGCTGCCACTGGTCGCGGTGAACGGGGCGTACGACGCCGCCACCCGGCTGCTCGGCCCGCCCGGCTGGCTCCTGCGGTCGTGGCTCGGGAAGAACCTGTTGGGCCTGGCTGGTGTCGGGTTGTTGGTGTACACGGCCGCCCATCTGGCGACCGAGGCGGGCTGGGTTCAGCTGCCGTTCCCGGTGCCCTGGCCGCGGTAGGACCGCCGTTGGCCCGGGTGGTTCCACCCCTGTATCATGTCAGAATCGACAATCCGGCCCGGCCGTCGGCGAATACCGATGGTGCCGGGCCGCCGGCGTTCCACCCGGTTGAGTTCCCCCTGATGCCCGACGCGCCGACCGACCCACCCGCCGCGTCCGCCGCCCTGGTCGGCACCGGCGTCGTACCCCCACCGGCCCCCCCGGTCCCGCCCCCGGTGGTGGTTTCGGAGCCGCACCGGCTCGACCCGGTCGCGGCGGTGCTGAGCTACATCATCCCCGGCCTGGGGCAGGTGTATCAGGGCCGGATCGGCAAGGGGCTGCTGTTCTTCGGCGGGCTGTACGCGCTGTTCTTCTACGGCATGGCGATGGGCCAGTGGCAGAACGTCTGGCTGCCGGACGTGACCGACCAGCAGGACGTGGAGATCGCCGGCTGGCGGCTGGGCGGGACGGCCAAGGCGCTGGCCTACCGGCCGCAGTTCATGGCCCAGTTCTGGATCGGGTCGGCGGCCTGGCCGGCGGTCGTGCAGTACGCCAAGTACGACAAGGAAGACCCGGCCGGCATCCGGGTACTCAAGACCTTCCAGCGGACCCCGACCGAGGATCAGCTGAACGAGCTCCAGCGGAACGGCAACAAGCGCTGGGATTTGGGGTGGGTGTACACGGTGATCGCCGGGGTGCTGAACCTGCTCGTGATCTACGACGCCTTCGCCGGGCCGATGTTCCGCGACCCGCCCCCGGGCCGGGACGACACCCCGCCCCCGCCCACCCCCGCCGCCTGACCCCCACCGGAACCGGAGCCGCCGATGACCCCGGCCGTGTTCGCCGTGAGCATCTACTGGGACCTGCCGGTCCTGCTGGTGATCGTCAGCCTGGTGTACGCCGCCACCCGGCACGACCGCTGGGATCGCATCCTTCAGGAGGCGTTCGGCTGGGGGATGCGGATCGCCGTCTTCCTCACCGCCATCGGGGTCGGGCTGTACCTGCTCAGCACGTACCTGTGACGCCGTGCCCGGGACGCCGCCCCGGGCGGTGACGCTCTACCCTTTCGCCGCCGCGTACCGGTGGGTCGGCACCGGCCGACCGGGCCGCAGGCTCTGGCTGGTCCGGAACTCGACCGATACGCCCGCCCGCGCGGTTTCTTCTGTCACCACCCGGCGGACTTCCGTCTCCAACAGCCCGGGGTCGATCGCCACCCGGGCGTTGACGATCAGGTCGGCCTCGCGCGGCTTCACCCCGCTCGCCAGACTCAGCTTCGGCGCGGTGTCGCTGCTCACCACGTTCCCGACCGCGAACGACCCCCCGTCGTCCATGCCGATCAGCTTGAGGTGGGCCACCTCGCCGCCCAGCTCCCGGCACGAGGCCGCCAGCCGGGCGAGGATCGCGGTCAGCAGGGTGTCCAGGTCGAACGGGGCCGGGGCGGTCAGCCGGGCGGCGGCGTTCAGCCAGCCGAGTTCGGCCTCCCCCTCGGCGTAGGTGTCGTAGTCGATGTCGAGGATCTTCCGCCCGAACCCGCCGCTCTGGTCGAGGAAGGCGAGCAGGGCGTCGAACCCCTCGCCGGTCCTGGCCGACGCCCGCAGCACCGGCGTGCCGGGGAACTGCTCGGCCACCAGCCGGGTCAGCTCCTCCAACTCGGCCGGGGCGAGCTCGTCGGCCCGGTTGAGGACGACCGCGTCGGCCTCCTCCAGCTGCTTCTTGAAGATGTAGGCGGCCTTCGGGCTGAACCCCCCGGCCGGCTGGTTCTTGAGGATCTTGGCCCCGTGGCTCGGTTTGAACAGGACCGGGTACGGGGCGACCTCGAACTGCCCGCGGTACAAATCCCGCAGCGGCTGGATGACGGTCGCCACGAGGTCCGTACAACTCCCGACGGGTTCCGCCAGGATGACGTCCGGGCGGTCGGCGGCGGACAGCGCCCCGACCTTGCCGACGAGGTCGTCGAAGCGGCAGCAGAAGCACGCCCCGGGCACCTCCTCGGTGGTCAGCCCCTGGGCGCGGAAGGTGTTGGTGTCCACCAGGTCGTGCGCCTGGTCGTTGGTCACCACGCCGACCCGGCTGCCGCGGGCCTGGTACATCCGGGCGAGCCGGCCGAGGGCGGTGGTCTTCCCGGCCCCCAGGAACCCCCCGACCATGACGAAGCGGACGGCCATGCGCGGACCCCGTGTGTGAGCGTCTCGTCTCCCGGGCGGGTGTCACACTATTCACGGCCGCCGGCCGCCGCAATGGACCAGCCCCACCGTCCGATCCGGCTGGTCACCCTTGCCCCCGGGCACTTCCACGCCGCGCTCGTCCAGAAGCACGCCCTCCCCGGGGTCCACCGCCGCAGTCACGTCTACGCCCCGCTCGACGACGACCTCGTCGCCCACCTCGCCCGGGTGGCCGCGTTCAACGCCCGCCCGGCCGACCCGACCGCGTGGGAACTCGACGTCCGCACCGGCCCCGACTACCTGGCCCGGTTCCTGCGCGAGCAGCCGGGGAACACGGTGGTGCTGTCCGGGCGGAACCGGCCGAAGGTCGGGCTGATCCGGGCGGCCGTCGCCAACAACCTGCACGTCCTGGCTGACAAGCCGTGGGTGGTGGAGGCGGCCGACCTGCCGGAGCTGGACGCGGCCCTGGCCGACGCCCGCGCCCGCGAGGTGCTGGTGTGCGACGTGATGACCGAGCGGCACGAGGTCGCCAACCGGCTCCTCCGGGCGGTCACCCGCGAGCCGGACGTGTTCGGCAGCTGGCTCGGCGGGTCGGCCGAGCACCCGGCTCTGACCCTGACCAGCACCCACTACCTGAAGAAGGCCGTGGACGGCCGGCCGCTCCGCCGGCCGTGGTGGTGGTTCGACCCGGGCGTCGCCGGGGAGGGGATGACCGACGTCGGCACCCACCTGGCCGACCTCGCCCTCTGGCTGGTCGCCCCGGACCGGCCGGTCGAGGCCGGGCGGGACGCCGACGTGCTCGCCGCCGACCGGTGGCCGTTGACCCTCACCCGCGACCAGTTCGCCGAGCTCACTGGCCTGTCGGACGTGCCGCCGGCCCTGGCCCCCCGGCTGACCGGCGGCCTCCTCTACTACCCCGGCAACCACACCGCCACGCTCACCGTCCGCGGCGTCCACGCCCAGCTGACGACGCTGTGGGAGCACGAGTCGCCGGGGGCCGATGCGCACGAGGCGACGGCCCGCGGGACGGACGCCACGGCCCTCATCCGTCAGCCGGCTGGGGCCGTGCCGGAGGTCGTGGTTCGGACCACGAGCCGGCCGCACGCCGAACTGGTCGATCACCTGCGGGCGGCCTGCGACCGGTGGCAGGCGGAGTTCCCCGGGCTGGTCGTCGAGGACCGCGGCGCCGAGGCCCTGCTGGCGATCCCGCCCGCTCTGCGGACCGGCCACGAGGGCCACTTCGCGGCGGTGCTGCGGGAGTTCGTCGGCTACTTCCACGCCCCGCGGACGGTCCCCGAGTGGGACCGGGTGAACGCCCGGACGAAGTACTACCTCACCACCAAGGCCGTCGAGTTGGCCCGCGCCCGGCGGCCGTTCTGATCTGACCGGAGTGAGCAGTTTTGCAGGTCGGGTCGAGTCTTCGGAGGCCCGACGGGGGGCGGGTGCCGACGGAGTGGTATCAGGGGCCGACCAAGCCCGGATCATTCTTCGCCCGCGCACCCGGCGGCGCGGGAGGCGTCGGCCCGGGTTGGGAGTTGGTTGGGTTACCACTCCGTCGGCACCCGCACCCGCTCCACCGAGGTCGATGTCTTAATCTTTCTCCGGCCTGATCTCGCCACCGGGGTACTCGATCCGGCATTCCGGGAGTGCCATCGCGAGTTTTTTCGCGCCGGCAGCGGTGACCATCGTGGAGCTGACGTCCAGCCGCCGGAGGGTCTGGAGTGGGGCCAGGTGGTCGAGCCCGGCGTCCGTCACGCCAGGGTTTTCCCGGAGGGAGAGTTGGCGTAGCCCACGGATTCTTCCAACGGGTGCGATCATCTCGTCCGTCAGCCGCGTGCCGAACAGTTCCAACTCCGTCAGCCCGGGAAGCTCGGGCAAGACCTGGAGGTCGGGGCCGCTGACGTATCCGGTACCCGCCACGGAGATCTTCAGGTCCGTCAGCCCCTTGAGCGGCCTCAACGCCCGCAGCCAGTCCACCCGAACGCCACATGAATTAATGGTGAGGTGTTTGAGGCGCGGGCACTTGGCCACCCACGCAAGCCCGCCCTCGCCGAGGTGTGTGAAGCGGACGTCGAGTGATTCGAGGTTCGGCAGGTCCGCCAACACCGACCACTCGTCCGATCGGGTGGGGAGCTGGAAAACGGTGACGCGCCGCATGTCCGGGACCGCCTTGAGAGCCGGCAGGGCGAAACCCGTCAAGGACCGCCGCGTTCCGCTACTCAAATGCACCCCCTCCACCCGCCCCGCACGGTCCCGGTCGACCGTCCCCCCGAGCGCCTCGATCCGCTCGACCGGGTCGGCTGGAAGGGGGGACTTCAACGCGATCGTCCGGAGAGTCGCAAGGATCTGAACCGCCTGGGCGCGGGTCACGAGCCCGGCTTGGAAGCGGATCCCTTCACCCGCCACAAGCGCCCTCAACCCGACCGGCCCGTCGGACGGGAGCATCTCGACGAAGAACCGCCGATCCCCGGTGACGGCGGTCTCGACGAGTTGGAACGCGGGTCCCCTCCACACTCTGGCCACCGGGTAACCCATGTCGGGCGTCTTGGCCCAATGCTCCAGCGTCTCGGACAGGTCGTGGACGTAGGTGTTGAGGTCCACGACCACGTCCGACCCGAACCACACCTTCGCGGGTGCGATGGAACTGTCCTTATCCGTCTCGATGCGGGCACCATCCGGCAGCTCGATCGTCAACTCGGTATCCACGAAGGTGAACACCGTCTTCGCTCCCGGTGACTTCGGGGCCGAACCGATGACGGCATCAAGGGTGGTCAGTTCGACCGGCAGCTTGCCGTCCCCCGCCGTCCGAGCAGGGGGCAAGGCGGGTTGGCCCCCGGGTGTGGTCCCGGTTGTCTGACCCGCACCGTCCGGGGCGTCTCCGGGTTGGACGGCCGGGTCGACTTTGGCCTTCCCACACCCAGCCACAACCAGCAACCCGACCACAACCATGCCGCGCATGACGATTGCTCCAGTGAAGGCAAACCGCTCGGCCGTTCCGCATTCACCACAATCGAACCTTGAACGGCCCAGTGCCACCCTCTCCGCCACAGCAGTGGGCCAAGAGCCGTCGCGGCGCCCAGGCGCCAGCACGCCACGGGCGAAGCGGGTCGGCTCCGACGGCCGCCCGTTCGAGTTCGCCCATTGCGACTCCCCCACTACCACAACCACCCGCCCGGATGGTACCACGTCCCGGTGGCTCTCACCACCGCCGGGCCGGCCTTGACAGGCAACCATTGAGTTGCATAATAATGAACGTGGATGCGAACCCGGACAAGGTGTTCAAGGCGCTCGCCGACCCGACCCGGCGCCAGCTGTTGGACCGGCTGTTCGTCGAGAACGGGCAGACGCTCGGGGCGCTGTGCGCGCACCTGGAGATGACCCGGCAGGCGGTGACCAAGCACCTCGGGGTGCTGGAGGAGGCCGGGCTGGTGGTCGCGTTCAAGCGGGGGCGGGAGCGGCTGCACTACCTCAACCCGGTGCCGATCCAGGAGATCGCCGACCGCTGGATCGGCAAGTTCGAGCGGGGCCGGCTGCGGGCGCTCGCCGACCTCAAGCAGCAACTCGAAGAAGGAGGAACCGATGGCTGAGTCGCGGTTCGTTTACGTGACGTACATCCGCACCACGCCGGAGAAGCTGTGGCAGGCGCTCCGCGACCCGGAGTTCACCCACCGGTACTGGGCCGAGACGCGGCAGGAGAGCGACTGGAAGCCCGGCTCGCCGTGGCGGATCATGATCCCGGACGGCCGGGTCGGGGACAGCGGCGAGGTGGTCGAGATCGACCCGCCGCGTCGCCTGGTGCTGACGTGGCGGAACGAGTTCCGGCCCGAGCTGCACGAGGAGGGGTATTCCCGCCTCACCTACGAGCTGGAGCCGGAGGGCGACGCGGTGAAACTCACCCTGGTCCACGAGATGGACCGGCCCGGGTCGAAGCTGATCGGGGCCGTGTCGGGCGGCTGGCCGGCGATCCTGGCGAGTCTGAAGAGCCTGCTCGAAACCGGCGAGCCGCTCGAAGCCACCCGCCACTGGCCGAAGGGAATGTAACGGGAAACGACGAAGGACGAATGACCCACCAATGACCAAGGAAAACGTCACTCGCCCTTGGCCCTTCGTCACTCGTCATGAGCCCGGTCGGACCTCCAGGGTGAACTCCGGGTTTCCGGCCGGGTCCGTCCCGCGGGTCAGGCGGAATTCCCGCCCAAACACGCCTGAGCGCACCCATCCGCCGGCGTCTGCCACGCGCTCATACTCGGTCGGGCCGCGGGCGTAGACGGTGAACGCGATCTCGGCCCCGCGGGCGTCGACCAGCCAGTACTCGGGGATGTCCGCCGCGAAATAGGCATCCACCAGGGTGACGGTGTCCTTCGTCTCGGAGCTGTCGCTGATCACCTCCAGCACCATGTCCGGGGTACCGGCCAGCTCGACGAACCCGCCCTCGCGGCCGGGGATCAGTTGGACCCGGCCGGCTGCGAAAGAGTCGGTCGAGACGAACGTGCCGTCCGGCTTCCCCGACAAGTCTGCCGCCCGGTTCGAGAGCAGAAGCCCGTTGCACCAATAGCGACCCGATTTCGCCGCCTTGGAGAGGGCGTGCAGGACGGCGGCGACTTCGGTCTTGATGTCGCCGTGGGTGAACAGCTGCTCCCTACTCATGTCGACCCAGACCTCCCCACCGAGGAACCAGGCGCTCGCCTTCTCCGGGAGCGGGTCGGAGTCCAGCCAGCGGCGGAAGGCGTCCAGGTCGGTCACCCACCCCGGGATGGTCACGGAGTCGGAATCGAAAGCCACCGTCGGCATGCGTTTCTCCAACCGGGTCACTCCCCCACGATGACCGCCCCGCGGGCGGGTTTCAAGGGGCGTCGCTGGCTCGGCTGCGGTACACTGGTGACCGCACTCGGAGGCGCCCCATGCTCGTTGCCCGGTCCGACCGCCGCCGACCCCGGCCGACAGACCCCGACGTGGCCGCCGCGCTCGCCGCCGTCTCCCCCGACCGGCTCCGCGGGCTCGTAGACGCCCTCTCGTTCCCCCGCCACTACATCGCCGAGCGCCGGGCCAACGTCCGCGCCCGCGACTTCCTTGTCTCGTACCTCCGCGACCTCGGATACACCCCTACCCTCCAAGGGAGTTACGACAACGTCGTCGCCACGACCGGGGACGCGGCCGCGGGCGGGGCGCTGCTCCTCGGGGCGCACTACGACTCGGTCCCCGGCACCCCGGGGGCCGACGACAACGCCTCTGCCGTCGCCGCCTGCCTCGAATGCGCCCGACTCCTCGCCGGGCGGGACGTGGGGCTGGTGGCGGTCGTCCTGTTCAACCGCGAGGAGGACGGCCTGCTCGGCAGTACCGAGTTCGTTGCGGATCTACCGCCGGGGGTCGTGGCCGAGGCGCATGTGTTCGAGATGATCGGGTACTGCACGACCGCGCCCGGATCGCAGCGGATGCCGCCGGGGCTCCCCGCGAACCTCGCCCCGGACGTGGGCAACTTCCTCGCGCTGCTGGCCAACCACAAGTCGAACGCGGCGGCCGAGGAACTCGTTCGTCTGGCCGCGGGGTACGTACCGGGGTTCCCGGTGCTGGCGCTCAAGATGTACCTGGGGGTCGAGAAGCTGTTCGGACACTTGCACCGCAGCGACCACGCCCCGTTCTGGAAGGCCGGCATTCCCGCGGTGATGTGGACCGACACGGCCGAGTTCCGCAACCCCCACTACCACCAGCAGACCGACACACCGGACACCCTCGACTTCGACTTCCTGGCCCGGGTGACCCGCCTCGCCCTGGCCCGCACCCTGACCCGGGCTGGCTGAATCGCGTCGAAGTCGGTTCGAGGGCTGTCACCCCGGCCCTTCGCCGGTCCTTCGCGCAATCTTCACATTCGGGAGGTAAAACAACCTACGCCTGACGATGCCCTCGGTGCCGCACCCCGCCACGGAGTTGACCGTGACCCGTCTGTTCTCGGACATCATCGTCACCCGGGCGGCGTCCTCCCAGTCCGGCTTCGGCTCGGTCGCGGCCGGCGCTGATCGGCTGGCGGTGAAGAACGTCAACTTCTGGTACGGCCCCAAGCAGGCGCTGTTCGACATCTCACTGACGGTCCCCGAGAAGTCCGTGGCCGCGTTCATCGGCCCGAGCGGGTGCGGGAAGAGCACCCTGCTGCGGATGATCAACCGGATGAACGACTTGATCGACGGCACCCGCCTCACCGGCCAGATCCTGCTCGAAGGCCGCGACGTGTACGCCCCCGGGCAGAACCTCGTGGACCTCCGCCGGCGGGTCGGGATGGTGTTCCAGAAGTCGAACCCGTTCCCGAAGTCGATCTACGAGAACGTGGTGTACGGCCCGCGCGTCAGCGGCGTCCGCGACCGCGCCCGGCTGGACCACCTCGTCGAGCGGTGCCTGAAGCAGTCGGCGCTGTGGAACGAGGTGAAGGACCGCCTCCACGCCAGCGCCCTGGAGCTGTCCGGCGGCCAGCAGCAGCGGCTGTGCATCGCCCGCGCCCTCGCCACCGACCCCGAAGTCCTGCTGATGGACGAGCCGGCCAGCGCCCTCGACCCGAAGAGCACGCAGGCCATCGAGGATCTGATCTTCGACCTGAAGCGGGACTACACGATCGTGATCGTGACCCACAACATGCAGCAGGCCGCGCGCGTGTCGGACACCACCGCCTTCTTCTACGAGGGCCGGCTGGTCGAGTCCGGCCCGACCGAACAGCTGTTCACGCACCCCCGCGAGAAGCAGACCGAGGACTACATCACGGGGCGGTTCGGCTGATCGGGGGAGAGCGAGCGGGTACGGCGGATACCGGGTATGTCGGGGGTGACGGGTATCGGGTGTCGGGCAATCGTCTTGGGGTCTCGTAGGCGGCAAGACGAAGCATCTGCGTGCAAACACTGACGATACCCGATACCCGTCACCCCCGATCCTCGCCGATCCTCGCCGATCCCCCCGATACCCGACACCCGACATACCCGATACCGCCACCCCCGACACCCGAAGCACCAAACCCGATGGGCAAACACCTCACCCGCGACCTGGACGACCTGCAACGGCGGGTGACGGGCATGGCCGCCCGGGTGGAGGAGGCCATCTACGCGGCCCTCAAAGCACTCCAGGCCCGCGACCGCAAGCTCGCCGCCGACGTGATCGCCGGGGACGAGGCGATCGACACCCTGGAGAACGGCATCTACGAGGAGTGCCTGAAGATCCAGGCGCTGCACCAGCCGGTCGCCATCGACCTGCGGCGGATCGCCGCCACGTTCATGGTCACCACCGACCTGGAGCGGATGGGCGACCTGGCGGTGGACATCGCCGAGCGGGCCGAGGCTCTGGCCGGCCTCCCGGACCTGCTCTCCGCCGGCCCCCCGGCCGCCGGCGGCGTTTCGCTTCCGGACAAACTGGTCGGGATGACCGACACCACCACCGCGATGGTCCGCGAGGCGCTGGACGCGTTCGTGAACCTGGACGGCCGCCAGGCCCGCCGCGTCGTCCGCATGGACGACCAGGTGGACCGGATGCACGCCGACATCATCCGCGACCTGATCGCCCGGATGAAGGCCGACCCGGCCGCCGTCGAGCCCGGGGTGTCGCTGTTCAGCGCCGTCCGCCACCTGGAGCGGATCGCCGACCACGCCACCAACATCGCCGAGGACGTCGTCTACCTCGTGGACGGCGAGTTGATCCGGCACCGGCACGAGTCGGTCCGGGCCGAGTAGGGCGGGACCGGCTGGAAACTCGAAATTCGAAGCACGAAACTCGAACGATACGCCCCCGGCCGTCGCCCGGTTCGAGTTTCGATTTTCGTACTTCCCTCTTCATTCCGGAGGAGTTGTGGGCCAGCCGCGCATCCTGATCGTCGAGGACGAACGGGGGCTGACGCAGACCCTGTCCTGGTACTTCACCCGGGAGGGGTACGAGGTGGTCGTCACCCACGACGGCGTCGAGGGGCTACGGAAGGCGCAGACCCTCCTCCCGGACGTGGTGCTGCTGGACGTCATGCTCCCCGGGCTCAGCGGGCTCGACGTGTGCCGGGAGCTCCGGACCGGGGACCGGACGAAGGACATGCCCATCATCATGCTCACCGCCCGGGCCGAGGAGACCGACCAGATCGAGGGGTTCGCCAAGGGGGCGGACGACTACGTCACCAAGCCGTTCAACAACAAGGTGCTGCTCCAGCGGGTGAAGGCGCTGCTCCGCCGGGCCGACGGGCCGGGCGAGCCGGGCGACGTGGTCGAGCACACGGGGGTGAAGATCGACCGCGTCCGCCACCGGGTCACGGTGGCCGACGAGGCGGTGGACCTGACCCCCACGGAGTTCAAGCTGCTCCTGTGCCTGCTCCGCCAGCCCGGGCGGGCGTTCAACCGCCACCAGCTGATGGACGCGGCCATCGGCGAGGGGTCGATCGTCCTGGAGCGGACGATCGACGTCCACGTGAAGACGCTCCGCCAGAAGCTGACCAAGGCGGGCGGGGCGAACGACCTGATCGAAACCGTCCGCGGGGTCGGCTACCGCTTCCGCGAGGCGACGACGGTCGTGTAGCTTCGAGCTCGGAGTTCAGAAGCCGTGGGAACGGTCACCCGGCTGTTGGCCGGCTACAACCACCACACCTGAAACTCCGGGCTCGAAACTCCCATGTCCCGCCACCTCTCCGCTCCCCTCGTTCTCGTAGTCGCCGTTCTCGCCCCCGCCGCGGACTGGCCCAGCTGGCGCGGCCCCACCCGCGACGGCGTCGCCCCGCCCGGCCCCCTCCCGCCGCTCACCTGGGGCGAGACGCGGAACGTCCGCTGGAAGGCGGCGGTGCCCGGCCGGGGGCACGGGTCGCCGGCCGTCGTCGGGGACCGGGTGTTCCTCACCGCCGCCGAGCCGGACGGGCAGGTGCAGTCGGTCCTCTGCTTCGACCGGGCGGGCGGGAAACAGTTGTGGAAGGCGGTCGTCCACCGCGGCGGGTTCGACCAGAAGGGGAACGCCAGGAGTTCGTTCGCCTCGTCCACCCCGGCCTGCGACGGCGAGCGGGTCTACGCCACCTTCCTGCACGGCAAGTCGGTCACCGCCACCGCCCTCGACCTCGACGGCAAGCAACTCTGGCAGACGACGGTGAGCGACTACGTCCTCCACCAGGGGTTCGGGGCGTCGCCGGCGGTGTACAAGCACCTGCTCCTCGTGACCGCCGACAACAAGGGCGGCGGGGTGGTGGCCGGGCTCGACCGGGCGACCGGGAAGGTGGTCTGGAAGCAGGACCGGCCCAAACTGCCCAACTACGCCTCGCCGATCGTCCTCCCCGCCGCCGGGAGGGACCAACTCGTCCTCACCGGCTGCGACCTCGTGGCCGGGTTCGACCCGCTCAGCGGCTCGAAGCTGTGGGAGGTGAAGGGGAGTACGACCGAGTGCGTCACCTCGGCGGTGACGGACGGGAGGCTCGTATTCACGAGCGGCGGTTACCCGAAGAACCACGTGTCGGCGGTGGCCGCGGACGGGTCCGGGAGGCTGGTGTGGGAGAACAAGGCGCGGGTGTACGTGCCGTCGATGCTGGTGAAGGGCGGCCACCTGTTCGCGGTGCTGGACGAGGGGTTCGCGGCGTGCTGGCGGTGCGACACCGGGGCGGAGCGGTGGCGGGAGAAGCTCGGCGGCACGTTCAGCGCCTCGCCGGTGCTGGTCGGCGACCGGGTGTACGCGACGAACGAGGCCGGGAAGACGTTCGTGTTCCGCGCCGACCCGGCCCAGTTCGAGTTGCTCGCCGAGAACCGACTCGGGGACGAGGTGCTGGCGACGCCCGCGGTCTGCGGCGGTCGGATTTACGCGCGGGTGGCGGTCAAGGCCGGCGCGGCGCGGGACGAGTTCCTGTACTGCCTCGGGGAATGACCGCCGGTACACAGCGGCCGGCTTGCCGGCCGCTGTGTACCGGTGGGGACACGGCCGGCAAGCCGGCCGCCGTGTGCCCTACTTCGCCTTCAGCTTGGACGTCCCCTCGATCGTGATCGGCCCGCTCAGGTCGAGGTCGAGCTTGGCCCCGTCCATCTCGACCTTCCCGGCCATGCGGATCCGCCCCTTGGCCTGGTCCTTCACGTCGATCCCGGTCTTGAGCGACCGCCAGGTCAACCCGTCCATTTCGAGCTCGACGGCCAGGTCGCCCTCGTCCTCCTTGGCGACCCCGGTGACCTTCCCCTTCGACTCGACCACCGCGCACGGCTCGCCGTCGAAGTCCTCGACCCGGACGAGCCGCAGGTTCAGCTTCCCCTTCAGCTCGCTGATCGACCCGCCGAACACCCGCTGGAGGGCGGACGCGTCCACGGTCCACTTGTGCCCGACCTTGACCTTCCCGGCCGGGTAGATGTCGTCGTCGCTCTCCGGCCCGACGCGCTTGTCGAGATCCTTCTTCTGCTTGGCCGACGGCTTGGTGTCCGCCAGCGAGTGCCGCCACTTCCCGTCCTTGGACCGCTCGCTGATGATGACCTCGCCCTCCAGGTCGCCGGGCTTGGTGTCCTCCATGTCGGCCCCGCCGAGGTTGGTGACCGTGTGGACCTCCTCCTTGACCTGCTTGGTCTGGGCCTTGGTCACCTGCCGGCCGTCCACGGCCAGGTACTTGACCTCCTCCTCCTCGGTGGCGACCAGGGTTTGGGTGGCGTCGAGCCCCATCCCCATGACCTTGATGGCGACCTTGGCGTTCTTGATCCGGAACGTGCTCTTCTTGACGACCACTTGCCCCTTGACCGGGGCCGGGCCGCGGAGGTCGTACTCCCCCGCGTCCTGGGCGGTGGACGCGCCGCCCAGCCCGCACAGCACCGCGACCGCCCCGACCAGCCACTTCGAGCGCCGCATCGGCCCGCCCCCGTGAGGTGTCCCCGCGCCCGCGGGGTGAGGAACATGATAGACGGGAGACAGGAAACCGGAGACGGGAGACAGCAACTCGTTGGGTATCACGTCTCTCGCGCCACGCCGAGGCCGCCCTGGGTTACGCAACAGCGCCGCTTCGCGGCTCAAACAGCACGGACAGGGCTCCAGTCACGGCCACGAGCCGCGACTGCAAGGGAGCGGCCGGCGTACCTGGCAGACTGCCTTGGATGAGTGGGGGTTCAGCAGCCACTCCCTTGCGGTCGCGGCTCGTGGGGCTTCTTGGCTCGGGGCTAGTAGCCCCGGAGGGGCGTCCGTTCCTAGCCCAGGGCGGGAGCCCTGGGCGGGCCACGCGGCGCGGGGTGTGAGGCGCCCCACGTCAGAAGCGGAACAGCAGCGTGGCGAAGTAGTTCAGGTCGTTCCGGCGGGCGGGGCCGGGGTTGCTGTCGTAGCGGTCCTGGACCCCGAGCCGCAGCACCATCCCGTGCTCCGGGTCGATCACGATCTCGTACCCGGCCCGCGCCCGGACGCGGAACTGGCCCACCTGGCTCAGGTTCGGGAACACGTCTAGCCCGGACACGAAGCTCTGCCGGTCGGTGAACCGGTGGTTGAAGTCCCCGCCGATCACGGCTTCCGGCACCCACCGGTCGGGCGGCCCGCCGGCCCGGGTGTCGAACTCCCGCACGGCACCGGCACCGAGCCGGGTCTTGAACGAGGTGGTGTCGGTCTTCAGCCAACGGTACGAGAAACCGGCGTAGGCACCGGCCCGGAGGTCGTAGGCCCGGAACTCGTCGTACTCCACCTGGGTCGCGGCGAACACGCTCCACGGGCTGTTCGGGAACAGGAGTTCGTTCCGGGCGTTGAGGAGTGCCTGGTTCTGCTTCGTCAGCCCGTCCTGCCGGGCGAGCGTGTACAGGAAGTCGATGTGGAAGGCGTTCAGGTCCACCTTCCGGTCGGCGTTGGCGCCGAACCGCAGGCTGAACACGTCCGAGTTCCCGTCGCTCCCGTTCACCCCGAGTTCAACCCCGCCGCGCCACCTCCGCGGGGGGGGCGGGGTCGGTAGCGACCCGTCCGGGATGACGACCGGCGGGTCCACGCCCGGGGGCGGCGGGAGGCCGGCCGGGGCGGGGGTCTTGGGCACGTCGAACTTCGGCGCCGGCGCCGGCGTCGGGAACAGGCTCTTCTCGTTGAACTGCTGGCCGAGCTCCGGCCCGAAGTAGTCCGGCGTCTTGACTTCCGGCCGCCTCACGTCGGGGATTCTGGTCGGCGCGGCCCACGGGTTCGGGTCGGGCTGAGCGGCGACCTTGACCACCGGGGCGGGGTCGGCCGCCGGCTGCTGAGCCGACGCCCCACCGGCCGCCACGAGGACCACGACACCCGCCCCGATTGTCCCGTACCCGTGCATCCGGCCCGCCCCCGTGCTGGACGGCGGGACCATACCGACCGGACCGAATGTGAACAACCCCGGCAGGCGCTCACTGCCGGGCGGCGCCGCGGGTGCGCATCTTCACCCCGTACAACCCCTTGCTCGCGGTGATGAACAGCGTCCGCATGTCGGACCCGCCGAAGCAGACGTTTGCCGTCCACGGCTCCGGCACGTCGATCTGGGCGATCTTATTCCCCCCGCGGTCGTAGACCTGGACGCCCTTCCCGGTGAGGTACACGTTCCCGGCGTCATCGAGCGTCATGCCGTCCGACCCTTGCGCGCAAAACTGACGGCGGTTCTTCAGGGTGCCGTCCGCCTCGACGTCGTAGGCGTAGGTCTTCCGGTCACCGATGTCGGCCACGTACAACGTCTTCCCGTCCGGCGTGCCCACGATCCCGTTCGACTGCTTGTAGTCGCCGTCCGCCCGGCTCAGCTGGCCGGCCTTCGACAGGAAGTAGACGCCCTGCTTGTCCTGCTCGCTGGGGCCGCGCTTCCAGTACGGCCGCTTGTAGAACGGGTCGGTGAAGAACGCGGAGCCGTCGGGCCGGACCCACACGTCGTTCGGGCCGTTGAGCAGCTTGCCGCCGAAGTCCTTTACGAGGACGGTCTTCTCCTTCGTGGCCACGTCGATCTTCCACAGCTCGTTCTGGGCGTCGGCGCAGGCCCAGAGCTTCCCCTCGGCGTCGAAACAGAGGCCGTTGGACCGGCCGCAGGGCTGCATGAAGGTCGACAGTTTGCCGTCGGTGGACCACTTCAGGATGCGGTCGTTGGGCTGGTCGGTGAAGTAGACGTTGCCGGCGGCGTCGGCGGCCGGCCCCTCGGTGAACGCGAACCCGTCGGCGAGCTTCTCGACCTTCGCCCCCTCGGCCACGGGGGAGGCCGGGCCGGGCTGAGCGGCCGGGAGCACGCCGGCGAGTAGGAGCAGGACGGGGAGAGTGCTGCGCATGGGAGTCCGGGGCGGGGATCGGGGATCGGGGATGTCGGGGATCGGGTGTGTCGGGGATCGGGTGTCGGTCTACGTCAACGACATAGATCTCATGCGAGAAACGAGATCGTCTTCCTGGTGGGTTCCATGCCGGACCCGGTTCTGAAGCGTTCCGGAACGGGCTCGATGCCGAACCCAGTTAAGAGGCCGAACCCGATCCCCGACCCCCGACACACTCGATCCCCGACATCCCCGATCCCCGTCATCCCCGATCCCACTGGCCGGAGCGGACGCAGGCGATATCCTATGCGCTTTCGCCCCGGGTTCACCAACCGACTGATGCGCGGCGGACGTCCGCCGGAACAGCAGGTCGGCCGGGGCCACCACCAGAGCCGCCGCCCGCCGGCGGGAGCCGTCCATGTCCCTCGGTCTGATCGGTTACAAGGTCGGGATGAGCCAGTACTTCACCGCCAACGGGGTGGTGGAGCCGGTCACCATCCTGCGCGTCGGCCCGTGCCCCGTCCTCCAGATCAAGTACCCCACCACCAAGGAGGGGAACCGGTCGGTGACGAAGGACGGCTACACCGCCGTGCAACTCGGGTTCGACGACAAGCCGCGGAAGAACGCCACCCGGCCCGAGCAGGGGCACGTGGCGGCGAACCTGAAGTCGAAGCGGAAGGACGCCCGCCAGAAGGCCGGCGTGAAGCTCCCGCCGAAGGCCGACTGCGAGCCGCAGCGGCACGTCCGCGAGTTCCGCCTCGACCGGCCCGGCGCGTTCACCCTGTCCGTCGGGGCCGCCGACGCCGAGCAGGCCACCGTCAAGGTGGAGCGGGTCAAGAGTACCGGAAACGTCCTGAAGCCCCACGAGGGCTACCAGGAGGACGTGACGGTGAAGGTGGGTCAGAAGCTCACCGTGGCCGACGTGTTCAAGGACGTGATCGCGGTGGACGTGATCGGCACCACGAAGGGCCGCGGCACCCAGGGGGTGATGAAGCGGCACGGGTTCGCCGGGCTCCCGGCCGCCCACGGCGCCAAGAAGGTCCACCGGCAGGCCGGTTCGACCTCGTCGCTGGCCTCGAACCGCGGTAGCGGCCGGCCGAAGAAGGGTCTCAAGCGGGCCGGGCGGTACGGCAACGAGCGGGTGACGATCCGCAACCTGGCGGTGGTGAAGATCGACGTCGAGAACAACCTGATCCTGGTCCGCGGCGGCGTCCCGGGGCACCCGAACGCGGTGGTGATGGTGCGGCCGACGAACAAGGTCGGCCCCGGCTCCCCGCGGGCGAAGGCGAACAAGAAGGAATCCGCCCCGACCGGCAAGGCGAAGAAGTAGCCCGCACCGGCGGGTGGCGTCACGGCCGCCCGCGACTGACACGAGGCCGGGGGCGGGGCGGTGTGTGGTCGGGCCGACCGCACACCGCCCCGCCCCCGGCTCGTTCCACCTCCTCTTGGCTTCGTCCGACGCCCTCGCTATCGTCCGCCGGTCCGGGTCGCACGCCGCGACCCCGTATCGCTTCGTGCGAGGTACCGACGATGACGCTGCGAGCCCGAACCGCCGCCCTCGCCGTCGCGGGGGTGTTGACCGCCGCCGGCCCACTCGCCGCCCAGACGGCCGTCGCCCCGCCGCCCCGGTCGGTGGCGACGGAGGTGCGGGTCCACACCCTCCGGAACGTGGCCGCCGCGGACGTTGCCCGGTCCGTCGGCGGCTACCTCGGCACGACCGGTCGGGTCGCCGCCCTGGCCGCGGACCTGGCTGCGAACCGCCTCATCGTCCAGGGCTCGGCGGCGACTCAAACCCAGGTGACCGCACTCGTCGCGGATCTCGACCGCGACGTGGCAATGCTTCACGTGACGATCACGGTTGCCGAGGTGCCCCGTGAGTTCCTGACCGAGAGCGGCCTGGCCGGACCCGAGAAGACGCACTTCTGGGCACTCACAGGTCGGGAGGCCGCCCTGTTCCAAACCGCCCTCCGCCACTACCCCGGCGTGAAGCTCCTGTCCCGCCCCCAGGTGCAGGTGGCTGACGGGCAGACCGGGTTCGTGCAGGTCGGGCAGGACGTGCCCCGCGGCCCGGGGCAGCCGACAATCCCCGTCGGGGTCACGATGCGGGTGACCCCCCGGCTGTGTCCGGACGGGAAGGCGACCCTTCTCAGGGTCGAAGGGGGGTTGACCAGTCTCAACCGAAACACAGACCCGACTGCCGTACTCTCGCTCAACGTGGACACGTTCCAGACTGCGACGCGGCTCCCGGTCGGGGACACCGCCGTGTACGCGGTCCCGACCACCGGCGCCGACGGGAAGCCGGTCGTGACGCTGTACACGGTTACCCCGACGGTCGTCCGGCCGTAGCTCCGCTTGCTTCGCCCAACGCCCTCGCTATCGTCCGCGGGCTTGGCCGCACTCCCGCGGCCCGGCCCCGTCCCGAGCGAGGCGCCCGTGAATCCCCTTCTCCTGGCCGCCACCCTGGCCGTGATCCCGGTGCCCCCTGGCACCCCGGCACCCACACGGACCGTCGTCCACCAGCTGCGGCTGCTGACGGTGCCGGCCGACTCGACGCCCGGGTGGGAGGCGCCGCTCGCCGAGGCCCAGCTACTGGCCCTGGCCGCGACCGCCTTCCGCGCGGCGGCTGAGCCGGCCCCGCGGGTGGCGACGACCGAGGGCCAGACGGCCCGCATCCTCGCCGGCCACAGCCAGACGTTCACCACCGGCGTCGAGGCCGGGCTGAAGGACGGGCAGGTGGTGGTGTCCCCGAAGACCACGACCGTGTACGTGGGCGAGCAGTACGAACTCACCGGCCGGGCGAGTGCGGACGGGGCGACGGTCACCACCCAGCTGGCGTTCCGCAGCACCCGCGTCCGCCAGTCGGTCCCGGTAGTGCCGGTCGTCGTTCCGCCGCTGGCCGGGGAGAAGGAACCGACGGTGGTGACGCTCCAGGTTCCGGAGGTGGACACCGTTACCATCAACAAAACGGTCGTGATCCCGGCCGGTCGGACGGTCGTCATCCCCGGCCCGGTGCGGGTGCAGGAGGAGCGGTCCGAGTTTGGTCCGCCATTCCTGTCCAAGATCCCGTACCTGAACCGTATGTTCGTCAACGTGGGGGTCGGCCGGGTGTCGGTGCGGACGTACCTCCTCGTGTCGGCGCAGGTTGTCGAGGGCGAACCGGCCGTGCCGGTGGCGCCGGCCCCGCGGCCGGTTGGCCGGTGACCAGGGGCATGGCGGTGACCCCGAAGCCGTGCGGAAGGCTGACGGGGCGATTATCGTTATCGATTTCGGAGCGGGCCGGGCGAGGTTGCTATGCCCGCTCCAGCCAGGACTGAGCAGGCGGCACCACTCCCCGGGCGCTGTGGCTCGCTTCCCCACCCGCCCGTCGGTCCGGTGTAGTAAAATGCCGGGGTCACCCCCTTCCGCCGCCGGCCCCGGGGACCGCCGTGTCGATTGCCGTCGAGTGCCCCCACTGCGAAACCCGCTTCCACCTTCAGCCGGAACTCGCCGGTAAGCGGGTGCGCTGTCCGAACCCGGACTGCCGCCAGGTGTTCGAGTTCGCCGCCGCGCTCCCCCCGCTGCCAACCATGCCGCGGGACGAGACCCCGGCCCCGCACGTCCCCCGCGCCCCGGTCGAGCCCGAGGTCATCGAGGCCGAGCTGGCCCCGCCCCCGAAGGCGAAGCCCAAGCCGCCCCCCCCGAAGCCGAAGACCCGCGCGGCGCGGCCCCGGCCCGAGGTCGTCGAGGCCGAGGTGGTGGAGGCCGTGGTCGTCCAGCCGGCGAAGCCGGCCGACGGGCCGCGGGAGGTGGTGTGGACTCCGGGGTCCGACCTGCCGCCCTCAGCCCCACCGCCACCGCCGCGTCGGTCGGCCTCCGCGGAAGACGCGCACGACGAGCCCGTCCGCCGGCGGAAGCGGCGGCGGAACCTGGCGCCGGTCATCCTCCTGGCCGGCTGCGTCCTCACCGTCGTCGTGGCCGGGGCCGGCGGGCTGTACTACCTCCGCTACCTCCAGCTCGCCGAGGAGCGGCTCGCGGCCCAGGCCGACGAGGAGTACAAGAAGGCCAACTACGCCGAGGCCCGCAAGCTGTTCGAGAAGCTCGCCGCCGACTACCCGGACAAGGAGAACGCCGAGCGGTACCGCTTCTTCGCCGACCTCTCCACCCTCCAGGCGGCGGGCCGGTCCGTCACTAACCGCGAGAACCCCCGCCCCGCCATCGCCGCCCTCAAGGACTTCGCCGGAGCTCGGAAGGACTCGTTCTTCGCCAAGCCGGACCAGTTCGGGATCGACGTCTACGAAACCGGCCGGAAGGTCGGCGAGGACGCGGCCGGCTACGCCGCTGACCGTGTGTCGGGGTACGAGGCCGACCGGTCGAAGCCGGACGAGCTCAAGCTCGCCGAGGAGATGATTACCGCCGGTCGGGCGCTGCCGGCGCTCGCGGAGCCGTTCAAGCCGAAGGACGCGGCCGGGTTCGACAAGTCCCTCGCCGAGTTCGACAAGGCCGAGGCCGGCATCGCCCGCGCCCGCTCCCGGCTCCGCATCCTCGACCGCGTGCGGCAGACCCTCGCCACGCCCACCGACCAGGCGGTGGTGGACGCCAAGGCCGACCTCGCCGCGAACGGGCTGGCCGACGACGCCGAGGGGCGCGAGCTGGTGAACCGGGCCGAGGCCGACTTCCTCCGCCGGGTGCGTTACGATGTGGACCCGGCCGCCCCCGCCCCGCCGGCCGCCGCCGGCCCCGGGTCGCTCCTGTTCGTCGCGCCGGTCGGGGCCGGGAAGACCGTCCCCCGCGGCGCCCTGGAAGACCCGCCGGCGGCGTTCCTGGCGGTCGCCCGCGGGGTGCTGTACGCCCTCGACGAGGAGGGCGGTGACCTCCTCTGGGCCGCCCGCGTCGGCGCCGACGTGTTCGACCTCCCCACGGTCACGACGATCGACACGGCCGACGGCCCGACCGACCTCGCGGTCGTACTGGCCAACGTGGCCGGGCAGCCGGAGGCAACCGCCTACGCGGTCCGGACCGGCCAGCCGAAGTGGCGGCAGCCGCTCCCGGCCCCGGCCGCCGGCCCGGCCGCGGTGCTCGGCGGCCGGGCGTTCGTGCCGGTCCGCGACGCGGCCGGGACGGTGGTGGTGATCGACCTCGCCACCGGCGCCCGGGTCGGGCGGATCACGCTCGGGCAGGCCGCCGGCCCGGTCGTCGCCCGGCCGGGGACGACCGAACTGTACGTCGCCGCCGACGCCCGCCGGGTGTACGTGTTCGACACCGCCGCCGGCGGGGACGACGGCGGGCGGAAGCCGCGCTGCGTCCGGGTGATGACGACCGGTCACCCGCCCGGGTCGATCCGCACCACGCCCGTGCTGCTCGGCCCGCCCGGTGACGCCCCGGCCCCGCGGCACCTCCTCTTCTGCCAGGCCGACGGCCCGGCGTCGATGTCGCTCCGCGTCTTCTCCGTGGTGAACACCCCCGCCTCGGCCGCCGACGCGCCGCCCGTCACCGACCCGGTCCCGCCCGCGGTCGAGCTCACGGTTCCCGGGTGGGTGTGGTTTCCACCCGCCTCCGACGGCGAACGGCTGGCCGCGGTGACCGACGCCGGGCAGTTCCGCCTCTTCGGCGTCAACCTCCCCGGGAACCGCGACCCGGCTCTGTTTGCCCTCCCGGCCCCGACGCTCCCCGCCCCGCCGGATGGCGCCCCCGTACCCGGGCTGGCCGTGCCCGCCGAGGACGGCGCGTTCTGGGTGCTGGCGGGTGGGACGCTCCAGAAATACCGGCTGAAGCTCCACCCGGTCCGCGGGCTGGAGCTGGTGGCGGACGGGAAGGCTGAGCCGGTGGGCGCGCCGACGCAGCCGGCTCAGCTGAACCCGCGGCGGGACACGGCCTGCTTCGTGGTGCGGTCGGGGAACTCGTCCGGCTGCCGGGCGGTGGCGGTCCGGCTGCGCGACGGCGAGCCCCGGTGGCGGCGCCAGCTGGGGCTCGTCCCCGGCGGCCCGGCGGTCCGCACCGCGGATGGGGTGCTGCTGGTGGACGAGGACGGCGGGGCGGTCCACGTCCCGGCGGCGGCCGTCGGCGCGCGGGTGGCCGACCCGGCGTGGGTGGTGACGTCCGGCCCCGGCGCCGCGACCGGGCCGACGGCCGTCGCCTCCGGGCCGGAGGGGCTGGCGTTCGCCCTCACGCCGACGGCCGGGGAGAAGGGGCCGCAGTGGGTGATCCGCCGGTTCGTGAACGGGGCCGTGCAGTCGTCGGCCACGCTCCCCGCGCCGGGGCCGCTGGGCGGGCAGCCGGTCGTACTCAACGGGGCGCTCCTGATCCCGGCGGCCGACGGGTCGGTTTACCGGTTCACCCCGGGCGACGGGGCGGGGCGCTCCGAGGCGCTGGCCCGCGGCCCGACCTGGCTGACCGACCGCCGCGGCGCCGACCCGGTGTGCCACCTCGTGCCGCTGGACGGCGACCGGTTCGCGGCCTCGGACGGCGGGCGGGTGCTGACCCGGTGGGCCTGGCCGGCCGGCGGCGGCTGGGCTCCCGGCGAGGCCCGGTGGGAGTTGCGCGACCGGGTGGCCGCGGCCCCGCTGTACCTTCCCGGGGGCGGCGGCCGGCCCGCCCGGCTACTGGCGGCGGAGGCGACCGGCGGGGTGTGGCTGTTCCCGGCGGAGCGCGGCGGCGACCCGGTCCGCCGCTGGCTCCCGGGCCGCACCGTGTCGCTCCCGGGGGGCCGGGTGGGCGGATTCGGGTTGGCTGCCGACCCGGCCGGGCGGACGGCGGTGTGCTACGCGGTGGAGGGGAAGGCGGACGAGCGGACGACGGCCCGCTGGTTGGTCGGCCTCGACCCGGACCGGGACGATGCGGCGTGGGTGGTGGAGGTGGGCGAGCCGGCGGTGGGGGTGCCGGTGTCGCTGCCCGACGGCCGCTGGCTGGTGACCGACCGGGCCGGCGTGGTGACCGCCCGCGCCGCCGACACCGGCCGGCCGACGGCCGAGGCGGCGGTGGGCCTGCCGGGCGCGGTGCCCGCCGCCGCTGGCATACCGGCGGGGGCCGGCGTGCTGGTACCGCTGTCGGACGGCTCGGCGGCGGTGGTGGAGCTGCCGGCGGCGAAGCCGTAGGGGTAGAATGTGGCAAACCCCTGGAGGCCATCATGTCTGAGAAAGAAGCGATCCTCCGGGCCGTTGCCGGGCTTCCGGATTCGACCAACTGGGCCGCGGTGACGGACGCCCTGTTCCGCATCGTGGCTCGGGACGGGACGCCGGCCGACGTCGCGCGATTACACGCGGCGTTAACCACCCCGGAGGAACTGGCCGAGTACACGAACCCGGTCGCGGACGGCGTTCCGCTCGCGGACGTGTTGGCGGAATTGGAAGCACGGGGATCGGCCGGATGAACCCCGACCCGGCGTTCCGCGTTCCGCTCTCGGGAGCCGTCGCGACCCTCCTCCGTCGTCTCCACGACGAGGCGGCCGAAGACGGACGACGGGACGCCTTCCTTTCCGCTCTCCGGACTATCACGAACCGTCTCCGGACCGACCCCAACGTATTCGGCGAAGAGCACTACAATCTGCCAGGTCTAGGCTTGACCGTGCGGGTGGCGGTGGTTTTGCCGTTGTCCGTCAAATTCACCGTTCACCCCGGCCGGCGCCTCGTGACGGTCGGCACCTTCCGATACGTCCAACCAGGGTGACAGCCGGTCTATCTGGCCGGAAAACCGGCCCACCAACTGAACCTCCCACCAGTCACGGGGCTCCTCTCGGGCGAGCGGCGCGAGCCGTGTCCGACCCGTGGTGATGCCGATGGCTGTTCTCGACGACCTGTTCGCCTCACTCACGCAGCGGCTCCGCCCGGAGGACGTGGCGGAGTTGGTGCGCCGGGAACTCGGCGACTCGCTGGACGCGGCCGAGGCCCGCACTCTCAACCGGGCGGCCCGCGGCGCCCTGTCCCGGCGGTGGTGGGGCTACAGCTCCATGCCCGCCGAGTTCGCCCGGCCGGTCGGGCTGGCGAACCAGATCCACACCGCCCGTGTCCTCTTCCCGACGGCCCCGGCCCCGGCCGACGCCGACTGCGCCGACCCGCCGGCCGTGTCGGCGTACATCGCCGCTGCGTCACGGACGATTGCCAAGGCGCCGCGGGCGAGCGACTTCAAGGCCCACCGGCTCAACCGCGCGGCGCGGGCCGCGGTCGGGCTCGGGGAGCTGCCGAAGCGGCAGTACAACAAGCGGTTCCGGCTGCTCGCCCGCATGGAGCGCAAACTGGAGACGTTGGAGCGGGAGGTCCGCAAGCGGGAGTACACGCTCGTGTCCAAGTCCCGGCTGGCGACCCGCATCGCCCGTGCGGACTTCCTCGCGGACCGCGACTCGGCCTGCTTCGTCGCCTACCTGACGGCCCGGGCCAACCTGCGCAGCGTGTTCACCAACGGGCCGCAGCGGCGGGCCTACGACGAGGTCGCCGAGATGCTGCTCGCCCGCTGCCGGCGCTCCCCGGCCGCGAACTGGTGGGTGATCGCCCACGCCCACCCAACCCGGGAGGTTCTCACCCGCCTCCCCGACGAGCAGCTCGGCCGGCTGCTGGCGACCTGGTTCGGCCTGCTGACCGGGATCGCCGGCCTGCTCCGGGAGGTCTGGGAGCGGTCGCGGTTCAACCGGGCGACGATGGTGGTCCGCCGCGGCGACGACTCGACCACCTGGAACGCGACGGCCGGGGCGTGGAACAAGGCCCGGGAGGGCTGGATCGAGGTGCTGCACGCCCTCCAGCTAGACGACCTGCTCGACCGCCTCTGCCCCGGCAAGGTGATGCGGCTCATGGCGGCCGACGTGGCGGCCTGGCACCGCGTCAGCGGCGGCGGGCTGGAGCCGGACACGGCGGTCTGGACCGACCTGCCGCCGCCGTGGGCGGTCCTCGACGGGACCGCGTCCTGCACCCGGGCCGAGGTGGAGGCCGTCTGCCGGCGGCGTGGGGTGGACCCGGTGGCGAAGGGCTGGACGGCGCCGCGGCCGGACCGGGTGGCGGAAGCCTTCCGGCCGACCCCGGAGTTGGTCCACGGGGTCGAGATCGGGCACCCGGGGCTCGCCCTGCTCCTGCGGAAGATGGGCGTGTTTTCCGGGAAGCCGTTGAAGACGCCGGCGTCGTAAGGCGCCGGCATCCTGGGGTAGCTCAGTGGTAGAGCGGCCGGCTCTTACCCGGTTGGACGTCGGTTCGAGCCCGACCCCCAGGTCGTCGTTCGGGGTAGCTCAGTGGTAGAGCGGTCGGCTCGTTACCGACTGGACGCTGGTTCGAGCCCAGCCCCCGAACACTCCCGCTGTCCTTGGGCGACCGGCCGATCGCCGGTCGCCTCGCGTCAACCCGTTCACTCAAAGAGGTGGGGGCGGCGGGGTCAGACCGACCCGCCGCCCCCGCCTCTTTGAGTGAACCTCCGCCCGTCACGGGGCCGTGCCGCCCACGGTCTGGATCGCGTTCCCGCCGCCGGCGGCCGGGGTCGTCGGGTGGCTCTGGTCGAGCTCGGCCAGGAAGTCGCGGGCGTCGGCGTGGGCCGGGTCGGCCCGCAGCGCCAGCTGGAGCTGCTGCCGGCTCGCCTCCGGCTGGTTCACGTGCAGCAGCACCGCGGCCACGTTGTACCGGGCCTGGGCCTCCGGCATCACCCGGGTCATGGCCGCGAACGCCTCGTCCCACCGCCCCGCCCGCGCCAGGCAGAACCCCAGCGTCTTGCGGTACGTCCGGTTGTCCGGGTCCAGCCGCAGGGCCGCCTCGCACCACGCCACCGCCCCCGCCCAGTCCTGGAACCGGGCGCAGGCCATGGCCGCCTCGTGGTGGACGTCCGCGTCCTTCGGGTAGGCGTCGATGTAGGTCTTGAAGGCCGCCGCCGCCCGGTCCCGCTCCCCGGTCTTGACGTACATCCGGGCCAGCCCGAGCATCGCCCCCTTGTGCTTGGGGTCTTGCTTCAGCGCCCGCTGGAAGCGGTGCCGGGCCATGTCCAGGAGCTCGTCCTTGTTCGGCGGGGTCGGGTCGCCGAGCGCGACCTGGACGTGCGTGTTGGCGAACTCCGTCTCCGTGTCCGGGAGGAGCCCCTTCTGGCCGGGGCGCCGCGGCGGGGCCGCCTCGACCGGCATCCCGCTCCCGGTCGGCCCCATCCCCGGGGCCGCGGCCACCGGCTGCTGGCCCGAGCCGCCCCACAGCGACTTGCCCGGCGCGGCCGCGGCCGGCGGGGCGGGCGGTACGAACCCGGGCGGGTTGGTGTTCCGGGTGCAGCCGGCGCCCCCGACCACAAGCCCGCCTGCCACCAACAAACTGAAGCGCCGGCCGTCCATGGCCCGTTCCTCCCGCGAGGCGTGTTCGGTCCCTCGTGGTAACTGTTTCGACCCCGCGAACCGCCCGGCTCGACACAAAACCCCAAACCCCGAGAACCGCCCCCAGCTTTACTGGAACTCGGCGATGAAGCTGGCCGACGCCTCCGCGATCAGGTCGCGGGTCAGGTGGACCGGCTGCCGGCGGTAGCGGCAGATCGACTGCACGATCTCCAGCAGGTCGCGGCAGTCGCTCGCGCGGGTCACGCGGCCCCGGTTGTAGTACCGCTCGTACAGGTAGTCCACCGCCTCGGCCGAGTAGTTCATCCCGAGCCGCTTGCAGTTGGACGCGAAGATCCGCTCGTACACGTCCCGGGTCGGGGCCACCACCCCCACCTTGTGCCGGATGCGGCGGAGGAAGGCGTCGTCCACCAGATCCTTCGGGTCGAGGTTGGTGCTGAAGATGATGAGCTGCTCGAACGGCACCTGGAACTTCTTCCCGCTGGCCACGGTGAGGAAGTCGTGGCGGTCTTCGAGCGGCAGAATCCAGCGGTTGAGGAGCTCCTTCGGGCTGCACCGCTGGCGGCCGAAGTCGTCGATCAGGAACACCCCGCCGTTCGCCTTGAAGTGGATCGGCGCCTGGTAGAACTTGGCCTCGGCGTTGTACCGCAGGTCGAGCATGTCGAGGTTGAGCTCGCCGCCGGTCACGATCACCGGCCGGCGGATGCGGACCCAGCGGCGGTCCGTCGCCCCGGTGGTGAGGAGCTTGCGGACGGTCGCGTCGGCCTCGTCCCCGGCGTCGGCCGGGCCGTCGTCGGTCACGTGCAGCGACGGGTCGTACACGGTGACGATGTTGCTGTCGGCGACGAAGGCGTAGGGGACGAAGATGCTCCCGCCGGTGGTGTTCATGAAGTCGCCGATGGACCGGGCCATCGCCGTCTTCCCGTTCCCGGGCGGGCCGTAGATGAACACGCTCCGCCCGCTGATGATGGCCGGGCCGAGGTTGTTGAACATCTCCTCCTTCATCACCAGGTGGCTGAACGGCGCCCGCAGGGCGTCGGGGTAGCACTGGAGGCCGGTGACGGCCTGGCGGTAGCACTGCTCGACGTAGTCCTCCAGCGGCACCGGGGCCGGGCCGACGTAGGCGCACTGCTCCATCGCCTCCTGGGCGCGGCGGCGGCCGAGGTCGAGGAGGCTGAACCGGTAGCTCACCTCGCCGACGAGGTCGCCCCCGTCCACCTGGATGCACTTGTCGTCCTTGAGGAACCGGAGCGGCTCGCGGACGACCTTGAACGGCAGGCACAGCAGCTGGGCCAGGTCGCGGCCGAGCATCGCCCCGCGGGTGTAGAGCGCCTTCAGGAGCAGGTCGCAGACGAACGCCTGCGACAGCCCGGCCTCCTTCATCGAGTCCGGGGCGACGGGCGCCTCGGGGGCCGGATTCCCCTCCCAGTCCACCACCGAATGCCGGCTCAGGGACATCGTTGTCTCGCAGTTGGTAATTAGGAGGGTGTCATGTGGGAGGGCGTCCGGTCGGGCCGCGCCGCCGGCGTCAGTGTGGCCTGACGCCGGTTCCCAAACTCCGAATTACAACGGGCCAATGACCACCCGCGCTACTTGATCCACTTCCCGCGGGTGATGATGAACAGCGACGCCGCCCCCACGCCGAGGGCGGCGAGGACGACCCCGTTCTGCTTGCGGAAGAACTCCGTCCAGTGGTCGACGAAGTTCGACGCGTAGCTGCCGATCACCGGGCCGGCGACCGGGGACGCGGCCGACGCGGGGCCGGCGGACAGGGCGAGGGCCAGCGCGAGCGCGAGCAGGCGGGTCATCGGGGTGCGTCCGGGGTGCGGGCAGTCAACTGTAGGTCACGAATTGCGGTCGGGGCGAACTGAGCGCGGGAGATGGGAGACCGGGGACGGGAGACCGGGAACAGAATTGTCTCCTGTTCCCGGTCTCCCGTCCCCTGTTCCACATCTCCTACTGCGGGATCAGTACCCCGGCCCGGTGCCGCCGGGGCCGCCCGTCCCGCCGGGGCCGCCCGAGCCGCCGCCCGACGGACCGCCGGGGCCGGTCGGGGCGTTGCCGGGCGCCGTCGTGGCGCCGGTCCCGCCGCCGCCGGAGCCGCCGCCCTGCGCCGCCACGCCGCCGGTCCGGAGGCCGCCGACGACCCCGACCGCCTGGCCGCGGTAGGCCCGGGCGGCGAACTCGGCCGGCATCCCCGTGACCGGGGCGTCGTGGACCAGGATCTCGTAGCTGACGCCGTGCAGGGTCGGCTGCGCGGCCATGTACTTCCGCACCGCCTCGGCCCGCTTGGCCGTCAGCTCGTCGCGCCGGGCGGCCACCGTGTCCAGCCCGCCCGGCCCGTAGGTCGGCACGTCGCGGGCCACCTGGAGGTAGATCTTCCCCTCCGGGTGCGGCCGGACCTGGGCGATGGCGTCGAGCTTGACCTGCCCGGCCGGGGTGATGACGTCCGAGCCCGGCTCGAAGTGCCAGTTCCAGACGGTCTGTTCGAGGACGGCGCCGTTGTTCACCTGGGCGGCGAACGGGGCCAGCGTCGACTGCCGGGCCGCGGCGGAGTACCGCTCGGGCCAGCACGGGTCGACCGCGTTGTAGTACCGGGACCAGCCCTCGGGCTGGGAGTTGCTGCCGCCGTGGTGGGCGGCGTGGGTGCCGCCGGTGCCGACGCACCCGGCCGAGCCGAGCCCGCCGAGGATGACCGCCGCCGCCGCCCGCCGCATCGTCCGGCTCATCGCTCTCCTCCTTGAGAACCCCGGCCGGGCGTCCTGCCCGGGTGCGGGGGCTGTCGTCGTACCCGCCGGGGGTCACCCGGTCTTCAACAGGTTCCGCGAGATCTGGATCGCCGCCGGCCCGACCAGGACCACGAAGATGGCCGGGAAGATGAACAGCACCAGCGGGAAGATCAGCTGGACCGCCGTCTTCGCCGCCTTCTCCTCGGCCAGCTGCCGCCGCCGGGTCCGCATCGAGTCCGACTGCACCCGCAGAGCCTGGGCGATGCTCGACCCGAACCGGTCGGCCTGGATCAGGATGGCGGCCAGGCTCCGCACGTCGTCCACCCCGGTCCGGACCCCGAGGTCGTGGAGGACTTCCCGCCGGGGGCGGCCCATCTGCAGCTGGAGGTTGGCCAGCTGGAACTCCTCGCACAGCGTCTTGGCGTGGCCCTTCATCTCCTCCGTCACCTTCCGCAGGGCGGCGTCGAGCCCGAGCCCGGACTCGACGCACACCACCAGCAGGTCGAGCGCGTCCGGCAGGGTCAGGAAGATCTCCTTCTGGCGGGTGCTGACCAGGTGCCAGAGGGCGATCTGGGGCAGGTAGAACCCGAGCCCCGCCAGGAACACAGTCCACTCAATCGACTTCAGGGTGAACCCGTCTTTGAGGAGGAAGAAGAAAAGGGCCGGGAGGAGGAACCCGACCAGGCAAACTACGCGGAGGCCCATGTACACGGACACCGCCTGCTCGCTCCGGAAGCCGGCGTTGGCCATCCGCACGCGCAGCGAGTTCTTCTCCAGCTCGCTCTGGGGCTCCATCGCCCCGCCGAGGCTGCTGAACATGTCCCGGAGCCCGGCGAACCGCTGGCGGCTGGCCTGCCCGGTGACGTCGATGTCCATGAGCGACTTCGGCCGCCCGATCCGCTCCAGCCGCTCCTCGGCCTGGCTGTTCCGCCGGGAGATGGCGTTCAGCAGCCAGTACGTCCCGGCCACGATGGCCGCGAACGCGAACACCGGGGCGAGCTCGTCGGCGGAGAACAGCGCGAACAGTTGCACGGGAGCCCCTCGGTGCGGCGCAGTGTGAGTGGGAGTGCGGGTGCGGGCGTGGGTGGAACGGCTGGGCGGCGGGCCGGGCCGGGTTCGGCCCTCACACCCGCCCTCGCACCCACACCCCCGGTTACACCTTGATGTCCACGATCTTCTTGATGGCGAAGCTGCCGATGATCATGAGGACGACGGCGCCGATCGACATCTTCACCCCGAGCGGATCCTTCCACAGGAGCTCGATGTAGTCGGGCTTCATGAACATCATCATCATGAACAGGCCGATCGGCAGGGCGATCAGCACCACCCCGGACAGCCGGCCCTCGGCCGTGAGCGCCTTCACCTGCCCGAGGATCTTGAACCGCTCCCGGATCACGTGCCCGATCCGGTCGAGGATCTCCGCCAGGTCGCCGCCGGTCTGCCGCTGGATGGCCACGCTGGTGACGAAGAACCGGAGGTCCAGGTTGGGCACCCGCTCGCACATGTTGTCCAGCGTCTCCTCCAGCGAGATGCCCAGGTTCTGCTCGTCGTAGACCCGCGCGAACTCCTTGCACACCGGCGGCGGCATCTCCTCGGCGACCACGTGCATCCCGGCCGCCAGCGAGTGCCCGGCCCGGAGCGCCCGGGCCACCAGCTCCATCGCGTCCGGCAGCTGGGAGGCGAACTTCTTGAGCCGGTTGGCCCGGGTCATGTACAGCCACAGCCAGGGGAGGGCGAAGCAGAGGGCGGCCCCGATGGGGGCGACGTACACGTTCGCCAGCCACATGCTCAGGCCGCCGCCGAGCGCGGCCAGGCCGACCGAGATGCCGAACAGGGCGCTCGGCTTGATGTTCACGTCGGCCTGCTCGAACATCTTCGTCAGGTTGAACGCCTGCGGGGTGAGCCGGTCGAGGAACGTCTGCCGGTCCTGCTCCTGGAGCGCCTGCTTCAGGAGCATGTCGGCCGACGAGTCCTTGCGGACGTTCCGGCCGACGAGGACGTCGAGCCGCTCGGCCGCCTTCGCCTCGGCCTTCCCGCTGAACGCCAGGAACAGCGTGACGACGGTGGCCACGACCAGGCCGCCGACGATCAGCGGGAGCAGGGGTGCGAGGGTCGCCATCATGGGTGGATCCTGGATGCGGGGCCGTGCCGGGCTGCCGCCCCGTCTCGGGGGCGTCGGGCGTCTCCCGTCCGTGGGAACTCTAGTTCGCGTCCGTGTCGGTTGCGGTCTGGTAGGGGCGATTTTTTCGGCCGGGGCGTAGGGCGGCTTCAGTCGCGCATCAGGATGCGCTCCGCGAACATGTTGCTCGGCAGCTTCACGCCCTTGGCCTCCAGCCGGTTGATGAACGTCGGCCGGACGCCGGTCGACTCGAACTGGCCGTAGGCCCGGCTGTTCTGGTCGATCCCGAGCTGGCGGAAGCGGAACACCTCCTGCATGATGATGATGTCCTGCTCCATGTTCATCACCTCCGTGATGCTGGTGATCTTGCGCGGCCCGCCCTGGAGGCGGTTGGCCTGGATGATCAGGTCGATGGCCGAGCTCACCTGCTGCCGCATGGCCTTCACCGGCAGCTCGAAGCCGCCCATCATGATCATGGTTTCGAGCCGGGTGAGCGCCTCGCGCGGGGTGTTCGCGTGGAGCGTCGCCAGCGACCCGCCGTGGCCGGTGTTCATGGCCTGGAGCATGTCCAGCGCCTCGGACCCGCGGACCTCGCCGATGATGATCCGCTCGGGCCGCATGCGCAGGGCGTTCCGCACGCAGTCGCGGGTGCTCACCGCCCCCTTGCCCTCGATGTTCGGCGGCCGCGTCTCCAGCCGGACGACGTGGTCCTGCTGGAGCTGGAGCTCGGCGGCGTCCTCGATCGTCACCACCCGCTCGTCGCCGGGGATGAAACTCGACAGCGTGTTGAGCAGCGTGGTCTTACCGCAACCCGTACCGCCGCTGATGAGGACGTTGAGGCGGGCCTTGATGCAGGCCTCCATCAGCATCGCCATCTCGGGGGTGAACGCCTTGTAGTTCAGCAGATCCTCGAGCTTGAGCGGGTTGGCTCCGAACCGGCGGATGCTCAGGCTCGCCCCGTCCAGGGCGATCGGCGGGATGACCGCGTTCACGCGGGATCCGTCCGGGAGCCGGGCGTCCACCATCGGGCTCGTCTCGTCCACCCGCCGGCCGACCTTCGACACGATCCGGTCGATGATCTGGAGCAGGTGGTCGTTGTCGCGGAACTTCACGTCCGTCTTCTCGAGCTTGCCGCGCCGCTCGACGTACACCTTGTGCGGGCCGTTCACCAGGATGTCGGAGATCGTCGGGTCCTTGAGCAGGATCTCCAGCGGCCCGAACCCGAGCGTCTCGTCGAGGATCTCCTCGATGAGCTTCTCCCGCTCGATCCGGTTCAGCAGCGGGTTCTCGGTGTCGCACAGGTGCTCGATCACCCGGCGGATGTCCCGCCGCATGGCGTCGGACGACAGATCCTTCACCCGGGTGAAGTCGAGCCGCTCCACCAGCTTGCTGTGGATCTGCCGCTTCAGCTCGTCGAAGTTCTTGCCGCCGTTGTTCCCCGCCGAGCTGGGGCTGGTCAGCCGGGAGACGCTGCTCCCGCCGTGGTTGCTCAGGCTGTTGAGCTTCGAGATCCCCTGCTGAAGCCGGCTCATCGGTCGCCCCTGGTGCTGTGCCGTGTCTGGTGCTCGGTGTTCCGTATCGGGCGCCCGGCGGCCGGCCGCCGCGTGGGACGCCACGGCGGCCGGGGCCAACGCCAAACGCCCGCCCCGCCGCTACCGCTTGCCGAAGAAGCCCCACGCGCCCTTGCTGCCGCGGTCGGCGCCGGCGGCGACCGGCTTGCCGTACAGCGCCTGGGCCAGCCCGGCGATGCTCTGCTGGACCCGGCTCTTGGGGGCGTGCTTGACCAGCGGCTGGCCGGCCACCCGGGCCGCGATCACCGCCTTCGGGTCGTTGGGCACCTGCCAGAAGATCGGCTTGCCGATCACCTCCTCGGCCTTCTTCAGGCTGATCCCCTCCTCGACCGAGTCGGACCCGAGCCGGTTGACCACCACCCGCACCTTGTCGGACAGGTTCTCCTCCCCGCCCAGGCAGTGGACCAGTCGGACCACGTTCCGCAGGCTGGAGAGCTCCAGCTGGGCGACCATCAGGATGGTGTCGGCCATCCGCAGGGCCATGAGGTCGGTCGGCAGCAGGCTCTTGGACAGGTCCAGCACCAGGTGGGTGTAGCTGATCTTCAGGAGGTTCAGCACCCGCTCGACGTGCCCCTCGTGGATCACGCCGACCTCGGCGATCTCCAGCGGGTGGCGCAGGATCGACAGCCCGCTGGCCTCGTGCTTGGCCATCGCCCGGCGGAGGAAGTTCATGTCCAGCCGCTCGATGTTCCGCGCCAGGTCGGCGATCGAGATGTTCTCGAACCCGTTGACCTCCAGCGCGATGTCGGCGTCGCCCAGGGCCAGGTCGAGGTCGATCAGGGCGGCGGCGCTGGCCGGGTCGGCGGCCAGGGTGGCGGCCAGGTTCACGGCCAGGGTGGTGGTGCCGACCCCGCCCCGGGAGCCGAGGACGGCGATCAGGCTGCTCGCCCCGCTCTGCCGGTTGGACGACCCCAGCGACGGCTCGGACAGCCCCCCGGACGCCTCCCCGAGCGCCCGCCGCAGGGCGGCCAGCATGTCCTCCAGGGTGACCGGGTGGGTGAGGAAGTACTTGGCCCCCTTCTGGAGGCTCATCAGCAGCGCCTGGTGGTCGTGGCTGATGGTGAGGATCGGCAGCTTCGGGTTGTCGGCCGAGATCTGGCCGATCATGCTCAGGGCTTTTTGCTTGTCGGCGTCGAGCGCCACGATGGCCAGGTCCGGGGTGGACGTCTGGACCACGTCGAAGAAGTACTCGTACCGGGCGCACTCGGCCTCGAGCCACACGAAGTCGACGCCCAGCAGCAGGGTGCGGAGGGACTCGCGGGTGGACTCGGTCGGGTCGACGATCGCCACGCGTTGCATGAGGGCCACCGGGAGTCTGGTGTGCGTCGCTGGGGTCGGGCGGCTTCGGGCTACGCGGCCCCGCCCCGGGCGGCCCGGGGCGGGGTTGGGGTCGGGCGGTCAGCCCCGGCCGGTCAGTTCCGGCCGGGGGCGGCCGGCACCGCGGGGAGCACCGCGGGCTCGGCCGGGGTCACGTCTACCACCGGGGCGCCCGGCACGGCCGGGAGGGTCACCGGTTCGCCGGCCGGGGCCGCCGGGAACGGCTGCGGCACCGCGGCCGGCTGCTGGGCGGGGGCCGCCACCGGGGTTATGACCACCGGGGCGGGGGTCTGGACCGGCACGGTCACCGGGGCGGAGGCGGCCGCCGCCGGGCTGAGGGTCGGGGTCGGCCGGGCCGCGTGGCCCGCCGGGGCGGCACACCCGCCCGCCCCGCACGCCCCGCCGGCCGGGAGGAGGGTGCCGTTCGGCCCGTAGCACACGTTCCCGACGCACGGGTAGGTGTTGGCCGTCGGGTCGCACTTCCAGGCGGCGTTGTAGCAGCGCCCGTTCCACACCTTCCGCTGGCCCCGCGGAGCCTCCAGGATGTTCTCCAAGAATAGTTCATAATCGTCGGGGCTGCGCGTCTCCCGGCCGGGGAGCCGGCGGGGAACCTGGGTGCAGTCCATCGGGTGGACCAGCCGCGGCGTCACCAGGATCACCAGCTCGCTCTCCCGCTCCTCGTACCGGATGCTGCTGAACCCGGTGCCGACGAACGGCAGGTCGCCGAGGACGGGAACCTTGTTGGCCGAGGCCTGGACGCTGTTCTGGATCAGCCCGCCGATGGCGAACGTCTGACCGCTCTCCAGCTCCACCGCCACCTGGATCGAGTTCTCGGTGAACCCGGGGGTGGACCCGAACGTGGTCTGGATGCCGAGCCCCTGGTTCACCGTGCGGATGCTCGGCGACACCTCCAGCCACACCTTGCCGTTGCCCATCACGATCGGGACCACGTTCAGCTGGGTGCCGACCTGCTCGAACACCACGCCGGGGCCGTTGATCCCGCTCGCCGGCCCGAGCACCGCCTGCCGGCCGCCGGCCAGGAACTGGGCCGGGCGGCCGCTCTGGGTCACCACCCGCGGCTCGGCCAGGAACTTGGCCAGCCCCTCGGTCCGCAGAGCCTGGAGGGCCGAGAAGAACCCGGCCGGGGCCACCCCCAGCTGGAGGTTGGCGTTCGGGCTGAACGCCACCGTCCCGCTGCCGAACCCGGTCGGCGGGGTGAGCAGGCCGCTCACCAGGCTGCTGAACGTCACGGTCCGGCCGCTGACGGTGAAGTCGAACCCGCGGCTGCGGATCTCGCTCCGGTCCACCGACGCGATCACCACGTCGATCTGGACCTGCTGCACGCCCCCGATCTGGAGCATGTTGATGACGTTCGCCGGGTTGCCGCCGACCTGGCTGATGGCCAGCCGGGCGATCGTGTCGGCGTCCTGCGGGGTCGTCACGTACCCGCTCAGGATCAGCGTGTTCCCCAGCCCCGGGGTGACCTGCACGTTGGCCGTCGGGGCGGTCCGCCGGATGATCGTCTTGAGCAGCTCGAAGTCCGGTTGCACGACCACGTCGTAGGTCTGCCGCGGCCGGTCCTTGAACAGCAGGGTGATCTGCGCCAGCCCCGGCGCCCGGCCGGTGAGGAGCAGCACCTTCGGGTTGTTCGGGTCGGTCCGGACCTGGACGTAGTCCTCCCGGCTGACGAGGATGTCGGCGGGGATGTCCGGGAGCTTGCCGTCGAACCGGACGAACCCGCCGACCGGGATGATCAGCGCGCTCGTCCGCGGGTCGATCTGGACGTCCGGGACGCCGGTGTCCCGGTCCTTGGGCGGCTGCTCGGCCTTCGGGTCAACCTTCTGCTCGGCCTTGTCCTGGAGTGGGGCCGCGGCCGGGAAGGCCGGCAGGCCGGGCGGCTGGGCCTGGACGATCCCGGCGATGCCGGCCGTCAGCACCAGCCCCCACAGGAGCGGCCGTCGGGGGGTAGCGGTCGGGTGCATCCGTTCACCTCTCCTCGCGTAGGGGGCGGGGCGGCCCGCCCCGCGATCCGGTCCGATTCCCCCCCCGCCCGGGCCTGGGCGGGGAGGGGCGTATTCCCCGGGCGGTCCCGGGGTGGCGGCCGTGGTCCGGCCCGCCGGGGCGACCCGCCCCCCGGGCGACCTCATGTCGTCCGGGCCGGCGGGATTGGGTCGTCGTCACTCGGCCGCGGTCGGCCGATCACCATCCGGCTCCCCTCCCCCGGGTTCGGGGGAGGGGAGAAGCCAACAAACCGAAGTCGTCAGTCCACCCGGCGGTCCGCTTCCGGGGCCGGGGTGGGGCGCGCCGGGGGCGCGGTCGGGGCTGGTTCCTGCGGCTCGGCCGCCGCGGACGCCCCGCGGACCTCGCCGACCAGCCGCCACCGGCCCGGAGCCCACTCCTCGTACCGGTAGGTCTTGCTCCCGGTGCCGGTGTGGATCGTCACCTCCCGGGTCGCCCGGGCCGGGGCCGCGGGGGTCGGGGCCGCGGGGGCCGGGGTCGGCCCGGCCTTCCCGGGGATCACGTCCTCGCGCGGGCTCGGCTTCGGCAGCGCGTCGCCGACCAGCCCGGGGGTCACCCACTGGCCCTTGCCGAGGCCGCTGCGGAGCACCTTCCCGGCCACCGCGGTCAGGTCGGTGATCGCGTCGCCCGCCACGTCCTTGGGCAGCTCGCGGACGCCGAAGACCGTGTCGTCGCCGATCAGGTCGGCGGTCAGCTCCGTCCCGCCCTTGATGTCCACCAGGGCGTAGGGCACCCGCACCGTCTCGGCCTTCGGGGCCGGCGGCGGAACTTCTTCCTTGGGCGGGGCGGCCTTCGGGATCACCTCTTCGGTCTTGGCGCCGCCCCCCTCGACGGCCCCGGCGACGGCGGCCGGGTTCTTGTCGTCCTGGAGGAGCGAGATGACCTCGTCGATGTTGTAATTCTTGTCGTTCTCGGTATTCCGCTCGTCCGGGTGCCGCAGCAGCAGGCTCATCTGGCAGCCGCGGCCCTTGGCCAGCTCCAGCACCAAACCCTGCTTGCGGTCGGCGGCGAACGACACCGTGCTCACGCCCTGGCTCTGGTTGTTCGGGTCGATGGTGGTCTGCCCGTTCACGGCCAGCACCAGCATGTCCACCAGGATCGGCATCGCGGTCAGCTTGTTGCTGATCGAGACGAAGGCCAGCACGTCCACCCGGCTGCCGGGCTGGGCCAGGCCGGCGGCGGCCCGGGCGGTGTCCAGCGACAGGGTGAGCAGGTGCTTGCCCCGCGGGATCTGGATCCCGCCCTTCATCAGATCCTTCCGGCTGATCGTCTCGTCCGCCCGGATCGGGCGGATGAGCCGCTTGTCGACCAGCTCCTCCGGGTTCTCGACGATGTCCGCCGGGACCACGTCCTTCGGCAGCTTCTTCGTCTTCAGGTACTTGGGCAGGTCGTCCTTCCCGATCCCCACCCCGACCGGGATGTCGGCCGCGGCGACGACCACGTCCACCGTCTCGACCGCCGGCTTCGCGCTCATCTGGGAGGTCAGGAAGGCGGCCACCAGCCCGCACCCGACCGCCACCACCATCAGGACCAAGTTCTTCTGCTTCATGGGTGCCACCCCTCGGGAGACAATCAGGACCACCGGGCGGCGGGCCGCGCCGGGATCGTCTCACGGAGGGGATGAGACGACCCGGGGCGGTGGGCCGCGGCACTGCCGCGGCCGGCCTCCCGGGGGCGCTGGGCGGCACCCCCGGACCCGGGACCGGCCCCCGCCGCCGAGGCGGGGGCCGGGGCCCGGAGCCCCAACCGTGTTCGTCTGGTCAAACCCCGCCCGCGGCCGGTCGCCCGGGTCGTGCCCGGGGTGGCGGCTGCCTGAACCTTACCGGGTTTACCCGGGGCTCACATCGTGCGGGATTTGCTTCCCCGCCCAGAGGATCGTCCGGGCGGGTGCGGATTCTTCAGTTTTTACAGCCGTAGGGGACGCCCCGATTCTGCCCAGATTAACGCTCGGGCGGGTCGGCCGGGTTCCGCCGGTCAGCCGGCCAGCCCCAGGACGTACCCGAGGTAGAGCAGGAAGCCGACGCACAGGGGGATGCCGTAGGGGAGCTTGACCCACCGGCTCCGCCGCTCCTCGGCCCGCTTCACCGCCGCCCCCGGGTGGCCGCCCGCGATCAGCTGGAGGTCGCCGAAGATCTCGCCCACGGTCCGGGCGTTCGCCCCGAACTTGCCGCGGACGACGATCATGATCAGGCCGAACGCCCCGCCGGTGACGGCGCCGAAGCAGAAGGCCCAGAACACCACCCCGAGGGCGTGCAGCCCCGAGAGATCCTGCGGGCCGGCCGGGCCGGCGGTGCCGAAGAACGCCCCCGCCCAGGCTCCGAACCCCATCTGCATCTTCACGTCGCCTTCCCCGACCCCGCGGATCAGGAGCATGGGGAGGAGCAGGGCGAAGCCGAGGAGCGTCCCGGCCACGGCCATGCCGAGGCCGCCGGTACCGGAGTCGACCGGCACCCCGCAGTCGTGGAGCAGGCCGAGCATCCAGCCGCTCAGCACGAGGGGGAGGGTGACCCAGTTGGGCACCTTCAGCGCCCAGCCGTCGATGAACGCGGCCAGCACCATCCCGAGGCAGATGACGACGAGCGGGCCGAAGTTGGTGCCGTCCGGGAAGGCCGCGGCCCAGGCGACGTGGGCCAGCGCGCCGGCGGCCAGCCACGCCAGGGCGAGGACCGGCATCCGGGCCATCTGGAGTACGAACGCCCGGTCGACCCCCAGCGAGTCGGCCTTGGGGGTCGGCAGGGCGGCCCCGGTCGGGGCGGCGGTCAGCACGTCAGGCATCGAGATCCTCGGTCTTCGGGTCCGGGTGCGGGTCGCGGCCGCCGCACGCGCCGCGGGCCGAGCCGTGCCCGGCCCGGCCCGCGGTGGTCACGCTCGGACGCCGGGCACTCAGCTGCCGGCGGTCGGCTTGATGGCCGAGCCGACGAAGCTGAACGTGCTGTTGGCGTTGCTGCCGAGCGTGGTCACGGCGGCGATGCAGACGACGATGATGAGGGCGAGCATGACGGCGTACTCGACCGCCGTCGGGCCGTCTTCCTTCTTCAGGAACTCGACCACGGTCTTGGTGATGGCGCGCATGATCCGGTCTCCCGTGTGGTGGTGGCTGGCTGAGCGATCCCGAGAACCCGGGCGGCGGCGTCGGTCGCGGGTTCCCCGTCCCGCGGCCGGCGGTCGCGGGGCGGTTACGACCCCGCGGGCTTGGCCGAGTTCAGTAACTGCGGGTTGTTGTACGTCGAGTTCGTCGTGTTCCCGATCCCGCTGACCGAGATGATCACCGCGATGATCAGGGCCAGGACGACCGCGTACTCGACGGCCGTGGGCCCGTCTTCCCTCTTCAGGAAGGCGACCGCGGCCTGAGCGAATCGGCCGAGCATGGCTCCTCTCCGGTAATCGCGGCGGCGTCGGCGCCGCCCGCGGCGTGGCTCCCGTCCGCCCCGCCCCCGCCGCGTCGCGGGATGGGGTGGTCGGGCGGGTGAGTGGCTTCGCCTCACGGCGTTCGACTCACGCCCGAACCGTAGATTGCACCGGGGGGGGAGTCAAATCACCGGCCGGGGGAATTCCGCCGACACTGCCGAAGGATTCGACAATTCCGACTGACGCGAGAGGGGGAAATGTAGCGCCCGCGACGACCCCTGCGGGCGGGCGGCGGGGTCAGGCCGGCCGGGTCACGGCCCGGCTCAGCGCGACGGCCGCAACTAGTAGCCCGCCGGACAGATAGAACGCCCCGTCCAGGCTGCCGGTGGCGTCGGCGATGCCCGCGGCCAGCTGGGGCACGAAGAAGGCGATGCCCCAGCCGAGGAACACGAGCCCGTAGTTCAGGCCCAGGTTCTTGGCCCCGTAGAAGTCGGCCGTCCAGGCCGGCATGAGGGCCAGCGTCCCGCCGTACTGCCAGTACACCACCCCGACCGCCAGGAACAGCAGCCACACGTTCGCCTCGGCGATCACCGCCGGGAGCGCGAACAGGCACGCGGCCGCAGCCAGACCGTTGAGGCCGAAGGCGTTCACCCGCCCGACGCGGTCGGAGTAGGTGCCGGTGCCGACCCGGCCGCTGGCGTTGATCACGCCGCCGTAAGCTGCCAGCAGCCAAGCATTAGCGGCGAAGAAGCTGATCCCGGCCGCGGTCTTGTTCAGAAGCGGGGCCGCGTTGGCGATCACAAGCAAACCGGCCTGCGCGGAGCCGACGAACAGGGCGACGAGGGCGTAGAACTGCCAGGTCCGCAGGACGGCGGTAGCGGGTACGTCCGTGGTCGCGGACTTCGGCGCTCCGGCGGCCGTCGGCGGGGCGGGGGGAGTGTAGCCGGGCGGGGGCATGGTCAGGAACTGGGCCGCGATCACGATGACCGTGGCGAACAGGACGCCGAGCGCGACGAAGCTGCCGGTGAGGCCGTGGTCGGCGATGAGGAGGCGGGCGAGGGGCGCGATGTACACCGCGGCCCCGCCGTAGCCGGCGACGACGAGCCCGACGATGAGCCCGCGGCGGTGTGGCCCGAACCAGCGGACCGCGGCCGGGGTGGCGGCCGCGTAGCCGAGCCCCATCCCGACCCCGCCGAGCACCCCGAACCCGAGGACGAGGCCGAGGTAGCTCTGCATCAGCCCGGTGACGACGCACCCGGCCCCGAGGCAGAGGCCGGCGAGGGTGGCCCCGACGCGCGGGCCGTAGCGGTCCTGGATGCGGCCGCCGGGGATCATGGAGGCGGCGAACAGGAACCCGCAGATGGAAAAGGCGGTGTTGGCGTCGGCGTTGGAGAGGTAGGTCCAGCCGGCGTTGGGGCCGGTCATGGGGTCGCCGGGGCTGGCCCCGGCCGGAGGGAGGAGGCCGGCCTTCCACACGCTCCAGGCGTAGAGGATGCCGAGGCACAGGTTGACCGCCACCCCGGCCCCGGTGACCACCCACGCCCGGCCCGGCACCCGCCCCGCCTGTCCCATGTCGCACCCCGGTGGAGAAGGGCACACCATACCACACCCGGGGGCGCGGCGATACACTTGGCGCACGGCCGCCCGCACCCCGACGACCACCCGCCGCGACCACCCCAACCCCACCCTCCCCATGCGCCTCGTCACCGCCCTCCTGTTCGTGCTCCCCGCGCTCGCCACCCGCGCCGACGACCCCGACCCGGTCTTCGAGCCCGGGGCGAAGCTGACCGTCCTGGCCGCCAAGGACTCGGCCGGGGAGGGGCCGGCCTGGGACCGCGAGCTCGGCGTCCTCACCAGCGGCCACACCGGCCACGTCCACCGGCTCTCCCGCGACGGCAAGTCGTCGGTGTACCGCGAGAAGGCCGGCACCAACGGCCTCCTGTTCGACCGCCAGGGCCGGCTCCTCGCCTGCGAGCCGGTGCTGCGGCGCGTCACCCGCACCGACCGCGACGGCAAGGTGACCGTCCTCACCGACTCGTTCGGCGGGAAGAAGTACAACCAGCCGAACGACCTGACCGTCGACTCGAAGAACCGCGTCTACTTCTCCGACCCGCGCTATGGCCCCCGCGACGACATGCAGCAGCGCGACGCCCAAGGGAACACCATCGAGGGCGTGTACCGCATCGACCCGGACGGCGCCGTGTACCGGGTGATCGGGCGCGAGGTAGAACGCGCCAACGGCGTGCTGGTGTCGGCCGACGACAAGTACCTGTTCGTGGCCGACAACAACAACGGGGTCGGCGGGGCGCGCAAGCTGTGGCGGTTCGACCTGAAGGCCGACGGCACGGTGGACGCCAGGAGTCAGAAGCTGCTCCACGACTGGGGCACCGGCCGCGGCCCGGACGGGGTGAAGCAGGACGCGAAGGGTCGGCTGTACGTGGCCGGCGGGCTGAACCGGCCGAACCCGCCGGCCGAGCCCGCGACGGACGTGAAGGGCGGCATCTACGTGATCGACCCGGCGAGCGGGGCACGGCTCGCCTTCCTCCCGGTGCCGACCGACGAGGTGACGAACTGCGCCTTCGGCGGCGACGACCTGCGGACGCTGTACGTCACCGGCGGGGGGACGCTGTACAGCATCCGCACGACGACCGCGGGCCGGACGGTGTGGCCGTAGGGCGTCGGGTCGTCAGCGCTGCCTCGCCGGCGGTGTGGCACGGTCCAGCCGTACCCGGAGTTCCTCCCGGCACCGCCGGACGTGGTCGAGGAGCTCCGGGTGGTCGTGGTGGCTGCCCGTGCCGAGCCACACGTCGATCGCCGTGAACGCCCGCCGGTCGCCGATCGCGGCCAGGGTTCTGGCGGCGGCGTACGGTACGGTCACGTCGGGGTCGGTGAGGAGGGCGACGACCGGGGCCACGTCCCGGCTGCTCCCGATTCGGGACAGTAGGTTCACCGCGGCTCGGCGGACGCCGACATCCTTGTGGGCGAGGTGGGCGACCGCGCGGTCGACGAACCCGGCCTTGTCGGCGGTGACGTCCGGCAGTGCGAGTATGTTAAGAACCGCGTTCACCATGCCCGGATCCTCCATCGGGTCGTCGAGGACGCGGGCGTAGAGCGGGAACGCGGCGGGTGTGAGCCCGCCCCACGCCCGGAGCCGAACCCGGTAGTCCCTCTCGTCCGACTCGAGTATCTGGCGGACCGCGGCTTCCTCCACCGGGGTGAGGGGGCGCGGCGGGGCGCCGGGCTGGAGTAGGAGGAGCCAGATGGCGAGGCTAACGGCAACCATGAGTGCCTCCTGATCAAGACGATCGCGCGGTGACGAACGGTGCCTTCGGCGAGGACGACCTGCGGACGCGGTACGTCGCCCGTCGGGTCGTCAGCGCCTTGTTGGTGGTGTCGCACGGTCCAGCCGCACCCGGAGCTCCTCCCGGCACCGCCGGACGTGGTCGAGGAGCTCCGGGTGGTCGTGGTGGCTGCCCGTGCCGAGCCACACGTCGATCGCCGTGAGCGCCCGCCGGTCGCCGATCGCGGCCAGCGTCTTGGCGGCGGCGTACGGTACGGTCACGTCGGGGTCGGTGAGGAGGGCGACGACCGGGGCCACGTCCCGGCTGCTCCCGATCCGCGACAATAGGTTCACCGCGGCTCGGCGGACGCCGACATGCTCGTGGGCGAGGTGGGCGACCGCGCGGTCGACGAACCCGGCCTTGTCGGCAGTGACGTCCGGCAGTGCGAGCACGCTAAGAACCTTGGCCCTTGTGCCCGGATGCTCTTTCGGGTCGTCGAGGATGCGGGCGTAGAGCGGGAACGCGGCGGGTGTGAGCCCGCCCCACGCCCGGAGCGGAACCAGGTAGTGCTTCTCGTCCGAGTCGAGTGCCTCGCGGACCTCGGCTTCCTGCGTCGCGTTGAGGGACCGCAGCGGGGCGCCGGGCTGGAGCAGCAGGAGCCAGATGGCCAGACTAACAGCAACCATGAGAACGCCTCACCAAGATGACCGAAATGGGGGGACAGTTGTCCCCCGAGGCTGAACTTCTGCAGCACTTCGGGCAGTGGGGAGCGTGCAGGGCGGACGCACTACGAACCCCTGAAATCACAAGGGTTTGCGGAGTTCCAGGGTTGAGAAACGGTCCGTTTCGTCAGGCTGAGACTTCGGAATCCCTTGTTTTCCAGGCGTTTTCATAGTGCGCCCGCCCTGGGGGAGCGTGTGGGTAGCAGACCTTGACAGAGCCACGCCCGACACCGCCCGGGTCGGGTTGCGAGGCCGAGGCTCCCACGGGTGGCATCCAATCACGGGCCAGTTAGAAGATTCGGCCGCTTTGAGAGAATGTCGGTTGCCTGACCCGGGGTCCATCGCTTGCTTCCGGTGACCAGATCGATCGCACTTGTTCCGCCATTCCGCATCAGGTTTGTCGTCCTGACTGGACCCGTGTAGTGAGTCCCGTCATCTAGGAGAACATGCCCGAGCTCGTGCGCGACGGTGAAGAGAGAATAGTAATTTTTCGCAATGATCACACTGTCGGCGTACTTGCTATCAGACACAGCGTAGGCTGGGAAAGACTCTCCTTTCCACTCGCTCGTTCCGCCCCCGACGATGAAGTTGACGAAGTAGAGTTCTACGTCGTCGGTCGCGGCCGTCCGCGTGCCCGGGACCATCAACGCCTGTTCCTCGGCGGTTTCGCTCGGCCCCGGGGTGGTGAAGCCGTCGAGGCCGTTCGAGAGGTCCACGCCTGCCGGTGGGTCGATAAACTGGATCGCGGGAATGAGTAGAACGCCGACCTGGGCGAATGATTCGTTCGCCTTGTGGACCGCGTGGTTGGCCTCGGCCAGGTTCAGAACCGGGGTTCCCATGACCTTGAGTATCGTCGTGTGGACCTTCACGTTCTTGGTGACGGGCACACCGGCCGTCGCCGCGATGAGTGGTCCGACGGTCGGGGTGTACTCGGCCCGCACCGTCCCGCGCAGTGCGACCCGGTGGGTCCGGTCGCTGATCTTCCAGGTGGTGGCGGCCGTATACCCGTTCTTGGGCAACCCCGCTGCTCCCGGGCCGGATTCGTCCGCGCCCAGGTAGGTGGCGGCGGAATGCTTGTCATCCGCCTCGTTGGAGACGAGCATCTGGGAGTCCGACCAGAACCAGCCCGGCCCCTTCCCGGCCCCACCGTACTTGACCAGATCGACGGGGGTGGGGTTGTCGTTGTACTCCGTGAACCCCACCACGTTGGTGGTTTGGATGGTGGCCTGGATGTGCTGAACCTGGGCGTCCCCCCACCGGGCAGGGTCATACACCCAGACGTTGAATCGGTCCGGGTCGCGGTCGATGAAGTCCAACCCCGCGTCCGGCCCCTTGACTTCCGCGAGTATCCCGTTCGGGGCCAACTCGAAGGCGTCCTGCCACTTGGCCACCTTCAGGCCGGCCGCCCCGACCTCGCTCCCGTTGGCATACGTGATGACGATCCGCGGCCCGGCCGCGGGGCCGTCGATGAACCCTTCCGCGCTGGAGGACACGGCACCATACGAGTCCCACACGCTGGTCCGGCTCTGTGCGAGCCCGATGGCGGGCGTCTCGAACCAGAACCGGGCACTGCCGCCGTATTCCAGGTGACCGCCCTCCGGCGTGGACCAGAAGATGTTCGGTTCGCCGAAGAGGCCATCGGCCGCGGTCCAGGGTTGATCCGTCCCGCGGTTCGTAATCAGGCTCCGAACCTCGTCCGGAACCTCCAGTACGAAGTACCCGATGTCGCCCGGGTACGGCCACGTGGTGGACGGGTACAGGAACTGGGTGTTGGTCACCACGTACTCCCACCGGTACCGGTTCGGGGCGAGCCGGGTCACCGTCATCTCGACCTCAGCCTCGCCGAGGCCGGTCAGCGTGGCCGAGTCCGTGGCCAGGACTTCCGGCAGCAGAACCGGTGCCTGTCCCCCTAACGCTCCGCTCCCCCCGGGGGTGATGGAACCGGGCGACGACGGCGGGTCGTTGAAGGCCGGCGCGAACACGTAGGCCGTGAGCGTGCCGCCGCTCAGCACCCCGACCGCCGCCTGCCCCGCCCAGTTCATCACGCCGAGCCCCTGACACGCGCCGCCCACGATCATCTGGTTCGCCCAGTACCCGTTGGTCCCGTCGAAGAGTCGCAGGTCGGTGTCCGTGCCGGACGCGACGGCCGTAACCAGGTCGTCCGCCCCGTCCCCGCTCACGTCCCCAGCTGACAACCACACCCCACCGGTTTCAGCCTCGTCCCCGACCGTCACCTCGAACAGCAGGCCGGCCGTGGCGACGTCGTAGGCGTGTACGGTCGGGGCCATCCCAGACCCGCTGGCCGTGTACACCTTCGGCCCGCCCTCGGACTGGCCGAGTGCCACCCGCACGCCGCCGGTGAACGACGGGCCGAATGCGAAGAAGTCCTGGACGACCGTCCCGTCGGCCTCGAACACCCGTACCCGCGGGCCGCCGCCGGCGTCCGCCCCGGTGGCGATGCCGATGTCCCCGTCGCCGATGGGGCCGGCGGCCACCCAGACTCCGCCGGTGAACGTCTGCTCGTAGGCGAAGAAGTCGGCCTCGGCCGCTCCGGTGGCCCCGTCGAACACCCGCACCCGTGGGCCGCCGCCCGGCCCGGCCCCGGTGACCACCTCGATCAGACCGTCGGCGTCGAGGTCGGCGACCGCGACCCGGACCCCACCGGTGAAGGTGGACTCGTAGGCCAGGAAGGAGGTGACGGCTTGCCCGTCGGCGTCGTACACCCACACCCGCGGCTCCCCGCCGGCCGCGGCGCCAACGGCCCAGGCCGGCGTACCCGTCGGCAGGATGCGGTCGTCCAGGCATTCCAGCCCCAACGACGGACGGCGTCGGCCCGCCCGGGACGGCGAACGGGCGAGCAGCTTGCCAATGGCTCGGGAAACGGGAGTGAGCATCGTGCTGACAACCTCGACCGGGGAATTCGAGTAGTCGTGTGGGCGACTGAAGAACCGCGAAGGTCAAAAATGCTCATTCAGAGTAGCGGCATGACGAAGGTGGTCAAGAGGGGATCGTTGCAGAAAGGATATAATTAAACAGATCGATAGATTTAAAAATATAGCCGGTCGTTGCTCGGCGAGTCGGCCTCCGCCCGCAGACCCGACGGCTGTCGCGGCCGGCCCGCCCGGCCCGCCGCCCCTGGTCGGACGGGACGGGGCGTGCCCACTCGGGTTCCGAGTGGTTCTGGGTGCAAACCGGGGCCGGCCGCCCCCCGCCCCCAGGCGAGAGCCAGGGGAGACAGGACCGATTGGCTTCCCGCACTCCCCCTTGGAGTGGAGCCGAACGTGTCCAGTCCGCGCCCGCCGCCCAATCCGCCACGTTCGGTTCAACCCCTCCGGTCGCGTCGGCCGATACCGATTGCGCCGATTCGTCCACCCGCCGGGGTACCCCCGTCGGGCGGCGTCAGGGAGGACATTACGGATGCCGACCGCGCGGTTCACCATGCGGGTGCTGGCCGCCCTCACCCTCTGGTCCGGGTTCGGGGTGGTCGCCTTCGCCCAGCCCCCGACCGTCGAAAAGGTGCTCGAAATCAAGCCCCGCCAGCCCGGGGTGAGCGTCACCACGCCCGCCCCCGACCAGGCCGCCCGCTACCGGGTCGACCCGATCCCGAACCCCAAGACCCCCGGGTCGAACATGGGGTACGTGGTCCGCGACGCCGACGGCCGCCCCGTCCGCCAGCTGGTGAGCTACGACGGCAAGGGGTACAACATCGTCGCCTTCTACCTCAACGGGCAGGAGGCGTACCGCGAGGTGTACCCGCCCAGCCCCACCGAGCCCTACCAGTTCCGCTGGCTCGGCGCGAACGGCGGCAAGTGGGGCGTGGACCGCGACCGCGACGGCCGCATCGACGAGTGGCTGGTCATCTCCCCCGAGGAGGTGAGCCAGGAGCTCCTCGCCGCCGTCCTGGCCCGCGACGCGAAGCGCCTCGAAGCCCTCCTCCCTACCGAGGACTCGCTGAAGGGGATGGGCCTCGCCCCCGCCGAGGTCGCCCGCATCAAGGACAAGACCGCCGGCGCCCAGAAGCGGCTGGTCGAGGCCGCCGAGGCGCTGAAGCTGTCGCCGGAGGCGCGCTGGGTCCACCTCGAACTCGGCGTCCCCCACACCACCCCGCAGGACGCCTTCAACGGCAAGGATGACCTTGTCGTCCACCGCAACGGCACCGTCCTGATCGAGGACAAGGGGAAGACGCACTTCCTCCAGACCGGCGAACTGATCCAAATCGGTCGCACCTGGAAGGCCGTGGACGGCCCGTCGGCCGGCCCCGGCGTGGTCACCGCCGACGGCGGCCCCTCGACCGGCGGGCCGGTGGTGATCCCCGAGATCCAGGGGCTCGTCACCCAGCTGGACGCCCTCGACAAGGGCGCCCCGAACCCGCCGAGCCAGCCGGCGCTGAGCGAGTACTACGCCCGCCGCGCCGGGGTGCTGGAGCAGATCGTCCAGAAGCTCCCGGCCGACAAGCAGGCCGACTGGACCCGGCTGCTCGTGGACAGCCTCGCCGCGGCCACCGAGGGCGGCACGGCGGACAGCCCCTCGCACAAGCGGTTCCAGCAGTGGAACCACCAGCTGTCGAAGCTGCCGCCGCCGAACCCACTCGGCTCGTACTCGGCGTTCCGGCTGCTCGTGGCCGAGAACGGCATGGCCCTGTCCGGCGCCAAGACCGGCGCGGAACTCCAGAAGGTGCAGGACAACTGGCGGTCCGGGCTGGAGGCGTTCGTGAAGGCGTACCCGACCTCGGACGACGCGGGCGAGGCGGTCCTCCGGCTCGGCATGGCCAACGAGTTCCTCGGCAAGGACGGTGAGGCCAAGGCCAAGGAGTGGTACACCACCCTGACCACGACCTACAAGAACCACCCGCACGCCGCCAAGGCGGCCGGGGCGGTCCGCCGGCTGGAGAGCGAGGGGAAGGCTCTGGAGCTGGCCGGCACCACCCTGACCGGCCAGTCCTTCTCGGCCGGGTCGCTGACGAACAAGGCGGTGGCGGTGTACTACTGGGCGAGCTGGAGCAGCACGCTCGCCGACGACGCCCGCAAGCTCCGCGACCTGGAGAAGACGTTCGGTGCGAAGGGGCTGGCGCTGGTGACGGTGTGCCTGGACGACGACGCCAAGACGGCGACCCAGGCGGCGCAGAACGCCCAGCTGCCGGGCACTCACCTGCACGCGGCCGGTGGCCTCGACCGCAGCCCCCTGGCGGCCGGGTACGGGATCATGGTCGTCCCGCACATCATCCTCGCCGGCAAGGACGGCAAGGTGACCAACCGGAACGCCCAGATCACGACGCTGGAGGACGAGCTGAAGCGTCTCCTGCCGTGACCGACGAACCCGACTGACGCAGCGCCCCCGGGTTACGACCCGGGGGCGCTGTCGTTTGGAACCTGTGGCGAGAAGCGATAACCGTTATCACCTCCGCATTGCCCGGGACGGCTTCTCGGGCGCAGCTCTACGCCCGCGGCCACTTGGTATGGCTCCCTGAGCCCCAACCTCTTCCCCCGCGAGGGGGAAAGAGGCTCGGCGCGCGCCGGCCACACCGGCCGGCCGCCGTATACCAACCCCCTCCCGCGTCACCCGGAGCATTGCCATGTCGTCGACCTGCCGATGGGGAATTCTCGGCACCGCCAACATCGCCCGCAAGAACTGGAAGGGCATCCGCCTGTCCGGGAACGGGACCGTCGCCGCCGTCGCCAGCCGGACGCCGGACCGCGCGAAGGCGTTCATCGCCGAGTGTCAGGCCGAGGTGTCGTTCCCGGAGGCTCCCGCCGCCGTCGGGTACGACGAGCTCCTCGCCCGCAAGGACGTGGACGCGGTCTACGTCCCCCTACCCACCGGCGTCCGCAAGGAGTGGGTGCTGAAGGCCGCCGCCGCCGGGAAGCACGTCCTCTGCGAAAAGCCGTGCGGGGTGGACGCCGGCGAGGTCCGCGCGATGGTGGACGCCTGCCGGGCGGCCGGGGTGCAGTTCATGGACGGCGTCATGTTCATGCACAGCGCCCGCCTGCCGCTGCTGCGGAAGGTTATCGATGACGGCACGTCCGTCGGCGCGCTGCGGCGGATCGCCAGCCAGTTCAGCTTCGCAGCCGGGGCCGACTTCCTGTCCGGCAACATCCGCGTCAGCGGTGCACTGGAGCCGCTCGGCTGCCTCGGCGACCTGGGCTGGTACAACATCCGCTTCGCGCTGTGGGTGATGAAGTTCGTCATGCCCGAGCGCGTCAGCGGCCGGGTGCTGAACGAGTACGGCACCGACGGCCAGCCCGTCCCGCTGGAGTTCTCCGGCGAGCTGTTCTTCCCCGGCGGCGTCACCGGCTCCTTCTACTGCTCGTTCCGCACCGAGCTCCAGCAGTGGGCGCACGTGAGCGGCGACAAGGGGTCCGTCGCGGTCGAGGACTTCGTCCTCCCGTACCTCGGGGCGGAGGCGGCGTTCGTGGCGCAGAAGCCGGTGTTCCGGGTGAAGGGGTGTTCGTTCCAGATGGAGAGCCACCCGACCCGGTACGCGGCGGCGGAGGCCAGCGACGGCCGGGAGGACGCCCAGGAGACGAACCTGGCCCGCACCTTCGCCGGACTGGTACTCGGCGGCAAGCCCGACCCCACCTGGGCCGACATCGCCCTCAAGACCCAGCTGGTGATGGACGCCTGCCGGCGGTCGGCCCGGGACGGCGGTCGGCTCGTCGAAGTCGGGAGCTGATGCCGGGCCGGCGCGGAGGTGATAACGGTTGTCACGCTGGAGCCGGGCTACCGGCCCAGCGCATGTTCTGGTTGCGAGTGTCTGGTTCCCCTAATGGGGGCTGCTGGACTTGAACCAGTGACGCCCGTTGGCTGCGAACCTGCGCGACCCGGTATCGGTGGGCCGGTCGCGCCCGGGTGCGGTACAATGGGGCGGAGCTACCCCGCACCCGGGCCGCCCATGTCGCTGATTGGCATTGATCTTGGTACTACCTTTTGCGCCGTCGCGTCCCTGGACGACCGCGGCCGGCCCGTCTCGGTGCCCAACCGGGACGGCGACATCCTCACCCCGTCGGCCGTGTACCTCGGCCCGGACGGGCAGGCCGTCGTCGGCCAGCCGGCCCTCGACCTCGCGCTCGAACACCCCGACCGGGTCGCCACCCTCATCAAACGCCGCATGGGCTACCCCGACCTCGGCCGGCCGGTGGCGGGGCGGCTCTTTCGGCCCGAGACGCTGTCGGCCGTCATCCTCCGCAAGCTCGCCGCCGACGCCGCCCTCCAACTCGGCCCCGTCACCGGCTGCGTCATCACCGTGCCCGCGTACTTCGACGACACGCGCCGCAAGGCCACGATGGACGCCGGCCGGATCGCCGGGCTGGACGTGCTCGACATCCTCGACGAGCCCTCCGCCGCGGCCCTGGCCTACTCCCTGCAAGCCGCCCCGGACGCGGCCCCGCCGGCCCCGCAGACCGTCCTCGTCTACGACCTCGGCGGCGGGACGTTCGACGTGACGCTGGTGAAGCTCGGCCGGAAGCGGTTCCAGGTGCTGGCCATCGAGGGGGACGTGCGGCTCGGCGGGAAGGACTGGGACGACAAGCTCGTGGACTGGGCCGCCGACCGGTTCCAGCGCGAGGCCGGCGCCGACCCGCGGCCCGACCCGCTGTCGCTGGTCGCCCTCCAGGCCGCCGCCGAGCGCGCCAAGCGGACGCTCAGCAAGGTCGAGCAGACGACGCTGACCGTGTCGCACGCCGGGCGCCGCGTCCCGGTGTCGCTCACGCGGGCCGAGTTCGAGTCGGTCACGAAGGATCTCCTCGTCCGCACCCGGCTGACGACCCAGGGGGTGCTGCGGCAGGCCGGGCTGACGTGGGACAAGGTGGACCGCGTGCTGATGGTCGGCGGCAGCACGCACATGCCGGCGGTGGGGCGGATGCTGACCGACCTGACCGGGCGGGAGCCGGACCACTCGCTGGCGGTGAGCGAGGTGGTGGCCCGCGGGGCGGCGATCCACGCCGGCGTCGCCCGCCGCCGCGAGGAGGGCATCCGCGCCGGCGACACCCCGGTCCACGAGCTGCTCGCGGACGTGATCGAGATCAGCGTGAACGCCCACAGCCTGGGGGTGGAGACCAAGCAGGCGGACGGCACGCGGCGGAACAACGTCTTGATCGCCAAGAACACCCAGCTGCCGGCCGCGGTGACGCGGGAGTACTACACGGCGGCGGACAACCAGACCCGGGTGCGGGTGCGCATCCTCCAGGGGGAGTCGCCGCAGGCGGCGGCGTGCATCCCGGTCGGCGAGTGCTGGATCGACGGGCTGCCGGCGGACCTGCCGAAGGGGTCGCCGGTGGAGGTGCGGTGCGGGGTGGCGGCCAACGGCCGGATCGAGGTGACGGCCCGCGACCGGACGAGCGGGCGCACGGCGTCGGCCACCATCCACCGCCCCGGCGGCCTGACCGAGGCCCAGCTCGCCGCCGAGGCCGCGTGGGTCCGGGGGCTGAAGATCCAGTGACCGTCCGTTCGGCGAGGTGAGAGGTCCGGATGCGCTGGCTGACCGGGCACCGGCGAGACGTGCGCGCGGTCGCCTACACCCCGGACGGCCGGGTCGTCTCCGGCGGCGGCGACGGCACGGTCCGGGTGTGGGATCCGGTGACGGGCGGGTGTACCACCGACATCAAGACGAAGGCTCCGGTCTATGCCGTGGCCGCCTCCCCCGACGGGAAGACGGTCGCTTACGCGGGCCGGTACGCCGATCGGGCCGCCGGGGAGAACCGTATCCACTTCTGGGATCTCGACGCGGACCGGACCGCCGGGGAACACGTCTGGCGGATGGAGACTGGCCCGGACGGGGAGCCGGAGTCCTGCTCCATCTGGTCACTCGCTTACTCGGCCGACGGAGTCTACCTGGCGGCCGCCTGCCGGCGAATCGGCGGGGGGAACATTCCGGACGGCGGGGGTGGGTGCTGGGTGCCACTGCGCACCCGGTCTGAGGGCGGGCGGCTGCCCGGTGACGATGCCTATGCCGTGGCGTTCGCCCCGCGCGGGCACGGGTTGGCGGTCATCCGGGAGTCCGCCGCCCACTTCCTGACCAGCCCGCACGCGGCCGAAGGGGTGGCGTACCCGTACTCGGTGGCGTGGTCGTCGGCCGTGGCATTCGTCCCGGGCGCCGACCTGGCCGCGGTCGCGTCGGGCAGTTTTCTGTACTTCGTCAACCCGGAGCGGGTCGAGAAGCCGGCGCGGGTGAAGGCCGGGGGCCGCCTCGCCGCCCTGGCCGTCTCGCCGGACGGGCGGGTCGTGCTGGCCGGGATTCGGTCGGGGGTGATCGAGGTGTATGAAACCGCCACCCGCCGCCGGACCACCACCTACGACTTCGGTGTGGGCGGGCTACAGGGGTTGGCATTCGCCCCCGGCGGGCTGACGTTCGCGGCCGCCGGAGATAAGGGGTTGGTGGAGTGTGACGTGGACGGGTGAGCTCCGGGCAAGCGGCTCATCCCGCCGCGTCGGAGGGGTTGGCGGACCAACTGCCTACCGCCGCCGGAACAGGCCGCCGCCGAAGACCGGGCCGCCGAACCCGCCACCGCTGTAGCCGCCCACGACGACCGTGCCGCCGACGGACCGGCGGGCGGGAGCCTGGTCATACGGGCTCGGGCTGTACGAGCCGCGGTAGTCGTACCGGCGGCCGTCCGGGCCGAAGGTGCCGCGGTAGGGGTTAATCGCCTCCGACCCGACCCCGAACCCGTAAGGCACCTCGCGGCCGAACCCGTAGTAGGTCGTCGTCCCCGAGTACGCCCCGCCGCCGCCGGGGAAGAACCCGGCCGGGACCACCCCCGAATCCGGCTCCGGGCTCCAGGCCGCCAGTGCCGCTGCCACCACGATGCTCGTCATCGCCGGACCTCCTCCGTGACGGGCCGGCGACCCCGGCCCACACCGAAGGCTACCCCGGCGCGGGAGCGGTCTGATTCCCGGTCAGGGGGATGGCGGGGGATTCGGGCGGTCGGAGGTGAGGCGGGCAGCGATTGTGTCGACCGCGCCGCGGACCCGCTCCCGCAATTCGGCCGGCACCGGCCCTGCCGCGGCCAGTGCCGCCACCCCTTCGAGCAGCTGAACGGCCGCCGCCCAGAGGTCGGTGAGCGGTGGACCGGGGGGGGCGGGCAGGGGGCAGGAGGCAGCCGTCCGGGCCGGCTCGCTCGGGGTCGGTAGCGGGCTTGCCAGCGGTGGTCGCTCGTCTCCGGTTTCCGGTTCCCGATCCCCTGTCTCCTCCGCCCCCGTCAGCTTCCGGAGGGCGTCGAGGAAGTTCGTCTGTTGGGCGGCGGCGAAGGGGAGTTCATCAACGTCCCCCTCGAACAGGCCGTCGAACAGGCTCTGCTTGGCTTCGAGCGTGCGGAGGACGCGCTCCTCGATCGTCCCGCGGGTGACGAAGTTCACCACCCGCACCGGCCGGCGCTGGCCCATGCGGTGGACGCGGGCGATGCGCTGCTCCAGCACCGCCGGGTTCCACGGCAGCTCCAGGTTCACCACCGTGTCCGCGACCTGGAGGTTCAGCCCCGTCCCGCCGGCGTCGGTGCTGAGGAACACCGCGCACGCCGGGTCGGTCTGGAACTTCTCCAGCGCTGCCTTGCGGTCCTTCCCGGACAGCCCGCCGTGGAGGACCGCGTAGCCGACGCCGAGCCGGTCCAGTACCTTCGCCGCCTCGAACGCCATCGTCTCCCACTGCGAGAACACGACGACCTTGTGCGCCGGCCCGGTATCGCCCGGCCCGGGCGCGGGGGGTGGCTCGCCCTCCCCTTGTGGCAGGGGGGAAACGTCAGCGCCGATCAGCTCGGGCAGCAGTTCCGCGAACTCGTCTAGCTTCGGCGAGACGTGGGTGGCGCGGTCGTGGAGGAAGGTGCTGTCGCAGAGGGTGCGGAGGTTGACGACGCAGGCCAGGATGCGCTTGCGGTCGAGGTCGGTGAGGTAGGGCTTCTGGAGCAACCGGGCCAGCGCCGACCGCTGCTCCTCGTAGGGGCCACGCTGCTCGGGGGCGAGTTCGACGAAGACGGTGTTGTCGGTCCGCTCCGGGAGCTGCGTCAGCACCTCGGCCCGGGTGCGGCGGAGGAAGATCGGCGCCAGCTTCTCGCGGATGGCGTCGAGGTTGCGGTAGCCGACGAGGTTCCCCCCGGCGTCCACGACGCGGTGCGCGTGGAGGAACTCGAACGCCGGGCCGAACCGCCGCTCGTCCACGAACTGCACGATGCTGTAGAGTTCTTCGAGTTTGTTCTCCAGCGGGGTGCCGGTGAGGACGATGGCGTACCGGCTCACCAGCTTCTTCACCTCCCGGCTCGTCTTCGACTCCCAGTTCTTGATCCGCTGCGCCTCGTCGAGTACGACCACGTCCGGCTTCCAGGCGTTGATCGCCTCCCGGTCGCGGACCACCTGCTCGTAGTTCACCAGCCGGTAGAAGGTGGGCTGCGCGTACTGGTCCTTGCGGGCGTCCGGCAGCCCCTCGATCACCTGGACGGGGCGGGTCGTGAAGCGGCGGGTCTCCGTCTCCCACTGGTACTTCACCGACGCCGGGGCGACGACCAGCACGCGGCGGATGCCGCGCTCGCGGGCGAGGAGTTCGACGGCCGCGAGCGTCTGCACGGTCTTGCCGAGGCCCATGTCGTCGCCGAGGATGCTCCGCCCCCGGCAGGCCAGGAACAGCGCCCCGCGCACCTGGTAGTCGTAGAGCGACACGGGCAGGAGCTTCAGGTCGAGGGTGCCGGCTTCGAGCTGCTTGAGCCACTCCTGCTCGCGGGCGAGGAGGTCGGCCCGCTCGATCTCGCGGTCCACGAAGTCGAGGGCGTCCGACAGGACCGTCACCTCCTCGGGGACGGCTTCCACGTCGCGGATCAGGTCGGGGTACTTGCCCCGGCCGGACCACAGCCCCTTGTCGTCGAAGTAGGTCTGGGCGAGCCGGCCGAGCCGGTCCGAGTGGCGGGGCGGGAGGTGGAGGCCGAGCCTCAGCTGTTCGCCGTAGTGGAGGTAGACCTCGGGCCGCTGGACGGCGGCCTTCTTCTTCTGGAGGTGGGGGGGGAGGTCGTCGCGGAGGTCGTCGAGGACGGCCTCGATGTGCTTGCAGGTGCCGAGGGTGTTGGCCTTGAAGTCGGGGCAGGTGCAGGTGTTGTCGCCGACCTCGAAGCCGCGGACGTGGACCTCGTACCGCCCGCCGGACTCCGGGTTGGTGACGCGGTAGTCGGAGAACACCCGGTTCTTGCCGAGGTTCTCGATGGCGAACTTGGTGGTCCTGGCACGCTGCCGGCGGAGGTCGATCTGTTCCTCGCGGAGCATTCGGGTTCCCTGGTCGCGGCGGCGGGCGGTGCGCCCATGATACCGCCGCCGGTCCCGGCGCGGAGGTCAGCCGGCCGCGGGGGCGGGCTGGGCGAACAGTTCGGGTTCGTAAATGAACGCCGCCCCTTCTTCGAGCGGGATGTCCCCGCCCAGCCAGCCGTACTGAATGGTCGGCCCTGGTCCGGGGTAGTGCTTGTACTCCCACGCCAGAGCCCGCCCGACGTCCGTGCCCGGGCCGACGAGCGTGACGTCGAGCGGGTCGATCCGCTCCAGCCAGTGCTGCCATTTATACTTGCTGCCGGCGTCGATCTCCGCGAGCGCGGCCCGGACCTTGGCGTAGGCCGGACGGGGTCGGCACCCTCGACCTCTGGTGCAACCAGATAGAGCCGGGCCTTTGCGTAGCGAGGGAGTTTCGCCCAACAGGCGCCGACGAGTATGAGCCCCCCGTCCAGGACTGCCCGGATGAGCTTGCCACCCCCGTCGAACTGGCGTTCGCTCACCACCGGGACTTGATCCATGGGAGTACCCGTGATTCGGGTCGTTGATCGCGTCCCACAACGCTCTCGCCTGGCCCTCGGTCCAGGTCATGTAATGAGCTTCCTCGGCCCAATCCTGGACGACGCTCCAGTTGTCGTTGAACCGCGGGTCTTTGATCGCACCGCTCAAGCCGGCCGCAAGGCCGGCGCTTTTGACCAACTGGTCAAGGTCGTGGGTGTAGCACTGCTCCACGACCTTGCGGGGCGGAGGGAACTCCTCGGCGCGGGTCCGCTTGGCGATGCAAGCTTTGAGCGCGCACTCGACGACGTAGCCAGCCAGGTAGTACGCCCCGTCCCAGCACCCGGCCGTCAGGAGCGCTGCGACCTCGACCTTGCGGATGTCGGTCAGGCGCTGAAACTCGGCCCGGGTCGGAGGCATGGGCGGTCCTCGGGACGGATGAATTGTACCAGCCCGGCCCCCCTCAGTACCGCACCACCCCGCCGTGGAACCGCTGGTTCAGCGCCCGCTGCATCGCCGGCGACACGCCGACCCCGGGGATCACCAGCCGGCGCACGCCCTTCAGATGGGGGGTGTCCCGAAACGACTTCAGGCCGGAGTCGCTGACCGGGTTGTTTGCCAGGTCGAGCGCGGTCAGGCTGTTCAGGTGGGGGGAGTGGGCCAGGACCGGCAGGGCGGCGTCGGTCACCGCACACCCCCTCAGCGTTAGCGTCCGCAGCCCGGCCAGGACCGGCGCCTCGGCCAGCACCCGGGCGCCGGCCTCCCCCAACTCGTTGTGGCTCAGGTCGAGACCCCGCAGGCGGACCGCACCGTCCGGGGGGCGCCCGAGGATCACCTTCAGCGCGGCCGCGCCGAGCCCGTTGCGGGTGAGGTCGAGGGCCGGGACGCGGAGCAGGTCGGCCACCCGCGTGGCGGTGTGGAGCCGTGCCCCCCCCAGCCCGCACTCGGACAGCCCGAGCCACGCCAGGCCCGTCAGCCGGTCCGACCCGGCCAGCACCTCGGCCCCGACCGGGCCGACCGGGTTGTGCTTCAGGTCCAGCCGGCGGAGCGCCCCCAGGTGCGGGGACGCCGCCAGCGCCCGCGCCCCGGACTCGCCCACCTCGTTCTCCACCAGGGCGAGCGACTCCAGGTTCGACAGGACCGGTGAGGCGGCCAGCGCGGCCGCGGCGTCGTCGGTCAGTCGGTTCTTCCACAGGTCGAGGGAGCGGAGGCCGGACAGGTGCGGGCAGCGGGCCACTGCCAGAGCCAGCGGGTCGCGGAGGTGACCGGCCTGGACCGTCAGCCCGACCAGGCGGCTCAGGTACACCGACCGCATGACCGGCCCGAGGTGACTTGCGACGTCGAGGAGGTGCAGGTGGCGGACCGGGCCGGCGGCGAACAGTTCGTGGGCGTGGCGGAGGAACGACACGGCCGAGACGCGCACCTCGTCCACGAACCCGCGGCGGAACTCCTGGGCCGTGCAGAACCCCTGGAGCGGGGTCTTCCAATCGGCCCCGTGGGCGTTCATCAGGACGAGTTCGGCGGCGACCAGTTCGGGCCGGGTCGGGTCGTCCTCAGAGAGGTGGGCCAGCGCGACCTGCACGCGGATGAACGCCGCCCGGGCCAGCGCCGGGCCGCCCTGCTCGTCCAGCCAGTCGGCGAAGACCAGCCGGGGGCCGTCGTCGTCCGGGTAGGCCCGGATGCGCTGGAGGAACGGCTCGGCATCGGTCAGCATGACACCCCCGGGGTAAGCCTAGTACGCGACCGGCCGGCGGGCGTATACCAACACCCTACTGACCCTTGAGGCCGTCCCATGCGCCCGAACCCCGTCAAGCGGCTCCTCCGGTCCGGCCGGCCGGCCGTCGGCACCTGGCTGTCGCTCGGCAACCCGACCGCCGCCCGCTTCCTGGCCCGGGCCGGCTGGGACTGGCTGACCGTGGACACCGAACACAACGCCATCGGCATCGAGGCCGCCGCCGCCTGCTTCGCCGCCGTGGCCGACGCCGGCGGGGTGTGCCTCGCCCGGGTGCCGAGCAACCGCCACGACCACATCAAGCGCGTCCTCGACACCGGCGCCCACGGGGTCGTGGTGCCGATGGTGAACACCCGCCGCGAGGCCGAGGAGGCGGTGGCCGCCTGCCTCTACCCGCCGAAGGGGAACCGCAGCGTCGGCGGCGCGACCCACGCCCTGAACTTCGCCGCGACTCCCGGCGACTACTACGCGAAGGCCGACGACGAGATCCTCGTCGTCCTCCAGTGCGAACACATCGACGCCGTCCGGAACTTCGCCGACGTGTACTCCGTGCCCGGCGTGGACGCCGTGTTCGTCGGCCCCAACGACCTGGCCGCGAGCATGCGCTCGGCCGACGGCAAGCCGCCCGCGCCGGACGTGTTCAAGCAGGCTCTGGCCGACATCCTGGCCGGGAGCAAGGCTCTGGGGGTCCCAGCTGGCATCCACACGTTCTCCGTGGAGGAGGCGAAGATGCGGATCGAGGAGGGGTGGCAGTTCGTGGCCGTGGGGAGCGAGCTGAAGCTGATGCTCGACGGGGCCAAGAAGGTGGTCGACGGGCTCGGGCTCGGGAAGACTGCCGGGGATCTGGCGAAGTATTGAGCGGTGGGGAGGTTAGGTAGTCTGATCCGACGAGCAGTGCGGCATTGGCCAGCTGGTTGTTCAGGGCTTTCGGCCCTGGGGTCGGAGCCCGGTAGGGCGGGAAGTGTGTAGCCTGGGGTGCAACCCCGGGCGAGCGTAGGCGGTGTCACGAGGAGCGGGGCGGATCGGCCTCTGTCGGAGGCTCGCCTGGGGTTGCACCCCGGGCTACACACTTCCCGCCCTACCGGGCTCCGACCCCAGAGCCGGCCGGGAAACGCGCGGGGCCGGGCCACTCGCGTGACCCGGCCCCGGAGGGTCGAGGGGGTGCTTCCTGCCCCCGCGGCCCTCGTCAGTCTTGGGGCCAGCCGAGGGCGGCCCCGAGGGTGAGGACGGCGGTGAAGATCGACTCGCCGGCGGACGACAGGGCGGCGACGAGGCGGACGGCGTCGAGGTACACTTCAGCTGCGGCGACGGCGGTGATCATCGGAACCTCCTACACCCCGAGGGGGACGGCCGTCTCGCGCAGGAATTCGAGCGGCCGGGGGTCGCCGGCGTAGGTGGCGTCGGCGGGGTGAAACAGGGCCTGCTTGAGCTTCGCCCGCTGCTCCAGCACGGCCAGCTTCTCCGGGCTGCCGGGGGCGGCGGTGGTGGGGGCGTCCGGGAGGGGGGCGTTCCCGGTGAAGTTCCCGACCCCGCGGCGGGCGTACTTGCTGGTGGACGGGTACAGTTCCTTCACGCCCGGGGTGTAGTAGCAGCTCCAGCACAGGCCCCGGGGCCGGTTCACCTTGCACTTCGAGCAGTGGCGGCAGGCGGCGTTCATGGGCGGGCTCCGGCGCGGGACGGGGGGTCCGGGTTCTGAGTTTTGTGCTTGGTATTCGCGTGTTCAGTGGTTACGCTGCAACAACGTCGGCGGCGAACGGCTCCACCTCGGGGGCGACGCGGTCGATGGGGAGGCGGTCGGCCAGGGCGAGTTCGACCTCGGCGAGGAGGTCGCGGCGCATCTGGCCGCGGGGCGTGTCGTCGAACCAGTTGAGGAACCACCGGCAGGCGGCGGGCTCGCCGAGGCGCTGGTCGGCCTCGAAGCAGGCCCGGGCGAAGAACTCCTCGACCTGCCCGACGGAGTCGAGACACTCGCCCTGCCAGCCGCAGAACCCGAGGGCACAGGCGGCCTCGACCGGCCAGTCCTGCACGCACATGAGCGGGGGCGGGGTGGTGGTGCTCCCCTGGGTGAGGCGGGGGTCGTCGGCCCGGAGGGCGTCCCGGAGCGCCTCGAGCCCGGTTGTGGAGAGGACCGGCACAAACCCCTCCCGCCACACCAGACGCCAGCTGTCCATGGTCGTTCCTCCGCCCGAATGGCCCGCGTCGTGTTTCCCGACCGCCCTCGAAACTCCTCAGTAGCGGCCGACACACTTCTTATACGCGTGTACACTACACATGTCAACCGGGAATGCGTCGGTTTTTTTGGTTTGCACCCGGAATCCGCCCGAACCGGCAGGACAAGGTTGTTTTTACGCCCATTAACAGACGCCTAAAGCGAAAATAACTGGACATTTCTAGACATGCTGTGCGACTTGCCCCAGGTTGCCTGTACACTGCCCCTTGCTGGGGCAGGCCGGAGAGGTTTGGGGCAGGGGTGAGAGAAGACTGGGTCGGTGTCCGCAGAGGGGGATGTACACCGTGCGGACCTGCGATCTGGCGACTGGAGCCGTCTGCCACCCAGATGGGCGGTGGTATCTCACGACCCACGGAACCCGGGTCGATCCCCAGTTCGCCACGGAAGTAGAGGCGGCCGTCTACAGCCGCGGGGTGGTGGCAGTGCGGCCTGACCTGGAGTGCTGGGTGATCGACCCGGCTGGTCGCACTCTCTATCGCGTTCCGCCGGTCTGGTTAGGAATCGGAAAGCGAAGCGGCCCCGGTCACTGACCGGGGCCGCTTCGCTTTCCTGTGAACTTAGTGCGACCTATTGGGTAGTACCCGCAGCTTGAAATGGTCGTGGATGACTATTCCCCTTCGGCGTAGGCGCTGAGGTCGACCCGAACGTCGGCAATCGCTTTGAGCTGATCGTACCACTTCATACTCACTTCGCGGCCTGCGAGATCTGGGGCAGCGCCGGTAAAGAAGAACAGGCCGAGACGGATTCCGCCCCCTCCGTCTAGACCGACGCCAAACGCGCCAGCGGTTTTGAGGATATGCCGGACACCCTTTACCTTGCAACCGACGAGTCGGCCCGACTCGCTTCCGAGGTAAACGGTCACGACGCCATCAAGCCGCTTTGCGTGGCATCGCTCGTTGGTCAGGAAGTAGGTGAGGTAATCCCCGGACGGGAAGTAATGTGGGACCGACCGGAACTCACCCGGCGGGTTTTCTCGTAGGTATTCTTTCAGAGTCGCTGCCATACTCGCTCCGCGAAATCTTCTTGCCAATTATCGGGGTGCCCCGGCTCGTCGGCCGATACCTCCCGCCACTCCCAATCGAACACCAAAAACCCCATCGGCGCCGCGCGGACAAACGCGAGAAATACCTGCCCGAATGTTGGGGGCAGTCCCTGTCCATAAGGGTCTTCGTCCTCAGCCTTGTCGGGGTCGTGTGTCGGCTGGACTGAGTAGCAAAAGCTCTGGGCTTGCTCCGGTCGCCGAAGCCCCTCAAAGATCACATCCGGGTCGCACACAGCCTCATCGATAAAGCGAGAATCCTCGTATTTCCATTCTGGTCCCTCGCTCTTGACGAGGTTCAGCTCATTTCGGTCGATGAAGAACGGAGCTCGCCTTCCGTCCGGAAGAAGCCCCTCCCCTACAGGGATTTGGTTGGCCGGAACGAGCATAGGGCGACTGCGCGCGGGGTGGCATCAACCGTGCCAGTCAAGGAAAGTTAGCGGAAAATCCGGAGGAAAGCCACGGAAATTGACTTGCGCATCGGAGTTAATCGCATACTCGCGCCGGCCAATCAGTTCCGTTCGTTTTGCCCGCTTTACCGTCTTGCCTCTTTTCCAGTTCCACTTGCCTATCTGAATCAGTGTACAGTGGCTCTGGAGCGTAGCCTTATACTCTGGATTTCAGGCGGAGAGAGGAATTTGAACACGGCGAGGATTGGGCACAACCGATGCTATGTCGTGTAGGTGACAGAGCGCCCAGCCCCCACTGCCAGTGCAAAGCCCATGAGCCAGCGTACGGAAGGCGGCTATCAGGAGTCGGACTGGAAGCCGATGGAAGACGAACTGCTCGACCGTGTGAAACAGGTTGCTCAGCGGATCGTCGAGCGGGTCAAGAAAGTGACGGAGGACACCACGCCGGGCCGCAAACTCGGGCCGGACGACCCAACTGACGAAGTGCCCGTGCTTTAGCAGCAGCCCGAAAGCCGAGCGGCCCCGGTCTGTGACTGGGGCCGCTCGGCTTTCCCAGACGGGGCCACGCCATCACCATAGAGGATGGTTGAGCTGCGCCGCCCCCATCTGACCGCCGTCGCCCCACCGGCCCGCCCGCTTCTCCCCTCGTTTGTCGGCGCTCGCCTTCCCCGCGCCGCTGGTGTATCCTCTTCCCCACACGCCGACCCCCTTCCCGCCGGACCCCCCCATGCGCCGGTTTCTCCCCGCCGTCGTCGCGCTCCTCGCCGTCGCCTCGTCCGCGACCGCCCAGCGCGAGTTCGGCTTCGACAACCGCAAGTCCTCCGGGCAGCCGTACCTCAGCCCCGAGGAGACGGTGGCGAAGTTCCGCGTGCCCCCCGAGTTCGAGGTCAAGCTGTTCGCCGGCGAGCCCCAGCTCGCCAACCCCATCGCCTTCACCATCGACGAGAAGGGCCGGGTGTGGTGCGTCGAGTGCTTCGAGTACCCCTCCAAGGCCGGCAAGAAGACCCCCCGCGACCGCATCGTCATCCTCGAAGACACCGACGGCGACGGCCGCTGCGACAAGCGCACCGTCTTCGCCGAGGGGAAGGACTTCCCCGTCACCGAGGAGCGGAAGAAGGCCGGGCTCGGGGCCTTCGACATGGCCTCCGGCATCGAGGTCGGCCACGGCGGTGTCTTCGTGGGCGCCCCGCCCTACCTGTGGTTCATCGAGAACAAGGACGACAAGCCCGGCAAGTTCGACGTCCTCCTGAAGGGCTTCGGCAGCCAGGACACCCACGAGACCCTCAACACCTTCCAGTGGGGGCCGGACGGTTGGCTCTACGGGCTCCACGGCGTCTTCACCCAGAGCAACGTGAAGGCCGCCGACGGCCCCGAGGTGCGGATGAACGCCGCCGTCTGGCGCTACCACCCGAGCAACAAGAAGTTCGAGATCTTCAGCGAGGGCACGTCGAACCCCTGGGGCATGGACTGGCGCAACTCGGACGGCCAGTTCATCCTCGCCTGCTGCGTGATCCCGCACCTGTACCACATGGTGCCGGGGGGCGTGTACAAGCGGCAGGCCGGGGCCAGCGAGAACCCCTACGCCTACGGCCAGATCAACGAGATCAGCGACCACACGTTCCACAAGAAGAGCGGCTGGGCCCACGCCGGGCTGATCTCGCTCGACGTGCCCCACATGCCGGAGAAGTACCGCAACAGCGTCGTCTTCGGCAGCATCCACGGGTGCAGTGTCAAGCAGAACGTCCTGAAGGCGAACGGGAGCAGCTTCGTCGCCACCGAGGGCGAAGACTTCCTCGTGAGCGGCGACAAGAACTTCCGCCCGATCAACCTGCGCTGGGGGCCGAACGGCGACATCTACCTCATCGACTGGCACGACCAGAACCCCTGCCACCAGGCCGCCGCCGACAGCTGGGACTACGAGCGCGGCCGCGTTTACCGCATCCAGCTGAAGGGGGCGCAGACGAAGAAGGCCGAGAACCTGGGGAAGAAGACCCTGGTAGAGTTGGACGGGATGTGGAACGATCCGAACCCGTACCGGTATCGGACCGCCCTGCGGTTGCAAGCCGAGCGGTTCGCAACCGGGGGGAAGGAGGAGCTGAACAAGCTGACGATTAGTCGTCTGTGGAGCAACCCGGATGATGCTCGGGCGTTCTGGCCGCGTCTCGCAGCTGTTCCAGATTTCAAGTTCTCGTCGAATGACGCCGGCATCTTCTTCAAGAAGGCCAACCCGGTGAGCCGGGCGTGGGTCGTGCGGACCCTCACCGAGCGAGAACTCCGCGACGCCGAGGAGGTGATCGCAACGGCCGCCAAGTACGCCGCCGCCGAGCAATCACCTGTCGTTCGCCGTGAGTTCGCCTCCGCCGCCGTCCGGCTCGGTGAGAAGCACGACGTCCGCCCGATCCTCCGCGCCCTGATGGCGAAGGCCGAGGACGCCAACGACCCGCAGATCCCGCACCTCGTCTGGCTCGCCTACGAGAAGGTGATCGCCAGGCGCGAGGGGGCCGCGTCGCCCGCCGACGCCGAACTCACCTGGCTGGCCGGGCAGTTGCCGACCAACCCGTTCGTCCGCGACCAGATCGTCCCCCGCGTCATGCGCCGGCTCACCGCCACCGGGCAGCCGGACGACCTGGCCCGCTGCGTACGCTTCGTCCGCGAGGCCAAGGATGCGACCACCCGGGAGAAGGCTCTGGACGGGTTGGTCGTCGGGCTCACCGGGCGGACCGCCCCGCCGCCGGCCGGGTGGGCCGAGTTGCAGGCCGAACTCGCCCGCGAGAACCACCCCCGGCTGATCCCGCTGGCGAACAAGCTGGCCGTCAGCTTCCGCGACCCGGCCGCCATCCGCCGGGCGCTCGACGTGGCCCGCGACGGGGCGAAGGACGCCGCGGCGCGGGCGGAGGCCGTCCGCCAACTCGCCGCCCTCCGCCCGCCCGAGGCCGCGCCGCTGCTCCTCGACCTCGTGAAGGCCGACGGCCCCGTGCCGCTCCGCGCCGAGGCCGCCCGGGCGCTGGCCGCGTTCGACGCCCCGAAACTCCCGGCCGACCTGCTCGCCGGCTGGAAGGGCTACCCCCGCGAGGTGAAGGCCGACGTGGTCACCACGCTGGCCAGCCGGAAGGACTCGGCCAAGGCGCTGCTCGGGGCGATGGCCGCCGGGCAGGTGGACCGCGGCGCGGTGACCGACAACACCATCCTCCGCATCCAGGCGTTCAACGACCGCGAGCTGAACGGCCTGATCGAGAAGGCGTGGGGCCGCACCCGGCCCACGCCCGCCGAGCTGACCACGACCATCGACAAGACGCGCGGGTCGCTGGCCGAGGCGCCGGCGTCGTTCGCCCGCGGGCGGGCGGTGTTCGAGAACACCTGCGCCAAGTGCCACAAGTTCGAGGGGAAGGGGGCCGAGGTCGGCCCGGCGCTCGACGGCGCCGCCCGCGACATCGAGTACATCCTGGTGAACGTGATCGACCCCAACCGGGTAATCGGCGCCCCGTACTTCCTCCGCACCGCCCGCCTGCTCGACGGCACCATCGCCCAGGGGGTGCTGGCCGGCGAGGACGACAAGTCGGTGACGCTGAAACTCGAAAACGGCGTGGTGCGGACGATCCCGAAGGCCGACCTCGACGGCCCGCTCCAGACCGTGGAGCGGTCGCTGATGCCCGAGGGGCTCGGCTACAACATGACCCCCCAGGACTTCCGCGACCTCGTCCGCTACCTGATGGCCAACCCCTTCGTGACCGACGTGTCGGTCAACGGCGCGGCCGCCCGCGCCGGTGTGGACGGCCGCATCGCCCTCCCCGACACGAAGGGCTCGCCCGCGGTCGTGGAGGCCCGAGTGACGTCGCCCGAAGACCTGAAGTTGACGCTCCTCGTGGGCGCGTCGGCCGACTTCGAGGTGCGGGTAGACGGCAAGGCGGTGGGCTCCGGGAAGGGGTCGGGCGCCCAGCTGAGGCCGGACCAGCTGAGTTTCGAGGTGGCGCTGCCGAAGGGCGACCACACGGTCACGGTGGCGGCCCGGTCCGGCGGCGGGGCGCTCTACGCCCGCTTCGCCGACCCGGACCGCAAGCTCCGCTACCCCGACCCGGGCGAGAAGAAGTGACGCGGGTGCGTGGCGGGCCATACGGCGTCCGCCCGCCGGTGAACCGGGGTTTTGAGCCCGGAGGGCGGTGGGCGTGTAGCCCGGGGTGCAACCCCGGGCGGACCGATGGGGTGTCACCCGGAGCATTGCCCCTCATCTCCCTCGACGGTGCGTGCAGCGCCCGAACGCAGACGCCCCACAGACCACGCCGTCGCCCGCCCGGGGTTGCACCCCGGGCTACACGCCCACCGCCCTCCGGGCTTCCGCCCCGGGCCGAAGCCCACCGGTCCGGTTCCCCTTCACCCGCACCGGCCGGGTGGTGTAGCATCGCCCCGGACACCGCCCAGGGACGGGGGGCCGCCATGCCGCGCCGGGGTTGCTGGTTCGCCCTCCTGACCGCCGGCGCCCTCGCGCCCGCCGCCCGCCCGGCCGACCTGCCACCCGGGGCCGTCCTCCGCATCGGCGAGGCCCGGTTCCGCGCCGGAGGACCGGTCGCGGAGCTGGTGTTCTCGGCCGACGGGTCGGAACTGGTGGCGCACGTCCCGACCGTCGGCGGCGACCGGGTGACCGTGTGGGACGCGGCCACCGGCGAACTCCTCCGGGCCGGCGTGCCGCCGCGGACGGCCGGGGTGCGGGTCCGCTGGGGGGCGAACGCCATCCCCGGCACCGACCTCGGCGTCGTGATCGCCGCCGACGGCGCCGCCGTGGTCTGCGACTTCGCCGCCAAGCAGGACCGCGCCCGGCTCTCCGGCCACGCCGCCCGGGTGACGGCCGTGGCCGTCTCGCCCGACGGCCGCCGCCTCGCCACCGCCTCCGCCGACGGCCTCATCCGCACCTGGGACGCCCGCACCTTCCGCCCGCTGTCCACCCCGAGCGGTCACCTCGGCCCGGTCCGCACCGTGGAGGTGTCGCCCGACGGCCGGCTCGCGCTCACCACCGGAGCCGACCGCTCCGCCCGCATCTGGGACATCGCCACCGGCCGGGAGCTGCGGGCCTTCGCGCTCGACGAGACCGCCGCCGCGACCTTCGCCGCGGGCAGCGCCGCGGTGAAGCTCCGCACGCCCGACGGCGTCCGCGTGCGCGACCTCGTCACGGGCGTTGAGATGATCCCGACCGACCCGCCGGCCGTGGACCCGCTCACGCCGGTGCGGGTGCTGCTCGGGGCGCGCGCGGCACTCTCCCCGGACGGCCGGGTGCTGGCGGTCGGTCGGGCGGGGGGTGGGATCAACCTGATCGAGACCGCGACACTCGGCGTCCGCCGTCAGCTGGGCGGAGCCGGCCCGGCGTGCCGCGACGTGGCCTTCACCCCGGACGGCTCTCGACTGCTGACGGCCGGCCCAGGCGAAGGCGTGGTAGTGTGGCCGGTGCGCGTGCGCGATATGCCGCTGGCGGCCGAACTGAAACGTGAGACGAGCGCCGCGAAGCTATGGGACCAGCTGACCGCCCCGGACGCGGCGACGGCCTACGCGGCGATGGCCCGCCTCGCCGCCGACCCGTCCGCCGCGGCGAAGATGGCCCGTCTCCGGCTCGGGGCCGCGGCCGACCCGCTGACCGAGTCGCGGGCGGTGGAGCTGTTGGAGTCGCTGAACACGCCGGAGGCTCGGGCGCATTTGCGGGAACTGGCCGCCGACGGGACCGTAACCGCGGCCCGGGCGCTGTCCCGCCTCGGCGAGCCGCGGACTACCCTCGGCGACATCCGCCGCACCGGCGGGACGGTGCCGTAGGGACGCACGTCGATTGGTCACGTAAGCCGGGTCAGGGGCTCGTGGCAGGTTGCCTCTGGTCTGGGACAATTCCCCCGCCAACCCGCATCGACAAACAGAAAAGCCCGGGGTCGGCCCCGGGCTTCGGATCACTGACCCCTGTCCGCGACCCCTACCGGGACGGCAGGGTGATGGCGATCGGTGGCAGGCCGGGCGGCGGCCCACCGGCCGTCGGCCCCACCGGACCGGACGGAGCCACCGGGAAGGCACCCGGACCGGTCGGGCCGGCCGGGAACGCACCCGGGCCGGACGGCGGCGTCGGGAAGCCGCCCGGGGCCGGACCCGACGGGGCCGGGTAGCTCGGCATCGACAGCGGCCCGGGCGGGTTGAACGTCGTCGAGCGGGTGACCGTCGGGGTGCCGATCTCGCCGACGGTGTTGTCGATCACCATCGTCGTCGGCGGGGCGTACAGCGTGTACCCGTTCTCCGGCTCGAACCGCGACATCAGCCGAACCCGGGTGAAGTCCGGGCGGTAGTCCGGCCACGGCAGGAACAGGGCGTAACACTTCCCGAACCGCTCGTCCTGGATCGCCAGCAGTCGCAGCTGCTCCTTCTGGAACGTCCAGCTCCCGAGGTAGCGGGGCTCGGTCACCCCCGGCCGCGGGGACTCATCGTACAGCTCGACCGTCAGCTTGCCGTCGGCCGGCACGGGCGGGCTCTTGGTTCCGGCCCCGAACAGGAACATCTGGCCCACCAGGCCGGTCCCGAAGGCTCCGTTCTTCGTCGGATCGGCGAGCTTGCCCAGCTTGTTGTTCCACGTCGTGTAGAAGTCCACCGGCTGCGCCGCGGGCGCGCTCCCCCCGGTCAGCAGCGGGGCGAGCTTGGCTAGCGCCGACGGGGCCGCCGGCTTCGCCTCTGGGGTGGTCGCCGGCACCGACGCCGAGGCCGGCTTGACCTCGGGGTCGGTGCCGGAGGCGGTGGCCTTCAGCTCGACCGACTTCATCTTGCCGTTCGCGTCCGTGTGGACGTGAATGCAGCCGGGCGCCAGGCCGAGCACGGCGGCCGCGAGCGTTAACGACCGAAGACGTTCCACTGGCGGCCCTCCCTGGCCGGGGTGGTGGGGGCGGGGTTCGCCGCCGGCGGTCCGGCCGGGGCGGCCGCCGCCGGGGTCATCGAGAACCCGCGGCCGGGCACCGGGACCGGCGGCGGCGGAACGGGCGGGGCCGCCGGCTGCGGCGGTGTCATGATGTACGCGGGACCGCGGGGGCCGGCCGACGGCCCGGCGGGGGCCGTCGCACCCGCCGGGGCGACCGTGCCCGCGGGGGTGTACGGGCCGGCCGGGACGAACTGCGGCAGCGCCGACCCCACCGGGACGCCGGCCGGCGGCTGGGCCGGGAACGGCGAGGGCGGGAGGGCCGGCATGGCGGCCGGGGTGAACGTCGGCATCGGGACGGCGCCCATCGCGTCCGGCGGCGGGGCCGGCATCCCCGGGAACGGCTGCGGGCCGGGGAGCGGCTGCGTGCCGGCGGGGCCGGCCGGCGGGGCGTAGCCCGCGCCACCCGGGGGCACCCAGTTGTCCGGCTGCACCCACGGCGGGTTCGGGCCGAACTGGAACCCGCCGGGGATCGGGCCGCCCGGGTTCGGGAAGCCCGGCACCGGGGTCGGCACCGCCCCCCGCATGGCCGGCCCGATCACCTCCATCCCGTGCCCGTGGACGCGGGCGATGTCCGGGAGGCACCACTCCATCCGCCGCGCCTCCTCGGCCAGCACCCGGGCCTGGTCGGCCTCGTTGTAGATGATGTGCGGCGTCATGATGATCAGGATCTCGCGCCGGGCGACGGTGTGCGTCCGGTAGCGGAACAGCGCCCCCACGTAGGGGATGTTCTTCACGAACGGGATGCCGTTCTCGCTCCGGCTGTCCTGGTCGGTGATCAGCCCGCCCAGCACCACCGTCTCCCCGCTCCCGGCCAGGATCGTCGTCTGGATCGTCTGGACGTTGAACGGGAACGCCGTCCCCGCCGACCCGACCGCGACCGGGTTCGGGGCCGGGCTGGCGATCTGCGGCTCGACCCGCATCAGCACCTTGCCGCTCGGGTCCACCCGCGGGGTCACCCGCATCGTCACGCCGGTCGGGCGGTACTCGACCGACTGGAGCGTCGTGCCCACGTTCTGCGAGATCGTGCCGGGGATCGGGAAGTCCTGGCCGACCTGGATGAACCCGGTCTGGTTGTCCGTCACCTGGACCTGCGGGCGGCTCAGGATCGTCGCCCGGCCCTGGGTCTGGAGGGCGCGGACGAGGAGGTTGAACGACTGGCTCTGGGCCGACAGCACGAACCCGCCCACGCCCCCGGCCCCGACCCGGCCGACGCCCAGGTTGTTGAGCCCCTGGAAGCCCACGTTCCCCTGCTGGAACGTGTTGGCGTTCGGCAGGGCGGCCGTGCTGTTGAAGTTGAACCCGGGCGTGCCCGGCGCGTTGTTCTGCGTGCTCCGGGCGAACAGCACCGGGCTCTGCAGCCCGACCTCGGCCCCGAACTCCTCGGCGTTGTTCAGCTGGATCTCGGCGATCAGCACCTGGATCAGCACCTGCGGCGGCTGGGCGTCGATCCGCTCGATGATCCGCTTCATCTCGGCGAAGTACTGCGGGGTGGCGCTGATCATCACGGTGTTGCTCACCGGGTCGGCCACGATCACCACGTTCCGCGTCAGCTGCTGGTAGGCGCTGGCGAACTGCGCCGTGTTGTACACCGTCAGCGACTGGGTCACGAAGTTCTGGAGGTTCGTGGCCACGTCCGCGGCGGCGGCGTTGCGGAGCTTGTACACGTCGAAGAACCGCTGCGGCGCGTCCGCCGCCTCCAGCCGGTCAATGACCGCCCGGATCATGTCCAGGTCGTTCTGGCTCCCGGCCACGATCAGGCTGTTCGTCCGGTCGTCTACCGAGATGCGGAGGTCGATCAGGGTGGCCCCCGGCGACGGGTCGCTGGAGAGCGTCAGCAGCGGGCGGGCGGCCTGCGTCCCCTGCGTGAGTGCCCCCTGGGCCGCCCCGGCACCACCGCCACCCCCGCCGCCGGCCCCCGTGCCGGGCGTCAGCGAGGTCCGGTTCTGGCCGCTGAACAGTTGCTGGAGGAGGATGGCGGTGAGGACCGCGTCCGCCTTCTTCAGCTCGAACACGTTGACGAACGACGACGCGGCCGCCACCGTGTCCAGCCGCTCGACCAGCTTGTCGAGGAGTTTGATGGTTTCGGGCGGGGCGGTCACCACGATCCCGTTGATCCGGGCGGCCGGGATGATGTGGACGTCCGCCAGGTGGCCGGATTCGACGGTTTCGATCACCTGCCCGTTGCGGGTGGTGTAGAACCGCAGGCTGTTGGACCGGGTGGCCAGCCCGCCGCCGGCGGTGGCGCCGACCTGCGGGGCGGTGGCGTTGAGCCCCGGGGCGGTCTGCCCGAGTCCCGCCCCGCCGCCGATCTGCCCGCCGAGCCCCTGGAGCCCGCCGAACTGCCCCAGCTGGGCACCGCCCTGCTGGCCGAGCCCCTGGAGCCCGCCGGCCCCCCCGGGGCCGCCCCCGATGAGAGCCTGGAGCCCGCCGAGCGCCCCGACGCCACCGGAGGTCACCGTCTGGACGTACCAGGGCTGGGTGGCCTGCTGGCTCGGGTTCACCGTGTTCGAGGTCAGGGCGTTGATCAGGATGCCGGCGACCTCGTCGGCCAGGCCGTTCTTCAGCTGGTAGACCTTGACCTCGTTCACCGCCGCCGACGTGGCCTCGTCGAGCTCGCGGAGGATGGCCTCGATGTCGGCCAGGTCGCTCGGTGCGGCCTGGACCAGCACGCTGTTGCTGGCCAGGTCGTAGCCGATCCGCACCTGGGTGTTCGGCGGCCCCTCGTTCGGATACCGCTGGGTGTACAGCTGCTGGAGCTGCCGGGCCACGACCGAGGCCGAGGCGTTCTTCAGCCGGATGGACTTCGGCCGGACGTCGGTGCCGTTGGGCACGTCGAGCCGCTCGACCTCCTTGAGGATGTCGTCGAACCGCCCCTTCGGCCCGGCGATGAGCAGGCCGTTGGTCCGGGGCATGGCGATGACGTACACGTTCTGCGTCGAGGAGGGCGCGCCGGTGAGCGCGCTGAGGGCGTTCCCCGGGGTGACCTGCCGGGCCGCGGCCGGGACGATGTTCCCGCCCAGCCCGACCTGGACCTTCGAGAACACCGTGTTCAGCGTGCCGGCGATGACGTTGCAGTCGGCGTGCTTGAGGGCCACCAGCCGGAGCTCCGGCTCGGCCCGGTCCTTGACCTGGTCGCGGAGGAACTCGATCAGCCGGAGGATGATCTCCATGTCCCGCTCGTCGGTGGTCCGGACGACCACGACGCCGAGGTCGGTGAGCGGGACGGCGGTGACCGGGCCGCGCGGAGCCTGGCTCAGCGCCTCGCCGGGCGCAGCCCCACCCGGGAGCGGGACCGGCGGCGGCATCGGCTGGACGCCGGGCTGGCCGCCCGGCACCGGGATCGGCAGGGCCGGGGGTTGCGCGGCCGGCCGCGGGGCCGCCGGAACCTGGGCGCTGGCGTACACGATGTTGGCCGGGAGACGCCGGCGGGCGCTCGGGAGCGGGACCGGGGCGGTCGTGTCCACCCCGACCAGCCACGGGTCCGGGTCGGTTTCCGGGTCGTAGATCGACCGGCTCATCGCCGGGGGGGCGTCCATGCCCCGGTAGTCAAAATTTGAGGAGCCCTCTCCGCCGAGGTTCGCCTGCCGGCCTCCGCCGCCGGGTCTGGCTCCCCCGCCCCCGCCGCGGGTGCCACCCCCGCCACCACGGGTGCCGCCCGCGCCGCCTCCGCCGAAGCCGCCGGGACGGGCACCACCGCCCCCGCCGAGCCCGGGGAAGCCGCCCCCGCCGCCGCCGAAGCCGGGGAATCCACCGCCGCCCCCGCCGCCGAAGCCGGGGAAGCCGCCTGTACCGCCGCCCATGCGGCCGCTGCCCGAGCCCCGGGCGAGGTTGGGGTCACGGCCCTGGACGGCCTCTACCATCTGCTGCACCAGGGTCGGGTCGAGGCCGCGGATCGGCACCACCCGGACCACCTCGGACCCGTTCGTCGAGGCCGTGCCGTCGAGCGTCTCGACCAGCCGGTTGACCTCCCGGTACAGGGTCTCGCTGCACAGCACGACGAGGCTGTTGGTCCGGTCGTCTACGCCGACGGACAGCGCCGGCGGCTGCTGCTGGTTCCCGGCCCCGCCGCCGCCCCCGGGCTGCGGGATGAACGGGAACAGCGGGTTGGCCGCCCGCCCGCCCCCGCCGCTCGGGGCGATCGCGGTCTTGAACACGTCGCGGACGATCTGCGCCATCTCGGTCGCTTCGGTGTTCTTGAGGCCGATGACGAACGTCCGCTGGACCGCCTCCGAGTCGGTCTCGCCGCTGTCGATGACGTTGGCGAGCAGCTTGCGGATGGTGAGCAGGTCGAGCGGCGTGGCCTTGACCACGATCAGCGAGTTGCTGCCGGTGTCGGCCACGACGCGGATGCGGCCCGGGGCCGGGGCGCCGGCCGCCCCGCCGAGCAGCCCGCCGAGCAGCCCGCCGCCGCCCCCGCCGCCGAGCAGGCCGCCGAGCAGGCCGCCCGGACCGCCCCGGCCGCCGCCCGGACCACCGCCTTGCTGCTGCGGCTGCTGGGGTCCGTTGAACACCTCGGAGACGACCTTCGCCGCCTCGGCCGCCCCGACGTACTTCAGCCGGATCACCTGGAACAGGTTCTCGTCCGGCCGGGCCTGGCTGGCGTACAGCCGGACCAGTTCGTTGACGACGGTCAGGGCGGCGGTGTCCTCGCTCTCGATGATCAGCCGGTTGCCGATGACGCGGATGGTCACCGGCTTGAGTTCCTGCTTCGCCGGGTCTACGATCTGCGCCAGCACGAACCGCGGGTCGTAAGGCCCCTGCGGCAGCTGGGATTTGGTGTTCGGGAGCGGCACCGGCGGCGGCATCACGCCCGGGGCGGCGACGGCCGGCGGGGGCGTCGGGCTGCCCATCGGCACGGGGGCCGGGGTCGGGACCGGCCCGACGGACGGCGCCGGGCGCGGGACGACCGGGGGTAGTTGGGCCGGCGGGGGGCCGCCCAGGTTCTGGATGACGACCGGGTTCCGCCCCATCTCCCGCATGGCGTTCGAGATCGCCTCGGCCAGGATGGCGGCGTTCCCGTTCTCCAGGGTGAGGTTCAGCCGGTTCCCGACCAGGCCGCCGACACCGCCGAGGGCACTCGGGTCGATCTGCCGGATGGCCCGCTCGACCTCGTCGAGTTGGGTCTGGGTGCCGCGGAACAGGATACCGGGGTTGAGCCCGGTCTGCGGCTCAAGGACCGGGCCGCCGGCGGTGCTGGCCGGGAACAGCTTGCCGAGGGTGGACGCGGTCGGCCCCGGCTCCAGGCCCGACAGCGTGATGAACTTGGTGACCGCCGCCCCGCCCCCGCCCGCCGGCCCGTCGCCGAGCTTCAGCTGGGCGAGCACCTCCATGTGCTCGTCGGGGGTGCCGTACACCATGAGCTGGTTGCTCACGGTAATGGCCTGCACCCGGATGGACGGGTTCTTTTCCTGGATGATCTTGGCGATCGCGTCCGCCGTCCCGGGCTGCACCGGGTAGGTGCGCAGCTCCGGCGGGGCGACGACGATCTCCTTCTCGTTCGGGCTGGACGCCTTGTCGTACTCGCGGATGATCTCCTGGGCGAGGGCGATCTTCTCCGGCGGGGCGGTGATGAGGACGGCGTTCCGGCGGGCGTCCACGACGATCTGAACGGTCTTGGTCCGGGACGTGGGGGCCGGGTTCGGGTTGCCGCGCTGGCGGTCGCGGTCGCCGGGGTTGAACCCGCCACCGGGGTTGAACCCGCCGGGGCCGAACCCGCCACCGGGGTTGAACCCGCCGGGGTTGAACCCGCCACCGGGGTTGAACCCGCCGCCGCCCTCGATCCGGGTCTGGTCGTCCTTGAGAAGGCGTTCCAACACCGCGGCCATTTCCGGGGCGCGGCGGTACTTACACCGGTGGGTGATGGACTCGGCCTGCCCGCCGCCCTTCTCGTAGTCTTCGAGCGTCTTCGAGACGCGGGCGATGTTCCCGGCCGTGTCCATCACCTGAATGGAGTTGGCCCCGGCCAGCAGGATGGCCCGGCCGAAGCCGGCGGTGAGCATCTTCTCGACCTCGGGCATCACCTCCGTGGCGGAGATGGCCTTGAACGGGCCGACGTTGCACAGCACGACCTCGGTCTTGCCGCGGCGGGACAGCTCGGCGTGGTCGATCCGCGGGATGCGCGTCGGCTCGATCGGCAGGTCGGCCGGCCAGATGGTGAACGTGGTCTGGTAGCGGATGAGGATGAACTTCTGCGGGATCATCGCCTCGTTGAGGAGGTCGGTGACCTCGGCCATCGTGAACTGCCGCGGCGGCGTCGGCTTGATGGTCGCGCTCCCCGTCGGGCGGACGGTGGTGACCAGGATGAGCCCGGTCTCCTTGGCGTACCAGTCGAGCACCTCCTGCCACGGCGCGTTCTCGAAGTTGACGGAGACCGTCTTCTCCGGCGCGGCCTTCGGGGCGGGGGCGTCGGCCTTGCCGGCCGGCGGCTGGGCCGGGGTCTGCGCGGAGACGCGCAGCGACTCGGCGTACACGGCGGGCGGGGCGAGGGGCTGTTGGGCGGCCGCCAGGGTGACCGAGCCGCCGAGCCCGGCCGAGGCCCACAGGACCGTGGGCAGCCAGCGCCGCTTCTTCCACGCACGGGCGTACCGGCTGCCGTCTTGCTGGCTCATGGACTTCCCCCACAACGACCCGGTGGGTCGGCCGCGGGCCGAAGGGCCGCCGCCGCGGCGCGGCCCGTTCCCCCACGGGCCGCCGCCGAGTCACCTAGCAGTCGTCACGAACGTGTCGCGGGTGTTTACCGTCCGCCGCCGGGGTGAGCAACGGGAACCGCTGCGGCGCAGCGATTTTTAATCAACCCCAGCTTACCAGTTTCCCCCGTCCCGTGTGGTGAAATGGAAGTGAGAGAATCCGGGGGGCTGTGACGAGCCGCGAAAGGTGCGTGGGCGGCGCGGGCCGGGGGGGTGGGTTCCCGTTTGACCCACCCCCGGCGGACAGTTAGGCTCGGTCTGCCCCCTTCTCCCGAGCCCCGCCATGCGCCTCCTCGCACCCCTGTCCCTCGCCCTGCTCCTCGCCGCCACCGGCACCGCGCACGACTGGCCCGCCTTCCGCGGGCCGGACGGCACGGGCGCCAGCCCCGCCACCGTCCCGCTCACCTGGAGCGCCACCCAGAACGTCGCCTGGAAGACCGACCTCCCCGGCGCCGGCACGTCCACCCCGGTCGTCGTCGGGGGGCGCGTCTTCGTCACCTGCTACTCGGGGTACAACGTGCCCGGCCGGCCCCGCGGCGAGCAGGGCAGTCTGAAGCTGCACGTCGTCTGCCTCGACCGCGGCTCGGGCAAGATCCTGTGGACCCGCGACGTGGCCCCGAAGCTCCCCGAGCAGGACAACATCCGCGACGGCCACGGCTACGCCTCGTCCACCCCCGCCGCCGACGCCGCCCGGCTGTACACGTTCTTCGGCAAGTCGGGCGTCGTGGCCTTCGACCACGGCGGGACGGAGCTGTGGCGGGCCGACGTGGGCTCCGGGCTGAACGGCTGGGGCTCGGGGGCGTCCGTCGTGCTGGCCGGCGGCAAGGTGGTCGTGAACGCCAGCGTCGAGAGCGAGAGCCTGGTCGCCCTCGACCCGGCCACCGGGAAGGAGGCGTGGCGGCTCCGCGGCGTGAAGGAGGCGTGGAACACGCCGGTGGTCGCCACCCACGCCGGGCGGACCGAGCTGGTGCTGGCGGCGTTCGGCAAGCTGATGGGCGTGGACCCGGCGGCCGGGCGCGAGCTGTGGCGCTGCGCCACCGACATCCCGTGGTACATGGTGCCGTCGCCGGTGGTCCACGACGGCGTGGCCTACGCGCTCGGCGGCCGGCCGGGCGGTGGGCTGGCGGTGAAGCTCGGGGGCAGCGGCGACGTGACCCGCACCCACCGCCTCTGGACGAGCAAGAAGGGGGCGAACGTGCCGTCGCCGGTGTACCACGACGGCCACCTGTACTGGATGCACGACAACACGGGGCTGGCGTTCTGTGCCGACGCGAAGACCGGCCGGGTGGTGTACGAGGAGCGGGTCGGGCGGGGCGACGGGGTGTACGGGTCGCCGGTGCTGGCCGGGGGGCGCATCTACTACCCCGGCCGGAGCGGCACGACCTACGTGGTGGCGGCCCGGCCGGCGTTCGAGCTGCTGGCGTCGAACTCGTTCGGCGAGCGCGGCGACTACCTCTCCAGCCCGGCCGTCGCCGGCAATCAGCTGTTCCTGCGGACGAACCGGTTCGTCTGCTGCATCGGGGGGAAGTGACGGCCTCCGGGGCGAGCGGCCGGCGTGCGCCGGCTGTTTCTTCGGCTCGTGTGTTTTGGAGCCCGGTAGGGCGACCGGCGTGTAGCCCGGGGTGCAACCCCGGGCGGGCAATGGCGAAGGTCGCATTGCCTCGGCCCTCGTGACACCGCGGACGCCGCCCGGGGTTGCTCCGGGCTCCACCGACCCGAGCCGAAGCCCCGAGCCAACAGCCGGCTCACGCCGGCCCGAACGACGACGGCCCGGGACCGCGGTCCCGGGCCGTCATGCTTTCCGTTCCGACCGAGCCCGGTCAGCCCTCCGGGCCGGTGCCGTCGACCGCCGGGGGCTGGCCCGCCCGGACCGGGACGGGCTCGTCGGACAGCGGCACCGCGGGCCGGCCCGCGCCGACCGGGCCGGAGGCCGCGGACCGCTGGAGGATGCGGCGGGCCTCGTCCGGCGGGACGGGCGTCAGCTCCGCCAGCGACCGCCCCCGGGGCCAGTAGAACAGCGTCTGCGGCGCCGCCTGCACCACCGCCGCCGGCCCGAGTAGCGCCCCCAGCGGAGCCGCCGGGGCCGCTCCCATCGCCGGCGGCCCGCCCTTGCCGCCCTTCGGGTCGGCCCCCTTCGGTGCCGCGGCGGCCGGCTTCAGATCCTCCACCACCAGCCCGCCGTCGTCGATCGCCACGATCCGGAAGTGCCGCTTGGTGGCCGTGTTCCCGTCGTCGTCGATCTCGAACTCGTTCCGTGCCGGGATGTAGGCCGCGTTCCGCTTCTTCCGCTGGCCGAAGTGCTCGTACTGCGTCACCTTGGTGCGCTGGCCGGTCACGTCCAGCTCGTAGGTCAGCGGGTTGTACTTGTCCCGCACGAGCGCCGTGGCCGTCCCGTCCGACCGGACCGAGACGCCGATCAGCGCGATCTCGGCGGCGATGTCCTCCTTCGCGGGCACCTTCTCGGCCACCGCGGGCGGGGGCTCGTCCACCCGCACCTTGAACGACCGCTCCGCCTTCTCCCCGTTGGCCGCCTTGGCGACCACCGTGACCGTGCCCGTGCCGGTCTCCCCGGCCTTCGGCTCCAGCCGGAGCGTCTTGCGGGCGTCGTCGATCTTGACCTCGGTCCCCTTGAACGGGCCGCCGTCGACGGTGGCGGTGAGGGTCACCTTGCCCGTGTAGGCGACGTCCCCGCTCACCGGGACGCGGACCGGGTCGATCCGGTCGCCGACCTTCACCGCCACGTCGGAGATCCGGCCGAGCGACAGCGGCGGGGGCGGGGGGAGCGGGCCGTGGAACGGATCCCGCTGCACGAGCAGACTGTAGTCGCGGTTCTTCGCCGACAGAACCGGCGCCAGCTGGAGGGGGGTCAGCCCGCGGCCGGCCTCCGGGTTGAGGGCGATGCCGTTGTACCCGAGCCACCCGCCGATGCCGGCGAACGCGGCCGGGACCGGGAGGAGGGTGCGCCGCGGCTCGGCCCCGTCGAGGACGACGGCCTCGGTGCTGAACTTCACGGCCAGGTCGCGGCGGTCGGCCACCGCCTTGGTGCGCCCGCCGCCCTGGCCGGGGGTGGCGTCCACCTTCACCTCGAAGTGGGTGATCTGCTGGAGGACGTTGAGCTTGTAGTACCCCTCCAGCACGTCCTTAACGGCCCACATGTCGGCCCGGTCGAAGGTGACCTCGAAGGCGACCTTCTGGTAGACGGCCTTCTTCCCGCCGGGGAAGGTGGGGATGCCGGCCCCGTCGGGGGTCTTCTCGGCCACCCGGAAGCCGGGGGCGACGTTGGCCGCCTGGAGGACGCGGGAGAGCATCTCGGCGTACTCGCGCTTGGCGAGCGCGAGGTCGGCCGGGAGGCTGCGGCGGCGGACGTCGGGCAGCCGGCCGAGATCCTTCAGGACGGCCTTCTTCTCGGCCCGGACCTTCTCCAGGTCGGCGTCGAGCTTGGCCGCGGCCCGGGTCTTCTCGCCGTGCGGGACGACGACGAGCAGGTAGGCCGCGGCCCCGCCGACGGCGAGGACGATCAGCCCGATCAGGACGGCGGCCAGGGTGCGCTCGCGGGGGTTCATCGGTGCGGCGGGCTCGGGTGTGTGCGGGTAGAGGGGGTGGCGGCCGGCGGCGGCGCGTTACGGCTCGTCGCCCTCGGCCGGCGGCGGGGCGGTGCGGCGGGGGGGCGGGGTGAACGTGGCGAGCCGGGTGTACTCCTTCGGGTCGCGGTGGTTCACCTTCGTCACCAGCGTGAACGGCTGGTTGTAGGCGGTGGCCCCGGTGATCGTCCCGCCGCCCGTCTTCATCGACCCGACGTAGTACTTCTTCCCGGCCGTGTTGTCCCGCTCGAACGCCGTGAGCAGGGCCGAGGCGGCGTCCGGGCTCTTGGCCCCGACCGACACCTTCAGCAGCGCCTGCGAGTCCTGCTTGCCGCCCTTGTCGATCCGCGAGGCGACCGACTCGACCTTGGTCACCCGCAGCCGGTCGTCGGCCGGGATGCGGTCGGTGAGGTCGTACAGCTCGTCGAGGTAGTTCACCCCGCGGCCGCCCCACTGGTCGACGGCCTTGAGCCGCTCGCGGTCGGGGGCGAGGTCGGCCAGGAACTTCTCCAGCTCGGCCTTCTCGGCCTCCAGGTTGCGGAGCCGTTGGTCGGCGTCGTCCACCACCACGTACCCGAGCGCCCCGCCGACCCCGAACACGAGCAGGGCGGCGACGCCGGCCGCGACCATGAGTTTCCGCTTCGGGTCGGCGGCGGCCCGGGGCTGGCGGGGCGTGGCGAAGTTGATGGGGACGGCGTCGGCGGCCTTGGCGGCGAGCAGCCCGGCGGCCCCGGCGAACCGGCCGCGGAGCTCGTCGGGCACGTCGGCCGGCGACCCGGCGAGCGGGTCGAACGCCTTGACCGGGGTGGTGAACCCGGCCCGCCGCAGCCGCGAGGCCCAGCCGCCCAGCCGGTCCTCCGGCTCGGCCACGTACACCACCCCGACCGGGGCCGGCCCGGGGTACACGGCCAGGTTCCGCTTCAGCTCGCCGACGAGGAGCACCTCGTTGGCCATCACCGGCGCCTGGACCGACTTGGTGAACGCCACCGCCCCGCCGCGGACGATGGTGAATTCACCCCCGCCCGGCCCGAGGGTGGCGACCGCGGCGGTGCCGCCCTCGGGCGGCGGGAGGTGACCCGAGGCGGTGGCGGCGGCCAGCCCGGCGGCGACCGCGAACGGCCGCGGGGTGACGCCGGCGAGCTTCAGCCCGGCGGCGGCACACATGGCCTGGACGGCCGCGAAGACGTCCTTGCGGATGACCACCACCGTGGCCCGCCGCTGCCCGTCCGGGCCGGGCTCGGCGAGCGGGGTGTAGTCGAGGACGAGGTCGTCCGGGTTCTCGGGGAGCTCCTTCAACACCTGGAACCGGACGACGGCCGCCTCCTCGGCCGGGGGGACCGGGGGGTAGGTGACGTCGCGGAGGATGACCTTGTCGCGGCCGACGCAGACGAGGGCCGGGGCGGGGGCGATGCCGGCGGCCTTGAGCCGGTCGCGGAGCTGTTCGCCGAGCGCCTTGGCGGTGTCGGCGGCGAGTGTCGGCGGGCCGTGGTCGGCCCCGGGCACCCACGCGAGCGCCTGCTCGACGCGGGCCGCCCCGCCGCGGGCCGGGCCCGCCGCCACGAACAGCCCCTGCGGGTCGAGGTCGATCGCCAAGAATCGGGACACGCGGCACCTTCGACGGTGGTAATTCGTGGGTTGTATTTTGGGGGGCGGCTCCGCGCCGCCACACTTCCCGACGTCGGGCGAGGCGAGCCGGTCGGGCGGCCCCCCAATTACAAACTGCCGATTGCCAACTAACTACTCTCTGGGAGGCTCGAACCCCCGCGGCGAGTCGAGGTCGGTCAGGTCGCGGAAGTAGAGGAAGCGGGGGGCGCCCTGGTTGGTGTCGAGGACCGCCTCCACCCGGGCCACCGGGCCGCCGCGGCCGAAGTAGCCGACCGACTGGACCCGGTACACCATCGTCTTCCCGGTCAGGTACTTCTCCAGCTTCCGGAACGTGTCCTGGCTCAGCGCCCCGGAGGTCACCACCCACGCGCCGCTCAGCGTCGCCGGGTCGCTCGGGGTCTGGGCGTCGCGCTGGGTGACGACCGCGTCGGCCTCCTCCTCGGTCATCCCCAGGGCGACCAGCACCTCGCGGGGGGCCGTGTTCACGTTCACCCGCGGGGTGAGTTCGACGTTCGTGGTGGTCGTCGTCTTGTCCATCAGGTCCGCGAACATCGCCGCGAACTTGGCCGGGTCGGCCAGCGGCGAGGTGACGACGACCTGCGGGGTTCCGGCCGGGGCGCCGGGGGCGGCCGGGAGGGTCACCCGGGCGGTCACGAGGTCGAGCAGCGTCTTCAGCCGGCGGCGGTTGGTCGGGACGGCCGAGAGGGTGGCGCTGACGGCGGCGTTCAGCTCGGCCGTGCCGCCGGCCACGGTCCCGGTCGGGACGGCGGTCGAGGTCGTGGACACGCTGAACATCTTGTAGGCCATGATGAAGTCGGCCAGCTCCTGGGGCAGCCGGCCGGCCAGCTTCTCGTACAGGGCGGGGAGGTCGTCCGCCTCGTTCACGTTGGTCCGGAGCGTGCCCTGCGAGTCCACGTTCAGCTCGCGGCCGTACACGGTCAGGTAGTCGGCCAGCCCGCGGTCGAGGCTGCCGCCGCCGGGGTCGTCGTCGGCGACCCCGTTGCGGTTCCGGTCGTTCCCGAACAGCACCTGCGGGGTGACGCCCCTGACCAGCAGCAACTCGTCCAGGCTGTTGAGCGGGCCGTTCTTGGCGCGGTAGGGTTGGCCGAGCCCGAGGTAGTAGTCCGACTCGGCCCCGCTGTCGCGGGAGTCGTCGTCCCCGTCCACCCAGTCCACGATCGCGTCGGCCAGCTCCGAGGTCATGTTGGGGAGCAGCATCAGGGCGTCGTAGAGCACCTGGCCGGCCGGGTCGAGCTGGATGAGGGTGTTGATGTTCAGCTTGCCGGCCTCGTCGACGACGCAGCCGAACCGCTGGGTGAACCCGCCGCTCCCGTCCGGGACGGCGGCGACGAGGACGAACCGGGCCTCCGTCCGGGGCACGTCGCCGGGGCGGACGGTCTGGGGGGCGAAGGCGCCGTCGGAGTACGGGTCGCCGCCGAGTTCGCCGTAGAGGATGCCGGGGTCGGAGAGCATGGCGGCGGCGTAGTGGACGCCGCTACGGGCCGCGTGCCGGGCCTGGGCCGCGTCCTGGGACCGGGCGGCCGCCCGGTACTCGGCGGTCATCAGGTCGGTGAACCGGTACGCGGCCAGCGACAGGACGACGACGACGATCAGGACGGCGAGAATGACGAACCCCGGGCGGGCGCGAGAAGGCACCCGCCGGCCGGCCTCGTCACTCGCCCGTCGCAGCCTCATCGCCCGCCCCCCGCTCCGCCGCGAGCGCCACCACCCGCGCCGCCACCCGCCCCGGCGCCACCCGCCCCGGCGCCACCCGCCCCGGCGCCACCCCGCGCTCCGCCGCCTGCGGGCGCCGCCCCGCCACCCATGCCGCCGCGGGCACCACCGGCCCCGCCGGCCCCGGCTCCACCGCCGAGGCCGCCGGCCCCGCCACCCGCTCCACCTCCACCGCCCCGGGCTCCGCCGACCCCGCCACCACCCGCCCCACCGCCGAAGCCGCCGGCCCCGCCGCCGCCGCGGGCACCACCACCCGTACCGCCCCCGGGGCCACCACCGCCACCACCGCCGGCTCCGCCGCGTGCGCCCCCGCCCAGACCGCCACCTTGACCCGCGCCGCCCGGGCCACCCCCGCCGGCGCCACCCCGGCCGCCACCGGGACCACCACCTTGGCCGGCCCCGCCCGGGCCGCCACCACCCATGCCGCGACCGCCCTGGCTGCCCGTTGCGCCGCCGGCCCCGGCCCCACCGCTCGCCGGGTCCGAATTGCTCGGGGTGCTCGTGTCCACCGCGCCCGAGTCCGTACTCGGCTCGACCATCGTCGGGGTCACCGGGCCGGGGGCGGCGGGGACGCGGATCACCTGGACGGCCGTCTTGGTGGTCGGCGGGGCGCCCGGGCGGTTGGCCGGAACTTCGAACACCAGCGTCACCCGGATGGCGCGGGGCGGGCCGAGGGGGGTCACCCCGTCGGGGCCGGCCACCGACCCGTCCCAGCTCGTCGCCCACCCGGACCCGTCGAAGTACTCGAACGTAACGTCCGTCACCTCTTCCACAAGGGTATCACCGTCCTCGTCGGAAAGGTCGGGGTCGGACGAGTTCCGCACCCCGTCGGCCGTCACCCAGAGCCGTTCCTGGCGGCACAACCCGCCCCCCTGGCGGAGCCAGTAGGTGACTCGCTTCAGGTCGCTGGAGGTCTGGGCGGTCGAGCCGGCGAAGAGTTCACCGTTGTAAGCCAGGGCGTTCGGCAGGCCGCTGGCGAAGATGGTCAGCGTCTTGTCGGTGCCGATCACCCCGGCCTGGAACGAGATGTCCGCGGCGGACGGTGCCGGGGTCGCCTCCGACCCCTCGGCCGGGGTCGAGCCGTCGGCCGGGGCCGCCATCCCCGTGTCGGTCGGGGCCGCGCCGGTCCCCGCCCCCGAGCCGGTCGGGGTCGTCCCGGTCGCCACCGACATGTCGGTCGAACCGCCCCCACCCCCAACGTCGGTGCCGGCCGCGCTGTTCCCGCCGGACTTGGGCGGGAGCGGGCCGAGGGCCGAGGCCAGGTCGATGCCCATCCGGCTGAACGCGGCCCGGGACAGGTTGTCCACCTCCACCGCCTCCCGGCTGTCCTGGGTGCGGCGGAGGGTGACCTCCATCGCAAAGTACAGCCCGGCCAGCAGGAAGATGGCGATCAGGCTGGCGAGCAGCACCTCCAGCAGGGTGAAGCCGGGGCGGCGGCGGGCGCGGACGGGCGTCATGGCATCGTCCCCGAGGTCGTCGGCATCCCCGTGCCGCCGTTGGTTTCGGCCGCGTCCACGTCCGCCTGGGTGGGCTTCTGGGCCTGGGCGGCGGAGCCCATCGCGGCCGGGTCGAACATCATCTGGGCCAGGGTGATCTCGAACGTCTTGCCGCGGTCGTCCCGGCTGACGGTCACGGTCACCCGGTACAGGTTGGTGGCCGTGTCCGGCTGGGCGTCCACCGCCCAGCTCCAGTCCGGGTCGTCGTCGAAGGAGCCGCCCCCGCCGGACTTGAGGTCGATGACGCCGGCCTCGCACTCGGCCAGCTTGGCCTGGGCGAGGCGGGTGCCGATGACGTGGAACCGGGCGGCGACGCTGTGGTCGCTGCCGACGTCCACGAGCTGCCCGATGGCGGCCAGGGCGAGGAGGAGAATGGCCAGGGCGAGGAGGACTTCGATCAGGGTGAGGCCGGGGCGGCGGGCGGCCATCACCCACCCCCACCGGTCTTCACGTCGGTGGCGGGCAGCACGCGGGACGACCCGGACACGCCGCGGACGAGGATGCGGATCGGCGGGAAGTTGGCCTCGTGGACCTCGACCACCGACCCGGTCTCGCGGCAGTAGCCCTCGGGGAGGAAGGTGGCGACCGTCACCCACTCGCCGTCGCCCGCCGCGGCCCCGGACTCCTCGTCGGCGGCGAGCCCGGCGGTGGCGTGGTCGAGCTTCGTCTCCAGGCAGGTGGCCGCGGCCCCGGGGGTGTCGGCGGCCGGCAGGGTGGCGAACTCGGGGACGTCCGGGGCGAGCCGGAGGCGGGTGCCGTCGGCGCTGATGGCCAACCGGTAGGTCTGGCCGGTCTCCATCGCCAGCCCGCGGGCGTCGGCGATCCGGCCGCGGACCGCGTCGGCGGCCGCCTTCTGGTCGGAGTTGCTCTTGAGCCCGCCGAGGGTGGGAATGGCGACGGCCCCCAGGATCAGGAGGACGGCCATGACGGCCATCATCTCGACCAGGGTCAGACCGGCGCGGCGGGGGCGAAGGCGGGTCAAGGCGTCACCGGTGGGCTGGGGGTTCAGTCCGGAGCGGGAGGCGACGTCAGTTCATCCGCGAGAGCGGCCCGACCCCGTACTGGCTGATCGGGGTGCCGTCGCCCGCCGTCGTGAAGACGAGCGGCATGTCGGCCCCGTCCTGCCCCTGGATCATCTGCACCTGATACCTCTTGCCCCACGGGTCGGTCAGGTCTTCCTGCCCGTTCTTCAGCAGCGACGTGCCGCCGAACGGCGGCTGCAGCAGCTGTTCGAGGCTCTCGGGGTACTTGTTCCCGCTCTGCGGGTTCAGGTAGTAGGCCTCGATCGTCGAGGCCAAGCTCCGGCACTGGAGCTGCGCCCGGTTCTTGCGGGCGTCTTCGAGGTAGCGCGCGGTGGCGACCACGGCGACCGTGGAAAGGATCACCAGGATGGCGACCACGACGAGCACTTCGAGGAGCGTGAACCCGGCCCGGCGGTTGACGCGGCGGAGGGGGCTGGCGGGGGAGGACAGGAGCATGACTCGACTTCTCCTACGATCGGCGGGCGGGCCGTACTGGCGGGTGGGCTCGTTGCGTAAATATAGTCTGGGGGGGGCTTAACCAGTCATGAGAGAGCAGGCGCCCGAGCGATTCGGGGGTGGGTAGGTGATATAACGCCCGTCGGGGTCGGCAGTTTCGCCGCCCCTCGGTTTACCCTCATGTTGCCCTCATAGATTCAACGCAAATCGCCCATCTCGCCACGAATTCTTCGACGGAGCCCACAACACATTGTCCAGGGCGGTGCGATTGCCCGAGATGTGACAGTAAATCCTGCACGACAAGCTGCTTGCGTCGATCACCCCGGCTGAGTCGGTCAGCAGGGCCGATCGATCGCATTGCTATCGGAACGGTTGCGGTGGCAGGCCTACGGTTTGTCATGACCCAGGCGTAGCAGTGGTAGGCACGGGGCTGGCCCGGTAGCCGACCAGGCACCGGTATCATGAGGGCAGACGTGTGGGTTTCCCTGCCCCGGCCGCGTTCATGGGATACGGCCTGAAGCCCTGGGATGCCCCGTCGTCTGGTAGGCTGTCGTGACAGGAGAACGCGATGAGCACCGGTCTCGCCGCCCCGCCGGCCGTCCGGCTTGCCGACGCCGACCTCCCCGACCCCGGCCCGGGGCAGGAGCTCGTGGGCGGTGAGCTCCAGAAGCTGAACGTGAGCTACCTGTCCAGCTTCGTCGCCGGGGCGGTCTACTTCGCCCTTCGTTCCTACGTCGCCGCCCACCCCGTCGGCTGGGTCGCGCCGGAGGGTACGTCATTCCGCTGCTTCCGCGACGACCCGACCCGGGTCCGACGGGCGGACGTGGCCTTTCACCGGCTCGACCGGCTCGACCGACTCACCGCCGACCGCGCCCTCTCGGAGGGGCACTGCACCGTCGTGCCGGATTTGGTGGTTGAGGTGGTGTCGCCGAACGACCTGGCCGACGAGGTGAACCGGAAGTGCGTCGAGTGGCTGGCCGCGTGGGCCGCGCTGGTGTGGGTGGTCTACCCGCTTCAACAGGAGGTTCACGCCTTCCCGGTCGGCGGACTGGTCCGCGTGTTCGGCGCGGCCGACACCCTCACCGCCGAGCTGGTGTTGGCGGGCTTCGCCACCCCGGCGGCGGACCTGTTCCGCCTTCCGACCGCGGGCTGAGCCTCACTTCCCCGGAAGTTCCAGGCGGAAGCAGGAGCCGGTGTCGCCGTCGGCCGGGCGGTAGGTCAGGCTGCCGCCCAGCGACTCGGCCCACTGGCGGCACAGCGCCAGCCCCAGGCCCGCCCCGCCGGCCGTCGTATCGGCCCCCGCGCCACGGCGGAACGGGCGGAAGATCAGACTACGCTCCCGCGGCGGCACGCCCGGGCCGCGGTCCTCCACCTCCAGCACCACCCGCCGGCCCTCCGGCTTCGCCCACACCCACACCCGCGGGTCCGAGGCGCCCCGCGTGTACTTCCGGGCGTTGTCGATCAGGTTCCCCACGATCTGACCCACCAGCGCCGCGTCCGTCGTCACCTCCGCCTCCGGCGGGAGTGTCGAAACCACGATGAGTTCCTTCCCGTCGGCCCCGCAGCGGTCGGTCCAGGTGTCGCGGACGGCGGCGAGCAGGTCGGCCACCTTCGCGGGGGTCAGGGTGTTTCCCGGCCGCCGCCGCTCCAGCCGGGCGAAGTCCAACACGTTGTCCACCAGCCGGTGGAGCCGGTCCGACTCGACCGCCAGCGTGGACAGGTACTCGGTCCGCTTCTGCTCGTCCTGCACCATGCCGCTCAGGAGCAGGTCGAGGTACAGGCGGAGCGAGGTGAGCGGGGTGCGGAGCTCGTGCGTGACTGCCGACACGAAGCGGATGCGCCGCTCCGACAGGTCGATGAGCGACCACCCGGCCAGCCCGAGGGCGCCGAAGGCGATCAGGGCCGCGGCCCAGGCCAGGGCCAGTCCGATGCGCAGCGGGGTCCAACCGGGCGGGGGCGGGGCGGCGGCGGGGCCGGGGTCCAGCTGAACCGGCAAGGCGGTCATGGCCCGCTCGGGCGCACCCTCCGCTGACCCCTTCACCGGAACGAGTGTGGCCTCGGGGAACAGATCCTTCACGTCGTCGCGGAGAACCTTCTGGAGTTGCGGCCAGTCGAGGACGACGCCCTGGTACACCGTCCGCCCCTCCAGCTTGGCGGTGCGGACGAGGACGAGCGTGTCCGAGCCGTCCGGGGCGGTGAGCCACTGCGGGCGGACCGGCCCCAGGTGAACGGCCACGACCGGCGGGACGGCGTCGGCCAGCTGAGTGGCGCCGTCGGCCGGGACGGGCATGTCGGCCGGGGCGAGGACCGGTGGCAGGGCCGGGGCCGGGGGTACGGGCACCCCGCCGGGAGTGCTGACCGGCGGGCTCGCCGCCGCGAGCGGGGCGCCGAGCGAGGTAGGGGCGCCAGCGGGCGGGGGGGCTTTCGGGTCAGCTTGGAGTGAGGGCGGCCGAGCCACCTTCGCCGCGAAGCCGGTCACCGGCTGACCGCTACCGGGCTGGGGCGCCACCGGAACCACCGGGCCAGCCGCGGCGGGCATCGCCGGACTCGAAGCAGGCGGAGGAACGGTCCCCAACCCACCGCCAAGGCCGCCGAACCCGCCGCCAGCTGCGCCGGCGGTCGGGGTCGGGGAGCCGAACCCAGAGCCAGGCGGGCCGAACCCGCCGACACCACCCCGGGGGTTGCTAGGGGGGAGGACTCCCCCCCCGAACCCGCCCGGGGCGCCGCCCGGGGGAGACACACTCCGGTTGGGCGTGCGCGCGTCGGCCTGATAGCCCTTCCCCGCGTCCGCAGCCTTCATTTGCAGGTCGGGTATCGCCCCCCTCTTGGCCTTCGGCATCGTTTCGCGGTTGAAGCGGAGCGCGTCCGGGGTGTCGTGGTCCCTGCCGCCGCGGGCGAGGAAGTCCCACAGCCCGTAGAGGGAGGGTTCGGGCCGGCTCGTACTGTCGGCGGTCGCGTTGTCCTTCAGCTCGGCCTTCATCATCTGGTTGGCGGTGGTACCGGCGGCGTCCCCGCCGGGGGTTGCCCCCTTGGCGGGGGGCTCGACGGATCGACCCATCATCTGCGGGAGGGGCATGCCCGGAAAGGCGGGCGCGGCCAACCCCTTCTCGTCACCCCGGTTCAGATTGGTGTTCCGGTCGGCGAGGTACGGGACGGGGGCGGTGCTCCCCTTGAAGGCGTAGTTGTTGTGAAACGGTTCGAGCCCGTTCTGGGCGCGGTAGTTCGGGTTCGTCGCCGGTCCGGGGTAGGCGAGCGTTGCGGCTTGGCGGCCGTTCTCCAGTTCCTTGAAGGCGCGGGCGCGGGCGCTGCGGTCGCCCCCCTGCTCTTCCACGCGCTCGAGCGAGCGGGAGGCGGCTTCGGGGACGGGGAGGGCGGCCGTCGGCTCGGGGGGGGCGGCTGTGACGGCGGCCGGGCGCGGTGGCGGTGCGGGGGCCGGGGCCTCCTTTTTCAGCCTCAGCTGTTCCGATTCCGCCTTCCCGCGCCCGGTTGGGGTCTCCGTGCGGTTTGGCGCTCCGGCCGGAAGGGGGGCCGGGGGGATGAAGCCGGGGGCGGGGAGTTGCGGCCGGGGTGCGACGGCCTCGGCGAGGCGGCTCCCCTCCGGCGTCGGCGGGGCGCCGCGGCCGGAGAGCGCGGCCACGGCCGACCGGGCCAGGTGCTTCGCGCGGAGTGTGTCCAGCGCCCGGGCGCGCTCGGGGGTGGCGTTGCGGAGCTGGAGCCCGGGCCACGCCTCCCGGAACCGCTCGGCCGCTTCCTGGGTGAGAACCTGCGGCGACTCCCAGCCGGTGTCCGCGTCGAGTTGGACGTGGAGGCGCATCCAGTCCGGGAGGGCGGAGGTGAGCAGCGGGCCGCAGGTGGGGCCGTAGGGCGAGTTCGGGTCCGGGGGGGCGTACTCCTGGAAGCTGCGGGCGTTCTCGACGCCGAGCGCCGAGAGGAGCCGGCCGTCGAGCCGCCACATGGCGACGCGGAGGTTGTTCGACACCTCGGCGTGGGCGGCGCCCTCGCGCTGCGCGTCTTCGACGCGCAGCGCGGCCACAGTCACCCACCCGAGGCCGGTGAACACCAGCCCGGCGACCAGGACGAACGCGATCGGCCCGCCGACCGGGCCGAGCAGCCGGCGCGTCACGACACCACCTCCCGGACGGTCAGGGCGGGGCCGGCCATGTACCCGTGAGCCCGGACGGTCACGATCGCCTCCGGCTGGTGGTCGTCACCGGCCGGGTCTTTGAGTTTCGCCCGCAGTCGGGCAATGTGCATGTCCACGGCACGGGTCTCTAGTCCGGCCGTGCCGATCCCCCACACGCGGTTCAGCAACTCCTCCCGCGACACCGCCCGCTCCCGGTTAGACACAAGATACTTGAGCAGTGCGGTTTCCGTCTCGGACAGGTCGTGCCGGGTGCCGCACGGCCAGCGCACCTCGCGGCGGTGCAGGTCCACGCTCCCCTTGCCGACCTTCACCCCTTTGACTTCCACGGGGGGCTTGAGGGTTCGGCGCAACACCGCCTCGACGCGGGCGAGCAGTTCCTTCGCGCTGAAGGGCTTGACCACGTAGTCGTCGGCCCCCATCTTCAGCCCCTTCACCCGGTCGTCCTCGGTGCCGCGGGCGGTGAGGACGATGACGGGCCGGGTGGGGCAGGTGCGGCGGATCTCGGCGAGCACGTCGAGCCCGTCGCGCTTGGGGAGTTGGAGGTCGAGCAGCACGAGGTCGACCCCGGCCGCGGCCCCCTCCTTGAGGCCGACGGAGCCGTCGGGCGCCTCGGTCACCTCGTAGCCGCTGAGCCGCAGCGCGTCCGACACCCCCCGGCGGATGGCGGGCTCGTCCTCGACGACGACGATGCGGGCTTTGGGCACAGATCGACCTCCGGTCAAACCGCGGATGAAACCGCCGACGCCGCCCCGTGTCGGCCCCCGAGCGCGGTTTGTCGGGTCAGCTGGCCGCTCCCTCGCGGTCGCGGCTCGGGGTCTTAAAGCCCCGGAGGGGCGACGTCGTGTAGCCCAGGGCGGCGTCGGTGTGGCTCGGGGGGGCCGCATCACCCCCCGATCTGCCTAGCCCGCCCAGGGCTCCCGCCCTGGGCTACACGACGTCGCCCCTCCGGGGCTCAAAGCACCTGTGCGGCTTGCGGGGCCGACACGAGGGCCGACGGCTCACCGTGCCAAGAAGCCCCCGATGTTCACGGTCCGGTCGAGCTCCATCTTGAACTCGTAGTCGATGGTCAGAGCCTTCTCGCCGTTCTGGTTCGGCTGGGCGGTCACGTCCCAGCGGAGCAGACCCTTCGGCCGGTCGTCGCGGACGTACAGCGCCTCCGAACTCAGCGCCGGGGTCGGGTTCAGCACGCTGACGGCGATCGTCATCGCGGCCTCGGCGTGCGGCACCCGGTCCCACACCTGCACCGGCACCGGCTCCCGCTTGTAGCTGGAGAGCCCCACCCGGTACTTGAATGTTAACACCTGGTTGCCGCCCTGTGTGGTCCGGTGCTTGTCGGCCAGCGTCCGGGTGATCTGGAGCTGTGGGTCCACCCCGAAGCCGACCGTGAAGCCCTTCCCGGTGGCCACCAGCGGCAGCCGGGTCTGGCCCACGAAGTCCGAGCCGAGGTACATGGTCGCCTCGCCCGGGAGCAGGACGTGGTCGCTGGTGTTGGTCAGGTCGGCCAGCCGGTAGACGTTCGGGGTCAGCACCGGGACGGCTTTGTAGTAGACCCGCGGGGTCAGGTCGAACCGGTCGATCTCTAGCACCTGCTCGTCACCCCGGCTGGGGAGGCTGGCCCCGCCCTTGATCCGGTAGGCGACGCTCGGCCCCTCGCGGGCGGCCGGGGCCGGCTCGCCCTTGGCGGACGTGTCGCCGTCGAGGAACAGGTCGCAGAACTGCTCCAGGGCGGCGGCGTCGTTGGTCAGCTTCGAGCCGACCTCGGCCTTCTGCGCCCGGTAATTCTCGTTCGCCAGCCGGCGCTGGTCCTTGGCCAGTTTCTCCAGGTCGCGGGCCACGGCGGTGGCGCTCGGCATGCCCATCCCGCCAGTCGGGCCGGGGGCACCGGCCCGGGGCTCGGCCGCCCTCGGGTCGCCGCCGGGAACCATCGCCAGCCCGGGGCCGCCGACGGACACGGCCAGCACCTTCAGGTCGGGCGGGGCGGCGTTCAGCAATGGCTGGGCGGTCGAGAGGGTCAGGTTCACCCCGGACCAGTCCTCGCCGGTCTGCTGCTCGATCGCGGCCAGGTATTCCAGCGTCACCGCGTCCTTGTCCTTGGTGCCGGCCCGGAGCTTGTAGACCGGCCGCCAGCCGGCGTTGGCCACCAGGTAGTTGAGCCGCACCGTCGCCCCCGCGCCGGCCTTCTTGTCCACGGTGATGACCGCGTCCCGCTCGGTGCGGACCGTCCCGCCGGACTTCTCCCCCAGCAGCCGCTGGGCGAATGCCGTCTCGGCCTTGTTCTCCTCCAGCTGTTGCTTGACCAGCAGGGCGTCCTTGGCCCGCTTGACGCGGTCCTCCTGAACGAACTTGGCCAGGACGATGATCTTGTCGGCGTCGAGCTGGCCCTTGTCGGTGAGGTGCTCCAGCGACTTGGCGGTGAACCCCTCCAGCTTGTCGAGGAGCTTCAGGTTCTCCTCGATCGCCTTGAGTTCGGACTGGAGCGTCTGGGCCTTGAGGGTCAGCGCCTTGATCTGGCCCTCGACCTTGCGCACGTCCTCGCGGGTGTCCTCGGCGATGGCCCGGGTGCGGAACCGGACGCTCAGCACGCGGATGCCCTCGGCCCCCTCGGCGTACAGCGACGACTGGAGCGTGTGGGCCGGGAGCGGGGAGACGACGACCTCGGCGAGTCCGGGGGCGGCCGGCAGGGTGACCTCGCGGGTGACGAGAGCGGTCTGCTGGTACAGGGTGACGGCGGTGATCTTGCTCGGGGCGGGCTTCACCACATCGCCCTTATCCTGCCCGCGGGCGTCGGGGAGGAGGACGGCCGAGAGGCCCGCAAGGAGGGCCAGGAGAGCGAGCGGGCGGCGCATGGGAAGGTCCGGGGAGGGAGACATTCGCGGGTAGGTCAGCCGTCCGACTCGTCGGTTCTTTCTCCCCCTCGGGGGGAGGGGGGCGAGGGGGACGCCCACCCGCTTCCGGTGTGCGTGGTTCACCCCCTCACCCCGCGTGCTTCGCCGCGCCCCTCTCCCCCGAGGGGAGAGGGTGAAAGCCGCCCGGCCCCTCGACACGTCGCTTGCTACGCCCGTCGTTGACTGCACGCGGCGGGCCGGTGTCTCTGA